>ERZ1740072.2-NODE-2-length-503515-cov-14.885653_pt1 | contig 503515 bp, 424 predicted proteins | sample MGYA00581733_ERZ1740072 | MGnify/ENA primary metagenome ERZ1740072 (study PRJEB43018, sample SAMN04849741) | marine metagenome | isolation source: floating plastic debris | place: Pacific Ocean | collected 2008-08-30 | study: EMG produced TPA metagenomics assembly...
CCCCCCCCCCCCCCCCCCCCCCCCCCCCCCCCCCCCCCCCCCCCCCCCCCAAAACTCTCGCCGCCCCCCCAACAAAACCGCCGACCTAGCAAGATTTTCTTTTTCGCTAAAATTTAGGGTAATTTTTTTTTGGGGCGCAATGTTCCTGGAAGCGGATATTAGCTGAGTACTGATTGATGCAGTTTCCTGCTTCGACACGTTTGGATTGCACCACCTGAAAGGCAAAAGAGCCGCTTGGTCTCTGCAACCAAGCGGCTCCGTGATATTCGATGCTCTGATCTCTACTTTTTCTCAGTGAACCAAGCGACGACTTCACCGACGGCGCGATCAATCGCTTCTGGCTGGTCATAGTAAGCGAGGTGCGGTGTATCATCCCAAATCGTCTTGGTTTGAGTGGATGCCGGCACAGCTTCCATGTGACGCTGAGCGGCACTCGGCAGGAAGTTGTAATCTCCGTGGATCATCAGCCATGGTGTGGTCAGCGTCTCTGCTGCGCTTATGGATTCATAAGAAAGGAGATCTGCGTCGCTCATGACCGCGTAACGGTTTTCCCAAAGACCGCTTGTCGCCCAAGGTCCATACCAATCATAGACAAATGCGCCCGGCATTCCGACATTCATGTCAACTGGATCGGCCGCTTTGACATAGTCGATTTCACCAGTGGCTTCGAACTTTGCTTTTGCAGCTTCGCCTTGAGCTCTGCGTACCGCCAGACCCTCTTCGGTTAGCCACTCAACATCACCTTCGGCGTCGCGGTAATGGCCCGCAATTGTGGCAAGGGCATTCAGCCCTTCAATTTCTGCAGCGGCCCGGAAAGCGATAGAGCTGCCCTGACAGATGGCGAGGATCGAAACCTGGCTCACGTCGACGTCTGGCCGAGAGCGAATGTACTCGACTGCGGCTTTGAGGTCTTCAACCTTGTGGAATGGGTTTTCCCAAGCTCGGGGCTCACCGCCGCTCTCACCGCGATAGCGGCTATCATAGGCAAGCGTGACAAAGCCTTGGTCTGCCAGGCGCTGCGCGTATTCTGTTGGCGCTTGCTCTTTCTGGAAGGTCATGGGGCCAATGATCACGACCGCAGGACGCTTGCCGGTTTCTTGAGGAGTGTAGACGTCTCCGACCAGGGTCACGTCTTCGACGTGAAAGGTGACTTTTTCCATGTTCGTTGATCCTTGAATTACGTTGGCTTGGGCTTCGAACGCGCCCGTTTCGGTTGACAGAAGAAGTGTGAAAGCGGCAGCAGATCCGGCGAGGAAGCCGCGGCGGCCAATGTTTGAAATGAGGTTTGCCATGTCGATCTCCTTGGTTTGACTTGGTTGGGTCGAACTTACGGAGATCACCGATTTAGCGATTGTACGGGTGTGCCCGTTTTTTGAAGAATTCTGCTTATTGCGACCTATATGATCTGGACCATGAAAACGTATCAGGACACTTATCCCAGCGAACCGCTGCTCCGAGCGAGTGATCTGGTCCGCCCGAAAGCGGCAGCACTTCTTAATTTGGAGTTCTTTGAGGCCGAACCGGCTTTGATGGAGCCGGAAGTGTACGCTCAGCACCACGTCCTCTTAAACCTGAAGGAAGCGCCTTCTCGCGCAGAGAATTGGCGTGACGGAGAACACCGTGACTTCACGCTGAAGCCAAACGATATCATCGTAACGCCCGCGGGTGTAAAAACCGGCTGGCGTTGGCATGAGCAATCAAAGGTAATTGTCGTCACCCTAGATCCAGAGCGTTTGGAGACGTTTGCGAAAAGCGAAGTTGGGATCTTGTTGACCGAGCAACAGTTGCAGGATCTGCCGCAGTTTGAAGACGCCGATATCATCGCCGCCGCAGTCATGCTGCTAGATGCGTTGAAACTTGGGGGCGCGGGCTCTGATGTTATGTTTGAAAGCCTAGCGCGCGTCTTCCTGATCAAACTGATTCAGAAGTACGGAGACGAACGAAGCGGCGACGCTGAATTCTCTCGTGCTTATACGGCTGATCAACATCGGCGCGTGCTCGATTTACTGGCCGACCGGTTTGGGGAAGACATCGGAGTTGAAGAGATGGCGAGCGGAGCGGGACTTTCCTCATCACATTTCTCGCGCATGTTCAAAGCCGTCATCGGGGACGCGCCGTACCAGTTTCTAACGCGATATCGGGCTGAACGTGCGGCCGAAATGTTGATCGATCCGACCCGCCCCGTGATCGATGTGGCACTGGCCTGCGGCTTCTCAGATCAACCACATCTCACTCGCGTATTCAAACAAATCCATGGTGAGACACCGAGGCGCTGGCGCATCGCCCAACAAGGTTGATCACCACTCAATCAAGCGACGGTCGCGCCAAAACCCACCCGTGGGGCCATCATCATCCAAGGTTGCCAACCAAATGGCCGTATCGCCCCCTCTTCAGGCGATCGGCCGGCCGCTTGACCGCCCATTCTCGTTCGTAGCCAGCCTGGGCACATGGCGTTGACTTTCACTGATCGACCGAGCGCTTGCACTGAAGATAGCGTCACAGCATTCAGCGTTGCCTTGGAAATGGAATATGCAGCCGGGCCGGACAAACCTTCCGCAAAACTACCCCAACCAGAGGATAGATTGACGATCCGTCCCCAGGTCTGAGTATTTTCAGGGACAATTCGAGTCGCTTGGTCATTACACAAACGCGTGTGATGGGATTTCAGCGTGAACCACCCTGCTCTGACTTCGGAACGACTTGGATACGCACGGATCGGTCTGGCGCGAGAATATCGCTGGCAACGGCTTTGACATCATCGAGCGTGACCTTTTCAGGTGCTGCGAGGATCGCCTCATGTTGCGCCAAACCGAATTTATCGGATTGCGCATCGCTGAGCCGGGTCAGCCAATAACCATTGGACTGTAAACGAGACGACAGATCTTCCCGAATGGGCGTCATCGCGCGCTCAAACTCGTCTTCAGAGATTTCGCCACGATACAGATCATCAGCTACGTCTTCGACGCGAGCGATCAATGGCTCAACCGTTTCCGGTGTTAAGTCCAAAGATACGAGCACATATCCATAGTCGGGGAAAATCGATGAGCTGTAGCGCCCAACACCTGGTGAATACGTAGCAGCTTCTTTTTCACGAACTTCCTCGACCAACCGGTTCCGGAAAAGGCTTGAGAAAACTCGAACGACCTCTGAGCGATGTGGGTCAGATCCGTCCGGCGCTGGCCAAAAGATCCTGAGCAAAGCTTGATCGGCCTCACCGGAATGCGTCAGGGTGATAATGTCTTGCTCACGCTCAGGAAAAACAAGGCGCGTCGCGTTTGGATAATCCCCTCGAGATGATACCCGCGTCGGCAACGTGCCAAAGCTGCGGCCCACTTCTTCGATTGCCACTTCAACAGGAATATCGCCAACGATCGTGACCTCAATCATGCCTGCCTTCAGTTGTTGCTCCAACCAGCTTGCGGCCTCCTCCCATTCTGGCGCCAAGAAATTCTCAAGATCGGAAAAGCCGAAGCGGGGGTCGCCAGATCGAACGATGCGAGGAATTTCCTTGTTGGCAACACCAATCGGCGTCGCATCATGCGTTGGGTACCACGCAGACAGACGACGCTTATAGCGGTCGCCTGCTTCCTCACGCAGCCCCGGCGCACTTGTGTAGGCTGTCAGCAGATTGAGGAGGTTTGGAAGATCAGAAGGCGTTGCGCGCCCAGTGAGTGAAATGGAATCACTGGCCTCTGAGAAAAATGTTCGCGACGCAACTTCCCAACCCGAGGTGATATCATTCAGCTCGACCTGATTATGAGCCTCAAGCCCCCCTTGGCTCAGTAAGTTCAGCGCCAGACGTCGAAGCCCCTCGTCTTTCCGCGGCAAAGACAGCGCTCCATCGCCAACGTTCGCAAGGACCAGGATCTGACTCTCCACAAAGTCCGTTTGCTTAACAGTCAGCAAGACATTATTCGCAAACCGCACTGTATGAGCATCGACATCCTCCAGATATGACCGCTCTACAATCTCACCCGCTGCGCCGAAGTCAGAGTATGCAAAGGTTTGAGCCTCTGGGGCATCTTGTTCGAATACTGGCACAGCGCGGCTGAGTTGAAGTGCGTTAAGGGCTGATGTTTCAGGGCTCTCAATCTCCTCAGCCGCATTGAGGTAGATCATGGGCGTATCAGACCCCAGCCACGCTTCGGCGAAAGCAGTTTCGACCTCTTCCAAAGTAAGCGTTGCGACGTCCTGCTCAAACCGCGCAAGTGAGTCTCGCGGGTCTTCTAGCACCCGCTGATTTTCATAAGCTCCTATGATCCGGTCGACCATACCGCTCCCCCGACTGCCATGTGTGCGAGGCGTTGCCGCTGCCTTGGCGGCGGCTTCATAGCGGCGTCTCAGGTCATCGATTTCTAGATCAAACTCCGATTGCGCAAATCCAAATTTGAGAGCGCGTCGAAGCTCCTGCTCGCCAATTGCCAGAGCGGCTTCCCAATCCTCAGGTTCGGATCGAATTGTGATGCGCGAGACATAGGCGGTTTCAAACATCGATTGATGCGATACGGACGAAGAAACGATGACAGATTCTGGCTCGTGCGAAAGTTTAGCCAAGCGGTCCGAAAGCATCTGCATGGCAATGAAGTTCACAAGTCGTGCTCTTCGTGTTTCACGGCTATCGGTCCGCTCAACGAATGGACGAAGCACAGCGAGCGTGGTCGAGGACATCAGTTCCGGATCATAATAGTATCCAACATCCCCAGGCCGCATAACTGCCTTAGGAAGCGTCGCAATTGGCGCGGGTCTTGATACCCCTTCCCAATCTCCAAAGGTGGACTCGATTTGCGCTACCACGCGATCGACTGGCAGATCTCCAACAAATACGAACATTGCTTTTTCAGGGTGATAGTGCGCATCATAGAAGGCACGAAACTGATCAGCCTGCATATTATCAATGGCTTCATCCGTTCCGATTGGCATCCGGTCCGTTAGACCGCTGCCCCTTGTAAAGAATTCCCATTCTGCGACCGTCCGCTGATAAGCTGCATTGTTTCGTGTCCGCTTTTCAGAACGGATAATACCCCGCTCTCGATCAATCGCGTCCTGCGCAAGGGTTAAATTACTCGCTGTCTCGCGCATCAGCATGAATGCCTCATCGACTACGTCGTCATCCACATTAGGAAGGTTCAACTTGTAGACGGTCTCATCAAAGCTTGTGTGTGCATTCGTATCCGCGCCAAAAGAGAGGCCATGACGCTCGAGACGTTTGATCATTTCACCTTCTGGAATATTCTTAGAGCCGTTAAACGCCATGTGCTCCAAATAGTGCGCGATGCCTAACTCATCTTCGGCCTCGTCTAGTGAACCGACGGCAATGCGAAGACGCATAGACGCCGTTCCAGCAGGCGTGTCATTCTCCATCACCGCATAGCGTAGCCCATTCGAAAGCTCGCCATATTCAACGCGTTCATCGGATTTGAGATCGCTCGTTTCGTGCGCAAAAGCAGGTCTTTGATACTCCTCAGCGTCAGACGAAAGACTGCCCACCGTTATGAACATGGTAGCTGGCAGCACAAATAGTAAAACTCGATTGATAGGCATCAACGCACTCCGAGGGATAAAGGAAACGACTATTTGTTAGGACGCTAATCGGTCAAAACACCTCAATAGTTTTCGACTATGCCCGCCAATCGTGAGCGCTGCACAAACTCTATCAATGAGATGAACGCTGGATACAGCAGATCGCGCACGCGCAGCAGAAAATTGAAAAAAATGTGAATGCGTTTTGAGGTGACTGAGCTTTTCTGCGTCTTGACCCATAGAACATAATATTGGGGTTGAAACATGAAGCATCTAAACCGAACTCTGCGCGCATCGTTAGCAGCAAGCGTTGCCGCCTTTGCGCTGTCGATCGTCGCACATGCGCAAACAGCATCTGAAACCGACGATTCTCTCGCAAACACACTGAACGCGTTTGCTGCAACGACCGATCTTGAGATCCTATTCGAGCCAGACATGGTGTCGGGGGTAAAAAGTAATAGCGTTCAACTCTCAGGTTCTTCGATCGAGCGATTGGAACTGATATTGGCAGGAACAGGCCTCCAAGCCAATGAAGCGGCGCCGGGCGTATTTGTTATTGTTGAAGAAACCCAAACGCCAGCTGAGCCTGATCCCAAACTGCAGGCCCCAGCACCAGATCAACAGTCACCAGCCTCAGCCCCTTCCGAAACTCGCCCATCGACCGCTCCAACGAATGAAGCTGACCCAGCTGGATTCATTAGGGGTCAGATCGTCGACGATGGGAGCGGCAGAGGCTTAGCGGGATCGATTGTAACGCTCATTGAAACAGGTCAAACTGCGACGACAAATGCACGCGGTGAATTTCGTTTCGGCGCCGTAGTCCCTGGCGTCTATGAAATGAAAATCGATTACCTTGGGCTCGGCACGACGACCGAAACCGTTACGGTGGAATCGCGAGAGACAACGAATGTCGAGATCAGTCTTCCCTACTTCATGGATAGAATTGTTGTTGAAAGCAATCGCTCATCACTGAGCCAAGCTCTAAACCAGCAAAGAGCCGCTCCAAACAGCTCCACAATCGTCGCAGCAGACTTACTCGGCAGCTTTCCTGCAGAGAACGTTTCTGAAGCCCTGCGTCGCGTCTCAGGAGTCGCGTTCGAGCGCGATGATATCACAGGCGAGGGGCAAAACGTTACCGTTCGTGGCATCAACTCTGATGGCATCAATATTAAGCTAAATGGCATTCAATTGAATGGCGTCGGCGTCGATCGGAGCATCGATCTGAGCGGCGTTCAAGGCGACAATATTTCTCAAATCACTATTCATAAGACGCTCCTGCCGAGCCAGGAAGCCAACGGGACAGGCGGCCTTGTCGAGATCGAAACGAAGTCTGGGTTGGATTACGGTGACCGCTATCTAACGATGTCACTCGAAGGTGAGACCGGAGAGGAAAGCGCTTATGGTGATGAGTTTCAGATTAACGCGACCGGCGCTTATAAGATTACAGATAAGTTTGGTGTCGCAGGTACTTTGCAATACCGAGAGACGGAACGACTTAATCTATCTACCGTTCCGTTTTATCTTACTATTCCTGTGCGACCGGAGGGGATAACACTGAACAGCCAGATCCCGGCTGAGCAGAACTTCCCGTTTGATCCGGAAGTTCCCAATCCATTGCAAATCGGAAGTAGCTACCTGTTTAGAGATAGAGACGAGTCGCTTTTGACTGGGTCTCTAAACTTTGCTTGGGACGTTGCAGATCACACAACGCTAAGATTGGACTTGCAGCGTAGTGAGTCGGAGCAATTTATAGAAGAGCAGAGCTCTACTCAGCGCGCGCTTTCCAGCTCGTTAGATATTCCCGTGCCTCAACTTGGTGGAGAGGTTCGACGTCGATCCTACATAACTGCGTATGCTCCATCCTATAGGATTTCAGAATCGGATATCGAACAAACAACCGATGTCATCAGTCTTCGCGGAGATACCAATCTCGGGCAATGGGACTTTGAATACAAAGTCGGATTCAGCGAAACAGTTCGTACAACCCGTCGAGACAGCGTGTTTTTCCTCAACGATAATAACTTAGACGAATTTGCTGTCTTTGATGCGGATACAATAGAAGTTGTCATCGATGACGATCCCGCAGAGACGCCGCGGGTTGTCGATGGGATCGCCGGTTTCACGGCAGACAACGTCCCGATCGTCAATTTTAGCGAAGCGGGACTGGCTTATGCCTTTGATCCTGATGAGGTTTATATTTTCAACGCGAGTAGAACTTTCAATGAGACGCCGACAGAGGAATGGACGTCGGAGTTTTCGTCTCGCTACAACTTTACAAGATCTTTCTTGGATTATGTTGAAGCTGGCGTGAAATATACAGCGAACGAACGAAACAATTCCGACGACAACCTTTCGAATACGACGCTATCAACTCTTCAAAGTTATTCGAGGACATCATTTGCCGCCGCAGATCGCGTTTACATCTCCAGTCTTGGACAAGGTTTGTCACCATTCAACCTTGGCCAATTCGGCGCGAGTGGTTTTGATGTTCCCGTGATCGCGGCTGGTTCTGCATCAAGTTATATCGATCAGATTGATGCTCTTACTGTAGATGACCCAAACACGGCGGAGAATGAGCAAAGATTTCGGCTAAACGATCTAGGAAATGCTGATCCGATTGAGACTGCCAACGTGCCATCTCGGCTCATCGTGACCGAAGATCGTCTCGGCCTGTATGTTCAAGCCGGTGCAACGATTGGGAAGTTCGACTTTACGGCAGGTGGGCGGTATGAAGCGCTCGATTCAAACGGAAACTCGATTACAGCTCCCAGCATTAGACTTGCTGATAATACAAGGGTTTCGCGTGAACAGTTAAACGATGTTGGATTGGTGCAATTTTTTGACTCAGGATCAAGTACAGACAATTTCACGCCGTCCATTCTGGCGAACTACCGTCCTAATGAGAATGTGGTCCTACGCCTAGGTTGGTTTAGATCGACTGTGAATCCCTCTATCGCACAAATAGCACGTCCGTTCTCCATTAGCGTTGATGTTGGCACTACAGGTGGCCGGGCTAATACGGCCGCTATCCGTGAAGCTAACCCGGATTTACAATCCAGCGTAACCGATAATTTCGATCTCGATTTATCATACTTTTTTAGAGACAATCCTGGCCTAGTGCGATTGGGCTTGTTCTATAAGACAACTGAAAACAACTTCACCAATCAAATCATCGCTGATGTCGAAACTAGCCAAGGCGTCGAGGAGCGCATTCTCGCGGAGCTCGCTCCATTGCTGGAGAGTAATCCAGGCTTGTTCGAGTTTGATGACGAGACCGTATTTTTTCTCCAAAGGCCAACAAATGGCGATGGTGGCAGCATTTATGGTGCTGAGTTCGAAGTCATTCGCCAACTCGATTTCCTGCCTGAGACATGGCCGAGCTTTTTAGAGAACTTCAGTTTTCTCGCTAACGTTACATGGACAGATGCTGATTTCCCAACCGATATTAGCTTCTTCAATGGGATCACGAGGCAGTCAGAGATTTCAACAGAGGATCTCCCGCTTGAAGGCACAACAGAATGGTCTGGCACCACTTCGATCGCCTATGAGCAAGGCGGTTTTTCCGGCAGACTGATTTATACGGGCCAATCAGCTGCTGTGACCAACTATAACATTTACAATATCAATAGCATCAATCCGGATTTTGATACTTTAGATCTGCGGCTCCAATACACATTTGAAAGCGCGATTGGAAAAACCACGCTCTTCTTTGAAGGAGACAATTTACTGGCAGGCCCAGAAACCGCCGATGTGCGCTCTGAGAATGGCTCATTTGGGCGCGACCAGGGTCGGGACTTCGCCTATCCGACATCGATTCAGTTCAATGGTGGGCGAACATTCACCTTGGGCGGAAGGGTCACATTCTAAGAGCCGTCGATTGCTAGAAACCTGTTTTGAAGCAATCGGCTTTGAATGAGTTATATTCGACTGAAGGGAAAGCGTTGGGCGTGGATAGTTCGGACAGCAAGCCAAAAACTCATGAGCGAGACTATGCTGCCCTGTCGGAACAGTTCGCCTCGCCTCTCCGGCGATACTTTCAGCGACATCTGGCGCGTCCAGATGAGGCCGATGACATGGTTCAAGAGGTTTTTACCAAACTGCTAAAGGCGGACGACCCGGGTCCACTCACAAACCCACAGGCCTACCTTTTCAAAATCGCATCAAACCTGCTTCGCGATAAGCGCCGCCGAGAAGTCGTTCGCCAGATCGATTTACACGAGCCTTTTGATGATACTTATCACGCACACCAAGCAATCTCACCTGAGCGTGTACTGATCGGCAAACAAGAATTAGATCGCCTTAAAACAGCTATACTGAAATTCCCGCCGCGTGTTCGCGCTGTCTTCTTTCTTCATAGATTTGAAGGGCTGAAGTATAGAGAGATTAGCGAAACACTAGGCATATCAATTAGTTCAGTCGAGAAGCATATGATGACGGCTATTCGCAGGCTAGCCAAGGAGTTTGGTCGCAAATGAACATCAAAAAACCAAACTGGCCTCATGGGAATTATGATGCACAGGCAGCCTATTGGTTGGCTCAACTTGTGTCGTCAGATGCGTCGCCTGCTGTGCATAAGGCCTTTAAAGTATGGCGCGACGAAGACCCGAAGCATCTGGCTGCGTTTGAGCAGGCCTATTCAGCCTGGCATGCCTCTGAAACATTGATGCTCGATCCTGAAATCCTGGCGCTCCGGAAAGAGATATTGAGCGACGCATTTCAGAAGCGCCCAAGACTCATTCGGAACATTTCCGCGGCTGCAGCTGTTATCGTCATGGCCATTATTGGGGTCATCACACTGCCAGTCCTGCAACCCAAAACGATTGATACTCCCTCAGATACCTACACGGTCGACGAGCCGCAGATATTTCGTGATCATGCGATGCAGGTTGTGGTTGCCGATGTGACAATTCGAGAGCGCTTTGAGACGGGCCCCAGTGAGCGGAAAACGATCATTCTGGCTGATGATTCTATAATGGATTTGAACGCTAATACTGTCGTTGAAATCGCTTTCAGCGAGAGTAAGCGCGATCTGAACATGGCCAAGGGACAAGCTGTTTTTAAAGTCGCGCACAATCCTGAGCGCCCCTTTAGCGTTCGTGCGGGCGACCGGTCCATAACAGCACTCGGAACCGAATTCGAAGTCACGATTGAACAAACAGATATTGCTGTAACCCTGCTTGAGGGCAAAGTCGTTGTCGACAACCTGGAGGCGACACGACGCAATGCCAAAGCAGAATCGGTAGAGCTAAGCCCGGGGCAAATTCTGAGAACGCGCGGTAACAATGAGGCGTCTGTCGATCAGGCTGATCTTACAAAGACAGGTGCATGGCGCGCACGCAGTCTTGCGTTCAATGGCGAAAAACTGAGTGCTGCAGTATTACTCTTGAATCGCTATGGCGGTAAAAAAATCATCATTGATGATCCAAGCCTCGGAGATCTGAAGTTAGGCGGAACCTATAAGACCGACTCTCGAACAGGCTTGATTATAGCACTTGAAGAGTATTACCCGATCGAGGCTATCGAGAATCCGGAAACTGGCGAGATACATCTTAGCTGGGAACCCACATCCGAACGCCCTCTGCCTGAGTGATTTGCAACGACTTCACCGGTTAGAGTAATCCTCTATCTATCCCGCCATCTAAAGCGGCCGCGTCAGTAAGTTCCTATTAGCGGACATAACGCAAAGACTAGAAAACGCCCAAGTGGAGATCGCGGTTCACACCCGACACTGACGAGATATCATTTCAAAGTGACGCGGGTCCAAGTGACGCATAAGCTCTATCAGGGCGTGGTTTGCATCACGAGATTCTTCGATGGTCATAGGAGAATGATCTACCAAGCCGTCTATTCCATCGGAATGAGACTCCACCTGAACTAGTCGTTCAAGTGCGTTCATTCTAACTGGATCAATCGATGGATGCGCTTTCGCAATGGCGGCCAGCTTTTGCCGAATGGGATGCCCTCCTGGTTCCTTAAAAGCGAGAAAGATCTCAAGCACTTTTCGGATAACGTTGGGCATCATAAACCAGTATTCGGACTGCCCCAGCTCAGAGGCCTCGAACTGAAGTACCTTGTGACAAAGGAAGTGATACTCCGAATCAAAGCCTCGCAGGTGCTTTGGCATTTCGATGAGGTAAGACCGCCTGATTTTCTCGACTTCACCAGCTTTAACATCGAGAAATAGAAGTGCGCTGTCCGGCTCCGTATCTTCTTGCCTTTTTGGCACCCAAGCCTTCTTAATTTCATTCATGAATTGCTGATTGTGGGTAAAAATGAACAGCTGCTTGGCGTCTTCCAGTCGGGCTCTCAGGAGTGCACACGCGTAGTTGAGAGCTCGAGAATCCATACTGGAAATCGGATCATCTACTACAACGATCAAGTCTGCGATGTTACGTCCATCTTCTTGGAGGGCAGAAATAAAGTAGCAAAGGGCGATCGCGGTTTTTTCTCCTTCGCTGGGCTGACCTTGCACAACCTTACCGTGCCGATGCAGCTCATACCCTGAGTTTACGGCAACAACTGATAGTTCAGAATGACCTAAATACGTTGCAACTAGTTTTGTAATAGCCTCTGCTGCCGGCCCGTGAGACCTCACTGCTGAGCTAAGGGATTTTTCAGTTTCGGAAAGAGCCGCCACGTTCTCATCCAACGCTACGATAGCGCCAGATAATCGGGTCTCTTCGGCCAGAAGATCGCGATACTCTTGATCGGCTTCTGCAAAATAATGGGCCTTTATTCGAGTTCTCGCAGATTCTTGCTGGGTAGCGAATTGATCAAGCGTTTGATTGTATTCATCTACGGTTTTGTTCAATGCAGTCTCTGCGGTTGCTAAGCGGTCTACTAATTCATTAACGGCCGTCTCATTGGGCAGCGAATGATCAACGCGTGCCGTGACAGTGTTATCTCGCGCCTCGATTACCCTTGCAGACTCCTCCAATACCGGGAGCAATTCATTTAACGCAGATCTTAGTCCTCTCAGATCAGACTCATATCTGGCTCTGAACTCGCTGGTTAGTTGCGATGGGACAGACCAATTAGTTGTTGCGGTGTTGATTTCGACCAGCACACTTCGAGTCTGCGTCTTAGCGACAGTTACGTTGTCGATGACTTTGTTTACTGCATCATCGAAGGCAATGGAGATTTCATACAATCGATCTTCGGGAATGCTGCTTCCACAAAAAATGCAGTCATCTAGCCCATGGGACGTATGGTACTTCTGTCCTGTTTGAAGCCACTTGATCATGGTCGGATGCGCATCGAACTCCGAAGCAGCCAAGCTCCCTATCGTCATGCTGGCTATTTTTCTGGCGCTTTCGATCAAGTCCACGAATTGAGTGGTTCCGATGTAGATTGAGTCAATTCGGGGCGGCGGTTCCGACGCGCTGACAACTCTTCGAAGCTCTTCGAGTTTTTCCTCTGATACTATGGACTCATTAGAATGCGCGACTTCATGAAACTCGCGCTGAAACTGAGGTGCTTCATATTTTCGGTTACCTAGGAAGAGAGAAGTTGCAATCAGTTTTGCTCGATCCTTTCGAAACGTTTTGAGCAGCTTGGTCTGAGTTTCTAATTGCGTGTTTGATTGCGTGAGCTGCGCTCTTTTCTCGTTTAGCTCCACGCGAGTGCGATTTAATTCATCTGCAAGGTCAGATTGTTCTTCGCTTATATAGAAAATCGAAGAGGCCGCGCCTTCGCTCCAGCGGAGGTTCCTCTCGATGAATTCTTGATTGAAGACGTGGATATCCGTCCTTGGAGAGCCATCAATTTCACTGCTCCGAACCAAAGAACCGTCATCCAACTCTAACTCAAACTTTACATGAGCGGGCAACTCGGGAGCGATACCGCCGGCTGAGATGCTCGACAAAACTCTGGACAAGGTACTTTTCCCCGACCCATTGAATCCGTACACCAAGTTTCGCTTTCGAAAACGAGTGTTTGACGTCTTTGAGTTCAGGTCGGCGATAACACCGGCTCCGGATATCGCTCTTATTCGCTTCACATTCTCCATAGTCCCCAACCCAATCGTAGATTCAGATTTGTATTGAAAGCGGCGCCAATACCCTCAATGGATTGGCGCCGCTTCAGTTTAGGCCGCGTACTGATCCCGAATAAATTCGTTGAAGTACGTGCCCTTGCTGGAGGCGTTCAACAGCCCAGCAAAAACGGAGCTAGGGACGCCGTAATAATAGTAAGGGCCACCGCTAGGTACGAACCAGACACTCAAGGTCTTTGAAGATTCGTCGTATTCGGCGCGCCTGATTGCGCTTGAAGAGAAGTAAGGCATATAAACCATCCTTTATTAAAGATGATCCGTATGGCTTGACTAACAGAGCATTACGCGAGAATTTCTTCTCCTACCAAGTCCAGTTTCCGCACCATACGAACCGGTTTCGCGGAGATCGGACAAATAGGGGCCGATAGCTTTGCCGAGCTATCGGCCTTTTTTGTATCCAATCGTCGCGTCGATAATGCCTTTGATCGGGCTAACCGGTCAAGGTGGCAGTTTGCACAATATATGGGGAATTTTCACAATTAACCGGTGGATCGGCCGCTACATGTTGATTGACAAATTTGACGAATGACACTTCTTCGCGATTCGTTCCGGATTTTCGAACGTTTTAGCTGCATGAGCGCGGCTCCAACGACTTGGCGGTGGAAATGACCTCAATACAGCCGCTGCCGAGGAGCTTTACCAAGGCGAAGCCTGTTTGGATTCTGAGATCTTTTTTCCAGTTCGAATTCGGTTCGCGCGTTCGCTCAACAGCAATTTGAGAGCAGCAGGCTTAGTCGATGGTTCTGGCGCTGCCGCAAAAATCGCGGCCGCCGCTTTCAAGGTTTTGGCTCCACATGTCTTCGCGTATTCCTCGACCTTAGCTTCGTAGGCTTTCTGAGAATTCACCAGCCCGTCTAACGTGGTAGAAATCTCGGAAACGAGTGCGCTGCTATGCGGCCTGAGCTTGCTTCTACCCGTAGTCCCGGAAGCGCGTCTGGGCTTACGTTTAGGAGTTGCGGTAATATGAGAAATAAGTTCATCGAGTTTAGAACCAGAAAATCCATCTGAAGCTTTCAAAATCCGAACAACGGCATTGTGCATAGTCGCAGGCTTGGCGTTTTCAGTCGCTCGTGACAATTTTTCTAAAGCCCTCAAGAACTGTTTCGCGGTCGGTTCTGAATCAAACATTTTCTGAGACTCTCACTCCCATTTCATGTGCAACGAAATCCCCGAATTCTTCCAGTGCCGTCCTGATCGTCTTCTTTGCAACGTTGTCATTCAGCAGGTACGCTAAGGTTTGTTGTGCCAAAGCCTTGCTGAAAACTACTCTATCCGGGATATTTTGCGGCACTCGACGCATGATGCCATTCCAAGACTCTGAGTACTTCAGAGATCTCTGAATGAGTCTTTCCTCGCTTTCCTTCAACTCGGTACTGTCCGAGCGATTTACACCCAACAGCAACTTGTGCAGTGCTGGATTTAGCAAGCCTCCAAGAGAGTTTAGTTGGCTGACAAAATTTCCCACGGCTTCGGTTGACATCAGATCCGGAATTGTCGGGATCAATAGTGTCTGACAAGCCGTAATAGCATTGATTGCGCCGAGGCTCAGCCGAGGCGGCGCATCGATGATTACGATATCATAGTGATTTCTGAATTCTTCCGAGTACAACACAGACGGTAAGCAGTACCGAGGATCATAGCCCAGTTCTTGGAACAACCATCCAACCATTTGTTTGTTTTCGACCGCCGCAAACTCATAGCTGCAAGGAACAAGATCTGTCCGCTTGAGCGAGTTAGACATCCGCAATGCAAGCTCGGGTAGACTTGGTTGCTCAGAAGATGCGGTGAATATTCTCTTCGCGTGCTGATATGGAAGCGCTTCGTATTGCATCATCCTCAGCAGCGCCGCCGTGGCTGATCCCTGGTAATCCAAATCGACGACCAGCACCCTTTTATTCAGTTTCAAATCGAAGTGGGCGGCCAAATTTGTGGCTAGCGTAGTTTTGCCGACCCCGCCCTTTAGATTCATGATCGTCAGCACATGAAGGTCGTTAGATCCCATATCTTTGTCATAGGCATCATAAGGAGCTGGCTGATGCGAATTCCAGAGAGATTTTTCGCCTCCAATCAAGGCCTCTTTTAGTGCAAGGTATCTTCGTATGTCACTAGAATGTTTGGCAGTGTTCGCTCGCGCTTCATCTCGCTCTTTTTCGGCGGCTTCAGCGGTGGCTTTGAAGTTAGCGATTTGAACCGCGCCGGGATTCTTCGCTTCACCTAAACGCTGACCCAAGTTGAATAAGAAGGTCATCAGGGCAACCATCATGGAGAAAAAGCCAAAAACAGCGCCTGCAATCCATGGATTTTGCATTATTAAGTCTATCAACTCTACCCTCCACCACGAGTAGAATTACAATGCGTATCTAATAGAGATAAATCAACATACCTCGATTGCCATAATTGAGCTTCGGGAACGTACCATGGCGAAGACATGGATTTCTAACGTCTCCTTTTGCTCGCAAAAAAGTAAATGGCTGGTCAGGTTATAATACCGGGTAGCATCGCCCACCAAAAGTACCGCGTCTTCAGATTATGCGCGCTGATCCTTTGGGGAGCCAAGCGAGATGTGCGACGTAATTGAGCTGACTTGCGGCAACACACCTAGAATGTCGGCATGGAAGGCTTTGTAAGCTGGCAAGTCCGCCACTTCGACTCTTAACAAGTATTCAACCGCACCAGTGATATTGTGGCATTCACGCACTTGCGGGGCAGCTTCCATAGCGCGCTCGAAGGCGCGGGCATCTTTAGACAGATGCGCCGACAAGCCTACCATGACAAAAGCAGTGATCCCTACCCCGAGTTTCTCGCGATCCAGGATAGCACGATAGCCTTTGACTATGCCCGTCCGTTCCAGCTCTTGAACGCGTCTCAAACAGGCCGACGGCGACAGACCGACTCGCGCGGCAAGATCGATGTTACTGATCCGTCCATCAGATTCCAGAGCGCGCAATATATTGTGAGAGATGCTGTCTAGCATTGTCATTTATTGCGCATATCATGCATTACTAAACGCATTAAGTGAGTAATTGCGCCCCTCATCACCTATTGTTGCGAACACAAGCAATAGGAGGACACGATGCTGAACCTAGAAGACTACGACATGTCGCCGGAGCGCGGCTTTCTTTGTCGACACAATGCGAGCGACGTCACCTTGAGCGATGACCTGAAGATCATCGCCAATGTCGCCAAGAGCCTGCCGGATCTCCTGCCTTCAGGTCGCGTGCGCCAACTCTTGCGCGACCGCTTGCCGCCATTCAATCTCCCTCTCAAGGCGATGAGCGATGCCGAAGCGCGGATGTGTATGGTTCACTACTCTTTCATGGTCCAAGCCTATGTCTGGGGCGAACCGGAAGCGCCTGAAATCCTGCCTCGCAATCTCGCGGTGCCGATGGTTGCGCTGGCAGATCATCTCGGCCAGCAGCCGCTCTTGCCCTATTCCGGGTATGTCCTGGATAATTGGGGTCTGATCGAGCAAAACGGCGCGGTCGATCTCGACAATATCTATATGATCCAGAACTTCCTCAATGGTCAGGACGAGAATTGGTTCGTCCTGATCCATGTCGCGATTGAAGCCGCCGCAGGCGCCGCGCTCGCCAAGTTCGGTCCGATTGTCGCCGCCAGCGCTGCGGGCGATGTCGCAATGACGCATGCGCACCTCGAAGAGGTCGCCGCGACTTGGGCAAAGATCAATACTATATTTGACCGCATGCCAGAGCGCTGCGACCCTTATATCTATTTCGAGCGGGTCCGCCCTTACATCCATGGCTGGAAAGACAATCCGGCGATGCCAAACGGGATAATTTATGAAGGCGTTGACCGCTATGGCAGCGAAGGCCAAGCCTTCCGCGGTCAAACCGGGTCACAGTCCTCCATCGTGCCGGCCATGGATGCGCTCATGGGCGTCGGTCACGCGGCGGATCCCTTACGCGACTATCTCGACCAGCTGCACATCTACCGTCCGCCGGCGCATCGCCGTTTCATTGACGACACGCGCAAGGCGAGCGCCCTGCGCGGCTTTGTGGAGCGGAGCGGCGACCATGGCCTGACGCAAGCCTATAATGCAATCATCCAAGCCATGGCAGACTTCCGCACGCGGCATTTGGAATATGCGGCCAGCTATATCAACAAGCAGAACCGCGCTGCGTCAGGCAATGACACAGATGTCGGCACCGGCGGCACGCCTTTCATGCGCTATCTGAAGAAGCACCGCGATGAAACGTCAGCGCGTCTAATTGGTGACGTCTCATACGCGGCGTAGCCACGCGATTTAACATGTCGATAGCGCCACGCCTTCAGGTCACATCAGGCTGAGATGACCAAGTTGATCGAGTTCAACATGAAGACAGATGTTTAGGCAGGCCTGCACGCCAAATTTTACATTTGGGCGTTGAGGTAAATCAAAGCGTATTGCTAAGGACATCGGCCAAGTGAGCGATACAGTCTGTTGGCGTATAGGCATGAACGGATAGGCGTATCCCTTCCTTGCGCTCGTCGAACATAAACTTCTGATCACTTAGCGCGACCGACACCGACGCCCGGTTTGGAGGATCCAGAACCATGGCTGCGCCGCGACATGGGTTAGCAGGTGATCTAAGTGTGTGCTCTGGAACAGACTCAACCAGACGATTGAGATGAGATTGAATCTGAGCCCGTGCATCCAACAATCCGATCTCTTGCCAGATTTCGATCGCGCGATTGGCCTGAATGAGCGGAGCGGGTGATGGTGTGCCTCCAAAAAATCTCATCGCGTCGTCTGCATACGCGAAGCGAGCGATATCCATCTCGAATGGTAGCTCATGAGAGAACCACCCGACGTCCATTGGACGGCACTGTTCCAGCACAGGCTCATTCACAAACATGAAAGCCGCGCCTGGTCCCGCACACAGATACTTGACGCCAGTACCCAAAACAAAATCTGCGTCCCATGCGCGAACGTCGATTTCCTGGACTAACAAGGATTGCGCCACGTCCACGATTGTGCGGGCGCCAACATGGCGAGCTAGCTTGCAAATATCCCCAACTGGAAGAACGTCAGATGTATTCGATAGGACATGAGTGATGTGAGCAAACGCTACGGTTTCATCCAAAGCTTCTTGCCAAGCGCTGAAATCTGTTGGCGGCTTCGTTATCATTCTCAGTTTGAAACCAAGGCGTTCGGCTTGCTTGAGAACGAAACCAATCGTCGGAAAGTCTTGCGCGGAAAAAACGATCACGTTTCGCCCATCTTCGATCGGCAAGGACCCAAGGATCTTCGTAAGACCGCTCGAGATGTTTTGCTGCGGACAGATTGATCGGGCATCGGCATTTAACAGACTGCCAATGCCGGCCCGAAACGCATCAATCACCGGCATCCAGTGCGACCACGTCTCACCGGTGCTCCAGGCTTCGAAAAAGTCTCTGTCCACGGCGTCGCGAGTTGTGCGCGGCAAACATCCTACGCTGTGAGACAGAAAATACCTGGGTGGGACATGGAACAAATCGGCGAGATCATTTGGAAGCAAGCTTTTCACGGCGTTTTCCATAAACCCCTCCCCAGCGATCCGTCATTTCAGCGCGAACGTGCCACAAATCCGGAAAGAATTTCTGCCGCACACCCTCTTGGAGAATTTCAACTGGTCGCCCTTTTAGAGAGTCAGCACCAAATCCAATCGAGCGATAGATAAGCTGCATATGGGCGTGCCGGAACTTTTGAAACATCTCATCGAACTCAGCGAGTGCTTCAGCCACCATATAGGCTTCGTCATGATCATACTCACTGTCATAGACTTGAACGAGGGTTCTTTTGCCATCGTCCAAATAGCTCGCGACAAATGTGTCCCAAAGGTCTGCAGGCATTTTCAGAAGCACTCTGAAGCCTGGGCTTTCCTGCCCGCTCCCATTGCCGAGCAATAACCGAATTTCTTGATAGTCCTTCGGCGACATTGTCTCAAGCAGCGCGAGTTGCTGGATCATCATCTCTTGGCAGAGGTGCACGCGGCGAAATAGCGTTAGTACTTTAAGGGTTTTTTGCACCAGCATGAGGTCGTGGATATCGAGTAGCGTCTCTCCCATGAGCTTCATCCAAAGCTCTTCAACCTGATGTACGATCATAAATTGCAACTCATCCGGATTACATAAATCCGATGGTGCTTTCTGGCATGCGAGCAAGGTTTCAGTGTTCAGGTAAATCTCGTAATCGAGCTTACCGGCGCCGCGCATCATGTCTTGGTATGCTTGTCGGTCCATTTATTTCTTCCCATTCGTCCGTTTGTTTAAACTACAGATCGAATGGTCAGATCAGACATGCCCGGTGAACCAACTCCGGTGCGCGTGTTGGGACAATTCAATAGTTGGATGGCGGCGCCATAGACAGCCGCTTAGGATTTCTGACATAATCCAAACTCTGAAATCACTGATGTCGAGACGCTATACACAATGATCGTAAACCGCAATCCAATCTAAATGGGCTCTATCGCGACTTAAACAAACAACTGTAGCCTTTTAGCGCGCTCAACGTCTTTATATTTGATAGGCACGGTTTACGTGTTCCGTAAGCCGTACAATTTGATGAAACCATGGATAGGACGGATGCTTTCAACCTCGAGCGTTGAGAGCTGAGAGGAACAAAGGCGAAGGCAAATGGGGGGCGCACGCAACACAAAGGGGGAAGCGGGTCTTGGATCAATCGATCGCGAGCAGATCGATGCGTACGCCAAAGAGTTTAAGCCCGCTTTAGTTGCGTATTTCATGCGACGCTGCGGTGCACCTGATCTGACCGATGATCTCGTTCAGGATGTTTTTGTCAGGCTTCTCCGCCGCAAGAAGTCCGGTGAAATTGATCGTCCTGCCGCATACGTGATGCAGACCGCGTCCTCCGTATGGAACGATCACTTACGTGCGGCGCAAGTCCGACACAGTAAAGATCATGATGAGTTCGATGACGTCAATCACTCACCTGAAGGATTTTCGCCGGAGCGCGTCTATGAGGGTAGAGAAGCAATAACGCGAATATTTCAAGCGCTATCCAAACTGCCAGAACGCACGCAAGACATCTACATTCTGTGTCGGTTTGATGGATATAAGCGTCAAGAAGTCGCCAAACGTATTGGCATATCGGTGAGCGCTGTGGACAAGCATTTAATGGTCGCGACGAAACATGTCGGACGGATATTTGGTGAATTGCGATGAAGCCGTGGGATAAATACGACTTTGCCGGGGACATAGATGCGATCGCATCTTATTGGGTTGTTCGACTGAACGCCGAGGACTGCACGCCTGAGGACCGATACGCATTCGATATGTGGCGCCGAGAAGATCCGGCGCATGAGGCCGCTTACCAGAAAATCAAACGCGGCAATGATTACCTCGATCGCTTCATGGAAGTTCCCGAGTTTCAAGAACGCATCGAACTTGCTCGCAAACGCACGAAGCCCCCGCTATGGAAAAAGCCTCGTGTTCGTTGGATCACAGCAGCGGCTGCCTGCCTGACAGTCATAGCGGCGAGCACAACGTTTTTTGCGTTATCGCGCTTTGTCGACCAACCCGCAACAGTGATTGAGATCGTCGAGGCTTATGAGACCCGTATCGGAGAGCGATCCACCGTCACGCTTTCAGACGGCAGTGTCGTGACCATCAATACCAATTCCAGGATTGAGGTCAGTTACACCGACGACGCGCGCGAAATCACGCTCGTCCGAGGTCAAGGTTTCTTTGATGTCGCCAAAGAGATCGATCGGCCGTTTGTGGTTGTGGCTGGAGAGAAGCGCGTTCTAGCCCTAGGGACGGTATTTGATGTTCGATTTGACGACCAGAATGAGGTTCAGGTCACGCTGGTAGAGGGCAAGGTTCAAATAGATGATGTCGATGGCTTCGACGGAAACATGGAAGACAGCGTTCAACCAGATGCGAGCCAAGATATAGCCCTCCCTGCTCCGGTGATTGAACTCAATCCCGGCGAGCGATTAATTGCGCGCGCAAATGTTGCACCCGAAATCGTCGAGACTGACGGCGTTGAGGAAACAAGCTGGCGTCGCGGCCAACTGGTCTTCCGACAACGCGCTCTATCTGAAGTCGTCGCCGAAATGAATCGCTACAGCACCCAACAACTGGTGTTGGACAAAGATGTGCGTGTCTTGGCGCTTGAAGTCAGCGGTGTCTTCAACAATGGCGGACCACCGTCTGCATTTGTTGATGCGCTGGAAGCCATGCATCCGCTTGAAGCGCATCGTTCAGGGCGCGATGAGGTGAAGCTGGTGTGGCGCGAATAACACAGTCGCCCTGTTCACTCGGCAGTTTGCAATTTTTTTGATGAAGCAATTTTGAGGTCTCCACGTCTATCGTCAGGTAGGGGCGTGTTTCGACGCGTTGATACTGAAAAAAAATCAGAGACCGGATAATCGAGGGGCGTGGAACTCATGACTTTCAGCACAAAGAACACTCTCAAAAAATGGGCTTTAGCGGGATGCGCTTTATCGGTGATTGCCGTGACTGCGCCAGCCACAGCACAAGCCAGTGATACCTATGAGTTTGATATTGAAAGCAAAGAAGTTGGTCAGGCATTGACTGATTACAGCATCGCGACAGGCCAACAGGTCCTTTTCAATGATGCTGACATCAAGGGAAAAACTGCAAACGAGCTTGCAGGCACCTACACCGCCACTGAAGCCGTACAGCTTTTGCTCGACGATACCGGCGTTCAGTATCGCGTTGATGCAAACGGAACGCTGCTCGTTGGAAACGAATCTGTTCGACAGCCTGCCGCGCCCAGTCAGGAGGAAGAGCGCCCTTTTCGCCTGGCTCAGGCGGCTCAGGGAGATGATGTTGAAGCGGTAGAGGCAACTGAGATCGAAGATGAGGAGGCGCGCCAGGACGTTATCGTGGTCACCGGTACGAACATTCGAGGCATGGCGCCAGATAGCTCTCCTGTTTTCACCTATGACCGAGACGACATTTTGAACTCGGGTGCTTCCACTGCAGAAGGTTTTATACAAACACTGACGCAGAACTTTGGAGGCGGAGCCAATTCCGTGCTTCCGGCAGCCGTTGGCGGCGACGCCAATTCCGCATTCAATACGGGCGCGAATGGGGGCACGCTTGGAACGGGCGTTAATCTGCGCGGCCTGGGTTCGGGCAGCACTCTGGTTCTGCTGAACGGTCGCCGGGTCGCACAATCATCTGCAATCGGTGATTTCGTGGATATCTCGATGATTCCGGCATCTGCTATCGAAAGAGTGGAGGTCCTAACCGATGGTGCTTCATCAATTTATGGTGGTGATGCTGTAGCTGGTGTCATTAACTTCATCCTCCGAGATGATTTCGAAGGCGTGGAGACAACGCTGCGCTACGGCACGGTGACCGATGGGGAAATGGACGAGCTTCGGGCCAACGTCACCTATGGTGCGAACTGGGATAAAGGGAACGGAATTCTTGTTTACGAGTATTTCGATCAAACCGACCTAAGCGCCGCTGATCGCTCTTTCTCGGCAAGCGCTGTTCAGCCAAATGACCTCATTCCAAGCCAAGGACGGCAAAGTATTCTCGGCTCAATATCTCATGAATTGACCCCTTCCTTAAAACTCTCTGCGGACGCATCATTTTCAACGCGCAAAACCGTGCAAAATACCCGCAATAACATTGCAACCTTTATTGGGAACAGCGAGGCCAACACGGATAATTTGAATTTGGGCTTTGGCGCAGAGTGGAAAGTCTCTGACAATTGGTACGTTGATTTTGCGGGCTCATATAGCAGTGTTTCCAGCGACACCGAAAATGCAGGCGTGGTCGATATCTCCAGTGATATCGAATCCGATCTTTGGAGCGCGGATATTATCGCGTCTGGACCGATTTTTTCACTTCCTGCCGGTAGTGTGAGCGTAGCTGTTGGAACACATTTTCGCACCGAAGACTTTACCAGCGAGGTTGTGCAGAGCGTTACATTCAATCGAGAGGCAGATCGAGATGTCTATGCCGTGTTTGGCGAAATTCTCGTGCCTGTTGTTTCGCCTGAACAAAAGGTCCCGGGCATACACCGTCTAGAGGTGAACTTGTCGGGTCGCGTGGAGGATTATAGCGACTTTGGGTCTGCTTCTGACCCGAAAGTGGGCATCGTATGGGCGCCCACAGAGCCGCTTCGTCTGCGAGGAACTTACAATACGTCTTTTAAGCCTCCATCCCTCGGTAGGGTTGGCGCTGGCGACCTTGGAGCCGCGGTCTTACCAACAGGTTTTCTCAACTTTTTGCTCGGTCAAACCGCCCCTGATCCTTCTATCGCAAACGTCGTGCTTCTGAGTGCTTCGGGAACAGATAAAAATTTGGATCCAGAAACATCAACAGCCTACACACTGGGCGTCGACTACAATCAAGCATGGGGCAAGCACGACCTCTCTTGGTCTGCGACATATTTCAACATTGAGAACGAGGGTGAACTTGGAACTGCTCCGATCCCCGGCAATGTGAGTCCCCTTTTGGCAGCGAATATCGCATTTGTTACACCGGATGCATTTCCACCAGGCTCGGTCATCTTCTTTCCGTCGGATGAAGAACGCGCAGCGATCGTGAACTCACTTGATTTTGTAAATCCATTGTTTGGCGCCGACCCCAATCAGGCCGAAATTATTAGCCTTGTTTCGGTGACAACAAACCTCGCTCAGACGCAAGTTTCTGGATTCGATTTTAGTTTCGACTATGGACGTGAGTTGGATGCTGGACGCATATCATTCGGCATAGACGGCACCTATTTGGATGAGTTTTCAAAGCAAGCTGCTTCAAATACGCAAAGTATCGATCAACTAAACACCCTGTTTAATCCGGTTGATTTGAAATTACGCGGGCGTGCAAGTTTCGCTCGCGATGGATTATCCACAAATCTGTTTTTGAACTATGTAGACGGCTACAACTCAGATAGCACAGCGAGCGCCACAGACATTGAATCTTGGACAACGCTGGACCTCAATATCGCGTACGACACGAGTGAGCAGGTCAGCGCCGGTTTTCTGAAAGATACCGTCTTCCGGTTGTCCATCACGAACTTATTTGACGAGAACCCACCTTCAGCTCCGGGTGAACCCGAGCTCGGCATCTTTGGGTATGACCCAACGAACGCCAATGCTCTTGGAAGGTTCGTGTCGCTTGAGGTCACGAAGAAGTGGTAGGCCGAAAATTAGAACTGCTGCATTCGAAACCGACCGACGATCTGCACACCACCGGGGTCTTCAGAAATGGCTGACTCTGATTGGCAAACTGTGGAACTCGATTCAGGGAGTTTCGACCGGGAGGTTTTGGAATCGCCGCGTCCTGTCCTTGTCGACTTTTGGGCGACATGGTGCGGCCCCTGTAAAACTCTGGCGCCGACGATTGATCGTCTCGCGAGTGAGTATGGTGGCCGGGTGAAGATAGCCAAGATCGATATCGATGAGGCAACAGAGATCGCTGAGAAGTTCGGCGTGCGCGGTGTTCCAAATGTCATCATTTTTCAAGATGGCGTCCCAATCACCAGCCTTGCAGGCGCACAACCACACGCCTCTTACAAGCGTGTTTTGGATGAAGTCTTGGGCGGCGCAGACAGCGACCAAATCACAGATCTCCAAATTCAAGATCCTGAAACGCGAATTCGCTTCATTGCATCGGCCAGTGTGGATGAAATCCAGGAGGCGTTTGCTCGTCATCCCGAATTCTCAACAGCCCCTGTCAAAGACGGCTTAAACCCGCTTGAAGTCGCTTTGAGGTTTGGCTTCTCGGCCGACAAAAGAGCGCTGCTCGCCTCTTATTTTGACAAGTTGAGTTTTGAAGAACTGGTCGGCTTAGGCCAAATTGAAGAAGTGCGCGAGGCGATCGAGGCAAATCCAGAGCTCGTTCGTCAGCCAGCCAATGACGGTGTGTCGCCACTTACGATCGCGATCCTGAATGCCCAGCCAGAGTGCATTGATCTTCTCTTGGGTCTAGGCGCAGATCCTGACCAGACCGGAACCGGTTTGATGCAATTTGCGCCAATTGAACTTGCTGTCTTTCAAAAAGACCCTGAGCTGGTGGAGCGCCTACTCAATCAGGGTGCCGATCCGAACCGAAGAAGTGCTCATAGCGGTGGAACGCTTTTGCACCTTGCGGTGCAAATGTCTGACCAAGGTTTGGTTGAGCTTTTCGTTGAACGCGGCGTCGATCCCACGTCGGTAAATGACAATGGTGAAACGGCTTACAAAGCGACCTTGAACGCCTTGTCGAAAACTCTCGCCAACGAGAAGCGTCACCAGGAAATTGAAAACCTACAGAAGAAATTGGAACAGCTCGAAGCGCTGAGACCAAGCCTCTCATAGCCTCACTCAAATCTCAGGATTCATAGAATGCTCAATTCGAAAACCAACACTCAGACGCCAGTTTTCGGGTCGTGGGGAGTGGATCTCAGCCATGGAGACCAAAGCGTTTCTCCGGGCGAAGACTTTTTCCGCCATGTCAATGGCAAGTGGATGGACGAGTTCGAATTGCCAGCCGACAAGGTTGTCTTCGGAGCGCTATATGCTCTCGCGGATCAATCGCAGGAAAAAGTGCGGGCGCTGATTGAAGAATTGGTTCAGGTCGAGGTTGAGCATGGAACGCCGCAACAGAAAGTTCGCGATTTTTACCTCAGCTATATGGATGCGAGCCGCGCTGATGCGCTCGGGCTAGATCCGATCAAAGAGCGCTTGTCACAGATCCAAGGCATCTCTACCGTCGACGAGCTAATGACAGTTTTCGGATTGGCGGGCATCGAAGGTTTTTACTCACCAATATCTTGGAATATTGGTCCAAATGCGAAGGCCCCAGACAAACAAATTCTCAAAGTAGGTGTCGCCAACCTGTCTTTGCCTGACCGCGATTTCTACCTGCAAGATACCGAACACTTCAAAAACGTTCGCCGCTCTTTCGTTGAGCATATAGAGGAAATGCTCGGCTTATCTGAAATGGATAAAGACGAGGCGCGCTCGTGCGCTAAAGATATTCTTGCTCTGGAAACAAGAATAGCGAAGGCACATTGGACGCGCTCTCAAATGCGCGATGTCGAAAAAACCTACAATTTGTATCGGTTCAATGATCTCTGCGAGGCGTTTCCAAATTTTGCTTGGTCCAGCTACTTCAAAGCTGGAAATCTGCCAAAATTGGATAAGCTAATTGTCTCGATGCCAAGTGCTGTTACTGGCATTATCGAAGCGATCAACGACACACCGCTTTCAGTATGGCGAGCCTATCTCGTCTATAAGCTGCTCGTGAGAATGTCCGATCTTCTATCCGACGATATTTCGGAGGCATCCTTTCGTTTTTATGGTCGCATTCTTAGCGGCCAAGAAGAGCGCCTTCCACGCTGGAAGCGAGCGATTGGGCTGGTGTCGAGCCACTTAGGTGAATATGTAGGGCAAATTTATGTGGAGCGTCACTTTCCACCAGGCGCGAAGGCCAAGATGGATGAGCTCGTTTCCAATGTTATGGCGGCGTTTTCTGAACGCATAGGAGCGGCGCCTTGGATGGGTCAAGAGACCCGCGAGATGGCCAAGAAAAAGCTATCAACCTTTCGTCCGAAGATTGGATACCCCAATAAATGGACCGATTATGATGACGTCATAATCAAAAGGGACGATCTGTTTGGAAACGCGAACCGAGCAAGCCGTCATGCCCATGACGAATTAGTGGATCAATTAGGTAAACCGACCGATCGTGAGAAATGGTTCATGACGCCGCAAACGGTGAATGCTTACTATCACCCTCTGTTTAATGAGATCGTTTTTCCAGCGGCGATATTGCAGCCGCCCTTCTTCGACCCTGCAGCTGACCCAGCGGTTAACTACGGAGCGATTGGCGCCGTGATTGCGCATGAAATGAGCCACGGATTCGATGATCAAGGTCGCAAGTACGATGAGAATGGCATTCTTAGAAACTGGTGGGCGGAAGAAGATATGCTCCGCTTCAAAGAACGCACCGATGTACTCGTCGAACAGTTTAGTTCGTATGAGTTGCTGCCAGGCGCTTTTGTGAACGGCGAACTTACCCTCGGCGAGAACACCGCTGATCTCGGCGGTCTGACCATTAGCTATCATGCCTACAAGCGCAGCCTAGACGGAAAGGAAGCGCCAGTTATTGACGGGCTCACGGGCGAGCAGCGTTTCTTTCTATCGTATGGGCAAATTTGGCGCATGAAGATGCGTGAACAGGCAGAGCTCGCAAGTCTAAAATCTGCCGTCCATTCTCCGCCGGTTTTCCGAGTGAACGGTGCGCTTCGAAACGTCGACGCTTGGTATGATGCATTCGATATCGGTCCAGAGGATCCTTTGTTTTTACCACCAGAAGAGCGCGCGAGCATCTGGTGATGCTGCAACAATCAAAATTCGATGAATATGAAAAACACTGAGGAAACGTCGTGAGTAACACATTGGCTAGTACGCGAGAATTCAGGGTGTTTTTGGCCCGTGTTTGGAAACTCATTTATCCCTACTGGACGTCTTCGCAATGGCGCCCAGCCTGGTTCTTGCTTCTATGTGTGCTCGCCGTTCAAGGGGGGTTACTCTTTTTGATGGCGCGAATGAGTTTCGCGACAGCCGCTATGTTCAACGCTCTGAACGGGGGTGACGCGGATGCGATGTTGAACTCGGTATTGATTTGGCTCGGCTATGTCACGGCAATGCTTTTTGTTTATACGATCCAAGTTCACGTCCAGTACAAATTGATCATACACTGGCGGCGATACCTCACCGAAAAATATCTGACGATGTACCTGGACGGCAACCGGTATAATCAACTGGAACTGGGTGATTACAATCTCGATAACCCGGATCAGCGCATATCCGTTGATATGTTGAACGTCGCGCAGGAAACTCTTGAACTCGGCTTGGAATTCCTAAGTGTCTTTGGCCGGCTTTTCGTCTTCAGCGTCATCCTTTGGACGGTATCGGGCGCGCTGGAACTCAATTTGCTGGGCGTGGACGTCGTCATCCCGGGTTACATGTTTTGGGCTGCGGTCCTCTTTTCAATCTTCGGAACTTGGTTAGCCCATGCCCTCGGGCGTCCGCTGTCACGATTAAACTTTAAGAAGCAAGCCGTCGAAGCAGACTACCGCTATCATCTTGTTCGCCTTCGCGAGAATACAGAGAGTGTCGCTTTACTGGGAGGTGAAGAGAAGGAATACGGTGATCTCGGCACCAAGTTTTCTTCCATCTGGGATAACTGGATGCAAATCATCAAATACAAAGCGCGGCTCATGGCATTCAACTTTGGCCTTGGCCAAGGCGGAACGGCAGTGCCGTTTCTCGCCGCCATACCTGCGCTTCAGGCGGGCACGATCACATTTGGCAGTTTTATGCAACTCAGTCAGGCATTTATGTCGGTGCAGACTGCTTTGTCCTGGTTTGCGATGTCCTATGAGAAACTGGCGGTTTGGAAATCTAGCGTTGATCGTGTCCTGACGTTTGACGACGCGCTTGATAAAGCGAGTACCGAGCAAGCAGCGAGCGGCATTTCGAGACAAGTTACCGATGGTGAGCGATTTGAGCTTGATGGCCTCACCTTGACTCTACCAGATGGCGAACCGCTACTGGAAAACTCAACCTTGACCCTTGAAAAAGGCCAAGACGTTTTGATTTCTGGACCGTCTGGAAGCGGAAAAAGTACGCTATTCAGACTTCTGTCTGGTCTTTGGATTTGGGGAGACGGCAACATTCGCGTTCCCCAGGAACGAACAATGTTTGTTCCACAGAAACCATATCTTCCCATCGCAACGCTCCGTCATGTTCTGACCTACCCAAACCACGAGGATGGTCCGGTTAGCGATGAGCGGATACATGAAGTAATGCGCCTCTGCCGGCTCGAAAAGTTCATCAATGCGTTAGATGAAACATCTGAATGGGCACGCATTCTTTCTGGTGGCGAGCAGCAGCGTGTTTCGTTAGCCAGAGCCTTTCTGGCGGAACCAGATTGGTTGTTCCTAGATGAGGCGACATCGGCAATGGATTCCGAAACTGAAGCTGCTCTATACCGAGCGCTCAAAACAGAATTACCAAATACGACAATCGTTTCCATCGCACATCGTGAAAGCTTGCGCGAACATCATGACGTTGAACTCAAATTGAAGCCAGCAACGCGAACTCTGTCACTGTCTGATGCGCCCGTGACGCCTTAGCGGAAGATTGTTTCTCAGCTCAACTAGCGAGCAATCCTACGGGCTTGGCAAAACGGCTCACACTCTCGTCTCCTGAAAGGCAGTTTCAAGACCAGATCAAGATACTCAGGTCTCCGGAATTTACGGCTGTTCAATGCAAATGCGTCTAGCAGAATTTCTGCCCGTCAGCTGATGCTCGCATCGCAGATGTTGCGAGTAGCCAAGCTTGGCAAGCGGCGAGCACTAAGCATGGTTAGGCCTCAGCATCCCTTGGCTGTTGTCACAAGCTGAACTGCTCGCAACTAGACGCGCTCTGATCATGGAGCCAGCCGAGCGTTTAGATACTCTGGTCTTGTATTTCGGCTGGGCTAGCGCCATTTATTGTATAGACCAAGGAGAATTCATGTCCCGGTAAGGCGGGAAGCCAGAGGGCTTTCCATTGCAAATTCAACATCTCAAACACGGCGAAGTTCGTTCTTCGCTGACCCGTTGGTTTGCGCTTTTAATCTATACCGAAATTGACGCCGGAGCCTTGCTCGCGGCCAAGACATGAAAGACCATTCCCATGACACGGGACTATTCCAAGTTCCTTCCGCATACCTCGCCGCGCGGAAGACCAGAATACCATGCGACGCCCCTTGAACGCCTAGGCTGGCACGCCTTCTTTGCGGGGCAGACTGACGTGGACGACCTCGTTGAAACACCGCCGGTTCGTATCGTAGAAGTGCATCGAAGCGGTCTGCGTGTCGCCGGCGATGGCGTCGATGAAATTATTCCGCCGCTCGCTAAGGCGACGGTTGGCGATTGGTTATTGCTGGATCGCGACCGTCCTCAAGCCAGCCATATTCTCGACCGCAAAAGCCTGATCAAGCGACGCGCGCCGGGCACGGACCGGCAGGTCCAACTAATTGCGGCCAATATCGATACGGCACTCATCGTCTCCTCGTGTAATCAGGATTTCAACGTCGCGCGGCTTGAACGCTATGTATCGGTTTCGTTTGAAGCCGGCATCACGCCCGTGATTGTCCTCACCAAAGCTGACCTGGCCACTGACACCGAAGACTTTGTCGAGCGCGCTCAATCTATTTCCGATCTGGTGCCGGTGATCGCGCTCGATGCGCGGGGCGCCGAGCCAAGCGAGAAACTGAAGGACTGGCGCAAGCCGGGACAAACCATTGCGTTTCTCGGGTCTTCCGGTGTTGGCAAGTCCACCCTGACAAATGCCTTGCTCGGAGATGAAATGATTGCCACGCAAGGCATCCGCGAGGATGACGCCAAAGGCCGGCATACGACCACGCGTCGGCAGTTGCATCTTGTTCCCAGCGGCTGCCTTGTGCTTGACACGCCGGGCATGCGCGAATTGCAGCTGACGGATGCCGCATCAGGCATCGATGAAGTCTTCGCAGATATTACCGATGTCGCGTCGGGGTGCCGGTTCAAAGACTGCCAGCATCAATCAGAACCCGGATGCGCCGTGCAGGATGCAATTGAGCGCGGCGAGATCGACTCGGCGCGGCTTGGTCGATGGCGTAAACTCGTGGCTGAAGATGCGTTCAACTCCGCAAGCCTCGCGGAGCGGAGACAAAAGGATAAGGCATTTGGCAAAATGGTGCGCCAGATCAAACAACAGAAAACAGGAAAGGATTGGTCATGACCACGGACAAAATAGGCCGGATTATCTGGCACGATCTTTTTACAAAGGACCTCAAGCGCTCAATGGACTTTTACGGACACGTAGCAGGCTGGACCTACGTCACCGAGCACGCGACCGATTTTGCCTGGGGCGGCGGCGAAAAAGACTTTGTCCTCGCGCTTCGCGATAACGAAGCGGGCGCCGGGATTACCGATACACCGCCCAATCTGCTTGATGGTTGGATCGCTTACATTGAGGTTCCCGATGTGGATGCGACGACGATTCTTGCGGAGAAGTTGGGCGGGCGGATTGTACGCAAGCCCTTCGAGGTGCCGGGCGTCGGTCGCAATGCCCTGCTGAACGACCCAAACGGCGCGCTCTTCGGCTTGGCGCTCTCGCGTCACAGCTTTCCTGCACCAACAAGTCAATTCGATGCTGAAATCTATTCAAGCGGCACTGAGGACTTCCCGTCAGCCTTTTATGAGAAGCTTTTTGATTGGCAGACGCGATCAATACCATCTGAAACGCTCGAAGTGGCGATCACCGGACCGAGAGGAAATAGGATCGCTAACTCAGTTGCAGAAGCGTCATCGCTGGGCTCGCATTCGCGTTGGATACCTAGCTTGAAAACGGCTCATTTCGACACTGCACTCAAAAGGTCTCAATATTTGGGCGCGGATCTGCTTTTCACGCATCTTGATCCTAGGGGCCAGCTGATCGGAAGCGTCTTGCAAGACACTTGCAACGCCGTTTTTTACTTGCAGCACTCTCCCCGAACCTGATTTTTGAGTTCTGTTTAGTGTGATTTGGGGCGACTTAAAGCTCCGTGTTTATGTCTGCTTTTGCTCGCTTTTCAGAAAACCCGAGTGTCCGTTCTGGGGCGAATTTAAGTCGCTCGATAATGTGGCGCACAACGTGCGGATTGATTACGATTCACTTGCGGCGAGTTGTCGTTGAATTTCATCAATACGTTCGCTGATCCGCTTACGCCAAAGGATCGTCCCGCTATGCATGAAGAGCAGCTCCTCGGCTGCTTCGTAAAAATCTGCGTCAGAGACCATTGTATCGAAATCGTATGAAACGAGTGGATATTCCTGTTCGATCAGCGCGAAGGCTTCTTCCGTGAGCTCGATCTCAACACTGTAATTGGAACCGCGCCTAAACGCTGCCGTAAAGAGGAAAGAATACTCAGAATAGAACTTCTGCGCAAACGCATAACGTTCGAGAAAGTCTTCATATTCGACTAGCAAGTTCAACAGGTCGCGGTCACGCAGGATGTTACCACGACCCGAGGACATCAGTTCCGTAAAAGTCCCAGACCTGTCCGCGCTTGTTTGAAAGGCAGGCCCTAATACGAGCGCCTGCTCAAACGCGCGAATATCCTTGTTCTTAAGCTCACCGGATCGCAGGGATTGTAACATCGTCCGAAGACCTTCCGTTATTCTGACATGGAACTCGAGGCTCCGGTCAGCATCCTGCTCAATACGTTCAAAGTCGGATTGAAGCCGTTCGATGATTGCCGCTTCTTCGCGACGCTCAAACTGAGACGCATTCCAGTTCGCAACTTGAATACCGATGAAGACACCGACCACGACGATGAAGAAGTCGATGCCAACTGCAAACCAGTTTTGCTCTTTAACGTGTTTCGTGATGCGCCGCAGAAGCATTCGTGTCCCCAGTCTCTACCTTGTGGGACCATGGAACAAAGTCCAAAAAATGCAAAGCCTTAGTTCTGAACGTTTCACTCTCAGCGTCTTATTTAGGGCGCTTTGCGACATTGCTTCAGGGGCTGTTGTGGAGCGAATCTAGGCCAGTGGGTTGGTGTCTGCTCTCGGCGTCAAAGAAGACACGTCATTTTGCGGGTGGGGTTAGTGGTGGGGTCAAACTGATACTTGGCAAGTAAAATACAACGATCGCAATGGTCTAGCGCAATTGCGTGGCGGAGAGGAAGGGATTCGAACCCTCGATACGCTTATCACGTATACTCCCTTAGCAGGGGAGCGCCTTCAGCCACTCGGCCACCTCTCCGCGAGCGGAAAGCCCTAATAATAACGACCGGCAAAGGCAAGTACGGATGTGGCGTGCTGCGCGGCTTTTCGCAGATAGACTTGCAAGCAGGGCAAGGCGGGCCTATGCCGCGAACATGAATAATATCACTTTGCACAAAGGCGACCTGCCCGCCAATCTCGATTTAGGGCCTGTAATTGCGGTCGACACCGAGGCTATGGGGCTGAACCCCGTTCGCGACGCGCTCTGTGTCGTACAGATCTCATCCGGCGATGGGTCGGCGCATGTCGTCCAGCTTGAACGGAGCTATAATTGCCCGAATTTAAAGGCCGTTCTGTCTGATCAGGCCGTGTTGAAGATATTCCACTTCGCACGGTTTGACGTTGCGATGATGAAGAAATGGCTCGGAATCACCTGTACGCCGATTTGGTGTACGAAAATCGCTTCGAAGCTATCGCGGACTTATACTGATCGTCATGGCCTTAAAGACGTGACGCGGGAATTGGTCGGCGCCAATATGGATAAGTCGCAGCAATCCTCTGATTGGGGCGCAGACGAGCTGACAGATCAACAATTACAATATGCCGCGAGCGATGTTCTGCACCTGCATGAGATCCGCGCTGGTCTTATGGCAATGCTTGAGCGCGAGGGACGAACCGAACTTGCCCAGGCCTGTTTTGACTTCTTGCCCGTGCGGGCGGACCTCGATCTACTGGGTTGGGACGAAACGGATATCTTCGCCCATAGCTAGTCTTTGCTTGCGAGAGTGTGACGGAACTGTCATGTCAGAGCCCTGTTCTGGTTGAAATTTGTCGCATAGTAGAGTCGTATGAACGCCGTCCACACTGAAATGCTGGCTCAATGGGCCCCACAGCGCCAAATGACCTTGGCGCAGGCGCGACGTCGTTCGAAATTTGTCGGCCTTTTGCGAATGATCTTTGTGGCTGGTGCGGCTATTTCAGCGGGTGTTATCATCGGCCCGATTGCGGCGACCACCCTTACGGGCCCGAGTGAACAAGTTGATCAATTGGCGGGTGATGAAGTTGTCACCATGGTCAATGCCCGCTTCACCGGGCGCAATATTGCTGGCGAGGCCTATGTGATCACTGCGGCCGAAGCGCGCCGACGCCGGGCGGATACGAGCGTGATCAACCTTACCCGGCCCCGTTTGGTCGATGACAACGGCACCGAAGTCAGCGCACCGGTCGGCGTCTATTACCAAAACGCAGAATATCTCGACCTGTTCCAGGCCGTAAAAGTGCGCGACCGTGACGGATATGAGTTTGAGACGACGGCAGCACGCGTATTCGTGCTGGATGGCCGCGTGCAAGGTTTAGAGCCTCTGACTGGCAGCGGGCCTCTTGGCGATGTCCGCGCAGACTCGTATGAAATTGAAGATGAGGGCGATCGAGTGATCTTCCGCGGCAATGTAGATTTTACGATTTATCCTGGCGGCGAGGATGGCACAGAGACGCCAGAAGCAGAAGAGTAGAGAATGACTGTGATGAAAGTAATTGCGGCAACCGGCGCTCTGGCGCTGCTAGCAAGCGGAGCAGCAACGGCTCAAGTCTCTGGCGAGGGCGGACCAATCCGCGTGAACGCCGACCGATCTGAAGTGCTTGATAAAGAACGCAAGGTTATCCTGATCGATAATGTCGATATCACGCAAGGCGATGCTCGCTTGCGGGCTGATATCGTCACGATTGAGTATGGCGGCGCAGGAAACACCACAACGGCGGGTCTTGGGTCGAACTTTGGAGATATCCGCTCGATGACAGCGCGCGGCAGCGTGTTTTACGTTACGCCTGAATTGAAAGCGAACGGCGATCTTGGTGTATATGTTGCCTCGACCGATACGATCACGTTAACCGGAGACATCGTCCTAATTCGCGAGGACGATGTTGCTAAAGGTGAACGACTGGTGATCGAACTCGCTGCCGGAAAGACCAGCCTCGATGGCGGCGACAACCAGGTCAGTATGGTGATTGTGCCGGGCGAAGAGGACGGTCGATAAAATTCGATCTTTCGACATAAACGGATTTTAAGGCTGTTATTATAGGTGATTAGCCCAAGGGACAGTCACTAGGGAGCTGAAACATATGGACCAGACTGGCCAAGGCCTCGTCGCAACCGGACTCGCCAAGACCTTTGGCAAGCGTCAGGTTGTCCATGATGTTTCGCTGAGTTTGCAGCGGGGCGAAGTCGTTGGGTTGTTAGGCCCGAACGGCGCGGGGAAAACCACCTGTTTTTACATGATTATGGGCCTGATCGGCGCCGATGACGGCTCGATCCGCATCGATGGCGCCGATGTCACGGCTTTACCAATGTATCAGCGCGCCCGTCTCGGTCTTGGCTATCTGCCACAAGAGGCCAGCATCTTCCGCGGCATGAGCGTGGAAGAGAACATTATGGCGGTTGTTGAGCTTGTTGAGAAAGACAAGTCTGAACGACAAAGCCAGGTCGATTCGCTCCTCGACGAGCTTCACATCACCCATTTGCGCGACCAGCCTTCAACCAGCCTGTCTGGCGGAGAACGGCGCCGTGTCGAGATTGCGCGCGCCCTTGCCTCACGGCCAGCCTTCATGCTGCTCGATGAGCCGTTTACCGGCATTGACCCATTGGCGATCTCAGACATTTCAGACCTGATCGGTTACCTCAAAAGTCGCGGCCTTGGAGTTCTGATTACGGATCACCAAGTGCGCGAAACCCTGCAAATCGTCGATCGTGCTTCGATCATCTATGAAGGCAGCGTCCTGTTCGAAGGCGCGCCGGACGAGGTGCTCAAAAATGACGATGTCCGCCGAGTATATCTCGGCCAGAGATTTGCGGCGTAGAGGGCGGACCCATGAGTGCCTATCAACGCTTAGACATGCGCCAGGGACAATCCCTGGTGATGACGCCGCAACTGCAGCAGGCTATCAAACTGCTGCAACTGTCCAACATCGAACTCGCTGAATTTGTTGCAGAAGAGATTGAGCGTAATCCCCTGCTGGAACGTGGTGAGACTGCTGATCCAGCCGAATTTGACGGTGAGGTCGACAAGTCCAAAGGCCGCGACGAGCTTGCTTTGGATGGCTCTGAAGGCATGGGGAATGCCCGCGATGCCGTCGACGCTTCTGACAGTGACATGTATGAAGCCGGCACCGGGTCTGATGAGGCGCGTACAGCCAACAGCCAATCGGGCCCTTCCGCCAGTACGGATTGGTCATCGGTCGGTTCAGGCCGCGGCATGAGCGATGATTTCGATTTCGAAGGCTCATTGTCGAGCGATAAGTCTCTGCACCAACATCTGCACGATCAACTCGCAATGGCCGGTCTAAGCCAAGCTGATAGTTTGATCGCTGCGCGTTTGATCGACGAGACCGATGATGCCGGTTTCTGCAAAGTCGATCTGAACGAAGTTGCCGAAGCACTCGGTGCTGATCCGGCAAATGTCGAAGCTGTACTGGAGGTATGTCACGGGTTTGATCCGACCGGGATCATGGCACGTGACTTACCAGAATGCCTGGCGCTGCAACTGAAAGAGCAGGATCGCTTAGATCCGATCATGAAGACGTTCCTTGAGAATCTTCACCTCGTCGCAAAGCATGACATTAAGGCACTCAGCGAAGTTTGCGGCGTCGACAAAGAAGACGTCATGGACATGCTCGCCGAGCTGCGAACCCTCAGCCCTCGCCCGGCCTCTGGTTTTGCGACTGAGGCGACGATTGCGGTCGCGCCAGATGTGTTTGTGCGCGAAATGCCAAACGGCATGTTTGCCGTCGAGCTGAACAGTGAAACGCTGCCGCGTGTTCTGATGGATAAGGCTTACTATGCCGAAGTCAGTGCGCTGCCGATGCGCGATCAGGAAAAAGAGTTTATTTCAGAGTGCGCGGCGAACGCCACCTGGTTGATCAAATCACTCGACCAGCGCGCGCGCACGATCCTGAAAGTCGCGAGCGAGATTGTCCGCCAGCAGGACGCGTTCTTTGCACATGGCGTGGCGCATTTGCGGCCATTGAACTTGAAGCAGGTTGCGGACGCGATTGAGATGCACGAGTCGACGGTAAGCCGTGTGACCAGCAATAAGTACATGGCGACACCGCGTGGACTGTTCGAGCTGAAATACTTCTTCTCGGCAGCGATCCCGTCCACAGGCGGCGGCGAGGCACATTCAGCTGAAGCGGTCCGCTATCGCATCAAACAATTGATCGAAGACGAAGGCGACAAGGTTTTGTCAGACGACAAAATCGTCGAAATCCTGACAGAGTTCGGCATCGAAATCGCCCGTCGCACGGTTGCAAAATACCGCGAGAGCTTGGGCATTCCAAGCTCAGTCCAACGCCGGCGTTTGCTGAAGGCGAGCGCATAGGCTTAGCGCCGCTCGATTCTAGCGCAGGACAATCGTTCTGTGGCCGATCATCACCACCCGGCGAGACGCATGCCATTTGACGGCACGTGATAAGACGCGAGCTTCGATATCGCTGCCCTGCTCTACCAAGAGCGTTGGCGTTTGAGAGTGATCGATACGCTCAACATCCTGTTCTATAATCGGGCCTTCATCTAGGTCAGAGGTCACATAATGGGCCGTGGCCCCGATCAGCTTGACCCCGCGCTGGAACGCCTGGTGGTAGGGCTTCGCGCCCTTAAAGCTCGGCAAGAAAGAGTGGTGGATATTGATGCAGCGGCCAGACCATTTCGCGGACAGGCCATCAGACAAAATCTGCATATAGCGCGCGAGCACGACTAGCTCACCGCCGACCTCGTTCACGACGTTTAGGAACTGCGCCTCGCTCTCCATCTTGGTTTGTTTGGTGACCGGAATATGGTGGTATGGAATGTCATAGAATTCCGCCATCGGGCGCATCGTGTCATGATTGGAAACGATGGCGCGAATATCGATCGGCAGCGCGCCAATTCTCCAGCGGTGTAGAAGGTCGTTCAGGCAGTGTCCAAACTTCGAGACCGCGATCACGGTTGGCACTTTCTCTTCTGCAGATGTGAGTGACCAATTAATTTGGAACGGCTCACCTTCGACTGCTAGATCGCGCTTAAAGGCTTCGATATCGAGCGGCACTTCTCCAGCGGCCTGGAATGAGATCCGGCAGACGAATTGCCCAGACTCCTGATCACTGTGCGCTTTTACGTCATCGATGAAACCGCTATGCTTATGGATAAAAGTTGAAATGAAGGCCTGGATGCCGGGGGCATCTGGACAAGAGAATAAGAGGATCCAACAGGGTTTCATTTTTTGAATTCCAACAATCAAAAACAGGGGGCAGCGCGTCTTATCGTGTCTTTGTGAAAGAGGACAGCGGATCTAGCTGCTGCGCTTAATGGGGCTCCGAGACCTGATAGCCAAGCCAAGGTTTGACTGTCTTCATGACCAGCGCGCTTTGAATACGGCTGACATGCGGCAGTGCGGCAATAACTCTTCGATATGTGGACTCATAATCATGTGTGTCTTGGGCCGCGACCTTGATCAAGTAATCCGCATTCCCAGTCATAAGATGGCATTCGAGCACTTCAGGTCGACGCATCGCAGCCCCCTCAAACTTTGCGAGCGCTGCCTCGGTTTGGCTATCAAGAGAAACCTCGACAAAGAAGATCATACTATAGCCGAGCTTTTCACCGCTTAGGCGCGCGCCATAGCCATCAATATAGCCATTCTCTTCAAGCAAGGTGATGCGCCGGGCACAGGCCGATAGAGACATGCCGACCTGATCAGCAATCTCGGCGATGGGGCGTCGGCAATTAGACTGTAGCGCCACGAGTATTTTGCGGTCAATTTGATCCATGACGCGAAGAATTAGCGCTATCTATGTATTTTGTCGAATTATATCCGACATTCTCTTCAAGCACCGGGAAATCAGAGAATTATTTCTATACCGAATCAGCTAGTCTCGCCGATAAAATGAACGGAGCTTCCACATGCTGATCGGTGTCCCCAAGGAAATCAAAAACCACGAGTATCGCGTCGGCCTGACGCCAGAAAGCGTGGCTGAACTCGTGGAAGCTGGCAATCAAGTCTTGGTAGAGACCAATGCTGGCGATGGCATCGGGGCAGATGATGACACCTACCGCGCCCACGGCGGTGAAATCGTCACCACAGCCAAAGAAGTCTTCGACCGCGCGGACATGATCATCAAGGTGAAAGAACCCCAGGCAGTCGAGCGGGCAATGCTGCGGCCAGGTCAAATCCTCTACACCTATCTCCACCTGGCCCCAGACCCGGAACAAACGAAAGACTTAATCAAGTCCGGCGCGGTTTGCATTGCCTATGAAACCGTCACCAGCGACGACGGTGACCTCCCACTCCTCAAACCGATGAGCCAAGTTGCTGGACGCCTCGCCATTCAAGTCGGGGCCGCAGCGCTTCAAAAGAATGCAGGCGGACGCGGCGTATTGCTCGGCGGCGTTCCCGGGGTCGCGCCAGCAAAAGTACTAGTGATCGGTGGCGGCGATGTCGGCTTCAACGCTGCGCAAATGGCGGTCGGCATGCAAGCCGACGTCACGATCCTGGAGCGCGACAACCGAGTCATGGAGCGGCTATCGGCGCACTTTGGTGCATCAGCGAAAGTGATCCGCTCGACCCCTGCCCTGCTGAACGAATTGCTGAAGACAACCGACATGGTGATTGGCGCCGTTCTGATCCCAGGCGCAGCGGCGCCGAAGCTCATCACGCGGGACATGCTGCAGACGATGCAAAACGGATCGGTCCTGGTCGACGTTGCGATTGACCAAGGCGGCTGCTTCGAGACATCGCGCCCAACCACGCATGACGATCCAACCTACGAAGTCGATGGTGTCATCCATTATTGCGTCGCCAACATGCCAGGTGCGGTCGCCCGGACATCCACCTACGCCTTGAATGCGGCGACCCTCGTCCACGCTAAGCGGATTGCTCGTCTTGGCTGGAAAGAAGCGTTGTCTCAGGACCCACACCTCCTAAACGGCTTGAACGTCTGCGAAGGGCATCTGACTTACAAAGCCGTTGGCGATGCGCTCGGTATCGAAACCCGCGCCGCTGAAGAATTGATTTCTTAGCGGCTTCGCAAAAAAGTGTTCGCGCACGGAGTGTTAGCTCACTAAGGTGCGTTCGTAGTCAGTGTGGAGGATCGGACATGAAAACGCGCGCAGCCGTTGCTTTTGAAGCGAAGCAGCCTCTCGAAATTGTCGAGCTGGACCTAGAAGGCCCCAAAGACGGGGAAGTCTTGGTTGAGATCATGGCGACCGGCATTTGCCACACCGATTCCTACACGCTCGATGGACTTGATTCCGAAGGGATCTTCCCAAGCATTTTGGGGCATGAAGGCGCTGGCATCGTGCGCGAGGTTGGCGCCGGCGTCACCAGCATTAAGCCCGGCGATCATGTCATTCCGCTCTACACCCCGGAGTGTCGCCAGTGCAAAAGCTGCCTATCTGGCAAAACCAATCTGTGTACGGCGATCCGCGCTACTCAGGGCAAAGGCTTGATGCCCGATGGGACCTCGCGCTTCTCCTATAAAGGCGCAACTATCTATCACTATATGGGCTGCTCGACCTTCTCGAACTTCACCGTATTGCCAGAGATTGCGGTCGCAAAAATTCGTGAAGACGCGCCCTTTGACAAGGCTTGTTACGTTGGTTGCGGCGTAACGACTGGCGTCGGCGCGGTGACGAATACCGCTAAAGTGCAAGCAGGCGACAATGTTGTCGTCTTTGGTCTTGGCGGAATTGGCTTGAACGTGATCCAGGGCGCAAAAATGGTTGGTGCTGACAAGATTGTCGGGGTCGATCTCAACCCATCTAAGCGTGAATGGGGTGAAAAATTCGGCATGACGCATTTCGTCAATCCGACAGAAACCGCCGACGTCGTGGCGCACATTGTCGAGCTGACCGATGGCGGTGCGGACTATTCATTCGACTGTACCGGCAACACAGACGTCATGCGCCAAGCTTTAGAATGCTGCCATCGCGGTTGGGGGACAAGCGTGATTATCGGTGTCGCCGAAGCGGGCAAAGAAATCTCCACGCGGCCATTCCAGCTTGTCACCGGTCGCAATTGGCGCGGCACAGCTTTTGGTGGAGCCAAGGGGCGAACAGATGTCCCCAAGATTGTCGACTGGTACATGCAAGGCAAAATCCAGATCGATCCAATGATCACGCATGTAATGCCACTCGATAAGATCAATGACGCGTTCGACCTGATGCATGCAGGCGAGAGCATTCGCAGCGTTGTGGTGTTCTAAGTGAGCTTAACTCCCGTTTCCTCTTGGGCTTCATTCGGTGGCACGCTCAGCGTCTACGACCATGAAAGCGCGACCACCAACTGTACAATGCGATTTGCGGTCTACACGCCGCCACAGGCCGAAAGCGGCCCTGTACCAGTACTTTGGTATCTGTCTGGCTTGACCTGCACCTGGGCCAACGTGATGGAAAAGTCCGGCATCCAAAAGTATGCCGCCGAGCATGGCCTCATGATCATTGCGCCAGACACGAGCCCACGAGGCGATGACGTTGCGGATGATGAGGCGTACGATTTGGGACAAGGAGCGGGTTTTTATCTAACCGCCACGGAAGACCCTTGGGCGGCCCATTATCGAATGGATCAGTACATCACGGATGAGCTGCTCAAGTTGATCGCAGAGCACTTTCCTGCAGACATGAGCCGCCAAGGCATTACCGGGCACTCTATGGGCGGGCACGGCGCACTTACGCTCCACCTCAAGCATCCAGCCTTATTCAAAACATGCTCAGCGTTCTCGCCCATCGTCTCACCGGCGCGTGTCCCGTGGGGACAGAAGGCACTCACGGCTTATCTCGGGCCCATCTCCGTCGCCTGGGAAGCCTATGACGCGACTGAATTGGTCAAAGAGCAGCAGACCGATGCGCACATCCTGATCGATCAAGGCCACGCTGATCAGTTCCTGTCAGAGCAACTGGACCCATCGCAATTCCTAGAAGAAGCCCGCAGTCATGGCCAAGCCGTCACGCACCGCATGCAACCTGGCTATGATCATTCTTACTATTTTGTCGCCAGCTTCATCGGCGAACATATCGCCTGGCACGCCGAAAAACTGCGCTAAAGAACCATAGCTATCAGCCAACCAGAAAGAGCGAAATCTGCGGAACGTAGGTTACGACGATCAGGCAAAGGATCAGCGCGAGATAGAATGGCCACATCGTTTTGACGGTGTCTTCCATTCGGATCTTTCCGACAGCTGACCCGACGAATAAGACCGTCCCAACCGGCGGCGTAATCGTCCCGATCCCGAGGGCGAGCATCATGATGATGCCAAAGTGCACGGGATCAACGCCTATCGATTGCACCACGGGCAGGAAGATTGGCGTCACAATGATGATCAGGGGCGCCATATCCATGAAGGTCCCCAGCACAAGCAAACACAATAAGACCATCGCCAATATGACGATCGGTGAGTCCGTTGCGCCCAAGATGAGCTGAGACATCATTAGCGGAGCTTCAAGCAGCGCCAGCAACCATCCAAATGCCGCCGCCGATCCGATAATCAGCATGATCATCGCCGTCGTCTTTGCAGAACTGACGACTGCGGCCTTGAACTCTGTCAGTCCGAGCGATCGGTAGACAAAAACGCCGATCACAAGCGTATAGACAATCGCGACAGCTGAACTTTCCGTCGGTGTGAAGACCCCGCCGAGGATACCAACCACGATAATGACGGCCGTGAGCAAGCCTGGCAGTGCGCCAATCGCTGAGAGAATGAACGCTCTAAAGCCCGGAAAAACGCCCTTTGAATAACCCTTGATCCGCGCCAAGATTGAAACGGCGACCATCAAAGCGAGACCGCATAAGATACCTGGCAGAATACCCGCTACGAAAAGGTCCCCGATTGAAATCGAAACGCCCGCAGCAGCCGCATAGATAATCATATTATGGCTGGGCGGAATGATCAGACCGAGCACTGCCGCGGAGCAGGTTACGTTGACGGAGAAGTCGCGATCATAGCCCTTCTCTTCCATGATCGGGATCATTGTCGAGCCAATCGCTGAAACACTCGCAACAGCCGAACCTGACACCGCGCCGAACATCATAGAGGCGCCGACATTCACATGCCCTAACCCGCCGCGCACACGCCCGAACAACCCTTCCGCAACGCGAATGAGCCTCGCTGCAATCCCGGTTTGGGTCATCAAGTCACCCGCAAAAACGAAGAATGGGATCGCCATCAAGGTGAAGACATCGATGCCCGCAGACAGCCGCTGAACCGCAATCAGTGGGTTTAGACCGAGCAAAGCAAAGACCAGCATAGAAGAGATCAGGAGCGCAAATGCGACCGGCACGCGAATGGCCAGCAATCCAAGCAGGCTTAAGAGGAGGACGATCAATTCCATTATTCCGTCTCCTCTGATTGACCAGATAGCGTCTCAAACAGCTGTGCGCCTGAAAAAAAGGTGATCAGCGCGCCGGCAATCGGCAGCGGCAAAAGTGCAAGCCCTCTCGGCAAACCTAGAGACGGGATATCGAACGCCCATAGAGTCGTCGTAAGTTGCCAGCCGGCAATCACCATGACGAGGCCAGCGATCGCGACCGCTAGATTTGCAACGATATCGAACCCTCGCCCAATCGCATCCGGCATCGCATTACGGAGGGCGTCAATCCGAATGTGGAACCGTTCATGCACCCCGACTGCAGCGCCGAAGAAGACGAGATAGGCGAGCAAAACCAGGGACAGTCGCTCTGACCAGGCCGGGCTGGAATTGAAGAAATAACGCGCGACAACCTGATAGGAGATGATGGTCGTCATCAGGACGAGGCAAGACGCGCTGATGAAGAGCGAGGCTTTGCTAAGAGTGTCGAGAAGCTTCTTCATGCGCCTGCCTCTCCGATTCGATCAATTTCTTCGAGATATGGCGCGAGGTCCGGCGTCACGAATTGCTCATAGACCGGTCCCATCAAGTCGCGGAATGGATCAGTATCTATGCCTGACAGAATCTCACCGCCGCTCTCTAGCAGGGTCTTTTTGGAATCTTCAACGCGCGCGTCCCAAAGACTACGCATGACGCCAACAGACTGGCGCGCTGCCTCTTTGACGAGTGCTTGATCCTCAGGTGAAAAGTTCTCCCACGTCCGAAGGCTCATAATGAGCATATCCGGGGTTCGGAAATGGCCCGTCTCTGAATAGTAAGGCGCGACTTCATAGTGGCGCGTACTGATATAGCTCGGCCAATTATTCTCAGCGCCATCAATCACATTCTGGACGAGCCCCTGATAAACTTCACTAAAATTCATCGGTGTCGGGTTCGCGCCAAGGGCCCGCACGGTTGCAAGGAAGATGTCAGAATTCGGCACTCTGATTTTCATCCCGTCCAGCGCAGACGGGTGCGGGATCGTGCGCTCTGTCGTGTAGAACCCGCGGCCGCCCGTATCGTAAATGGCGAGGCCGCGCAGGCCGTAAGTCTCTAGCGATTCCAGGATCGCTTCCCCAATCTCTCCATCCGCAACTTCACGCTGATGCGCGGTCGAGCGGAACAAGAATGGGAGGCTGAAAAGCTTGGTAAGCGGCGCGATATTGTTGAGGGCCGCAGCAAAGGTTCGCGTCATATCGAGCCCGCCAAACATGGCGATCTCTAGAGTACTTCCTTCTGAACCGAGTTGACCTCCGGGATAAGACTTAACGCTCAACCGGCCGTCTGTTTTCTCTTCCAGGAATTTGCCCATGAACTTAACAGCTTCGACGGTCGGATAACCGTCGGGCTGAGAGTCTGTGGAATACAGGATCCGTTTTCCGCCGCCGCCAGCGTCTGAACATCCGGCAAGCGCGAGCGAGCTTCCCATCAATAAGCCGCCCAGTTGTCGCCGGTTTGGTTGAAATGTGAGGATCTTGTCAGTCATGCTTTGCCTTTCACAGGTTTGTCCAGCGCCCTATCGGCGCAGACGTCCTGTTCCACCGCTTTCCACCAAGGCTTTCACTTCCTCGACAGTGACCATGTTCGTGTCGCCAACGATTGTGTGTTTCAAAGCGTTGGCGGCTGCTCCAAACTGGAGCGCGTCTTCGTTCGTCATCCCGTTCATCAGTCCATAGATGAGCCCGGCTGCAAATGCATCGCCGGTGCCGACCCGATCGACAACATTGTGCAGATGATATTGCTTCGAGAAGAGTGACCCGTCTTTCGTCCGCAAGTGAGCGGCCCATTTGTGGCAATCCGCTGAGCTGGAATTGCGAATGGTGACGGCGACACGTGACAGGTTCGGGAAGCGTTTCATAACCTCGGCCGACAATTCTTCATACCAATCATGCGTGCTGCCGTCGCCGTCTGGTGAGAAACCGAGACAGGCCAAACAGTCGCCGCGTCCAGCGATCAGCGTGTCTGCGTAGGTTGTAAGACTCGGCATCACGTCTGTTGCATCCAGACCATATTGCCAGAGACGCTGCCGGTGATTCAGATCGAGTGAGATGTGCAAGCCTCTCGACTTGGCTTGCCTTAAGGCAGCTTCACAAAGATCGCGTGCCGATGCTGATATTGCCGGTGTGATACCGCTCACATGAAACCACGAAACGCCTTCGAATGCAGCGTCCCAATCCACTTGCTCGGCTTTGAGCGCGCTGAAGGCTGTGTCCTGGCGATCATAAATGACGCAGCCTGAACGAATATCGGCGCCATCTTCGAGGAAATAGATCCCCATCCGCCCTGGCAAGCGCGCGACATGCTTCACATCAACGCCTGTGGCACGAAGCGACATGATCGCCTGCTCGCCAAGTTCTGTCGGCGGGAGCGCCGAAATCAATCGGCTCTCCAACCCAAACTGCGAGAGGCTGCTGGCCACATTAACCTCGGCGCCGCCGTGACAAACATCAAATGTCGTCGCTTGGCGCAAGCGCAGCTTGCCGGGCGGCTTGAGCCGCAGGATCAATTCACCCAGGGTGGCTATCGTCATTTGTTTGCTCACCGTTTCAAACCCCTCACAAGCTGCGACCGCATTGATAACTCAGGCGCAATCGCAACCGCTCCCTACTTCTTTAGTTCGACAAAATAGTCGAAAATCTCGGGCACATTTCCATCGCCCATGCCCTTTTCGACGGCAGCTTTGAGGCTCTCCGACGTGCCTTCCGCAACCAAAGACCGTGTCCCCAGATCTGACATCATCTGCACGAAATAGCGCAGATCCTTGTTGGCATTGTTCATGGAGAAGCCGAGATCGCTCACCCCGTCGACGGCGTAGTTCTTACAGAACTTCATGAACGGCGAATTCGATGGGCCTGCTGACATAATGTCATATAGCTGTGCACGGTCCACACCAGCGAGCTCAGCTGCGGCGAAGGCTTGCGACATCGCTGTAACGGTCGTCATGCCCATAAAATTATTGATGAGCTTAGTGACGTGGCCGGAGCCAAGCTTGCCGAGATAGAAGACGTTCTCACCCTGCTCTTTCAGCATGGATTCATACTTGTCGAACGTAGTCTTGTCGCCCGCCGCCATGATGTTCAGCAAGCCATCTTTCGCATGAGCAGGTGTGCGGCCGAGCGGAGCGTCCAACATGCCTGCGCCCTTTGCGGCGAGATCCGCGCCAATCTTCTGCGTGGACGCCGGAATGGACGTTCCGAAATCGATCAGTACGGAACCTTCTTTGATCCCCGCGAGAATACCATCATCGCCATAGACCAGTTTCTCGACGACTTCGGATGTCGTCACGCAAAGCTGGATAATGTCGCTGTTCTCAGCGAGTTCTTTCGGTGTTTTCGCTTCGGTCGCATTCCCGCGCGCAAGAACCTGGGCAACGGCGTCTTTGTTCAGATCCATCACATTGACCTGGAACCCTCGCTTTTGAAGGTTCTCAACCATGTTTCCACCCATGAGCCCGAGGCCGATGAAACCAATGACTGGCTTTGACATATTTTGTGACTCCTAAATCAGTCGAATTCTGTTGTTAAATTGAACGGCGCGAAATGACGCCAAAACCCTAGTTGCGAGGATCATGATTTGCCCCCGCCAAAACTTCATTGCACTCTTCAGACGCGAACACGCCGAGGAGCACACCGTCCTCTAAACACGTAATCACGTGACCAGCGCCCTTGGGCACGATAAAGGCGCCTCCAGGTCCAAGGATCTGTGACTTTGCATCGACCTGGACCTCGAAAAACCCGTCCAGAACGTAACTCACCAAAGTCCGCCGATCAGCGCGGGACTCAATCACAGCGCCCTGCTCGAACCAGCTTTTGGACTGCACCATCTCGGCATTGGCGCCGAGCACGATCTGCTTGATGCCGTTCGCAACCGGTTCGGCCTGCGCTTCAGGTCCATACCGAAAGAGATCATCATGCTTTAGGGCCGCGTTCATCACTGTATCTCCACACTTGTGCGGAGCACCTGAAGCGGTTGGCGCGTATTTCGGCTTTCAGCAAGCTTGAACGTTACCGCATCGCCGTCTTCGGTTGTGATGGCGACAGAGGCGATCCCGCTATTGGTGGAGATGTGGATATCCGTCACCGAAGCCCCATCAAAAACCGTCACCTCATTGTCGGAGTCGTAGCGCCCATGACGCTCATAAACGGAAACGAACGTGGCTGCGCTGCCTTGCGCCCGCATGATCAAGGCCTGCTCACGTCTTAGATTGTGGTTCGGGTCATTTGCCCCGAGTTCGGTGAAATATGTGGTGAGGCTCTGATCGGCCGCGAAACTCAACGTGTAGAATTGATCCCCAAGAAGCCATGACGCTTCTTCCAGATCATCTAAGGGCTCTGACTGGCTTCGCTTCCAGAGATGTTGATACCCGTTTGCGTCGCCCAGAGGTTCAAGTTTCGTCGTTTCATGAGTCATGTCGAAACTGGTTTCGATCAACTGACCTTTGAAATGCACCGGCAGGTCGAACGTGTGTCCCTCAGACCCAATTCCGCGCATAATATCGATAATATAGTCGCGGCCGTTCGTGCCCGGCATGATCGCAATCAGGCGCTGCATATTGACCCCGTCATAAGCGGTATCAATCTCAGCAAACGCGACCTGCACGCCGTCTATCTCATCAAATGCGATGACGGACGGCGCATGCTTTTGGCCCTCCCGCCAATCGCCGCCAAAGTGACTGGTCTCGTCAACGACCAGTGCATTATGCGCGACGGTTTGTTTGGCCCACGTTTCGTTCTCAGGAAGATAGCGTCCGCCATTTTTGGGTTCGACATTCAGGAACCGCGCCGCCCCATAGTCGGCAACAATCTCGTCGCCATTATCGTAATAGAGGAAGCCAAGCTTATCATGATGCCCATGCCCGAGGCCTTGTGTGGTGGCTTTCATGATCGCAGCGGCGTCATCCCCTGCAGGTCCAGATCGCAGGACGATCAAAGCGCCCTGCTCACCGTTCGGCCCATCGCGAAACTGTTTCGACGTGAAGGCAAACGGCTCTGCTTTACCGGCCTCAATCGCCTCCAAAGCGGCCCGGCCGCCTTCGGTTGGCACAACGCCATTTTGAAGCTGTATAGCACCGAGCAAATCTGGCTCTTTTGTGCGCTCATACGCGATCGCCAAACCGTATTTCAGCTCAACCGTATTGATGCCCTTTTCCCGGATGGCGTCATTGATCGGGAAGAATAGTCCAGCATAGCTCTGTTCCATCGTCGCGCGGATTGCCTTTAGGACAATGCCATTACGGTACTCGAAAATCGCCCGATCGGGCTCGTTGCGGTCGATCGCTTGGCTGAACAGAACGAACGGCATCAGCGCATAGCGTTGGTAGTAAGGCCCTTCAGCATAATAGCCGTCTGGTGAGAACAGCTCATCAAGCTGCTTCAAAAAGCCAGCTTCACCGGTTTCGTCCAAACCGTACAGCGCCTTCTCAACACGCTCTGGCTGACCCAGCACATAGCCTGTCATGCCAACGGCCGTGGTCGCCCAAGTGGCGTGATTGTGAATGCGGTCAAACGTTTCTGGCGATTCGACCGACAAGAAGTCAGCAACGGGATTGATCACACCCGTCTCAATCCGCTCGCGCTCTGCTTCGGTGAGCTCATCGCGGACCGTTTCATAGCCTTGGATCGTATAAACCAACCACCAGGCTTCGTTCAGGCCCTGCCAGAACAACTTCCCTTTGTTAGAATTTCGCTGCTCAGGGTGAATATCAAGCGTTGGGTACAAGTCCGCGTAATCGAACAAGATATCTCGAATCGCATCGCGATATTTCGCGTCGCCGAACTGTTGATACAGCATCCCCGCTTCGTAGATCGTCTTGGCATTCTGCTTATGCTGCTCGTGCGTGTATCCGCCGCCCGCATCAACAGGAACAGGTACCGGAATCCCAGCCGCCAATCGACCATCTACAGCAACAGCGAGATCGCTCATCATCGTATCGAAGCCAGACGCCGACGCATTGGTCGTTGGCGCAATTGCTACGCCTTCGCCATCCGGTGAAGCCGCACAGGAAGCCGAAACCCCAAGCGCCACGGTTAGCGCAAAGACAGAAATTAGCGGGAGCCTCATTTGCGCAGGTCCTCGGTGATCAAGAAGTTGGCAGGCGCTCCATCCGCATCCACGTTGCCGCCAGTCTTGACCTTTGGGATGCCGGTCGTAATCACGAACCGAACGGGGTTCGCGGCATCCATAGTGTTATCCATGAGCTTGATATTCTGCGCTCCATGCAGACGCGCAAGCGGTGCATCAGCTCCGCCGATGTTCGAGAATGACGAGTCAGAAATGAAAGCATGTGGGCCGAATGTGCTTTCATCGCGGCCACCGCGATAGACCGAAGCGATCGACCCACGAACATTTGAGAACGCACTGTCTTTAATGATCAAATATTCGACATTGTAGATCCCGAAATCGTCTGTCTCTGCGTCGAATTTGAACGGCACCCCGGAGATGTCTTTGAAGGTCGAGTTGGAGACCTCAACCCGATCGAAGAATGTCCCTTTGGCGGCCGTCACGATGGAGAAGGCACGATTGACCAAGAATGAGTCGAAATTCATATCGCTCATTTCGACAATGTGGTTGCCAGATCCGCCGCGGGTCGTAGACGCGATGAAACTGTTTCCGACATTGTCGGGTGCAGCAGCACCGGAAACATTAAGTCCTGACAGTTTCAATCCGCCATTCGAAGAGAGGAGAAATAAGTTACGCCGCTCGAAGGTCAGGTTTACGGCCCCAGGTGTCGCCGCGCGGATCGTAACAGGGATTTGCAGGTTCAGAGCTTTGGCTTCGTTGTAATCACCATTGGCCAGAACGAGTTCATCACCGGCCTCTGCGCTCGCTAAGGCCTCCGCAATTTGATTCTCTCCAGGTTGAACTTGGATCGTTTTCCCACCGACGAATGGAGAGGCATCACTCGGCTTGGGATACCATTCGACACCCGTATCCTCTTTCGCCACGCCGAACCCGCCATCGGCGCCCGCTATATCTGGCGCCGCAGATCCATCCTCCAGAAGAGAGAAGCCCGAAGCAATCTCAGCCGGCGGTTGGTGGTTGGTGTAGTTCCCGGCAAACGCGATCCCGCTCATATCATCATAAAGATTGAATGGCGTGATATCGCGGCTGCCGATGACGATGTTATTTTGAAAGTTTGAATTGATTGGCACAGCGCTGCGCTCAGTGTCTGAGCCTTCGCCAAGCTCAATCGTGCCTACATTATCGAATGTGTTGTTTTCGATCAGCGCACCGTCAACCTGGTGATAGCGATTGATTGGCGAGTTTGGGACACCGTTCATGACAACAAGCGACCCGGAAAAGCGTGTGCCGGTCAGGTCCTTGAACAGGTTGTTGCGAACCGTCTGTTGCGCGTTGATCACGCGCACACCGCCGGTGTAAGGCGCGTCATTGCCATCGAACAAATTGTTCTCAAGCAGCGTTCCGTTTCCGTGCCGAAGCGTCAGTGTTCCACGCGATTCGAAGAACGTGTTTCCGCGATAAGTGTTACCGCCCGACTTGTTCGAGATGATTTCGACTTCGCCGCTGCAGCGATCAAAGAAATTGTTCTCAACCAGAGTGTTCGAATTCGTCAGTGAATAATGGCTGGTCCCAATTCGCAGCGTCTCGCCGCCATTCGACCCGAAGACGGGGCGCGGCCCGAAATAATTGTGGTGGATATGGTGACTATTATTCTGACTGTCTTCGGTGTTGAGGCGGACCGTCATGGTCGGCCCTGAATTCAACTTTCCTGAGAGATGATTGTGATCGAACTCATTGTTCTGCCCATACATCACAACCCAGGTATCTCGCTGGGCACGATCCGGGTTGTTATAGTTCTCAATCACTGTGTTTGTGACGCGGGAGTTAAAAGCCAATGTCTTACTGTCGCGCCGGAAACTAATAACTTCGTTTCTCGGCGTATGGCCGTCCCGGAAAACCAGCCCAGACACGACTAAGTGCTGCCCACCCAAGCGCAAGCTCGATTGCCCACTTAGGACGACCCGGCCTGGCTCTTCAGCCACGAGGTAAACTGGATGCTCGGCCGTGCCTTCAGCCTCGAGCACCAAGTCGAAGTCGCGCCAGTCGCCGTTCGCGAGCACGACAATATCACCAGCCTGCAAATCGTCCTTTACCGCAGCATACTCTTCAGGCGAGGAAACGGGGATCCGACGCAGCGGCTCACCCTTTACATCTTTTGGCGCAGAAGAGGCTTGATCAGGCGCGGCGGTCGCCGGCTGCGGTGTCGTGCACGCCCCACTGGCGATCAGTGACACTGTAATTGCGAGCGCAAAAGCTCTCATACTCTCCTCCCGTACGCGTTCATTCTGGTGAACTTGAGCGCCACGCTATTGAGGTCGATTTATTTGTCAACCATTATTGTATACCAATTAGAATTATCATCACACGACCAACCTAAGGTCGAAACCTAGAGTTGTGATAAATCAGCCACATTCCTATCAAAATCGATTATTGGTCCTACCAATTAGTGATTTTTATACCGACCTTTTGGTTGACACAGTGCGCGCGATTGGTAGCTCTTACGGCAAATCTTCGAGACACGAAGACTAAAAGAATGCCCTTAGGGAGGAAACCAATGGCTAAACCAAACGGCTCGCGTAGAGCTGGATTTTCGCATTTGCCCTTTTCACGCGCCCTACTTCTGAGCGCCGCCATTATACCGCTGGCAAGTGCCGCAATCGCTCAAGAGAATGACACTCCCGAGCCTGCTGAGACAGAAGACGCACGCGAGCTGGATGTCATTACGGTAACTGGAACCCGCCAAGTGATCCAGGACTCGATCGCACTCAAGCGCTCAAGCACACAGATTGTTGACGGCCTTTCAGCAGACGAAATCGGCGATATTCCAGCGCTCTCGATTGGTGAAGCGCTTGAAAACGTAACCGGCGTTGCCTCTCACCGCGAAAATGGTGGAGCCACTGAGGTGTCGATTCGCGGCCTTGGACCTTATCTTTCATCGACCGTCGTGAATGGGCGCGCAGCAACGAACGGATCCGGCGATCGCTCTGTCAACTTTTCTCAATTCCCATCTGAGCTGATCAATAAGCTGGCCGTCTTCAAGACACAGGACGCAAGTCAAATCGAAGGCGGTGTCGCCGGCCAGATCCAACTTGAGACCCTCCGTCCTCTGGATTTCGGCAAACAGCGCTTTCAGTTCGACCTGAAAGGTAACTACAACCCTGATCAGCAGAACATCGACGACTCCCTCGCCGGAGATCTCGGTTATCGCGGCACGCTCAGCTATGTCGATCAGTTCGAAGTGAACGGGTTAGGTGATCTCGGTATCTCGGTTGGCCTCCAGCGCTCGGACATCTCACAGCCCGAAGCTGAAAGCCGCCAGACAGGCCCGACATCGAACTCACGCCCGGCCTGTTTGATCACAGACGGCCTCGCCCAGTATACCGACCAAACCAATGGCGGCACGTTTACGGGCTTCTCCAACAATCCCGAGACTACGGACCGCGGCGATGATGATTGTGACGACTTCAATGACCGTCGCAATGCGGAGAATTTGACGACGCGCGGCTCGGATACTGAAGGGGTCGATACCACAATCGACCCAGCGACAGGCCTGGCAATTGATGCAGGAACACCTTTCGTGTTTGCTCCATCCCAGCGTCACTTCCGCCAAAACGATACGCGCGACCAACGCGACGCCTTCTTCGGACAGCTGCAATGGCAGCCAAATAATCGCTGGGACATCAATCTTGATATGCAATGGTCCGAGCGAAGCCAGGAAGAGCTCCGCACCGATCTGACTTTCAATGGCGGACGTCGCAACGATACCTCTCTAAATGTTGCGGGCACCGACACAACGAGCTTGGACTCTTTGGTGACGAATGGAAATGGCGGCATTCTTCGCGCCATCACTGACAATACAATCGAAGTTCAAGGCGGTGATTTTGAGCGCGTCGAGACTTATCTCGGCGGAGGCCTCAACATCGAGCACGAATTGACCGATCGCCTTACTGTGTCGGTCGACCTCTCGCACTCAAATACGGAAAGAACCGAGCGCGCTTGGGAATTCCGCATTCAGTCTGACATTTCGCCGGTTATTGAGTATGACCTTCGTGGCGGCGACGTCCCAGTCTATCGACTTTACGATGAAGAGTTCGACGTCAACGATCCAGCAAACTATGTCGACCGCCTGCGTGTTCGGATCGATAATGACGTCTTCCGCGACAACACCGTCAACGCTTTCCGCTTTGACGCTGACTACGAGCTCGATGGGTTCTTCACGAATGTTCAAGCAGGCTTCCGCATTGCCGAACAAGACTATCTTGAACTCCCGGGCGGCGCTGACTCAGGCAACCCTCTCCTTGCGAACAGTGGCCGTTTCTCTTTCGAGATCGAAAATGATGGCGAGCTGACCGTCAACAACCAAGAAGTGATCGATGATAGCGACGTGATCTATACGATACAGATCCGAGATTCCTGACACTCCAGGACGATCTGGTCGGCATCATCGCGAACACAAATGATGCATGCTACCAGGCGTTCAGAGAAGGCAACAATTTCCTAGAAACGCTCCGTCCGGGCGACCTCGTCACCAATATCGACGATGATGGCAATGTCATCAGCTCGACCAATTCGTGGGCAACGTTCGATGCGCGATGCGTCGCGGAGACCGCATCAGGTCAGTTGAACACGTTGCTTGATACGATCAACGCGTTCCTGACCGACCCGAATGCCGAAGAGAACACATTCGATGAAGCATTGGGTGCGTTCAACAGCGCCATTCCCGGCCTGATCGAGCAAAACTCAAGAACGATCGATGTTCGAGAGACCACGAATGCATTCTATGTAATGGCGAACTACGAGACGCAGCTAGGGAACTTCCCTGTGTCGGGCAATATCGGCGCGCGCATCGTTCAGACCGAAGTCGAAGCCACTGGCTATCGTCCGGAGATCATCGTCAATGATAATGATGGCGAACTGTCCGCGAGCTTTGGCGACCTCGTCCCGGTGACGGCGTCGCATGATTACACCGAATTCTTGCCGAGTGCGATTGCGATCATTGAGGTTGCGCCAGACAAGCTTGTTCGGCTTGGTGTGTTCCGCGCCATGTCGCGACCAGATCCAGCCGATATGGGCTTTGGTCGAAGCTTCACATTTGCAACAGCGGATGATGATGCAGATCCAATCACCAGCCTGGATGAGCTCATCACGAATGTGAGCGGCAACGGCAATCCAGGCTTTGACCCCCTAATGTCATGGAACTTCGACGCTGGCATTGAATGGTATCCAAATGACGACACCATTCTTGCCGTGAGCGGTTACTATAAATCCTTCCAGGGCGGCTTCGCGAACACGATCCAGGAAGAGACTTATAGCATCAACGGTCAGAACCTGACGCTGCCGATCGCGTTGCCTCAGACCAGCGAAGACACAAGCGAACTGTACGGTCTCGAGGTCACGGCAGCTCATACAATGACCTATCTGCCAGGCCTTTGGAGCGGCCTCGGCGGCAAGATCAGCTATAATTATGTCGACTCAGATTTCGAGTTCGAAGACAGCCGATACGGTGATCAGTTCGTCGTGCAGCTGGATGGCTCGATCGATCAGATCGCAGATGGCATTCTCGATCCAGGTGGCTTGCCTGGCCTATCCGAGAACACTCTGTCTGCGCAGGCTTTCTGGGGCGTTGGCGACTTTGATATGTCCGTCACCTATAAGTATCGCGACGAGTACTTCCAGCCCTTCATCTCTGATGGCACACGCCTTCGGTATGTTGGCGATGTTGGCGTCTGGGAGGCACGTGCCTCGTACAATCTGACCGACAATTTCCGCCTGTCAGTTGAAGCCATCAATCTCGGCAGCGAACCGAAAGAACAATACGCCTTCACCAATGACGACCTTTATGAAGTCAATGATTACGGACCGCGTATCTTCTTCGGCATTCGAGGCCGGTTCTAAGCGAGTTCTAGCCTAACACGTAAACCGAACTTGTATTGGTAGGACCAATTTGGTAAGGTTTGCGTGTTAGGGTCGGTCTAACGATCAGTTTTTAGGACAAAGCAATGGCCGAAAAGCGTTTATATCAACGAGTCGCAAACCGCATTCTGGAGATGATTGTTTCAGGTGCGTACCCGCCCGGAACACGCTTGCCGGGCGAGCGCGAATTGGCGGAGCGTTTTGAGGTCAGCCGCGTGGTTATCAGAGAGGCTGAAATCTCTCTCGAAGCTCTCGGACATGTCGAAATTAAAGTCGGATCCGGCGTCTATGTCCGCGAGCCAGACCCCATGCATAACGGTAAATTGCCCCGGGTCAGCGCATTCGAACTTACTCAAACGCGCTTGCTTTTTGAATCTGAATCAGCTGCCCTCGCAGCAACGGAAATTTCGGCTGAACAATTGGCTGAGCTCGAAGGTACGATCCATAGAATGGAAGACTTTCCGCAAGATTCACCAGAGGCGGATGAAGCGGATCGTGTGTTCCATTTGACCATCGCAAAAGCCAGCGGAAACACCGTAAACCACTATATTATGGAGAATCTCTGGCGCATCCGCGTCGAGCTCCCGGAAGTACGTGACATGTATGCTGCTGTTTGCGTCGAAGATTCCTATCGCCGCGTTGATGAGCACGCCGCGATTTACCACGCCCTTAAAGAACACAATCCTGACAAGGCCCGCAAAGCAATGCGCGCGCACTTTTCTCGATTGATCGAGAATCTACTTGTTGCCTCTGAGCAGCATGCGATTGAAGAAGCCCGGCGCAGGTCTCATGCGAATCGCGAGAAGTATCTGAAGTCTGTCCTCGCAGACTAATCTCCCACGACTTTAAAGAACACGAGCCAGCCCTCTTCCTTGCGGCGACTTCGACCAAGTCGTCACTGCAATAGGTTTGCCGGTTTTTCGCTGTCACATTATCGCAACGCTCAGATCATATCGCTTATTGGTCCTACCAATTTGGCCCGCTTAATGTCCATAATTGGTTGACACTTTGATTGACGCACTTATGCCTACCTCCACTTCGAGAAAATACGAAGACCCATTTATCGGGAGGAAAATGGTATGCATGGAAACAGACAGGACAAATCCGTCCGTTCGATTTGGCGCGCCGCGCTACTCGCAGGGGTCGCCCTGCCCTTAGGGATGACAGCGCTCGCCCAAGACGCAACAGAAAGCGCAGAAGAAGACGAAGCCCGCCAGGAAACAATTGTTATCCAGGGCATTCGTGGATCTCTGCAAAGCGCGCTTAACGAGAAGCGAAATGCAGACAACCTAAAAGAGATCATTCGGGCCCAAGATATCGGTAAGCTGCCCGACCAGAACCTTGCCGAGGTTCTCGAAAACATTACCGGGATCCAGATCACGCGGACAGCCGGTGTTGGGACTGGCGTTCAGATCCGCGGCACCAATGCAAACCGCGTTGAGATCAATGGCGTTTCAACCGTTGGATCTGGCGCTGGCCGCAGCGGGATCGACTTTGAAGACGTAAACGCGGCGATCATTTCCGCCGTTGAGGTCACCAAAGCGCCAGAAGCGCGAACCATTGAAGGCTCCGTCGGCGGCACAGTGAACCTGCGCACCATTCGCCCGCTAGCATTGGATGGGCTGCTGGCAAACATTCGCCTTCAGGGCGAAGATAGCAGCCTCAGCACTGAGGACATTCAACCCCGCATTTCAGGCGCCATCGGCAATCGCTGGGACACTGAAATGGGTGAAATCGGTTTTGTGCTCAGCGGAAGCTATACCGAGCAAGAAGCTGTTTCCTTCCGCCCGCGTGCAGACCGCGACAATGTTGGTTCCGCACCTGGCGCCCAGTTCCCTGAATATCTCGGCATTCAGTTCCTGGTTCAGGAACAAGAGAATTTCGACTTTGAGACAACAAACCTTGCATCGACGTTTGAATGGGCGCCGAATGACGAGTTAAAATTCAGCGTAGACTATATCCGAAACGAACAGGAGCGCAGTCAGGACTCTTACCGGCTTCAGGCCTCCGGCGTTAGCTCATTCATCAATTCAAGCGTGCCTTCTGAGTTTGAGTTTGTCGATTTCGGTGTCACCTCTGACAATGGCCGCGATCTGCGCAATTTCCCGGCCGCGCTTGTCGGCACGATTGAGCGCAGCTCGCTAACCAGCGACAACCCGAACCTACGCTTCTCAAGCGATACAGGCTCGCGGATCACAGACAGTGAAATCCTGTCGATTGCTGGCGAATGGGAACGTGATCGCTGGAACGTACGCGCAGAGTTTGCATCAACCAGCTCTGACACGGAGAACCCGAACCTGAGCTCCACGCTTAACTTCATCAACCCGAATGGTGGCTTGGTCGCCCGGGTGACGGACATCAATGGCGATCGGACCAATGTCGCTCTGCCAGCCGGCCTCAGCCCTGCATCGGCGCAGGCGGATTTGGACCTGGCCCTCGCGGATGCTGTTGCCAGCATTCCAGATGGCGACTCAGGCTTCATCTATAACGACAACTCAACGCCGTTTGCCTACGATTTGACAGGTGACTCTCTGGCGTTCGGAATTGACTTCAATTCGCCTTACGCGCCAAGCGTTGCGGACTTGCTCAATCCGGCGAATGTCGTGTTGGATCAGGTCATTGTTGGGCGGAACACGACCGAAAATCAGGAAGATGCGTTCAGAATCGATGTCTCCTACGACATGTCGGAAAGCAGCCTTCTTGGCGATTTCGTCACATCCATTGATGCGGGCTACCGCTACAATGAATCCTCAAGCGTCTTTAACGATGTAGAAGACCGCCTTGGAGGATTTAGCAACCTTGCGGACAGCCCAAGCGGCCTTCTGTTCGAGGATCTTCTGGTCGCTGGCCCATCAAATTATGGCGATGCCGATGGCCGCAACCTGTTCATCGCAAACTTCCTCTTGGTTGACCCTGATCAGGCCTTCTCTGATCCGAACGGCACAATCGAGGCCTTGCAGAACGCGATTATTCAGCACGATTCAAGCCCGGACATTTTGAGCCTCAGCTCAGATGAGAACTCGTTCTACGATGTTTCCGAGGAAACCAATGCGCTCTACGCCCAGGCGAATTTTGAGCACGGTATCTTCCGCGGAAACCTCGGTGTGCGCTGGCTGGAAACTGAGATTGCTTCGGTCGGCTTTGGCCCGGAAGACGTTAATGGAAACCGGTCGCTGCAGACAACAAGCGGTAGCTATGACTTCTTGCTTCCGCGCTTCAACCTGGTTGCACAGCCACGCGAAGACATCATTCTGCGATTTGCCTATGGCACCGACATCCGTCGTCCAGACTTTGATGACCTGGCGACTGGCTTCAGCTTCGACGCTCAGGAAAACTCTGTGGTCGCGCTCGGCAATCCAGGCTTGCTGCCTGAGGAAGTCGACTCGATCGACATTTCTGCGGAATGGTATTTCGCGCCATCTTCCGTCGTTAGCATCGGCTACTTCACAAAAGATCGCACAAACATCTTCGGCGTTGATTTTGATGGGGCGGTTCTGCTCCCAGACCCGAACAACACAACAGGCGGCTTGTCGCGTGAGACAGATCCAAACTGTCCCGGCGGCGGTATCTTCAACCCAACCGTTATTCCAAACGTCCTTGGCGACCCAGATACTCTAGGCCTCTGCGTTGATGCCACACGTCCAGGCAATGACCCGGATACAACAACGCAATCAGGCTGGGAATTCGCATTCCAATATGATCTGTCAGGTCATGAGGATCGTCTCGGCTGGGCCTCTGGTTTCGGGATTGTGGCGAACTATACGCTCCAGGATTTCTCGGGCGGCTCCGTCGTCGACACGACCTCTGGTCGCGGCCTGAACGTCCTTGGAGATGTCAGCATCCCACGCGGTTTGCTGGACTTCTCAGAGAACGCGTACAACCTGACTGCGTACTATGAAAAGTATGGCATCTCGGCCCGCGCGCGCTACACTTGGCGTGAAGGCTTCCGCACCCAAGACTTTGGCGGCGGTGCGAACACATCAGGCAGCTCGACCTTCAGCTTCCCAGTCTACACTTTGGACAGAGGACAGCTCAATGCGAGCTTGAACTATGCCGTCACCGAAAACTTCAGCGTCGGCATTGAGGCAGTGAACCTCACTGAAGAAGAGATCATTCAGAAATGTGTCAGCGAATCAGGCCCGACCTGCTTCGTTGGATATCCAGATCGCCGGGTCACATTTGGCGGTAGCTACACATTCTAAATGACCCCGTTGCAACTGATGTTGCAACAGATCCTCCACCTAAAACGCCTCACTTTCGTGAGGCGTTTTTTTCTTGTCTAATGTGAGGCCTTATAAAAAGAATTGGCGAAGGCTAACGCGCGAGCCAGCCCCCATCGACCGCGAGCGTTGTCCCGTGCACATAGTCTGACGCAGCAGAGGCAAGAAAGACTGCAGCCCCGCCAAGTTCAGATGGCGTGCCCCAGCGTCCTGCAGGAATACGCCCGAGGATATCGGCATTGCGCTGCGGGTCCGCTTGGAGCGCGGCTGTGTTGTTTGTCGCGAAATAGCCTGGGGCAATGGCGTTTACATTGATATTCTTGCTGGCCCACTCATTCGCGAGCGCACGTGTCAGCCCCATCAGTCCTGATTTCGATGCTGTGTATGACGGCACGCGTATGCCTCCTTGATAGGAGAGCATAGATGCAATGTTGATGACCTTGCCGCACTGGTTAGCGTCGACGCATTGACGGGCAAATGCCTGGCTCAAGAAGAACACAGTGCGCAGGTTTACATTGAGGACGCTGTCCCACTCTTCAACTGTGAAATCCAGGGCTTCGTTGCGCTGGATAATCCCGGCATTGTTGACGAGGATGTCGGCGCCGCCAAGCTCCGCGCGCGACTGCTTCATGATTTGGTCGATATCATCGAGTTGCGAAAGATCTGCCTTGATCACACAATATTTGCCGCCAGAGGCTTCGATCTGGGCCACGGTCTCATCTGGCGCCGAGCGCCCGACGAGAGATATCGCGGCACCAGCGTCCGCCAGAGCCAGAGCAATACCATGCCCCAGCCCGGTGTTTGCTCCAGTGACGATGGCAGTTTTACCATTGAGATCAAAAAGCTTGCTCATGGCTCGCTCGCTTTCGTTAAAGAGTGAAACGGAGACCAAGCGCTAGGAAGCGAGGACGCCTTTGAGATAATCCGAAATCGCTTCATCTTGCGAGTTCGCGAAAAAGTACTCAGAAAACTTCTCGCCAGAGATCGCCGCCTTTAGCAATTCCTGATCGACGGATTTCAAGGCGGTCAGCATATCGTGACAGGCAGCCGCTTTGACGTCGCCCAGGATGCCGCGGTTCTTCGCCATAATCGCGGCCCGCTCTTTGGGGTAACCAACACCGCGCTCAACCTCGAACAGTTTGCGATAGCAGTCCTGAAGATTGAGCTCAGCTGCCCAGCCGAAGCCTTTCGCATAAGGCATGGAAATCGCGTTGCCGTCATTGATTTGCCCAAACAGGAACGCATCGGTTGGATCGATCACGAGCCCGCAAATAACACCCGGCATTGCGTTGCACCCCAGCATGGACCCCATCCCGGTTCCGCAACCCGTAACAACAAAATCCGCCGCTTTGGAGTTGAGTAATATCCCCGCAAGCAGCCCATTCATGATGTAAGTCAGCTGAGCGTCATCATCCGGTCCGTACATGCCGTAATGGAAAACCGAGTGACCGAGCGGATCGGCGACGGTTTTGAGTGCGTCATGCACAATCTCACTTTTTGCGGCTTGGCTATTCTCGATAATCAGCGCGATTTTCATACTATCGGTCCTCATCATGCTTGCTTGGCTTTTCGCGGCTCAAAGACCGTAGAGAAACGCCTCGTTTCGGTAACCGGTGTCATAGCACTAGCGATTTTGGCATTCAACTAGATAATCTCAAGCCAAAGCGCGGGTCGACTCGCGCACAATGATCTCTGGATTGAAACTCATATTCTCGGCGGTTTGCGCATATGAAAGCGCAGCCAGAAGCCCTCGAGCAGCCTCACGTCCCATGTCTCGAATCGGCAACCTCACTGTTGTCAGCGCCGGAGAAATTCGAGAGGCCATCGGCGTATCGTCAAACCCGACAATTGATAGCTCGTCTGGAATGGATAGACCGAGCTTCCGCGCGGCGGTGTAGATCCCGATCGCCATCTCGTCATTCCCCGCGAAGATCGCTGTCGGCCGGTTCGCACGCGACAGAAGATTGTTGGCCGCCCGAACTCCAGAATCGAATGTGTAACCCGCCTCCAGTGTCATCGCCTCGTCGAGCTCTAAGCCAAACTCATGAAGCCCAGCACGAAACCCAGCCAGCCGCTCATGCGCAGACCGGAACGATTTCGGACCATGGACATGCGCAATGCGTGTGTGACCCAGACTGGCGAGATGTCGAGCCGCCTGCGCCGCGCCATCAGCATCATGCGTACGCACGAGCTTGGCCGCCTCATCAATCTCAACCGAAGCAATGCGAACATACTCACACTTCTGGCGGCGAAGCATGTCGCAAAGCGCCTCATCTTCCGAAACGGAAGGCGGCATAATAACGCCTGCGGGGCGGTGGCGCTCTACAAAGCGCTCCATCTTTTCAATGAAGTCAGGCTGCGTCCGGTCCACAGGATGCAAGACCAACTGATAGTCCGTGCCGTCTAGCTGGTCGAGGATGCCACGCTGCATGTTCACGACATATTGCGGGCTCGGATTGTCATAAGCCAGCGCAATCAGAAAAGACCTTCGAAACGCGAGTGCCCGCGCTTGAGGATCAGGCGCATAGCCCTGCTCCGCCATGATCTTTTTGATCTTGGCACGCGTTTCCGCCCGAACGATTGGGTGGTCGTTTAGAACGCGAGAGACCGTCTTCTTTGACACATTCGCCAATCGCGCGATGTCGTTGATCGTCGTCTTCTCGCGCTCTGAACCGGACGCCTTCAGAGCAGACATTTGACTGTTTTTCTCTTGCTGTTCTGACATTCAAGTATCCCGGGTAGAGCTCACCTCAAGCACACATCTAGCACAGCACTATGAATCCAACGTCAAAAACGGCTCACTCGCGCTCGGCGCAGCTGTAACTATTCGTCGAGGGCGACGATCTCAATATCAATCTCACCAACCCCATCAAATAGGACTTTCGAATGCTGGCCAACGGTGACATCGTGTATACCGGTCAACGCGCCAGAAGAAATCCGAAGACCGGACGGGATCGGCCGACCACGGCGGGTCAGGTTCCCGACCAGAAAAGCAGCTGCGCCCATCGGGCCCGCAGGCGGCGCTGGCGGGTTCGCCGCCCCAACCAATTCGTCCTCAACATAGGTCTTCACCTCGATGCTCGAGAGCCGCTCCGGTGACCAGTCCTCGATCTTTCGACCGACAATCATACCATGATTATTGCCAAAATCGCTGATCACTGCGAGCGGCCCGATCACATTAATATCGGGCATTGGGCTGCTCGCGATCTCAACACCGATATAGCAAGACGAAATGAACGGGATGATCTCGTCCGCCGTTGGCTCATCTGTTTTCAAATCGCTCACGTCACCCAGCTCAAGCACAATCTCAGCCTCTACGGCTGCGAACCCACCCTCGAAAACAGCCATCCGTACGGGGCCGTTCGCGGCAAAAGCTTGGCGCTTGGAATAGATTGGCCCGGTCACCCAGTCCTGCCCTAGCGTGTCGCGCAGATGAGGTGGGATGCCGCCAACTTTCCATGCCACCACGTCATCCGCCCAAAGGCTGATAGAGCGATCTTGGACTTGGTAAGCCTCGCCCAAGCTTAGGGGCAACTCTCCTGGAAAGGTCGGCAATATGTGCCGCCTCTGCCGGGCATTCACCAGCGTATCGGATATGTGCGCCACTCGAGCGTTTTGTTGGTCCATTCTCTCACTCATATTGTCGGCTGAAGGCCTAATTCTCAATTTAAAATGATACCGGTTACCTGGCCGAATATTCGGAACTCGTAGGAAACTCGCGGATTTCTTAAGTTTTTGCACCGGATCTGGTCAATTTTCAATGCTTTTCGGTGAATCTAATTGCACAAATGACACCGGTAACCTAACCATAAGATAACGCGATAGGAATCGCACCATCGACTTGGTTTTGGACGTTGAACAAATGACCGTTACGAACAGCCCTAGCATTTCCCCCATCCACAGACGTCTGATGGCGCTCTCCGCCTGTTTGGCAGCTACTCTTTGCTTGTCAGCCTGCATCGCGTTCAACGCGGCAAACGCCGACAAGGGCTTCTTAAATTCCGAGGCGGCGGAAGATCTTCCCGACTTTTCGTATGCGGGTTACGAATTTGGCTTAGGTGTAATCCCGAACACACTCGGCCAGGTCATCAAGGCAAGTGATTATGGCGTCATCGCAGATGATGGCTTGGACGACTCAGCAGCGATGCTTCAAGCGCTTCAGGCTGTGCATGATCTTGATACCCCAGTGACACTCGAGCTCCCTAAGGGCCGGATCGTGATCTCTGACATCCTCCCCATCACGCGGAGCAACATTGTTGTCCGCGGCGCCGGATCAGGCGCTGATGGTACAGAGATTCACTTTCCGCGCCCGCTTTCGGACATCGATAAATCGGCCCGGCTGAATGAGCTTCGGACTTATCTGAAGAAATACGAAAAACGTCAGCGCGAACCGCAACGAAACATCGACGAGCTGTTCTCCGAATACTCATGGACAGGCGGCTTCATCTGGATTCAAAAATCAGCAACGCGAGCCGCGTCTTATCTTGAGGAATTCGACCCTCCGATTGAGCAACTGGCTTTGATTCAATCTGGAACGCGCGGCCTGCATCTGGTGCGCGTAGACACCTCGGAGAATTTGAATGTTGGTGATGCCCTTCAGATTCACTGGTTTAATCGGGGCGGCGAAAGCGGTCCGCTCTTGAAGGAGATTTATGGCGAGACCGACCTCGCCATCGGATCGCATCATTGGACCTTTCCGGATCGCCCACTTGTGCGCCAGACAACGCGCATTGTGAGCATTCAAGGCAACATGGTCGAAATCGGCGATCCACTGCTGCACAATATCTCAGCGCAGGTTCCGGCTCAATTCTCGCGCTGGGAACATCTCGAACAAGTTGGCTTGGAAGACTTCTCGATCTCGTTTCCAGACAGTCCCTATTTCGGACATCACTTGGAACGCGGCTATAATGGCATCTATGTCACGAGCGTCATCGATGGATGGGTCAGAGACCTCCGGTTCAAAAATGCCGATAGCGGCATTCTCACCTACAATAGCGCAAATCTGACAATCGAGAATATCCGCTCCGAAGGTCAGCGACCTGCGCATTATGCCGTGCATCTGGGCAATGTTCACAATGTTCTGGTGAGTGACCTCATGGTTGAAAACCCAGTGATCCACTCGCTCACATTCAACACCCAATCAACCAAGAGCGTCTATCGCAACGCAACTGTTTTGAACGCCTCTGTTCTCGACCAACATGCGGGCGCAAACCACCAGAACCTGTTCGACAATGTCACGCTCTATGTTGACGCACAGAAGAGAAATGGTCGCCCATTCTATGCAGTTTGGGATGGAAGCGGCGCCGGCTATTGGCAACCTGGGCACGGACGCTTCAACACGACCTGGAACCTGAAAATCATTGTTGAATCAGGTGCGAACCGCGAAGAGACTGTCACCCTCGATGGCTTAGCCGAAGGGCCTGATGCTTTCATTTTTGGCGTGCACGGCAATCGCCAGTTCGAGGTCGATTACCGCCCGCCTCCAAAAGCCCTGACCGTCAATGAAGTCCCGCAGACGCGCTCTCTTTACGATTGGCAGCTTGAAAGACGTGTGCGCTGAGGCATGTGGCCTGTAGCGCTTGTACATCGACGTGCTATCGGTGAAGCATGACCAGAACTCATTTCATTCTAGGCGGGGCGCGGTCGGGAAAGAGTCGACGTGCGCTTGTTTTGGCCGAAAAGGTTGCGAGTCGTCCGGTCTTTATCGCCACGGCTGAAGCCTGGGATGATGAAATGGCGGAACGGATTGCGCGCCACAAGACTGAGCGCGGGACCGCCTGGTCTACGATCGAGGCACCTTTGGACCTTGTTACCGCGCTCGAAGCAGCCGCGGAAAAAGGTGACCTCTGCGTGGTCGATTGCCTGACCTTGTGGCTCTCAAACCTTATGCATCATGACCGCGATGTGGGTGTCGAGACTAGGCGCCTATGCGAGACCATCTCGGCGCTTTCGATTCCTGTGATCCTTGTCTCGAACGAGGTTGGCCTGGGACTGGTGCCCGAGACGCCGCTCGGGCGCGCCTTTCGAGATGCGCAAGGGCGGCTCAATCAAGACGTTGCAAAGGTCTGCGACCGGGTCGAGTTTGTCGCTGCGGGGCTCCCAATCGCGCTCAAAGGGTGAGAGCGTTGAGCAGTCTAGCCTGCGCTTCTGATGTGGCGGGAAGACCGATGCGAAGATGGGTGCTCGACCCCTCAAACCGGCGGACATAGACGCCGGTCGTGGCGAGGCGATGAAACACGGCATGTGCGTCTTCGGTCTCGACCAAACGAAACAGATCGGTGCCTCCGGTCAAAGAGAGCCCTGCTGCCTTTAGTGCGACATCAAGCTCCGTGGCGGCGGCGTGCAACCTCTTGCGCGTCCGCACTTGCCAGTCTGCGTCCGCATAGGCGCGCGCCCCGATTTCCAAGGCAGACCCTGAAACTGGCCACACACCAAGGCGCTTGCGCATCGCCTTTCGAATGGGAGCTGGTGCCAGTATCGCTCCGAGACGCACACCCGCTAATCCAAAAAACTTTCCAAAAGATCTTAGAATAATGAGCCCATCTGCGCCGCCTTTTGACGCTAGACTCTGAGTAGGAACGAGATCGGCATAGGCTTCGTCAATGATCAGCCAGCCCCCGCTCGCAGCAAGCTTTTGACGCGTCGCTTCTAAGGAGTCCAAGTCGAAAAGCCGCCCATCTGGGTTGTTCGGATGACACAGCACGATTGCATCGACACGATCCGAATAACTGAGCGGATCTGGCGTATGAATAATCTCCGCCCCTACCCGTTCCCAGGCCATAGCATGGTCTCCATAGGTCGGTGACAGAATAGCGATGCGACGAGGGTGAATGATGTCCGGCAGCAAACGAATGAGCAGTTCACTCCCGGGCGAGAGAAGGAGCATTCCGGGCGCTACGCCGAGCGCTGATGCCATCGCTTCACGGCATGCCTCATACATCGCGGTGGTCGGCAGGTGGGCCAAGCTTGCCGGTGACAGATCAGTACGCGGATAAGGCCAGGGATTGATCCCAGTGGAGAGATCAATCCAGGGTTCTGGCGCGTTCGGATACGCCATGCGCATTTGATCAATCGCGCCGCCATGGGTCAGGTCGCGGGTCATATCGCCGCCGCCAACACGACCAAGGACAAACAGATTGCGGCGGCCAACATTGCTTTCTGATAAAGCACAAGCCCCGCTCTGATATCATTTGCGACGGGGTCGCGCCCACCGTCGTTCAACCAAGGCTCTTGGCTTGCCGCGCCTTGATAGGTGCGCGGTCCGGACAGCCTGACGCCAAGCCCCCCTGCCATAGCCGCTTCCGGCCAACCTGCATTGTGAGACCGATGGCGGCGCGCATCGCGGACCATGACGGTGAACGCTCCACCCTTAAAACTAACCAAGCAAAACAGTGCGCCGGTGATCCGCGCCGGAATGAGATTGGCAATGTCATCCAGTCGTGCGGCGAAGCCTCCAAAAGCGGCGTAGCGGTCATTCCTGTGGCCGATCATGGAGTCGAGCGTATTGATCGTTTTGTAAGCGGCAAGCCCCGGCAGTCCAAAAACCGTGCCCCAGAAAACCGGGGCGATAACGCCATCAGAGGTGTTCTCCGCGAGGCTTTCTAAGCTGGCGCGCGCGATACCGCTTTCATCCAGCTGGCTCGGGTCACGCCCAACAATCATCGAAACCGCATGACGTGCATTATCAATTTCTTGCTTTGCTAAAGCTCGATAGATGGCTGCGACATGCGCGTAGAGGCTTCGCGATGCGATCAGGCTAGACGCAATCAGAGCTTCGATCGCTATGCCCCACCAGGTCGGTGGCAGCAGACGTGAGACACCCCACATGAGTCCAGTAAAGAGCCCCAAGCAAATGAGCGTGGTCAGCGCACCAGCAACATAGCGCGCGCGGTGAGACCAAACGGTTTTGTTGAGGGTTAGTTCTAGCGCCGAAATCACAGCACCCAGCCAAACAACGGGGTGACGCACACGCTTGTAAAGCCAATCGGGCCATCCGAGAGCCAGCTCAATCGCCCATGCCAGCAGGATGACCGCGGCGATCGTCATGGCGTGGTGATGATAGTAATCATTCCGTTGCGCTTTCAGCCAGCGCTTCGATGCCGTTCATGATGAACCACCCACCGCAAGCCAGCCACGCGCCTTTGATGGAGACAGTGTCAGGGCTCTCAAGCTGTTCACGCGCAACCGGATGACGCGACGCGCTCCATGCATCTGGGTGATTGGTCATCGTGTCGAAATAGGCTGCGGCAACCAAGTCCGGTTGTGCATATGCCAATCGCTCGAGCGGTAGTGATCGCCAGCCCGGGCTTTTCTGAAAGTTAGAGAGTCCCGCAGCCACCATCATCTCATGCGCGAGCGACCCACCGCCTGTCGTGAAACCCGACGGGGTCATATACAGCGCGCTATCTTCTGTCGGACGTTCTTTGATACGGTTCAAGCGGTCGCGATACTCGGTGACCAAAGCTTGCCCGCGCTCGGGCTGCCCGAGACCATCGGCCATGTTTTCGATCAATAACGGAATCGATCCCAGCTCTTCACCATCAATACTCGAGGCCCAACCGACCTGTAGCACAGGGACACCTGCCCGCTCGAAAAAGGCGGCGGCATTGGGTCCGCCGCCATAAGATCTTACAACCAGATCTGGTTTGAGGATAAGCACATCTTCCGCCAGCGGACGCACAGACGGAACGCCGACTGCCTCGTCTCGCATGAAGGAAAACCCTTTTACAGCATCCGGCGAGACAGCGAGAATTTGCTCGGGGTCCGCGAGCTTGAGAACATATTGATCAGAGCAAAAGTCGAGACTGACAATCCGCATCGGCCGATCACCATTGGCCTGCGGCGGCAAAGTATCGCCGCTACAGGCTGCGAGCCACAGACCTAGAAAGAAAACGATCAGTCTCGACATGCGCGTTAGTATCTCAAACGAATGCCGACATACCCAGACAGGTCTGGCGTGCCATAGCCGAGAATTTGCTGGTACTCTTCGTCGAACAGATTCTCGACCCGTCCGAACAGCTCCACCGTTTCGTTTAGATCATAGCTGCCCGTTACGTCGACACGGGTCCAGGAATCGACAGTGCTTGTCGCATTGTTGGGTTCCTCGCCATTGTAACGAATGAGGACATTGCCCGAGAACGGGCCATCTGGATCGACATTGAAACGCACATCGCCGGAATGCTCAGGAATACGCCGCTGAGGGTTTCCATCAGTGTCCTCGGCATCGATATAGGCGTAGTTCGCGTCTACGCTCAGCCAATCGGTAATCACAACGCGCCCGACGAGTTCGATACCTTGTGTTTTCACTTCGGCTTCATTGAAGTAACCTGTTACTGCATAACTGATCAGGTTTTCGATATCTGTGTCAAAGACCGTGAAACCGGCCTCAAAGCGCCCGTCGCGTGACCGCCAATCAATCCCAGCATCGATCGCTTCGGAGGTTTCAGGTTGGAGGTTTGGATTCGGCTCGGCGAAGCCTCCTCCGGAGAGCTGGAACAGTGTCGGTGCCTTGAAACCTTGTCCCCAGCTGGCCCGAAGCGTGAGCTGCGGGTTCGGATTGTAAGCTGCAGCAACACGTCCGGTCGTTTCCGCGCCGAAAGTGCTGTGATCATCAACCCTCAAACCGCCTGTAAGTGTCAGGGCTTCAGCAGCTTGCCACTCATAAAGCGCGAATACACCATCAATGGACGTATCCTCGTCGCCTGACATGGTTTCTTCTCGCTCCACCCCAAAAGCGAGCTTATTCGCGTCATTGATGCCCAGCGTTCCTTGATAGCGATAAAGCACTCTGTCCCCGGTCGCACCAAAACCTGGCGCCCCGTTGTTGAAATTCTGACGATCGATATCGGCATAACCCACAAGTAGGAGATTCTCGAGCCGCTCATCAAATAGCGATCCGGTCAACGAGACATTTGCGGACAGCTCTTCAGTCTCACTCACATTATCGGCATCCCCAAAGCCAGATGCCCCAAAGCCATCAAACTCAGTCTCTGCATCTGTCCAAAGCACGTTCGCTGAGAGCCGGGCATCGCCGCCAAGGTTCAACCCACCTTTCGCGGAAAGAGTCAGAGCCTCATATGCGTCATCTTCGGTGTTGCCATCATTCTCGTCGGCTTTCGAGATCCCATCAGAAGATGTCCCGACGATTGCCAGGCGAAAGTCGCCAGTGTCATTTGAATTACCAACAGAAGCGCCGCCTCGGAACGTATTGAAGGAGCCATGTTCGGCAAACGCGCTGCCGCCGAGCTCTTTTTCAGGACGCTTCGTGGTGATTGAGACAACCCCGCCGATCGCATCTGTTCCCCAAAGGGTCGATTGAGGGCCTTTCAGAATTTCAATCCGCTCGATGTTCTCTGTGTCGACGCGCGCGAAATTAAAACTACCACCTGACGAGGTTGGGTCATTTACTGGAATACCGTCGATCAGAACGAGCGTTTGCCCCGTCGCGGCGCCGCGAATTCGAACACTGGCTTGGCCACCAAAGGCGCCATTTGAGTTGACGGTGACGCCAGGCGCCGCAGCGATCGCGTCCACAGCGAAGTCGAAGCCGAGCGCGTCAATGTCTTCAGCGGTAATGATCGTAACGCTGGATCCGACTTCGGTCTCGGCTTGGCCTAGTCGTGAGCCTTCTACAATAACAGTATCGAGTGTGGTCTCATCGGTTTGCTCTTCTTGCGCCAACGCAGATGAAACAAACGAGAGTGAAACAGCGCTAAGCAGCGCGGTTTTATAGAACATGGGGTCTACCCCTTAAAGCGCCTTGCCGCCCATCAGAAAAGGCGCGCTTAAAAACGACAAATGGCCCCATAGAGAACGCTCCATGCGGGCGGCCAAGCCTGACTATTGTCGTTGCAAAGGAGAGGTATTCGACCTTCCCGCCCGCTGAGAACTATTCCCGGCCTCCGGACGAACGACGTGATGGCAGGTCTCCTGGCTCACCGATCATTGCCTTTGGCCGTCTTCCCAGGACATTCATCCCAGTGACATCGTGGCCATCAGCTCCTGGCTGACAGTTGCGGGTACAGCGCCGGATTTAAACCGGCTTCCCTCTTAGCTCCCGATTAAGGCAGCACCATCTGCGCCCGCTAATGCTGCGCGTGTGAGCGTTTGTCAATCTCGCGGCGTCTCAGGTTTTTGGGTCGAGGTTAGAAATCAATGCCGCGCTGGGCTTTGATGCCCGATTTGAAGGGATGTTTCACTTCGCGCATCTCGCTGACCAAGTCCGCATAATCGCAAAGCTCCGGTTTGGCATCACGCCCGGTCAGGACAACGCTGGTGCGCTGCGACCGCGCTTTGAGCGCCTCCAGCACCGTCTCGACCGACAGATAATCATAGCGCAGCGCGATGCTGATTTCGTCGAGGACGATCAGGTCATAATCACTGCTCGCCATCATTTCGCTCGCTTTACCAAAAGCGGCTGTGGCGGCGGCGATATCGCGGTCTTTGTCCTGCGTATCCCAGGTGAACCCCTCGCCCATTGTATGCCAGTCAACGGAGCCGAGCTTATCGAAGAATTGGCGCTCTCCGGTAATCCATTTGCCTTTGATGAATTGCACCACGCCAACCTTGTGTCCCCAGCCGAGCGCACGGATAATCACGCCAAACGCCGAGCTCGACTTACCTTTCCCGTCGCCGGTGTGCACCAGCACCAAGCCCCGTCCTGGGTCTGTGGCTTCGGTCGTTTTGCGTTTCTGCTCAGCCTGCAATTTTTGCATTTTGGACTTGTGGGTGTCTGCATCACTCATGGAGAACTCCTTCGGTGTTAGACATGGTGACAAAGCCACCAAACGCAATCTTAGTGTTAAAGTCTTCAGCCGTTTCGCCTCGCGCGAAGGCCGCCCGAATGACGCCCGCGTGGGACACGATAAGGGTCGATCTGTCTTGGTCGTGTAAACCGTCAAGCGCGGCCTGAATACGGGCGTGTAGGATCGCAACGCTCTCCCCGCCATGTGGCCGGGCATGGTAAAAGTCGGCGGCCCAAGCATCGATTTCGCTGCGCTCAATCTCTGACCAGGCGCGTCCTTCCCAGGTTCCAAAATCCATTTCCATCAGACGCGGATCTAGATCCATCGGAAGGTCAGCCCGGGACGAGGCGAACTCTGCGAGCTTACGGCACCGCTGTAATGGGCTGCTCACAATCCGCTCGAACGCGGGCAACGCCGCCAGCGCAGCGGCGGCTTCGGTCTCAAAGCTTGCAGCAACATCGAGGTCTGTTTGCCCATAACAAATCCCAGGTGCCACATCCGGTGTCGTATGCCGCATGAGGATTAGAGCCACGCGACGAGCCCAAGATAAAAGCCGAACTCACTCACTTGCTGAACGGCCCCGAGTGTATCGCCCGTATAGCCGCCGAGTTTGCGCTCGAAGAACAAACGCATCAAGCCATGTCCCACGAGGAGGCCGCCACCTGCCCAAAGCAAAGCGACTGGCGGGTAAGACGCCCACCAGAACGCGACCACCGCCAACCCCGTCAGACCTCCGATAATGAGACCAGTGGCCGAAATCCCGCCAGCGACGGGCTTGCCGGTCCCCTCATCGCGGACGTAGCTACTGGTGGCGATAACCAGAATACTGGACAGCCGCGACAGACTATGACCGGCAATCAATGCGATCGGAACCACAGTTATCGGCAACACCATGAGCGCCCCAAACTTCAGAGCAAGTCCGATCACCAAAGCCAATGTCCCATAGGTCCCAAGGCGCGAATCTTTCATGATTTCGAGCGCGCGCTCGCGGGTTAAGCCCCCGCCAATCCCATCGAACGTATCGGCCAACCCATCCTCGTGAAATGCCCCGGTGATAAGCAGCCCCGCCGCTATCGCGAAGAGAATCGCGACGGGCGCTGGGAATACAAAGGTTGCTAGGTAAAAAACGAGCGCAGAAAACGCACCGATCAACGCACCGACCAAGGGATAGTAGCGGACAGATGCTGCCATTCGTTCAGGTGTATAAAGCTGCGCTGATCCAATCGGCAGCCGTGTCAAAAACTGAACCGCGAGGAGGAAGACCGCGCCTTCATTCCTCATGCAGGACCGCTCACTTGCGCGCTCTCAAAGCTCGCCATGTCACGCAGCATTGCAGCTGCAGCCTTTAGCAGCGGGAAGGCAAGTAATCCGCCCGTACCTTCCCCAAGCCGGAGATCGAGGCTTAGTAGTGGCTCGGCACCCAGCGCGTCCAAGACCAGCCGGTGCCCCGACTCCGCCGAGCAATGCGCGTACACGAAACTTGCTTCACAGCTTGGTTCCATATCACGCGCGCAAAGTGCCGCCGCAGTGGCGATGAAGCCGTCGACAATTACCACGCGCCGGTTTTCAGCGGCGCCCATCATCGCGCCCGCCATCATTGCGATTTCGAATCCACCATATTCTTGGAGTGCCCTGTGACCGTCGAGTTTGGTCGAAGTCCGCTGCGCCGCAGTCTCGAGAAGCTTTGTCTTTCGCGTCAACCCTTCATCATCGAGCCCCGTGCCGCGTCCGGTTAAGTCCACAACCGAACGTCCAAGTAGCTTGGCAGCTAACAAGGTCGCCGATGACGTGTTGCCAATTCCCATTTCTCCAAAACAGGCAATGTCAGCCGAAATCTCGCGTCCAATTTCCAGCCCCGCCTGCAGAGCCTCACCCAACTGGTTGGACGTCATCGCAGCTTTTTCAATTGCATTGGCCGTGCCCGGGGCGATGCGCCGGTTTAGAAGCGCTGTATGTTCAATCGGATCGTACGCCACGCCAGCATCAACAACTTGAACCGTCGCGCCGACAGACTTGGCGAAGACGTTTGCTGCGGCCCCGCCGGTCAGAAAGTTCAACACCATCTGACGCGTAACTGCTTTTGGAAAAGCCGAAACGCCCGCGTCCGCCATGCCATGGTCGCCCGCGAAGATCGTATGCGCACAGGTTTCTGCGGAAGGCTTCAGAGTTCCCTGCACGCGCGCAATCTGTGCGGCGAGCGTTTCAATACGCCCCAATGATCCAACCGGTTTGGTTTTCGAATCGAGTGCAGCCTGGAGCTCGGCTTCAAAATCGTGACGTTCCGTATCCATGCTGACGGCCCTTAGCGAGGCGAGCCGAATTGCTCAAGCAGAAGTACGCGAACGCCATACAAAGACCCGACTAAAAACGCTCAAATACAGCCGCCAGTCCCTGCCCGCCGCCGATACACATGGTCTCAAGTCCATATTTGGCTTCGCGCCGATCCATTTCTCGCAGCAACGTTGTGAGAATTCGAACGCCTGTCGCGCCAACAGGGTGACCGAGCGAGATCCCCGAACCATGGACATTGATGCGCTCGTGATCATCATCACCCAGCCCCAATTCTTGCGTGCAAGCGAGGACCTGCGCCGCGAAAGCTTCGTTGAGTTCGATCAGATCCATATCGGCGATCGATAACCCTGCCTGGGCGAGCGCTTTCTGCGATGCCGGAACAGGTCCAATCCCCATCGTCTTTGGCTCCACACCAGCAAGCGCCCAATTCACTATCCGGCCCATCGGTTTCAGACCATACTTTTCAGCCGCCTCACGCGTCGCGACGATACAGGCGGCAGCGCCATCATTCTGCCCTGAGGCGTTTCCAGCCGTCACGGTCGCATCAGGATCGACACGCTGCATAATCGGCCGAAGAGTTGAGAGTTTCTCGACGCTCGTACTGGGGCGCGGATGCTCATCGGTCTCCACAATCGTATCGCCCTTGCGGCCTTTGACGGTCACCGGAACAATCTCTTCAGCGAACACACCGCTCTCGATCGCAGCGCCTGCCCGCGCCTGGGATCTTGCTGCAAGATGATCCTGTGCGCCCCGCGAGATGCCATACTGTTTTCGAAGATTTTCGGCCGTCTCGATCATTCCACCGGCAACGGGATAGCCCTTTCCACCAGCCGTAATGCGCCCACGTGTCAGCGCATCTTCCAATTGGATATTCGGAGCTTTCACGCCCCATCTGATCTCCGACGAGTAGAACGGCGCGCGGCTCATGCTTTCGGCACCGCCAGCAATAATCAGGTCAGCGCCGCCGGTTGCGACTGTCAGCGCCGCATAGATAACGGCCTGTAATCCCGAACCGCAGCGCCGATCGAGCTGAAGCCCACCAGCCGTGACCGGCAAACCCGCATCGAGCGCCACAACCCGCCCGATCGCAGGTGCATCCATTGTTGGATAGCAGTTTGCAAACACAACATCATTGACGGCGTCGCCAGGAAGCTTGGTTCGATCTATGAGCTCAGAAACAACGCGCGTGGCGAGTTCATGTGCCGGAACCGTTTTGAACGCCCCGCCAAACGCCCCAACAGGTGTTCTTAATGGCTCACAAATCACCACATTTTCGAATACCGACATCTAACAACTCTCCTAGGCTTCACACGCTCAAGCGCCCAAACGATCACAATGCGCTCACTGTGACCAGCTTTGCCTGATCATAAGCGCACAGATGCCAACCGATTATTCTGCGCCGTAGTCGCCGCGCGGACGGTCGATCAGGCCAGAGAAGAAAATCGCGTTCATCAGAAGCTTTTCCGTCCCCGGATATGTTCCCCGGAAGACTGGATTGTCCGCCATCAGGATCACTGCGCCGCTTTTCATACGCTCTGCAATGACAGATGGGGTTCCGCCGATTTCGCCTAACCGGCGCTCGGACGCATATCCGGCGAGCAGTGGGCTATCCGTGTACTGAACCGGAACGGCATAAGGGTTCCCTTCTGGCCGCTCGAGGGTGAAACTGACATTCCGGTGCACCGGCAGATCGCGATCAGAAAAGCCGAACCCAAGCGGGTGTGTGTTGTCCAGGTCAGCCGCAAAGATAGCACCGCCGATAACGTGTTCCGCATCGAGCACGCTCATGTCAGCGAAGTTTAATCGCTGCGGCGCCGTATCACTCTCAGCCTCAACCTCTTCCTCGGCTATCGCGTCTGAAACTGCAGGAGTTTGCCCGCCAGCTTCCATCGCCAATCGGTCGGCCCGGGTTTGGATTGCGCCCTGCGCCCACAGGGCGGCGTCGCGGACCGCAACCAGCGTGCCGCCGGCTTCAACCCAACTCAACACAGTTTCAGTCAATTCTTCATTGAGCACTGGCGGCAGCGGCTCGCCCGGCCGCGACAGGCCACCAGCGAGGATCAAATGCGTGTACTCGGTCCAGTCGAGAGATCCCAACCGGGTCTTGTGCACGATCGTGACGGGAACACGGTGACGGTAATCGAGAGTCCACCATAGCTCGCCAACATCATATCGCGACAGACCGCCATCATAGGCGAGCACGACGCGCGGCTCCTCCAAAGCACGGAACACGCTTGCGGCCCCCAAATCGCGGCCGGTCACGGGAGTTAAGCCTGATGTCGCGGCAAAGACCGGCACGCCATCTTCAGCCGCAATGGTTTCCATGATCGCGTGGATCTCGTCATGGGATGCATCCTGGCGTGCGAGCGGGACGAAGATCGCGCCGCGGCCCAATGTGACAGTCCCAGACGTAGATTTGACCACACTCTCTTTCATCGTGGCGCGGGCCATCAGATCAGCCGCCAAGATCCGATTCAACGCACGCGGCGCATAAGTATGCGACCAGTTAAACACGTATCCATAGGGCGCACGGTCGGGCATTGGCGCAGGCTGGAAATCCCCCACTGCGACGCTGCCGGATATTGCCCCACGCATCTCACGCGCGGTTACTGACGCATATTCGAGGTCATAGGCCAGCGGCAACGTCCAACCAGAAACATCGTAAAAGACATTCTCTTCGAATTCGGTGAACCGCTCAAAGATGCCGCGGATCATGCGGTTATTCATTTGAGCCATCGGAACATAGTAGCTGGTCCCAGCGGGATAAGTTTGGCCTTCTGCAGTGACCTCAGCGCTCAACGGACGCACGTCTAGATCGTGCATGCGAAGCAAGCGGACGAACCGCGCCGCCCGCTCGGGATCGCCTTCGGCTGTAAACACCCAACCGGCTCGACCGCCACGCTCAACTTGGCGGGCATTCTCCGCGAAGAAATCGCGCTGGTAAGCTGTAATTTCGCTGCGCAGATCGAGCGAACCTTGGATGGTGGTCAGTGCTGTGCGGAATTGCGTGCGCACATTGTCGGCTGTCTCGACAAGGCCCCGCTCGGTCTCAACTGCTCCGCCGCGCGCCGCGCCAGCTTCGAACAGAATGCCGAGCGATCCATTGATTTGGGGATAGGTCGAGCCCTTGCCGATATAGAAATTGTCGAAGCCGCTCTCGGTCCAATAGAGACGTGCTTCGCTGTCCATGAAGGCGGCATGGCGCTCGCCAATGCCCTTGGTCAGTTCGCGGGCACGCTCGGGGATCAGCGGATTGCGTCGTAGCTCTTCGCCTGGGTGGAAATAATACGGACTGGCCGATCCCATCTCGTGATAGTCAGCGGACACCATGGGCTTCCACTTGTGCCACTCTTTGATCCAGGCCTGACTTTCAGGCTGGGTCAGCAGAAGCCATTGCCGGTTAAGGTCGAACCAGTAATGGTTGGTCCGCGCCTCGATCCACATATTGTGCGCCTCGTCCGCAAGATCGGTATTCTCGCCATACGACCAGAAGGTCTCGACATGGTCGATCCGCCGCGCATGTCCGTCAGGATTGAACACGACGGTAAAGATCATCACCGCATTGTTCAGCTGGTTTTCCACCGCAGCGCCTTGTGCTGCTGCAAAGTGATATAGCAGCGGGATCGCCGCATCCATGGACGAGGTTTCGGCGCCATGCACACCGTAATTTATCCATAATACCATAGGCGCTGCATCTGGCTCCGCACGCCCTTCCAGGCGCTCCAGATGGGTCTGACGGATTGCTTCCAGATTAGCATGATTATCAGGGCTGGTGACCGTGAAAGTGAGGATAGGACGGCGCTCATGCGAATAGCCGATGGTCTCAACACTGATCCGGTCCGAGCCCCCCGCAATGTCGCGCAGATAAGAGATCATGTCGCTGAACCGAACCGGACGCTCGCCGATTTCGTAACCGGCATGATCCTCAAAAACCGGGACGCTTTCATCATAAGTCACGCCTTCGACTTGGAAGTATTCAACCGGTTTAGCGAAGGCAGGTGTGAGTACAGCGGAAAGGGACAAGGCGGCGAGAGCAGTAAAGGCACGGCGCAGCATGGTGGCTCCTCAAAGATTTAAGCGTTGCCATGCACTTAAATGGCTCGCGCGCGCGGTCAAGCGCAAGCCGATCAACACTCGACCGATTGTTTTCAGGGGTTAGCGCAGGGCGTTTCGAGCCAAGCGAGAGGACAGCCCTCTACTCCCACTCAATAATCAGAAAAATCAATTTCTCCATATATTACAGATCATTACCTGGTTTTCCACAGGAAGTTTACCGTTTCCCATACCGTTAACTTTTTGCGCTTCACAACGGCTGCTCACGACTGATGCCGAAAGACAATCTGAGCCAGCCTAGCGCTGAACTGAATAATCTAAATCTGACCGACGAATCGGATTTCCTGCAGCGAGGTCAGACTATACCTCAGAGGCTCATGTGCCTACTCAATAAAGGTCGTCAATCAGGCTAGCCATTTCTAACAACACCAACCTGACCGCTTGAACTGATTGGAAGGTTCAATTCCTGAGCCAGCACCATTTCAAAAAGTCTACCAACTGCACCCTTCCATGCAGCACGTTAATCTCTGTTTTTATTGAGATAAATTCAAACTTTGCATACAAAGAAGTCCACGAAGCGGGCGTTGTTTTGTTGATTCATGGCCAGGTAGGTTTGAACCCAGGCTTGAACGGCTCAAATCCCACTCGCACCCAGTAAAGCTGAAACGTTCAGCGGCCTTAGAACTGAAGTTTCTAGCCAGCGTACTCCGTTTCGGAGAGTTCAGCTAAATCCTATTTCGTGAGATTTAACCCGCAGTTGCACATTTGTGATCATAAAAGAGATGGCGCTGGCTTTCACACCTGATGCAAAAGCGACTTCTTATGGAAAACTCAAAAAAATATCCCAAAAACGAATCTCAGAAATGCGTTACCTCGCGATCTGATACCGAGGAGAGCCTCACAGCCTTGCCGCCTTGGGTGCTAGAACTTGCTAAATAACTCGGTCGATACATGGCTCGATTGGATATCCGGGAATTGGCACAACAAAAGAGTGATGTTTTGTCGAATGAAACCGAAGAAACCCCTTGATAACTCATCATCAGGCTGTCACCGATCAGCACTCAAAACGCCATCGCCTTCCCAAATCCAGTCTCAAAGCAGCAGACAGAAACTGGCTGCGCAATAGGGGGCGGGTCACTGATGACGTTGGGAACTATGGTATATAGCATCATCCCAGCGATTGCTGATCTGAACGAAACACATCTGCTCAATCCAGCCTGGAGTGAACATGCGCGATTACATAGTGCCTGGTTTTTAGCGTTCACCGCAGCCATGGCATTTATGAGCTTATTTATCCTCTGGAAACGAGACCAGTTGCTTTTACCAAGTGTTGTCGGTTTGTCGTTTGCAGGTGGATTTTGGGTCGCCGTGTTGACCGCACCGTTCTATTGTGGTGCGCTTGTCGACAAGAACGGAATCGAAACTGTTGTATTTAGCTTGGATGCAAATGTAGTTACATTTTCCGTCCTAGCCACCATTTTTCTTTGTGCCTTAACTTACGCGCTTAGAGCCGAACAGGTAACAGCTGGTCGCTGCAGCGACGGATGACGAATTTATTCATTTTGACTTGGTCCCACCGGATTTTCCTTGGTCGACAGCGATTCTCGGATTGAGCTCTTGACTCATTTGGGCATTTACCCATTTTGGGTGTATACCCAATTTTATGGAGTTTGACCATGCTCACCAATTGGCTTTCACCAATCATTTCTGATTGGCCTCTTTCGATCCAGTACATTGTATTTGGAGGGTTTGTGGCGGTTCTCATTGCCCTAAGGTATACCCTGTTCACGGCGATAGGCTTTCTGATGGGACTGGCCATCAATAAATTAGCGCCCTATCGACGGCTTCAAAACAGACCTTTCACAAAGGCTCAAGTGAAACGAGAAATATTCCACTCTTTGATGAGCGTCTTCGTTTTTACACTAGTGGTGGGTACTATCGTTTTGATGACACGCGCTGGTTGGACCAAAGTTTACACAGATCCGTTGGCATTTGGCCTGGCATGGTTTTGGATACAAATCCCTTTGGTGCTAGTTATTCAAGATTGGTATTTTTACTGGATGCACCGCATCTCACATCGACCTGGCGTTTATGAGCGCGTGCACAAAACCCATCATCTTTCGACGAACCCAAGTGCTTTCGCGGCCTTTGCCTTCCATCCTCTGGAGGCATTTTTTGAGATCGCAGTTTTTCTATTGCTTGTATGCATCTTGCCTTTGTCAGCTCAGGCACTCATGATCGTCGGCGCAGTGTCTCTTTTATTCAATGTATACGGCCACCTTGGCTACGAGATCATGCCCAGAGCGTTCGCAAAAAGCTGGATAGGTTCCTGGCTGAACAAATCCGCGTTCCATAACCAGCACCACCGCACCTATAAATATAATTTCGGACTTTACACGACCATCTGGGATCGCTTCCATGGTACACTTCACCCTCACGCGGATCGTCTATATGATGAAGTTACCATCAGAGCTGGTCCATCTAAGAGCGAAATTTCTGAAAGCGAAACTGTTTGAGCCTCAAGTCTAACTTATCCCCCGAGACAACGTCCGTATTTGGCAACAAGACAAAAGGCACAATCTTGGGCGCCAGCCTCGAACTATTTAACCAGTCGGGGTTCGATGCCGTTTCAACGGCCCAAATAGCGAGCGCATCGGGCGTCCTAGATGGCACTTTGTGGTATCACTTCAAGGCCAAACAAGATCTCGCCACAGCACATCTACGGGCGTTAGAAACTCGCCTAGAACAAACTCTTCTGTCTTCACACAGCACAGGATCTGAAATGGTGGTTGAGCGTTTTTTGAGAACATTCGACACATTATGGGACTTTCGCTATTTGCTGCGCGATCCGCTGTCAGCCCTACACGCGGATCCAAAGTTCTCTAAGCGGATTACCCATGCTTATGCATCGGTAGAGAACAACACGCTTCATCGACTTAACCAGGCGTGCGATGAGGGCCTTCTCACGCTCGCCAGCGTTGATGCAACAGCACTGGCGAAAAACTGCGTTGTGATCGGGAGATACTGGATGGATTATGCGAGAATCCGCGACGGTAACTTGCAGAATAAAGACACCGACAAAATACAAGCCGCTCGGCAAGTGTACTTGATTTTGCAACCATATTTAACCTCGAAAGCCTTATCAATGATCGACGCGAATTAATCTTCGTCGCTCAGCCAGATTGGGTGTTAACGTGGAAGATAGAAACAGAGTTTCGATCTTACCTCCCTAAATCTCAGAGATCGTTTGCTCCGCGCGCCTGGAAGCGCTGGCAAGCGCACATCGTATTAGGGAAGGTTTTTTGTACAGCGAGATGGAATTAAATTCGATTAGAAAATCCGATGATTGGGTTGATCAACCCGCACTTAGAGCACCAAAAAGGAGGAAGCCTCGAGCTTCCTCCTTTCGATTTAATGAAATACATTGCCCACAGCTTTACATGCTGCGAGGATCCGTTGGATTAGATCCAGCTCGTACTTCTTGAGTGTCGTTTATCCCATCACCGTCGGAGTCGGCTTTGTATGGAAACGAGCCAGCAGCGATCTCTTGATTGTTCGGAATGCCGTCGCCATCGATATCACTGTCTGATTTGTCCTCGATGCCATCTCCATCGGTGTCGGCCCATCGTGTTGGATCGTTCGGAAATCCATCGAAACCGTCTTCGACTCCATCTCCGTCAGCGTCTACACCGAGTGGAACAGTGATATCGAGCCACTCGCTGATCGCATCAGAGACGATGCCCGACATCATGTCTCCTCCGACGACCCCATAGTATTGGCTCATATGGTAAGGCCGCTGCTCGAGCGGCAGTCCGGTATGGACGCCAGGGTTCCACCCCATCGCGCCGAGATTCTTCATCGTCCAAGACATGCTGTATTGATCTGTGACGGTGCTCTGCGACTGCATGACTGTAGACAGCCATGGCGTCAAAACGAGTGTTGTAATGATCTCCTGAATTTCACGGTCATTATAGTGGCGACGCAATTCTTCAATATGCGCTGCAGTCGTGCGCCCGGGCAAAGTCCCCGCATCGCGCGCCAATCGGAACGCGGCTTTGTCGGCTGCGGACAAATGGTCGGCACGTTCAAAATCCATCAATGATTGAATTTTACTGACGACCATTGGCATATCTTCTGGAGGAATCTTGTCATAGACATAGTCTCCTTCGATTTCCTGGAAGGTTCCAAATGCCCCATGCGCCTGACAATGCACACAGCCACTGGCGAGCTGATACACGAAGAACAGCTCCCATTTTCGCTGAAGCGTCAGAGCCCGGTCACGTTGAAGTGTGAAAGCGTCCATTCCGAGCGTGCCGAGGCTGCTCTTGCGGCTCCAACTATTATCCAGTTTGTGCCGCTCACTATAGGAGTGTTTTGTCGCGGGAATCGTTGCTGGTTCGAAGTACTTATAGTCGTATGCGGCCACGTTGAACGGCGGCGTTCCTTCAGGCGGCAAGTTGGCTGACTTGGAACTCGGATCTTCCCATCGCAAATACTCAGCTGGATAGAAGTCGAAGGGTTCCTCAATACCATCCTGGTCGCCATCAAATGTCAGGCTCGGCACTTCGTAACCTGTGACTTGATTTAGAAAGTCAGTCGAGAGCTGTGGGGCTTTTGCCGTGAGATCGCCAGCATTCCAATCCGCGACAAACTCATCGTAAAGGGCAACAAGCATCTCGCCAACGAACGGATTGGCCCGTTGTTCATCTGCAGTACCTTTGTTGTGACCAGGTTTCCAGCCAACGCTACTCAAATTGCTGGTCGCCCAATTGATCGTCTCTTGATCAGTTGCGATCGGCAAAATTTGATCATGCGTTGCCATCGATGCATTGATACCGGTCAACTCAAACAGCTCAACGATCTGTCGATCAGAATAGTGCGTTCGCAACATTGCATGCGTATCTGCGGTGACACGCGTCGGCAGTTTCGATGCGACGTTTAAGTATTCGAATGCGGCGCGAAGCCGAGCATCTGCCATACTCGAAACGAAGTCTGGAGCCCAAAGAGCAACGATCTCCTCGTTTGGAACGCCAAGCAAAGACAGCTGATAAGCGCTACGCGCTTGATGGTGGTTGCTGCCCGCCAAGATCATTTGATAGAGCGTAAACTTCCATTTCGTCTTCGCATCGAACATGGCATCGCTGTGAATCATCGCGTCTGCGATCATCAGATTTTCGTAAAAATCTCTCACATTGCTGATATCGATTTTGTGGCGATCGTAATACTTTTGTTCCAAGTCTTGGACCGGCGGAGCTGGAGGCGAATCCGCCCAAGCCGTCGCTGCAAAAATCGTGTGACCCGCAAGAACAGTGGTCGTCAAAAGAGAAAGAGTCTTCATTATCTATTCTCCATCGTAGAGTTTCACGAACATGCCGTTCGCGTTTGCTGAATGTGTTGGGACTTGCTGCAGCACGTCCCAATGCTCCTCGATGCGTCCGTCTGGGCCGAAGAAATACATATCCACAGCCGCGGTTCCGAGATCGTCTGGCTCGGCATTGTCGACATTGCGGAAGTTCACGTGGGCCATTGCCCATGGTCCGACTACGATGACCTTATGGACATCGATTTTGACATCGTATTGAGCGACCGAGGATGCGAAGAGCATGGCGATCGGGTTTCGACCGTTCGGCACGCCCGTGCTATGTTGAATGTACCGGTCGGACATGAACTCTTCCATGGTTTCACCGCTCGGATTTGTGGCGAACACTTCATAGAGTTTCAAAATCTTATCGGCGATTGGTCGGTCTGACTCATCGCCGAGGATGATATGTGTTTCATATCCAACGGGAACGGTGTTGCGTTTGTCCATCTGCTGATCTTGCGATTTTTCCGGCCGCGCGAACGATTCATCGGTCAATACGGGTAGATTCACTTCGGCTGACTGGGCATGTGACACGGTTGGCACATTTCCTTGGGTTTGCGCGCAGCTTGAAAGTGGTATTGCAAGCACGCTCATCAGCGCGGCGGAGAACATTCTGTGGGATAGGTCTCTCATCTTCGGTTCCTCAAAAAACATTAGCTACAAAGCGAGCTTGGTTGGCGATCCAGCGCAGGTCCGACTTTGTTATTGAGGTGAAGAAACCCTCCTCCAAGCACAGCTCCAGCGACGGTCCGGATTGCTATTTTTTGGATGGCGCCTCTCCTTAACACGAAAGCCAAATGCAGAATTCGCACACCAAAGGTTATGAACCGGGACAAACCCCAGCCAAAGGCCCACTAACGCACATCAAATGCGCGTCTATTTGAAACGCGCGCACGCAGTCGCGCTCGCCCCTGTCGCTTGTGGCACTGAAAGGCCTTTCCGACATGGACTTAGGCACAAGGCGTCCCTGTTGCTCCCAAGGACCTAAGCGCCCTTAAACTAGACGCACACGCGATGCGCGCGCGAGCCACTTGAGAGGGCCTATTTCGGCGTGTTCACTCAAGACAAAGAAGCCTGCCCCCGAGCGGCTTGTCGCATGCCACGCGCCCCCTCCCAATGAGTGTTTGGCATGCTGCGGGCTGCCGATAACGCATCGGAGCGAGTTATGGAGCCAATCCAGACGAAACGAACATTTTGGATCTACAAGAGCGATGGTGCGCAGCGCATTCGCAACCAAGGAACCTTGGCCAAGATTAAGAGACTGGCCTTACTGCCTTCTTTTTTTGCTGTTCTTGCAGTTGCGCCAGCTTTGGCACAAAGCACCGAAGATGAAGTTGCTGAACTGCGCGATGAAGTCGCTGAGCTCCGCGAGTTGGTGGCACAGTTATTGCGCGAGAAAGAGGAACAGGATGACTTGGCCGAACCGGTTGAACGCCTCTCCGTTCCATCCGAAGAACAAAAGAGCGCGCTTGCTTCAGCCCAAACCGGCCCGCGTCAACCGGTGGGACGTTTTCCCGATGATGCGTTTGTCACCGCTGGCAGCTTTGACCGATCATTCAGTGTACCAGGTACAAATGGCGCGATCCGTATTGGTGGAGCACTTCAAGTTGATGCAAATTTCGACACCGATCATCAAGGGTTCCAGCAAATTGGAACGCCGCCGACAATTCCGCTCGACGGCACGGTAGACGATGGTGACGAACAATTCGCAATCCATGCGCGTCATTCACGGGTCAATTTTGATTATCGCGCTCCCACGGATCTCGGAGAGTTTCGTACGTTTATCGAATTCGATTTCTTCGGCGACGGCGATGAATTCACGAACGACTATGATTTAAGACTTAGACATGCCGCGGCTGAACTGGGACCCTGGAAACTTGGGCAATTCTGGTCTGGATTTGTGGATGTTTTCTCGTTCCCTGAAACAGCCGACCCGGGCGGACCTCTCTCAGCTCCAGTGCTCAGAAATCCCGGCATTTATTATGTTAGAGGCGAACAGCAAGGGTCCAATTGGGGAATCGGAATCGAAAACCCAGCTGGCGATCTTGGTGGCAATACTGACCTCATAGCATCAGAGTCAGCTCCCAACCTTGTCGCATTCGGGAAGCTCCAGCGCGACTGGGGTTATCTGCGGCTGGCCGGTTTGGGGGTTCAACTGGAGTCGGACACGGACGAAGAATTCACCGGCGGTTTTCATCTTTCGGGCCGTCTGAATACACCATTTACTGGATCGGAAAAAAACAACATCGCCTTCGCAGCTCAAGCTGGTTCTGGATTCGTGCACTATTATTCCTCATTCGTTGGCGAACTTGATGGTGTGATATCAGATGATGGTTCGATTGAACCCACTGACATCGTGGGCGCTTATGTGGGCTATCAGCATTTTTGGACGGATCGTTGGCGTTCGACCGTAACGGGAAGTTTCTTTGATTTAGACCTTGCAGAAGGCGCTGATCCATTGGCCCATTCGTATAGTGATCGCATCAGCGCGAACCTGTTTTACACGCCTACTGATGGTGTGACCTTAGGTTTGGAAGGAATATTCAATACGCTAGAGACTTTCGACGGCTCCGAGGGTGACGGCGTAAGGATCGAATTCGTAGGGCGGTTTGATTTTTAGGCCCACAGCATCATTCGAGGTCGGCTCAATCTCGATGGAGAGTGCATCGATGCCGACCCCATACATCTTCGCACATCGTCTGCGCGTTCAGGGATCTGTGTTCAACGCGAATATCGTGAGACGCTGCTCTATGTGATCGTATCGATCTGTCATCGCATTGAAGTCTCCCAAGCCCCGCGCTCGGCCTCAGTAAGGAGCCAACACATTGAACTCGAATTCTCTACTTAAGTCATTTGCGGTGATCGCGTCTTTCATTGTCCTAACGTCCTGCGAGACCATTGCAGAGACACAAGGTTCTGATCATGAAGCTGACATCACGTGGACGCAAAACTCCTATGATCCCTATCCCCTGCCCTATTTTGTAGATGACGTAGATCGATACGACACCGCGAAACCGCCGGCCAATACAGTCAATCGCAATGGTGAATTGGAGTATATTGGAGACGGCGTTTTTGCAGCGCATTGGTTCGTTGAGTCGGATGACGCGGTATGGCATTTCGTGACCGCTGGCGACGTCAGCAAGGATGTGGTGCTGATGGTACACGGCCATCCCGACACCTGGTACGCCTATAGCAAAGTTATGGCTCACCTAGCCGACAATTACTATGTCATCGCAGTGGACACATTGGGATACGGACAATCCGATAAACGCCCTGAAGTGGATGTGAGCTACAGCGCCGTCGCAAGCAGTCTTACCAACCTATTGGATTCAATTGGCGTTGCTGAGTTCAATCTTATTTCGCATGATCGCGGCAGCATCATTAGCGACCATCTTATTGCACAAGACGGCATGAATGATCGCATATTGGCGTTTCTACGCATGCAGCAATCCTTCGACAAACCCCACGGATATCCGCGACCCGCACACGCTGATATGGCGCGAGAAGAGTGGCAAGCCGGAAACGTTGTGCGTGGAATCTATCAAAGCCCATATGTGTCGGTGGAGGTTCCAGAAGAGGAGCTTGCTCGTCTGGAATGGGAGTTTAAGTTCCCTGGAACTGCCGCAGCTGCGGCGCGTACGTTCGAGGGCACGAGCTTTGAAATCGAACGGGCATTTCGATTGGAAAACACGATCCCGAAAATGACGATGCCGGTTGTCATTCTCCAAGGCATTCGAGATCCGGGTCAACGACCGGAAGAGTATTTTCGCTCCGCAGATCTGCTCCCCAATGGACGGGTTATACTAGTTGACGCCAATCACTTCATACATACTGAAGACCCGGACTTGGTTGCTCGTGTCGCCAGAGAACTTTTCGAAACTCACAATCGACGACGTCCCGAAAAGGTCTCCTCTGAACCGGTGAACTTTATCTATCCGGAGAGATAATGAATGGCTGCCAATCCGCACGTGAATTTGCGCATCAGTCCCTTAAATGTGAGCCGCCCAGAAAGCAGAGAGCCGTGACCCAAATGAGAAAAAATACGATTTGGAGTTCCAAAGTTTCACATGTTGGTGAGATATCGGTCAGGAGACCGCTACCGATTGCTAAAGCACAATCAATTGGACCATTTGTGCTATTCGACCATTTCGGTCCCGTCCCAGCCCCATCCCGCGAATTGGGCGCACACCCGCACTCTGGGATTGAGGTCATGACTTATTTGATCGAAGGAGCGAACGAGCACACGGATAGCTTAGGCAATGTCGGTCAGATAGAGAGCGGCGGCGCCCAATGGATGCGCGCAGGTCGCGGAATTCTTCACGCAGAACGCAATCTACTCGACCGCGCTACGACAATGCACGGGCTCCAGATTTGGGCTAAATTGCCTATCGAAGAACAAGACAGCGCCCCACAATACAGCGCGTTTCAGTCCGAAGAGATGGTGGAATTGCAATCCAAAGGCATCAAAATCAGATTGCTGGCCGGTGAATTGGAAGCGTTGTCGGGCCCAATGAAACTCGCAAGCCCTGCCCTAATGGCGCACGTGCAGATAAATGCCGGGGCGACATTCGAATTCACGTTTCCAGAGGCAGCACATGAGTACGCCTTCTATGTCATACAGGCCGGCGAGCCGATTGAATTAGATAACTCGGCGCGCATCGCGCATGGAGATATGATCAGATTTGAGGCTGGTGCGCAAAAAGCTCTGCTCTCCAATTCTAGCAATGATCTGGCCCAAATTTTCATTCTTGGCGGCGAGCCAATTCTCACATCGCTTCACTTCTCCGGAGGGTTTGTATTGGATAGTGAGGCATCTATCGAAACCGCCTACACGAGGTATCGCACCGGCGAAATGGGACGTCTGGACGGCGTACCCTTCTAGGGAAGCTATGCCCAACAAACAGGCGATCGATTTCGAAAGTATGCTGCGTCATCGCTCGAAGCGGAAACGACACAACACCTGAAACCTCGGCCAACGTGCTTGCGGTTTCGTCATCGTCTGGGAGGAGGAATTACAGACCATGAGAACTGCGCTTTTGACCGGTTCAACCGGGGGACTAGGATACAAAATAGTTCAACTTCTCGCTGAGAATGGATGGAACCTCATTTTGCTCAACCGAGATCCCAAACAGGCCGCTAAGCAGCTAGAGGGGCTCACAGCATCGTTCCCCAATCAGTCATTTGATAGCTTCATCGCCGACATGCTTGATTTGGAAGAGCTCGCCGATGCCGCCGAGAGTATCGCATCAGCGCATCCAAACATTACCGCGCTCTTCAATATTGCTGGACTGCTGACCGATCAACGCATTGTCAGTGCTCAGGGAATCGAAGGTCATTTTGCGGTAAACGCAGTCGCGCCATACTTCTTGCTCGCTTCGCTCGGTCAGCAACTACGTGCAAAAGCAACGCAAGAAGCCCCATCTTTCATCGTTAATTTTTCGACCTCGGCTGTAAACAGCGTTAAGTCGCTAGACGTTGATAAGCTAGTAAATCCAGAAAAAATTGGGGGACTTCTTGATGCTTATGCGAAGACCAAATCGGTCTTGAACGTAATGACGGAGTTCTTGAAGGCCGAATTGTATTCCGATCATGTTTACATTTATGCCGTCGATCCTGGCCCAACCAAAACGCAAATGACCAATGGCAATGGCGGCATGCCATGGTTCGTGCGCTTGCTGGTTCCCATAGTGTTTGGTGATGCCGACAAGCAATCCATGAAACTAATGAGCGCCCTCGACACGGCGATTTCGAGCCACCAAACTGGCGTCTTCATTTCAGACGGAAAAGTTAAAGAAAATCCCGCCATTGCGAAGGATCTTGAGGTACAGTCTGAAGTCAGGCGACTGCTGGAACAGCTCATCTCACCCGAACATGCCGGCGTCCCTCCTTGATGACCTGATGACTGCCTTCTACATTTTGGACGGGTCAGAAATCATTAGATGTTGAGAGGCAAGGCGTGGGTTTCTTTGTATGCCGAAATCCGTCGCCCCCCATCCAATGGTAGAGTTAGCAGAATGGATCGAATGTATTTGCTCAGGTGAGCGGAGAAATCGGTTCTTTGTCGACAAGACTGTCTGATCCACAAAAAGACGTTTGATGCACGCACCCATCACAATTCTTTTGTTCGGTGTACGATGGGGTGTCTACTGTTGTTTCGACCCTCGGGATGTCCTTCATGATCGACAAAAACCTCTGAACCTTTGCGCTTCGGTGCAAGTCGACATGGGTGACCATCCAAATCGGAACTATCCAATCTTCTTTGGGAGCCAGGACAGGTTCAACCAGGTCATTCATTGATCCAATACTCATAGGAAGAAACCCGGCTCCCAGTCCCGACAAGATAGCGTCCTGGGCACCGCGGATTGTTGAGCACGTCATAATGACCTGATTGGGGGAAACATTGGCTTCTATCCATCGCGAGATGGGCTCTCCGAATACGTCCTCTTCCGACACGATGAAATTGCAATTGCACGGTTGATTGGCGTAGGATTCCTCTGCTTGTTGCCCTTGTCCGTCTAGCGCCGAACAAAACAACCCGATCTTCATCTCAGTGAGCGGTCGAACAACATAATCAGGGTGCTCAGGCGGCTGCCCAAATGTGATCGCGACATTTGCATCGCCGTATTCAAGCTTCAAGACTTGGTTGCTTGGACGAAACTTCATCTCGATGTTGGGGTGTTCGCTTTTTAACTGTTTGACAGCGGGAAAAACTAGATGATCCAGCATTTCGGGACAGGTAATCGTGAACTCGCCATCGAACCCGTCCTCCTGACTACGAGCTTTCATGATCAACTTGCGAAAAGCCTTATCGGATTGCTCAGCCGCCGTTATCAGCTGAATACCAAATTCGGTAGGCGTGTATCCTTTGTCATGTCGTTGGAAGAGTTTTCCTCCTAGCTCCTGTTCAAGTGACTCCACTCTCCTGATTATAGTTGCGCGATGCACGCCGATTGCTTCTGCTGTCGCCGAGACCGTTCCTAGCTTGCCGAGCAGATAAGCAGTTTTGATTTCAGTCCAATTCTCCATCTTCCATCACCTTCGCAACCGTTCGATTATCCGCAGGAGGCAGCAATAGCTGTCATCCATTTGTTACGTGCACTATCGCACACCTATGGTGCGATCGCATTGATGTCGGTTAAGGCTTCATCCTTATTACGAGAATTGTGATATCAAACTCACCACTCATTGGTGTGCTCCTGGTCGCAAAAAATGTGGGCCACTCAAGAAGCACTTACGGCTTCACTGTTAACCGGAAACACGTCCAGACTTTAAGAAACGACTAAACCCCTCCGCGGTAATCCCCAAAAACTGCGCGATGAACTTGTGAGGTACACTCGCTAAAACCTGTGGCTGGTGTTCTTTTAAAAATGCGAAGGAGTTTTGCGTTCGATTCATCGTCTTTACCTTCAGTAGCTCGATGTCAAACAGATGCGTTTTCATCATTTTCAGTCTAACATAATGCCCAACCTCGTAGCCTTTTTCATATTCCGACAACCAGATGTCCATTGGAATGACAACGCCATTCACGGGTGTCATTGCCTGTATTTGATTATTGAATTTGTTGAATTTTTCTGGCGAACCCAGAAATTCCGTAAGTGTACAGAGGTCGGCCTCACAAAAGAAACGAGCAATGCGCGTGTCGCAATCCGGCAACTCATGCTGTGCAGCGCAAATCCCAGAAGCGATGAAGAGAATGTGCTGGCTCGATGATAAAGCCTCAAGGACAGTTTCGCGATTTTTGAACTGAACACCTTTGCATTGTGCAAAAAATCCTCGCCACTCTGCCGATGTCGTATCGAAGCCGTGTTTCTCCACATCATTGATAAATGACGCAAATGAGAAAGAACTCACATTTTGGGGCAACGCCATCCCTTTCGTTCACCATTAGTCGGAATTATCAAAACGATGGAGAGGCTGGTTTCGTCAAATGCGCTTTAACGCACCTCAAGTGTGCGCAAGCTTTCGCTTGAAGTGCTGGGCCTACGTTTCATTTCCGATTAAGCTGTATCGATGGCAGGCGCACAAAAACCGTTTGCGTCCATTTCGTTTAGGTTGAGCACATTCGTTAGAAGTGCGCCTGGTTAGTTTTGGAGAAAGCACGAGGATTGACACATTCGGATCAAATCCCGGACCTCCAACATTTGGATTGGAGCGATCTGCGAGCCGCTTACATGGTCGGAGAAATGCAGACTCTGACGCGGGCGGCGCGACGTTTGGGCGTCCATCGTTCGACCTTAATGCGGCAAATCACATCCTTAGAAAAAGCGCTCGGATTGAAAATTTTCGAACGCGGATTGAAGGGTTATACGCCCACGCCATTTGGAAGAGAATTGATCGATCTTGCAGGGCAAGCTGCAAGACGTTTCGAGCAACTTGTTCCGACGACAACGCGCTCCAATGTGTCTGACGCTGGGGTCATGAAAATTGCGGCCCCGCCAGAACTCTTATACTTTGTCAGCTCGGTCCTTTCAAAACTGAGTGCAAAATTTCCGAGCCTCTGGTTCTCGTTTTTGACACTGCAGGATTACCAACTGACACAACCGGAGGATGTTGATCTTGTGTTCTCGGTTGGTGACAGCCCAACAACCAGAGATCCAACCATTTGCTTGGCGTCGGTAAGACAAAGCCTGTTTGCTTCGTCTAAGTATCTTCGAGACTTTGGAGTCCCGCACCTAAAAGCCGATTACAACAACCATAAATTTGTTCACCGCTTCTCCGCTGAGGACTCAACAAGGATCGACGCCTGGCTTAACGCATCCGTATCAACTGACAACATCGTCTTTCGTTCAACGTCTCGACTGGCCGTCTACTCGGCGATCGAAAATGGCCTGGGGATAGGTGCTTGCTTGGAGCCAATTGCGCTTCGGAAAAGAGGACTGATACAAATCTGCGACCCTCAAGACGATTGGAAGACGTCAATCTGGGTATCATTTAAATCAGCGCCCGAACGAGACCCTCGAACAAACGCTGTTATGGTCGCGCTTCAAAAGCGACTGCGAAGCTAGAATGTCGGCGAGACTGCAGAATAGCTAATTGTTGTCCCCAATTTTTGGGCGGCAAGCAGCCGGAAAACATTGACACCTGCCCAATAATTGGGCAAACACCCAATATTTATCGCGGGTCTCACTGATCGCCCTAATATCAAACGTTATTGGGCGTACTTTTCTTCTCGTTGTCGCTAAATTGAACCAGGAGCTTTCTGCGTCACTCGTTAGAGGCTGCACCGTTCTCTAGTAACAATTACGCGATCAATTGTTATGTTGAGTTGTAAGCACACTGAGATACGCAACGATTAAAGTAAGCCTCACAAAGAAGTTATCAGATGCGCGCACCGAACATTTTGGACATGGATTGGACCGATATCCGCTCTGCATACAAAGTGGCGAAGCACATGAACTTGGCGGCTGCCGCCGACGAGCTCAATGTTCATCGCGCGACGCTTATTAGAAGAATCGATTCAATAGAATCCGCGCTCGGAGTTAAGCTGTTTATCCGGCACAAGCATGGATACACGCCAACCGATGCCGGCGCAGAATTTATCGCTATCGTGGATGAGATCGAAGTCGATTTAGGCGCTTTTTCGGCTAGAATGCTGGGTCAAAACAGAGAGCTTTCGGGCCTTATTCATGTCACGAGCGCGGAGATCTGCGCCCCCATTGTATTACCACTCATTGCTCAATTCCAATCGGAAAACCCCAAAGTAGAGGTTAGGTTCACGCCGACCCACGCAAGGCCGAGATTGGAACTCGGAGAAGCTCACCTCTCATTAAAGGTTGGCGCTAAACTCGATCGCCCCGGCTACGTCCATGAGGCGCTCAGTCCAATACGATTTGGACTGTTCGCCAGCAGATCATATGCGGACCGTTTCGGCATTCCAGAAACGTTGGCTGACACGCATAAACACAGATTCGTCGCGATAGCGACAAATCCAACAACGACGAAAGTCGGGATACATACATGGATGCAAGACCGGGTTCCGGAGTCAGCGATTGTTGTTCGAAGCGAGAGCCCATGGGCCTTGGACAATGCAATGTTATCTGGAATGGGAATCGGATTTTACCCATTGCACCTTGCCAGAAATCGTAACGACCTAATCCCAGTATGGGAACCATGGGATGACATATCTATTCCCGCATGGGCCGTTACGCACAAGGATGTTTCTAAGAATGCTAAGGTCACGAAACTGCTCTCAATTATTCGGACCGGCATGAGTGATTGCAGTGGATTTTCGAGCAATAAAAATCGCACGAACCTGAAGCGTTCAAAATCAAAAACTCTTCAGACAACCGATGAAGGCTGAGGCATGAATAAATGGTCTGAATTTCACACGGCATTTTCGGTCGCGCGATTGGGAACGATCAGCGCTGCTGCGGATGCTCTAAGGGTCCACCGTGCGACCGTTATTCGCCACATAAACTCGCTGGAATCCGAGCTAGATACAAAACTTTTTTTTAGGCATGCGCGCGGGTACTCTCTTACCGAAGCGGGTGAAGATATGTTGGCTACAGCAACGATCGTCGACAAGCATCTGCAGAAGCTGCGCGGTCTTTCGAGGCAAGAAACGAAGATCGTGGGAGATCTTGCTATCTCATCCCACGAAGTTGTCGACAACGTCCTTTTGCGAGCCTTGCTCGCATACAAAGAAAAACACTCACGCGCCTCGATAACGTTGCACTCGGAATGGTCGACTTCAGATCTTGAGACCCGGAGGGCGGATATCTCGATTCAAGAGGGCGAAGCTCCGACAGATTTGGACTATGTTGTACTTCCTTTTGCGCGCGCGCATTTTGGTCTCTATGCGAACCAGTCCTATTTGAAACAATATGGGCTTCCTCAATCGATCGAGGAACTGGCGAAACATCACTTGATCTCGGACACCGAGGACAAGTTTTCAGAACTGTTCCAAGAGTGGCTTCATTCTGAGGGGCACTCTTCCAATATCGTCTTGCGATCAAACTCCATTTCAACTGCAGTTGATGCAATTAAGATGGGAATTGGAGTCGGTTTCTGCCCACAGAGTTTTGTAAAAGACGACCCGGATATATTCGCCGTTTGGCCTCATCAAGAGCAGTGGTCTTTGAATTATTGGATCGTGACCCACGTGGACGCACATAGATCGGCTAAGGTTCAAGCATTTTTGGAGGTTTTAAGAGGGATGGGCTTCTTAGGTCGAGCAGTTCCAGCTATTTGAAGAAATAACCTGTTGGCCCTCAGAACGGACGCTGGCGGTTCAAGGCTTCAGATGCTTGATGACTTTCTGGGCCCGGACTGTTTCGGAATAAGGCCATGGGAACAAGACCCCAGATAATCAAACCAGCATAATAAAGACTGACGGGAAAGAGGCCGTAGACGTTGGCTGCAAACAAACCCGCAAACAGAAACACATGCCCGAGAACACCCCACAACACCCCTGCGCCGAGCATAAACCTTGATGCCATTCCATCTCTTACGAGCCTGCGGTAGAACAAAACGCCTATGGGGACGAAAATGAGCAATCCTGTCGCCAGTCCAGAATTATAGCTCTGATAAGCAAGACCGTTCAGGACATGTGCAACACCATTCACGATCATTAGCCCGGCCATGGCGATTGCTGGGAAAGCATGTTTTGGACTCACCAAGATAGATGTGAACCCGACCGTCCATACCATACCAGCATTGACGTAGAAGATAGCGCTTGGTGTTAAGAGCCCGTAGCGATCCTCTCCGGCAACCTCAGCTATCAAGGTATTTAGGAAATCGTAAAGAGGATAAGGTCGTCCCAGCAAGTCGACCCAGTGTTCTTCTACCTGATGGACAAGATAGGCGGCCGTTAAGATGCACGCCATCAGCGTCACATCACTCAGGATTTTGCGTTCGTAAACGCTTCGACCATTAAAGGCTAAGAACAGCAGCACGGGCGCGATATACGCTCCCACTTTCATCCAGTGTTCTTCCATAAACGCTTGCTGACCAAGAGGTGCCCAAGCCATCGTCGCAAAAACGATCAAAAACGAAATGCTCAATACCCGATTCATTTCCATCACCCATCGTCAGCCTGACCGTCGCGATAAGAAGCGCGGCCTATCCCAAGAGTGAGATACCTTCACCATCTCATTTGCGATCAATAGAGATCGCTCGCCCGATTATCCTTAGGAATCAGGCCTAGCATACCGGTCAAACGAATATAGTTTCGCAAACGAACGTCACATGTGCGTGGCGTGTTAAACGCGCGATCATAGTCGTTCCCCAATGCTTCAAGTACATGTTGGATCTGGTCTTTCGCTAACGCTCAGCAACCGCGCGAATGGAACCAGACCGAGGCGTTTCCGTCTGGTTGGTAAGCAGCAATCCACCCTTCGAATATGACCACCTCACGTTCGCGCGTTGGTTCATTGCAATGAGGCTGATTGGTCATGCGAATTTTCAAAAGGCTTTTGCGTATATCTGCGCTTTCCACCGAACCGTTCGGACGATCCAATCTTGCTTCAACGATCTCGACATCAGGCGTCCAGTATCTGGCGCTTGTGGGACTGCTTTGCATCACCGGGGTAAAAACAATGTCCTTAGGCGGTGCATCAGGACGCTCAGAATATAAAAGACTGGAAACTGTCAAAAAGGTTAGCCCTCCACGCAACAGATCTGGGTAAGCGTAGAAACTGTCGCGCGGCGCCATTTTCACCCAAATCTGTTCATCCCTGGCTTGAACTTGCACCCAATCTCCGACCTTCTCAAAAACAACGATGTGCGCCTGTTCGTATTCGGTCTCAATTAGCAAAAAATCGGAGATGAAGAGGTCGGCGCTATTGCTTTTTCTTGACGCTAGGGCCTCTTTTACAGTGAATTGCTTTGGGACGGTCTCTTCTCCCGATGTGGCTGCGAGCCAATCCGTTGGTACTCCTAGAATGGGATCCGATTCGCCATCAAATCTTTTTGATACGTCGAGGACTCCGACCAAATTCATTGGGTGGGCAGTGATTTCAGCGTCAGCCGTCTCAATCGAGACCAACGCGATGAAAATAGTGACAAGCATTGCACGAAACATTGCGCACTCCTTTCGCAGTTACATCTTTATCGATCGATCATCGCTTGATCGCTCCTTAGCCGTCTCATCATTTCAAACAGAACAGCGGTATCCAATCCAAATATTACGAAGCCATCGGCGGCGGCAAATCCGGAGAGTATTCTCAACTCTCGATCGAGCACGACGTCTCCAAACCCAACCGTGGTGATCGATACCAGGGCGAGATAGAACGCGTCTTCTAGATCTGAGAAAGCGCCAAGCCATTGGAACAACAAAGCCCAAGCAAAAACCACAACGATCAAGGCAATAAGCATCCACAACACACTTGCCACAAGCAGCGTAGCCCGACGAACACTTTCCGGAAAACAAAGCACAGGGCGCTCGATGAGATGAAAACACTCGATCAGGATGATGATGAAACCAACCGCTATAGATAGGGTCACGCACGTCCAGACAAACCCAAGCAGTATTTGGTCAAAAAACGTCAACCGCGGTCTACCTCAACGTTGTAGATCAGTCGTTCGAGACCAATCGAAATCTCGCTTGCGAGCAAACGCAGCGCTCCATTGAGTGCCAGTGCATAGTCCTCATAGCTGGAGGAGTTCGAAGTGACATCGAACTCAAAGCGTTGTGTATGATTAGACTTTCCTGGGCCAATCAGAATGAACTGACCGCGAACGTATGCTCCACCTAATCGTGTACGAAAAAGCGCATCTAATTCTACCTCGACCACAAACTCAGATCGTATTCCCGCAGGTAACGGTCGGACTAAAACCACTCCTTCGACAGCATGCTCGATGTGTTGTGCCAAGGCTGACGTAAATAGTTCCGTTGGGGGCGATGCCCAACGATGCTGATCATCTTCTTCTAACTCAGTCGCAGAGATCGCAGTCGTGATTTGAAGATTGCGCGCGTATGCTGGCATCTCCAATTCCGACAGACTTATCAATCCTGCCTCACTTGCCAATGGAGTCTGCGAATGAAGGTCAGGTAATTTATATAGTTTGGGATCAGGAGAAGATGCGCAACTCGCCAAGACTAGAATTGCGCCGCACATCGCGGCCTTCTGAAGCTGATGCATACCTAATTCCTTCCCATGATAAGCGCATTGGGTTGCTCCTCCAGTCGCGCCGCCAGCGCAGACAAAGATCGCGATGCATCACGCAACTCGCGAATGGAGTTTGCCAAATCGATGTAGAGCTCTGAATCTGGGGAGAGCCCAGATAAGGTTTGCTCTCCTGTATTCGCAATCGCATTCATATTCTGAATAAGCGCTGGAAGACCCTTGCTTGCCGTGTCGAGCGACATCGCCACTCGATCAAACGAAGAGAGCGTTTGATTGAGCTCGCTCGGCAGACGCGTGAGTTCAGGGTCTGCAATCACAGAATTTGCATTTTCCAATACTCTAACCATGCCATCGACCAATTCGTTCAACGGCAAGTCTGCGAGCGTGGCGATAAAGGCTTCAGCATTGTCGGCAGCGGCATCGAGGTCCGAGAGCGCGGTCGGCAGCTGCGGGAACGGCTCAGCAGAGAGGTCGATGCCTCGCCCGTCATCACCAATTTCGTCGACAAACCGAATGACTTTCTTTCCCGTCAAAATATTTCCGGTTGCTAATCTCACGCGCATGCCTGAACGCACCCATTCGTCCAGTCCGATCATCGCTTCTTGAGAGTCCTCGAAGCTCAATCCGAGTCTGCTGGGTTGCAACTCGATGATCACCTTGACAGTGTCACCGTTATCACGCGCTGCCAAATTGAGTTGCAAGTCGCTTACCGTTCCAATCCGGATGCCCTGCCACTCAACAGGGGCTCCTGGCTCAAGTCCATTTACGGACTCTTCGAAAACAAGACTAAACGCGTATGCTGTTTGACCGGGGTCGGTATACAAACTCTCTTCGGCTTCTGCACGATTGGCGAAAATCGAAAACGGACCTGAAAACGCTTCTTGTTGATCTATAGGCGCGCTACCGATCTGTCCGAACGCGATGCCGCCTGAGAGCAAGCTCGACAAAGAAGCGACTTGGACCGCAATCCCATCTGCTCCAGATGTTAAAGAAATACCAGAGACATTCCAGAAGCGTGTGTTTAGATCGACCAAATCTGCATATGGTGCTTCGATAAAGGCTGTATATTGGAGCGTTTGAAAATCTTCAGAGAGTTTGCGGCTTTCGACCCGCCCCACGTTCAACCCTCGAAAGTAAATCGTGGATCCGACGTCAATAGACCCGGCCTCTCCCGAACGGAGGGTTATTTGTTTGCCTTCGGCTCCGGGCGGCGTGAGCGGACGCGTTTCCAAGCCAACAAAACTGCGTATACCCTGGGTCGGCGTTCCAGACCAATCGACTTCGATATAAGAGCCCGAGAGGAGTGTACCCAACCCTGATAAGTCCGTTCCCGAAATTGCAACGCCAACCACCCAAAACTGCGTCGTGTCACCGAGATATGGTTCGATTTCCGGATTGAGCTGGGCTGAAACGACGACGCTTTCCAAATCTTCAGAAAATCTAACATCGTCTACTAGGCCGATCACAACATCCTTGTGTTTTATCTCTGTTTTGCCCGCTTCGATCCCTTTGGCCTGACTGAAGCGTATTTCTATTGATGGTCCCTGAGAGGATAAAGATTGCCACATGACGGCGGCCCCAACGATCGCCGCCAAAATGGGTACGATCCAAATCGCAGATACTCCCCCCCTCTTTCTCTTTTCCACGTCCGAACTTTGATCCCTAGGTTGCGACATGCTTCTCCTCCCCTGGGTGGCTCGCATCCCAAATCATGCGCGGGTCTAGGCTATTGGCTGAGAGCATTGTGAAGATCACCGAGAGCGCGAATGCATCGAGTCCGGTGCCTGGTGAAATCGCCATCAACCCTCCGACTTGTATCAAAGCAGCAAGCGCGGCGACGACGAATACGTCGATCATAGACCATCTTCGGATAAACTCGATCGCTTCATGCGCGATATGACGACGGTGCGCGCTGAGCTTCCATCGCATTTGGATTGACAATGCAAGCCACGCAATGATCGCAAATTTCGTCATGGGTACTGCAATACTCGCGATAAATATGACGGCCGCGATGACATAACTGCCATGGTGCGCGAGCGAGATGACGCCGCCAATAATCGTAGATGGACTTGTCCCGGCGACGGAGTCTGTCACCATAATTGGAAGCACATTGCCGGGAATGTAGGCCAAAACGCCCGCGAACCAGAACGCCCAAACATACTGCAAAGATTGAGGCTTTCGAATCTCAGTGGACGCGCCGCATACGAGGCATTTCTCCCCAGGCTGATCTGTGAGCGTGCCGCATGACCGACAAAGTGCCCAACCAAGCTCACGCGTCGTGGTCATAGCTGCCCTCGAATGTTATGCCAAACGGTGTCCTTGCAAATCGTTTGACCGCCAATCGTCAGGACGATCATCAGCCCGGTCATCGACCAAAACGCCGGGCCGAGCGTTATGTCCGCCAGTTTTCCGACCTTTACGAGAGAGACGATCACCCCAACCATAAAAATCTCGGCCATCGTCCAAGGCTCGATCAACTGAGCGAGCCTAAAAGACCAAGCATGAGGTCGACCGGTCTCACCTTTTCCAAGAAGTGAGACGCCAATAAAAAGAAGCAACAAGATCCGCGCCAATGGGAACAGCAAAATAAATCCTGCGCAGAGCAAGGCAACGAAGTGCATGTCATTGGTCCAAAGAATAGAAACGGCGTCCAGAACAGAGATCTCGTTGGATAACCCCGACTTTTCCATTCGCATGAAGGGGAACGACATCGCTGTAATGAATAGGATCAAGGCGGCGATCATCAGGGCGATCGTTCGCTCGGCGCTTCGTGTTTTTCTTATAAAGATAATCGAGTGGCAATTTCCACAACGAGCGCGTTCGCCCTCCAACAGGTCGGGTCGAGCCCAAACTTCATCACAATACGGACAAGCCACCCAGTCTCGGTTGAGTTGTTCAACTGCAATGAGTCGGGATGGTCTAGATTGGACATTCATCCCCAAGTCCTCGGATTTCAGTTTCGCCAGATTTGAGACAAACAGTTTTTTTGGAACCCGCAAGTACACTCATCGCGCATCAAGCGTGCGTTGATGCAAAGCCTCAGAAAATAGACGAGCCCCGGAGCATCAATTCGTGGATCGAGCCAAGCTTTCAGCGTAAGTGAATGCGATGTCTCCCGTCACGGACGCAATAGACAAAACGAGATTAAATCGGTAGCCACGCCAGATCTTCATTGTTTTGCTTTGGCTAGGATTGCGGTTCCGGACCGAAAACGCCAGAGACGGAAGAGTGCTGAATGCAATCACTTTATCCCCCAGTCAGGAGATGAATGAGACTTCTGAAAAAGGGGCCTCGATCAATAGAGTAGGCTCGCACTAAAAGTCAGTTCCCAATCATTCCCGCCCGTTGCGGTTTCCACCAAACTATAAGCGCCAATTCGATAAGACAGCGCCTTTTTCGATTGTAGAATAAATGTTTTACCCGCGCTCAGACCAACGGGCACTTCCCACTCATTATCGTCGGTAGACCAATCATAAGTGATCGAGTTATTGTAGCCGAAGAACCAATCTCCGATTCCGGGAGTGTTCAGGTTGTAGAATACAATTGGTTGGATCGTGGAGGTACTATAGTCGTCTTCTCCCCAAAGGTGATTTACGATCGCGCCGTAAGTTAAAGGTCCTGAGCCACCGAAAGCTGCGGTAGCGACGCCGCCGCCCCAACCTGCCCCTTGAACGGAATCCTCTGTATGAGTGTCTAACGATAATTGCGGACCAAACGCAAAAGTGAGCGGGCCGCTTAGATTGGATGGAATGACGAATGCTTGAAGGATTGTATCGCTAATCCCCCATTCGGTTTCCCGTCCCGTGGGTGTGCCGTCTGGCACCGGCACGCCAAGAACGGGAATTACTACCCGAAGCAGGACATTGCCCCAGTCTCTTTGAGCGACCGTCGCGATTGGCTGGACCTGAAAATTATATAGCGTGTCATCGCTCGATGGCCCGAATCCAATCGAGTTGCTAAGGAAAAACCCGTTTACGGCGGCAGTTGGATCTTGAGACTCACGGGTTGCCTGGCAAACTTCATCACAATCCGATTGCGTCTGCTCTTGCGCGAACGCCGGCACAACTGAGCATACATGAACGAGCGCTAATACCGCGCTCGACAAGAAATAGGGTTTGGTCCGATTGAACCTGTTCCGAACAATATCATCCGGTCTTTGCACCCGCTGAATTGGGACAAGCTCTCTACGGAGGGGTAGGCAATTCTGTTTCGAGTTCGTTCTTAGGCTCTGCATGTTCGTCGTCGGTCCTCTTACTTCTTCTATCACCCGCAGGGATGCTTTTACTAAGGCCGATCTCGACCGGTCTTGGGTTTCTTGAAAGCGACAGCGTGATCAAAAATCGAGGCCGCTCAAGACCTCTCAACGCGCAGCCAAAGCGCGTTTGCGAGATCTCACACCGGAACAAACACAAACGTTGGAAATTTCTTTGCTTTTACCTCAAGCGCACAACACCTGCGCGCTGGGTCGAGTTAAATCACGCTCATCGAAATGATATGTCCAACGTTTGGTGTCGTTTTATTATGCGAAAGGATCTGACGGAGCATGCGCATCGCACCGCAAATTGGAGTGAGCCTCGCAATGGCACTGGGGATGTCCGGTGAAGCACTGGCTGATAAAGCTTGTGAACAATTCATTGACGCGTCTGTTCAGAGCGCTTTGATCCAATTTGAGGATCGAACGTCAGATCACCTTAAAAGCTCGTTTCAAGATTTCGTTGTCGATAAGGTCGATATAGCGCGCATCGCCAGATTCACGTTGGGCAAATACTCTCAACGTCAGTCAGAGGCGAACATGCAGCGCTTTAGCATCGCGCTCCAAGGCTATTTTGCTGACATGCTTTATAGTTCGGTTTCCACTTCAAGCGGAGCAAGCGCGGAAATTCTAGGATCGCATGACCGCCAGCCAACAGATTGCATAGTAGAGACGGTTTTTCACCTAGGCGATGCTGGCGATAGCGTTTTATTGTGGCGGATCTTCCATCAAGGAGAAGATTACAAGATCTATGATGTCGCCTTGCGCGACAGCGGAAACACACTCTGGTTGTCAATGGAGCTCAGAGCACAGTTTGCATCTCTCCTAGGTCAAAGAAACGGCTCTATAGATTTGGTAATAGACAATTTGAACGCTCGAACCTCAGGACCTTAAATGAACATTCTCGCTTTCTCCGCATCCAATAGTCGCCGGTCGATTAATCGGGAGCTGGTTCAGTACGCGGCCAAGAAGTTAAAGTCGGACATCATGCCGGCTGCCGAATTCCACTTTGTAGATTTGAACGATTTTGAGATGCCCATTTATTCGATCGATCGCGAGCACGAACGAGGCATCCCCAAAGAGGCAAGAGACTTTTTTGAGTATATCGGTGCTTCGGACGCGGTCTTGGTTTCCTTTGCCGAGCACAATGGAAATGTGACCGCAGCCTGGAAGAATATTTTCGATTGGATGAGCAGAATTGACGCGAAGGTTTGGCAAGACAAGCCCATGATCGTGATGTGCGCAACTCCTGGGAAACGGGCCGGCGCTGGCGTCTTGGGATTGCTAGAATCGCAGCTGCCATTCTTTGGAGGAAAAGCAATAGCCTTTTGTGGGATCGGATCATGGAGCAGCGCGTGGAACCAGGACGAAAATAAGCTTGAACATGATGGCGATGAGGCCAAACTGTTGTCGGCGTTGAATTTGCTGGCAGATGAGGTTTAGAGATCGAACAAGCAATTTTGGGACGTCACGCAAACCAGTCGGTGTCCCTTAGAGAGATGTGGTTCAGCTCAATTTGTGGAGCAAATCATTGGATCGTGGTCTGAAGATTGCAAACTCGGGAATTCACCATCACGAAACCTATTCGCCTGTTGTTCGAGCAACACTTCTGACGAGGCGACAAAGTTCTGTTCCACAAAGCGCGGAGAAGAAAACGCGTCACCACCAAGCACAATTGCGCGGCACCCAGATGTGGTTGTTAAAACTGACGCTGTATCGGCTTTGTACACAGACATGGTACAAACCTGCAGGGTTAGGTCGTTCAGTGATGCGTCTCCCTGCAAAACGAAAATCGCGAGTTCATCATAGTCGAACTCAAGTGGCACAATCCCGCCGGGCTCAATACTAATATCGGCTAATACCGTTCTAGAGTGGCAGGTGGTTGGCGCGATAGCCCCCCAGCCTTCTCCCATCAGCACCCATGCAAATCCAGACTCGAAGCAGACCTCTGGCAAATTTCGGTGTTTGTGGTGTTCAAACTGTGGCTGAGTGTCTTCAAGCGCATCAGGAAGCGCAAGCCAGGCCTCTATGAAATAGACATCTCGCATCGTGCCTATCGCTTCATTCTGCGGCCGCTCCTCATGCGTAACTCCGCGACCTGCGGTCATTAAAGCGAGATCACCCGCAGAAAGTTCTGCATAGCCGCCCGCGCTATCTCGATGCGTAACGTCTCCGCTGAGCAGATAGGTTAAAGTTGCTGTTCCGGAGTGAGGATGTTCAGAAAAACCTGATTGACTGGTTACTCGTATCTGAGTTGGGCCGGCTTGATCAAAAAAAATGAAGGGACCGACCATTTGTCGCTTTTGCATGGCGAGAAAGCGACGCAATAAGATCGGTCCCTTGGCAACCACATTGGGCTCAATGACCTCACTGATGGACATCAGATTGCGGCCTTTGAGGATAGAGGGAGAGGCCTTTTGTCGTTGCCATTTCAGTTAATATTGGTTTGTAGTTTTCGTTGCTTCAACTCTACTCGGCAGGCGGGTTCTTGTTAAACGAAAAACGAGTTCTCTGTCGCACACTGACTGTGCGGTTGCGTCTTGAGCTCGAAAGCTGAAAGTTACCTATCCGACACGTGACCCCTTCTCTGCCATGGCCGCGTCAGTTATCTTCTGGGTTTTGATTATCGGCAGCTATGCTCTGGAAAAGAAATACGCGTCTGAAGACAACAACCGCCGATAACAACACTCAATCACTGCGCTCGCGGCGCACATCCAAGAACGATCCGCCCAGCGGGGCCATTGCTCAGATAGGTCGTTGATCGACGGAATATCGAGTTTTCGTGAAAACCGATCGCGGAGAGAAAACTGGTCCGCTCAATCGGGATCTGCGACGGTATAAAACTGAATATAGCTTGGTTTGGGTTGCTTCCCGTTTCTCGCTTCTGGGGGGGCGTCGAAGAGACCTGACACCCGGTTTCCCGCAATGTCTTCTAATATGGGATCCACTTTGATCGTATATTCGTCTTCGTCCCAGCGCGTGTTCGGCGTGAAAAACCATGAGCGTTCTTCAACTCCAATTTCAATCCGTCCGGGGATCGGCGCGCCGGAAGACGACAATACCCGTATCCGATAGGCGAGTGACAAGTGATCGATCATCTCGTTCGTTTCGATTTTTAATCTATCGGCGCTCTTCGCGCTGGGAGCGCTGATCGACCAAAGCGAAGGGTTCGGAACAGAGTTGTCTCTGCCGCTCACCTCAAATGTTTTCGAATGAGCTTCGACCAAAGGACATCCCTGTCTGTCTCTAGCCGTTGTTTCGACCGAAAGCGTGTAGCGCTCGTCTTTTTTCAATGCAGGACCAAGCATGTTACTCGCATGAAGACCTGTTTTGACCCTGCCCGGGTCCATCAGCAGCGTCAGGCGCGTCCCTTCCGGCGACCACAGGCCATCAGTTGTGTTGAGGAAGCCACCTTCGATTTGCCGTCCGTTTGCATCGTTCAATGAAATCGCAGAAAATACGGTCGCTTCATCCATGGGGGCGCTGAAGTAGATGTAAAACCGCAATGTGTTTTTGGGCAACAGATCAGATGACGGGTACACATCAACAATCCTCGGAGATACGTCGAGGGAACAACTACCTGGCTGCAAGTGGGCTTGAGCTGACGATAGTATCAGCAAAGCAAGACCAACCAACCAGAATGAGCGCGATGCCATTAAAATGCTCTAAGCCCCTAATTGCGAACAAGATCCGGATAGCCTTCCATTGGCTTAACCATATTGTGGAACATCTGGGTCATCGCTTGCTCTTCTGCATACTCGTAGTCGGGGAAATTATACTCACTCACAAAATCAGAGAGTCGGAAGTAAGACCCCTTCATCTGTGACACCAATTCTACTTCGCCAGAGTCTATGTTTCTCTTGAGTATGAGAATGAATTGAGCATCTTGGACGTCAGCCTGAATGACTCCACTTAATGGATGGCGAGTATTCTCAACTCCCATAGTGTCTCCGAGGCCCTTGAAAGCAGTTGTGATCCCGGGAGCCGCTGCAGCGGCAGCTAAATCTTCCATCCGAATAAGGTTGGCGCTCATTTCGCGATTTATCACGAGCACGAACTCTTGAGGCTGCTGTGTTTGCATATTGATGGTCGAGATAGATAGAACTTCAATTGGAACGTTTCCATATCCGAGTTCTGCGATCGTCTTACCGAAAACATGTTCTCCGTCTTGCAAGGATTGAGTTGGGATAGTGACCAACGGTGTGCACGTGTATGCAGCGATTAAGGTACGCTCTCCGTTGACCGTTGCAGTTGTCATGGCTCTGATTGGAGCTCGAGTTTCATTTTGATTATGCGCTGTATGAAATATCTCAATGCTGGAAGAGCTAACGTCGTCATTGAAAGGAAAATCAATTGCCCGCAGCGTTGAAGCAAACTCTCCAGTTGATAGCCCCGCTACGAGCAGCTTGCCATCGCTAAATTCTAAGTCGGTGACCGTTAGTGACGCAGCCGGGATATCCCGCCAAAATACGATGTCCTCATTCGCCGGATCAGAGAGCTCGATCATTTCATAGTCCAGTTCGCCCGTATTGACGAGTGATAGCGCTCCGGTTTGGTCTATTCTTACGAGCGCGGGAAAATCTTCTGACCCCATCCGTACGGCAACGCTCAGATAAGCCTCGGTGGATATCGGATGAACTACGAGGTCATTGTAGGTTATGTCCAATGGCTGCACGCCAAACAACTGCGATAGGTCCGTACCCAATGTCTCGAAATTGAATGGTGTTGGTTGATCCGGAGATTTACCGATATCGCTATCGCGAAGCTGAAATGCGTATACAGATTCAGTTTCATTACTCGCAGCGAAGAGTGTGCTATCTGGCCCGAACTCCAATTCGCTCAGCTCCGGTCCAGCCGCGAGTTTTACGCCGATCTCGGTTATCGTTTCATCAGCACTTTCAACTTGTTCATCCTCGGCAATCTCAACTGAACCTGCCTTTTCAGAGTTCGACGCCGGAGAACAATTAGTCGCAAACAGCGCCCCTGCTGCGACAACCAATGGCACCCAAACTCTGTTGTTCTTAAGCATGCTAACTGCTCCTTGTTTCGCGCGAATGCTTCAGAGTTTACGTTTCAAGGCAAAAACAATATAGGCTAAGTAATGCTGCAACGACGCACTCCGGATGTGCGTTAGTCCTAGCGTGTATGTCAAATGCTCTGAGATCGGCAGAAGACCGACGTCCGAAACCTTGCCAACCGCAATTAGCTCGGAGTCGAATAAGCGCCTAAAAGATAACGTTTTTGTGTGTTGGAAATTGACCCAGATCAATAATATTCACTCGCACCTCGTGTATAGATTCGGTCTACGAAATGCTCACATGCATTTGGTCTCACTTACCAAGAGGAATTGATGAGTTCTGGTCAAAACAATGAAGACGAGTCTGGATCGGACCAAGAGGGAGGTTTTGCACTGATGCAAGCCAGGCGCGATTCGATTTCCAATCTGGTCTCCAAACACGGAAACGTATTAGCTGAACCAGTGCCCGAGACGCTCCAACGATTGATTGAACAATTGAAAGAGAACGAGCGGAGGGAATTGTCAGCGAAAAGTGAGCTTCACCCCCCCTGCTCTAGCTTAGGTTTATGACCAAGAATCCGTTTCGCTATTTCAAGACAACGCCTGAGATCATACAATTTGAGGTGATGTGTAATTCCGAAAAGCGAGCAAAAGCAGACATAGCTTAGAGGCTTAAGTCACCTTTAAAAGGACACTCGCGATGAAACGCTTTCAGCTTCAACTGAAAACGAAGGAATCACGACTAACAAACGCGTGCGGATTTCGAATCGTCATCATTGGATGGGGTTAGATGGCTTTCTTACTGATTCAAAAATGGCGCGCCAAGTTGTCCCGTTAATGCAAGCAGGTTCAAACGCTCGGTGAGCAGAGCATATTTTACGCGTATAAGTTCGAGCCGGGCATCCTCATAATCCAATCGGTCTTCAACCAAATCCGGCAGTGTTTTCAAGCCTGCATCGAACTCTATTTCCGCGGCTTCGAACTGCTCCAGCTTGCGATCTTCGACGCTCGCGCGTCGGACGCTTTGAGCATAGAGAGACAGCGCTCGACGGCGTATGATCAAGATGTCTTCGCGCAACTGCCGGCGTTGACGAATGAGATCCGCACGCGCTCGAGCCACTTCAGCGTCCGCGGCCTGTGATCTCGCATTCAGCGCCGACCCGGAGAAGATTGGGACGGACACATCAATTCCGACGCGATCGCGAAACTCCCATGTATTGAACTGGTCCAGATAAGCGTAAGATCCGATTGCCACGACGTCGATGACCGGCAAGCGTTCACGCTTGGCGCGTTCCTGATCGGCTTTCAAACTGCCAAGGTTTTTGCGTGCCGCCTCAATGTTCGGATTGGTGATGAGCGCCAGGTCAGTTTCCATGTCGCTGAAGCCTTCGGCGGTTCCAGGCAGCACGGGCGACCGATCATAACAAAGACTTACAGACCGGTTCACATCAGTCGCGACTTGTAGTGTGCTTTGTTCGATCAAAAACTCGATTTCGAACCGTTCGGCTTCGGCTTCCGCCAGGCGCGCGGCAACTTCGGCCACTTCCGACCGGGTTGCACCCCCAATTTCAAGTGCAGTCTCTAAGGCCGCCAATTGGCGCCGGAAGTAATCCTCTCGCTCACGGGTCACCCCTTTGCGCTCATAGGCTTCGAGCGCTGAGATATAGGACAAGGCCACCCGGCGTGCAGCATCGGCTTCAACGCTGAGCTGCACTTGCTCCGCTGCGTCGACGCGATTGGTTGCGGCTTCTCGCGCGAAGCGGGCGTCACCGAAATCCCAGAGACGTTGCGAAGCGCGCAAGCCGACTTGGTTATCGATAGCGTTTCCGGTGAGGCCGCCGTCCCCCGCTTGCGTTCGAGCAAAGCTCGACACTTGCGGGCGAGAGAGGGATCGCGCCAAACGAAGATCCGCTTTCGCGCCGGCAATTTGGGCCTGAGCGACAGCCACATCAGGACTGGCCTGTGCCGCGGCTTGCATCGCTTCAGCGATCGGCAAACACATGCCGGGCGCCAGATTTGATGCGGCAATCTGGATCGTGGTCAATTCCGCGCCTTCGTCGAGCAAGATCATTGGTTCTTGTGCCAGCGCTGGAATGGCCGATGATGCGATCAGTGCGAGGCTGAATGATAGGCGTCTCATGACGGCACCTCGCCTAGTCCTGTCGCGCAAACATCGGAGGCGCGGACCAACCCGTGTCCGAAAACGGGATCTGGGCCAGACGCGCCAAGATCAAACACGTTGCGCTGCAGATAAGACCGAACGGACTCTGTGTCCGTTTCAAAAGACCGGGACTCGTCGGCCGCGATCAAAGCCGTGACGAAGGGGGCGGCAAAGGACGTTCCACTGACATAGCGACCGGACTCCTGCCCGGTCTGTATCAAGACATCGACACCGGGCGCAGCATATTCAACATGGTTGCCTTGAACCGCGCCGCCGAACACTCTTTGATCAGCATCAATCGCGGTGACGGCAATGACGCCATCGAACGCGGCTGGATAGCGCGGCGGCGCCTCAGGTCCTTCATTACCAACCGCGGCGACGATGACCATGCCATCGGCGACGAGCAAATCTACCACACTTTCAAGCAGCGGATTATACGGTCCCGCTAGGCTGACATTCACAACCCGAACATTTTGCTTCCGCAACCAATCGAACGCCAGCAATAGTTCTTTGGTGCCGCTGCCGGACTGACCATTGTCAGACTGACCAACCACGCCCGCAGAATAGATCATTACGTCGCGCAGTCGGCCAGGGCCGCTGATGAGACTTGCGACCGTCTCAGCATGCTCGCTTTCCTCTGAATTACGTCGTGCGAAATTATGACTTATGATCTGCGACGTGTTCAAACCAGACATGCGATCGGACAGATAGCCATCGATGATTCCAACCGCGGTCATCGCGGGGCATCCCTGTTCAGGCCACTCCAGTAACAGGTTGGCGTAGTCTCGACCGCCGACCACAGACACCGCATCCATTCTAGCTTGCGCTTTGTAGATATTGTCTAGGCCGACCAAAGCAGAGGGGCTCATCATTTGCATGTCGTTGACTGCAACCTCGTCGCTAATACCGGGTGGGCGGGCGAAATCCAGCAAAATCAAGTCCAGGCTTTCGAGGAATTGGCGATCAATGAGTTGATAGCCACGCCGGCTGACATTGATGGTCAGTTCATTTGCTTCCTGCTCCGAGGCGAGCAGGATCAACACATTATCATCGTCGAAGAGCGTTTCATCAGATGCCGTCGCAGGCGTGTCGGCGCCAATCGCGGACGCCGTCGAATTCGTCACAGCACACCCCGCCAGACAGGCCGCGAGCGCACAAGATGCGAAAAGAGGAGATAAGCGTTTCAACATATCAATATCCTGAACAATTCGCCCCTATGTCGTATTAGGCGCGCGATCGGTTCAGAAAAAAATCAGAACCGTTTGCTAATCGAAGCGAAGACGCGTTGGCGATCGCTTGCAAATGCGTCTGCGCGGTAATCAGCGAGCGCGAATTTGAGTTTGAAGTCTGCGAGTTTTGCCTGCAGAACGAGATCGATCTCTTGCCCATAGGTTGCGCCGCCGCGATCGGCTTCAAACTGGTGTATACGGACCGTCGGCGTGATGTCCTCGAATGGGCCAAAGGTCCCGCCATTATATTTCAGGCTCACGGAGGTGTCCGCGATGCCATCAATGGGGGTGCTCAGGAAGACGTCGGCTTCGCCTTGAAATTTGTGCAGCGAGGCCAAAGGCGTCTGGAAGGCCTGTGCTCCGCCTGCCCCAAGTACTTCATGGCGCACACTCGCCTCGAGACTGGCGATAAAGGTTTTGACATCGAGGAGATAATAGTCCGCCGAATAGCTGAGCGGATTGTTCGCACTGTCGGATTGGTGCGCATAGGACGCTTCGATGTCGAATTTGAGGTCTGAGCGGTGGTAACGTCCGTCAAAGCGAATGCCGCTGGTCTGTGATGACAGAGCGCGATTGCGATTAGCATCCGGTCCCGTTTCGAGATCGAGGGCGTAGTGGAACAGGCCAACCCGCCCGAGCGGGGTTTGGAAATTGGCATTTGCAAACCAGGAGTCTGAATCGAATTCGCCGAGCGACGTTCGATTACCAAGCGGGCGATTGACCTTGGCGATATAGCCCGCCTGAAGCGTATGCGTACTTTGCGTTCGGGCGGAGAGCCGCACCGCATCATAGCTGCGTGTATTTTGCCGAAATGGCGCCATGCCAAGAAAGCGCTGATCATCAATGCGCAGCGTTTGACGGCCGAACGTAATGAAGCTCCCCGGCCCCAAATCCGCCTGGATTTGCAAGCGATTGATGTCGAGATGATCGGGATCCGGAATCAGAGGCTTATCCAGATTAGGGCCCGGCAAGTCGCTGTAATCATCAATGAGGGCGCCAACGCCTTCGATTTCGATCAGGCCAGACACCCAAGCGGAGGGTGTCCATTCCACAGTAGCGCGCGCGCTTAAAGTCAGCGCGGTGCTTGTGTCAGGAAAATTATCCTGGTCGATAAAATCATAGCGCAAACGCGCGTCGCCGCCGAACACGAAGGCCGGATCGGCAAAACTGACCTGCGTGAACGGCATCAGTGCCGCCACGCACAAAGACGCTCTGGCCAAACAGGTTTGTATTTCTTTTATCATACTAGACCAGCCTAACATCCCTCAAAGGCGGCTTGTTTTCATTTCAAATCCCCATAAAAATCCGGAGGATGCAAGCCAATACAAAAAAATGTGAACCGATCCGCCTATTCATACGACTAAACCCTGTAACGTGACCTTTTGGGCTTTAATTGATGACCATCGATCTTTCCAAACTCTCTGACGACGCTTTGAATGAGCTGGTCCTGGAATATGCGCGCGGCACGGCGTCAGATGACGTCAAATCCGCCATCGAGGCGCGCCTGCCCGAGGATCCAAGGCTGGCAGATGAAGTCGCATACCTTCAGGGCCTTCACCGTGCCGTATCGCCGCTCAAACTAGAGCGGGCTGCGGACGCACTCGGATGGAAACGCCTTTCAAACGCTATTGCGGCGGAGCAAGTTCCGGTTGCAGCCAATGACAACACTCGCATCTGGAAATATGCGGCTGCGGCGCTGGCCGTGGTCGCCGCGCTGCAAACAGCAGTGTTAGTGCAACCGTTCACGCAAGCCCCCACCGAAACCTATGTCACCGCTTCAGCGAATGATGCAGAAACGCCTGCGGTGAACGTTATTTTTCGACCCACGGCAACCGCCGAAGAGCTGACGCTTGCCCTCAAAAGTGTTGATGGCGAGATCATAGCGGGTCCAAGTGCGCTTGGTCTTTATACGGTGGCGTTTGCAACTGAGGCGGCGCGCGACGATGCGCTAGTAACCCTGGAAGCGCAAACCGATCTCGTTGAGAGCATCAGCCTGAAATAATCATTCAGACCGCTGCAAACAGCGCATTAGAGCAGCTTTCGCAGCCATAATACGCGTCTTGATGGTTCCGGTCGGACAATTCTCGATTTCGGCGATCTGCGAGTAAGACAGGTCTTCATAGAAGGCCAAATGAATAGCGCTCTTCTGAATCTCGTTCAGGCCTTCAATACAAATCCGAACACGCTCAGCGTCCTGAAAAGCTTCCAGCGTCTTGTGCGGATCCGGCGCATCATCGACGATGTCCACATCCACCTCGCCCAGAATCGTACGTGCGCCCTTGCGATTGCGATCAATGGCCTTGTTGCGAGCGATCGAGAACATCCATGACTTGACCTTCGAACCACCCCGAAATCGATCTGCGGTTCGCCAAACATCAAGCATCGCCTCATGCACGATATCCGCCGCTTCTTGCGGGTCCGCGAGATAGTTTTGCACAAAGCTGTTCAGATGCGCGGCGTAGCGGTCATAAAGTTGCTTCAACGCGTCTTGATCGCCTCTTGCGACCAAGCCTAGCAATTCTGCATCCGTGTCAGACGACCCCAATTTAATTTCCTCCATTGCCCCAATGGCAGCGCAAATTGGCGACTTTTTCAAGCGCTGAATTACGGTCCGTCCACGCATAGGGAAATGACCGCTCGAACGCGCTCACTTTCTTGTGAAGGTCTTGTGATCAGAAACTTTGAACCGTTCGCGCTGTCGGACGACTTAGTCCCATGTTTAGCGCACTTTATCCTTGCTTTGCCCTGAACATGTGCCGCTCAGCACATGCGTCTGGTTCAATGGTCCGCATCCCCTCTTGTGAGACTAACAGACGTTATGTGCTGGCGGCAGACTTAGGTCTCGGTGGTCCTGGGAGCACCGTCGCGACACGCCCCATCGTCCGGCGGTTGGGCCATCGAGATCTATCCCTTGCGCGCCTGACAGCCGCCCGCTCCTGGTTGTCGATGAGGTGCAGTTCCCAAAACTTACTCACTTGGAGACGTGAAAATGTCACGTAAGAAATCCCTTTTAAACGGTCGCAGCAGCGGCCTCTTGGCCGGCGTTCTCGCCGCCATTGGCTTGAGCGGCAAAGCTGCGGCCCAAGCCACCGAAACTGGCCTGGTTGATCTTTCTCAAGCCGATCAAGTGGCCAGTTACACGGTCAATGAAGACGGGTCTGTCGAACTAACCTTATCCAGCGGCGAGACTGTCACCATTCCAGCAGACCAGGTGGTCATGCAGAATGGTCAGGTCCTGGTCGATGCATCAGCTTTACAGGTGGCCCTTGAGGCTGGCGGACTGAGCCCACTCGTATATGTCGGCGCTGGTCTGGCTGGTGCGGCAGCAGTCGCCGCAGCCGCAAGTGGCGGCGGTGATGACGCCCCGGATAATGTCCCAACACCAAATGCCGACAATTTGACGGGTACGCCTCAAGACGATGTCATCAATGCCCTGGCGGGCGACGATATTGTCGACGGCTTGGCAGGCAATGACACTCTGTCTGGCGCAGAAGGCAATGACACGCTGATCGGTGGTGCAGGTAATGATACGCTGAACGGCAATGCCGGCGCAGATACATTGCAAGGCGGCGACGGAGACGACACGCTGCTCGGCGGCGGCGGTACAGACACCATTGATGGCGGTGCCGGCAATGACACCAACTCGTTCGCGGACATCGCGGCGGACACTACAGCCGACATCGCTGCAGGTACTGCCGAATATGGAATGGTCAGCGAAACCTTCACCAATATCGAGAACCTCACCGGTGGTGCAGGTAACGATACGCTGTCTGGCGACGGCGGTGCAAACACACTGATCGGCGGCGCCGGCGATGACGTGCTCGCGGGTCGCGGCGGTGTCGACACTATCGATGGCGGCGAAGGCAATGATACCAATTCCTTTGAAGGCATTGGTGCTAACGTTACGGCTGATATCGCAGCCGGCACAGCCGAGTACGGCATGGTCAGTGAGACCTTCACCAATATTGAAAACCTCACCGGCAGCACCGGAAACGACACCCTGTCTGGCGACATGGGGGCCAACATGCTGATCGGCGGCGCGGGCGACGACGTCCTTGCGGGTCGTGGTGGTACCGACACCATTGATGGCGGCGAAGGCAACGACACCAACTCTTTCGAGGGCATTGGCGTGGGCGTTACGGCGAATATCGCAGAAGGCACTGCCTCATACGGCATGGTCAACGAGACGTTCACGAATATCGAAAACCTGCGCGGGTCTGACAATGACGACAACCTACGAGGTGATGGCAACGTCAATATCCTCGAAGGCGGCGCTGGTGATGACACGCTCATCTGGTCTGGTGGCGAAGATACACTCGACGGCGGCGAAGGTTTCGACACTGCCGACTATACCACATCTTCTGTGCCAGTTCAGGTTCAACTAGATGCGAACGGCAATGGCACGGTCACACGTGAAATTGGCTTCAGTGTAGAAGTGGTCAACGCCGAAGTCGCAGACGATGCGACCTTCGTTCAGGCGGCGGTTGATGGAAACCTCTATTTCAACGTCCACACATCCGACTTCCCGGGCGGCGAAATTCGCGGCCAGCTTAGCGTCAGCTCGGATGAGACCGTTGATGGCGTTCGGACCATTGTTCTCGATGGCGCATTGGATGCCAGCCAGGAACCGATGGATGCATCTGATTCAGATGCAACCGGCACTGGTCAGGTCACCATCATGGTCGATGCAGAGGGTAATGCAACCTATAGCTCAACCCTCGACATTTCAGGGATCTCTCCGTCGGAGCTTATCACGCTTGCGGATGGTGCACTCTCTGCGATCCACCTACACAATGCACCTGCTGGCAGCAATGGTCCTGTCTTGCAGGATCTAGTTGTTGATGCTGGCGGTGAAACAGATGGCGACTCGGGCTTCACGGTCGAAGTGGTCAATGCTGAAGTTGCTGATGATGCAGCCTTTATCGAAGCTGCTGACGCTGGAAACCTCTACTTCAACATCCACACATCTGACTTTCCAGGCGGCGAAATCCGCGGGCAGCTCGACACAGTGGTTTCTGATGAAACCGTCGGCGGTGTTCGGACCCTGGTCCTGTCGGCAGAGCTTGATGCGGCTCAAGAGCCAATGGACGCTTCGGACTCCGACGCGACCGGTACAGCGACCGTGACGATTGTGATCGATGCCGAAGGCAACGCGACTTACAGCTCTGACTTGTCTGTTGCAGGCATCACCGAAGATGATCTGATCACCTTAGGTGACGGCGCATTGTCGGCGATCCACTTGCACAATGCCCCAGCCGGGGTGAACGGCCCCGTCTTACAAGACTTCATCGTCGATGCAGGTGGAACCACGACCGACTTTAGCGTGCTGGAAGGTACAGACGTCTTTGCAGAAGAGGTTGAAGTCGACACGCTAACATCGATTGAACGCGTCATCCTGTCTGAGAATGATGATGTGGTTGCCCCGGGTGCTGGTTCACAAACGATCGAAGGCGGCGCCGGCGATGATGTGATTGCTGGCGGTGGCGGTGTTGATCTACTCGATGGCGGTGAAGGTAACGACACCAATTCCTTCGAGGGCATTGGCCGCAACGTCGATGCGAACCTCGGCAACGGCACGGCATTCTACGTCAATGGCGCAGGCGTCACAGTCGAAGAGAGTTTCAGCAATTTTGAAAACCTCGCAGGCTTTACCGGCGACGACCGTCTGACGGGTGATAGCAACGACAATGTTCTCGATGGCGGCGCTGGCAACGACACCCTGCGTGGTGGCGGCGGCAATGACACGCTGATCGGTGGAGACGGCGATGACGTCCTCGCGGGTGGCGGTGGTCAAGACAGCCTCGATGGTGGTGAAGGCATCGATACAGCAGACCATTCTGACATTGGCGTGGCTGTAAATGTCGATCTATCTGCGGGCACCGCCGAATATGGCATGGTGTCTGAAACCCTGACCTCGATCGAGAACGTCATTGGTACAGCACAAGACGATACGCTGACCGGTGACGATCAGGACAACCTGATTGCAGGCGGCGACGGTGCCGACATCATCAATGGTGGGGACGGTGACGATGTCTTACGCGGTGACGCTGTGGGCGCGGGTGAAACCCTGACCATCAGTGTCACGAACACGCTGCCAGAAGGCGGAACCTTCCTGACGCCAGTTTGGTTCGGGTTCCATGATGGCCAGAACTTCGATCTCTACGATCGCGGCGAAGCTGCAAGCACCGGCCTTGAGCGGGTTGCAGAAGATGGAAATGTTGGCGCGATTGCCAGTGAGTTCAGCCAAGCCGCTGGTCGCAACGGCATCGACTCAGCCGTGTTTGGCCTCGACGTAGGTGCCCCGGGTCCGATCGATCCCGGTGAAACGGCGACCTTCACCATCAATGTGAACCCTGAAGATGTCGGTCGCGGCTACTTCACCTGGATCACGATGGTCATTCCGTCGAACGATGCCTTCCTGGCCTCGCCTGGCAATCCTCTTACCGATGCGATCTTTGATGCGGACGGCAATTTTAACGGGCCATTGATTGTTCAGCGCCTCGGCGAAGATGTCCTCGACGCGGGCACCGAAGTGAATACGGAGTTGGACGCAGCTTTCCTTAATCAGACCGGACCAAATACCGGTGTAACAGAGGATGGGGTCATCACATTGCACCCAGGCTTCAACGGCTCTGCCGCGTTGCCTGATGGCACACCTGTGAACATCTTGGGTGGCACGACTGCTGCGGGCACAATCGTCGACGCGATTGCGGGTGACTTCACCCAGAATGGCGGCCAGAATCTAGTCCTTCAAATCGTTGTCGACCGTGCTGAGTTTGGCGGCGACGATGTTATTGATGGCGGTGACGGCAATGACACGATCGAAGGTGGCTATGGCGACGACACGCTGATCGGCGGTGAAGGCGACGACTTCATCCAGGGCGGCGTTGGAAATGACATCATTGATGGTGGCATTGGCAATGACACAGCGGATTACTCCGACATTGATGTGCCAGTCACGGTTATGTTGGACGCCGATGGTAATGGGACCGTGACACGTGAGACCGGTTTCTCGATCGATGTGGTCGATGCAGAAGTTGCGGATGACGTAGCTTTTGTAGAAGCTGCGGAAGCCGGAAATCTCTACTTCAACATCCATACGGATGAATTCGCAGGAGGTGAGATCCGGGGACAGCTGGCGATCACGTCAGACAATCGCGATGATGCGGGTGTCGGAACGATCATTCTGGACGGCATCCTGAACTCGGCACAAGAGCCGATGGATGCATCTGACTCAGCCGCGTCTGGCTTTGGCACGATCACCATTACCGTCGATGAGATGGGCAATGCCACATATAGTGGGTCGCTCTCGGTCGATGGCATTGCCGTGTCTGAACTGATGACGGTCGGACCATTCTCAGCAATTCACCTCCACAATGCCCCAGCAGGAGAGAATGGCGGTGTCGTTCAGGATTTCGTCGTCGATGCTGGCGGTGATGTGAACGGTGCAACCATGATGGGTGACGTGTTCGACGAGGTGGTTGAGGTAGATACCCTGACCTCAATCGAGAACGTGTTGCTCGCAGATGGCACAATCGTCACGCCGCCCAGCATGAGCGCACCTGTGGTCGAAGTGCTCTCCGTTTCGGAAGCAAGCGATGCCCTTGCTTCGAAAACGGCACGACTTGAGCCTGATGTATCAGACTTCGATGCCAATGCCGCAAGCCAGTTCGGAGCGGACGTCGAACAAGACGACTTCCGTGCCCCACTGGCCGAAGCTTACGACATGTAACCCAATGGCGCGCCCCTCTCTTCATGAGTGGGGCGCGCTCCTTTTTTCTTCAATTTGTACGTAGGAGCTCCAGATGTTTCGCTCTCAAACAGGCGTCTCAGACACATCGTCCCAGGACACAGGTCACACCCTTAAATTTCTGCTTGGTGTGATCCGACACAGTCCGGCAAAGTTCAGCGCGCTGATGGGGTTTAGTCTCGCCGTCAATCTGCTGATGCTGGTGTCTCCGCTCTACATGTTGCAGGTCTATGACCGCATCCTGACATCTGGATCGACCGACAGCCTGATCTGGCTCAGTCTGATCGCAATCTTCCTGCTTGGCATTTATGCCGCCGCTGAAGCGGGCCGCCGCCGCGTCTCCTCGTTGATTGGCGACCGTCTGGAAGCAACCTTCGCGGATCGGATGTTCGCCCGATTTGAAAGCGGCGCGGACGAGAAAGTCCTGCTGCCGAAAGACATGTCTGATCTTTCCCGCATTCAGGCGACATTTCAGAATGGTTCGCTCCTGGCTTTCGCAGACCTGCCCTTCACTCCGCTTTTCATTGGCCTCCTCTTTTTGCTCGATCCACTCTTAGGTGGGATTAGCTTGATCGGCGGTTTGATCGTTTTTGCCGTCGCTATTATCGCCGAACTCACTACCAAATCCCCCGGCGCCGCAGCGGCCGCTGCAACCGCAAACGCTCTGGAGCAACTCGCCGGCGCGGCACGTCAGCATTCAGCTATTCGCGCCATGGGCATGACGCAGGCGATCGAGCAGCTGTGGCGAGGTCAGCGCGGAGAAGCGCTCGAGCACACGCTGAAAACGTCTAAAATGGATGCCTCTTATGCGTCGATCGCGCGCGCATCACGGCAAATCCTGCAAATCCTCATCCTCGGCGCCGGCGGGTTTCTCGTGCTCTCGCAGTCCATGTCGCCAGGCGGAATTGTAGCTGGCTCCGTTATCATGTCGCGCGCACTCGCTCCGATCGATCAGATTGTCGGCGGGTGGCGTGCCTTCGTTCAGGCGCGCACGTCCTGGCGGTCCTTGGCGGATCGTCTGACCGAAGACCACAAACGCCAGGACTACACGCCTTTGCCGCGACCGGACGCGAGCCTGATTATCGATCGCCTGGCCGTTGGCGCTCCGACAATGGAAGAACCGGTTGTCCGTCCCTTTTCATACGAAGTCCGAGGCGGTCATGTGATCGCCATGGTCGGAACGAGTGGTTGCGGCAAGTCCAGCCTGTTGCAAACGCTTGCCGCCGTCTGGCCGACAAAATCTGGTAACGTGCTTCTGTCCGGTCGCAGCGTTCATGATTGGGCCAATGAAGACCGGGGCCAATATGTTGGCTACCTCCCGCAAAGCATTGACCTTGCGCCAGGCACGATTGCGCAGAACATCGCGCGGTTTACAGAAGCTCAGCCTGAGGAGATTTACCAGGCCGCCCGGGATGCCGGCGCACATGACGTGATTCTGTCGCTTGCTGAGGGGTATGAAACCCAGATCGGGCCGAATGGCGTTGGCCTCTCCGGCGGTCAGAAACAGCTGATCGGATTGGCGCGCGCCTTCTTTCGATCGCCTGTCCTGTTATTGCTAGACGAGCCGACCGCGAATCTTGATGGAGAAACTGCCAATACCGTGATTGCAGCGCTCCAGTCTCGCGCAGCGATTGGTAGTATCGTCATGACCTCAACGCATGATCCACGCCTCGTCCAAAACGCGCATACCCAATTGACCATTGCGCATGGCGGCGTGATCGCCAAGCCGGTGCAAACCATTACCCAGACGACCCACAAAAAGGCTTCACGTCCAGTGCCGGTCTTCGCGAATGAGAGAGGATAACTCCATGACAAATCCAATCAAAAGAAAGGGGTCAGACCGCTTTGCGTTACGCATGGGTCAGATCTGTTTTATCGGCCTCGGCGGTTTCGCGCTCTGGGCGGGCCTGGTCCCGCTGGAAGAAGGCGTCAGTGCCTCCGGAACGGTTGTGGTCGAAAATAATCGCCAGCTGATCCAGCACCTCGAAGGCGGCATCATTCAGGACATCGCCATCAAGGAAGGCAGTCAGGTGGCCGAGGGCGATACTTTGTTGATCTTGCAGGAAACAGCCTCGCTCGCCTCACGTGATCAGGTCATCCAGGAGATTGCGGCCTTGTCCGCTTCCGCCCTCCGACTAAGCGCGCTGCAGGACCAGCGGCGTGACTTGGACTTTTCGGAGCTGACCGATTTGACGGTTGGCGAAGATGAGCTCGGCGCGATTAAATCGCGTGAATACGATCTCTTCGTTCAGCAGCGAAATGCTCTCGCAGCGGATATCGCGGTGCTCAGCTCGCAGCAACAAAGCGCGCGCACGAACGCTCAACTAAAAACCAATGAAATTGATATCACGCGTCGGTCACTGGCGTCGACACGGGAAGAACTTACCCTGTTTGAGAACCTGTTCGACCAACAGCTCGCGCGCAGAGATCAAGTCATCGCGCTTGAGCGGCGTGTCTCTGATTTTGAGGGTACGATTGCCCGCCTGGAAAGCGAGAAAGCTGTAGCCGAAGCCGAGGCGCGGAGCCTTGCGACCCAGATCGCACAGGTACAGGCGCAGTTCCGTGAAGCCATATCGACTGAGCTTCGCGATACAACGGCCCGGCTGCAGGCCGCTGAAGAATCACTTTCAGCAGCGCAAGACGTACTCAATCGCGCCATTATCAAGGCGCCCGTTGCTGGCGAAGTTTTAAACCTGTCATCGAATACGAAAGGTGGGGTCGTCGCCCCTGGCGACACGATTCTCGAAATCGTTCCGAATGGCGACTCGATTGTCGCTTCGGTCCAGATTAAGCCGACAGACCGCGCCCAGGTGTTCGAAGGCTTGAGCGTCAGAACTCAAGTGTCTGCCTATCGGTCCTGGAAGTCGCCAAGCCTTGAAGGCACGATCCAAGATGTAAGCGCTGATCTGAAACGTGATCCTGTCTCTGGCGCCGCATTCTACGAAGCCCGCGTTCAGATCGAGCTGCCGCGTAATGGTTCGGGGGCCGATCTAAAGATCACGCCAGGCATGCCGGTTGACGTGTTCATCTTCTCAGGCAAAAGCCGAACGACACTCGATTATCTTATGGAGCCGATCGCTGCATCGATCTTCAAAGGTTTACGGGAAGGCTAAGGCGATAAAGAGAGATAAAATCAATCAGTTGTACGATCAAAGCAGCTAAAGATGAGCGTCTTAAACTCGTCGAAGAACGGTCGATCGTAGCTTCTGAAGAGCGAGCAAAAGCAGCCATTAGCTCAGAGGCTTAAGTCGCCCTAAAACGGTCGTTCATAGAAACGAGCGTAACTAATTCAGCGTGCTCAGTTCGGAGAATCGTAGACCATAAACTCCCAATCGGATTGATACGGATTGGAAAAATTACCTTCGTCATCAAGCGTGGGGTTCTGAATGTAGGCCCAGCCGACACGACCCTGTCCCAGGTAAACCATCTCATCTTGGCCACCCCAACCGGTCTCGGTTAGCTCAAAGGCTTCGGTGAGTGGCGTGCCGTTGGCATCGATCTCCATCAGGTAATAAGCTTTTGGGTGAAGCGTGTGCTTGCCAGCGAACCGCTGCAGTTTTTGGCCGTCGCTGATGCACTGATACTTCGCCCAGCCGAGCAGATAGCGTCCATTCCGCAGATCGGTTAGTTGCGGCGCGCCGAGCATGCAGTCCGGATCTTCGACAATCCACTCGACGTTCTGATAAGTGCCATCAATATTTGCGCGGCCGAGATCAGAGACTTTCAATAGGCCTATTCGAGTCAGGTCGCTCGGCAGGACTTCGCCACCATTCCAGAAACCGCCGCGAAACGCCGGATACCGTTTGCGTCCATTATTGTAGTAATACTCTTCCATAAACGCCGCTTCGCAATGCAACTCCCACCACCAGCTACAGGCATCAAAGCCGCGCATCGGTTCGCCGCGAGCGATCGCGGCTGTCTCCGCTTCCTCGACGAAGGTTGCAAAGTCTGGGTCATCCAGTGGAATGATCGGGGTGCCAGCCAGGACAACAATCGAATGGTTTTCATCAACTGGAATCGCTTTGTGCGCACCACCATTGGTTACACCGCCAGAGCTAGACGCAACGAGATAGCCTTCATAGCCACCGAAAATGTCTTGATACTCATTCTTGATGCCAATCGCACCGCCATTGCCGAGCCAGTAGCGATTGAAGTCACTGGTGCACAGCGCGGCAAAGACGCCGTTGAACGGGTTGAAGAAGGCCCGCATGTGGATGACATGGCCGTTGGCGCAGTCCCAATTGAAGCCTCGCGTTTCGCTAGAGTCGAGCGGGTGCTCTCCGTTCAGGACCCAACTGTCGCGTTCAACGACAACCAGCGCGCCGCTTTTGTGACGTCCGCCATTATTGTCGAATGAGTTGGTGACGAACGCGGCGCCATAGGCGTTTTGTTGTTCAGCATAGACCAGGGACGCCGCCGCGAATTGTTGGCCGCCGACCGCTTTGTGGATCACGTAGCGATCGGGCTCGCTCGACAAGCTTACGCCGTCCCATTCGAGCAACCACATTTCGCCATTGTAGCGATACCGGCTCTCCCGGTCTGAGGGGGCGATGTTACTATTATTGTCGACTTGAGTTTTGTTGTTGGGTTGGTCGAAAGTCGAAATGTTGCTCTCTTCAACAAGATCGCGGGTGAAGTATTCGGTCTCAGACACCGGGTCTTCGAAGTCTGTATTGCACAGCACCGCGACTCGCGAGCAGTCGCTGCTCACGGCGATGCCATGGGTTTCTTGGCAAAGATCAACGCGGGTCTCATTGCCTGTACGGCGCAGCGATTTTGTTACCGGATCGTAGATCGTCTCAAATACGGATCCGATCGTGGGAATATCAGCGTCTTCAGTTTGGGTCGGATCTTCCAACGTCATCGATACATACATGCGGGGGGTATCGCTATCGATGTCGCACGCAGCAAAATACGTGCGGATGGGCAATTGCTTTGGGTGACGCCCGGTCAGGTCTTTGGTCGTCCCTACATAATGCGCGAAAGATTTACGCTCAGCGGCATTTCTGAGGGCACCGGGCAATCCACCTGAGGTCGCCTTTGAAACCGTTCCATCGATGGAGGTCGTCACCGGCGTAGAGGACGCGGGCGGCGGAGGTGGAGGAGGAGGCGGTGGTGACGCTGGCGGAGCCGCCGGCGGTGAGGCGCCTGTGGCTCCTGATGGAGCGACGCTTTCTCCACCGCCGCCTCCGCAGGCTGCTAACATGGCCATAGCCATACTGAGTGCGATAAAACTGGTCGCGCGTTTCATGCTCAATCGTCCCGCTCGTGATCTCACGCGAAGGCGTATGCATGATGTCTTAAATCGGCTTGAGCCAAACCTTCGAAATTTTTCAGGCCGCGTTAGCTATCAAAATCGATTGTGACGCACTCAGAACGTTCAGATCTGGTCTTTCCAATCGAGTAAAGAGGCGAGGTTGAGCGGCTTAAAATCGCCCCAGAACCGCCTCTGCGCCAACGACGCAAAGCGCCCTGAAACGGACTCACGCGGGCGTAGCCGTTTACCTAAGGATTTGCATTTACAACAGTTTGCTCCATGCTCAGACCCTAATGGCAACAAGGAGATCGGTATGCTGCTGCGTCGCATCACGAAACATGTCAAAGATCAGAATTGGTTCGCAGTCGGGCTGGATTTTCTGATTGTCGTATTCGGCGTGTTCATAGGTATCCAAGTCTCCAATTGGAACGAGGAACAGGGTCGCAAATCTCAGGAACGCTCGCATCTCGTTTTGCTGAACGAAGAACTAACTCAGAACGCGGAGCGGTCCGCCCTTCTGCTTGAGTACTATACCAGTGTCACGGGTGCAGGAGAGCGCGCGCTCGACTTTTTGAAGAGCGATGAGGAGTGTAAGGGCAATTGTGAAGACCTCCTCATAGACTTCTTCCATGCTTCGCAACTTTGGGCCGTCTCATTTGACCAATTAGCTTTCCGTGAGGCGATTGACCTCGGGTTTCCGTCTGACAATGATCTGCGGGAGGAGCTTTCTGCGACTTATAACCTCACTAGCAGCTTCGGGCTGATCAACCAGACATCCCCGCCCTTTCGTGAGAAGGTTCGCGAGTATTTCGAAACAGATGCAGCACGCATTCTATGGGGCGGATGCTGGGAGGTAGATGTGGCAGCGGTCACTGAACGACTTATGCGAGACTGTGCGGACCAATTGAAGACCGTCGATGCTTCCGGGATGCTTCAGTCAATCAAGGGTGACCCGGACCTTGAAGGGATGCTGCGATATTCGCTCAACCAGAATATTATCGCAATGCTCAACTACCCGGTAATGAGGGACCGCACCATCGCAATGGCCGACATGATCGCAACTGAAATCGAGACGACCAGATAGTCTTCCGGAACAATATTGAAGAATGTAACCGCGATAGAATGAGCGTCCTAAACTCGCCCCATGTCGGCCCTTCATATTTTGGGTTTTCACAAAAAAATCCGATCAGTTTAATTCACTTTGCACTTTTGCGTGTCAGTGATTTGGTCTGCCTATGGAGGTGGAAACTTGCTGCACGGCTTTAACCGCTCGATCCTTCTCGTCGCATTGCTATTGATTAGCACGGCTTGTTCAAAAGGTGCGATTGAAGTGGGCGATTCGATCACCGAAGGTCCCTCTCGAGATCTCAGCGAATTTACGACCCTTGAAGACCGCGCTCAGGTGCGCCAGTGGCTTAGCGGCAGAGTTTTGCCCGACATGCGACTAGAGGACAGTCAAGCCTGGCAAGAACTTCAATTGACGGAAGGTTGGATATCGCCGCGTCGCGCTACATATGCTGAGCGAGAAAATGCAACTCCGTGCATAGATCGGTTAGAAGCGGAACGACGCATCCAGTGGGATGAACCCAACTTATTATTTCATCGTGACTCTATGCAAATTGGGAACTGGGGTAGCCAATCTCAAATTGGCTTTTTTGAAAGTTCTATCCGGGATCGAGCAATGTCCAGGAATGCCAATGTGTGGGTGCTGGATCTAGCAACCTGCGAGGTGGTAATAACTCAGTATGATACGAGCACGATAGATATTGAGCTGTCTGGGGATCACAATGGAGAGAAAATCCGAGTGGTCCATAATAACCCCAGATCTTGGAAGAGAGAGATAAAATTTCACCCCCAAGACAAGAAGATTTACAAGCGAACGTCGATGAACGTGGACGAAGTTAGTTTGGTCGATACGCCGGCCGCAGCAAAGTGCAGCAACTCGCTCGCGAACGCTGAGGCAGACCAACCCATCACTCGACTTTGCAACCAAATCGATGCGGATAGCCTCAGGGTGAAATCGTACTACGAGTATTTGGCCGTTTATGATTTCGGAAAACACGCTTTGCGCAAGTATGCAGCCACGCCCAAAAAAATGGTGCCCAGGGGCCAACGCCTGATGCAATTACCCGCGGGCGACGCTGTGGTAAGTACACACTCCAGAAAGTTTGAAGGATCAGAGACGCTACCTTACCCGCTTGAGCTAAGATTCACATTCACGACTAATTTCGAAGCGCGGTAGCACTCGTTCTATCGCGGAAGTCTACCTGGAACTATGGGCGCTCTAAACTCGCCTGCCGAAACAGCCGCTCATCGAAGTGTATTCAAGCCCCACAATCGGGGGATATGGTTCTTGCAATGTGGTTCACAGATTCCAAAATCATCCATATACAAACTCAAGCCCCGTTTTTGGTTATTGGGTTGGAGCCCTGCTTTGCCTACGACACACCGTTTGGGAATGCTTAGTTTGCTCCTGAATCGGAAGAAGAGGACGGTACCTTTGGAACCATCATCAAAGGCGTTTTGCTTTACTCTGATTGATAATTGAAGATGGACCCAGGCATCACAATCTGGGTCCATAAGTATACTCGGATCAATTCACAATCGCTTTGATATTGCGAGGTTTAGGCGTTAGCTTCGGAAGCAGACGTCCATTAACCCAGCTTTTGCGAGTAAACGCGCGTCAATGTTGGCGCATCGATTTTTGCGACGGCTTTTGAGACGATCTCTTTGTAACACTTCTCGTCCATCATACCGTTTAAGAGAGTGCTGTATGAGCCGGCAATCCGACAGTCTTTACGTGCCTCACGTTCAATCGTTGCAAGGACCAACTCGGCACCTTCTGATGTTTGAAGGTCAGCCTTGTTATAGGAAATTTCGACTTCAACTTGTTCGATAGTATTTGCGTGCGCCGCACCGATAAGGCCGAGCGCGATTAGGGAGGAAACTACAAAACGCATGGGTTCTGTCCTTTATTATACCGGCTACCTTTTGCCGGCGAGGCGCATGTGCCAGGGTTTGAATACACAAACATCTCAGATCTGTTTCGGTTTCATGAAATCGCATCTCTGAATATTAAATGCATCACTGTTTTGGGGCGTGCCTTAACGTGACATTCGGCAATTGGGTTCCCAAACTTAATTCTTTTTGGTCTGGGCTATGTATGAGCCCCAAGACACGACACTAAAGAACTCTCACATTGAACTATCGATGAAGTCGGCCCAGTCCTGCATTAAGGCTCGCCGTTTTTCTAATGCGTCGCCTCTGCGATATGCGCGCTCAGTGTCATCGCCCACTTGATGCGCGAGCGCTAATTCAGCAGTCTCTCGGGAATGGTTTGTTTTCTCACCCGCCCAATCGCGAAAAGAAGAACGAAAGCCGTGAGTGGTGATGCCGTCCCGCTTCATTCGTTTAAACAATGCGCGATAAACCGCATCGCTAAAGCTCCTGCTCGGATCACTATTGAAAAATATAAGGTCACCCTCCCCCACCTCAACTTCTGACTTGCGGTTTCTAAGGACTTTCAGCGCTTGACTGCTGAGGGGCACACGGTGCTCTCTTTTCATTTTCATCCTGCTCGCCGGCACGGTCCAGATACCTTTTTCCCAGTCGATCTCACTCCATCTCGCGAAGCGGACTTCACCAGATCTGGCAGCCGTCAAAATCGTGTACTCCAAAGCCCGCGATGACGGTCCTGGCCGTACTCTCAGCTCCTTTATGAAATCTGGAACTTTGTCCCACTCCAGCGCCGGATGGTGGACGACCTGATGTACTCGCGACTGCTTTGGTAAGAGATGGTCTAAGTTACCACGCCAAACTGCTGGGTTTGGACCGGGTCGAAATCCTTTAACGACTGCCCAACCAAGAACCTTCTCTATTCGCCCTCTCAGACGGCTCGCTGTCTCGGTCTTTGTCGACCATATGGGTTGGATAATCTCCATAATTTCATCAACACCAACATCTTTTACATTGAGATCCCCAACCACCGGATACGCATAAGTCTCCAGTGTGTTTTTCCATTGCTGTCGATGTTTGGGGTTCGCCCAGCTCGCTTCATAATGCGCTATGTAAGTCTCCGCGCACTCTCTAAAAGTCTTCACATTTGCGGCTTCGGCAGCCGCCGTTTCTTCTGCCTCAGCTGCCGCGCGTCGCTCTTCCGCGTTTTGTTTGCGTTCTTCGATGGGGTCGATACCTGCGTTGACCTTCGTGTGGACATCACGCGTCACTTGTCTGGCATCTGCTAGTCCCAGTATTGGGTACTTTCCAATGCCAATCTCTCGTTGTTTCCCGTCGAACACAAATCTCACGGTCCACGATTTATTCAGTTTGCCTCCACGCCCTTCCCGGACGATTAGCATGAGGCCATCGATATCTCTGTGCTTCCCAACTTTGGATAATTTCTTTATCCCTAATGCCGTCAAACCACCAATAACTCAGTTCCAATCATGATCTCTCCGCCGAACCTATCACAGAAACTGTACCCTAACTATCCCCTAAAAAAGACGTTAATTGAGAGGAATTTGACGCAATGCGATGCAACCTCATCGAACAGCCCAAGTTCAAATACCCCCTATAATGCACTGTTATTATTCAATTTAAAAAGACACAGCGGCATTATATGAAACAACATGGAACATAAGAGTTCGAATCTCTCCTCCTCCGCCAGGACTTTCTATATTTTTTAATGAAAACAACGCACTAAAAAACTAATCATCTCTTTTTCGAACTTTCTTATACCCCAATTGTACTCCTCTTCTGAAATCGCACCGGCGGACAGGCTGTCCGCTTACTAAGCAGACTTTCTGCTGGATAGTTCTGCGTGAGTGAAGAAACTCCGACCAATTACCTATGCAATAAGGTTCGGGCATAAGTGCAGACCTGATCAAGCAAAACAGCAGGTTAAGATACAAAGGGCGGCGGCTACTAGTTCCTAAGGGCGGATATGATAAAACCGTTGATAGCTCCCAAAACCAGGCACTATCTAGTTTGGCAATTCAACTGCAATTGGTGGATATTTTGAGCTGAACTAGAATGGTGTGGTTTGTCCCCATGCGCTCAATGTTCGGGCAATGGCTTGAATTGTCACAGCTTTAGCGTGTCAGCTCTTGTCAGGTTGGCGGGCACATGAGTGATTGGGGCATGGCTTCCGATGAAGGTTTCTTTGATGAAATGCATGGTTACGGGCAACAGATCCGTACGCCTTACCAAGCTTATCACGAATTGCTTTCCGAGATCGATCCGGCGCGATTACAACGCCAATCGACGAAAGCGGAAGAGTTCTTCCGAAAGACCGGGATCACCTTCAATGTTTATGGCGAAGAGGATGCTGAAGAACGCCTAATTCCGTTTGATCTACTACCGCGCATCATCAGCGCCAAAGAATGGCGGACGCTGACCAAAGGGATCGAACAGCGGATTAAGGCACTCAACGCCTTCTTGCATGACATCTATCACCGACAGGAAATTCTCAGAGCGGGAAGAATTCCAGCGGCCTTGATCATGGAGAATGAAGCTTTCTTGGCGCAGATGGTTGGGATTGATCCGCCAGGCGGGATTTACACCCATATTGTCGGGACCGACTTGGTGCGCACGGGGCCAAATGACTTCTTTGTTCTCGAAGATAATGCGCGGACGCCTTCTGGGGTCTCATACATGCTTGAGAACCGAGAAACGATGCTAAAGATGTTTCCCGAATTGTTTTCGCAAGTCGGCGTCGAGACCATTAGCGATTACCCTTCATTGCTTCGCCGGGCGCTTGCTGCTTCCGCACCAGCGGCGTGTTCGGGCAAACCCACTATCGCTGTGCTAACGCCCGGGATTCACAATTCAGCCTATTACGAGCACGCGTTTCTCGCCGACCAGATGGGCGTGGAGCTGGTCGAAGGCCAAGACCTGAAAGTCGTTGATGGGCGCATAAGCATGCGAACGACATGTGGGTTCGAACCGATCGACGTTCTCTATCGCCGCGTAGATGATGAATATTTAGATCCGTTAAACTTCAATCCGGACTCGCTGTTGGGCGTGCCCGGTATATTCGATATCTATCGCGCTGGCGGCATCACACTCACCAATGCCCCAGGAACGGGTATATCTGACGACAAGGCGCTGTATTCATACATGCCTGACATTATTGAGTTCTATACCGGCCAGAAACCGCTTCTCAAAAACGTTGAAACGTGGCGATGTTCAGAAGCTCAATCCTTGCAATATGTTCTCGAAAACCTCTCCGACCTGGTGGTGAAAGAGGTGCATGGATCGGGTGGATACGGCATGCTGGTTGGACCCGCTGCCAGCCAGTCGGAGATTGAAGCGTTTCGCGGAAAACTGAAGGCAAATCCTGCCAACTATATCGCGCAGCCGACACTCGCGCTCTCGACGGTTCCCGTTCTAACAGAAGCCGGCCTCGCCCCGCGCCATGTCGACTTGCGCCCATTTGCGCTTGTCTCTCCGCAATCAATTGATGTGGTTCCCGGTGGGCTGACGCGTGTGGCGATGAAAGAAGGGTCTTTGGTTGTAAATTCCAGCCAGGGTGGCGGCACCAAGGATACGTGGGTGCTGAGCGATGAGTAAGATGCTCGGTCGGACAGCATCCGGACTGTTCTGGATGATGCGCTATCTCGAGCGGTTTGAGAATACAGCCCGCCTGATCGATGCTGGCTTCCGAATGTCATTGACCCGCGCGCGCACAGCCGAAAGCGAATGGGAGTCTGTTCTCACCACGGCTGGAACCCGTGACCTCTACTTACAGGACCACGATCGGTTCAGCACCAGCGCAACGATCGATTTTTTGGTCGCAGACAAAGACAATCCAAGCAGCTTGTATCGCTCGATTGCCGCGGCGCGAGAAAATGCGCGGATGACGCGAACAGCTCTGACGAGAGATGTTTGGGAAGCGATCAATGAAACCTGGTTACAGTTCAAGCGCGATCATGCCGCGCTAAGACACCGAACAGATTTGCAGGACCTGCTTTCAACCGTGCGACAGCAAGCGGGCCTCGTACGCGGAAGTATCAACGGCACAATGCTCCGCAACGATATTTTCCGATTTGTTATTCTCGGTGCATTGATTGAGCGGGCAGACAATACCGCCCGTGTGCTCGATACGAAATACTATGTGTTACTGCCATCCAGCGCCTCGGTTGGCTCTTCTTTGGACAAGGTTCAATGGGAGATGATTTTGAGATCCGCGTCGGCAGAGCGCTCGTTTCACTGGCTGTATGGCGGTGAAATTAGCCCCGCTGCCATCGTCGAATTTCTGATCCACGATGTGCGCCTGCCACGCTCGATTGCATACTGTTATGATGAGATTATCGCGACCCTGGAAGCGCTTGAGCAGGAGTATGGACAGCGCACGCCGGCGCATGATCTAGCGGCCAATCACGAGGCGCATATAACCAACTCGACAAGCGATTCGATCATCGGCTCGGGTCTGCATGAATTTTTGATCGACCTGATTGACAGAAACGCAGCCTTGTCCGGCCAAATCGAGCAAGATTACAGATTTTCGACCTAGCATGCGCATTCAGATTCAGCACACGACGCAGTTCCACTATGACGATCCGCCCTCTTATGGATTGTTGCAGCTGCGCACGGCACCACAAAGCTCAGCAGCGCAGACCGTCTTGAGCTGGGATGTCAGCCTGGAAGGCGCGCGAAAGCAGGCGCATTATACTGATCAACATGGGAACCGCATCGATCTGATAGAGGTTATGCCTGACTCTCATTTGCTCGAGATCGGCGTGTCGGGCGAAGTTGAGACGCTTTCAAGCGACGGCGTACTTGGAAAGCACCTACAGTCGATGCCGCTCTGGTTTTATCGGCAACAAACTCCTCTCACCCAGATGACGGAAGCCTTGCACGAGCTGGCAGACTCAATCGTCTTGCCATCTGAGAACACGATCTCTGACTTCCACTCGCTTAGCCAGCGTATTCGGAACCAAGTCGAATATGCGCCGGGTCAAACTGGTGTGAATACCTCTGCAGGAGAAGCTCTGAAAAATGCCAAAGGCGTGTGCCAGGACCATAGCCACATATTTATCTCCATTGCGCGAGAGAAAGGGTTCCCCGCGCGTTATGTCAGCGGCTACCTCTTAATGGATGATCGCACCTCCCAGGATGCCAGCCATGCCTGGAGCGAGGTCTATCTGGACGGCCTTGGCTGGGTTGGGTTCGACGTCTCGAACGGCATCAGTCCGGATGAGCGTTACGTCCGGATTGCCCAAGGATCGGACTATGCTGATGCGGCGCCGACCAAAGGTCTCACGGTCGGCGCCGGACAGGAAAATCTGGTTGTCTCTATTCAGGTTCAGCAATAGGTCTGAGCGTCTGGACTAAGGGAAAGTTTGAATGACCTACTGCGCGGCTCTGAAAATGAATGATCATCTCATTTTCATGTCAGACACACGAACAAATGCGGGCGTTGATAATATCTCGAAGTTCCGCAAAATGTTCACCTGGTCCAATCCCGGCGAACGCGTCATAACGGTGATGACGGCAGGCAACCTCGCCACAACGCAAGCGGTAATCAGCCTATTGGATGAACGCTCCAAAGCGCCCGATGACCGCGATCCAACCATCCTTCAGGTCCCGACTCTGTTCCAGGCAGCACGTTTGATCGCTGATACGCTAAATGAAGTTGTCGGTGCGCATGCCGACGAATGTCAGGATGCAGAAGCCGCATTCCGTGCAACGCTGATTATGGGTGGACAGATTGACGGCATGGAGCCGCGTTTGTTTCTGATCTACCCTGAGGGCAATTTCATCGAAGCCAGCGCTGAAACACCTTTCTTTCAGATCGGCGAGACAAAGTATGGGCGTCCCATCATTCTTCGCGCCTTCGATCCGGCCATGACGGTCGAACAGGCCCTGCGCTTGCTTTGTGTCTCTTTTGATTCAACGCTACGGGCGAATCTATCGGTTGGAATGCCGCTAGACGTCCACGTTTACGAAGGTGGCTCGCTTGAACAGGGCCCGCAATTTCGGATTGACGAGACGAACCCTGCATTCTCTGCCATTTCAAAAGGATGGGGCGACTCCCTAAAACTCGCCTTAGACGGCCTCCCGGAATTTAACACCCCATCTCGTTGAACACGATTGAGTCGGAGCGCGGCAAACTGCTTGGGTAAAAAGTCTGTCTGGCTACGCTTAGCAACCTTTGGCAGCACGCTATTCGATCCTGGAGATGATTGGGCGGTCCCGATAAGACGCTGAGCTGACAGTTGTGCAGGCTACGGTCTGCTGCCCGATTCACGGCGCCAACCGCGATGGCTTTGTGGTCGTTGATTACAAATAAGACAAGCTAGAAATTGTGCGACGGGTTCCCCGTCCAAGTTCGTTGAAGAGCTGCTGCCTAGACGTCTCGGCGAGTTTCTGGAAAACTGTCGGTCTAGGGGTCTTATACAAAGGTCCACTATATGTATCTCTCAGCCCAACCTCGATATTTATCGCCGTTTTTCTACTCACAAATTGGCGAAGTTGCAGCCGACAGGCTTTTTCGGTCCGGTCGGACGTACGTGATCTGTCTGGCCCTGCCTGTCGCCATATCCTGTGGCGGCTATGCCATGGGGCAAGAAGTTGACGATGATATCACTGTGCCAATCCTAAGTTCCGAGATCAATGACGGCGCGCCCGGAGATGTTATCATCACAGATAACGGTTCGATCACCCTTACCGAGCAAGACGGCACCGTCGCGGTGACTATGGACAGTGACAATGGGTTTGAAAATGAAGGCTCGATTCTGGTCGAAGACAGCGACAACGCAATCGGGCTACTGATTAATCAGGGCCTTACCGGGAATATTCTCCAAAACGGATCGATCTCTGTCAGTGAAACGTATGAGCGTGAAGACCTTGATGATGATGACGATGTGGACGGCGCCTACGCGATCGGCACTGATCGGATCGGGATCTTGCTCGCCGAAGGCGGTGTACATAATGGCGACATAATCGCGGATGCCACATCTAGCCTTTTGGTCGAAGGCAATGACTCTGCCGGTATCCTCTTGGAGTCAGCCTTGAATGGCTCTCTCGTGCTTAATGGCACGATCTCTGTGGTTGGCGATAATGCGCGCGCTATCGCGATCCAGGAAGACATTTCCGGAGATGTGCGTCTTGGGTCAAGCACATCTGCGACTGGCGAAAACAGTTCTGCAGCGCAAATCCTCGGCGATGTTGGCGGCACTTTGGAGATTGACGCCGCCATCATTTCTACGGGCTTTTCAAGTACTGCTAACAGCAACTATTTGCTGCCATCCTCAGTGACAGACGACACTGCGGCGGTAGAGGACCGTATCGATGCCGAAGACTTGCTGGATAATCTGGGAACCTTGATTGTAAATGGCAGTGTCACAAATGGAATTCTCATCAACGGCACGGTGGACACTTTTATATCTGAAGACGATCTCGAAGATGAGGTCAAAGACACTATCGACGATTTTGATGAAAATAGAAGCACTGGCAGTGTCACAAGCTTCGGGTCAGGCACAGCGCTTTCAATCACTCCAGACACTGATACTGATTTGACTCTCGGCACGGTCACTGAGACGCTGTTTGATACGCTCGACGATGATGAAGATGACGATTTCACCGAACAGCTCGCAACATTTGACTATGCATATGGCCTCATCAATCGCGGCAGCGTGACCGCGGACGGCATCAATGTCGGCTTTGCAGCAGAAGCCATCAACATCCAGGGGAACAGCGACACCGGCGCTCAGACAATTATCGAGGGCGGCTTCCAAAACACCGGATCAATCTCCGCCACGGCGTTCGAAGCCGATGCGGTTGCGCTAAATCTCGGCGATGGTACGCGCCTGCCGGTGCTGGTGAATGAGGGCAGCATTTCTGCCATCACCTACACCACCGGTGGCAACGCCGCGACAGCCTTGCAAATCGGCCAGGACACAGATTTATCAAGCATTATCAATACCGGGACGATCACGGGCTCAAGTATCGGCCAGAGCGGCCAAGTCACTGCGATCTCCAGCCTGAATGGCCAGCTCACCTCAATTGCAAACCAGGGCGGCATTCAAGCTTCCACTTCAGATGATGGAGAGGAGGTTGAAGAGCCTACCACGGCAATCGCTTTGGATTTCAGCACCTATAGCGCAACGCAAGGCATTACGATTGAACAGTCTTACGCGACCCCTACTGATGATACCAATTTCGACGGTGATCTGGATACGGACGATGTGTCTTCGCCCTATATTATCGGGGATATATTGTTCGGCGCAGGAGCCGATCGACTAGACGTTTCGGCAGGCGCTATCGCAAGCGATGTTTACTTCGGCTCAGGCGATGCCACCTACGCATTATCCAACTCCACCCATGCCGGCGACGTCTATTTCGAGAGCGGCACACACGCACTTTCACTCACCAATACGAACTTTGCGGGAGATGTCTATTTCACCGATTCAGACGCCGCTTTTCTGATCCAGTCTGGCGCCAGCTTCAATGGCAGTATTGCAACTTCCAATACCGCCCTCGATCTTGAAGTCCTCGATTCCTCGATTGAGCTCAGCGCCGGAAACGTATCCACACTGGAAACATTTAGCGCGACAGGCGAGACCACCCTCATTTTCGATATTGATCCAGCCAACACAGACAACAGTGTTTTGAACGTAACCGGGACCGCGCAGATCGGCGACGCAGTTGAGATCATCCCTGTCCTGAACTCGATTAGTGAAACCAATTTCCGCCAAACGCTTATCACGGCGAACGAAATCTCTTCTGAAGGTCAGCTGACCGAAACTGATCTATCGGGCTTGCCTTACATCTATACGACATCTCTGGAACTCAGACAGGAAGATGACGACCATCTTGACTTGGTCTTCGATTTGAAATCGACGTCGGAACTGGGCCTAGATGAGAATCAATCAGCCGCCTTTCAGCCGCTCCTCAGCATCTTCCAATCTAATGCAGATCTTGGCTCGGAGCTGTCTAGCATCACGACTGAGGCAGATTTCAATCAAACCTACAATCTGTTGCTTCCTCAACGCACGAATGCTTCAACCCGCTATCTTGCCGCCCAAACGAACGCCTCCATGGGGGCCCTGGGGGATCGTTTGGATCTCCTCGCATTCGTGGATGATGAGCGGAGCGGGTTCTGGGTCCAGGAGCATTTCACCTGGCTGGATCAAGACACCGAAGACAATTCGCCAGGCTTCAATGGCGATGGCTTGGGCTTATCGTTAGGGGTCGATCGTCCGCTCTTGGGCATCGATAGTGTCGGCCTCTTTCTGTCCTATTCATCAGGAACGTTCGAAGAGAAAACCGGGGGTTTCAATCCCAATCACACAAATCAGCTCGGGATCGGAACTTATCTGCAACAGAAGCTTGGCCCGGTTAATCTGCGGCTCTCGGGACAGGTGGCGGATGTTGACTTTTCATCTACACGAGACGTCGAGATCGGAAGCCTCGCCTATGATATTGAGGCCGATTGGAAAGGCTTTAGCCAGGCCGCCGCAATCGCCGCTAGCACTGAGTTCAAAGCCGGACAATTCTACGCACGCCCTGAAATCTCAGCCGATTGGTTCAGCCTCTCACAAGATGGATATTCCGAAACCGGAGAAAGCGATGTGCTCGCCGCGGAAATCGGCGATGTGGACACCCATGAGGCCTCGGCAAACCTGCTTATAACCGTCGGCCATCAAACCGATTTCACACACGGCCTGATGCGGCTGGAGGCAAAAGGCGGCTATCGCACCATCCTGTCCTCGCAAGCCTATCAAGCCAGTGTCAGCTATCTCGGCTCGGACGAAACCTTCACCCTCACCGCATTTGATGAAACCGAAGATGCTGCGTTGTTCGGCCTCTCTTTTATCAGCGACACAAGCATTCTATCGGCGCGCTTCGGATACGATCTGCAGCTTTCCCAATCCGGAATGGCGCATTTTGCAGGTGCAACGCTGAGACTCAAATTTCGCTGATCGGAGGTCATCAGATGCTCGCTAAGTAGCTGCTCTGGGGCGAGTGCTGGTCGCATAGGAAAATGACCACGGCTGATATTTCGCCGACAACGCACTCGTCCTCCAATTTAAGATAACACCCGTTGTTCAATCAGGATCTTCCGTCAGCTCTAGAAATTCGAGCGAGTAGATCCAGACCTCGATACCGCCGATCTCGTGATCAATTTCTCCAATGATACCGACACGCGTTGTGTAGACTAGCCCCGTTAGCTACGAACTTTTGCGTTCCCAGACGTTAAACCGGCAGCTGCCCTTGCTCATCAGCGGACCTGCGCAGCGTCATAGATGGAAAGAAAGGCAACGTTGATGTAACATGCAGCTGCTCCGTAAGAGAGCGCTTTCGGGCGCTCAGCCGCTTAGAGGAGAGACCGTTGAGGGGCGAAACTTGGCCACTCGACTCGCGTTCGACCTCGTCACTTCAGGAACTCAAATTACCCATAAGCTCGGTTGTTGTGATGTTAACGGTTTTGGTGAATGATCCGAGAGAGCAGCGGTTGAGAGAAGTCGATGACATCATTGAGCAGCCTCCAGTTGGCGTCCACCCTTATCGGTCAATCGCTATCAAACTTGGCCTCTCTCAACCAAGGCCAAAATCACGTCTCCGAGTTAGCCATCCACGAAACTGATCGTCAGGCGCGAGATGCAGATGACCCTTTCTTGGTTGATCTAACGCAATCGCTAATGGACAAACAAATTCAAGTCTCGCTCACTATGATTGAATTGGAAGCAGACCAGAGTGCGGCGCGGGACAGGGGTTCAGACTTGGAGGCTGGCTTTATCACACTTGCAAAAATTGCATATTCGGAGGTCGCTGCTGCTTTGACCGACAAGGTCGAAGCCCGGAATGAAAGAGACGCAGCGCTGGCAGTGGAAGGTCTGGAAGTTAAATCCCTTGAGAACGTCAAAGAGCTGATCGATGCGTCTGATAGCACTAACGGTACTGAAGGAGAGCCTGAAACTACAGATGACGGTGAACGGCTAGATAAACAGGCTAGAGAGGCGCAAGAAACTGCAGATGCGCTGAAAGATATCAAGACCTAAAGAAAATCTGAGCGGGCTAAATGCGCTTTCACATCTAGCGCCAATACTTGAGACTGGAAGTCGCCCTTTTTAGGATTCGGCGAGGTCGAAGTTTCCAAACCTGTTTGACCGTCTGTGTTCGTTTTCAGGGTTTTCAGTCATAATTCGAGCGGCAATTTTTGGGCGACATAAATCGCTCAGCTAGTGTCCCCTTTTGCTCGCGAAGCCGATCTTACCGCACAAATGCCACGGGGCGTTAACTCAATCATGGGTAGATTGGTTTGAGAGTCGAGCTGGGTCTAAAATGAAACTGATAATCTGCTTTATCGCGATGATGTGTCTGGGGGCATGCGGAAATGACAGCCGGGGACCAATGACGTTTAGCTGTATTTCTTCGGGAGAAGAGACCACTAATCCAGGTCAAACGGTCTTATTCCATCTCGCTGAAGGATACTTGTTCTTACAGAATGACCAAGGCGCTGCTGAAAATGTTTGCAGTAAACGCGGTACTGTCGAGTGTTCAGTTGAGGTGACCAGAAAAGCAATCACGCTCGATCAGTCAGTTGAAGAGCCATATTGTGGCTTTCGCTCTACGGCCAAGACAGTCTTGGGCATTGACCGGGCGTCTGGTACGTTCCGACTATTGCAAGAGGGATGTGACCCTCAAGACGACATCGTAATCACTGGTCAGTGCCAGTCATTGTCGCAGGAATTACTGTAAGACGGCTCAAGCAATGACCTTAGCATCCAAGATCGGCTGCCGCATCTTTTTAAGCCTGAAGCATTTTTACCAATAAGCTGGGTTGTTCAAAGCGTCTGCGCAACGCGCGGGGCCATCAAACGGATAAATCGCAGCGTCGGTTAAAGATTGGACCATCCAACCATGCGGCTGCTCTAACGGCAAAGGGGCTGGAATGACGTCGAGGCCAATAGGTTTGAAGCCGACGCGTTTATAGTAATCAGGGTCGCCGTAAGTAACCGCTATATCGATTCCGGATTCTCGTAGCGTGCGAAGACCGAAACTGATCAAACGCGTCCCGATGCCAATGCCTTGTTGATCCGATGAAACTGCGACCGGCGATAAGAGATAGACCTGTCGCTCGTCTGCTCCGAACCAAAGTCGAGTGAATATGATGCAACCGACGACTTTGCCCTTGTCTAACGCTGTAAACACCGAGATCTCGTCTACCGGCGTTGTCTCTATGAGACCCTTCGCCAACTTCCCGATCAGAAGTCCCTCTTCCGCATTTTCAGAGTCGGAGAAAGTGCTCTCGAACAACGTCGCGATGCCAACCAGGTCGGCTGCCGATGCTAACTTAAAGTCAATTGCCACGATTGGCGCTCCCATCATCAAGCGCTCGCTGTCCATCGAAAACGGTGTCATTGCAAGAAGTTCTTATGTTTGCTCTTGCTCGTTTAGGTGTCACGCATCCCTATTAAGTTAAGGGAAAGAGTCGTTGTGTTTTTTGCTACACAAAGTGCTGCGCACTGACTTATTTAATAATAATAATTCAGCAACATAGATCCGGTTTAGCGCCACCCTCCTTCGTCACCTGGTCATGGTATTTTCAGAGATAATTCGGGTCGCTTGGCCGTTGCCCAAACATCTAGGACAAGATATCAGCGCGAACCGACCTGCCCTGGCGAATTCAATGGATCTAGCCGATCTATACCGATAAAACTTCGTTCAGTTATTTCTTGTGACCCGCCCCCTATAGCGCAGCCTGCGCATTCAATTATTCTGGCAGCTTACTTTGTCGGTTGGGCCATCCTGTTTTACGCAACCTGCCTGCTGAACCATTTTGAGCTGTTTGGCTTGCGCCAGATTTGGCACCACTTGCGCGGCATCTCGCTCCCTAAGGCAAAGTTCCGTCAGCCCGGACTCTACAAGCACGTCCGTCACCCGATTTATGTCGGTTGGTTGATCATCTTTTGGGCAACTCGAACCATGACGATCGCACACCTACTCTTTGCGGTCATGACCACTGCCTACATCTTGATTGCGATCCAGCTTGAAGAGCGCGACTTGGTCAACGAACTAGGTGCAGATTACCGCAATTATCAACGCCGTGTCTCCATGATCATCCCATTTATGGGGCGCAAGTCGAGCTCGCCAGAAACTAAAAGACTGAATGCTTAAACCAGGGCTCGCGACCGCACCTGGAACATGTGCTGCGGTCGCGGGCTACTTCTTAGGTTCGGCCTCTATTCGGCCGGAACCGCAGCCGCCTCGGGCTTAGCTGCAATTTCAGCATTCGCCGCACTTTCCTTCGCACGTCTTGCTTGTTTGTCGAGACGTTCGGCCGGCGCGAGATAACCTGCGAGAACGGTTAAACTACCGCCGATGAGCATTGCAGTATCGACCCAGGCCGCGACAGAGTGGTCGGCGCCTAAATAGGCCGGGAACCATTGGCCAGTGACGAGACCATTAAGCACAGGAATGCCCATCGCCATGATGCCTGAAACGATTAGCAATTCACGCGTCGTCCGATAATCATCACGGCGTACGCAGGCATATAAAAGACCAAGCGCCCAAACCGCGAAGAAGGTCCATCCGGTGGCAAAGATCCGCGCCGCCTCGGCCCCCATGTAAAGCTTATCGAGATAGAAGATTGAGAGCGTGGCAACCGGTAGTCCCATAACAATCCCGGTGTTGAAATAGCCTAGTCGATTATAGAAGGTCAGCGTCTTGCCGCCTTCATTTCCGTGTTTGCGCCGCTCGATCCACATCATTGATCCGAGCGCGGTTACAACGGCCAGCGACAGACCCAAAATGAAGTATAGGACCTTTAGCCAGATGCCCCCATATGTACCGTAGTGAAGCGGCGTCACGGCGTTCGCAACGCGCATCGCCCCGGTTTCTTCGCGAAACTCGTTTGGCGGGCTTAGTTCACCGGTCGCGCCATTCACCCAGACGACGTCGGAGAACGTGAGGCGCGTCGAGCCCTTATAAAAAATCTCAAACTCGGCAGCCGCATCACCATAATTGCGCATGATGACCATGTAGGGATCGTTGCCGGAGTCCGGATGCTGCATCTCGCGCAGTTCATCCAGGCTGATCATCTGGACCTGTTGCCCCGTCGGCTCAGCTTCAGGGCCCAGCACAGCCGACACTAAAGCATCGACATCGCCCTTATAGGCGATCGCCGCGACCAATTGAGAGACGATGACGATCACGCCAAGATAAGCCCCGGTAAAAGCGATCATGATGTAGAATGGCAAACCCCAAAGCCCGATGACTTTATGGCTGTCTTGCCACTTCAAACGCTGCGAGCGTTTCAAGCGCATTGAGTACGCCTCTTCGCGAATCTTGGTGTGCGCAATGATGCCGGTAAGAATGGCGAGCATCAGGATAATGCCGACAATTCCCACCAGAGATCGCCCAACGGTGCGACCGCCCAGAATGTCTGGCCACATGAAGTCTCGGTGGAAATCCAACAACCACTCGCTCAGCCCTCCGCCTCTGATCGCTATAGGTTCGCCAGTGGTCGCATCCCATCTTTGCGTCGCATCGAGATGATTGTCGTCTGCATCGTGCCAGTGCACGACCCCGAAATAATAAGGCGCGTAAGTCGTTGGGTAATCGAGACGCACAAACTCGGTTTCAGCGCCGCCGGTTTGGTCCTCGAGCCAGGTCGTGAAAGTCTCATCGATTTCTATCGGTGTATCGTTCACAGCGACCCGTAGCGCGGGATCTTCCCAAGTCTTGATCTCATTATCGAACAGGGCGAACGCGCCGCTGAAACAGACAATGTAAACGATCAGCCCAAGCGTGATACCGGCCCAAGAGTGGAGCCCATAATTACGAAGGTGACGTGCGCGATCCATAGCTGTGGTCCCTTTCTAAGCCGGTGGCGGCGTGGTGAAAACAATGTACCCGCTGATCATGGAAACAAGGATGAGTCCGCCCGCGACGCGCCAACCATGCTTGTCCCAATAGCACCAGAACTGGAAGGCGACCCAAATCAGCGAGACAGCGAGCGCCATCCACAGAGCCAGGGCTCTAAACTCTACGGGCAAGGTTAGCATCAAGGCTGCACTCAAAAGCATAGACGCAATCAACGACCAGACGATAATACTGGTCAGGCGCGGCGCATGAACCGTCCACGCGGTCAGCGCGGTCACCAACCCAAAGGTAAAGAGTGCCCGTCCTATTTCGCTCCCAGGAAACCCGAGGATGACGCTGATAATGATGCTGACCAACATGATCGCAAAGGCGGCAAACCCCATCCAACGGGGTCGTGCGGCCATAAACTTTGTCAGCCCAACGCCAGCGCCGACGGCGGCTAAGAACGCGGCCAATAGAAGAACAAGCCCCGTCATAGGATTAGAGCTCCAAGCCCAAGCACGATCCCAATGCCGCCCAGCGCAAGCCCAGCCTTGGCATGCCAGTCTGGCTTCTGGGCGCTCAGGAACAGTCCACAGACAAATACCAAACTGAAAATACCGAGCCAGATGGGCACACCTAACTCCCAGCCTTGCAACGTTGCTGTCATCATCAGGGTCGCCACGAAAACACCTGCTGCGACCAAGCGCATGCCCAGTCTCAAAGGCTGCGATCCCCGCACATGTGCATAGGCAGACCGCCGCTCATCGGCCTGGTAGAGCAGCGCGCATCCGGCGAACAAAAGACAGGTTGTAGAAATGACTGTCAGCATTCTTTATCGGGCCATTGGGAGCGCCCACGCGCGTCCCTGTCTGCCGCTCCTCTCTAAAAATTCGCCTCTAAACGCATGCCGATCACGCGCGGGTCGCCAATACGAGATGTCCCGGAAAGAAAGTTCCCGTCCGCATCAAAGTCTCTGTTGAGGAAGGTGTAATAGTCTTCATCGAATAAGTTACGCGCGTAGAGCGTGATGCGGGAATAATCGTTAAACTCGTAGCCCAGGCGGGCATTTACGAGCGTATATCCCTCAACAACATCCTGGTTCTCATTGTCCGCAAACGCATCATCGCGATAGTTTATATCGACGCCGTAGAAGACCCCCATATCGTGGATCTTGTTGAAGCCAACATTGTAAGACCACTCCGGCGCGAAGGCGAACGAGTTGCCGCTATAATTGAACTGAGATGTTTCGAAATCTTCGAATTCTGTTTCGACATAACCGAGCGAGCCATAGACTTCCAAGCTCGAGTCGATCGCGTAGTCGGCGTCAATCTCAAACCCCATCAGAGTGGACTCGCCCGCATTGACGGTTCGGGCGAGATTGCTCGTCGAGCCATCTTCAAGCACGATCGGCTCTGGGACCTGCTGGTCCTGCCAGTCTGCATAGAACACATTCGTATTGATCGTGAGATCGCCGTCTAACAGCGTTGAACGGGTGGAGATCTCATAATTGGTTAGAAATTCCGGGTCGAAATCGATCACACGATTGTCGAGGACGCTCAGCTCAGACCCGCCGGAACGATATCCTTGCTGAACGACGAAGGCTAAATTCGTATGATCAGCCACCGCATATTGAAGCCCGATCTTTGGGAGGAACGCATCGAACTCGCCGCTTGTGCTTGATTCACTCAGACCCTCAAAATCGGCGAGCAGTACCGCCAGCGGCGCTAGGCTCGGTGGTAGGAGCGGTGTTAAAACATCAAGACTTGGCACAAACTGGGTATCGCCCACGGCCCGGTTTTCAGTTTCCTCATAATCGTAACGGGCCCCAAACAAGAGTGATAGCCGATCCGTCACATCATAGCTGCCATCCAAGAAGAGGGCATAATTCTCCGTTTCAGTTTCACTTAGAGAGTCTCGATCGATGAATAGTGGGATCGGAAACGCGGCCAAACGATTATCCACGGCCGTCGCGTTGATCGTAAACTCGTCATCGAACGAGTCTTCAATTTTGACATAGTATAAGCCGCCCAGCACATTCAGGCGGTCGCCGAGATATTTCAGGCGGAGCTCTTGCGACAGCGCCTCATCGGTTCCCTTCCGATCCAGTCCAACATCTGATGTATCCCCTGCACTCGTGTCGAAATCCTCGATTCGGGTATAGTCAGTTTCCTGGTAGGTCGTGATGGATTGCAAGGACCAAAGGTCCGAGATGTCCCACTCTAAATTGATGGCGTTTAGAAAGGTCTCGGTGCCTTCACGACCAGCAAGATTGTAGGCAACCTCGCGATCGAAATTATCCGTTTCGCCTACATTGACCACATCTTCGCCCGCAAAATTCTCCGCATAGGTTGTAGTCGTTACGATCCGTAAATCGTCGGTGGGGGTGAATAAGAGCTTGCCGCGAAAGTTCGACAGTTCCGACTCATCTGCGTCCTGATTTAGAAAAGTGTTGGTGATGAAGCCTTTGCTCTCGCGATAGTCGCCCGACAGACGAAAGGCGAGTGTGTCATCGATGATAGAGGTCCCACCTGCGGCCGAGATTTGATACGTATCAGCTTCCGCGACTTCTAAACGCGCGCGGAAATCTGGTTCGAATTGCGGATCACGCGTTCGAATGTAAATCGCGCCTGCGAGCGCGTTGCGCCCGAAATTGGTTGACTGCGGGCCGCGGAAAACCTCGATCTGAGAAACGTCCCAGGATCCTGTCGGTCCGAAGAAGGTCGTTTGGTTTCCGAGCGGCGCATCATCGACATAGGTCGTGATTGTAAGACCAGATCCCCCGCCGCCAACGCCGCGTTGGTCGACACCCCGTATGGCGAAACCTTGCTCACCGAGCGCGGCCGTCACGTTCGGAATCCGCTCAACAATATCATATAGATCAGCGATCGGCTCGCGCTCGATTTCCTCAGCAGTAACAACCGCGACGCTGTCCGGTGTCTCCATCAAAGATTGCTCGAACTTCGTGCCCTGGACAATAATTGTCTCCTGGCGCGCCTCATCCTCTGTGTCCGATGCGTCAATGCCTTGAGCCAAGGCGCTTGAGATAAGTAGTGCGCCGATAGACGCACAAGTTGATGTTCGTAGCATTGCGAGCGACCCTATTGAGAATAATTCTCAAGGAGAGCTATAGCGAATGCGAATCATTTGCAACCGTAAAAGCGAGATAAATTCTGCAGTCGTATTTGCCTTGGGTCTTCAAAAATACGCTAGGCTCTGCCTCGATGCCGAGGCGCCTTAATCCGCTGAATAAATGTTCGATTTTCGTGACGAGGGCTCGAATACTCTCTTCACCCTCCGCCACTCAAAAAGGTAAGTTAGTTCTCAGAAGCGCTTGAGATCAGTCCGCGGATCTCCGCGATCACGCGCTCGCGTTCTTCGAAGTGCGGGCGGTGCCCTACTCCTGGCAGTTCTAAGACACGCAAATTATCGGAAATTGCCTTGAAGTCCTCGACAAGCGGATCGGTCACGACCATGTCCTCAGCTCCGTAAATGAATATAGAGGGCGCGGTAAGACGCGCCGTTTTCGCGGGCCAATAATCAGCCGCGTTTATATTCTCGAAGTCGACGAGGTTCGCCCGATACCAATTGATCAATCGGTCGAGTCTTTTAGGATTTCCGATGTCCTTTTTCATTTGAGCGGCCTGGGCATCTGGAAGGAGCCCCGCCTCTAAAAGCGGCGCATAGGTCGAGTCCCAGGTCTGAGATTTCGCCCCCAAGACTTTTAGCAAGACCGGGTTGGCGCTGGCGAAATAGGATGTGTACGCGAAGGTCTCTCGATGCGCTTCATCATACTCCAAGCGAGCCAGCAAGACATTGTGCGGCAAGGCTGCCATCGTCGTGACGGTGTGAACTTTGTCTGGATAGGCTTGCGCATAGGCGGTCACCAAAGCAACGCCCCAATCATGCCCAACCAGATGAACGCGTTCCAGGTCAAATGCTTCAGCGACTTGTTCGATCGAGCCGACAAGGTGATTGATTTTGTATGCTTCAACGTCCGCGGGCGCGTCTGATCGCCCGACCCCCAATCCATCGATCGCAATGACTTGATAATCCGACTTAAACGCCTCCATCAGACCAAACATGGAAAACCAATAGGATGGAAAGCCATGGACAAATATGATCGCGTCTCCCTCACCCGCTGTGACATAATGGGTCCGCTTACCCTCCTCACCGACATAGCCTTCTTCATAGAGGACATCGCCCGCCGCGAGTTCATTGGCGACAAGAACAGCTGGATCTGGCTGGGTCTCATCGACGCTGATCGGCCACGTCACCCATGCGAGGATTCCAATCGCGATGATCAGGATTGCGGCGCCGCCATACAGAGCGACACGTTTGAGAATCGAACCTAACAAGAGACCTCTCCTAGTTGGATGGAAGATGGATGGTCCGCCCTAGAGCGGACCATGAAGACCCGGCGCATTAAGATGGCGCATCGGGAAGCGCGTAAGCGATGACGTAACCGCCCTCGCCATCAATGACCGATTTTGAGTCTGTGTATGTCCCATTCGCTGGGTCCCGCGGATATCGCCAACTTGGATTTGGCACAGTCACAACGACAAACTGTTTGCCCGAGGCTTGCGAAACATAGCTCATCGGCGTGGATTGCCCGTTGCCTGGCAGATCTACGGCCCATTCGACCTTTCCTGTCCTCACATTGAAAGCGCGCACTGTGCTATCCATAGTCGAGCTCAAGAAGGTGAGCCCGCCGCGGGTTGTCATCGTGCCCGCTCGGATCGGCGTTCCAACTTGGAATGGCAATCCCATGCGCCAACCAAATGGCCCCGATTGCTTCATACTCCCGACCGGCCTGCTCCATAATAGCTCATTGGTGTTCAGATCGATCACGGCGATGCGAGACCATGGCGGCTCAAAACATGGCACCTGCGTATTGCCGAAAATCGGGTACACAAAGCGCGACATGAAGGGCAGCGGCAAACCGTAATACTTCACGCGAACATAATCATACGGATCGTCTGGATTGGGTTCGCGTGGTTCGGGCAAAGGTGCATCAGGATCCATCCGAACTGCCGGATGATCCGGCCCCAGCATCAGCGCTGCGCGCGGCCCTGCCTCGGCGACTTGCTCCGGCGTGACCAACATCAACCGACTGGCGAGCATCATCGGCGCCGCAATCAGCAGGCCATTGTCAGCATCCACCGAGACGCTCCCCCAATTGAAGCCGCCAAAGTTCGCAGGATAATAAAGGCTTCCACCTGGGGTCGGAGGGGTCATATGCCCCTCATAGTGCATCATTTGATACTCGATGCGACAGAGTAACTGATCCAGCGGCGTCAGACCCCACATGTCTTTCTCATGCCGATACGGCCGAAAATTCGGGAGCGACGAAAAGGGTTGCGTTGGCGATAGATAGTCGCCAGCAATCTCGACTTGCGGCACTTCGCGTTCTTCAATCGGATGTACTGGCGTACCGTCGCGGCGGTCGAGCAAGAAAATCTCGCCGCGCTTGGTTGGCACCGCGACGGAGGGAATGCGCTCACCCTCATGATCAACATCAACCAAAACCGGCTGCGCAGGGACGTCATAGTCCCAGATATCGTGATGGACGGTTTGAAACTTCCAAGCTGGCGTCCCGGTTGCGCCGTCTAGCGCGACAATTGCTGCAGACCATTCTTCATCGAATGGGCGACGCTCACCGCCAAACCAATCTGGGTTGGCATTTCCAGTTGGCGCGTAAATTAAATCGAGCTCGGGATCATAACTCATGATCGACCAAACATTGGGTGTCCCGGGCGTGTAATATTCGCCTTCTTCAGGTTCGCTCGTGACGCCGGGATTACCAACATCCCAAGCCCAAACGAAAGCGCCCGTGATCGCGTCGAACGCGCGAACCACCCCCGAAGGCAAGCCTAGCTTTTGGGAATCATTGACCAATCCGCCGACTACGAAAACATCATCCGCAACCAATGGCGGAGACGTCACATAATAATCGCTGGGACCATGCGGACTCAGGCCTTTGCGAAGGTCGACTGCACCAGCGGTGCCGAAATCATCGCAGACCTGTCCTGTCTCAGCATTGACGGCAATCAAGCGCGCATCAATCGTGCCCATTACCAACCGCTGGCGGCAGGTCCCAGCATATGTCGTAGGCGCCTCATAATAACTGAGTCCGCGACACGTACGGGCGTACTGATGCGCGGCGGGTGGCGCGGCTTCTGGATCATAACGCCAAAGCTCAGCGCCGCTGCCATCATCAAGCGCGATGATAATGTTTCGAGCCGTGCAGATAAAAAGCCGTCCACCCACTTGCAGGGGCGTCATTTTGAAATCGTCTTCGACGCCAGTTCGGTAGCGCCAGGCCTCGGTCAAACCACCAACCGTTTCGACATTGATCTGGTCGATCTCAGCGAAACGAGACCCGCCATCAGAGTTTCCATATTGCCGCCAATCGGTGACCGGAGCAGCTTCAGAAATCGCGCGAACAGTACCCGTACTATTCTTCGTGTAAGGCTGCAGTGCTCCGATGAGCAGCACCCCGGTTGAAACGGCCAATACGCCCGTGAGCCATGTTCGGTAGCGAGGCAGTTCGTCGCCATAACGCTTTTGAAACGTCGCGAGATACCAAGGAGACAAGAACCAGAGACCGACAACCAACCAGGCGGCTAATCGCGGCAACAAAGCCATAAAGTCGAGGCCGGATTCAATGACGGCCCAGACCAGAGTAACGCCAAGAACTGCGATATATATCTGAGGCGCCAAAACCTCTCGGCGGATCAGCATCACCGTGACTGCGACAACCGCCAGACCAGTAATGAGATAGTACCAAGACCCACCCAGATAGGCCAAAGCCCCACCGCCCAGCGTCAGCAGCAAGGCAATAACGCCCATGAAAATGATAAATGCCCAATGGGCGATCGCTTGTACCATGATGCCCTCCCGTTTCAGTCTCTTATTGTCGATCCATCACATCGGATGAATTAGGTGTCCGCCATCCAAGACGATGCTTTGGCCGGTCATGAAATCGCTCTGCCTGGAGGCGAGATAGACCGCGATCCCCTCCATATCTTCGAGCGTTCCGATGCGCCCAATAGCTGACCGACGGCGCGCAGAGTCTTGAAAGGCCTGGCTCGTGTTGAGCGACATTTCAGTTTCTATAAAGCCTGGAAGGATAGCGTTCACGCGAATACCAGCTTGTCCGAGCTCAAGCGCAAGCGCCTGGACAAGTCCCCGCACTGCTGCCTTCGTCGTGGAGTAGCCAGCGGCGCCGCCCGAGCCCATCAGCGACGCGATCGATGAGGTCACGATTAATCGTCCACCCTGGCCACGCGCCAGCATATGCTCGGTCACAGGCGCCCATGTTTGAACGACGCTCATCAGGTTCAGATCGATGGTGTCTAACCAGGCCTTTCGATCCGTCTGGTGAGACATCCCTCTAAACCCGCCACCGCCTGCATTTGCGAAACAAGAATCGATATGGCCAAAACGTTCAAGGGCTTGAGCGAATGCCGTGGCCACTTCTTTTTCGTCCGTGACGTCGCAAACAAATGCCTCGACATCACCATCCATCGCTCGCAACTCTTCGATCGCAGCGGCGTTCTTGTCGCCATCGCGCCCCCAAATCGCGACGCTCGCGCCGCTCTTTACGAGACCTCGTGCGAAGGCCAAGCCTAGACCGCCATTGCCGCCTGTTACGATGGCGACGTGCCCGGTTAGATCAAACATGCTCATTTACTCTGTTCCATTTCCTGAGAAGTTTTTGGCTGAAACGACTGCGTCTGAAGGAGCTTGCTGCAAGCCGATCAGATTGCCGTCGGGATCACGCCCAAAAATGATTTCAGCGCCATCCATCAGCTCGGCCTCGGTTTCGATTGTACCGCCCGCAGAGACGAATTTCTCTTGCGCGGCGCTTAAATCGTCCACGTCGAAAACGATCATATTATAGCCGACGGCATCTACCGGTCTGGGCTCGCTTGGCAGCTCGGTCGGGTGGCTCGCATACTGGAAGATCTCGAGCTCTAGGTTGCGGATCTGAAACCAAGCCATACGAACCTTTGTGTCATCGAGCCCGGTGACCCCAGACATCGCATCATTACCAATGCCGTTTTTTCCGCCTACGCGCCGCGGATCAGGCTGCTCCAGCAGAGCTGAATAGAAGGCGACGATCCGATCAATATCAGGTGTGGATAGCGAGACGTGCCGAATGCGGTATTGGTTCTTAGGTGGCTCGGGCAGGTTCAGCTTCTCGACATCGACATGCTCGATCTCAACCACAGCGCCATCTAGATCTTTGACATAGCCATAATAGACCGGATTTCGCGGATTGATTTGGAGGAGATCAGGCGCGCCAATGATATCAGCGCCTTGATCCAAGAAGTCTTGATAAGCCCCAGTCGCGTGATCGACTTGATAACACATGTGCGCAATTCCAGGACCTTGCACGGGAACCGGTTCTGAGACTGCAAATGCCTCGCTGCCCGAAAACTCCATCAATCGGATCTGCGCGTTGACTGAGCGCAGCATACGAGTCCGGACCACCACGCCAGAGCGGTTTGCGAGTTTGTCCAGGGCAGCGCTCCCCGATAGCTCACTGTCAGCAATGACCGCAAGATTCGCTGCGCCATAAAACTCGGTCGAACGATCCAAGTCGGCCACAGAAGTACCGACATAGCTGACGCCTTTGATTACAGAGTCTGGATTCAGCAATTTTGGCTCTGCGCTGCCACAAGCCGTGAGTATCAGTCCGCAGACAGCGCTAATAAGAACGCGCATTTCATTCTCCTCCCATCAGTGCTCTCAAGCCCCCAAAGAACCTGAAACGCCTCCTGATTTTCGTTTTCATTGGTCTTTCTCCGATCGAGCTCAGCGCATGTTGTGGTGTTTCTTTGCAGCCACACTCCACCCTGAACTATCGACCTAAAGACGATTAAAGAGAGTCTTGCCTTGTTTTTTGAACGAGTTCAAGCTTAATAAGTGACCTAAGAGTCCATTAAGGGCCGATTCAAAAATCCTAGGGAGGAACAAAAGCCATGAAGATCAATCGCTTATCTTTTGTACGGAAAGCGCTGAAAGCTGGTGTCAGCTTAACCATCTTGTCGACTGCGGCCCTGCAAGCGCACGCACAAGACGAGGATGAGGCGCAAGCGCGTACGCTCGATACCGTTATTGTGTCCTCCACCAAGCGAGAACAAACTCTGCAAGACACGCCCATCGCGGTGTCGGTCGTCAGCGGTGAAGAACTTCAAAAGGCTGAGATAATCGACATTGTCGACTTGCAGTCTGTGGTGCCATCGCTGCAGGTCAGCCAAGCGACATCAACCATCCAAACGGCTTTTTCGATTCGTGGTTTTGGTAGCGCGTCCAATAATGCCGGGATCGAACCCTCTGTCGGTGTTTTCGTAGATGGCGTTTATCGCTCTCGCCCCTCCTCCGCCGTTTCAGATCTGCTCAATGTAGGCCGGGTTGAAGTTTTGCGCGGGCCCCAATCCACCCTTTTCGGGAAGAACGCATCCGTCGGCGTCGTCTCAATTGTGACTCGGGAGCCCGAGTTCGAAACCGGCGGCTCAGCCTCACTCACTTACGCGAACAATAATACCATCCGCCTCGTTGGGGATGTCACAGGCCCGATCAGCGACAAGCTCGCGTTTCGTCTGTCAGGTTCCTACAATAAAGGCGATGGCTATGCTGAAAACCTGACAACCGGAAATGGTGTGAATGATCGCAACCGATGGGGTCTCCAGGGGCAACTCTTATACACGCCGTCTGACGATCTGAGCATTCGCGTCATCGCTGATTATGATGAGATTGATGAGGTGTGCTGCCTCCAAACGAATATTCTAGCCGGCGCTTCAACCATCGGCCTGATTGCCGAACTTGGAGACATCGTGCTGGAGGATCCATTTTCGTATGAGTATTTCACGAATTTCGACCCGAGCAACGAGCTTCAAAATGGCGGCCTCTCTGTGCACGTCGACAAAGAATTCAGCTTTGCCGATTTGACCTCCATTACCGCTTACCGCGAAGGTGAAAACTCAACACTGTTTGACATCGACCAGTCGACTGCAGATATTCTAAACAGCTTCAATGATGGCGAGAGCAACACGTTCACACAGGAATTTCGACTAACCTCGAACACACCTGACGCAACCGTGGACTGGCTTGTCGGCGCTTACTATTTCGATGAGTCGATCGACTTTCCAGGTGGCTTGGATTTCGGTGAAGACTCTAGAGCCTTCTTTGATCTTTCGACCAGCGTGTTTGTGCCAGGTGGCATCTACAATCTGATCGAGACCGTCGCTGGCATCACACCTGGCACACTGCGCAACGGCGATGTCCGAACTCTGGAACTTCGGGGCCAAGACAATAAGTCATGGTCATTGTTCGGAACCGCCGATTGGCATCTGACCGATCAACTCACGGCGACCTTTGGCCTCGGCTACATCTATGATGAAAAAGAAGCCTACGTGACGCAGATCAACAATGATCTGTTCTCACAACTCGATCTCGTTGGCGCCGGGCTGGGGTCGCTTGCGCCTTTCCAAACACTGCCTCAAACCTTCCCAATTCCGAACCAGTTCGAGGACGGGCGCTCAGAGGATGAAGAGGTTACCTACAATTTGCGGCTCGCTTATGAGTTTAGTGACAACCTGAACATCTACGCCTCATATGCCACTGGCTTCAAAGCGACGGCCTGGAATCTCTCACGCGACTCGCGTCCAACACCTGAAGTGTTCGCACAGATCGTGGATGCTGGACTTGCAACGCCCAACTTGCGCGCAGGCGGTCGCCTTGCAGAGCCCGAAACGTCTGAAGTCTATGAAATCGGTCTGAAGGCGGAATATGATACATTCTCGGTCAACCTTGCTCTGTTTGAGCAAGCTGTGAACGACTTCCAGACCAACGTCCTGACCGGCACATCGGGCCGCATTCTGGCCAATGCAGACGAACAAGCATCAACCGGTTTGGAAATCGAAGCGACATGGCTGCCAATAGACAATTTGGTCTTGTCCTTTGCCGGGACCTTCCTGGATGCTGAGTATGAGAGCTTCCCGGACTCGGCTTTCGGGGACCTGACAGGGCGCACCCCAGCCGGAATTCCCGAGATCTCGACGTCCACGGGCTTCCAATACAGCTTCGACCTTCAAGGGTTGGACGCGTTCGTCCGGGCCGACTGGCAACATGAAGAAGGGGCAACCTATACAGACAATGCTCCACTACAGGACCTTATCGGCTTCACCCGCGACTTCGACTTGGTGAATGCATCGGCAGGCTTCTCGACCGCAAACGATATCAATGTAAGCGTCTGGGGACGGAACATCTTTGGCGAGGAATATTTCACCAGCGTGTTCACACCGCTATTTGAGAGCACGTCTCTCGCTGGTTTCCCAAACCAGCCTGCCACTTACGGCATTACGGTTCGCAAAACTTTCTAGCTCCGAACTCGAACGACCGGGAGCGAACCTCCCAGCGCTTCCGGTCTCTTTTTTCTATCTAAGCGGTCGCGTCTTCGAGAGATAATCGTTGCGTGCTTTCAGGACCGCGCCAACAATCATCGACACTGTTAAGTCCTCAAGCGCATCACGGTCCATATCTCCGCGCAGTAAAAACTCGCCGGCCGACGCTGGCAGTCCATAAGACACTTCTGTCGCCGCGATTGCAAAATCCATCGGCATATCAAAGATCCGGGCGACCAGACCCGCCATATACTCTACGCTAGCTCGGCGATCATATTGTGTTGGATCACGATCACTCGATACGCTCGGCTCTGCCTGCAAGCGTTCGATCACCAAACCTCGTTCTTCAATATATTTCAGGTATTCGTGCGTGATCCCACGAACCATGCCTTCAAAATCTGTGGCCGCTTCGGCAGCTTTAAACTGTAACTGCCGCAGTCTTTTCAGCTCTCTGTCATAGAGCTCTTTGAGCAGCTCGGTGACGCCGTCAAAGTAATTGTAGATCAGCGACTTCGATACGCCTGCTTCTCTCGCAATACGTTCCAGCGTTAGCCCGGCAATTCCCTCTTGGACGATCAGCTGCGCCGCTTCATCCAGGATCATGCCGCGGCGAATTTCCGGTCGAAACCGCTTGCGCTGAGAATTTTCAACAACTGTCATGTTCGACTTTTACTACATCAAAGCGCGCAACACCATCATCTAGCCTGCGCTCCAATTAATCAGTTACGGGTATAATTCGCGAGAAAGTATAGAGAATTCATAACATTTCGTGATTTACATGCCTGACCTTGAGGTCACAATCTCGATTGTTAAAGTACTGAACATGCCTAGAACGCAAGCCACACCTGAACAAAAAGAAGAAGCTCGCCGTGTTATTCGGCAGGCAGCTGCAGATGTGTACAATAGCGTAGGTCCAGCCGGCGTTTCAGTGCGCGCGATCGCTAAAGAGGCGGGGGTCTCGGTTGGTACGATCTATACCTATTTCGGAAACCTGCAGGGACTTATGGAGTCTCTGTGGAGCGGCCCCGTTCAGCGTTATATCGATAAGCTCAACGTGATCGCGGCAGAACATAAAGATCCAGTCAAACGAATCGAGGCGCTGATGCGCTCCTATGTCGATTTCGCTCGTAACAATATCGAGATCTACCGGGGTGTGTTTATGTTTGTTCGCCCACTTGGACAGGCTGTTAAGGACAAAACGCCTGCCGAAGAAGCTGCGTTCGCGTCTTTAGCGATCGAAGCGATCAAAGAAGGGCAAGCGAGCAATCAGATCACGCCTGGCAATCCATTTGAAATCGCAATGATGATTTGGGGAAGCCTGCATGGTTGCATCGCCCTCCCCCATAATTTTGGCCGATCTGAGTTCGGTAATACGGATCCGATTCTAGAGCGGCTCATCGCAACAACTATTTCATCGATTCAAGCGTACTAGCCTGTCTGACCTGATCGACACAAAGTTTTCTGTTCGTCCCAATTTTTGTTGACGGCCAGGGTTTTCTACCCCAATGTTTGAACGCGTTCAAAAATAAAATATGCTATGCGCGCCGGAGGAAACATTGTCAGCTCATCACGATTTAAACCCACCCTCGTTCAACAAACCACCTCGACCCGTCGGCCTCAACGCAGACTAGGTCCGTCGCCCAATAGCGGCATATTTTCATTGGTTGAACGGAGGTCGCGCTTTGGATGACGCGTCACTAAAGTTTCGTACGATTTTACTTTTTGGAACGGTCGCATTTCCGCTTGGAATGATCGGACTTCCAATCGCAATCTATCTCGCACCGCTCTATTCAGGACAGCTGGAAATCGGTCTTGGTATAATTGGCGCCGCGCTCATCGGCACAAGACTGTTGGACTTTGTGACCGATCCCCTGATTGGCATCGTAAGCGATCGTTGGCGACCAAAAATGGGCCGAAGGCGCGTCTGGTTGATCATCGGAACGCTGACACTTGGCGCCGGAATATATATGCTGTTTTGCCCACCTGAAGGCATCAACGCAGTGTACTTTGTGCTTGCGGTTTCCTTGGCCTATCTCGGCCTTACGACGCTGCGATTACCCTACACGGCGTGGGCGGCCGAACTTTCATCGGACTATCATGCACGCACCAAAATCAGCTCTACAACGCAGTTCTTCGCGATTGCAGGCTTGTTGGCATCGACCATTATCCCAGCAATTCTGATCGCGCGTTACGATGCGACAAGTTTGGAGATTATGCGCGCAATCGGTTGGACAATTATCGCCCTGCTTCCGATAACTTCCGCAATTGTCTACTTCACCGTTCCTGAACCCGACGAGCCGATCGGCACCACGAAATTCGATTTCAAGAAAGCCGCAGCAACCGTCTTAACCAATGGCCCGTTCATGCGGCTGACGCTGGCCAGTTTGGTGGTGACGCTAGGCGAGACCTTTCGTCAATCGACCACGGTCTTTTTCGCGCGGGATGTCGTTGGCGTTCAGAACATTGGGCAGGTTTACCTATATTATTTCATCGCTGCACTCATCTTCATTCCTGGGTGGAGCATGCTTGCCAGGCGAATTGAGAAACACCGCGCGCTGATCTTAGCGCTTTTGATCGTTGCATTGACCAATGGCTTGATGGTGTTTTTAGGCGCTGGCGACAACGTACACTTCTACGCCCTCTTCGTACTTAAAGGCGCCTGCTATGGCGGCGTTGTGGTGCTTCCATATGCCATGATCGCGGACACGGTCGACGTCGATACAGCCGAGTCTTTAGATCGCCAGCAAGGTTTATTCTACTCGGTTGAGGCGATGGTCCAAAAACTCGGTTCAGCCTTAGGGGCAGGCATCCCCCTCATCCTCCTCGCATTTGTGGGCTACAATGCGGCCGGCGAAACAGGTGCGGATCCGTTATTCGCTCTGTCGCTGATCTACAGCCTTGTTCCATCTGCTTTGGTTCTGATCGCAGCATTCATGGTAGTAGGCTACTCGCTAACCGCGTCGAAACAAGTCGAGCTTCGTAGTCAGATTACGGAGCGCAAGTCTCAGCTTTCTGAATCCTAGACGACGTTGCTTACACAACCACTTCGATCAGTCTTGGACCTGTCGCCTTCATAGCGTCGGCAAACTCGTTCTGAAATTCAGACACCGTGGTGACACGGGCTGCCTGTACCCCCATTCCTTCAGAGAGCTTCACCCAATCCAACTCAGGATTGGATAGATCAAGCTGTGATAAGGCTTTCGGTCCAGGGGCGCCAACACCCACCCGATCGAACTCGATCTGGAGGATGGCGTAGGACTTATTTGAGAAGATGATGGTCGTCACATCGAGGCCTTCTCGCGCCATCGTCCACAAGGATTGCAGTGTGTACATCGCGCCGCCGTCACCATGCAGGCAAATGGTTTTTCGGTCAGGACATGCGACGGCTGCACCAACCGCGAGCGGAAGGCCTTGTCCGATTGATCCCCCCATTAGGGAAAGCCAGTCATGCGGCGCCGCGGTCGAGGTTGCGAGCGCAGGACCGATACCATTCGTGTTGGCCTCATCCGAAATGATCGCGCCTTCCGGCAACAGATGCGCTATGATCTTACCTGCTGCAAATTGGTCCAGCGCATCATCGCTCGACGGCAACTCTGTCTGTAACGGCGTTAGTGTCTTAGGTGCGTCGGAGGCGCCAACAAGATCAGCCAGAGCCTCCAGGGCCAGCGTCGAACTCTCGTGCTGGTGCGCTGCATAGATGATTTCGCATCCGTCAGGTATCAGCCAGCTCGCTTTCTCAGGATAAGCGAAAAAGGAAACCGGCGGTTTGGCGCCAGCGATGATCATCGTATCGACGCCCGCGAGCTCAGCCTCGATCATCTCTCCGAAGTAAGGCAGCGGCTGGACCAACACCCGCCCTGCCCCACGCTCCCGGCGCGATGTTGTTGTTGGGCAGAGCAGCCGAGCACCGGTCGCCTCCGCAATTCGGCCAGCATGTTTGGGCGCATCGCCGCGCAACGCATCGGCGCCGAGCAAAAGAACCGGTTTGTTCGACTCTTTCAAAGCACGCGCCGCCGCTTCAATCGCTGCGTGATCCGGCTCCGCCAGTTTCGGTCGGGGCAATGCGGGCGCTGGCCCAAGCGCCGGGTTCCAGGCCGTATCTGCCGGAAGAATAAGTGTCGCGATTTGCCCTTGCCCTTCTAAAGATGCCGCAACTGCGCGGGCGCCATCCGTTGCCACAGTTTTTGCGGACGGACTGGAATGGATCCATCCTGAGACAGGTTCCGCAAAGCCTTTAATATCGGATGTGAGAGGTGCATCATACTGACCATGATATGTGGCGTGGTCGCCAACAATATTGACAATTGGCGTCGAAGCGCGCCTCGCATTGTGTAGGTTGGCCAACCCATTGGCAAGACCGGGCCCAAGATGCAACAGCGTTGCCGCCGGCGCCCCCGACATGCGCCCATAGCCATCTGCCGCACCGGTGGCGACGCCTTCAAATAGGCACAGCACCGTGCGCATACCCTCGATCTTATCGGTGGCGGCAACAAAGTGCATTTCCGATGTGCCGGGATTGGAAAAACAGGTGGTGACACCCGACTGAACCAAAGTTGCGACAAGGCTTTCAGCACCGTTCATCGGCTGTGCTCCTAGAGTTTATGAATTCAAGGTCAGGCCGTTCGCAGCTGGCGATACTGGCCTCCAAAATAAAGAAGTGGTTCTCTGCTTGGATCGTAGGTTGCGCGCTGAACCTGTCCTATGAAGATCACATGATCCCCATAGTCGAGTTCAGCGTGCTTCTCGCATTCCAGATTGGCAAGGGCGCCCGAAATCAGCGGAATACGCGTCTTGGAGAGCTGCCAATCGAGATCGGTAAATCGATCCGTTCCCTTGGTCGCAAAGCGCGTCGACGTCTCTCGCTGCTCAGCTTGTAAAACATTCACACCGAAACGGCTTGAACTGGAAAACGCATCCAGACAGCCCAGTGACTTCCCAAGGCAAATTAGGACAAGCGCTGGATCTAATGAGACCGAAGTGAATGAGTTCGCGGTTAGTCCGACGGGGTGATCGCCGTTCATCGTCGTGACGATCGTGACCCCGGTCGCAAATTGCCCCATCGCTCGTCGGAAAGCGGCTGGATCTGAACTCGGCACAAATTCCAACGTGGTTTCAAGTGACACGACACGTGCTTCCTTGGTTTGAGAGAGATCGGAGATGCTTCGCTACGTCTTGATCCGCGCGCACCGAGGACTGATCATGGTTCCGGAACAATAGCAGCGGTTCGCAAACGCTCTTAGTCAGAGAGTAGCTCCGACCAAGAGCGTGCTAGACACAGTCTAAATACCGTAGAGGTTTTTGACGTTATCAAATGTAATCTTGCGGCGCACATCCGCAGGGTATTCTTTGAACATCTCATCCAGAACATCGCCCGAGCATGGGAAGGTCGAGTCTGTGTGCGGATAATCTGATCCCCACAGCAAATTGTCGACGCCGATAATGTCGCGCGTACGAACCGCAGGATGGTCATCTTCAATAGTCGCGTAGAACTGACGCCGCCAAGTTTCGAAAACCACGGGCTCATAAGCGATGCTATTAGGGTTCTTCCCATACTCGCGCTGCCAAGCTTGATCTAAGCGGTCCAGGAAGTGGGCAATCCAACCAGCGTTAAATTCGGCGAGTACGAATTTGACGTTCGGAAACTTCTTGCAAACGCCGCGAACCATAAGATCGATAAGTGTTTCATGCACCAGCGCATGAGAGTTCGAATATAGCGCCAGATTATCCCGCATCGCCGCTTTAATCACCCATTCCGGCGTTTCAGCGAAACAGGCAACGTGCATCGAGATTGGCGTGCCTGACTCCTCTGCCAAGGCCCAGATCGGATCATAAATCTCATCGAAATAGCGTGTTCCGGTCGGCGCGTTCTGAGGAATGATAACGCCTTTGTATCCGAGCTTCAGAACCCGCTTAAACTCTTCTAGCGCGACTTCAGGGTTTTGCATCGGCAATGCCGCCAAACCAAAGAGTCGGCCTTTCGAGACAGCACAGTGATCGTAAAGCCAGTCATTATAGTTCTTTTCCAACGCGATCAGGAGATCTGGGTTAGGCGTTTTGAACATAGAAAAATATCCGGGATACAGAACTTCCGCTGAAACCCCATCCATATCCTGGTCCTCGCCGCGGCGAGCGCCATCCTTTAGTCCAGGCCGGATGGCATCATAACCGCCTTTGAAATATGCGGCGATTTCAGGATCTGTAATCGAACCTGCTTGTGGCTTTTTCCCGCGCTTTCGTTCAATCTCGCCTGTTTTGTCCAGGCGAGTTGCCGCCAGGCACATGACAGCAATATTAGTGCCTTGATCACCTGGCTTGTTCGGGATCTGAATGGCGTCTCCGCCCTGGTCGGTCTTCACGACACGCGGCGCATCATCGCCAAAACGGTCCGCGAGACCAGCAAAGACTTCTGGGCCTTCGACGACATGAGAGTCTGCTGAAATGGCTTGCATTGGGTATCCTCCAGTTGACTAACGCCGCCTGCCGATTGCAAACGACTTTATATTTTGAACACGTTCAATCTATTGACGGTTGGAAAAGAGTCAAGCCAAGTTCGACTCGATTTTGGTCGTTGCATTTATCAGGGGCGTGCGGCACGCCGCTACATCGTGATGCCGCCATCAACGCGGATCACCTGCCCCGTGACATAGCCTGCTTTTTCTGAGGCCAACCAGGCGACAGCATTGGCAACGTCTTGCGCGCTGCCCCAGCGCCCCTCAAGTGGTAGCGATGCCCGCATCGCCTCCATTGTCTTTTCGCGGTCAACGCCCATTTCGAAGGCCGTCTTCCACATCCCGTCATCGATGACGCCAGGGGCTACCGCATTGATCCGAACCCCGCTTCGGCCGAGATCGAGCGATGCGTTCCGCGTGAATGAGTTCACCGCACCTTTGGAGGTTGAATAAGGAATTTGCCCAAGCGCACCCGTATACGCGGAGATCGATGAAATGTTCACGACATTGCCGCGAGACGCCTTCAAGGCCGGGGTCAGTTCGCTTGTTAAGAGGATGAGATTTCTGACATTGATGTCCATTATATAGTCGAGCAGCTCTGCTCGCACTTCACCCATCTTTTGACGTCCCCCGACGCCGGCATTGTTGACCAGAATATCAACACGCTCGGTTCGCTCAAGGATGGTCTTGGCCAGCGTCTCAGCGCTTTCGGGCTGTCCGAGATCTGCCTCAATCACGATCGGATCATTGGGCAGCGAAACGGCGAGCGACTCAAGCTTACCCTTGCTCCTTGCCACCAATACCAGTCGCGCGCCATCTGCAGCGAGCGTCCTCGCGATCGCTTCCCCAAGCCCCCGGCTCGCGCCTGTTACGACGGCTACCTTCTTTGAAAAATCGTATGTCAATCTCATCTCCGATCTGAATAAGATGGAAGAGCATAGACATATATTGAACAAGTTCAATTTATTTTGCAGCTTCCTTAAAGCCGAAGGCGCTGAACTAGAACGTCCAATCTTTTGCAAGCGTGTAAACGCTTTCGTTGAACGGACGATCGAAGTCGCGCGCGTCGATAATCCCTTCATTAAACTTCGCGTAATTCGAGATTGGCGCTTTGTTGGGTAGTGCATCGAGGCGCTGCCTCAACTCAGGCGCGCTTGCGACCGGAAGACACCTGAAAAAGTCGCTATCCCCCCAACTCGGATCGCCTGTTTCGCCTTCGATCAGAAGAAAGGGTGTCTTATATTTCTGAGCGGTTCGGTAGCTCTGGAAGAGCGACCAATTGACGATCCGGATGTCGCGAGTTTTGAACCATTGCCAAAAGGGTTGGCGTTTACGGTAGACTTGTATTCGATCAGCAATCCGGACGTCCAATGCCCAAAATTCATTTCCGTGATCATCCAACACATGAGTTGCGGAAAGCTTCATATCGGGATCGTGTTCGTAGCTTGAATGAGCCGCTTTCACCTGCTGGAACAAAAACCTCGGATCACATGGACCGATATCAATTGTTGAAAAGATATACGTCTCAAAGACTTGGCCGAGACGATCCACACTGAACTCACTGATACACCGCCGCCGATCGGACATCAGCCAGTATCCAGAACTTTTGCCGAGATCGACGCGTTCGACGCCGGGCTCAAATCTAAAAATGCGCGCTTTGTTTGAGAAGTCCGGCATCGGGTACTTCTCACTCGGCTCGTTCTCTGGATCCTCTTCTAAGTCGAGATCATCAAACTCTTCGCTCATATCTAGCGCCCAATAAGCGTAAGGGCTGCACCACTCGTTTCAGGGCAGGAGTTTCTTGCATACTCCAAACCTGGATACAGATCATAATCTTGGTCTTTGGCGGCAATGAATTGGGGCAGCTCTTCAGGGGTTGCCTCGTACCAAAAGCTCACATTGAAAGTGTCATACTCGCCATTCGGCAAAAACCCTGTCGGCCCGTAATAGCAATAGAGCACTGGATAGCCTTGCTCCTGAAGCTTCCGGCCAATCGGGCGCATGGCAGGGTTCTGATCCCGCCCATCATTGGCGAGGCCCATTCCTGTCCGGTAGGCAACCACTTCCTCGTCCAAGTAAGGGTGGTCGCGTTCACCAGAACGAGGGGTCCTCGCAAGAGCGTTCCGCGATTGCTCCCGATGCCAAAGAGCGTCTGCAGCTTCAAACTTCATCGAGGCAGATGCTGCACCAGCATAAGAAGTGTTCCCAACTTGAACCGGCGCGAGGCCAGCAGCACCTTGCCACAAATTGTCGGCATATTGACTTAGGAGCGGTGAGACGCATTGTTCATCTCGTATGAACCGGCCCATCTCGCTTTCTTCAACCATATTGGTCGCGGCTTGTTCCAGGAGATACCCCGCCCAGCCAAAGATATTTGGCCCGTCGGCACCGCCTAATGAGTCTAAAAATGCCGTCGCAGCATCGCCGGCCGATCGGCGATTCACGATGTCCATCATAGAAGAGTATTGATCCTCAAAGCGCGGGTCCATTTCGACATAGTATCGGTCTGTATGCCTCGTGACGCCGTACTGCGTTTCAAACCAATCTTTGGTGTAAGTTGTCCGGATCGCAGGAAGATAGGCTTCGCAATTATCGTAGAACTGATCGATGAAGGTCAGGTAAGCCTGCGCAAAATCTGCAGGGTGTTCGATAAACTGGAATTGCCCGTCGGCTATTTTGCGGGGTGTATCGAACCCCGAATATTGCAACCAGAATGATCCGGATTTGTAGACAATGCCGGCCCGCCGCTGCGCCTTTAGGTTAGAGGTGTAGGCACTCAGCTGCTCTTCTTGGAGCTTCGCCTTATAGGCTTCATGCCGATCAAACGCTGCGAGCACCCCGGAGCGTTCGCTCGCGACTGTATTTGGGAGTTGTTCTCGCTCGCTCAGGATCGTCGAGACAAATCGCCGATCTGGTGATTGCGCGAACCCTAAGAATTCGGTTCCCTCATAGCCAGGCCGCCAGGCTCCGTCAGTCTGGCGACGCACAAAAGCGAACCAGACAACCGGCTGCTCAGCCGCATAGGAGGCATTCTTTTCTTTCTCACCCCAGGCGCCTTTTCCATAGAGAAACACGCCATCAATATAGAAATTGATGGTGATCGCATCCTTATAGTGTTTCCAATTTGGGTGGGCTTTCCATTCTGGGAACGCGTCAAACGCAGCCGGGATGACAATCTCCCCCAGACGCGCTGTTTCGCCTTCCGATAAATGCAGACCATCTACGGGATCGCCGCCGATATATTCGAGCGCAGGGCTTGGCACTGCTTCGAAATAGGCTCCATCGGAAGACGCCGCTCTCTCGGCATAGATCCGGAGAGTAACCTCATAATCAGGCGTATCACTTGGATGGATGTCCCGGTTTCCCATTAGCGCAGCATAGTACCGGCCTGAGGCATCCTCATGGACGAGCCGCGCATCAGGCACGTTGCGATGATCAAGTCCATCTGCTTGAGCCAAAAGAGATCCGAACACGATGGATACAAGAAGGACAGTAAGGAGTCGCATGAGATGGTGTCACAATCTTGGTTTGAGGGAAAAGGAAAAGATATTGGTGGATCTATCCACCATCACCGCTCGTTTCTGAGAAATGGGCGCCTGCCCAATAAGTCATTTGTGGGTTGGGTTCGAACCGGGGTTGATGTGCACATTCGTCTATTCGCCCCCCTATAATGTGCCCGAGCTTACAGCGAGTATTCTCTCGCCCGTCATAACCGCAGCAGCCATAAGAATTATGATCTGTGACCACGTCATCAACCAAAGATCCCGGTGAAAACCAGATTTGTTTTTCCGCCGCGCGTCCGCTCGGGGCCGGGAGGATTTCTACGATCCAAGCTTCCCCGATCGGAATCTCGAGACTGTCATCTTGAGCCTGAAGACGCTGAAATTCGTGTACGTCATCGCGCAGTTGCAATGGCCCCGTGAGCGCGCTTTGGCATAGTTTACAATAGAGTTTTTGCGCGCTCATCTCTGCCCTCAACCTTCAAAAAACGCCTAGCCAGCCTTCAATGAACAGAAGCTGACTATTGCGACCGCAGTAAACTGCCGCGCCTCTGTTTTAAAGCCATTGAATCGATTTGCGGAGCTTTGTTGTCCTTCGCCTTTTTGCTTGTGCCTAGATCCCACAGACGTAAAGCTCGTGCGAAAGAGCTATTAAGGGGATAGTTGATCGTGTTCTTGAATATTTTACGAAGCGGCGTGCTTCTGATTTGGCTCGGCATCTTTGTCGGGGGCCCAACTTATGCTCAATCAGAAGAGCGCGCGGCAACCATTGGATCATCAGCCGCGCCGGTTCAAGTCGATCTCTATTTCTCCTACGCCTGCCCTCATTGCCTCGGTTTACTCTCAGGGGCGCAGGCCGACATTGACCAAGCTGTGGAGGCCAATGCCTTACAAATCCGATATTTGGAAATTCCGCGCTTTTACGCCCTCTCAACAAAGAATTATGAAGAAACGAATGCGCAGGCCGAACAACGCTCCATGCATCTTTCATTGATCATGCAATGTTTGGTTCAGCAGGGCGGCCCCGAAGGCTTTAACCGCGCGCACAAAGCGCTTCCTGGCCTCCTGCAAAATACCGTTGGATCAGAGCGAACGCTCCCTCAACCCGATGCACCGTCAAACCAAGTCGATTGGCATTATTGGGTTTGGGCTGACGAACCAAATGATCTCACGACGTCGCTTCTTCAGCCGCTGATTAATGCGGCTGGGATCAACGTCCAGCAGTGCGATCGAGATGCTGTTTCCCGAGCGTTCAGTACCCGCATGAAACAATTGCCCGGCCCAAGGAGAAAGGCAGTCCCGCAACTTGTGATCAATGGAGAATTGGTGCCGCAGGGCCCGAACCAATTTGGCCAAATGGAAACCATTTTACAGAACGCCAAAGCAATCGCGGACATCTTTCAATCCGATTTTGATTTCGATACGATGCACGCCATACAAGGCGGGCTACTGAATGGCGCGACGATCGACGATGTTGATGCGGACTTAACGCGGCGTGTCAGACTGAACCGACAAGGCAAAACCTATGGCCTCAGCTTTGGACCAGACGAAACGCGAATAACCGAACGCGGCACCGAAATCGCTTCCTTCCCGCCTGCCCCTCTGCTCGGCTTTTTATTCTTCGGCGCCAACGCGGCGATGATCGCTGATATCGACGTAGCCGCCATGCCTGGGACAGACCAGATCATTGCGTTCAAGGATCTGAGCGGCAACAAACTTCTGGTGTCCCGGCGCGCCAATGTCATCACATCGTTTTTATATCAGCCGATTGAACCTGAAGGCTTTGTATTCGCGATGGATCCCAAATAGACGGAAATATCAAACGTTGCGACTAACGCGGCCGGCCACGCCCGTCTCCGCGGGGACGTTCGCCCTCGGGGCTGCTTGTACGATCCCGTGATGGTCTCGATACTCTAAACAAGAGCTCGGAGCGCGACAGCACCCCATTATTGTCTGCGTCGGCGAGGTCGAACTCAATCCGAACCCGCTTGGAGAAATCCTCTTGTGAGATGCTTCCGTCGAGGTCGCGATCAAAAGCGATAAAGGACGGTAACGTGTCCTTTGCGCCTAAAGCCGCAAGGCTCCAATTCTCAAAGTCCAAAGCCGCCGCGTTGGATGAAGGGGTTAGGCGGAGCCACTCTCGTTCGATGCCGCGCTCCAATTCGCCACCGTCAAGAAAAGTGTCCTCGTTGCTATCCATACTGACAAAAAGGAGGCCAATGGGTTTCGCCGCCATGCCCGTATAGGTCGCGCCAGCGTTGCCGCGTTCGCCGTTTGGCGGCCCTCGCCGATCTGGTTTTGAAGCGCAAGCTGAAAGTAACAATCCGATTGAGCATGTTGCGATGAGTAAGAGGCGTTTCGTTTGCATATAGACTATATCCTTTGTGGAGACTGTTGGCTGGCTCTGGCGCTTTGCGTTCAAGCCTGCCAACCGGCCATCACGCTTTTGAGAAAGGCGATGGCGGTTTTGAAATTTCAAATGTGTATTGGGCCTTGAGTTGATTGTTCTGCTTCAACGAAGGACAAGGCTTTCTCCGTCTCCGAAAACTGAAGTCTGACGGTGTTTTAATGAACTGCCCGCTTCCCGGACCGCGTCAGTAGAACAGTTTTCTGAACCGAAGCGTCACGGTCCGCCCTTGCGCATCAAGCAAGTCGGGCTGATACGTAATTGGGATCAGACCTGTTGCATCAGTAACGCTTTGCTTGGCATCAAAGACGTTGTCGATCGAGAGTGCGACACGAGTACTGTCCAGCATTGGGTATTTTAAAAGCAGGTGTGGATTATTCCCAAAATTGTATTGCACCCGCAGATTGAGTGTCGCGAGATCATCGAATTCGAGACCACCATTGGCGCCATCGTCGACCTCCGTCGCACTCTGCCAATCGGCGCGCATGAAGGTTCCAATCGCGCCTTTGGCATACCCGACTTGTGCGGTGACGCGATGGCGCGCTGATCCGCCTTCGTCGCTAATCGCGTCACCATCCAATAAGTCGAGCTCCAGACCACCAGGCATTATCTGCAGCGAGTCTTCAAGCAGATAGGTGTGATAGAGGGACGCGAAGATTCGACCGCTGCCGCGACCACCACCACCACCACGCGGACCACCTTGCCCCTGGCCCGCACGTGGCCCGCGATCCTCACCCGCCGCGCGACGGGCTTCGCGCTCGGCGATGCGTTCCTGCGCACGGGCCCGGTCTTCTTCGTCAAGACGCTGGAGAAAGATCTCGCGGAGTTGGGAGCGTTCGTCGTCGCTGAGGTCGGGGCGTTCGCCGCGCGGAAGTGTATGCGACCAGTTAAACCCATATCTGATTTCCCGAGTTCTCGACCGATCAATATTGATGGCCCGGGCGTCGAGACTCACAAGCTGCCCATCAGCATCGCGCACGACGCGGTCGGCGAATGCCGCCTCGATTTGCGGCGTCAATCCCGGAAATCCCAAGATCGCGTCCCGGACATCGGTATCGGTATAAGTCGCGTTGAACGTGATATCCGGCGTCTCGAACGGCTCCCAGTTCACGTTAATCCGATGCACACGCCGCTCTTCTGATGCCAGGTCAGGATTGCCGCCGGACAGACGCGTGACATTCTCGACGGTTTCTCCAGTCGAGAAATCAAATATACGCGCGGTTTCCGTGATTGATGTTGGCGCGCCCAGCAAAGTGAGTTCTGGCGCCGTTTCGGTGAGCGCCGTTGAGGCAAGCACCTGCAATGAGTCGGTCGGGTGCCAAGTCAGGCCAGCGCCATAGGAATAGAGTGTCCCGAAGTCGGATACATCATCTACACGCGCGTTCGCGTTCAGATTTACGGCCCCGAATGGGTTGGACTCCTGCGCCGTTTTCAAGACCGGTATGTCCACGTTGACCTGACCATTGGTTTCGGTTCTGGACAGGTCGATTTCTTCGAACAAGAGGTTCTGTTCTGATTGCGAATTCAGTTCGCTCGCGTCCACCCCCAGTTTAAATGTTGAGACGACATCGCCCGCAGGAAGGGAGAAAAGTTTCCTGAACATGACGCCTTCAAGTGTTGCATCGTGCTCAGTCGTGTCTGTTACTTCTTGAAAACCAGTGATTGGATCAGTAGCGGTCTCGGTTTCCGTGTCACGGAACGTATATCCCCCATTCAAAGTCCAATTCCAATCGGGATAGACTTTGTTCAGCACAAAACGCGCTTCGCCGCCGATCTCATCTGTCTGCCGGTTCAGCGTATCGCTCAAATCAGATTGCGCGATCGATCGATTGCTTTTGACGGCGTCAAATCCAGCCACATAACTGGCACTCACGTCACCTGGCAAAAAGTGGCTAAAACTGGCTGTTAAGTCGACCGACTCTTCTTCAGGCAAGAGCGTTCGGTCCGCCGCGACTTCGGGGTCTGCGCTGACAATGTCGCGATCTGACTCAAACAGGGCGTCTTGAAACTTATACTGAAGGTCAACATTCCAACGCTGGTCATCGCGCAGCCGAAGCGTCGACAAATCGACGTCACCGAGCCATTGACCGCCCTCCGTTGGCGCCCCCAGACCCGTTCGAGCCGTGACCGCGTGAAACCGTTCGCGCAAAATGAAGTTGATCACTTTTTGGTTGGCACGATAACCGAACTTCAGCGCGACTTCTTCTGGGAGAATTTCGACGCGAGCGAGCGCCTCAGGCGGATAGCTCCGGATTTCCCGAAACCCTGAGATACGACGACCGTTTAACAAGATGGCCGGCGCTTCACCGCCTGAAGACTCGGTAAGCGGTTCCAAGTCGGCCAAAAGCTCTTCAAGGCTCGCCGCGCCATAAGAGCGGATTTCCGAGACACTCAAAGCGATATCCGGTTCGACATTCGCGAGCATCGGATTCAAACGATTTCCCTCCACAACAATCGTGTCTTGCAAAAGGGGATCATCCTGAGCCCAGGCGCCAACATGAATGAGAATGGCGCTTGAACTTATAAAGAGGGTTTTAAAGGTGAATTTCATGGGAGGAACTCTCTACTGAGATTAGGCTGTACGCGGCTAGGATTGGAACGCTCACGCCAGACAAGTCCGTCGTGATGAAGACGCGAATCTCGCCTCTACTCTTACCTGAGCGTCTAATAATGGCGCGGGTTATTTGATAATGATCTTGATTAGTGCCGGCATTGTTTGGGGGTGGACCGGAGCGCGGTAATAGCCACGCTTGTCAGCGAATATGACTGTTGGACCAGAGTAGACGCGGCGCACATTTTTTCGCTCGCCTTTAGAGGGAACATAAGTCCAGGCTGATGCTGGGCATTCGACTTTGCGCATGTCGCGGACATCTTCACGAAGATCACGATGCGACGTTGTTTTCTGGCGATCGATACGATCCTCTCGGAGATCCGGACATGCTGCAGGATTGAGGTGCCACTCGCCGGCCTCGGCCGCAGCGGCAGCTAATCCAACGATGATCGCAAGCAGAGTAGGTTTTAAGATTGAGGACATTTTCATTGGTTTGACTCCAGTCTGTTTGTCTGAAGTCCAACGATGACCACAAGGGTTTCCGTCTAAAGCCCTGGATTAAACTAAGGTTAGACCTCGTCCGACTTGGAAAGTCTGGATCGCCGAGAGGCGACGAAAGCAGCTATTTGAAGCACGGTACATTAAACCTCTGTAAGTCCGCATTTCTGGCGACGGAAGGCCGTGCGTGCTTCGTTGAACGATTATCAAATGCGCAACATATCGCAGCCCGAAAGGCGCATTTGATATGCCGTCATTCCCTCCCTTGAGACGGTGTACTGGCATGCTCAAGGAATCCCCCTCCGCTTGAGCATGCCAGCTTTGCTTCCAAACTTGTGGAAAGGTTGACGTTTTTAGGAACCAGGTCAGCACATGACTTCATCGTGAGCGAGTTTGAGTATCAAGTGAACGCGGCTTGAGCGATGGAAGGTTTGCATTGGGGCACCCCCAATTGCGCTTCCTAATCCAACGCCAACGAGGTTGCTTTCCTAAGATGTCCCGAGTTCACAAACCGCACGCTATTTTCGCCGCCCTCGCGCTATCAACCTTCTCTTTATCAGCCGCAACAACAGCTGTCGCTCAAACACAGAGCGCGTTTGCAGCCTATGATGAAACCAGCACCGCCATAGTTGACACGGGGCCTTATGCAGAGATCATCAGTGCCTTGTCTGTGGCAGAGCGCGGACGCACGCTCGTGGCTTATGATGTGGCACGAGCCCAGGCGCTTCCATTCTTTCAGCAATACGTGGACTATCTCAGCGCCGTAGAGGTCGAAACACTAAACCGAGACGAGCAGCTCGCCTTCTGGCTGAACACGCGCAACATCTTACTCGTCCAAGCGCTCGCCGAAGAACGCCGCGTCAGCGGCTTTAAGAGAAAGCGCGGCACGCCGGAGGCGCCTGGCGCGTTCTGGACAGAAAAGCGGATTACTATCTCTGGTACGCCTCTGTCTCTACAGGAGATTGAGCGAGATATTCTCTTCGCCGGATGGGATGATCCCAATATCATCTTCGGCCTGTATCAGGCGATCGAAGGAGGCCCCGCTCTGCCGCGTCAGGCCTTCTCCGGCATAGAAGTCACGGCGCAACTCGCCGACGCCGGGCGGCGGTTTGTATCTCTCCCCCGCAATCTTCGTGTGCGCGGCGACAAAGTACGCATCTCAACCTATTTTGATTGGTATGCCGAGCTCGCCTATGGCGGTGATGAAGCCTTGATGCGCGCGCACCTCGCAACGCTCGTAAAGCCAGACCAAAAAGATGTGGTCAGCACAGACGGCACTCTTTCGAGAAGAAATCTTTCTACCTCGTTTGAACAGTATCGGACGCGCCAAGCAGGTGCTGGGTCTGGTGCATCGGGGTCAAACTTCTCGCGCGGCGCTGGCTCTTAAGCTGGCGTGCGTGCGCTCGACCCCTTTCTGGGTATAGGCCTTCTCCTATGCGGTATCATGCTCGGTCTTGCCGGGCTGTCCTACAGCTTTCCCTATGGGGTCGACGTCACGCAAGCACCGTTGGCGCTTTACATCACTGTCGCCTTGTTCGCGGGTGGTCTTTGGGCCTTGCTCACTTTTCAGACTCGCGCAGTGAAAAAGGCCGCACCAGCGCTGTGGGTGATCCTCGCGCTTGGTCTGTTCATGCGCGGGGCCATGTTCTTTTCAATCCCGGTTCTGGAAGACGATAGCTATCGTTATCTCTGGGATGGGGCCGTCACCGCCAAGGGGATTGATCCTTACAAATATGCCCCCGCAGAGGTCGCGCAGAACTCTGTCTTTGGCACGAGTGAGCATGAAGCGCATTCACCTGATCTCAAGCAGTTGGAGGCGCTGGCTGAACAGCACCCTGAGGCGCATAGCCGGATCAACTTCCCCTATGTTTCGACGATTTATCCGCCCCTCACCCAAGCCGCCTTCGCAGTAGCGCATTGGATCGACCCGTTTGGGCTGAACGGTTGGCGATGGGTCTTGCTTTTGAGCGATCTGGTGACGTTCGGCCTACTTTTGAGCGTGCTGAAAGCCTTCCAGCGGCCAGCCGTTTGGATCAGTCTCTATTGGTGGAACCCGGTGGTCATCATGCAAGGCTTTGGCGCGGGACACATGGATCTGCTGGTCCTGCCTTTTCTATTGTTCGCCCTGCTGATGGCAAAGTCCAAGCGAACTGGGCTGGCGTCTCTTGCACTGGCTGGCGGAGCTGTTGTGAAGATCTGGCCTGTTCTGCTGTTTCCATTCTTGCTGCGCCCACTCTTAAGACGCCCAATCCTGGCACTAGTCTATTCAATCGGATTTGGCGTGACCGTTCTGGCGATGCTCTTGCCGCAAGTGGTTCACGCCGTAGCGCCAGAAGCGGGCCTGAATGCCTATGCCTCAGACTGGCGAACCCACGCTTTCGTCTTCGCTATTCTCGAAGACTTTGTTCTCGCACCGCTAGAAGCGCCCGGGCAAGCGGCGCGCTTGATTGTGGCGATGGCCATAATTTCGCTGACAGGCTTTCTGGCACTGAGGTTTGGCGATGATGTCAGCCGACTGCCCAGCCTATGGGCGGTCGTGATTGCGGCTCTGATCTTGCTCTCTCCAACCGGCTATCCTTGGTACTTTATCTGGCTCGCGCCACTGCTGCCATTCCTGCCGCGATTTGGACTCATCGCTTTGTTCGCATTCGCGCCGCTCTACTGGCTTAGATTTCAACTCGGCGATGATGCGCTCATCTATCAATGGGGGATCGTCCCCGTCGCCTTCGGCATCCCTTTAGCGCTGATCGCGCTGCCTTATCTGAAAAGGAGATCTCGTGATGAGATCGGTCATCATCATCCCCGCTTTGAATGAAGAAGCTGCAATTGGCGGCGTTGTTCGCAGCATTCGACCGAAAGTCGATCAGGTCATTGTCGTTGATAATGGCTCCGTAGACCGCACCGCTGAACGTGCCTCTGAGGCGGGCGCGTTTGTCATTCATGTGCCGAAGGCTGGGTACGGCCGCGCCTGTCTCGCTGGGGTCCAGGCCTCGCGAGACGCTGACCTCATCATCTTTATGGACGGCGATGGCGCTGACGATCCAAACGACCTTAACGCGCTGATCGACCCGATCCTCAACGGGGGCATGGATTTCGTCGTCGGCTCGCGTCTCCTCGGCACAACGGAGCGCGGTGCTTTGACCTTCGCGCAGCGCTTTGGAAATCGACTGGCGACAGGATTGATGCGAATGATCTGGGGCGGCCGTTTCACAGACCTCGGTCCATTTCGCGCGATGACGCGTTCCGCCTACGATACACTGAACATGCAAGCACCGACCTATGGGTGGACGGTCGAGATGCAAGTACGCGCGCTGAAGCAAGGCCTGCGGTACGGCGAAGTCCCGGTGACCTATCGCCGTCGTATCGGCATATCGAAAATCTCTGGAACCGTGAAAGGGGTCGTCTTAGCCGGTTGGTTTATTCTCGGGACGATCTTTAAGGAAGCGCTTCTCGTTCAAAAGAAAAGGGTAAGTGAAAGCGCGCCGCAATCGAACCCCAACAGTGGGCCACCAATGCCGCCGACAGCTCCCCTGCCCGAGCGATTGAAATCTATCTGATTCATTTGGAATGTGGACAGATATTGCCTTCTATACGTCATGGATTTCTTTCACCGGAATCGATAATGTCGGATAGCAACAAAAGAGACAAACCATGCGATCGATCGTCGTTTCCATTTTCAGTTTAAGCGTCTTAGCGTCCGCCTGCGTCGCGACACCCACAACAGAAACAGGGCAACTGAAGCCCGGAACCGATTGGGTCGCCAACTCATCGGAATGGCGCGCTGAAGCAGAACAGGTCTTCGCAGACGCTGAGCGCTATATTTCTGAGGTTGCGCAAAATAGAGAAGACGGAACGTGGGGCGTCATCCTCGATCTCGATGAGACCGTTTTGAATAATGTCACTTACCAAGTCGAACGTGATCTTTCCGAAACATCATACTCACCGGAAACCTGGTACGCCTGGACACAAAGGGAAGAGGCGACCCTTGTTCCTGGCGCTTCCGGCTTCATAGAGTTTGTGAATGCGCGCGGCGGTCACATCGCATTTGTCACCAATCGCCGGGACACTGAGCAACTTGCAACTGAGCGAAACCTGGAGGCACTTGGCCTAAAACGGAATGAGGACTTTCGGGTATTTCTCACACGCGCGCTCCCGAACGCCCCAGGGGACAAAGAGGCGCGCTTCGCTTTAGTCCCGATAATGCTCGATGCCCAAGGCTATCCGGATGTCGAGATTGTCGCTTATGTCGGTGATAATAAGGGCGACAAACCCTCAACGGTCGGTGACTGGGAATTCTTCTGCATCGACCAAGGCGCGATGTATGGCGAGTATTGCGCAGATACTCCTGGAAGTGGGTGATGCTTCTGTTGCGCGGCGCCCCGCTTAGCGCTGGCTTCCCTCTAGTTTGAGAATGAGGGCCTGGTGGAAACGGCCTCGTCCGTAAACGGTGCATCCTTAAACATCAGTGGATAGTAATAGTCCCGAAGTTCGGCGTGGAAAGTCCGCACACGGTTTTCATAGGTCGCCGCAGCGCTTGTGTCTGTTTGACTAAGCGATTGAAAAACGCGCTCGATTTTTGCCGGAGGCGACAACCATGACAGCATTGCTGACAACCCGTCCCGGCGCATGCGCCCATCGCGATACGCTATCGACAAAGGCTCAACCGTTTGGTCCCCGACCTGCTGAAACGCGTAATACCATTTCCACTCAAAGGTGCCCTCCATGGTCGCATAGTCAGCCCATTCCGGATGGCGCTCCAGGAAGGGGTCCATCGTCGCCGAAACCGGAAGGTCCCAGGCATCGTTCACGGTCTCGCGCTGCGTCAAAACAATGTCGCCGCCATCCGGCACCGCGACAGCAGAATCAACTGCTATTTTGATCCCAGCAGGCGCCACAATAGCCAGGGCGAGCCAAACCCCGAAGAGAGTTGTGAGATTTATCGGCGCCGTCCAACCGTGCGCGTTGATCCAAGCAATCACCGCCCACCAAAAGGTCAAATGGAGCAGCACGGCCGCGCTCGCGACGAAGACTTGAACCCCTGACGCGCCGCTGAGCAGCGCGGCCACCCATAAGGGGAGAAGCAATACAATCGAAACCGCAGCCAAGCGGAGCCCGGCACGTATGCGCCAGACGCCCTCATCCGTGGCATCGAGAAGTTCGTACCGGCCATTTGCTTTTTCACTCGCGCGAAGATCATGCAGCAGCAAGATGAGGAAAAGCGGCGACAGAATCGCAACCACGAAAGCATAATCAAACCGTCCAATCAGCGCGAAATCCGGGTTTGGGGCGTCGGTCTCATAAATCTGGCCTTCGAGCGCAAGCATGCGAATACGGTGTTTCCACGGCGCCGTGTCGCGCTGACCAAGGGCAGCGAATGTAAACTCCGAAGGCGCATCATAGGTCAGGTGGAATGTGTAATAGGCCGCACTGCCCCAATCTTGATACTCTTCGATCGCAACCTCGCGTTCAATTGTATCTGCAGCCTTTAGCCGTTCGATCGTGTCTCGCTGGGAGGACACTTCTTGCAGCCCAAAGAGCACAGCAAAACTTGCAGCTGCAAATGCAATCAGCAACCAAACCTGAGCGGAGCGGTCCTTTGATAAGAACCACAATTCACGGGTTAAAGCCGTCATGGTTTGAGCCTCGCGCTAAGGCCCGCTCCAAGCGCCAAGAGCGCCGCCAACCAGACACTTAACATAAGGGCTGGGCTAACAGTGCGGGCGACCCGCTCATCGGCGGCGGCGGGCGTAAACTCGAACTCGTCCAAGACTTTCCAATTGTCAGAGGAGATACGCGCACGGCGTGAGGCTTCTGCGCCCTGATTGCGATTGATGTCGTCGATATATGACAGCCGCTCGATATGGCTCTGGTTCAGACCTTGAACAAAATCGAAGCGCACAGCCTCTGCTTCCCGCAAGAACCTATGATGTGTGACAAGATCGGTTCCGGACAGATATCTCGACGCTGCTGAGATTGCGATGACCGGAGACAACCAACCATACTGGGTCACATGCTGCGACTGCGACCACTCCACCCCCATGCGTCGATCTGCATACTCATTCATGACACTTGTGAGATCGGCTTCCGAAGTCTGAGCAACAATCCCTCGGAAATTCACGGGTAATTCTTCAACGCTCTCTACATCGTACTGTGCCAACAGGTTCGCACGAAGTTTGGCAAAGGCGGGATCGGCAGCATTGTGCCCATCGCCAAGCTCCCTGATGTCGGCATACATCTGAAAATCGGTTTCCAACTTACCCGGTACAGATACGGCAGCGCTTGCCGATGCGACGGCCAAACGCGGAACGATGAGCGCCCAGATAAGCCAGACGAAAACGAGCAGCCCGAGTGCAATGCCTCGTGTTGAGGACATTGCTGAAACGACCACGATAATCGCGCACCAAATAAAGAGGTAGATACCGTATCCGAGCGCGACGCTGAGCCCCATCGCCCAAGCCTCACCAAGCGCCGTCGTAACGCCAACAAGTATGAGCAAAGGCACTAACAGAGCCACACTCAAACCCGCCAGCGCCAAAAGCTTTCCAAAATAGAGCGAATGCCCGGAGGTCCCCTGCGCGAGAAGCGGCGCGAGGGTTTTGGCTTCGCGTTCTCGAACAAAGACGCCATGGCCGAGCGCGATCAGCAAAAGCGGAACCAGCAACTGATAAACGAAAGCTGGCGTGATCCCTTCAAAGCTACCAAGGTTTGCGCTTGCCCGCGCATCAGCAAACATGGCCGTATTTTGCCGGTGCCCTTCTAAGAAAATCGACTGTCCGGTTACGGCATCAACACCGGGATCAACGATAGAAAGCGGCGGCGGCGTTCGAAACACATAGTGCCCGTAATGGACCATTCTATGCGGATGGCGATCCGGTTGCGCAAGGAAGGTTTCTTCGGCTGTTTCCTGCTGGTGCACGCGCTCGCTGCGCTCATGCGACATGCGCTGCGCATTCAGGACGCTGGTTGCGGCGATGATCAGGCTGACAATCAAAAACGCGATGATGGCGACTTTTGACCGAAGCCACAGTCGCCATTCTTCGCGGGCGATGGCGTACGTCGCCGTCATGAGGCAGAGCGCCCCGCGAACGCTGCATGCACGGCATCCGTATCGATTTGACCCGCTTCGGGGCGATCGAACGCGCCGACAAGTTCACCATGTCTAAGCAGGCCAATTCTGTCGGCGACTTGGCAGGCGCCGTAAACATCATGCGTGACCATGAGGATAGAGCGACCATCAGCGGCGAGCGAACGCACCAGAGTGTTGAACTCATCAATCGCGACCGGATCGAGACCGGAGGTCGGCTCGTCCAGAAGCAGGATCGGTGTGTCGCGGAGGAGCGCCAGTGCGATCGCAACTTTCTGACGCATACCTTTTGAATAGGTCGACAGGCGATTGCGCCGCGCGTCGGGTTGCAGCGACACACGGTCGAGTGCGGCATCCAGATCCGCGTCACGTGCCTTCACCTTTGCGAGGGAAAGAAAGTAGCCCAAATTCTCATAGGCATTGAGGTGTGGGTACAAAGTGGCTGCCTCTGGGAGGTAAGCTGTTGACTGCCGACTGGCCTTCAAATTGGCAGCCACTTTGTTCCCGAGTACGCGCGCAGTTCCAGAGTCGGGCGATAAGAAACCAAGAAAGGTCAACAAGGTCGTTGATTTCCCAGCGCCATTACCGCCTAGCAGTGCATAGATATCACCAGATGACACACTGAAGGAGACATCTTTTAAGACTGTCTGCCCTGATCGCGTGACGGTGAGTGACTCAGCTGCGAGCGCTATTTCCATATTGAACTCCTAGAACCGATAGGCCGCGGTCAAACGGACACGCTGCGGCGCGCCCGGCTGGACCCAGACATTGGCAAAAGAGTCCGTGTAATAGGTTTCGTCAAACAGGTTATCGACATCCAATCGAAGCGCGACATTCTCAAACGGCTCAATCTCACCAAACACCCGAACCGTCGTATAGTCCGGTAGAGTGAAGTCGCTGCCAAGCTCGCCAGAACGCTCGCCAACGTAGAGCAGACCGCCGCCAATTTCGGCTGGCTTATCGCCGACATTGAAGGCCTTCGTCACCTGCAAACTCAGCTGATGCTCGGGTGAGTTGACCAGCGGCGTTCCTGGTTCAAACGATGTGAAGGTAGATGTGTCGGTACCGCTATTTGTGTATTCGCCATCGGTATAGGCATAGGAGAACCAAACGCTGACATCATTTGCGAAGGTCAGATTTGCGTCGGCTTCGAGACCTTGGCTTTCGGCCTCACCGGCAGGGATTGGGTCACTGAAGCCCGAAGCAAAGACAAGAATATTACTCTGTTCGACATTGAACAAAGTCAGGGATGCTGTGCCTTCGATCTGATTGGAAATCTGCCCAAGGTCGGCTTTGATGCCGATCTCTGTGGACTTGGTTTTATTGGGATCGAACGAGTCGCCATCAGGGTCGGTTCCTGACAATTGGCGAATGCCCTCACCATAAGCGCCATAGAGGCTGATCGCGTCTGTCGCATTATAGACGACACCAAACTGCGGCGAGAAGTAAGTGTTCGAGGAGCTTTCGGTTGTGACAGGATCGGCTCTGCGGTTCTCAAGATCCTGTTCGAAATCGTCGAAACGCCCGCCGATACGGACTTGCAGCTTATCTGTCAGATCGATTTGATCCTGGAAGTAGAAACCTGTCCCGCTCAAGGTCTCCAGACGGTCAATTTGTGCCGTTGCATCAGGTCTTGGATACTGGCCATACACAGGGTTGTTGACGAAGATCAGGAGGTATTCTGTCGGATCAAGTGAACTGCTCGGCGCGCCGCCAATACCAGCCTGACGGAAGCGATCTGCGACCTGGTCGTTGTCGAACGTGTCATAATCGACCCCCGCAATCAAACGGTGGCGCAGACCGCCAAGTTCGAACTCACCCGTTAGCTCGGCACGCAACACTGTGTATTCGGCCTCATAGTCTCGGAAGCGGAAGAAACGCGAGATCGCCTGACCATCGACGAGATATGGCTGGCGGCTGCCGAAATTGGTCTCGTAGGCATCTCCGACAAGCGATGTTTCGCGGAAACCCGCGCCGAGCAGAAGCCCCCAATCGTCCGAGAAATCGTAGCGGTATTCGAGCTGATGGCCGAGCGTCTCCGTTTCGATCAACGCATCCGGCTCACCAACAAACAACTCAATCGGTGAAAAGCCGAACGTTTCGGAGAAGATCACGCCGCGATCCTGCGGCAACTCTTGATTGGTATACTCCAACTCATAGGAAAGGCTGGACCGCTCGCTCAGAGCGAAACGAATGGAGGGATAGAAGCCATATTTCTGCGTTTCTTTGCCTTCACGAAAGCTCTCAGCATCTTCATAGAAACCGATCAAGCGCAGGCCGACTTCGTCACTCTCGCCAAACACTGTCTGATAGTCGCCTTCTGCGCGATACTGCTCCCAGCTCCCGATTGTCCCTTGGATATAGCCTCCGGTTTCGAACTCCGGACGCTTGGTAACAAGATTGATCGTCCCGCCCGGTTCACCTCGGCCAAACAGCGCCGAGCGAGGGCCTTTAAGCACTTCTACAGACTCAATTCCGACAAGATCACGCGGACCACCAAAACCGCGCCCGGCATTGAAGCCGTTCACAAGGAAGCCGCTTGGCAAGTTAATATCGCCTGAGAAACCACGAATTGAAAAGCTGTTCCAAAGACCGCCAAAATTGTTTTGACGCGCAACTGAGGCTGAGAGGTCGAGCGCCTCATCAAGCGTAAAAGCACCCGCATCGACAAGCAGTTCATTATCGATGACCTGATTGATCGTCGTTTCCTCAAGGAAATCAAAATTCCCCTGATAAGCCCTCCGTTCACCGATCACAAAAACCGTTTCTTCAACGCGTTCTGCCTCTTCGTCTTGGGCGTTTGCTGGCGCTACGCTTAAGGCAATCCAGCTTGCCGATACCATTGCGGCGGCGACCGTCATTTTCATCATTCGGTTGCTAGCGGTCTTACTCATTCTCAATCCCAAACTTCATTCGTTAGACATCGGTGCGTTATGTTATCTAATAACAGGAATCAAGTGAAACATACTGTCCCGGAGGATCGTTAGCGCCCACCTTGCTACCCGACGGCCTGACGCGATCTGAGCAATAGAATAATGCGCAAATCACGATCCCAGATGGCGCAGCGGTCCAATTACGTGCGAACATTGAACCTCATTGTGAAATCCTTGGATCAAATAGGGTTCCCTGGGAAACTGGAGCGCAACTGCAAATTACAACGTTATGCAACGCTCGAAATTTTTCGATCGGTCTCGCCGGAAACGATGACTTCGACTTCGTATCGGCGACAGGCATACATAACGTGTCTTTGGTACAACACACCGCCTCTTCTATCGACGTTCAATCCCCGCATCCAAGCCAACAAATGATAGAGATCGATCAAAAACGTCCTTCCCTTTCGCAGCGGAGTCTCCAATTGAAGATCCGAGTCGCTAGATGGACACGCCTCGCCAGGCTCATTAAAAAAACGTAAAATTTTTACGTAAATTTCTTGTTTGTGTCGTTAAATATGTCTACACCTCGTGCCTGGTTGCGGTGGCGACAAGACAACGGAGGTGGGGATGCGCGGTCGACAGAACGACGCCGAAGGTACTTCACGGCTTACAAACCGAGAATTGGAATGCATAAAACTGGTCGCTGATGGAGGCTCCGCCAAGGAGATCGGACAGCTGATCGGCGTGGCGCCAAGGACGGTCGAAAAACATTTAGATCAGGCCCGCTTGAAACTGGGCGCAAAAAATAGAGCGCACCTGGTTGCGGCGGCGTTTTCCATTGGTCTGATTTGAGCTTCCAGATTGCACGAGATGCCTAACCCTATGGTTTCTTTCGTATAATTCGCGGCAGCCGTGGCGATGAAAAATACGTAGGTATTTTAGGCATCTTTGATCATGACATTCGATTAACTAAGCTGATTCTGCGCGGGGGACCTCGTGCGCATAAAACTGAGTATCTAAAGGAAAATATCATGAGAAACATGCTTCTAGCTGCAGTAGCAGCAGTCGCCATTGCACCTGCTGCGTTCGCAAATGGCGGCCAGATCGCGGGCGTTGTTACACCAGAGTGTGAAGTGGACGACCTGTTCGCTACTCAAACATTCTCGGCAATCAAAGCCGGTGAACAAATCACTGATGGTATGACGCTAGTTTGCAACGATGCCGATGGTGCGGAAGTTGTTCTTCGCTCATCGGAAGGCGGTTTGGAATCTGATGACTTCGAAGATCTCGAAATCGAATACCAAGCCACTCTGGATTGGGGCACTGGCAGCATCGTACTGAACACGGGCCCTGCTTCTGGCAACAATGACGTACAAGTTTCTAGTACGATTCCAGGAAGCCCAGATTTTGTTGATGGTTTGACTACAACTCTGACGATCGTGCTTCAAGAAGACGGAGAGTACGCTGGCGGTTATTCCGACACAATTATTGTCGACCTGCTCGCACAATAAAACCCAAACTCGTAAAGGGGGGGGGGCTTTCCCCCCTCCCTTATTTCAATCGCCATACAGTTCTTGGCTTCCTTCGGTTTTATAAAGGTTGAGTAGATTATGATTGGTCAGCGCTTGGGGCAAATGTCCCTTCTCTTTTTTGTAACAACCCTATTTTGCGCTCTCGAAGCTTGGGCATACCGTGTCCAGCCGATGAGCTATGATTTGGCTACGTCTGGGCCAGAAACTCAGCAAACTCTGCGCGTCGAAAACACGAGAGATTTCCCACTCACATTGGAAATTCTGGCGTATAGCATCGAGTTTGACGAGACGGGCGCAGAGACTTATGAGAGCGCGGAAGATGACTTTTTGATCTTCCCCCCGCAAATGATTATTGAGCCAGGCGCAAGCCAGGCGATCCGCGTCCAATATGTCGGCGATCCCGCCCTGGACGTTTCAAAGTCTTACCGTATTCGCGTAGAGCAAATTCCCGTTAGCGTTACAGGAGGCGGTAGCGGCGCGATCGGAATGGCCGTAAGCTTTTCAACGCTCGCAAATGTCGTTCCGAACAATGAAGCGCCCGCGATGACTGTCGTTGATGTTGCCGCTAGCCAAACCGAGGGCATGTGGTCAGTTACGATAGAGAACCAGGGCGATCGCTATGCACGGCTCAGCCGCACCAATTGGAGCATCGCCGGAACTTCTATAGACGGCGAAGAAACCAAGAGCTGGTATGACGGCAATATTGTGCCGCCAAAATCGCGGCGAACGATTGAAATCCCGGCGCAAGCAGCAGAAGTTCTGAGCGCGGCCGACTTCTCGCTCGACGTCACCGAGTAAGATTAGATTGGTCCATGACTCGTCGACACGGATGCTTCGATGACCTGCTACTTTCGGGCATCGTCACCCTAACTTTGTATTTCGGTTTTGGATTGCTCCCTTCCAGCGATGGAGGTGAGCAATCCAGCACTTTTGACTTACCATTTGTCGAAATAACGGCAGCCGAATATGCCCTCCACGAGGACGACTCTTTCGCATTAGAAATCGCGGCGGGACAGCAAACTACTCGGCAAAAAACAGCAACATCTAAAGGTGCTAGCGAAACTCGCCCTATGGCATCTGCCAGTACCTCTAACTCAACTCATGAGCCGAAGCCGGACGTCGGTACCGTTAGCGCAAATACTCCGACCGCAGCAACGACAAGTCGTGAGCCTGAACCGTCCGATCCAAGCCCCGAGCCCGCTCCTGTAAGCTATTTTCCCTTACAGGTTCCGCTGGACTTGAACGGGGTTTACCTCGGTGAAATTCAAGCCGACGTATCTTTTGATGGACAAGCAAAACTGCCAAAGGAGGAGCTGTTACGTCTCCTGCGTCCACGGCTGAATGAAGATTTCATGATCGGCTTGGAGTCTCTCTTAGCCGCCGATGCTGAAGAGAAAATAACGCTCGCAGCGCTTTTGGAGCTTGGGCTCGATGGATCTTTCGATCAATCAAACCTGATCATGAAACTGAATGTTGCAGGCAACGCGTTCGGCGTTCAGTCAATTTCTCTGCAGAATAAAATCGCGCAATCGCCCGATGGAGCACACACGCCAGCGAATTTTTCGGGTGGCTTCAATATGGCCTTAAGGCCCTCCTACACGCACACAGATGCGGCGGGAACCGATGGGTTTGAACCCCTCCGAGCCGACTTGCAAGCGTTCACAAATATTGGCGGTTTCGACGGATGGACCCTTCTTTTGGATGCGGACTATGACGACAGCCGATCCGAGCCAATCAAACGACGCGATCTAACATTGGTTCGCGACAACTTTGAAAACGCGACCCGTCTTCGGGTCGGCGACTATCGATCGCAGAGCCTTTCTTTGTTCCAGGGATCAAGTGAACTGCTCGGGGTAAGCTATACGCGCAATTATCGTGAAATTCAGCCGTTCACAAACCTGCGTCCGAGCGGTCGCTCCAGCTTCACGCTTGATCGTCGATCGCGCGTCATTGTCGAAGTAAATGGCGCCGTCGTTTTCGATGACTTTCTAGACGCCGGCAGCTTTGACGTAGAGGACTTCCCATTCTCTTTCGGCGCAAACGAAGCACGTGTCTTCGTGGACGATGGAACCGGTGTGCGGGAATTCTCCGCATTTGATTCTTATGTTGAGAATGAACTGCTCAATCCTGGACTCGACAGATTTGGCTTCAATCTTGGCCTCCTCAGCAATGGGTTTCTATCAGACGATCGCTACACAGACGATCTCGCCTTCACTGGATACTATCAACGCGGCATCTCCCAGAACCTGACCGCCTCAACGAACTTCGAACTGGACCCAGATACGGCGCAGGTCACTGGCGGCATGGTGACTGGCTCTCGTTTTGGCGTTGTCGCCATCGAAACAGCGCTGAGTTGGGATGAAGCCGCTGATTACGGGTACGCCACGGTCATCAATTATACGTCCCCGCGAACTGTTCGACCGGCTTCATCACAGGGCGCATCTTGGACCAGTGAGTTTAGCGCTCAAGCGCTCTTTCGAAATCGTGATTTTCGCAGCGTCTCGTCGCAATTCAACGGCCAAGAAACCCGATTGGACCTGAGATACAATCTGAGACGTGGCCGACTCGGCCTCGATGCATCGGTGAGTCATAGCGTCATAGATCGAGAAGAACGCAATAGCGTTCAGGGCGGCGCAAATTGGGGCTTCGGAAGTATCAATCTCGGCGCCCGCCTGCAGCATCGCTGGGGAGATTCCCGTCAGGAACAGACCCGCTTCCTTGTCTCTCTTACCAAGCGACTTGGCCGTTCGCAGCGACTGCGGGCGCGGGCTGACACCCAGGCTTTTCGCGAAGCGAGCTGGACGCGGACATCGTACCGAAACCTTGGAGACTGGGATGGCAGGGCGCGTCTAACAGACAATTCTGGCGCTTACGCTGGAGAAGTTGAAGCGGGCTATGTCGGCAATCGCTATGAGGGCCGACTTCGACATGTCAGCTCGATCGATGAGAGCTCAGTTCGAACATCTAGAACCGAAGGCATTGTTTCGTTTGGCGCAGGCTTCGCAGACAATCAATTTGGCTTTGGTCGCCCGTTCGATTCTGGCTTCATCATCGCAGATCGTCACAAGACGCTTCAAGACAGGACCATCAGTTTTTCTGAGGGGCTGATCGGAGAGATAGCCAAGTCAGACGGGTTCGGAGCACCCTTCATTCCTCTTCGGAGTGGATACCGCCGGGTCGGCTATGAAATCGATGTCGATGACCTACCGCCGGGCTATGATCTCGGCGCCGGTGAGGTTGAGGTCTTCTCTGGTTTCCGCACCGGTTACAAGCTGACCGTTGGCTCAGGACAAGCCAACACGGTAATCACACGGCTCGTTACACCAGCTGGTGAACCTGTGTCTTTGATGTCAGGCCGATTGGTACAGGCTGACGGACAAGGCGAACCAAACAGTTTCTTCACAAACCGTACCGGCCGAATGGTTGTGGAGCGCGTCGCGCCGGGTCGCTATGATATTATTCTGTCGCCCGCAGAGACCAAGGTTGGTACCTTAGTCGTGCCGGAAGACGCCCAGGGGCTCGTTCGGATCGATTCAATCGAGATACAGGAGTGATGTGATGCACGTGGATATTCGGATAAAGATCATTACGGCTCTCCTTGCGATGGTCCCGCTCTCAGCGAATGCCGAGATAGACGCGAATGTCGAAACCGTCGCGCAGATCAATTACGAGCCCTATTCCGGTGTTGCCGGAGCTGCGGAATTGCCTCTCACAGTGACGAACTCCGGCACGGTGCCAATGCAGCTCCAGGTCGAGATACGCCCGCAATCGACAAGCGGTTTCATATTTGAACGCACGGCATTACCCGTTCGGTTGCAGTTTGACGGCCGCGAAAACAATCTCGAGAGACTTGCCTTCCCCACGTCGATTGAAGCCGAAACGACGTCCGTTCTCAAGATTGATTGCCTCGTTGATGCGGCGCAGTTTGCGGAAAGCGGCGAAGACACTCTGACTGTTGATATCGAGGTTTTTGATGCTTCAACATCAACGCTGGTGGCAAGCCTGCAAGCCGTCGATATCAACTTGAACGTCGCCCCTCATGCACAGATGAGCATTGCCGGCGCGCTTGGTGGACAAGCGGGCAGCAGGAACTTCATGTTGGTCGATTTCGGCGAAATGGAATCGAACGAAGAAGAGTCGATACAGATCAGAATTCAGGCCAATACCGACGCTGAGGTCACAATCTCATCCGAGAATAATGGGCGCATGGTGCATGATAGCCGACCCGACTTGTCAGCGGACTATTCGATCATTTTTGACGGCCAGATGTCAGAGCTTGCCTCAGACCTTGTCGTCATCCGCCGTCCTGCAAGCGTGTTCGCAGGCACATCCTATCCACTCACGTTCATTCTGGGCGACACCACTCAGCTGTTTGAAGGCACCTATCGCGACTTCGTAACCATCGACGTTGAAGCACAGTAAGCAGTTCAACAACGGCGATCGTGCTGTCCTCCCGTGCCGGCATCACGCGGATTCGCCCGGCATCCTTTTGAAAGCCTGAGTCAAATTCTATTCACAGGAAGCTTCATGTAGACGTGACCATCGGATTCAGCCGGAGGTAGCGCGCCGCCTCGAATGTTGACCTGCAATGATGGCAGAATCAATCTCGGCGCCAGCAGCGTGGCGTCACGGGCCTCACGCATGGTGACAAAAGCGTCTTCGCTTTGGTCTTGCAGGTGGATATTAGTCGCCAACTGTTTCGCGACTGTGCTCTCCCAAGCGATCTGATCGCGAGAGGGTGGCAGATAATCATGGCCGACGAAGATGCGTGTCTCGGTCGGCAATGCGAGGATCTTTTGAATTGACTGATACAGCGTACGGGCATTACCGCCCGGAAAATCAGCACGCGCAGTTCCGTAATCTGGCATGAACAATGTATCGCCAACAAAGGCCGCATCGTCGATCACATAAGTGACGCAAGCTGACGTATGTCCTGGTGTGTGAAGGACTTTGATCGTTGTCGAGCCGAAAGAAAATTCGTCACCGTCTTCAAATAGTTCATCGAATACGGTGCCGTTTGCACAAACATCCTTCGCGTTAAACACCGGAGCAAACAGCTTTTGAACCTTCGTGATCTTCGCACCGATGCCGATCTTCGCGCCGGTTTCGTCACGAACATAGTCGGCTGCAGAGAGATGATCGGCATGAGCATGAGTATCAAGCACCCAGCCAAGCTTCAGACTCCGCGCGCGCGCATCAGATATAATACGATCAACAGATTGCGTCGTTAACGCAGCTTGATGTGGTTCATAGTCCAATACCGGGTCGATCAAGACAGCCTGCTGCGTCGCGGTGTCCTCAACCAGATAGGTCATCGTATTTGTGGCATCATCAAAGTAAGCTTCGACATGGATCATCGTGTTCTCCTTTGATCTTAATATATTAGATCTTGCTAATTTAGCAACACCTAATATATATGACCTCATGACGAACACAGTTGAACTACTAGATCCGAGCGTTTTCCAAGCTAAGGCCGAACTAGCTGCCAGCTTGCTTAAAGCGATGTCCAACCCTCACAGGCTGATGATTCTCTGTCGCCTTGGCGCCTCTGAAGCATCCGTGGGTGACTTACAGACAGATAGCGGCCTATCGCAGTCGGCTTTGTCTCAACACTTGAGCGTGCTGCGCGCACGAGAGCTGGTGGACACGCGGCGCGAAGCTCAAACCATCTATTATCGGCTAGCAGATCCCGCTGTTCGCCAGGTGATTGAAACTCTGATGAAAATCTATTGTCCGGAGATGTTGAAATGACAGTACTAACAAAACTCACGCCAAACGTAGCCTCAGACCGTTTGAAATCGGGCAAAGCCGTTCTCGTCGACATTCGCGAACCTGATGAGTATGCGCGCGAGCATATTCCTGGATCGATCTCCTTACCCGTATCCACACTGGAGAATGCTGAGTTGACATTGAAGGCAGGCCAGAACGCAATCTTTCACTGCAAGTCGGGCATGCGCACAGATTCAAATTGCGCGATCCTGGCGCAGCACGTGGAGGGCGAAGCTTTCATGCTGGATGGCGGGCTAGACGCTTGGCGCGCGCAGGGTTTGCCCACGGCCACAGACACCACGGCACCTCTAGAGATTAATCGTCAGGTTCAGATCACCGCAGGAAGCTTAGTCTTGCTCGGTATATTGCTTGGCTGGTTCATAAGTCACGCCTGGTTTGGTCTTTCCGCTTTTGTCGGCGCAGGCCTAATATTTGCCGGCATAAGTGGCTGGTGTGGAATGGCAACTCTGCTGCAGGCAATGCCATGGAATAGGCGTCAGTCGACCTAGACCTGATATGATTGAATTAACCCCGAACATTATCGCCCTGACCCTGTTCAGTGGCGCGATTGTCGGGCTGTTTCTCGGCACGTTCGGGGGCGGCGGCTCGGTCCTGGCCGCGCCATTGCTGCTTTATCTCGTCGGTGTAGAAGATCCGCATGTGGCGATTGGTACGTCTGCGGCGGGTGTCGCTGCGATTGCCTCATTTAGTTTGATTGGTCATTGGCGCGGTGGGCGGGTCAAATGGCCATGCGCGATTGTATTCGCGATGTCTGGTCTCGCTGGGTCCATTCTTGGTTCAAGCCTCGCAAAAGTCACACAAGGCGATGTTCTATTGCTCGGATTCGCACTTGCGATGGCGATGATCGGCTTGTCGATGTTTCGAAAACCAAAGACAGCCGGCGACCCTAACGTAACACTGACACCGCGCATGGTGTTGCAACTCGCCCCGATCGGATTGGTTGTTGGATTGGCTGCAGGATTCTTCGGGATTGGCGGCGGCTTTCTGATTGTCCCAGGCTTGATGCTGGCCGTCGGGATGACGATGACCAATGCGACTGCATCCTCTTTGGTATCGGTGTCGATCTTTGGGGCAGCGACCTCCGCCAATTATGCCTTATCGGGCATGGTCGACGGACGCCTAATACTGCTTCTGCTGGGCGGCGGCGCAATTGGCGGGATGATCGGCATCGTGCTGTCTAAATGGCTAGCCGATAGGATCAGTACAGCCCGACTGGCCTTTGCTGCTATGATTTTGGTTGTCGCAACATTCGTAGCCTTACAAGCCCTTCAAGGATTAGTCGCTCGGTGATGCGCCTTTGAGCGTAATGGCGGCGGCGATGAACGTCTCACACCTGCGCCTGCCGCACTCTTGCCTGTTTCGGTCGATAGGTGAGCGAGATGGCGATATGGTTGCATCGAGCTTGGCGTAGCGTGAAATGGGCGCTTGGCATGATTGCAATCGGCGGGTTGAGCTTCATCAGCTTGGCACTCATTTCGGCGACGTTTCCGACTGATGGGCGTTCGCAATCGCCGCTTGCAGCGTCTGCGATACAATTGTGCGCAGGCCGAACGCATACCGATTTTGCGATACCGCTCCAACTGGCACGTTCAGATGCCTTTGGACCAATCGCAAATCACCTGCCTCGGAGCGCAAATGACGACTATTCTGTCCTTATAGGATGGGGCGACTACCGCTTTTTTACGGAAGTCCCCGCTCTATCTGATTTGCGTCCGGGTCTCGCTCTTGGCGCCCTTTCAGGACAGCACGAAACGGCGTTGCGGATCCAACTCATTAGCAAGGCGCATATGCCAAATTACTGCCGAACGCTCGCACTGGATCAACAAGGCCAAGACGCCATCGCGGCGCATATTCGTGAAAGCATCGCCGAACCGCCCATCCGTTTGCAGGGGGACTCATTCGGGGCGACCTATTTAAAGTCGAACCAACGCTATGGCATTTTCCATACGTGCAATGACTGGACGTCAGATGCTTTACGGAAAGCGGGATTGCCAACCGCCCGCTGGAACGCACCGTTCGCGTTTTCAGTGACTTGGCCCTTACGCGCACTCGCAAATGACTGACGCGAACAGACCTGGCGCATTTGAACGGTCCGGCAGCCACGTCGCATGTTCGCGTCCGGCGTTCGTTGCGTAACGTCTAGGACCTGCTACATGAGCGCGAGCTACACGAGACGTCAGCGATGTCTGACCAGCCCAGGAGCGGAAGCATATGCCGAGTGATTTTGAGCGGCTTTATCAAGACAAACTCTGCTCCGCGGAGGCCGCGATTACCGCTTTCTCATCTGGCGAAAACCTATCCATGGGCATGGCCTTGGGAGAGCCCCCTGCTCTCTTAAAAGCATTATCTGACCGACTGGACCGAGGCGAACTAGAAGACCTCAAGCTTTGGTACTTTCATTCTATGCCAGCCGCGGCAGCGACCGTTTTGGATTATCGGCATATGGACAAGCTGACCCCGCATTGCATGTTCCTTGGGCCAACGGAACGCGCGCTCGTCGAAGCCGGTGAAGCGGACGGGCGAAAAGTCATCAACTTTGTACCTGTGGCATTTTCAGATGCACCACGACTGCTATCAGAACATACTAAGCTTGATCGATTTGTGACCGTCGTTTCCCCAATGGATCGACATGGCTTCTTCTCCTTTGGCGCGAATAATGACTATGCCAGCACAGCGGCTCGCGCAGCGCGTCAGACTGTCGTCGAAGTCAACAAACATATGCCGCGCGTTTTCGGCGACTCGATGATCCATATCAGTGAAGTCGATGCGATCGTTGAAAACCACACCCCCTTATTTGAAATGCCTGAGCGCGCGCCGAGCGCCGAAGAAGAAAAGATCGGTGATATCATCGCCCAGATGATTCCTGATGGCGCATGCCTTCAAATGGGTATTGGCGCTCTGCCAAATGTCGTTTGCAAGCGTTTGAAGGGACATCAAGATCTCGGCATTCATACAGAGCTGCTGTCGCCAGGACTGGTCGACTTGATCGATGCTGGCGCGGTTACCAATCGGATGAAAAAGACTTTTCCCGGGCGGACTGTCTTCACATTCGCACTGGGTAACTCACGCATGTACAGCTTGCTTCATGACAATCCCTCAATCGCCAGTCACCCCGTCGATATCGTGAATGACCCCCGCCATATTGCGAAGAACCCGAATGTCGTATCGGTGAATGCGACCCTGGAAATAGATCTTAGCGGCGCCTGTAACTCAGAGTCTCTCGGACGACGCCAATATAGTGGCTCGGGGGGACAGCTTGATTTCGTGCGCGGCGCCCGGCGATCAAAAAACGGGCGCTCGATCATTGCGGCACGCTCAACCGCGCGGAAGGGCCAAGTGTCGAGAATTGTTCCAGAATTGACCGGAGCAGTGACAACGCCGCGCAATGATGTCGATACGATCGTGACTGAGTTCGGCGCGGCGCACCTCATCGGACTGAGCGGCGAAGACCGCGCCAGAGCTCTCATCGCAATCGCCCACCCTGATCATCGCGAGACCTTAACGAACCAAGCCAAAGCTGCGAACATCATCGACTAAAACCGGCCTGTCTCAAAGCACCAAGCCCGCAATGCCCAAGGCGGCAACCGGCACGAATAGCCACCCTTGAGGCACGATGCGATACCCGACGCGCAAACCGATGGGCAGGGTAAGTCCCAATAGCCCCACGCTGGCGGCCAAGGCCGTACCGATAATCGCATAGCTCGGCTGCCCCGGAACAATCGCAGCGACGACAAAGAGCACAGCCTGGAAGGCCAATGTCAAAGTCGCAATGTGCCAGCAAAAATATTGAACATACTTGACCTTATCCGAGAGGTTCTGCGCGTCGAGTAAGGGGCGTGCAATCTGTTGTCCGCCCAAAAAGAAATGTAGTCCGGTATTGAACACCGCAATTGCCGCGGCGGTCACAAAAAAGAAGTTCATGGTAAGCCCCCTATTGGCCACTGTCAGACGCGATGGTGCTGAACGCTTATGCCTAACAGCCTGAAACAGATGGGAGACAATAGTGCGCGTATTGCCACTGAAACAATCTGTCTCGCCAACAAAGACAGAGCGTTCTGGTACTATCGCCTTTTCAACGAGCGGTATGAAATTAGCGCCCCCCGATCGCTGACCTCAATGAAAATTCCGTCCTTTTGGAATTATACGGGCATTACGTGGATGCCCTCCAAGGGTCTTGCGTTTGCGCGGTGCTGAGGCGCGCTCTTCTGGAATAGGTTTGCGAACCTCATCAGCATTGGAAAGCACAGTCAGAAGCGGATCATCGCGGCGGAGGGTCTTGATCCGTTTCTCGAGGGTGCGCCCCTTTTCTGGGAGCGGGCTACGACCATGATCCGCATGATCAAGGACACCACCAAGGGGGTCATCCGCGGCCTCTTCAGTGAGGAGATTGAGATCATCGGTGCGGTCAATAATCTGGTCTGCAACGATATGCGTGACATTGTCGGCGCGCTGAACGCGGCCTTTGATAAGCATGATCCGCGCGCCCATTAAGACTGGGCGATAGACGGCTCCAACGCGCGGCCAAACGACGATATTCGCGATCCCTGTTTCATCCTCTATCGTGACGAAGAAAACGCCATTGGCCGAACCAGGTCGCTGACGCACCAATACGATGCCAGCGGTTTGAACGCGTGCGCCGTTAGGGGCCTCTACGACTTCGGTCGTTGGGCGCACGCCCATGTTGCTATAGGACTCTCGCAAGAATTTCATCGGGTGATCTTTCAGGGAGAGGCGCGAGGCCTGGTAATCCTGGATGACATGTTCAGACGCAGGCATTTGCGGTAGTTTCGTCTCTACCTCACCGCCCTGCTCGGCCGAATCCATAGCTGCGAAAAGGGGAAGCGCCTTTCCCGGCGCTTCACCGCGCACAGCCCAGAGCGCTTCGCGGCGGCTTAGCCCCATAGACTGGAAGGCATCGGCCGCAGCTAAAATCTCTAGCGCGCGGCGTGATATACCGCTGCGCCGGCGAACATCTTCTGGCGCAGCAAAGCCTGCTCCGCGTGCAGCCATAAGGGCTTCCATCTCATCTTCGCGCAGACCATCGATTTGGCGAAAACCAAGTCTGACCGCGTGCTGGGTTTGCGGATCAATCGGTGCCCGCCAATTCTCCTCTGACATATCGACGATATGCGGGTCTTCATCTGGCACGATGATATTGTCCCAATCAGACAGATTCACATCCACTGGCAGAACCCGCACACCATTCTTTAGCGCATCACTGACAATCTGTGCGGGCGCATAAAATCCCATAGGTTGGCTATTGAGCAAAGCGGCGCAGAAGACATCTGGATGATGGCACTTAAGCCAACAGGAGACATAGACCAGGAGCGCAAAACTCGCCGCATGGCTTTCGGGGAAACCATACTCGCCAAAGCCTTTGACCTGATCGAAGCAGCGCTGCGCAAAAGCCGGGTCATAGCCACGCCCCACCATACGATCGACCATCATACGTTCATAGTTCTGGATCGTACCGACTTTACGAAACGTCGCCATCGCGCGGCGCAGGCCGTTCGCTTCATCCGGGGAGAATTTTGCGGCATCCATGGCGATCTGCATGGCCTGTTCTTGAAAGAGCGGTACGCCAAGCGTGCGGCCAAGGATCTGCTGCAACTCATCAGGCGCCCCATGCTCTGGCGAAGGCTTTGGATACTCAACAAATTCAAGCCCCTGACGGCGGCGCAAATAGGGATGCACCATATCGCCCTGGATCGGACCGGGGCGCACAATCGCAACTTCAATAACAAGGTCATAGAATTTACGCGGGCGCAGACGCGGCAGCATATTCATTTGCGCCCGGCTCTCGACCTGGAACACACCAAGGCTCTCCCCGGCACATAACATGTCATAGGTCGGCTTATCGCCGGATGGTAGGCTGGCCAGCGTATGCTGAATGGCTTTATGCGTCGCGAGCAAATCAAACGCTTTGCGAATACAGGTCAGCATCCCAAGCGCCAGAACATCAACCTTCAGAATGCCCAGTGCGTTGATGTCATCCTTGTCCCATTCAATGAAAGTACGATCCTCCATCGCGGCATTCCCGATTGGCACGGTCTCAATGAGGGGGTCGCGGGTCAGAACAAAGCCGCCAACATGCTGACTGAGGTGACGCGGAAACCCGATCAGTTGCCGGGTGAGCAGAATGGCGCGGCGCAGCGTTGGATTGGCTGGGTCCAGTCCGCTTTGGCGAATCTGTTCCTCATTAATATCGCTCCCCCAACTGCCCCAAACCGTACCGGCAAGTGCAGATGAAATATCTTCACTGAGGCCAAGCGCTTTGCAGACCTCACGCACAGCTGAGCGTGGGCGATAAGAGATAACCGTCGCGGTGAGCGCAGCCTTATCGCGGCCATAGCGATCATAGACATATTGGATCACTTCTTCCCGGCGTTCATGCTCAAAATCGACATCGATATCTGGCGGTTCGCGGCGTTCCTTGGAGAGGAAACGTTCAAATAGAAGGCTGGTCTCGTCCGGGTTTACGCTGGTAATACCAAGACAGTAACAGACTGCGGAATTGGCCGCAGACCCACGGCCCTGACACAGGATCTCCTGCGTGCGCGCCCAGGCGACAATGTCATGCACCGTCAGGAAGTAAGGCGCATAGTTTAGCTCATCGATCAGCGTCAGCTCTTTGTTCAGAGCGGCCTCCACCTTCTCCGGGAGGTCGTCAGGATACCGCCAATCCGCGCCCTTCCAGGTCAGATCAACAAGATGTTCTTGGGGTGTCTTACCCGGTGGCACAGGCTCATCCGGATACTCATAGGCAAGTTCATCAAGGCTGAAATTGCACTGCGCGACGATCTCCTGCGTGCGACGAAGCGCGGGCTCAAAGCCTTTGAAAAGCCGCGCCATCTCTTCGGGGCCTTTCAGATGGCACTCCGCATTGGCTTGGAGGCGAAAACCAGCCTCCTCAATGGTGCAATGCTCGCGAATACAGGTCAGCACATCCTGCAAAGGACGGCGTTCGGGTACATGATAAAGAACATCATTTATCGCCGTGATGGGAACGCCGCACTTCGCGCCAAAGTCAGCGAGCTGGGCAAGGCGTTCGCGGTTGCGACCTTGATAAGTATAGCGCGCCGCCAGATACAGCCGCTCACCGCAATGCGCCCGAAACTGTTCGAGCACCGTTTTGAAAGACTGGCCCAATTTTGTCGGCGGCAGAGCGATGAATACCTGTCCCTCAGCATGCTCTAGGATGTCTTCCAGAGAGATATCGCATGCGCCTTTCTCAGCGGTCAGCTTGCCCTGTGTCAGCAGTTTAGAGAGGCGCCCATAGGCCGCGCGGTCTTGTGGGTAACAGATAAACTCAGGCCCCTCTTTTGACACCAAGCGCGCCCCGACCAGTAACCGCAGTCCGATCTCTTTCGCCGCAATATGCGCCCGCACGACACCTGCGAGCGTATTGCGATCAGCCACCCCAATCGCAGACAGGCCGAGCTTCGAGGCCTGGATCGCCAACTCTTCAGCGTGGGAAGCCCCGCGCAAAAAGGAAAAATTCGTCGTAACGGCAAGTTCAGCATATTCGGTCATGCGAACAGCCCGTGCATGTACCAATCGGGGGCGCCGCCGCGCCCATCTTCATAAAGACCTTCGCGGAAGACCCAGTAGCGCCGCCCTTCTTCATCTTCGACGCGGTAATAGTCCCGTGCTCGAGGGAGGTTTTTGACAGCTTCACCGGTTTGCATTTGCTCAAATTCAATCCGCGTCTTTGCAATCAGCGCAGCATCTGCGCGCGGGTCAAATTTTGGGGTGAGCCATTTACGGGGGGCATCTTGCTGCGGGGCAGCTGCAGGCGGCGGCGCAGTGTAGCTCCACCATTCTGGCGCGATCCGCTCTGGTCCATCAGCCTTTGCGACTTTACGCGCGACACGTCGCCAGACAAAGCGCAAGGGCGGGCCTTCCGGCACTTCGGCAAGCACTTGCACACGCTCAGGCTGACGCAACAATCGCAAGGGGCGTGGTCCAGCTTGCGCACTGATTGCGGCGCGTTTCGGGATACTGCCCTCAAAGGCACGTTTCCGTTCCGCGAGATCTGGGTGATGGCTCTCCTGAAAAGCTGTGACGTGAACCACCCCTTCGCCCAGTTTGGCCGTGATACGATCTGCCAGGGCCGATAGCGCAACTGTGTCGGTATCCTGTGCAGCCAGGTCCCCCGACAGCGCCATCGCGCTCTCGTCCATGGGGCCAGTCCGCCGCGCCTCAAGCATTAGCAGATCGATGCCGAAGCCTGGATCGATCTGGTCGATACGTTCGCCAAAGAGCCGCAGAATATGGTCTGGCGCATTCACCGGCCGGGCGGCAGAAATCTCGACGCTTTTGAGGGTACCATCACTGCGATAAGCTGTGAGGCTAAATCGACGTGCGCCCTGGCCGAAGCGCTTTAAATCGCTGCATAGCCGGGTCGCCAGCTCCTCAAGCCCAATCTCAATCGCTTCACCCGTCGCAATCGGTTCAGGGCATTTCAGCTGAACACGTTTCGCTGGTATGGGCCGCAATGGCTTAATCGGATCACGGCGATCGCCCAGCGCCTGATCAAGCTTTAGCAAAACCGCATCCGCATTGGATTTCGATTGAAACCGCCGCGCTAACGCTTTGCGATCAATTCCATAAAGCTGACCAATCTTGTTGAGCCCAAAACGGCGCAGCAGCGTTTCGGCGGCTTCCGACACACGCAGGGTTGAGATTGGTAGGTCCGCAAGCCCGTCTTTCTCAGCTCCCGCAGGTAGTATTCGACCGCTTGCCCCGCGCGCCAAAGCTGCTGCAGCCACCTGCGTGCTCGCCAATCCAACACGGTGCGGAATTCTCTCGCGCTTAAGGATTTGTGCGATCTCTTTCAGCATCCCCGCTTCGCCGCCATAGAGGTGATCGCAACCGGTTGTTTCCAGCATCACGCCATCAAGACCATCAATCGCCACAAGTGGGGCAAAGCGGATCATCCATTCAGCTAGCGCTTCCAGCGCCCTCGTATCAGCAGCACGATCAATGTCCTCATGACAAAGACTTGGTGCCCGCGCTTTGGCGTCTGTGAAAGCGAGGCCTTCTCCAATACCGATATTACGCGCGGCCGCGTTTGCGGCGGCGACCCGGAGACCATGCGCCCCGGCCTCGACCAGTACGAAGGGAACGACAGCCCTATCCGTATCGCTTGAGACGCGTTTGTGGTCGCTCGAAACGGTCCGGCGAAGCGTCTTTGCGCGCCTCAATCTGGTAAGGGGCCAATCTGGGAACCACAGTGAGAGATAGCGTTTCATCATTCCATTCCAGATCAAAACTGCGACCAGCAAGATGCGGGGCTTGACGAGAGCGCTCCAGAACCGCATGCCACCGCGCAGTCCCGAGGCCGCGTGCATCAAATCGATTATTGGCGGACAAGCGCGGACGGATCCGCCAGCGAGCCGTCGCCGCTGTTGCGCCTTCACGGGTGTGCGGCATCAACAAGATCACAGGCACACCATACCGACTGCTGGCCAGGACCAGACGACGGCTCGCAGTAAAGTCACAGTCTTGGACTTCCGCGATAACCAATCCGACAGCAGCCGATTTGATCCCTTCTTCTATGGCCCAGAGTGCATCACCCAGTTTACGCGTTTGTACAGACATCATGGGCTTTGACTGGCTCTGCAAACCTGCTGCACCAGCTTGCAGAATATCCCCGTGCTCAACCCCCAAAGCCGACTGCTGAACATACAGGATCGCCCCATGCCGGTCTGCTTTTGCGGCGAGCGCAAAGCCCGCGATCGCTGGCAAACCCCCATAGTTCGCTTCGCAAAGCTCATGCACCCCCAAAGCCCCAAGGTTGAACGGAAACGCCATATGCGCTTTGCTCGCAGACGGCGCTAGCCTGAAAACCTCTTTCTCCAAATCACCATATGTTCTCATTTTGTTCTTTTTATCAAAACACTTAGTCCCGTCAAGCAACATGATTAAGCCGACTGCGGAATCTTTCAGACGAACCCTAACTTGCGCGCGCGTAGCTCTTCAGAGACAATGAGGCATGCAAGACAACCTTCGTAAGCTCCCAAAGGTTCAAACGCTGTTGGACTCGGTGTCGGCTGAGCCGCTGATCGCTGTCTACGGACGCGCGGATGTGACCGACGCTGTGCGCGAAAAGATCAACCAAGCGCGCCATGTCGTGCTTGCAGACGCGCCTATTCCAGAATCGATCACATCAGAACGCCTGTTCTGGCTGGACGTGTCTGCCATGCTCGACCTGTCAAGGCAGAGCAGTCTCAAACGTGTCATCAACGCCACCGGGATCATTATCCACACCAATCTTGGGCGAGCACCTTTAGCCCCGGAAGCGACCGAGGCCATGCGCGCTGCCGCCGAGGCCTACTCGACGCTGGAGTTCGACTTGGACACCGGCAAGCGCGGGTCACGCCACCGGCATGTGGAATCTCTCATCTGTGACCTAACGGGCGCCGAAGCCGCCCTGGTCGTCAACAATTGTGCAGGCGCAATCCTGACTTGTCTCAGTGCGCTCGCCACGGGACGTGACGTCATCGCATCGCGTGGGGAACTCGTCGAAATCGGCGGGTCTTTCCGTATGCCAGATGTGATCACGACAAGCGGTGCGCATCTCAAAGAAGTTGGGACGACCAACAAGACCCATCTCGCCGATTATGAAAACGCGATCACCGACCAAACCGCCCTGCTTCTGAAAAGCCATACAAGCAATTATGCAGTGGTTGGGTTTTCATCTTCGCCGAGCCGCCAAGACCTTGCGACCTTGGCGCAAGCGAAAAACATCCCCTTTATCGAGGATTTGGGCAGCGGTGTTCTGGTTGACCTCGCGCCTTATGGATTGCCAGACGAACCCATCGTGAAAGACGTCCTGGCCGCGGGCGTAGATGTTGTGACCTTCTCTGGCGACAAACTTCTCGGTGGCCCCCAAGCAGGGATCATCGCAGGGCGCAAAGCGCTTATAGATCGTATCAAGTCACACCCAATGGCGAGAGCTGTTCGGATTGATAAGCTCTCGCTCGCTGCCTTGATCGCAACGCTAGAGCTTTATCGCGCCCCGAATGAGCCGTTTGAGCGGATCCCTGTTTTGCGCAAATTGGCTGAACCGATTGATTTGATCCGGGTACGGGCTGAAAAGCTAGCAGCGGCAATGAGCAAAATTACCGGACTCGAAACGAAAGTCGTTCCGACGAAAGCGCGGGCGGGCGGTGGGTCGCTGCCCCAGCAAGATCTACCGAGCTTTGCGGTTGCACTCGAAAACGCGACGCTTACGCCAGACGCCTTAACCGCGAAACTGCGCCAAGCGCCAATACCGGTCATCGCGCGCATATCGAAAGACCGGGTCTTAGTTGATATGAAAGCAGTCTTGGACTCAGAGATACCGGCGATTATGGACGCGGTCTCAATTGCCTTCACCGAGTAATGGATAGAACGATCGCGGTCATCGGACATGTCGATCACGGCAAAACGTCCCTCGTCAAAGCGCTGACTGGGGTTGAGACGGACACGCTGAAAGAAGAGCGCGAACGCGGCCTCAGCATCGCGCTTGGTTTCGCGAGCCTCGCCATGGAAGCGGGCCGCCTGCATTTCGTTGATGCGCCCGGACATGCCGATTTCATCCAAACGACGGCTTCAGGCGTAAGCGGTGCTGATGCGGTATTGCTGGTTGTTTCTGTGGCGGATGGTGTGTCCGCTCAAACCATCGAGCACTTAAAACTCGCCAAGCTGCTCGGCATTGAAACGGTTATCGTTGCATTGACCAAATCCGACCTGAGCGACGGAAATACAAGAACCGTAAGACGAGACGAGATCGCTGAGCTCCTAGGCGACTTTGGTTTGCCTGACGCACCGATTATCGCATGCTCCAGCGTTTCAAAGGCCGGTCTTGAAGACCTGCCGGGCGCATTCGAAACCTGTTTTCAAAGCAAATCGAGACGTAACCAGCCTGCAGCGGTCTACCTTCCGATCGACCGGGTCTTCAATGTGCCGGGGGCTGGAACCGTAGTGACGGGAACCTTGCTTGGCGGAGACCTCAAAACCGACAGTCCTGTTCGACTAGAGCCTGGTAGTATCGAGACATCTGTTCGCGGGCTGCAGGTTGCCGGGACTGCGGTTGAGCGCTCCATTGTTGGCAGCCGGGTCGCGGTCAATCTGCGCAATGTTGAACCGTCTCAAATCCAAAAAGGCGATGTTTTGTGCGCGCCGGGGTGCTTTGCGCCCAGCCACCGGTTCGATGTCGCCATCGAGGCCGAACCACAACGCGTCCAGGCGCTCCGCCATATGGAACAGGTGGTCGTGTTATATGGCGCAAGGCATGCGGCGGCGCGGATTCGGCTCTACGCATCAGGTCAAGCCAACACAGCAGGTCCCGCGACCATCGCGCAGCTGGAGTTTCAGGCACCGCAAATTGGCTTCGCGGGCCAGCGCTTTGTTATCCGCCGCCCCGCCGCGCTCGAAACCGTCGCGGGCGGGACCATTCTCGATCCGCAGGCAGCACTTATCACTCGCAACAAATCAGATCACGTAAAGGCCTTAGAAGCGGCAGCAGAGTTGGACAGGCTGAGCGCCGCCAAAGCGCTTGCCGGTCGAGACCAAGGCTGCGTGGACCTCAAGCTCCTCGCGCGCCTCACGCGGTCTTCAACTGACGCTTGCGCGTCAGTCCTCTCATCAGACTTCGTTCTTGATGGGCCGGAGCTCGCATTTGAGACAAGCGCGCTTAAGGTGCTTGAAGATCTAATTGTTGCGACCCTTACAGACTTTCATGAAGAGCGACCGTGTCGCCCCTGCGCACCTGCCTCAGTCCTAACGCTCGCGCTCAAGCAATCCCCGCAACCCCTCACCGGTTTCGCCACCAAAAACCTTTTGAAGAACAAGGTCATCCAGCAAGCAAACAATGGCTTCGCGCTCAAGTCGCATGATGCCAACGCCGCCATGTCTGAACCCCACCGTGCGGCCTATTCAGCTATCAATGATCGCCTCAAGAGCATGGGCCTGACACTTTCGGGTCTATTCAACGACATAGGCCTCGGTGCCATGGAGCAAGACGACATGGTCGAGCTTCTGATCGCAAATGGACATGCTGTCCGCCTGCACAATCACGCACTACGACAGAGCGTCTTGTTGCATGCTGAGACGATTGAGGCGGCCGCGCGTACGCTGGCTCAAGCCTTCGCCCCTTCGGAAGGGTTCACGACTGGCCAAGCTCGCCAAATGCTTCAGACAAACCGCAAAACGATCGTTCCCCTTCTCGAGTATTTTGACACGCTCGGCATCACCGTCCGGCGAGGCGATTTGCGGGTCGTGCAGTCCCCCGGGGACACACCTTGCGATCCGTGCGATGCGAGTTAAATCTGACCGAATGCGGAGGTGACTGTAGTCTGGTGGCTTCCCTGGTCTTCAAAACCAGCGACGCGTCGTTACCGGCGTGTGGTGGGTTCGATTCCCATCCGCCTCCGCCATTTAAGTGACGCTGCGCCACGCGTGGACATGCCTTGGAATCTAAGCATAGTTTTCGGCAATCGCGGAAGGTGCCAACATGACTGAAGTTCCAGGATTCGAACTCCAAGACCTCGAGGGCGCTTCCCATGCATTTCCTTCGAAGCGCCCCACCCTCCTCTGTTTTGTGAAGGAAGACTGCGCGACCTGTAATCTCGCTGTACCGCTTATTCAGGCCATGCACAGCGCTTTTGGCGGCGACGCAAACATCTGGATGATCAGTCAAACCCGCGACGGCGGCTTAATTCTGAAAGATCGACACGGACTGGCGCTTCCTATTCTAGACGATACGGAACTCAAAACCTCATTCGCGTACAATTTCGACATCGTGCCCGCGATCTATTGGTGTCCTGATGGAACCTCTGCGGCAACCATGTTTGAGGGGTTCGTGAAGTCGGAGTGGCAGGGCCTGAACACCAAGATTACAACCGCGCTTGAATTGGCAGCTGCGCAGATCGATTGGGATTCGCTTCCAGATTGGCGCCCAGGATGTGGCTCCAAGCATTTAGATCCAGACATTCATGACCGCTTACAAGCTGAGGCAGAAGACAGTCCGATCCGCGCCCGCAAGATTGAAGTCGCGAGCGCGGATGATGTCGCCGAGTTCATGTTCGACCAAGGCTTTTCCGATGGTCTCCCCCTAGTTCCGCCAACGCCGGAACGGGTGATGCGGATGCTGTCCGGTACGCGTCGTGACGCCCAGGAAGTAATTGCGCAAATGCCGCCTAATATGGGCGAGGCGACAATCGAGAAGGTCGCGATCAACGCTGTTATGGCGGGCTGCAAGCCGGAATACTTGCCGGTGGTGATCGCCGCAGTCGAAGCGATCTGCACGGATGAGTTCAATATTCATGGCGTGATGGCAACTACTATGGGCGCGTCCCCAGTTCTGGTCGTCAACGGCCCGATCCGCGAGCGCATTGGGATGAATAGCGGCCTTGGCGCACTTGGTAGTGGAAATCGCGCGAATGCCACGATCGGGCGAGCTGTTCGCCTCGCCATCCGCAATATTGGCGGCGCGAAACCAGGCGGCACTGATCGATCTACGCTCGGCAATCCGATGAAAATCACAATGTGCTTTGCCGAGTGGGAAGAACGCTCTCCTTGGGCCCCGCTGCACGTCGAGCGCGGGTTCAAAGCCGAGGACTCAGTTGTAACCGCCTTCGCCATGACATCTGGCCCCGTGCATATTGTCGATCAGGAATCCCGCGCTCCTGATGAGATTGCGGGCTCACTGGCGCTCGGCTTAGAGTCCCTCTTCCTGCCAAAATACCACATGATGCCAGTCGATACTCTACTGGTCGTCTGCCCGGAACACGTAGATACGCTGATGAAAGACGGCGCCTATGAGAAAGCCCATCTGCGAGACCGGATTCAGGACGTCACCAAAAAGCCGCTTCGGGCCATGGTCGCAGATGACGTATCTGGCGCCGGGATGACCCGCGACGCTGCCGCCAAACTCAGTGCTGAGCAACTCGATAAGCAAGTCCCGAAATTTGCCAGCACCGATTATATCCATATGGTGGTTGCAGGCTCTGATGCCGGGAAGTTCTCGAGTGCGTTCCATGGCTGGGTCACCGGCGCGATGGGATCGCAATCGGTATCCCGCAAAATTGAAGATGTTTAGAAGAAGGAGGAAGAATGACCGTAATTCTCGATCCCACTGACGAAGCTGTTCCGGTAAGTCGGCAGATTACGCCGCGCAGCGGACAGGTCGCAGGGGTGGTTGGCTTGATGGATATTCGCAAACCCCGCGGAGATGTCCTGCTCGATGAGCTGGAGCGCCTGCTCAGTGAGCGTATGCCGGATGTTGAAGTCCGGCGCTATGCAAAGCCGACCTTCACCAAACCGTGTCCCGACGATTTGCGGGCACAGATGAAAGCGGAATGTGATTTCGTTATTGAAGGACTAGCTGACTGAGGGTCTTGTACGACGTGCAGTATGCACGACACAGTCTGGTTTGAAATCCAGGGCCTCCCAGCAGTGACCATTGCTTCAAGCGAATTTCATAATGCAGCCGTCACCCAGCGCGAAGCGCTCGGTATGGATGGCGCGCGGTTCGTTCTCGTCGACCATCCAATTCAGGATGCGAATGATGACGAGATGCGCGCGAAGGCGGTTGCCGTCTATGATCAAGTTGTGAGCGCGCTCACCGACTGATTATAGCTAATCACGCACTTGTCAGCCCGGTCGCAAGATCGGGCTGATTGCGTTTTAGGCCGGGATCTGCGACCGGATAAGGATAGAAAGGACGCCCTACAAGTGCAGGCTCACCGCCCTCTTCCAATCACACGCGATCTCGTCCTGCTTGGCGGCGGGCATGCGCATGCGCTCGTCTTGCGGAAATGGGCAATGGCGCCGCTACCTGGAGCGCAAGTCACGATTGTGAACCCGCAGGTGAAAGCGCCATACACTGGGATGCTGCCTGGGTTCGTTGCCGGACACTATCGTCGCGACGAGCTTGATATCGATCTTGTCCGGCTCGCGCGGCAGGCCAATGCGCGGCTGGTCATAGATCATGCGGTCGGGATCGATCTCGATCAAAAGACTATTCAATTAAGTGCGTCCCCGGACCTCGCCTATGACACGCTGTCTATTGATATCGGCATTACGTCCCGATTGGTGGACCTGCCCGGGGCGGACAAATATCTAATTCCAGCGAAGCCACTCGGCCCATTTTCGCAGGCTTGGAGCGCTCTCATCGAGCGCGCGAAGACCACTGACTTCTCACCTCATATCGCTATCCTTGGTGGCGGCGTTGCAGGGGTTGAGCTTGCCTTGGCGATGGCGTTTCGCCTTAAGACCGAAATCGCCGGACGTGGTCACGTGCAGTTAATCGAAGCAGGCAGTGATTTCTTGAGAGAGCTGCGCCCGCAAGCGCGAAAAGTCCTGATCCGCGAGCTAGAGCGCTCGGAAATCGAAGTGACCTTGAAGACGCAAGCAACCAAGGTCTCCGAGCAGGGCGTCCACGTTGCGTCAGACGCTCAGCTGATCGAAGTGAATTTCATTGTCAGCGCTGCAGGGGCTCAGCCGCATGTTTGGCTTCAGAATACGGGGCTCGAGCTGAACGACGGCTATATCGCAGTCGACGAACACCTGAGAGCTATTGGCGTACCGGACGTGTATGCGGTTGGCGATTGCGCGCACCTCATGCACGCACCGCGTCCCAAAGCAGGCGTGTTTGCAGTTCGACAAGCACCTATGCTCTTCAACAATCTGCGCGCCGAGCTGTCAGGCGGGCAACCACAAACTTACAAGCCGCAAAAAGACTATCTCAAACTCATCTCCACCGGGCGCAAATCGGCCGTCACGGACAAATGGGGCATTGGCATTTCCGGCGATTGGGTCTGGCGACTGAAAGACCGGATTGATCGCAAGTTCATGGATCAGTTTCGGGCAACAATAAGTATGCCCGCCACCAAACTGCCGGCAACGGTTGCGCATGGCGTTTCGGAATATCTGCAACAAAACGAAAACCCTTGTGGGGGCTGCGGCGCGAAACTGGCACAGACCTCCCTCACCAAGGGACTTGGGCTGGCGTCTCATGATATGGAGGACGCCGCAATCATCGGCCCTAATGACAACCCCCGAATTCTCAGCACCGATCACCTACGCGCTTTCAATGCAGACCCATACGTGCTCGCAAAAATCGCCGCGGTGCATGCCTTGGGCGATGTGTGGGCAATGGGTGCGGCGCCCGAAGCGGTGCTCAGTCACATTATCCTGCCACCGCTCGCCAGCGACAAACAAACCAGTATGCTAAGAGAAATCATGACTGGTGCTCGCGAGGTTATGGATGCAAGCGGCGCCAAAATCGTCGGTGGGCATACCAGCAGCGGCGCAGAACTCACCATAGGGTTCACGATTTCTGCACCCGCTGGACCAAACATCGTCCGCCAGAATGGAGCTGAAGATGGCGATGTAATCGTTCTCACGAAGCCCATTGGTACTGGGGTTTTGCTCGCAGCCGAGATGCAGCAAATGGCGGATGGTGGTCACTATCAAGCCGCGATTGAAAACATGCTACGTTCGCAAGCCACAGCATCGGCGATCCTCGCAAAAGCAGCCACCGCAATGACAGATGTTACCGGATTTGGGCTCGCCGGACATTTGCTCAACATCTTAATCGCCTCGAACGTCTCGGCGTTCCTTGATGGCGCGAGCGTGCCGGTCCTAGATGGCGCAGTCGAGCATGCTGGGGCGGGAATTCGTTCCACCCTTTGGGCCTCGAATATGAGCCAAGTGGACCGCGTAAACATGCCTGACGGCGCCCTAAAAGATTTGTTTTTTGACCCGCAAACTTGTGGCGGTTTACTCGCCACCATTCCTGAAGCGAAAATCGAGACCGTGCTAAAGGCATTCGCTGATCAAGATGAACCGATCTGGACGATTGGTTGCGTCGAAGCCGGGTCGGCGATCATAAGTGTTAGCGGTGGATAATCTGCCTCTTCGTCGAAAACGTCTTGGCAACCGAAATAATTAGTTGCAACTAGAACTATCTCACAAATAGCGAAACAAGATCATGTCTAAAGCCGCTCCTTTGCCGACCGAATTCCAAATTAATTGGGATGATCTCGACCTCGAAAAATTTGCGGACGAAGAAGCTCTAATTTCTGATCTACTAACGTCGACACCGTTGAGCGAGGGCCAGCGCAGGAGCGCTGTCCGCATCGGACGCGAACTGGTCATTAAAGCGCGCGCAACAGGCCGAAAAAAGGGGATGATGGAGAGTTTCTTAGAGGAGTTTGGACTTTCAAACTCTGAAGGCCTGGCTCTCATGTGCTTGGCCGAGGCACTTCTACGCGTACCCGACGCTGACACGCGTGACGATCTCATCGCCGAAAAAATTCGATCCGGTGATTGGGGTGCTCATAAGGGTCAATCTGACAGTTGGCTTGTGAACGCGTCGACATGGGGCCTGATGCTCACAGGCAGGGTTATCGGTGCGCCTCGCGATGCGCTAAAAGGCGCCGGCAAGTTCGTTCAAGGGCTGATCCGGGAGAGCGGAGAGCCTGTTATTCGTGCGGCCATGATGCAGGCGATGCGGATCATGGGGGAGCAATTTGTGCTTGGCCGTGACGTCGAGGCTGCGCTGAAACGCGGCAAAAGGATCGTTACCGCAGGGCAGGCAGCGCATTTCAGTTTCGACATGCTCGGCGAAGGTGCACGAACACAAGCTGATGCCGATCGGTATTATGCAGCTTACTCAGAAGCCATCGATCAGGTCGCCAAGCACAAAGATCCAAAACTTCCCCCAGAAGCCTCAAGCGGGGTTTCTGTAAAACTATCCGCGCTCCACCCGCGCTATGAAACGGTCAACGAAGCGCGTGTGATGGACGAACTCTATCCGCGATTGAAGTCCCTGTGTGATCGCGCGGCGGCGACCAATATGCACTTGTGTCTGGATGCTGAGGAAGCAGACCGTCTGGTCATCTCACTCAAACTCTTGGAACGCCTCGCCACGGAACCATCGCTCAAAGGATGGGACGGTTTGGGCCTCGCCGTCCAAGCCTATCAGAAACGTAGCGGACGGGTTATCCAGGATCTGATCAAACTCGCCAGGACATCGGGGATGCGCCTGATGATCCGCCTTGTCAAAGGTGCCTATTGGGACAGCGAAATTAAGCACGCTCAAGTCTCAGGCTTCCCGAATTTCCCGGTCTTCACAAATAAGCAGAACACCGACCTCAGCTATATCGCAAATGCGAAAGCCATGCTGGCAGGTGCGCCAGCAATCTATCCGCAGTTCGCGACGCATAACGCCCATACTTATAGTGCGGTCGAGCTTTTGGCAGCAGATGCCGGGGTCGGAAACTATGAATTCCAGCGGCTGCACGGGATGGGCGAGGCACTGTTTGAAGCTGCGGATGCAGGGAGCAAAGTCCGGATCTATGCACCGGTTGGGGCGCATGAAGACCTCCTTCCCTATTTAGTTCGTCGTCTGCTGGAAAACGGCGCCAATACGAGCTTTGTGCACGCCTTCCTCGACCCTGACGTTCCTGTCGAGCAGGTGGTCGAGGATCCGATCGCGAAAGTCGAAGCCGGCCCCCGGCGGCACCCACGCATCCCAACACCGCCGCGGCTATTTGGTCCTGAACGCAGCAACTCGACAGGCCTCGACCTCTCTCAATTGAGTGCCCGGAAAGCGATTGCGAGCGCGATGCAGGAGATGCGCAAACGTTCCGTCATTGCGGCTGGCCCGATCGTTTCTGGACAAACAGAAACCGAGCATGGCGGGGATATCAACTCCCCCGTTGACGGGACTAGGATCGGCACGTGCGTCGAAGCCTCCGACGCTTCGATCAACGAGGCCCTCACGGCCGCAACCAAATACCAGAAAACCTGGGACAGTTTACGCGGCGCGGCGCGTTCCAACATCCTAAGAGCCATGGGCGATGCGCTCGAAGATAATGCCGCGCGTTTGATCGCTTTAATGGCAAGAGAAGCAGGTAAAACACTCGCTGACGGGGTCGATGAAGTGCGTGAGGCGGTTGATTTCTGCCGCTATTACGCCGCCCAAGCCGAGGCTGAATTTGAGGGTGCGATCCGATTGCCCGGGCCATCTGGCGAAACCAACCATTTGCAATTGCACGGGCGCGGCGTGTTTGCCTGCATCAGTCCTTGGAACTTCCCATTGGCCATCTTTACCGGCCAAATCGCAGCTGCTCTGGCGGCGGGCAATACGGTTGTTGCGAAACCCGCTGAGCAAACACCGCTTATCGCATTCGAGGCGGTTCAACTGTTCCAGGCTGCGGGGCTTCCGGCTGATGCGCTCCATCTCCTGCCAGGGCGCGGGGAAACGGTTGGCGCTGCCCTGACGAGTGATCTTCGCGTTTCAGGCGTTTGCTTTACGGGCGGCACGTCGACGGCGCGCCTGATCAATCAAGCCCTGGCCGGACGCGATGGCCCGATCATTCCTTTGATCGCGGAAACCGGCGGATTGAATGGTCTGTTTGTTGATACAACAGCCCTGCGTGAACAAGTCATCGATGACATTATCGTCTCTGCGTTCGGGTCAGCGGGACAAAGATGCTCGGCGCTGCGTATCGCTTTCCTGCCGCATGACACGGCTGACACGCTGATTGAGGGTTTGAAAGGTGCGATGGATGAGTTGTCGCTCGGAGATCCGGGCCTGACGCAAACCGATGTAGGGCCCGTCATCGATACTGAGGCACGCGAAATACTCGAGCGCCATCTTTCGAAAATGTCGAAAGACACCAAGATTTTGCATCAGGTCAAAGCGCCTGACACTGGCAGCTTCTTCGGCCCCACATTGATCGAACTGAATAGTTTGGAGCAAATAGATCACGAAACGTTCGGGCCCATTTTGCATGTCCTGCGCTATGACCCCGACAATATTGCAAGCATCGGGGCTGAACTGACCGCAAAGGGATACGGACTAACCTTGGGTATTCACTCGCGGCTAGAGCGCTTTGCAAATGCGGTCCAAACCGCGGTACCAATCGGGAATTGCTACATTAATCGCTCAATAATTGGCGCCGTCGTGGGCGTGCAGCCGTTTGGCGGCGAAGGTCTATCAGGCACCGGACCAAAAGCAGGTGGCCCGCATTATCTGCATCGGTTTGCCACGGAGCGAACCGTCACGGTCAACATCACCGCGCAAGGCGGCGATCCTGAACTTTTGAGCCTGTAATCCGCCTAGCGCTGATATTTGATAAATTGGGTTTTGTTCGCGATGCGGTCATAGAGTAAACGCGCAGTGTGATTGTCGTCAGCGGTGTTCCAATAGACGACAGGACAGCCTGCCGCTTCGGCAGCGGCATAGACGGCCTCGATCAATGCCCGGCCGATGCCTTTGCCTCGAACGGATGGGTCAGCGAACAAGTCTTGTAAGTAGCAGACATTCTCAATGCGCCAGCAATGCCGATGGAACATAAAATGGACCAAGCCAACAGCTCTGTTCCCGTCCCAAGCCAGTAAGGCATTCGGCTCATACTCACCTTGTGTCAGCAGGCGCCGAAACGTCGACTGGTAGACGGTTTCATCGACTTCTGATTCGTAAAACTCTAAGTATCCAGTCCAGAGTGAGCGCCAAACTGCCTCGTCTTGCTCTGTAAGCGCACGAATCTCTATCGACATGATGGCCTCCTTTACGGGAACAGGGCTTGCAAACCAGCAAGCCCAAGGGTTTCATCCCATCCCATCATCAGGTTGAGGTTCTGGATGGCCTGCCCTGACGAGCCCTTGACCAGATTGTCGATGACCGCAATCACGACCACACGGCCCTTCACACGATCTGGATACACGGCGATCCGGCAATTATTGGTGCCGCGCACGTGGCGCGTATCCGGTGTTGGCGACCCAAGCGGTAAAACCGAGATAAACGGAGCGTCCGCATATTTCGCTTCAAGCGCTGACTGAATCTGATCCACATCGCCGCGAATGTGGCAAGTGACCAGTTCGCCTCGCGTCATTGGAATCAGGTGCGGGGTAAAGGTAACGCCAATATCACTTCGACCGGCTTGCAGATTGAGTTCTTGCTCGATCTCTGGCGCATGGCGGTGCGTGCCGACGCCGTAGGCGTGGACGCCTTCTGCGGCTTCTGAGAACAGATTACCCTCTTTCAAACCACGTCCGGCGCCAGAGACGCCTGATTTAGCATCGATAATAATGCTCTCAGGATCTATAAGCTGAACAATTGGCAGCAACGCTAACAGGCTCGCCGTCGGATAGCATCCCGGGCAGGCGACCAGCGTCTCACCTCTAAGTTCTGCGCCGCGCCATTCCGAGAGACCATACTTAACCTTAGCCGTCCGTGCGGCGTTTAGATGCGGTCGCCCATAAGTTTGCGCATAAAGATCAGCATCCCGTAGGCGATAGTCCGCTGACAGATCTATGGTTTTGATATGATCCGGCAGCGTTTCTATGAGATCTTGGCTGGTGCCATGCGGCAAACACCCGAACGCGACGTCTATCTCATCCCAATTTACGTCTTCCGCTTTGACAACCGCTAAATCGGTTGGTCCGGCGAGATGAGGAAAGATCTCTGAGAGCTGTTTCCCCGCCAGGCTATGGCCCGTCGCAGCGACCGCATCGACATGTGGGTGGCCCGCGAGCAGACGCACGGTTTCAGCACCGGTATAGCCAGAGGCGCCGAGGACTGCTGCCTTGAGTGATGCTTGAACTTTCATCGCCAAACCTCTCTTCCAGATACGAAAAAGGCGCCCGTTAAGAGCGCCTCAATCACGTGTTCTTTTAAACCGTAACGCTTAGCGCTTAGAGAATTGGAAGCTACGACGCGCTTTCGCACGACCATACTTCTTACGCTCAACAACGCGTGGGTCACGAGTCATGAAGCCAAACGGCTTCAGTGTGCGACGCAGTTCTGGTTCGAAATTGACCAGCGCGCGGGCAATCCCGTGGCGAACCGCGCCAGCCTGACCAGAAAGACCAGAGCCTTTGACAGTTGCGATGACGTCATACTGGGTACGACGATCTGCTTCGATCAGGGGCTGCTCGAGCACCATGCGCAGAACTGGGCGAGCAAAATACTCTTCCTGGTCTTTGCCATTGATGGTGATCTTGCCAGAGCCCGGCTTCAACCAAACACGGGCTGTTGCAGACTTACGGCGTCCAGTGCCGTAAGAGCGACCGTGCTCGTCGATTTTTGGCTCAGCAGTGATTGGCGCCAGCTCTACAGCCGCGCCTTCACCTTCGGTGACGTTTTTCAGGTCTTCGAGGGATTGTGCAGTCTCAGCCATGCTTAGGCGACCTTCGTGTTTTTGGTGTTCATAGACGCGAAGTCGACCGCTTCTGGGCCTTGCGCCTCGTGTGGGTGCTCAGCGCCAGCGTAGACACGCAGCTTTTTGAACTGCTTGCGCGCCATGGCGCTTTCTTTTGGCAGCATACGCTTCACAGCGAGCTCAATCGCGCGCTCTGGGAAGCGACCACCAAGAATTTTGCCAGCAGTCGTCTCTTTAATACCGCCCGGGTGACCCGTGTGACGGTAGTAAATCTTATCGCTCAGCTTGTTGCCAGTAAATTTGGCTTTCTCAGCATTGACGACAACAACAAAGTCACCTGTGTCAATGTGAGGCGTGAAGTCAGCGCGGTGCTTGCCACGCAGACGTTTAGCGACGTAGGAAGCAAGACGACCCACCACGACATCGGTCGCGTCGATGACGATCCATTTGTTCTCAACGTCGGCAGGTGCGTTATATGTTTTCATTGCTCCGCCGGAGCCTCTCATTCGGAGTTATTGGATAATGTTCAAGCGCCCGCATCTACGCGCCGCGAAACGCCTTGTCAACGCGCCTTCGGCGCTGACCCTGCTTTTCCTTGCTGCAGCCTGTAGCCCCGGGGATGCCCCTGTGGAAACAGATGCGGTCGACACCCCCGTAGATACTGTCGAAACGCAAGATTCTGAAGGTCTAACTTTGCCCGCGGTTTGGCAGACAAATGACCTCGGAAGCCCAATTAAGAGTATCGGTGTCGCTGGCGAACTCGGATCGACGGTCGCCGTGGCCTTTACGGATGGCGGCTTGCAATTTCTCGATCTCGAAGGCGAACGCGTTACGGAGAAAGCCGATATCGGCATTTCGCAAGTCGCAGACGGGCGTTTCATGCGGCTTCAAGACACCCCGGTAACAGTATTTCCTGGCATCACAGAACGCGGTGACCTGTCTTTATACATACATGGCGGTGAACTGCCTGAGCCGCTCCCCTATCCTCTAGATGCTGGAACGGATGAAGTGATCGAAGGCATTTGCAGCGGCGCCCCCACATTTGAGCGAGATGGCGTCTTGCGAATCGGCTTCTGGACCAGAGGCGACCGACGGGAGCTGAAACTTGGCCGTTTGGTCGAGGTTGGCGAAAATCTGATCCTCTTGCTCGACGAGCCTGCGCAGGCTCAGCGCGACATCACAGCCTGTATGCTGACTGACACTGAAGACGTCGCCTATTCAGCGCCTGTCCTCTCAGCCCTGGATTTAAACAATCGCAGCAAGAATTATCGTTTCATTCTCGATGATTTAGGCGGATACACGCTGGTCACACCCTCGGCCGAAGTGATTGAGTTTGAGGTTCTCGACGGCATCACTGTCCGTCCCCCGCAAGCCCCTACGGATATGGCTGGAACCGGTGACGCGCGTGGCGGCGGTTATCCAGGCGGGGTGATTGTCGTTTCAGGTCAAGCAAGCACGGGCGCCCATACCGTGACCTTTATCGATCCAAGCAAAGTTACGCTGGAGCCGTTTGGGTATTCGGCAGCGGCTGCGGACGAGTAGCCCAGACCAGCCAAATCGCAGCGAGCAGCACGATGACGCCAAGGCCCTGGTGAATGAGCGCAATCGGCAATGGAGCGGCGTTGACCAGCGTTATGATGCCCCAAACCGCTTGCGCGCTGACCAGCGCGGCAATCACAGCATAGCCTTTGAACAGAGACGTTCCCCGTGCTTGAAACGCTGCAAATAACGCGAGCGCCCAGAGCAAGTAGGCTCCAGCCCGGTGATTAAACTGGGTAGCAGCTCGCCCTTCGAACAGACTGCGTACGCCAAGCTCAGTATCTATGTAATGCGTGGGCATTAACTCGCCGGCCATGAGCGGCCAATCTGTATAGGAACGCCCGGCATCAAGGCCCGCGACCAAAGCGCCTGACATCATCTGAAAACTCGTCAGCCCCAAAAGCCCAATCGCGAGCCAACGAAGCTGACCGCTCGCAGGTCTCCGTTCTCGCTCGCTGAGATCGAACCAGAACCAAGCTGTGATCGCGATAATCAATAGTGCCAGCCCAAAGTGTGTCATCAAGCGATATGGCGCCACGTCGAGCCGGTCGGTTTCTCCGATGCCGCTGGCGACCATCCACCAACCGATAAAGCCTTGCAGGCCGCCAAGCGCGATCAGAACGCCAAGGCGAGCCGCCCATTTCGTTGACAGCCAGCGCATGGCGGCAAACCAAATGAATCCGCCAATCGCCACCAACCCGATCAGACGGCCAAACAGACGATGTCCCCATTCCCACCAATAAATGAACTGGAATTCTGACATCGTCATATTGTAGTTCTGCTGCTGAAACTCAGCCGTGGCTTTGTATTTCTCAAACTCACTCAGCCAAGCTTGCTCGCTCAGCGGTGGCAACGCACCTTTGAGCGGCGCCCATTCGGTAATTGAAAGACCGGAATCAGTGAGCCGAGTCGCGCCGCCGATCAGGATCATGGCATAGACCATGAGACCAATGACGATCAGCCAGCGCTGGATCCAGCGTGCGGCGATAGGAGAAGTTGCGTCAGGCATAATGCGCTCTATTTGATCCTCTAAGCTCGAACAGCAAGCGGCCACACGGTCGCAGGATCAAGGAATTACAGTTGATGCCTCACTCACAGCGTAGACTTGTCGCCTGTATCGCCGTGCTGTTCTTCCTTGCCTTTTGGATTTGGGGGGCAGCCACAATCGGCACGATGCTCGCCACCGCGCCGAAATGGATGAGCCTGATTTTCTTTGTAATTGCCGGCATTGGCTGGGTTTTGCCGCTTAAGCCCGTCTTCACATGGATGAACTCAGTTCCTGAAGACTAAGAACTGACTTTCTCGCGGTCACGCCGCCGTTGATTCTTACCAGGCCGTTTGCGCGATCTCGCCTTTGGCTTTGACGGCGCGTTGCCGCCTTGTCGTTGACCGCCGCGTCCTTGGCCCTGGCTGCGACCTGAGCGCCGCGCGGGTCCTTTTGGTTTACGAACGCGTACATTAGGATCCGGGGTCGGCAGCACGAGGCCTTCGCAGCCCTCAGGCGCAGGCAAAACCTCAACTTCAACGCGGGTGATCTTCTCGACTTCGCGCAAATAGTAGAGCTCATCTTCCGCGACCAGCGAGATAGAGACACCTTCGCGCCCTGCCCGCGCGGTCCGCCCGATGCGGTGAACATATTGTTCTGCCACATTCGGCATCTCGAAATTGATCACATGCGAGATGCCATCAATATCGATCCCGCGCGCCGCAATATCCGTCGCGATCAGGATTTGACATTCGCCAGCCTTGAACGCTGCGAGGGCTTTCAGGCGTTGCGATTGCGATTTGTTGCCGTGGATCGCCATGGCGGGATACTTCTTGGCCATCAGCTTTCGGACGACTTTGTCAGCGCCATGCTTGGTCCGGGTAAAGACCAGAGCGCGATCAATTGACGGATCGTCGAGCAGTTTTCCGAGCAGTTGAAGCTTATTATTGTTCGCGACGTGGATGACGCCCTGTGTCACACGCTCAGCCGTCGTGCTCTCAGGCGCGACAGAGACGCGAACTGGATCTTTCAAGTACTTTTCCGCCAGATCCGATATCAGTTTCGGCATGGTCGCCGAGAATAACAGCGTCTGGCGCTGTTTTGGAACGTGAGAGATGATCTTCTGCAGGTCGTGAATAAAGCCCATGTCGAGCATCTGATCCGCCTCATCGAGGATCAGCACTTCAACATCACCGAGCTGAACGGCGCCTTGATTGACCAAGTCCAAGAGACGGCCCGGCGTTGCCACCAAGACGTGGCAGCCACGCTCTAAGGCTCTGATCTGCTTGTTGATCTTCACCCCGCCAAATACGGTTTGCGTTACGCAATCCATGAATTTGGAATAGGTCTGGAAGCTATCAGCGATTTGCGCCGCCAACTCGCGGGTTGGTGCGAGCACCAGCACTTTCGTGCTTTTCGGTTTCCGGTTTTGGCTCCGCTCTACCAGGTGCTGGAGCGTTGGCAGGGCAAAGGCTGCGGTCTTCCCGGTGCCTGTTTGCGCGATACCCAAAAGGTCGCGGCGCTCTAACAGAAGAGGGATTGATTGAAGTTGAATCGGCGTCGGCGTTTCATAGCCTTCCGCCGTCACGGCTTTTAGAACCTGCTTGTGCAGGTTCAATTCTGAAAATGTAGTCACGCAAAGTCTTCCGTCTGGTGCGATCGAGAACGGCCTGCGTGAACAAGGGCGCTGATGAAATAGACTGTCTGAAGGCACCAGCTCTTCCCGCTCAATGACGGGCGCGATTCACGCTGCTGAAGCCATGCGCACTATTTTGCGCAACGACGACCGCCACATGGCGGTGATTGGGTTAAAGGTCAATGAACACGGCGCAGTCTAGACGCGGTGCTATTCATCGTCCTGGATTTTGCGAGCCTCTTTTTTAAGACGCGCAAACATCTCGGAGACGTCCTCGTCTTCTTTCTCGGCCGACTCATCTTCACCGGACAAAGCTTCGAGGGTCAGCTCATCATCCTCGTCGATGACGAGCTCGGCTTCGACCGGCTCATCTGCCGGGTCTTCTTCTGGCATAGGCTCAGGCTTCTCAACCTCATCGTGGTCGAAAAGATCACTGTTCGCACCGCCAAACCGACCGATAACCGTCTCTGATCCGATCAGGGTTTGTCCTGGAACAGGCAAGACGGCCATCTCCGACGGGACGTAGAGATCATACCATCCGCCCATGCGAAGCGTTCCAATCCCGCGGCCCAGACGAACAGCGTCACCAGCCTCTTTATCAATCTCCAACCGTGGTCCAAGACCGCCGGTTGCGTAGCGCATCCCGACCGACCGCTCACCGCTTTCCAGCGCGATATAAGCGATTGTGAGTCCCGGTCGATCCGGCTTTGTCGCAGCAAAAGCCGCTGGGTCGCCCGTCTCGCGGATAACGTGATCAATCGCGCCGTCCATAGGGGCACAAATGCCATTGGTCTTGGTCGGGCCAACGGAGACGCGAACCCGCGTCCAACCCGCGCCTTCAAGGCGAAGCTCATCTGGAGGGGTTGCACCTCCGACGGATACAATCATCCCATCTGATGGCGCGACAACAATGTCTTCAGCGTCTGGCGCCGTTCGCTCAGCTGTGCGCGTTGCCAGCAGGATAACGATGGCTGCAATGAAACCGATCCAAAACAGAGGCGCCCAAAGAATGCCAAGCAGAATTCCGACCAGCCATGCCGCCAGCGCGCCGACATAGCCTTCTAAGTCGAACCCGCTGCGCAGCCAGGGAAAGGTTGCGCGGCTCAAATCAGTATCGGACATCGGACCCAGGTCTCCTATTCTGCTGCAACCGCGAGCGCATCGCGCTTCGCCTGACGCGCCCACATATCGGCATATTCGCCCTTGGCTGCCAAGAGGTCTTCATGCGTCCCACGCTCGATCACTTGGCCAGCTTTCAGCACGACGATCTCATCGGCGTTCTGGACGGTCGAGAGGCGGTGTGCCACCATCAAGGTCGTGCGCCCTTTTGAGGCTTCGTCCAATGCGTCCTGAACCGCCGCCTCTGTCGCACTATCGAGCGCCGAGGTTGCCTCATCAAGCACGAGAATCGCGGGGTCCGCGAGGATCACACGAGCGATACCAACCCGCTGTTTCTCACCGCCGGAGAGTTTGAGCCCGCGTTCACCGACCCTCGTTTCCCAGCCCTCCGGCAGGCTTTCGATGAAGTCGAGTAATTGGGCGCGCCGGGCCGCGTCGCGAAGCTGCTCCATTGTCGCTTCGGGTTTGGCGTAGCTAATATTCGATTTGATCGTTTCATTGAACAGAACAACATCCTGCGGCACTAGACCGAGGGCCTGTCGCAGGCTCTCCTGGGTCAGATCCCGCACATCTTTGCCATCAACGAGCACGCGCCCGCTCAGCACATCATAGAAGCGGAAAAGGAGCTTCAAAAGTGTTGATTTTCCGGCACCTGAGGTGCCCACAAAAGCGATCTTCTTACCGGCTGGCAGATCAAAGCTGATATCCTGGACCCCCACCGCACGAGCATCATGCGTGAACCCGACGCCTTCAAACGCGACACTGCCGTTCGGTGTCATGAGTTCAACGGCATCTGGTTTATCAGCGACCTCAGGCTTCATCCCAAGCAACCCGTAGAGCTTCTCCAAATCGACGGCGCCTTGTTTGATCTCTCGCCAAGCCCAACCAAGGATGTTCAGCGGGGCATAGAGAGACAAGAACATCGCCATCACACCGGTTAAGTCGCCGACCAGCATCGTTCCCTGAGACACATTCCAAGCTGAAATGACCAAAGCCGCGAGCAGACCCGCATTCATCGCGAAAGCCTGCGTCGCATTGAGGACATACATAGAGCGCACGGCATCGACATAACGATGATTGTAATTTCGCATCGCTTCGTTGAAGCGCCCTGTTTCGCGATGCTCGGCCGCAAATGACTTCACCGTTTCGAAATTCGTTAGAATGTCGACGGCGATACCGCGAAAACGTGTATCGGCCTCGTTCATCCGTCGGCGTTGGCGAACCCGCCACTCGGTGATCATAATCGTGGCAACGGCATAGAGGACGATGGTCACGACAGCGACCAATGCCAGCAGCGGGTCGTAAGCAAACGCCAGGGCGATGGACGCCAAAATCAAGCGCACAATTGTGGGGCCGATATTGAAGGCGAGGAAGCGTATGAGATAGTCAATCGCGCTCGCGCCGCGTTCGATGACGCGGTTCAGCGCGCCGGTGCGCCGTGTCTGATGGAAGCCGAGTGACAGGCTCTGCGCGTGCCCAAACGCGTCTACGCAAGCAATACGCTGCGCATCCTGGCTGACGGGTGAAAACAACCAATCTCGAAGCTGTGGCAGGCCGCCGCCAAGGAAACGAACCCCAAGGGCTACCGAAAGCCAGAACATGGCCGGTCCAAACCCGGCAACGAGGCCGTCTTGGTCCGCCACCAATTTGTTGATGGCGTAGCCGAGCAAGAGAGGAAATGCGACCTCTAGCACCGCAGCCGCGAGCGTGAGTAAAATAGCCAGCACCATAACGGGTCGCCACTTGGCGAGTTCAGGACGGGCGAGGAGTTTAAGGATGCGGCCGATTGAAACGCCAATGCCGCCATCGGCACTTTCAATTTTGTCGGGATCCGCAGTTTGTGTTTGAGCACTCATAGCCCGCCATATGGGGCGAGCCGGTCACTCTGCATAGGGTAGGCCTTAAAAAGACGCTGCCATTCAGATAAGAAAAAGCCGCAGGCCCCGTAAGACCTGCGGCAGTTGGAAGGAAACGCTAGAATCGACCGCTTAGGGTGATCCTCGCGTTGAGAGGCGCACCAACAGTTGCCTGATGCGTGCTATGTGAGTTCGGGAAATAGACTTCATCGGTCAGGTTCTCGACGTTCAACTGAATGCGCAGATCATCAGAGAAATCGTAATAAGCCGCCGCATCGACCCGGGCATAACTCGGGAGAATTGCGGTATTATTGTTGTTGATGAAACTCTCGTCTTGATACGTCACACCAAGCCCCAGCCCGAATTGATCGGTCACCTGGTAAGCATTCCAGAGCGAGAACATATTCTCAGGCAGTTCGCGGGGGCGTAAATCGCTTCCAGACTGCTCGCCATCAAGGTAGCTATAGCCCGCAGAGACAAACCAATCCTCGGTCACTTGACCTTGGACCTGTGCCTCAAAGCCTTCGATCGTGCTTTCAATGAAGATCTGACGTTCGCCGCCAGTCTCGTCATCAAGCTCCGGTGAGCGCTGCTCAATCTCAAATACGGCGGCCGTAAAGCTGAGGCCCGGCACGAAGTCCCATTTGAGGCCCGCCTCAAGATTGGTGAATTCGCTTGGGTCGAGCCGATCATCATCGCCATTAATATCCGCGAACTGCTCACCGCTGGCCGGCAGGAAGCTTTCAGAATAGCTTCCATAGAAAGAGATGTTTTCCATCGGCTTGTAGACCACACCGAGACGCGGCGTAATTTCTTCGTCGGTGCGGCTTCGAGAGCGGTCTTCGGGCGACACGTCAGGATCGAGATTATCGACGCTGATATCAAAGCTATCGAACCGCGCGCCGATAATGATGTCGAGCTGCTCAGAGATTTCGATCTCATCCTGGATATAGGCTGAGAAGACTTCAAGATCGGCGGATGTGTCATCGTTAAGGTCCGTAAACCGTGTAACAGTCCTGTTTCCGGACGCATTGATTCCAACACCGTTCCGGATGCCGAGAGGACGCGTTACATTAAATAGCTCAACATCACCATTATCTGCGGCGCCAGTCCATTCCGGGTTGAAACGATCATTGTCATTGCTGGTGTCGATGTATTCGATACCTGTCACAATCGTGTGCCCGATCGCTCCGGTCTGGAACTCACCGATCAAATCACCCGAGAGAATGATGTTCTGACGCTGCGTCGTGTCGAGATATCCATCGATGCCAACAATGTTGGTGCTTGGGTCAAAGGATGACGCGTAGAAGTTGCTATAAAACTTATCATAGTCGCCATAGAACGCGCTAAAGCGGCCCTTCAAATTCTCTGAGAAACGGTGCTGCAGCATCGCGCGAAAGAGATGAGCTTCGAGCCGCGTGGTATTGAGTTCGGGGTCGCCGAAGACGATGTCCTCAAACGCTTCGACAGGTTCGCCATCCGCGCCAGTTGGAATACCCCGATCGATGAAACGCTCATGGTCAACATATTCATACGACAGATCGAGCGTCGTCGCCGGGCTAAGCTCAAAGCGCGCGGTCGGGTTCAGGCCGAAGCGTTTGCCATCATAAAAGTCTCGATGCCCTTCCAGGCCCTCATACATAGCGTTGAACCGGATCGCAGCGCCGTCACTGACCGCAAAGTTCGTATCGAACTGGGCCCCAACGCCTCCGAATGTGTCAGCGTTGATTTGATATCCACTGAACACTTCGCCGATGGTCGCTTTTTTCGTCACACGGTTCAGAATACCGCCGGTGCCACCGCGCCCGAACAAGAGCGCATTCGGGCCGCGAAGGATTTCGACCTGCTCCAAATTATAGAGTGGGCGATAGTATTGGACGTCATCGCGTACACCATCGATATAGAAGTCTGCGGTCGACCGTACGCCGCGAAACACGACAGCATCGCGGTGGCCTTCCCCTTGCGACGTGTTCACGCCGGGGGTGTAGTCAATCAAATCGCCAATGCTATTAAAGCCCTGCTGCAGAATTTGGTCTGCTGTAATGATCGATAGGCTTTGAGGAACATCAATCACAGGCGTCGGCGACTTCAATGCATTGACCTGATCGGCGTAGAGATACTGCCCAACCACAACAATCTCGTCTTGGACAAAGACGTCATCATCGTCGTCTTGCGCGAGAACAATCGGGCTGGCGACCAGTGCAGAGAGAGCAGCCGCAGACAGCAACCGCATTTGAAAACGATACATAGGATCTTGTTCCTTACTTCTAATGCGCTTCGCTTAGACCTGTCGCTATTGCAAATCAATCTCAATAAGTGACGAAAATGACAATCAGTCGCAGTTTTGCCACACCCCGGCGCCCTTGTCCGGTCTGCGATGCTCAATCCCATGGGATCACAGCGCTTTTTCCTAGTGTTTGGAACCAACTTCCTTTAAGGCTCCAAGGGTTTGAATCGAAGGTAAGATGTATGGGTAAGTTGAAATCCGTTTGTGTGTATTGTGGCTCCTCAAATGACGTGAAGGCCGACTATTTACGATTGGCGCAGGACCTGGGTCGCACGCTGGCGCATCAGAACATTCAACTCGTCTATGGCGGCGGCGGCGTTGGCCTCATGGGCGCCTGCGCGCGCGCGACGCATTCTGAAGGCGGCGACGTGCTTGGCATCATGCCGCGCTTCCTCCTGCAGAAAGAGCGGATCTTTGATGAGGTGCCGCACGAGATTGTCGACGATATGCACACGCGAAAGCAGCGGATGTTCGATGAGAGCGATGCTTTTATCGTGCTACCTGGCGGCATCGGCACGCTCGAAGAGGCAGTTGAAATGCTCAGCTGGGCGCGCCTCGGACTGCATGCCAAACCAATGGCCTTCCTTGATGAGGACGGGTTTTGGGCTCCCTTCTTTGAGCTGATGGATCACATCATTGACGGTAAATTCACACCAGAAGAATTCCGCGCGGCTCTGGTCCATGAACAAACCCCGGAAGCGGCGATTCAAGCGCTCAGCGATCGTGTTGTGAAGCTCGGCGATTAGGAGCATCTGCCACAGCTTCAGAAAGACCGGCAGACTCAAAATTTGATCCGTGCTACTCCCAAAAGCCAATGGTTTGGGAGAGCCAATGTGATGCCTAAAATACCCACACACGCCGCCACTCTGATCGCGACTTTACTGATTGGAGCGGCCTGTTCCGCGCCGAGCAATGAGACTGAGGCCCCTGCCCCAGAAAGCGCGACGAAGGCGATTTATAATGTGCTCGTTCAGGGCAATCTGATCGGCGCGCTCGAGGTGACGCCAACGGATACCGGGTATTCGGTCTTCTATGAGTATCGCAATAATGGCCGCGGCCCGACCATCAATGAGACGATTACCCTGAACGCAGACGGGCTCCCGATTGGTTGGACAGCTACGGGGAACACGACCTTCGGAAATGCGGTCGATGAGATATTTTCCCTCTCGGATGGGATAGCGTCCTGGACCGACTCGACCGGGCCTGGTGAAGCAATGGTTTCAGAGCCGTCCCTCTACGTTCCGCAAAGCGGTTCACCCTACAGTCTCGCCGTTACGGCACGCCAACTACTTGCTGACGAAGACAATGAAATGCCGGCGCTCCCTGGCGGTACGCTTCGCCTCGACACGATCGAGACTCTCGAAGTCGCGAACGCAGATGGCGAGACCGCTGAGACGACCACCTATGCGCTATCAGGGACGAGCTACAACCCGACTTATTTTCTCATGCAAGGCGATACTTTCTTTGGCTTCGTCTCGCCCGGCTTCGCTCTACTGGCAGAGGGGTATGAAGGCGAAGATGAGCGTTTAAGGGGGCTCGCGGCCGAATATGGCGCACGGCGTTATGAAGAAATCCAATCGCGCACCGTGCGAGACTATGATGCTCCTATTCGCGTTCAAATTGTCCGCGTGTTCGACCCTGAAACCGAAAGCGTCGGCGACCTGGTCTCGGTCAAAGTGCAAGACGGCATCATCGCAGCAGTTGAGGCATCTGATGCGACCGAACCCGGAGAAGTCCTTGTGCGCGGCAATGGCGGCGTTCTGGTCCCTGGCCTGTTTGAAATGCATGCGCACCTGGGACAGCAGAGCGCGTTTCTGAACATTGCCGCAGGCGTGACAACGGTCCGCGATACCGGCAACAATAATGACGTCCTGTCAGACCTGATCGGCCAGTTCGAGACCGGCCGCCTCGCGGGACCGGAAGTCTTCCGCAGTGGCTTTATAGAAGGACGAAGCCCGTTCAACTCAAACAATGGCATACTGGTCGAAACGGAAGCAGAAGCCGTAGCCGCAGTCGACGCTTATGCCGATCAAGGCGTGTTCCATCAGATCAAAATCTATAACTCAATGAATCCAGATTGGGTCCCGGCTATGGTTGAGCGCGCTCGTGATCGCGGTTTGCGTGTGACCGGGCATGTTCCTGCCTTCTCAAATGCCAATCAGATGATCGCTGCTGGGTATGATGAGATGACCCATATCAACCAGGTGATGCTGGGCTGGGTGCTAGAGCAAGGCGAAGACACGCGGACTTTGCTTCGATTGACGGCGCTCAAACGATTACCAGCTTTGGATTTGACCGCAGAGAATGTCGACGTGACCATCTCGGCCATGGTCGAAAATGGCGTTGCTATCGACCCCACTTTCGCGATCCACGAAGCCTTACTTCTCTCTCGCAATGGCACGATCAGCCCCGGCTCTGTCGACATTATCGACCACCTTCCTGTTTCAGCGCAGCGGCAAGCCAAAACGGCTTGGGCCGCAATCGAGTCCGAAGAAGATGACCGCGCTTATGCCGAGGCTTTTGAACAGATCAAACGCATGCTGACCATGATGCGGGAGCGCGGGATTTTCATGGTTCCGGGGACCGACCTCGGGGGATCGTTTGCCTATCACCGCGAGCTTGAGCTCTATCAAACCATTGGCATGGAGCCGGGCGAAATCCTAGCTTGGGCGAGCCAAGGCATGGCCGACTATCTCGGCGCGGGAGACCGATTGGGCTCGATCACGCCTGGAAAAGAGGCCGATTTCTTCCTGGTCGCGAATGACCCAACTGAAAACTTAAAAGCGATCAAGGCAATCTCGATGGTCATGGCAGACGGCGATATCTATTTCCCAAGCGAGATTTACCCTGAGTTTGGGATCAAGCCATTTGCGGAGGCGCCAACTCTGATTGAGCCGGAGTAAACTTAGCCTGGTTGATAGACTGGAAACACCTGTTGACGCGAAGTGTTAAACGCAACAAAGAGGCTGGTCTCGGCCCCGTAGCTCAACTGGATAGAGCAGTCGACTTCTAATCGACAGGTTGTGGGTTCAAGTCCTACCGGGGTCGCCACTCTTTTTCGCAACAATTGTCTTATCCTGCGGCACTCGGAGACAGCGCCGATTATGGGTCCGTTGTCACTGTATAGTCCGGCGAACCGTCCCAGATAATCTTCCACCGCGCGCCGGGCCTAACATTCTGAACTAGGTTCGGGTGAAACGCGACAAAACAAGTGCCGCCAGCGCGCCTGGCCGATGGATAGATGAACCCTTTCGCACCCTCGCTACGCATAGAGTCTGCAAAGGCTTGTCCGGCGGGATAGGCGGTTTCCGTATCAGGATCGAGATAAGGTGACGCCTGATCGACCTCACGCAGATCATGAAACTCACCGATGAAGCCTGCCAACAAGGCCTGGTAGACAGCCTCATCCTCGAAATGGTCAATCGCAGCCAGTTCGCGGGTGCGGTGATAGGCGACTTCAGCAACCGATGTCAGATCTTCAAACGCGGCGTACCAAGCGCCGCGATCGCCAGAATTGAACCGATTGCCTTCCTGCCGCGTGTAGGCAAACGCCGCATTGATATGGTTCTGCCCCCAGACATTGAACGCAAATTCACGCCGATCGATGCTGCCATGGCCTCTGGCTTGCGCATTCAGGCGCCTATTGGTCATCCCTTCCAAGGCTTCGAGAATGGCAAGATCTTCACTTTGCTGGAGGTCTGAACCGGTGTCATCGATCAGCGGTCGCAGTACAGGGGGCGCGTAATGCTTGGTCGGAATCAGCCGCGTCGTAGCCTGTTCGCTGATTTTAGTGAGCGGCAGCGTCACACGCCGCCCCTGATAGCATCAACATAGTCCCGGGTGCCCATAATCGCCGGTAATCCACCAGATAGCATCAAATCGATTGGCTTGTGGCCGCCGAAACTGTCACCCTTATTGGCCATGCGTACCCAACGGTCGGCGAGCTTATCGCTGAAATAAAGGTGCAAAGCCTTATAAAGGCCCGTTACCGCGCTCACCCGCATCAATTGATCCTGGTCTAGGGCGCCATTCCAATTGTCGGCTTTGATCCGTCCCCAGGTGCGCTCACTAACCCCGATAAGCTTAGCTGCAGCCGCGTTTGGCAGCTTCCAAGCGGCCGCAATCCGCGCATAGGCACGAACGGCAACTTGCGACACGCGCTCATCGCTGTGGCGCGCGAGCGCGGTGTTCGCCTCTGCAGGCGCACGCGCTAGGAATTGGTTCGTCATGATGCTTAATCTTGCCATATGGCGGTATATATCACGCCACATGGCAAATATCAAGAGATTCGGTCCCGAAACGCTCCTGTTTCAGTGAAGAAGAGCTGGAACGCGCTCAGGGCGCAATTTCTGATTCTGACCGCATCCAATCACGCTCCTCGAGGCATCTAACAACCAGCAGCGACGGATTCAGTCCTGCTTATCGTTAGACCTTCGGTATTCAGGGTGTCGAAAGCTCGGATGATCGAAGTTCGTTCGCAGAACCGCTCTGTCGATGGTTTGGTCTAACAGATACAGAAATTGCCGCCGCGCTGTCGAATCTAACAAATTTCGGAGCCGGTCCCGCCTTCGTTTAGTGGGTCCAAGGCTGCTTGCGATTGGCCGCGAAATTCTCTGAGTAGGACTTTACCAGGCGTTTGACTTCCCGCGGCTCTTCGACCGCGAAAGTCAGGCCTTCGCGCTTGGCGTAGGCGATGGCTTGCTCGCGGCTGTCAAAATGCAGGCGGACCTGCCCGGTTGTATCATCGATACTGGTCCAACCCATAACAGGATCACTAGACCTTTTAGCTCCGGAGACCAACTCTAATACCCAATCTTTCGTTTTGCCGCGGCCAGATTGCATAGCAGTCTTCGCAGGCTTGTAGATACGGGCATCCATGTAGACCATCTCCTAGAGAAGAAACTGGTCGGAGCGATAGGATTCGAACCTACGACCCTCTGGTCCCAAACCAGATGCGCTACCAGACTGCGCCACGCTCCGGCCTCCCGGTATACTGTCGGTTTTCTGGGTTTCAACCCTGTTTTTGCGGTCTTCGCAGTGTTCTGAATGTCGCATCTGCACGCGCCGCCAATCGCTCACCATTTATCAGAAAATCTGCAGAAACTTGAACCAAATCATGCTCATAGCTCTGCACCCTTGGGTGCGCTTCGAGCCAATTGTGCAGCCGAACGGTCTCAAGGAAGTGCAAAGTGAGCTTCAAGGTCACCGACATTTTTTGCGTTTCAGCCCAAACAGCCATGGCAAGAGAGCGATCTGCGAACGCGCTCGCCATGCCGCCATGCAGGAATCCCATACTGTTGCAGTGGCGATCCAAAACGAACAGACCACTACGGACATCATCGTCCGCGCTGGCTTCATAAACCGGTCCGTTATGGTTCGAGAACTTCCCGCGGGATCGCGATAGCGCAAATCCTTCCGGCACGACGAGATGCGCTGGAAGGTCTTCTTCTCTCATATGAGTTTAGTCCGCTGGCGCTTCGGCACCGGTGTTGCCAAACAATGGATGCTGCACCGTATCACCAGGTAGAATGCCAAGCTCGGCGGCAAGTCCGCCATTCAGCTCCAGCACGGCACGCACAGGAACACCGGGCGTAATCGTACGTAGTGAGCCCGGCACGGTATTGCGCGCGATCATCTCAACATGTCCATCTTCCGCAATGAAAAGCATGTCCAATGGGATCAGCGTATTCTTCATATACATTGATGGCTCGCGCGGCGGATTGAAGTCAAACAGCATGCCTTTGTCGGCATCCATGCTCTCGCGTTCCATCAATCCAAAGGAAATCTCGTCGCTATCGTTTGCGACCTCGACGGTAAACTCGTGCACCGTGTCAGTCGTCACGATTGAAAGAGGCGTAACCTCCATGGGGTCGGCCATGCTAGACAAGGTCGATAGAGAAAGAGCCGCGAAAGCGGAGAAAAGAATACGTTTCATGACCACATCTCTAACTGCGCCGCAGATCGTGAGCAAGCAAGTCGGGCAGAGATCGCTAATTTTTTACCGCGATAACGCTTTCGCCTTTATTGCCGCTGCCCGCGACCACGTCGATCATCATGCCTGTTTCCAGGGAGTCGATTCCAGCGCGGCGCATGACCGAGATATGGATGAAAATGTCCGCAGCATCGCCCGGGCGGTTTACGAACCCAAAGCCCTGGGCCGCATTGAACCATTTTACGATGACGCGCTCATACACAATCGCTTCGCCTTGATCGCGCATAACGGCCGCTTTCGGACGATCCATCTCAATCACATTGAGAACCTGCCAGCCACGATCACGTTCGACAATGTCACAAACAATTCGGGCACCTTCATCGGCAGCACTTTCGCCATAAGCCCGTAGACATGACACATGGAGCATAACATCTTGATTGAGCATTACGCCTTCGACGGATTCCGGTACAACAAATCCATAGCCTTTGACCGTGTCGAACCACTTGATCCGACCCGTCAGGCGAACGCCTGGCTCAGGACTCGCATCTGGCATTTGTTCAGCCGCGTTACTCAAAGCACACCCCCGTGTTAACCATATGGTTAGACCGACGGGGCGCAGCTGTCACGCAGCTTTGCTCATAAGAGGCGGGAAATATCACCTACAAGTGGTAAAAGTGGCACTCCCTAGGGGAATCGAACCCCTCTTTCCAGGTTGAAAACCTGGCGTCCTAACCGATAGACGAAGGGAGCGCTCTGTTGAGGGGCCGATATAGACAAGCCCGATTGCGCTTGCAACCTTCTTTGACGGCCCGAATGAATTTTTTGCAGCGGATAGGTTTGAGACACTCGTAAAGCTTGCCAAACGCCCTGCCCTCCCACACACAGATTGCATGCAAATGGATCTTACGGGCACCGAGCTGAGACGAGCAGAGCAGAAAGACTGGCGCACCCTTGCGGACATCACCGCAGAAGCCTTCGCCAATGATCCCGTCAATAGTTACGTGTTCGGAAAACCAGCCTCAATTCGGTCTATGTATCGGGTCATGGCGCGAGAGATGTATGTGCCATCCGGCTTATGCCACATTCACCCGGCTGGCGGCGCAACTATGTGGATGCCGCCAGGTGTCGAAGCGGCGCCGAGTCAGTTGGGTCTCATGAAGTTTGCACTCGGTCAGATGCGCCATGGCACGCCCGGCGCCATTAAACGCGGCTTGGCTATCTCAGAATTGATGCAGAAATGGCATCCTAAAGACCCACACTATTACCTCTTCGCGATCGGAACGACACAAAGCGCGCGCGGAAAAGGCGTCGGCAAAGCGCTGCTGAGGCCCGTACTAGCGGCCTGCGATGCCGCCAAGATGCCGGTCTATTTGGAAAACTCAAATCCAAACAATACCGGCTTTTATGCCTCGCATGGTTTTGAGCGCATGGGGCTGTTCAATGTCGGCGGCGATGACAGCCCGATTATGGAGCCAATGTGGCGCGAACCGAAAGAGCGTTAGCCTCGGCTCAATGAGTAATTCGGCGCTTCGCGCGTCATTTGCACATCGTGTACGTGGCTTTCTTGGAGGCCCGCACCGGTGATTTGCACGAACTCGGCACGTTTATGCAGCTCTTCCATAGTCGGCGCGCCAACATAGCCCATAGCGGCGCGCAGGCCGCCAACCATTTGGTGTACAATTGGCCCAATCGGTCCTTTGAAAGGCACTTGCCCCTCGATCCCTTCTGGGACAAGTTTGTCGCTCGCAGCATCCTTTTGGAAATATCTGTCGGCAGAGCCACGCGCCATCGCGCCGAGGCTACCCATGCCGCGATAGGCTTTGTAGGAGCGACCTTGATAAAGGAAGACTTCGCCCGGCGCCTCTTCAGTGCCAGCGAACATAGATCCCATCATCGCCGTCGATGCGCCTGCCGCCAGGGCTTTGGCAAAGTCGCCCGAGAATTTGATCCCGCCATCAGCAATAATCGGCGTTCCAGTGGCTTGCGCTGCGTTCGCGCAATCCTCAATCGCTGTCAGCTGTGGCACGCCCACGCCTGCAACGATACGTGTCGTGCAAATTGATCCTGGGCCGATCCCGACTTTTACAGCATCAGCGCCCGCATCGATCAAAGCTTTCGTAGCATCGCCCGTAGCAACATTGCCCGCAATGATCTGAACCGCGTTCGAGATTTTCTTCGCGCGCGTCACAGCTTCGCCAACTGCTTTCGAATGTCCGTGCGCGGTGTCGATAATGACTGCATCTGCGCCAGCTTCGATCAAAGCTGCTGTGCGTTCAAACCCAGCATCACCGACCGTCGAGGCCGCAGCGACCCGTAACCGACCACCGTCATCCTTGGCGGCGTTTGGATTTACGGCGGCTTTGTCCATGTCTTTAACGGTGAGCAGGCCGATACAATTGCCAGCTTCATCGACGATCACCAGACGCTCGATCCGGTGCTTGTGCAGCAACGTCCGTGCCTCTTCGATTGGAACATCCATCGTAACTGTGACCACGTCACGAGTCATTAGGCTACCAACCTGCTGGTTCAGGTCCGGTGCAAAGCGCATATCGCGATTGGTCACGATCCCGACCAGCTTGCCATTCTCGACCACTGGAATGCCGGAAAACCCAGTTTGCTCTTTCACCGCTTTCAACTCGGCCAAGCTGGCTGATGGCTCAATCGTCACGGGGTTCATCACAACACCGCTTTCGAACTTTTTAACCTGAGTGACCTGCGCTGCCTGCTCTTCGATCGAGAAGTTCCGGTGCACAACACCAATGCCGCCTGCTTGCGCCATAGCAATGGCGAGGCGCGCTTCTGTGACGGTGTCCATCGCCGCCGAAATCAAAGGAATGTTGAGACTGATCGCCTTCGTGAGGTGGGTCGAGACATCAACCTCAGACGGAGTGACCTCACTCGCGCCGGGCTGCAAAAGCACGTCGTCAAAGGTGATCGCTTGTCGGATATTCATGTGGGGAGCTCCCTTTTTGGCTCCCTAATTGAGTCACTTTCGAAGGGCAAGCCCCCTTTGTGTGACGATTGCGCAAAGCGATCGCGACAATAGCTATTGAAACGAGCGGAAAATCGTGTTCCGGGTTGGTCGTCAAATACTGCGTTGTATTGGATTGGGTGTTCGAGAGTTACTGTGCATGTGCGTATCTAGATTTATTGCTGTTTTTGCGCTTTTTCTCGCCATGAGTGTAAATGAAATTGGTTCTGCACAAGCGCAATCATCGAACGCTGACGAGCCGATTGTCCTTCGATTTGAAGAACTAACAGACCTTCGAGACAGCCTGCGGAATGTTGTCGAGACAAAACAACTCGCAAATCTGTCCTTTGAAGTTTGGCAAGATAATCACTTGGTTCGGGCCGGGTTCTTTGGGCCGGTGAGCGAACATAGTTCTGAGACAGTCTCGGATGACACGATTCAGCGTATCTACTCGTTGACCAAACCGGTGACCGCCGTCGGATTGCTGATTCTGATGGAGCGCGGCGAGTTTCGTCTTGATGATCCGATCACAAAATTCTTGCCTGAATTCGAGTCGACCGAAATTCTTGCTGATTCTGATTCCAACGGGAATTTCTACACCTATCGCCCGCCGCGCCCGCCCACCATGGCACAGCTTCTTAGCCACACGGCGGGACTAGCCTATGGCGGGCAAGCTTTAGGGCCGGTCAATCAAAAGCTCCGCGATTACGGCGTGCAAGGCGCTTCAGATCTGGAAACGCTCACCGAAATCGTATCGCGCGTTCCCTACATCTCTGCACCAGGAGCGGAATGGAATTATTCCATCGCCTCCGATCTACAGGGCGCTATTATCGAGCGGATTACTGGCGAAAGCCTAGACGCGTTTTTGAAACGGGAAATCTTCGTCCCTCTCGGTATGGTCGATAGCGGATTCTATGTGGAACGACACAAACTGAACCGATTAAGCGGTGTTACTGGAAGGGTTGAATCTGGGTTCACTTATCTTGCAGCAGAGGACCCGAGCGAAGACGCACAATCCAAGATGTATCTTGAAGGCGGCCACGGTCTGTTTTCAACGCAACGCGATTACGCTCGATTTCTATCCTTCCTCGTCAATAAGGGTGAGTTGGACGGCGTTCGCTTGCTGCAACGGGAAACCGTGTCGAGGCTTCATGCCAACGCAATCCAGTATCGCGGAGGCCCGAGTGTTATGCGGGGTCGAGGGAAACGTGCGGGTCTTGGGTTTGGCTTTGGCGTCGCCATACTGGAAAACCGGCAAGTCGCGGAGATGTCTGCACCGCGCGGGACTTATTACTGGTATGGCGCCATGGGCAATTGGTTTTGGGTGGATCCGGTTAATCGCATAACATTCATTGGTATGGTCCAAACTGAATCTGAGTTGGACACTGACCTAATCCGTTTGTCGATGCGTCACATATATGGTCCCGTAACACCGCCTGAAACGGTCTCAGCGAGCCGCTAACATGTCTTTAGGCATCTGATGGATCAGGTTGACCGGGGACCTCATCCGCTTGGTCAGCCGGGCGTCCTGGTATGGCATAACCGCCTTTCAGCCAGCGCGAGAGATCCACATCCGCGCAACGTTTCGAGCAAAATGGTTTAAACTCGGCAACAACGGTTCGAGACTCACAAACGGGACATTTCTTCTGGCTCATCGTTTTGTGATCCTACTCTCTGCGCCTGGGCTTTCAGAAACGGTTAGTCGCCCACCAAAATGTGTTTCAATCGCTGCATCAGCATCGTTTCGACGCGCTAGATAAGCCTGCCAAACCGCGCCGCCAAGGCATAACTCGTAAAATTGCATCGAGTTCGCGGCGGCCTCGCGCTGCGCAGCACGCAAAAGCTCCAGCAAGACTGTTTCGCTAGGGTCTGAATTGATCTGATCTCCGAGCGGCTGAACACGCCACGGAATCGACGCTTCCAAGAGATCAATCGGAGATGGTTTCAAGACTTTTGGCGCTGCAAGTCCGATCGCTTTCAAGGCGTTCAAAGTTGTCGATTGGATTTCATTTCGCGCTGCCGCATTCAAAGGCCCAACGCAATCCAAAACCAAGTTACCGCCAAGCCCTCTTAAGCTTGCTTGGCGCGCCATCTCACGCGCGGCGTCTCGATTGAGGGCCAGCGCACGGGCGCCCGCGCTTCCGCGTCCCTTGCGGCCAGCCGTATCAATATCAAAGGCCGTAAGCGCGCGGGTTTGCTCGATGTATAAGCGCCCCCCCTTTGGAAGCGTCACTAAAGAAGCGAGGGCGTCCTCAAACGCGGCATCGACCATTTCAGCGTCATTATCGCTGACCACCTTGGCCCCATAAGGAAGTGCTTCACACCATCGCTCAAACGCCGGGCCCTCGGTGATGGCACCTTCAGCTTGCGCCACGCGGGCGAGTTTTTCGTGACGCATCTCGCTTTTGACCACCACTCGTAATAAAGCCCCCTCAGTCAATCCATCACGCGTCTTCAGTCGCAAGAAAGCCTCTTCACCTGATGCCAGTTCAACAAACGCGCCCTGCACGTGATCCGCAAATGTTCGAAGACGGGCATTCATGACATCGCCAAACCGCGCGCGTTCGCCGCGCCCGGACCAACGTTGGCTGAACAAATGAGTTGGGCGTCCGGTTAGATCCGTTGCGACCGCGCGGGTTTCGCCTGGCGCATGGTGAACGTAAATATTGACCTGGTTACTGGATATCATTCTGGTTGACAGGCGCGAACGCCGAGCACCGGCAGCTTGGTTAGCCACCCTTCTCCATCAATCAAGCTAATCAAACCGCTTTCAATACGCTGGCCACCATTCATCATCTCGCCCGGTATGACTTCCAATACCAGTTCACGACCATCGTCAGACACATAGGTCGCGCGCGTATTGAACTGTCCGAAAATATCGCCGCCTGCCCGCGTTTGAGTCAGCGACATTGGAACATCGCCTTGCGCGAACGCAGCCTGCCCTGACAGCGCTTTTGAGAAAAAGATGAACTTGGATGTATCGGTCTGGCTCCATAAGAATAGGCCGCATTCGCCCGCCAAGACCTCTTGTGGACCAAGGCCGGAAGACGGCACGCTGTCGATAGCAGGCGTCATTGCAAGCATTTTTGCGCGGGCCTCCTGCGGGTCCAGCTCTGGCGTTGAGCTGCACCCAGTCACAACAAGAGCGAACGCGGTTAGAACGATTGGCAGTCGTGTCATCATGGGATTCCAGCGCTCCGTGTCTGACGATAAACGAATTGACCATTTTCGCGGACGAACCCGACCTGGGTCAGCGCGATAATGATTTGAGTGTCCTGCGTATCCACACGCGTCGCGAACTCCCCCTGCCCGATCAGCGACGCGCGTGCGTCAATCTCGACTCGGTCGCCGGCTTGGGACGTGCCTTCCATATCGATCACGAAGGCCCCCGCGTCACAGGCTATGGGTCCCGCAATCTGACCGAATTCGCGGCCATACTGAGCGGCAAGCGTCGAAAGTGTGTTGGTAGAAAGCGTTCCGCTGGCTTCTTCACAGCCCGTCTGCGTCAGTCGGAATGAGCCGTCTGCGATCCGCAAACTGCCCCCCATCGCTCGCACCGGCGCTGACAAGCCTTCAAGGGCGCCAATCTCTTGCTGCATCCGAACCTCGGTCCCGATCAAGGCATTCCGCGTAAGGGACAAAACGCCTGTTCCACGACCCGCTGCGCCGCCCCATTGGACATCATATGATGGCCGCAGCATCAGCAAAGACATTGGTCGCAACGTCAGGTTCACATCCCCGATCGGCTGGGTTCCGACATATAGCCCGCTGATCCGGCCCTTGCGCAGCGTGCCGTCAATTTTAGCCCAGCCGACGCCAGCACTACCGATACCGGATTGCCCGACAACAAAGCCAAGCGGCGTGAAGGCAATCACGGCACCGGCCAGGATCACAAGAAAAACCACGAGCAGAAATATTTGTCTCATCACAGCCCCCCCGCCACAAGATCAACATTTACGCGAACCAGTCCGCGGCCAGCTTGTTCCATCGTCAAACGCGTGACTTGAGCGCTCTGTTTGTTTCGTATGTCTTCCAGCCAAAGAAAAACGAGACGTGGGTCAGCATTTTCGAACACGAGCCGAACGCTCGTTCCATCATCGCCCTGCAGCCGCGCGATCGACAAACCGATATCACCCGCAGACCCTGTTACTGCGGCTTTAAAATCCTCAATACTCGCAGACGTGGAACGGGCATTTGTTGCGCTCGAGGCGCCGATCGCCCGGTTTCGCATGTAGGCTTCTTGGATCCGAGACAGGTCTTGGTCCGCCTCTTCCAAGCCCGCTCGCGCCTCTGAACGTGCATTCGAAGCGGGCACCAGGACGAACTGCCAAACTAGGACTAAGGCAGTGAGGAGCCCAGCCACCGAAATTAATAGCCGTTCCCGGTCGGCTAGACCTGTCCACCATGCCATCATGACCGCCCCTCCAGGGTCAGGTCACCGACAACTTTTGATCCACTCTGCCGAGAGTCCCCGGATCGCGCGTTCAGTCCCTTTTCGGTGATGATCGCTGTTAGGCGATCCACATCAGCGAAACTGTCAAAGGCGATGGTTGCCGTCATCTGGCGCCGCAAACGATCATACCGAATTGTGCGAAGCTCGCTGCCTTCCACCTGAGCCATCGACTCATACAGAACCGCCGTGGCGTCCAACACAGATGGAAAAACTTCCCCCGCATTTCCGCGATCATTGCCGGACAGCGCTAGGGCTTGTTGCACATCGCCATTCGTTTCAGGCCACCCAATTCGGGCAAACTCTTCGGACAAGCCTGCCAAGGATGCGGCGCGATTGTTCATTGCCGTCGTTTCTAAGACGGTCGTTCCGATCCAGCCTAGCGTTGCCACAGCCGCCAGAGCACCAGCGATTTTCCATCGACCAATGCCCTCAAATTCGACAGTTTGCCGAACCTTAAAGTTCGCTTGGCGTAGATTGATCCCGCCCGCGCCCTCTTCAGCCCAATTCGCTAATTGGATCAGAAACGCTTCCAGACTATTCGCGCCGGCTGACTGCGCTTGTCGTCCTACCGCCTGCGCAACGCGTTCGCCGTGGATTTCAGCGTCGGGATAAGGCTCAAGCAAGCTGATCAACACGTCGCGCCCCAAAGAGGCATCGATGGCGAAGCTCTTCCCGCCCAGGCGCCCAAGCACGATCCCGGGGCCTTCATAGATACAATCCTTGTTCGGCAAGACACTATGGGCCGCAACGATGGCGGAATCGTTCAGTCCCGCATCCGCCAAAAGAGTCATGATCTCTGAGAGCGTTTCGACGGCCACAACGTTAATCTGTCGCGGTGCAGATGGATCTGACTTGTCCGGCGCGGACAGCGCTACATGGCTCGTTTCAACCGTCTCGGCGATCTCATCCTCAATCGCGAATGGCGCCGCGCGGCGGGCTTCGTTTTCATTACGCGCCGGAATGATTGCTGAGACGCCCAACACATCTAGCCCATTTAGAAAGACCGTTAGGTTTTTCCCGCGTGCATCAACGCCTTGCGATCCCGTGCTCACAGCCCAGTCGCTGCCTTTCTGGCGGATCGTTCGCAAGCTCCCATCAGGCTGCAAAAGGGCGTAAGCTTGGCTCATTAACCGATACGCTCCCGTCTCAGTGTACGAACGGGTTGGCCAGGTAGGGCCTCAAAGAGAAAACGCATTGTCATATCATGTCCGCGATAAGACACATTCGCCGAAACTTCCACCAGGCTTGTGACAAGACCAAGGCGATCCTGTCGAATTTGGTTTGGATCGATCCGTGCAATGATCGGGTCTTCGAGCAAGTCTTCAACCGCCGCCCAGCCGCCAATCGGACGACTGGCAATCAGCGATTTCGCATCATCGAGGCTCAAGGCTTCATTGAACGCCAATTGCAGGAGCGGCGCATCAGTCTCTTCAAGTGTATTGATGTTCAAGGCCGCTGACGTCCTCCGCAAGGTCGGCGGCAGAGCACACAACGTCTGCCGAACCAGCGCGAACACTTCCGGCGTGTAACCGCGAATGGCGCGAAGCTCGTCGAGAGTTTCGAGCGGTTGCCCGGATGTCCGGTAAGACGGTGTTTCACTCAAATAGTAGGAATCCTCGGCGCCATTGCTGCCAGGAACGGAATCATCATCCATCCAATCAACCAAGGAAGACACCAGAGTGGTGACGTCAGACGTGAAGCTCTCTTCCATCAGGCCGGCTAGAATAAACGTATACGCATCCCGATCGACGGACTCACCCGTAGCCCCCGCTGTCGCAGCACCACGTGCGAGAGCATTCACATCAAAACAATTGCTAACATCGCGCACAGTGACGGAAAATGCACCGCCATCTACCGGCACAATTTGCGGCTCGTTATAGCCCGGCAAGTCAACACTCAGTCGGCTCTGCAGCGGTTCCAGGATCGACGTCATGCGGGCTTTGGCGACCTCTTCAGCCGCAACGGCGTAAAGCCCTAATTGTGCCTGTGCATCGAGGGACCTGGCCCGCTGCGTTGATTGCGTCACGGCGGCCGATACCGCGAGCGCCGCCACAGCCATGGCCGCAATAATCATCAAGACAGTGAGCAAAGCCGCGCCGCGCTCGCTAGCATTCTTCTGAGGGATCATGAGCGTCCCCCTGTCAGTGCTACGATTGAAAGCGAGACATTGTTCTCGAACACAATATCCATCTCAACCAAATCAGGAAGTATGGCGAGATTGGTAAGAGCGTCACCTTCCCAAAGCTCAGACCGTTGCCCGCCTCTAACAAATCCAAGCTCAATGGACGTGATTGCCTCTAGCAAAACGCGAGACGAGACCGGCGTGCCTGGCGTGGCATCCGGCCTGAGCGTCACCTCGCGGATCAAGGCGCCCTCCCGAAGGATGTATTGAACCGATTGCAAGGAGCTACGGGCGTCCACATGCCCAGGGTTGATCCAACCGCCGCGCACGAACCGAAGGAAGGGCATTTCTCCACGCGGCGCTTCGCCAAACAGGTTTCCGGGCGGCGAGAATCCATCGGCGGGCTCTATCGCACGCACTGTCATAGCCGCAATATCCGCCCGAATGAGGCGTTGCGCGATATCGAGCTGACGCGCCTCAGCTTCTTGCTCGCGGATTTGCTTGCCTGCGCCGGTCGCCCCGATCAACAGGGTTGCCCCTGCAGAAGAAACCAAGGCAAGGATAAACAAAGCCACCAGGGTCTCAGCGAGGGAAAACCCTTTTTGTGAGGCAGACTGCGCCATTACGACTCGTCCTCACCTGGGTTGGGGGTGGTCGCGGGCGCCGCTGATAGAACAGCAGGCATATATTTGAGGCTCACCAATCTCGCGACCGTTTGTTGATCGCCTTCACGCCGAACTTGAACTTCCAGGCTCTGCAACTCGCCAACTTGAGGGAGGCTCGCCGTGCGGGTCCAAACAAAGGTTCGGCCCATTTGTGTTTCTTGTCCGGTCGCCACACCTGCATCGATGATCTCTGGCGTCGCCATCGCGCGCGCCATGACATTCTCTGCGACGGTCCGCGCTAAGACCCGGCCTTCAAGATTGGCGGCGTTGCGGGTGGCATCTGTCGTAATCTGCAGGAGCGGCACTGCTGCTAAAGCGAGAATGCCCATCGCAGCGACGGTCTCGACGAGGCTAAAGCCGGCTTGCTGTTTGGCCTTAACGCTCGACAAGGATGACCTCCCCTGTCTCGACAAGGTTGACGTCAATCCTGATACCGCGACCGCGCAGTTGGAACTCGGCCATTTCAACAATTCCGGTCGGGTCAAACACCAGATCAGGCCAGTTTTCAGGCTTCGTTGTAATCGCTGCCGGGTCTTCCTGCTGCACGATATCGAACTGTCTTGGCAACACCGTTGGAGCGCCATAAGGCAGCCACCGTTCCAGGCGCCATTGCACGAGTGTGTAGCCCCGTTCATTCAATCGGAGGCCAATTGGCTGTCCGGAAAGGATGGCCTGATCCTGCGCCTCGCGAAGGACACGCGCAAAGGCCTGCGCTCCAGCTTGTTCTTCCGTGGGGCGCTGCGGAATCGTCAAAGTCACAATGCCGGCGGTCAGACCGATGATGAACACCACCATCAGTACTTCAACAATCGTCATACCTCGTTCAGACGTTCGATTTGACCACCGCTTTGCCATTCTATTTGGGCCTCGGATCTAGTCCCAATTGCCGATATCGGCATCCAATTCTTCGCCGCCCTCTTTGCCGTCAGCGCCGAGGGAATAGAGATCGTAGGGGCGACCAGATTTATCACCTGGGCGCTCATAGACATATTCGCGGCCCCAAGGATCTAATGGAATCGACCCTTTCTGAAGATATCCGCCTGTACGGTAAGAGGCACCGTCAGGAAGGTCATCTGGCCGCTCAACAAGTGCCTGCAGCCCTTGGCGCTCACTTGGATAATCATAGGCATCCAATGCATATTGCTCGAGCGCTTGCGACAGAGCGCTGATATTGACCCTTGCCGTTTTCACTTGCGCATCGCTTCGCGCGCCAAGGACATTGAACAAGACAACACTCGAGAGCAGGCCAATGATGAAGATCACAACCATGATCTCTGTCAGTGTAAAACCGCGCTGACGCGCTCGTTTTTGTTTCTGTATCTTCGTCATGTCTTTCTCCTCAGGCACCAATTGCCATCGTGTTGAGCTGCAAGATTGGAAGCATGATGGCTAGTACGATCACTGCCACAACGCCTGCCAACAAAACGATAAGAAGTGGCTCTAAAAGTCCCAGAGCAACGGTTGCGCTACTATCGAGTTCGTCTTCCATATAATCGGCGGCGCGCCCCATCATTGCGGGCAAATCCCCGCCGCGCTCACCGCTGGCCACCATATGAACAAGCATCGGCGGAAACACTTCCGTAGCCCGCATTGCCCGGTTCAAAGGCTGACCTTCCTCGACTTGACGCCGCACCTTTGTTGCTGCTTGGCGGAAGACTTCATTGCCAACCGATCCACGCGCTGCAACGAGCGCGTCTGGAACCGTTGCCCCGCTGCCGGAAAGCGTTGCGAAGGTTCGCGCAAACTGCGCTGCATTTGCGTTCTTGATGACTTTACCGAGCAGCGGCAGGCGCAGGACGAACCGGTCCCACCCAATTTTGACCGCTGGCGTGCGAAATACACCGCGCAAGAGCCAGGCGCCCAAACCGATGGCAGGGACAACAATCAATCCCCAACCGCGCATAAAGTCGGATGCGCCAATCACGGCATTGGTCAAAGCTGGTAAGTCTTGCCCAACTGTTTGGAACTGCTCGACCACAGCAGGTACAACGAAGATCAAAAGTAGGACCACAACCACCAAAGCGACCACAGCCAACACGGCGGGATAGATGAGCGCCGAGAGGAGTTTGCTTCGCAGCTTACGTGATTTCTCTAGGTGAGTTGCCAAGCGCTCCATGACGTCGCCCAACCGGCCCGATGTTTGGCCCGCAGCTACGACGGCGCGGTAATAAGGTGGAAACGCCTTGGACGACTGGCTCAGCGATTCAGAGAAGGAATAGCCTTCCTGGACATTGCCGCGAACATTCATCAGCACGCGGCGCGCGCCTGGCTTTTCGGCTTCCGACGCAATCGCGCCGAGCGCTTCTTCAACAGTCGCCCCGGATTTAATCAGCATAGCCAATTGGCGCGTTGTCAGAACGAGGTCCTTTCCGGACATCGATCCTTTTTGTCGGCCAGCAGATGCTGACTTTTGCCGCGCTTCTTTGACTTCGAGCGGGGACAGTTGTTTGAGCCGTAACTCTTTGCGCGCCGACCGCGCAGAATCTGCCGTAATGACTCCCGTGGCGCGCTTTCCATCTGCGCCAATCGCAACATAGTCGAAGACCGCCATGGTTTAGCGCTCCTCCTCACGGCGGCAGACGCGTAGGACCTCCTCAACGCTGGTCTGTCCCATGGCCACGTATCGTGCCGCGTTGCGGAACAGCGTGTCATGCTGCGCGAACGCCTTGTCTTGAATGTCATCCTCAGATCCATCGGCTCGGATCAGGTCGCGCAATCCGCCATCGACGACGATCAGTTCATAGACGCCAAGGCGCCCATTATAGCCGCTATTGCCACACGCCATGCAGCCTTTTGGGCGCCACATCTGAGGCGCATCGTCTGCCTGCAGGCCGAACATAGCCAGCTCTTCTGGCGTCGAAGGATGCGGCTCTTTGCAGTGATCGCAGAGCTTTCGAACCAAACGCTGCGCAATCACCGCCTTTAGGGTCGCCGCAAGAACGTAAGGCTCAATACCCATATCGCGCAGACGCTGGATCGCGCCGGCCGCGCTGTTTGTATGCACGGTCGAAAGAACAGGTCGCCCCGTCGACGCGAACTCAAACGCAACTTTCGCAGTTTCAAGATCACGGATCTCACCAACCATGACGACGTCCGGGTCATGCCGCAAAATCGCGCGCAGGGTCGCGGCGAAGGTGAGCCCGACCTTGTGGTGCATTTGCGTCTGACTGATCCCGTCGAGACCGTACTCGATCGGGTCTTCAAGCGTCATGACATTGCGTTCGCCATTATTGAGCACCGATAGCGCTGAATAGAGCGTCGTCGTTTTTCCTGATCCAGTCGGCCCGGTAACCAGCGTAATTCCATTGGGTTGAGCCAGGATGTCCCGGAAACGGGTTAGCGTCACTTCATCCATGCCGAGCTCATCAAGCCCCAAGAGCGCATTTCTCGTATCGAGGAGACGCATCGTCACCCGTTCGCCATATCGGCTCGGCAAGGTCGACACGCGAACATCAATGCTACGACCGCCAATCGAGAGCGAAATTCGTCCGTCTTGAGGTACTCGCTTCTCAGCAATGTCCAGCCTCGCCATAACTTTGATCCGGCTCGTGAGCGGAGCAGCCAAACGGCGCGACGGGGTTAAGACTTCCTGCAAGACGCCATCAATCCGGTATCGCACCGACAGATTGTCTTCGTGGGGTTCGATGTGAACATCTGACGCTTTGCGGTTCACGGCCTCATAGATCAGTCCATTGATCAAGCGAATGACCGGCGCATCATCCTCGCCATCAAGCAAGTCGGCGGTCTCAGGGATGCCATCGACGAGGCTTGCGAGCCCGCCCTGACTGTCGAGCGCAGCTTCGGCCTCATCGCCGGACACGCCTTCCCTCGCATAGTGTTCGGTGAGCGCACGCTCGAACTCTTGCGGTGCCATGGATTGCAAAGAAAGCGGGCGGCGCAAAACGCGACGCGCTTCAATCAACGAAAATGGATCAGCGCCGTGGCGAACCGCCAATTGCACGCCATCTTCGCGCCCTTCCAATACGACAAGCCCTTTGTCGCGGGCAAAAGCATAGGACAGATCGGTGTTTGAGCGGCTCACGATTCACTTTTCTCTTATTCAGGCTCCTGGCGGGGCCTAAGTTCGACCAAGGGCTCTGCCCCCAAGACTTCTGAAATAAACGCGTCGAGCTGCGAAACAGCCTCATCGCCCGGACCATCATTCAATAACTCTTCCGCGCGAATGTATCGATAGCTTCGACGGGTTACCGCACGCGATTCCTCAGCTGTACGAACAATGGTCGGACGAATGAACACCATCAGGTTCGACCGAGTAAGATCGTTTGCTTTTGATTTGAACAGATTTCCGACCACCGGGATGTCCCCTGCGATGGGAACCTTGTTGCTGATAATATCTTGGCGCTGCTCAATCAGACCGCCAAGCACGATGATTTCGCCGTCATCGGCGAGCACCGTAGTCGTGATCTGGCGCAAATTAGTCACAAAATCATTCGCACCGGTGGTCAGTGTCGGTGCAATGCTTGAGACTTCCTGGAAGATGTCGAGATGGATCGTATCATCCGCCGTAATACGGGGCGTCACATTCAGTTTGATACCGATATCTTGGCGCGTCACCGTTCTAAACGGATTGCTATTATCCGAGCCGAGCGTTTCGCCCGTCGCGACGGGGATTTGTTGTCCGACGAGAAGCTCAGACGTGCCGTTATCCAGGGTCAGGTTGAACGGCTTGGAAAGCACGGTCGACTGTTCGTCGCGCTCAAGCGCGGTGACGATTGCCCCGAAAAGCGTGTCTCCGCTTCTTCCGCCCACGCCAAACCCAGCTCCTTGCTGACCGATCAGCGAGTCGACGGCGCCAGATACAAACGGGTTTGTTCCGCCAAAGACGTCTGGATCAACAATTGCCCCGGCAAGTTGCAAGAGGCTCGGCGTATCATTGGAGAAGTTTGTGCTCAGGAAAGGCACGGAACTGTCGCCTGTCCCGGACAGCAAGAATTGCACGCCAAGATCGCGCGCAGTGCTATCAGAAATCTCTACGATGATCGCCTCGAGCAGGACTTGCGCGCGGCGTTTGTCCAGCGCATCGACGACCCGCTCCATCGCCAGAATGGTGTCAGGCGAGGCACTTATCACCAGCGAATTAGTCGGCTGGTGGTGGGCGATGGTTGCGCCCGGTGTTTGGGTTTCGCCTGGAGCCTGTTGCAGCGCCATCGTCTCGCCGAGGCGCTCCAGGATCGGAACAATGTCTTCGGCATTGGCGTTTTTCAGCTCGATGACTCGAAGACTGTCGCGGACAGGATCTGAGTTGTCCAACTCCTTGGCAACGCGGATGGCACGCTCAACCGTCGCCTCATCGCCTTTCACCACAACCGAGTTTGAACTGGCCGATGCGGACACTTCGAAACGGTTGTTTGGATTATCATCCCGGTCACTCAAAAGGTCCGCGAGAATGCCCTCGATTTCTCGAGCTGGAACATTGCGCAACTCGACTGTGGCAACTTTCGTACGATCGTTTTCGTCGAGCCCGGCAACGATCTCTCGCAAGCGCGGCATGTTGGAGGCATAATCCACGACCGCGAGTGTGTTCGAACGGGCGTTTGCAACCACCTGCCCTTGCGCATCGATGAGCGGCTTGACCATTTGCGCGGCTTCAATCGCGCTAAAATTATCAAGCTTGAAAACCTGCGTTATAAACGCGTTCTGCCCGGTTCCGCGCAGCGCTGCATCACCAATCGCCATCTGCTCAGGTACAATACGGTATACGCCCTGCCCGGCCGGGACGGCCGCAAAGCCATGAACCCGCAAGGTAGAGAGGAAAACCTGAAACACCTCGTTCGTCGTCATCGAGGCTTGCGACATCACCGTCACTTTGGTGCGCCGGACATCCGGGTGCAGGATAAAGGTGTATCCTGTAATGATCGACACATCATCAATCAGCGCCGTGATGTCGACATCGTTTAGGCTCAGCACGTGACGTGCTGCTTGTGGCGAGTTCATCTCTGCCAAAGCACCGGTCTGCAAACCGATTGCCAAAACGGAAGCCGCGATCAGTCTCTTCATCATATTTACCTTACCCGCCCAATTCTAAACGAATTGTTCGCTCTGTTCCGTTGCGGTTGACCCGCAAAATCGCTGAATCGACATTCCCAATCCGCTCCAACAACTCTTCGACATCAATATTATCGACGTTTGTCCCATTAAATTGCAGCAACACATCACCAGGCTGAAAGCCCGCCTGCTGCATTATTTCCGGGCTTCCGCGAGGGGAAATTCGATATCCTCGCGTACCGTCAGCGAGCACTTCCGAAGCAATGCTCATCGCTGTGAACAAAACCTCTGGGCCAGCAATTTGTCCTGTAATCGGCGGCAAACTTTCTGGTGCCGAGCCCCCCGAATCAGACCGCGAAGGCGCCGTCGAGGTAACCGCTTGTGATTCGTCACCAATCACCGAGAGACCTTCTCTAAGCCCTTCTCGCATGACGGTCTCCGCCGCACCATCGCGATTGATGATCACGCGATCAGAGAGAACCCGCTCCAGCGTTACACCCGGAATGATCTCATCACCGACTCTAAAATTCTGCGCTGTCCCCTGCGGCGTCCGGATCGTCGCATTCCCAATGAACTCATCTCCTGTCGACATTCTAAGGCCGACCAATTGGATGTTCAGGCTCGTTTCTGGCGCCGTCGTTATGATCTCTTCGACACTATCGGCTTCAAATGGATTTGAACTGAGAATGACTGAGCGATCGACCGTAATGGCCAAACCACCGGCGCTCCCCGTGAGAGGAGAGGGAAGCGGCCGGTCTGTGAAATCGGCCACCGAACCTGCTGGATAAGCACTCAGCCAGATCAGGCGCGCGGCAATCAGCGCGAGCGAGACAACAAGCACGATCTCGATCACCCATCTAACCGGGCGCTCGAAACCACTTATCCTTTCCAGAGCCGCATCCACGACACTTGCCATCACACTCGTCCTACCTCTCGATCACGCGGGTGACCTTACCGACAAACCTTAAACTTAGCTATGTTTTGGCCTGTAAACCGTACGCCCCCACAACACGATAGCGATCATGTGCAGGGGCGTACATTATTTTTTTGTCGTAAACCGTTGTGATTGAATTAAAATTTCGCTGTCAGGCTCGCCGACAGACTGGTTCCACGCTCATAAGTGTTGAACTCGGTTCGACCGAGTTCATTGCCATTCAGCTGGAACTCCTCATTTTTCTCACCAAGAAGATTACGAGCGCTCAGACCCAGTGTCATGTCACGTTCGCGGAAGGTGAAGTCGCGCCGATAGACGAAATCGAGCTGCACACCCGGATCTTCTAGGACATCCGCAATCTGCGACGTGCCGTCAGGACGTCCCCGCTGCAAAATGCGCTCATCAACCCAATTGAGAAGCAAAGTCGCCTGCTCGACGTCGCTCTCCCAACCGAATTGGACATTTAGAATGTTCTCTGGCGTCCCTTGCAGCTGTGCACCATCTAGCCCGAACAGATTGCCGGGAACTGGGATCGGACTGAACGGTCCGGCCACTAGATCATCCTCGGTCGCTGTGATTTCGGTCGATGTGTAGGTGTAGTTGAACGAGAACAACCAGTCTCTGGTATTGAACCAGACCTGATCAATCGGCATCTCAAAACGCGTCCGGTATTCGAGCTCTGCTCCGTACAGCTCTGCTTCTGGGGCATTAATGAAAGACGTTTGCAGCGCACCGCCTGGATTGATGAAGGAGAATTCTTCAATTGGATTGATGATCTCTTTGTAGAACGCCGCCACGTTCACAAACTGATTGCGTCCGAGATAATACTCTAGGCGCGCATCATAATTGGTGAACTCGGTGTCCTGAAGCTGCTCATTCCCCTGATAGATGCGATCGGAGTCAGGGTCGTTAAAGATCGATGGAGAGAGTTCGCGGAATTGTGGACGCGAGATGGTTTCAGAATAGCCAAACCGCAACTGGAAATCATCGGCGAAATTCCACGTGATGGTCGCTGCTGGCAGGACGTAATCATTCTCTAAGTTCGCGGTTGAACCAATGTCGCCGAAGCGGCTGGTTGTCACGATGCTCTGCTCCGCCTCTTCATAGCGTGCGCCGACGGTCGCGTTGATATAGTTGGTAATATCGACCTGCCCCTGAACAAAGGCGGAGGTGATATCGAGTTCGCCGATATAGAAGTCGACATCGCGATCGCGGAAGTCGAGTACGAACCGGGCCGGATCGATATTGTCGGGAGAGAACAGGAAATCCGGCCGCAAGGCCGCCGTTTCATCATCGAGCGAATTTCCGCCCTGGAACTCAAAGTTCAGGATCTTTGAATCGCGCTCAGTGGTCGAATAGTCAAACCCGCCAGTGAGCTGGAGCTCGCGAAAATCATCGAGCCGGATGAGGTATCCCCCATCTGCACCAAAGCTGAAATTCTCGTCTTCAAGCTCTGAGAATGAGAACACCGCATTGTTGCCTGTGGCGGTATAGCGAACCACACCATCCGGCTCCAAGAAACGTGTCAGCGTCCGCTCATAAGGTGCGTCGCGGCCAGAGAAAGAATAGGAGCCGCGCCAGTTCAGGTCGAGATTGCCAAATTCATGCTCACCTGCGAGCTGCGTGAACAGAAGTTCGCGTTCAAACCAACCGGACGACTCTTCGACAATCGGTAGGGACTCTGATTGCAAGTCGCCTTCATTGATCTGGGCTTCTTTAGACGTTGTGTGGACGTAGAACACAGTCGCCTGGACTTCGTTCGTGTCCCAGCCAACCGCAACTGACCCGAGACCATTTAGAGTGGCGTTATAGGTCGTCTCGGTCGTGCGCAAATCAGATCGCAATTCAGTACTGGTAAGACGCGCGGTCTGGCGGATGGACTCCTCTGTGGTCCAGCCAGCATCGAAGCCGGCGACGCCGACAATCCCGATATCGAAACGCCCTGCATCAAAAGCGCGACCGAAATCGATAGATGCATTCCAATCTGGATCGACATCGCCGGTTTGAATAACGGTCAATGGCGAGTTCACAAAGCTCTCGCCAACCGCTTCAACAAAGGCATCATCTTGGTCGTTCAGATCAATACCCTGCGCGATCACGCTGGCGACGGGCCCAGGCAGATCACGCAGTCCATCATCATAGCCGGTCCAGTCGGTATCGCTGCCGCGCACGAAAAGACCATCATTCGGCGTGCTCTCAGTATTGTACCCCGCCCCGACTTTCACATTCAGGAAATTCTCGCTTGGAATTCGTGTGGTGCGCAGGTCGATGACCCCGCCGCCGAACTCACCAGGATAATTCGCCGAATAAGTCTTTTGAACGGCCGCGCCGCCGAGAATATTCGATGGAAAGAGATCAAGCGGCACCGTCCGGCGCAGGGGCTCCGGGCTGGGTAGCGGCGATCCATTGAGCAGTGCCGAGGAATAGCGATCCCCGAGACCACGCACAAAGGCAAACTTATCTGACACAACACTCAAACCACTGACGCGTGCAAGCGCTAGAGCCGCGTTAGCGTCGCCCTGGCGGATCAGATCTTCTTCTGACAGAAAAGAGGCAACCTGCGATGTTTCGCGCTGCGGCTCGGGAATAAAGGCGCCGCGAACCACGACGGTCTGGAGCGTCCGCTCATCAGCCTCTTCAGCCGACTCCCCCTCTTCTTGTGCAAAAACTGGCGCGATGGCCAGAGCAGCTGTCGACAATAACGCGAGATATTTAGATGAACGTTTCATTCGATTGAACCTTAATCGGTGAACAGTTGCGCCGGGTGCAGCGCCAGAAAAATGAAACCGGGACAGCCTATAAAAACTGTCCCGGTTGATTGATGGGGTTAGCAGGGGTCAGAAGCCTCAAGGCCGCAGGACCATCCCTGCCACCATGTGTCGTTCGCATCCTCGACGGCACCAATATAGTCGGTGGCTTCGAAGAAAGGATCGACGGCTGACGCGTCAAACGCTGTAACGCCCGCTTCGGTCGCACCATTGATGAAGGTGGATGTCAGCGTGTTGGTCGTCTCCACATTGTTCGCATCGGCTGCCAACGCCAGCGGCGCAACCGTTATACCGTTCGCGGTTGAGTTCGCAGCAGTCAGCGCTGAACAATCGAACAGGACAGAGTTGAAGCTCGGGTCTTCCGCCGCCTCGAAGGTCGCATTGTCATTACCAGCATCTTGCCAGCGGAAGCACTCTGCTTCGTCGACAACCACACCATTCATATACTGACCAACCGTGCCTTCATTCAGGCGCAGACCATTGCCACGCTCAAACCCAATCGCAGTGAAGTTTGAGATTTTGTAGTTCGACCGCTCAGCCAGCGGAACACCGGGGCCAGGGCCTGTCGTCGATGACGCTTCGAACAGATTGTCGCCGCTATTGGGACGCTGCGTGATGATCGCGAACTGGATGTTGCCTTGATAGCCCGTGTCCGTGTCGACTGAGTCATCATCATTCCCGGTCAGAACGAGGTAGCGCACGTTCACTGTGCCGCCGAAGAATTCGACGCCATCGTCGGAATTGTTGTGAACCTGAACATATTCGACTGTGGTCGTATCGCCGACACCGCCGAATGAGATGCCGTTCAACTCATCGCCAGACGCCAGCGGGTTACCAGCATGCTTGACCTGAATGTAACGCAGCGTGCCGCTATTGTCGGTTGGCGTTCCGCCACCGAACAGAGCAACCGGCTCAACGCCTTCAATACGGTTTTCACAAGCCGCAGTTTGGGGGGTGACCGTTACGTTACAATCATTGATCGGCGCTTGGCCAAGAATGACCAGACCGCCCCACTCGCCAATGGCATTGTCAGGATCGACCTGAGAGTCGGTTAGATCGTCTTCCGATGTGAAGATGATCGGGTTACTCGCCGTGCCGTTCGCAAAGATCTGCGAGCCGCGATTAACGACCAGGTAGTCGTCGCCGCTTTCGCCGAAGATCGTCACGCCAGATTCAATTGTGAGCACACCTGGGTCGCCGCCAACGGCTGTGCCATCGCCGCCTGTATCCACGCCGACATCAACCCGGCCATCGAGCTGATAGATATTGCCTCGCGTGAGACGCAGATCACCGGTAATCACACCGCTGACCTGGCAGACATTCGTGCCATTGATATCGACACCGACATCGGTCGTGCCAGTTGGGCAAGTTGCGTCGGGGAAGAGCGCAAAGGTCCAGCCCGCCGCCCAATTGTTGGTCTCGGTATCGTCTGGAGCGAACGCGCCGATATAAGTCGTGTCTTCGAAGAATGGATCAGCGCTAGATGCCGCGAATGGTGTCACAGCGGCTTCATTTGCACCCGGCAACACACCCGCAAGCGAGCTAACAGATTCCACATTGTTGGCATCGGCCGCGAGGGCGAGCGGCGCAACGGTGTTTCCGTTCGCGGTTGAGTTCGCGGCGCTTAGAGCAGAACAATCGAACAGGACAGAGTTGAAGCTCGGGTCTTCTGTCGCTTCAAAGGTCGCATTGTCATTGCCAGCATCTTGCCAGCGGAAGCATTCTGCTTCGTCAACGACCACACCATTCATGTACTGACCGACTGTGCCTTCGTTCAGGCGCAGACCGTTGCCGCGCTCAAAGCCGATCGCGGTGAAGTTTGAGATTTTGTAGTTCGACCGCTCAGCCAGCGGAACACCAGGGCCTGTCGTGGACGAGGCTTCAAACAGATTGTCGCCGCTAGTCGGGCGCTGACGGATCACAGCGAACTGAATGTTACCCTGGTAGCCAGTATCTGTATCGATTGAGTCATCATCATTGCCGGTGAGGACAAGATATTTGACGTCCACATTGCCGCCGAAGAATTCAACGCCATCATCGGAATTATTGTGAACCTGGATATACTCGACTGTGGTCGCATCGCCGACACCGCCGAACGAGATGCCGTTCAACTCATCGCCAGACGCAAGCGGGTTACCAGCAAATCGAACCTGCAAATAGCGCAGCGTGCCGCTATTATCGTCGGCCGTTGCACCCCCAAACAGAGCAACCGGCTCAACCCCTTCAATGCGGTTCTCACAGGAGACCGTTTGCGGGCTGACTGTGGTGTTACAATCATTGATTGGCGCGCGCCCCAGAATCACCAAACCGCCCCATTCTCCGGTCGCGTTACCACCATCATCATTAGAGGCATCAGCGTCGTTCTGGCGGTCTAGGTCTTCGTCGCTGGTCATAATGATCGGCGCAGCGGCTGTCCCGTCAGCAACCAATTGCGAACCGCGATTAACGACCAGATAGTCATCACCACTATTCCCGAAAACGATCACGCCTGGCTCAATCGTCAGCACTGCAGGATCACCGCCTGAAGCATCGCCGCCAACATCCTGGCCGACATCAACGCGGCCATCGAGGCGGAAAGCCGTTCCATCCACGAAAGGAAGCGTGAGGTCCGACAAAATCGTTCCTGAGACCACGCAAGTTGTGAGACCGCCCGTTGGGTTGGCATCCTGGGTGAAACCGGTTGGGCAATCGGCTGTGGTGCCACCACCACCGCCGCCACTGCCCCCGCCACCCGTCGGCGGTGTTGTTGGCGTCGTCGTGCCCGGTGATGCGATGTCGCTGCCCTGCGAACACGCTGCCATCAACCCAAGCGCGATTGCGCTCACAGTCATACGAAGTCTCATAGTGTTTTCCCCGAAAACGGTTGCGTTGGAATGAGCCGCCGGGTTGCTTCACCCGCCTGATTCAAAGTTGGGGATTATTGAATCTACGTGACGCTTTTCTTGCGCTATTATAACACTTTAGCGACGGAGGCAGTCGCAATTCTGTCGCAAACATTACGGGCGTTTAATCCATATTTATCCGTACACATTGCTTTTCTGAAACAGCAAGTTCGGACTTAGGAAATCACTTTTCTGAGTAAAAACTGGCAGCAATGCGTGCCGTCTTTTTCCGTAGTCGGATTATAGGATGAGCACTGTTTCGATCCCGCACCAAACGATCCAAGTCCCGATTGCCAAACAGGGGCCAAACGGAATTGCGACATGTTCGCCAGCAGATCGTGCTTTTTTCGACACGGTCAGTGCCGCGACCAGCCCGGTTCCGGACGCTATCAGTAAAAGAAGCGGGAGACCTGCCAGCCCTACCCAAGCGCCGCCGGCTGCCAAGAGCTTTGCATCCCCAAGCCCAATGCCCTCATATCCTCTCGCCCGGCGCCAATAGGCAGCGAGCCCGGCGATCAGAGCATATCCGACGACCGCTCCAGCAACCGAGAACAACAAGGCCCCATTCCAAGCGGCATATCCAAGCCCCAAGAGAATCAGCGGCAGGGTCAACGCATCGAGCAGGAAGCCCGTTCGTAAATCAGTATAACTCAGCGCGAGTAGTGCGGAGGCCAAAATGGCGCTTGCGGCCATCTCAACCATCATCCCACGCGTGTGCACGCCGAGCCCCAGAAAAGCGACCACGTAGGTGACGGCTAAACCCGCTAAAATGATTAAGGCTGGCTTCGCACCCATGCCGACATCCGGAAATGGGTCTTGGTCTGACGCCGTCATCCGCCGCGAAACCCCTTCGCCACAACGAAAAGCTCTGGTGACCCCGCCCGGCTGGCGGGCGGCTTAATGTGTTTCACCGATTTAAACAGCTGTTTCAGGCGCGCCATCATTTCCAGGGTGGCGCCGCCCTGGAAGACTTTCGAACAAAACGTCCCACCCCGCACCAAATTATCCTCGGTGAAAGCTAAGGCCATATCCGCCAGGGCTGCAGTACGCAGACTATCTGTTTGTTTGTGACCGGTCGTATTCGCCGCCATGTCAGACAGGATCAAGTCCGGCGGTCCAGACAGCCCCTTCATCATTTCGGCAATGTCGTCAGGTTCATTCACATCGCCTTGTACAATGTGCGCGCCAGCAACTGGCTCCACTTCGAGCAGATCAATTCCGACAACTTCTTTGACCCCGCGCTGAACGCAGACTTGCAGCCAGCCCCCTGGCGCACAGCCTAGATCGACGACCCGCATACCCGGCCGCAGCAGTTTGGTTTGCTCATCAAGCTCCAGGAGTTTGTAAGCCGCGCGGGCGCGAAAACCTTCGAGTTGCGCCTTTTGAACATACGGATCGGAAAGCTGGCGCTCGATCCACTTTTTAGAGCTTTCAGACTTCGCGCGATAGGCAATGACTTTGCGCTCACCAGTTCGACGGCCTGAGCTTTTCTTGTTGCCGGTTGGGCCCTTCCAGCGGCGCTTCCCATCATCTGTCATCAGGTGGCTCCCTGTTCTGGCGGTTTAGGTTTCACCCCGGGTTTGCGACGTGGTCGACGTTTACGCCGCTTCGGACCATGCATCATCGATAAGAGCAAGCCCTCGCGAAGACCACGATCAGCGATCCGCATTCGGCCATTCGGGGCCAAAGACCACGTGCCTTCAACAATCGCACACCCGGCCATCATAAGGCCAGCGCGATCGGTCCCTATAGTTGGGAATTTATGGATCTTATCAGGGCCGGCATCACGAAGTTTCTGGACGGTCGCCATCATTTCAGCCTCGTCGACCCACGCGCCATCCACCTTGTCTCTACGATACTTGGTCAGTCCGAGGGTGACGCCGGTCAAACAGGTGACGGTACCAGATGTTCCAATCACATGGGCGCGTCCGTCCTCAAAACTCTGACGGATCTCCGGCGTGCGTTTCCACTTTTCGATCTGGGTCATGACATGCGCGAGCATTTGCGGATAAGCCTCCTCCGCTGGCAAATGCGCGAAGGCCTCGGTCAAGGTCACAACGCCAACCGGCAGACTACGCCAGGCGAGGATAGGTGGCTGCTCTAACAGGCCTTTTAGGCCGCCCTCATGGGCCGGTCCTGCATCTACAAAAGAGAGTTCCGTCGAGCCCCCGCCAATGTCGATCACCAAAACGCGGTCTGTGTCCGGCTCGATCAAATTGTGACAGCCGATCAGCGCGAGCCGGGCTTCTTCTTCTGGGCCAATAATCTTGAACGTCAAACCAGTCTCGTCGCGCACACGAGTGATAAAGTCCGCACCATTTTCAGCGCGTCGGCAGGCTTCGGTGGCGATGCAGCGCACCTGCCCGACTTTCTTTGACCGGATCTTTTTTGAGATCTTGCGAAGGGCATCCATTGCTCGTTCGATTGACGCGTCTGACAAACGCCCCGTTGCCTCTAGTCCTTCGCCCAGGCGGGCGATCTGGGAATGGGAGTCGAGCACAGAAAAAGTATCGCCGCGACGAGCGGCGATCAGCAGTCTGCAGTTGTTCGTCCCCATGTCCACCGCTGCATAAAGCGGGGGCTTGCGACCTTTGCGTGATCCGGTCCTTTTACGCGGAGGCCGGGCATCACGCACATTCTCTATAGTCATGTGCTGACCAAATCTTGTAAGTTGATTAGAGGTGTAGCACACATTGGTGTCTGGAGTCATGGACCGAACCTCATGAAACGCTTTATGCGCTTGTTCGGGGGCAAAAAACCCGAGCCGACACAAACGGTTAGCGAGAAGCTGGCACCGCCAGAGCTACCGAATGCCATTCCTATGCGCCAAGCGAGATACCAAATCGGCCAGGTTCTAAAGCATAGATTATTCGACTTTCGCGGCGTCGTTTTCGATGTTGACCCAGTCTTTGCGAATACAGATGAGTGGTACGAATCCATTCCTGAAGAGGTTCGCCCCTCTAAGGACCAGCCTTACTATCACCTGTTCGCTGAGAATGAGCGCACCCATTATGTCGCTTATGTCTCGGAGCAAAACCTCGTCCCAGACGAGGACGAAACGCGCGTAAGCCATCCTGACATCGCGAAGATGTTTGAGCTCACCGAACAAGGCTATGTTCTGAAATCTGCGCAGCGCAACTAAGCTGGTTTCACGGCCTCAGGCATGGCTTTCGCGAATGCTGGGATCTCAGCACATGCCGCATCTATCTCAAGTAAGCGCGGAAATGCCGATAGATCGATCTTGAAACGGCGCGCATTGGAGATTTGTGGAATAAGACAAATCTCTGCGAGCCCCGGCGTATCGCCGAACAAAAAAGAACCTTGCTTAGGCGCCAAGGCTTCAAGCGCATCGAACCCGCGCGTGATCCATGTTCCGTACCATACGCCAACTGTATCTGCGTCCGCCGCAAACTCCTCGCGGAGGTATTTCAGTACGCTCGAATTGTTTAGAGGATGGATGTCGCAGGCGACGATATCCGCGAAACCGCGCGCACTGAGGCGTTGAATAGGATCGGTTGGCAAGAGTGCCGGCGAAGGTTTCGTCTCTTCAAGCCACTCAATCAAAGCCATCGATTGCCCAAAGACGCGCCCATCAATCTCAACCGATGGCACCCGCATTTGCGGGTTTATCGCGCGATACTCATCACTGTTTTGCTCAAGGTGATCAGGGTGCAGGCTGACTTCCTCGGTCTCATAAGCGATTTGCTTCAGGTTCAGCGCGATCCGCATTCGGTAACAGGCCGACGACCGCCAATAGTCATAAAGTTTGATCACGCGTATCTCTCCAAGATCACAATATTTTTCCCATATGCCTCAAGACAGCCCGGGACACACTTGCTATATTAGTTGCATGAACAACCATTTTGCGAAACCCGCTCATGCCCGCGAGGATTGGACCATCGATCAGGGGTGGGCTGCCTATACTGACCAGGAACATCAAACCTGGAATACGCTTTATGAGCGTTTGGTGAAAGTTCTGCCGAACCGCGCGGCACCTGAATTCCTAAACGGGCTCGAAGCCCTCGACCTCCATCGCGGCGGAATTCCAGATTTCGAGCGAATGTCAGATGAGCTGGAGTCGCTGACCGGTTGGCGCGTAGTCGCAGTGCCAGGTTTGGTGCCGGATGACGTGTTTTTCGAGCATCTTGCCAATCGGCGCTTCCCAGCTGGAAACTTCATCCGCAAGCCTGACCAGCTGAACTATATCCAAGAGCCAGACGTGTTTCACGATGTGTTTGGTCACGTCCCAATGCTTACCGATCCAGTCTTCGCAGACTATATGGTTGCCTATGGCGAAGGCGGACTGCGCAGTTTGCGGCACGCCTCACTGAAAAACCTCGCCGCACTTTACTGGTACACGGTCGAGTTTGGGCTGATCCAAACTGAGCAAGGTTTGCGGATCTATGGCGCCGGCATCGTTTCTTCCCCTGCAGAGAGCGCGTTTAGTCTCGAAGACCCATCGCCAAACCGGATCGCGTTCAATTTGGAACGCTTGATGCGGACTGATTACAGAATCGACGATTTCCAGCAGACCTATTTCGTAATCGACAGTTATGACCAACTGTTCCGGTCCACCGTCGATACCGATTTCGCGCCGCTTTACGCTGATATGCAGGGTACGTTTGACCTAAAGCCAGAAGACGTGCTGCCGACCGACAAAGTGATCACGAAAGGTACTCAGGCTTATGCGAATAATGGCGGCCGCTTCGCCGCATAAGAGCGAAACTTATGGAAGCAGCAGGCAGGCATCGCCATACGAGTAAAAGCGATAATCCTCGGCAATCGCATGCGCATAGGCCGCTTGCATGATCTCAGTCCCCATCAGCGCGCAGACCAGCATGAACAGGCTTGATCCCGGCAAATGAAAATTTGTGACCAGGGCATCCGTCGCGCGAAACGCATAGCCAGGCTGGATAAAGATATCGGTCGGCCCCGTCGCCGCGACAATCGTTTTATCGGCTTCGGCGCAGCTTTCTAACGTTCGGAGCGATGTCGTTCCCACGGCGACACAACGGTTCCCTTTCGCCCGGATCGCGTTCAGCTTGTCAGCAACCGCGGGCGTGATCTGCCGCCACTCCTCATGCAGGATGCCGCTTTCAATTTGCTCATCTTTCAAAGGCGCAAATGTGCCGAGGCCAACATGCAGCCTGACCTGCTCGCGCAAGATCTCGGCGGAATCTATTTCGCTTAAAAGCCGCGGCGTAAAATGCAGACCGGCCGTCGGCGCCGCAACAGATTGGGCGTCCTCGCCTGCGAAACTTGTCTGATAGGTTTGCCGGTCCGTGGCGTCTGCAGGGCGTTTGCGCGCGATATAAGGCGGCAATGGCATATTGCCGATCGCCTCAATCGTCTGATCTAGCGCTACTCCCGTTTGAGAGAAACGCAGAAGCAGCTCGCCATCATCGTGCTTTTCTAAGATTTGCGCCGTCAGATCATCGCGAATGCGGATGACGTCTCCGACTTTCAGCCGCTTACCCGGGCGAGCAAGTGCCAGCCAGTCCGACTCGCTGTCGCGCGCAACCAAGTTGATATCGACAGCAACGTCAGAGCCTTGCTCATTTCGTGCCGGACGCACGCCTTTCAACGCCGCAGGAATAACCCGTGTGTCGTTAAAAACCAGGACATCGCCGGCACTCAGATAGTTCGGAAGATCACGCACATGCGCGTCTTCGAGCCGACCATCGCCGTGCACAACTAAAAGGCGCGCAGCGTCCTGCGGCTCGACCGGCCGCAAGGCAATATTGCGCTCAGGCAGCTCGAAATCGAACGCTGACAAATCTGTCGAAAAGGTTTTCGCCAGGGTTGCCCCCTATTCCACAACCGCTGGAACAGGCGGGAGGTCGCAAATCTGAGTGCGTTGAGAGTCCGCCTCGGTAAGGCGTTCTTGCCATTCGTCCGTGTCAGTGCGTTGCACATAGGCTTTCGGGCGGGCCTCTTCAGGCAGATCGGCTGCCATGGTGGCTGAAATGACCACATCTGGATTCACAATCGGGAACCCGTCTGGGCGCGGCCCTAATTTGATCGACTGAACGATATCTAGCCCCGTCAGTGTGCGACCTTTGGCGGTGTATTTATAGTCCAAATGCTGACCTTCATCGCTGATCAGGAAAAATTGGGCATTGCCCGAGTTCACATCATCGGTGCGAGCGGTCGACAGAATGCCTGGACAATGCGGGATCCAGCTTTCAACCAAACCATCTTTCGACATTTCAGCCAGGAAGCCGGGCTGCGTCGTCATCGGAAACCCAAAATAGAGCCCCGCATCGGCGGAGTCCGCGGGACCGACTGTATTCAGCGGTATCTCAGTCGGATTTCGGCGGAACGTGAATTCAGCCTCAAGCGGCTCGAGCATCTTATCAGGGCCATGGGTCGCGGCCACATCACCGCCTTGCGCCATGAAGCCCTGAATCACACGGTGGAACGGTGTCTCATCATAGAGGCCTGCGCGGACATAGGCTTTGAATTGTTCGGCATGGGCCGGGGCCACCACAGGCAAAAGCTCGATCGTAATCTGACCTTTGCTGGTTTCCATGATCACCAAGTTTTCGGGATCAACCTCGCGCCACGCCTCTGGCGACGCTTCTACGTCGGCCATGGTATAGGTCACGGCCTCCTCATTTTCAGTCTGCGCCCCCGCACATGCCACAAATCCCGTTACAGCTAAGCCACTTAGCAGGGTCCTCAGAGTCATTTCCGATACTTCTCCAGCAATCGTTCTTTTACACCAGGCGTTACAAAGGGGGTGATATTCCCACCAAACCGCGCAATCTCCTTCACGAGTCGCGAAGCTACGGCCTGATGCTGAACATCGGCCATTAGGAAGACAGTTTCAATCTCGCGATTCAGTTGCTCATTCATCGCGGTCATTTGGAACTCATACTCAAAGTCCGAAACCGCCCGCAGACCACGCACGATTACGTTCACCTTTTCCTGCTCGGCAAAGTGCATAAGCAGCGTGTCGAATGGTTTTACCTCGATTATCGCGCGCCCTGGTCCTTCGAGCTTTTTACACTCTTCGAGCATCATCTCGATACGCTCTTCGAGCAGGAAAAGCGGTCGTTTTGCTTCGCTGACCGCGACACCGATAATCAATCGATCAACAAGCTTCATGCCTCGACCGATAATATCGAGGTGCCCCATCGTGACCGGATCAAAAGTTCCGGGATACAGCCCAACGCGCTCCATTGTGTTCCTCCGGGCGCCCGGTTGGCTAATCGAAGTGTTTCCGGGCGTTTCTAGGACTCTTCTGTATCGTCTTCACCATTGTCTGCAAGACGTGCCACAGAGACAACGCGTTCATCTTCTTTCGTGCGCAAGACCCAAACACCGGATGTCGCGCGCCCAGCGATGCGGATCTGATCAACCGGTGTGCGGATCAACTGCCCCGCATCTGTGACCAGCATCACCTCATCATCCTCATCAATAGTGAAGGAAGACGCGATCTGTTTGATATGCCCGGTCTTTTTGTTGCTGCCCCAGATATTGTGGGCGACAAGGCCTTTGCCGCCCCGGCCGGTAACACGGTAATCATAGGCGGAAGACCTTTTACCCATGCCATCATCGGAAATGGTCAGAATGAACTGCTCGGCCGCGCCGAGCTCGGCAATGCGCTCAGCCGACAAGGCGGCTTCTTCTTCGCCATCATCACCGTCATCATCGGAAATCGCATCCGTGAGCTCTTCCTCATCGCCATCAGCGGCTCGGCGCATCGCCGTTGCATGCTTGAGATAGGCGCGAGATTCGGCGCTTGTTACATCGATATGGCGCAGAATTCCCATCGCAATGACATGGTCACCTTTCGCCAAGCGAACGCCGCGCACCCCAGTGGAGTTTCGACCGGCAAAAACGCGAACATCGGTGACGCGGAAACGGATACATTGTCCGAGCGCTGTCGTCAGCATAACATCTTGATCTTCAGAACAAATTCGGACGCGGACGATACCATCGCCCTCATCCAGCTTCATCGCAATTTTACCGTTACGATTGACGCGAATGAAGTCGGACAGTTTGTTCCGGCGCACATTACCGGTGCGCGTCGCGAACATGACGTCGAGCTGATTACGGCTCTCCTCATCATCCGGCAACGGCATAACACTCTCAATCCGCTCATCTTTTGAGAGCGGGAAAATGTTGACCAGCGCTTTGCCTCGAGATTGTGGGCCACCCACCGGCAGGCGCCACACTTTCTCTTTGTAGACCATCCCTTCAGAGCTGAAGAAAAGGATCTCGGTATGCGTGTTCGCCATGAATACGCGTGTAACGAAATCCTCATCCTTCATCGAGATTCCGGATCGACCTTTGCCGCCGCGATGCTGCGTCCGATAGGTCGAGAGCGGGGTCCGTTTCACGTAGCCGCCATGGGTCACAGTTACGACCATATCTTCGCGCTCGATTAGGTCTTCATCATCCATATCGGCGCCGCCGAAGGTGAACTCAGACCGGCGCGGCACAGCGAATTTCTCTTTCACTTCGCTGAGTTCGCCGCGAATGATGTCGAGAACGCGAGGGCGCGACCGTAGAATGTCGAGATAATCGGCAATTTTGTCCGCCAAGCCCTTAGCTTCATTGCCAATTTCGTCACGGCCTAGGCCTGTCAGGCGAGACAGTTGTAGGGCCAGGATGGCACGCGCCTGCTCGTCTGAGAGGAAGATTGCATCTTCACCGTCCCAACGCGTCCGACGGTCCGCAACAAGGTCAAGAAGCGGGCCCATATCCATGATTGGCCAGGCTTTCTCAAGCAAACGCTCACGGGCTGTATTCGGGTCCGGCGCATGGCGGATGATCGCAATGATTTCATCAATATTCGCAACGGCGAGCGCCAGGCCAACCAAAACGTGGGCGCGATCACGCGCTTTATTGAGCTCGAACTTGGTTCGGCGGGCGACAACTTCTTCGCGGAACCGAATGAAAGCCTGCAGAATTTGGCGCAGGTTAAGCTGCTCAGGCCGTCCGCCATTCAGAGCCAGAATATTGGCTGGGAAGCTGGTGCGCAGCTGCGAATAGCGGTGCAATTGGTTCAGCACCACGTCCGCACTAGCGTCGCGTTTGACCTCGATGACGACGCGAATACCGTGGCGGTCTGATTCATCGCGGAGGTCCGCGATCCCTTCGATCCGTTTATCGCGGACCATGCCAGCAATTTTCTCGACCAAGGACGCTTTGTTCACTTGGTATGGGATCTCAGTCACGATGATCGCCTGGCGACCATTGCGCATCTCTTCGATCTCAGAACGCGCTTGCATGATGACCGACCCGCGGCCCTCGAGCAAGGCCTTACGCGAGCCTGTATAGCCGAGGATCAAACCACCCGTCGGGAAGTCAGGTCCAGGAACAATTTCGAGTAATTCCTCGTCATCGATCGCAGGATTATCGATCATCGCGAGCGTCGCATCGACGACTTCGCCTAAATTGTGTGGCGGAACATTTGTCGCCATACCAACCGCAATACCGCCTGCCCCGTTGACGAGCAAGTTTGGATACTGCGCGGGAAGAACCGTTGGTTCTAAATTCTGGGCGTCATACGTATCTTGGAAATCGACTGTATCTTTGTCGATGTCGGCGAGCAGATACTGCGCCGCCTTTTCCATGCGCGATTCAGTGTATCGCATGGCCGCTGGCGGATCATTATCAATCGATCCAAAGTTCCCCTGACCATCAACAAGCGGTAGGCTCATCGAGAATGGCTGCGCCATCCGCACCAAGGCGTCATAGATCGCGCTGTCGCCGTGCGGGTGGAAGTTCCCCATCACGGCACCGACAATGTTTGCCGACTTTTTGTAAGGCTTTTCAGGCGTGTTGCCGTTGACCTGCATCGCGTAGAGAATGCGGCGGTGCACAGGCTTCAAACCATCACGCACATCCGGCAGCGCACGACTAACAATTACGCTCATCGCATAGTCGAGGTAAGAGCGTTTCAGCTCCGTTTCGATGCTAACGGGATCAATCCCATCTTCGCCAGGAATTGGCGGCATATCTGGATCTTCTGGCGGTGTCGTTTCGTCGCTCACGGGGCTTTGCCTCTTGCTGCCAGTCCGGGCGCCGAATCGCCCGTCTTTATTAGGGATGAGACTAGCAGGATGTGAGGGTGGTTACAAATCATGAGCGCACGTCTTAAAGTGGCATCAATCTATCTGCGTGGAGCCCAAAAATGTCTTTAAATTCAATCACTCGTAGAGGTGCCTTAGTCGCCGGGTCAGCCGGCCTTGTGTTCGCATGCTCAGGGCGACCAGAATCAACCGCCCAAACACCACCAGAAACCTCTTTTTGGCGCTTCGGCCCTGCTCTTCCGATTGCGGTCCAGGAGATTTATCCGGCCCTTCATCAAGGCCAAATCCACCTCGCAGGAGGGTTCATTTCGGATGGCGAAACCATCTCTGGCGCAACGGACCGTCACGTGGTTTTGGATCCCGAGCAAGGCACTTGGGCGGACGCAGCGCCGCTCCCAATCGCACGGCATCATCCGAACCTGATCAGCTTCCGAGATCGCTTGCTGGCGATTGGCGGGTTTGAAGCTCGTTCAGAAGACGCTGTGTGGGTCATGCAAGCCGGAGTGTGGGCTTTTGACGGAGATGAGTGGTCTGATGCTCCCACACTCCCGCAGCCGAATGGAGAGAGCGTTCTGGGCGTCCTGCGTGATACGCTTCATACGTGCGGCGGACGTGAGCCCAGCGGGACCTCAAATGCGAGTTGGACTGATCACAGCGATATCGCTGACCATTTTGTGCTGACCGGATTGGATAGCGCCTGGGAGACCGCCGCCCCATTGCCTACGGCGCGCAACAGCGCCGCAGCGGCGACCATTGGATCAAATTGGCATGTTGTCGGCGGGCGAACTGTTACCGGTGGCAACACACCCACGCACGAGGTCTATGATGCAGATGAGGATCGCTGGCGCGTGGCGACGCCAATGCCGCAAGGTCAAGGCGGGCTCGCAGCTGCGTCGGTTCATGGCAAACTCTACGCTTTTGGCGGCGAGTTTTTCGACAATGGCGGCGGCGTCTATGCTGAAGCGTGGACCTATGATCCTACACGAGACTTATGGGACGCCATCCCCGACATGCCGCACCCGCGCCACGGATTGGGCGCGGTGGCAGTCGAAGATGAGATTTATGTGATTGGCGGCGCCTTAGAAGTCGGCGGAAGCAAGACCTCTGATTTGGTCGAGGTCTTTACACCCACACCTTAGAAAAGCAGGCGCCTCGCCCATCATCAAAACGGAATTTCGTCGTCAAAGTCCTGACTGAAATCCTGCGCTGGGCCTTCCATTTGGCGCGGTCCGCCGCCTTGGCCTTGATTGCCATAGGCGACCGAGTCTTGTGAGTAACCACCACCGCCTCCGGCGCCAGCACCATTGCGGCTGTCCAGCATGGTCAGCGTTGCCCCAAAGCCACGAAGCACGACCTCGGTTGAGTAACGGTCCTGGCCATTCTGATCTTGCCATTTACGGGTCTCAAGCTGACCTTCAATGTAAAGCTTTGAGCCTTTTTTGACATAGCTTTGAACCACACGGATCAGGCCTTCATTGAACACGGAAATCCGGTGCCACTCGGTCTTTTCCCGGCGTTCACCTGTATTCTTGTCTTTCCAATTCTCTGAGGTCGCGATGGAGAATGAGCAGACTTGTCCGCCATTCTGAAACTGTCGCACTTCTGGGTCCTGGCCGACATTGCCGACGAGAATAACCTTGTTCACTGATCCTGCCATTTTCCGTTCTCCGTTCTTGGCTTCCGATACACAACCAGCGCGTAAAAGCTCGAATCGCTCTTGTCGCGCTGCTTTTCCATATATCCACAAAGGATGTCTGGGTCAAGATTTTGTTCACTTATTGTTCTTGTCACTTCTTGTCAGTAACTCAACGCGTCCATCTCGTCAGAGATCATTTCGTATGTTTGGGTTTACGCGACAAAGTGAATGTTCTTAATACGTTCTTGTCGCCAAATCGGACTCACGACACACATCACACCTTGAACAATAACAATAGATCAGGTTGCTATTCGCATGCCCTCCCTAGAAAGCCCCTTCATCCGCGTGCGCGGCGCCAAAGAGCACAATCTCAAAGGCGTCGATGTCGACATTCCGCGCTATCAGTTGGTTGTCGTGACCGGACTTTCCGGCTCAGGGAAATCGTCGCTCGCCTTCGACACCATCTATGCCGAGGGTCAGCGTCGCTATGTTGAGAGCCTCTCGGCCTATGCCCGTCAGTTCTTAGAGCTGATGCAGAAGCCTGATGTTGAGAGCATTGAGGGCCTATCGCCCGCCATTTCGATTGAGCAGAAAACGACAAGCCGGAACCCGCGTTCAACCGTCGGGACGGTGACAGAGATTTATGATTATATGCGTCTGCTTTGGGCGCGCGTAGGGATCCCCTACTCGCCAGCGACCGGCCTCCCGATTGAGAGCCAGACGATCAGCCAGATGGTCGATCGCACGATGGCCTTGCCGGAAGGCACGCGGCTTTATCTGCTCGCGCCGATGATCCGCGGCCGCAAAGGCGAGTATCGCAAAGAGTTTGCAGAGCTTCTCAAAAATGGCTTCCAGCGCGTGAAAGTTGATGGCGAGTTCTACGACCTCGAAACCCCGCCTACGCTCGATAAGAAATACAAGCATGATATCGACGTCGTTGTAGACCGCATTGTTGTGCGCGAAGGCATGGAACAGCGCCTGGCAGAGAGCTTTGAAACAGCCTTACCGCTTGCAGACGGAATTGCGATTGCCGAATATGCGGATCTTGAAGAGGGCGAGACCGAAGCGAAGCGCATCACCTATAGCGCCAATTTCGCGTGCCCTGAATCAGGCTTCACGATCCCAGAAATCGAGCCGCGATTGTTCTCGTTCAACAATCCATTCGGCGCCTGCCCCGCGTGCGACGGCCTTGGCCAGCAATTGAAAATTGATCCGAGCCTGGTGGTTCCGGACAAAGACCTCGACCTGATGAATGGTGCCATTGCGCCTTGGGCGAAGCAGGCTTCACCCTACCAAACGCAGACGCTCCAGGCGCTGGCGGAACATTATGGCTTTGACCTCAAAACGTCGTGGAACAAGCTCTCCCAAAAGATCCAGGACGTCATTCTAAACGGTACCGGCGAAGAAGAGATAGAGTTTGTCTATGATGACGGCCTACGCCGCTATGAAGTGACCAAGACGTTTGAGGGTGTGATCCCTAATCTCGACCGCCGGTTCAGAGAAACCGAAAGCCAGTGGGCGCGCGACGAGATCGCAAAGTTCCAATCCGCCGCGCCCTGCCCGAAATGCAGCGGCAAACGCTTACGTCCCGAGGCGCTAGCAGTTAGAATTGCGGGCCTCGATATCTCTGATGCGTCAGGTTTTTCAATCCGCGAAGCCGGCGAATGGTTTGGTAAGGTCAACGGCACACTCACCCCCCAATCGCAGGAAATCGCCGGACGGATCCTGAAGGAGATCAATGATCGTTTGATCTTCTTGAATGCAGTTGGGCTCGACTATCTCTCAATGTCACGCGCGTCTGGCACACTGTCTGGTGGTGAAAGCCAGCGCATCCGTTTGGCCAGTCAGATCGGCTCAGGTCTAACGGGCGTTCTTTATGTTTTGGACGAGCCGAGCATCGGCCTCCACCAGCGCGACAATGAACGTTTGCTCGAAACGCTGAAACGCCTGCGCGATCTCGGCAATTCAGTGATCGTGGTGGAGCATGACGAAGACGCGATCCTCACAGCAGATCATGTCATCGATATGGGCCCGCGCGCAGGTGTGCATGGCGGACAAATCGTTAGCCAAGGCACAGCTGCCGAGGTGATCGCGGACGAGAAGTCGCTGACCGGCGCTTACCTGTCCGGCCGCGAAGAGATCGCTATCCCGGAGCGTCGCCGAGTAAAGAAAAAGGGCCGCGAACTAACCATCAAAGGCGCGACCGGCAACAATCTCCAAAACGTCGATGCGACGATCCCGCTGGGGACGTTTACATCGATCACAGGCGTTTCCGGTGGTGGGAAGTCAACGCTGATCATTGAGACACTTTACAAGGCGCTCGCCCGCAAGCTGAACAAAGCCACCAAAGTGCCAGCGCCTTATGAGTCGATTGAAGGCCTGCATCACCTCGACAAAGTGATCGATATTGATCAAAGCCCGATCGGCCGGACGCCGCGATCAAACCCCGCGACCTATACCGGGGCGTTTGGTCCAATCCGCGATTGGTTTGCAGGTCTGCCGGAATCCAAACAGCGCGGATACAAACCCGGTCGTTTTTCGTTCAACGTTAAAGGTGGCCGATGCGAAGCCTGTCAGGGTGACGGCGTTATCAAGATTGAGATGCACTTCCTGCCGGATGTTTACGTCACTTGCGAGACCTGCAATGGCAAGCGCTATAATCGCGAAACTCTAGAAGTGCTCTACAAAGGCAAATCGATTGCCGATGTGCTGGACATGACTGTTGAGGAGGCTGAAAAATTCTTCTCTGCGGTCCCTGCCATTCGTTCAAAGATGGAAACGCTCAACCGGGTTGGCCTCTCTTATCTTAAAGTTGGTCAGCAGGCGACGACGCTTTCTGGCGGCGAAGCCCAGCGGGTTAAGCTCGCGAAAGAACTATCGAAGCGCGCAACAGGCAAGACGCTCTATATTTTGGACGAACCGACGACTGGGCTGCATTTCGAAGACGTTCGAAAACTTCTCGAAGTGCTGCATGAGCTGGTCGATACGGGCAATACGGTTTTGGTCATCGAGCACAATCTCGATGTCATCAAAACCGCCGACCATGTCATCGATCTCGGGCCTGAAGGCGGCGATGGCGGTGGTAAGATCGTTGCCGTCGGAACGCCTGAGGACGTCGCTAAAGTCAAAACTAGCTGGACCGGAAAGTTCCTCGCCGAAACCTTCGAGCGTCAAGATGAACGCCGCGCCAACGCAAAAGCTTCTACGTCAAAAGCGAAACCTAAAAAGGCACCTGCGAAAAAGACGCCAACTAAGAAAAAGAAGGCAACGGCTTAGTTGGTCCCAAACCGTCCGCGTTCGAGGTCTTCTGACAGTTGAATATCCACGGGCTCACCGCTCAAACGGTGGCGATAGACCTGCGTATTTTCCAGCACGCGCTGAACATAGTTCCGGGTTTCGCTGAATGGGATGAATTCAACCCAATCGACCGGGTCGACCTCACCAGCACGTGGGTCGCCATATTCGCCGATCCAGCGCTGCGGACGGGACGCTCCAGCATTGTAGGCCGCTGCCGTCATAATGTAGCTGCCATTAAACTGGCCGAGCAACGTGTCCAAATGGGCACCGCCGAGCGTCATGTTGTAGCCTGGGTCATCGGTCAGCCAGCTGGTGCGGAATGGCAGGCCCTGACGGCGTGCCTCCATCTGCGCCGTTCGCGGCACGAACTGCATCAGACCGCGCGCATTGGCATGGCTGATCGCTGACGGGTTCATCTCGCTCTCTTGGCGTGACAGAGCGAGCATCAGAGACCGTTCGACGCGTGGTTCGCGCAGCAAGTCATACTCGACAACCGGATACGCTGCATCTGGCGCCACGACGCCTTTTGCGAGACCAGCTTTGGCGCCTCGAACACCGATATCGGCATAGTGATACTCGCGCCCAAGATCGGCCAGTAGATCAAAATCCTGCGGACGTGTGAGCTGGTCATCCAAATGATAAGCGAACTTACGGAAGGAGGCATCCCAGCCATTCTCTGCGAATAGGCGCATCGCCTTAACCAGCGCTCTATCGTTGAAATTCGCGCGATCCGCTTCAGTCACAGTATTATCTGACGCCAGATAAATCGTGCTTTCCATGACCTTTTCGGCAGCCAATTGGCCATAATAGGAGAACCGGTAATTGGACGCTTTCAAGTAAGAGGCGCTGGCCTCTTCAGTGTCGCCAAGCGCTTCGTGCGCGCGCCCTTTCCAATAGTAGGCGCGAGATAAGCTAATCGGGGTCGAGACCCCATTCTCGAGCGTCGCAAAATGCTCCAGCGCGCTTGCGGCATCTCCAAGGTGGCGCAAGGCAATCCAGCCTGCGACCCATTCTGCTTCCGCAAAGTCGCGGCCGCTCGTCATGCCATGCGGCGCGGACAATTCGTAAGCGAGCTTCCAATCGCCCTCTTTCAGCGCAACGCGCACTTGTGGATGACGGGCTTTCCAGAGACGGCTGCGGCCCGCCGCAGGCACGTCTGCACCATCGATCTGGCGCAGCAAGGGCGTGACCCGATTGGTCATCCGCGCGCGGCGACGCCATTCCGCACGGTCAAACATCAGACCCGGATGGCTCTGAAGCTCGGAAGATACGGAATCGACAGCTGTATCGACGCCCCGCGCACGTCTGATCAGCTTAGACCGAGCATCGACAAGGGTCTTCCAATCCGGTGTCAGGAGCGGCTTAATGCGTGCGGCAGCGCTGGTTTGGCGCGTCCAAAGCAAGAAATCGGCGCGCTTGCGGTGATCGGCTTGGGTTAGTCTGTTTTTATATTTCGCATAGGTCTTTTGGCTGACCTCTTTGGTCATCGTCCGGCCATGCCAGGCTATGCGGACTTGCTCCAAGGCTTCGTCATCGCGGCCAAGTGCTTCCAAAGCTTTGGCATAGGTGATCAGGCCTGCGCCGGTCCGGGCACCGCCATGTGTTTCAAACCAAGCCACGCGGGCGCGAGCATCCAGGCTTGAAAGCTCCATAACTTCTTCGGTTCGATTGCGGATCGCCGCTGTGTCGGGCCATCCGCCCAAGCGGGTCAGAGCGCGATCCATTTCATCAAATGACATGCGCCAGTCGCGCCGCGCACGATACCAGGTCAAAACATCACGGGCCGTCGTATCATTGATCTGCGACTCGGCTTGGCGCACTTCAAACCAATCGCTGCGGTCCACGGCCTGCAGACCATCACGCAATAACGCGGCATCTCGTGTTGAGATAACATCAGAAGCGGCAACCAGTTGAGGCTTGAGACTCGGAGATGACGGAACCTGCGCCATTCCGGACAATCCGAAAAGCGAGGCAACAAAAACGAGGCTGAGGACGCGATAACGCATAAGCTTTGACAGTATCCTTACATTCCTTGCCGTTGATACATTCCGATTCCGGTATATAGGCCGTATATGACCAAACTCTGGCAGTTTGAGGCCGGGTTCAACCAAAAGAGTGTATCTGACAAATGTTTCATGGTTCCATTCCAGCGCTCATTACCCCATTCAAGAACGGGGCCATTGATCGTGAGGCGTTCACAAACCTGATCGAACGCCAGATTGACGGCGGCTCGAGCGCCTTGGTGCCATGCGGAACGACGGGTGAATCCGCGACGCTATCGCATGCCGAACACAAGGAAGTCGTCGAGCTCTGCATTCAAGTCGCACGTGGGCGCGTGCCCGTCATAGCGGGCGCCGGATCAAACTCCACACGTGAGGCGATTGAGCTGATCGAGCACGCTAAAACGGTCGGTGCGGACGCAGCTTTGGTCATCTGCCCATACTATAACAAGCCCGACCAAGCTGGCCTCGAAGCACATTTTCGGGCGATCAATGACGCTGTCTCGCTGCCCATCGTACTTTACAATGTGCCATCACGAACCGCGTGTGATCTTCTCCCGGAAACCGTGGCGAAACTGGCACCCCTGCCAAATGTGATTGGGATCAAGGATGCCAGCAATGATCTGGGCCGCGTGTCGATGCATGCAGCACTGACCACTGGCGAACAATTCACGCAGCTCTCAGGCGAAGATCCGTCTAGTCTCGGCCATCGCGTCATGGGTGGAACCGGCTGTATCTCAGTCACCGCGAATATCGCACCCGATCTCTGCGCTCAAATGCATGCCGCGTTTGATGCGGGCGATTTAGACACTGCGCGCAAGCTTGATCAGCGGCTTATCCATCTTCACAAAGCGATGTTCTTGTCGCCATCACCTGGACCCGCAAAATACGTACTGGCCAAAATGGGCCTATGTTCAGACGAAGTGCGTTTGCCGATCGTGGCGCCGAACGACCAAACCAAAGCGCAAATTGACGAGGCGATGACGCGCGCTGGATTAAGTTAAACCCATGGCAAAGAAGTCTCAAACCAAAGGCCGCTCTGACGGACTGGTCGCGGAGAATCGCCGCGCGCGCTTCGACTATGCGGTCGAGGACACGCTTGAGGCTGGCCTGATGCTGACAGGAAGCGAAGTGAAGTCGCTGCGCAATGGCAAAGCGAATATCGCGGAAAGCTATGCCTCTGTTGAGGAAGGCGAGCTTTGGCTGATCAATGCTGACATTCCGACCTATGAGGGCGCAAATCGCTTCAACCATGCACCCCGCCGCAAGCGGAAGCTTCTCGTTTCAAAGCGAGAGCGCACGAAACTGGCCCAGTCGGTCGAGCGCTCGGGCCGCACGATTGTTCCTTTAAAGCTTTATTTCAATGAGCGCGGCATCGCGAAACTCTTAATCGGCATCGCGACCGGCAAAAAATCTCATGACAAGCGCGAAACCTCGGCCAAACGCGATTGGCAAAGACAGAAAGCGCGTCTGATGAAAGAGAGCTAAACCTCGCGGCTTAGCACTTTCGCGAACAGTCTCGCATCAACATTCCCGCCGGTAAGAACAACGCCGACGGTCTTTCCGCGCGCTTCATCCGGCAATCTAAACAGCGCAGAAGCTAGTGCGACAGCGCCGCCGGGCTCTACAACGACACGCAGCTGCCGATAGGCTAAACGCATGGCTTCAAAGGCGTGTTGATCCGTCACCACACAGCCGCCAGAAAGATGCGCCGCACCGATAGGCCATGTGAGGTCGCCGGGCCGTGGTGTCAGGATTGCGTCGCAAATGGACCGCGTGCCCGGCGCGTTTGTCTCAATACGCCCGGCCGCCAAAGAGCGCGTCCAATCATCGTGCCCTTCAGGCTCAGCCGCCCAAGTCTTGGTTTCCGGGCTGACTTTGCTAAGCGCCAAACAAATTCCAGAAATCAAACCGCCGCCGCCGGTGCAGCACATAAGATGATCAAGTTTTTGCCCCTGGGCTTTGACCTGCGCGGCAAATTCGAGGCCGAGCGTGCCCTGCCCTGCAATAATCATTGGGTCATCGAAGCTCGGCACCAGAGCGGCACCGCGTTCAGCGGCGATCTGAGTCGCGATCTCCTCCCGGTTCTCGGTCTCTCGGTCATAGAGCCGAACTTCCGCGCCATCGGCTTCAACGCCTTCGATTTTCACAGATGGCGCATCCGACGGCATCACGATCAGCGCTGGCATCCCCAGCAAGCGCGCGGCGCGGGCGACCCCTTGCGCATGATTGCCGGATGAGAAGGCAACGACGCCCTTGGATTTGTCTTCCTTGTGGATTTGAAGCAGACGATTGGTGGCACCGCGAAGTTTAAAACTGCCCGTTTGCTGAAGGCATTCCGCCTTGATCAGCAAGGATGCTCCGGCGATCTCATCCAAGCGGTCTGATCGCAGGACAGGCGTCGTTTCCACATGACCGCGAATGCGCTTGGCGGCTGCTGCGACGTCTGAATAGGTCGGCAATTGGCTGTTCATGGCTTCGCGCTAGACCGAAGCCTGAAACGCGTCAACTTATGCGCCCGAAATCAAGTCCCGAGCCGCCGCACCGATCTCTGGATGATCCAGCGCATGAGCCAACACAGCTTGGAAATAGCCAAGCTTTGATCCGCAATCATATGGCGCGCCTTTAAATTCGTAGGCAAAGAATTGCTGAATTTCCATCAATCGCGCCATGGAATCCGTCAGCTGGATCTCACCGCCAGCCCCAGCGCCTTGATCAGACAAGAGACCAAAAATCTCGGGCTGCAGGATGTATCGGCCTGTAATCGCGAGGTTGGAGGGCGCCTCTTCACGCGGCGGCTTCTCAACCATGCCGCTCATTTCGATCAACCGCCCATCGCGCTCGCCCTTCGGGGCAATCACGCCATAAGACGACACACGCTCTTCCGGAACAGGATCAACTGCAATGATGTTGCCGCCGGTTTTATTGTAGGCGTCGACCATCTGCGCCAGGCACGACTTCTCAGCTTTCACGATCACGTCCGGCAGCAGGATCGCAAACGGCTCATCACCGATGATATCGCGGGCACACCAGATCGCATGCCCGAGCCCGAGCGCCTCTTGCTGGCGCGTAAAACTCGCGCCGCCGGCCGGCAGCCGCGTCTTTTCAACCTCTGCGAGGATATCGGCTTTGCTGGCTTTACCGCGAAGATTGGTTTCCAGCTCAAATGCAAGATCGAAATAGTCCTCGATCGCACCTTTGCCGCGCCCGGTCACAAACACGATGTGTTCGATGCCTGCCTCAATCGCCTCGTCGACGACATATTGCAGCGCCGGTCGATCAACGACCGGCAAGAGCTCTTTGGGAATCGCTTTTGTGGCGGGAAGCACACGTGTTCCGAAGCCTGCAACCGGCAGAACCGCTTTTCGAATAGTCATGTTTTATCTCCGCAGATCTTCGCATGTTGTAGCGAAATTCATGCCATTGGCCATGCGGGTTATGCCAAACCACTAAATCCAATTGCGCCACCCCATCCACCAACAAAGGCGAACGCAACGAGTAGGGACACTAGCATCACTGACATGCGCCGGTTAAGCGGTTGGTAGTGCGCATGCAGCTGGTCCTGCAGCTGTTTCGCTGGCGATGGTACAGCATCAACTTGTTCGGCGTCTGCGCCATCAAGCGACTTAACTGGCTTTTCCGCGGCAGCATATTTCAATGCCGCAGCTTTCATTTTCGCATCGCCCGTTTCGTGCATGTCCCGTTTGCGTTTCGCGGCCATGGTGTCCTCCATCCAGGCGGACACCCTATCCGGTAACGGCTAATGCGATCTTAAAAAGCTGCGAAAAAGCGATGACCGCTTTAGAGCGAGTTCCACATATGCCCGCCATCGACGACGAGTGTGGACCCGGTCATGAAACTGCCGGCATCAGACGCCAACAGGAGCAGCGGCCCAGACAGTTCCTCATGCTCGCCGAAGCGCCGCATTGGAATCCGTTTGCGCATATTCTCACCCTCATCCGAGTTGAGGAAGGTGTCGTTGATCTCGGTTTCGAAATAGCCCGGGGCAATCGCATTCACCCGCACTTTGTAGCGCGCCATTTCGACGGCCATAGCGCGTGTCATGTGCTCACACGCCGCCTTCGAGGCGCAATACGCCGACATCGTGTAGCCAACCCGCTTGCCCGCCACAGACGCGATATTGATCATGCTGCCGGGTTTCCCTGCTTTGGTCAGCGCGCCAGCAAAGGTACGCGCCACCAGCCAAACACCTTTCGTATTGGTGTCCATCACCAGGTCGAAATCATCTTCATCCATCGCGGTGAACCAGTCCTCGCGGCTAAGCCCGGAATTATTGACGATGATATCAGCGGGACCGCCGAACTTCGCGATGGTCGCGTCCAAACCGGCTTGGATCGTGTCGGCTTTGGTCACATCCATGGAGACCGCGAGTGCTTCGCCGCCAGACGCCTCGATTTCGGAAGCTAAAGCTTCAAGTCGGTCGACCCGGCGCGCTGCGAGCACAACTTTAGCGCCAGCAGCTGAGAGCACTTTCGCGAAGTGGCGACCAAGACCTGAAGAGGCTCCAGTGACCAATGCAACACGTCCCGTCAAATCAAATCGATCAGACATTCATTTCCTCCAAAACTGATGATTGGCGTCTTAGACGGTGCGTTTGGCTTTGTCTTTAGCGTTCGTGGCTTCGATCGCGTCGCGTGCGGCTTGCCATTCTGAGTCGCCCCACTCGCCGAGGCGCGAGAAATTCCCGCCTGTCGCGTTGTACATGGCGCCATCAATCGCAATTGTCTGACCATTCACATACTCAGCGCCGGGGCCCATCAGAAAGACGGCCAGATTGACGAGTTCGTGCATTTTACCGATCCGGCCCATAGGATTGGTCCCATCGCGGTTCATGTCTTCTGTGCTTTCCGCCTGCGGGGCAAGTCGCTTGGTCATGCCTTCAGTTGGGAACGGACCCGGTGCAATCGCATTGAACCGAAGACCATAGCGGCCCCATTCGACAGCCAATGACTGAGTCATCGTATTCACAGCGGATTTCGACATCGCAGACGGCACAACAAATGGGCCACCATTCCAGATCCAAGTCGTCAGAATTGAGATAACGTTTCCGCGTTTGCCCTCATCAATCCAACGCTTGCCGATATTGTGGGTCATATAGAACGTGCCGCGGAAAACGATGTTCGCGATCGCATCAAAGCCCCGAATGGAGAGATCTTCCGTGCGCGAAATGAAGTTCCCCGCGGCATTGTTCACGAGACCCGTCAGCGCCCCATGATTGGTCCAGATTTCATCCGTCATGTCATTGATAGCTTCAGCTACGCGAATGTCGCATCCATGAGCCACGACTTTTCCGCCATGTGCGCTCATCAGATCTTCAGCTGTTTCCTCGCAAACACCGCCGCGCCGCCCGCAAATGTGAACCTCTGCGCCAAGCTTCAGGAACCCCTCGGCCATCTCTTTGCCAAGACCCGTGCCGCCGCCCGTCACCAGGATACGCTCGCCTTCCATAAGGCCGTCGCGATACATAAGCTGACTGATATCCATAATCGTCTCTCCCGAGTTTTTTCTCTTTCGGAGAGACTATGTCGAAACCGCGAGGAGAAAAGCTGTGTCTAAGGGGTAAGCTTATTTTCGAAACGGCAGCGACACCAATCGCCATAACAACCAGATCGGTAAAACAATGGTCGCCCCTGCCAGCGCGGGTTTCCAAAAGTTCGTCGCGGCCCACCCCGCCAAGCTTCCCACCGATTGCAAAAAGCGTTGGATCGCGCCCATCACATTCACATCTGGAGAGCTCGGATCAAACTCGCTCGCCATGACCAAGAACCCGACTAAAATGCAGAGCAGCGCCAGTTTAACCCACCCCCAGGGGCTGATACCAAGCAGGCGAAATAGAACGTGCCGTTTGGCCTTCGGCAATTTGCCGGTACGGGCCGCTGTATCGCCAATCGTTTCCAGCGCGGGGTCGGTCACGGCTTAGGCGACTTCTTTGACGATTTCGACCTGATGCGGATAAGGGATCGAGATGCCTTGCTTATCAAAGGCCTCTTTGACCTGCTTGGTCAGATCGAACTTCACGTCCCAATAGTCCGAGGCCTGGACCCAATTACGCGTCGCAATATCGACTGAGCTGTCGCCCAAATTTACGACTTTCGCGAACGGCTCGGGATCGCGCATGATACGATCATCAGCGTCGACGATGGATTGAATAATCCCAATCGCTTTGTCGATATCGTCGCCATAGTCGATCCCGAAGGTGACATCGACGCGGCGGGTTGTGTAGCCGCTATAATTCTTGATCACGCCATCAATCGCCTGGCTGTTCGGGACCATGATTTGTACATTATCCGGCGTCGCCAGTACGGTTTGGAACAGGTTGATGTCCTTCACAGTGCCAGCCGCACCCGCCGCCTCTACATAATCGCCTAGCTTGTAAGGCCGGAAGATCATAATCATCACGCCAGACGCGATGTTCCCGAGCGCGCCCTGGAGCGACAGACCAATCGCTAAGGTCAGCGCCCCCAAGATCGCCACGAAACTTGTTGCGGGCACGCCGAAGACTTGCAGGACCGCGATGAAAACCGCTGCGGTCACCGCCCAGCGCACCATGGAGCCAAAGAAGTTGCCGAGCGTGTCGTCAATGCTCTCCTGTTTCATCGAGATGGTGCGGACAAGTCGCCCGAGCCATCCGGCAACCCGTAAACCAATGATCAGGACGATGAGCGCGCCGATCGCTTGAGCGCCAAATCCTAAAACTGCATCCCCATATTCGGACCAAAGCTGCGCCATATTGATATTGTTCATGCGCTTATCCCTTTCGGTGTTTTTCAGTGTTGAGACGCCACTGCCCTGAATCAGGGCGTCGACGGTCTGGAATTAGTCGCTTAGATGAAACCGGAATAACGGCTTCGCGTGCCATCGCGAAGACCATCATACCGCCTTCTGGAAAACACGGAGCGTAAGCTTCGTCGAGCACGTTAAGGCCGCCGGTAAAGGCACCAAGCGCCGGCATGATCAAACGCTCACCATCCGTCACAAAACAGCGACGGCGTAAAGCTCGAACGCGGCTAAGGACTTTAGCGCAAGGGTGTAAGTGCCCTGCGATCTCCCCGCTTTCGCCGGTCGGTTCATGGCGGAAAACGATGTCATTCATGCGCAAGACTTTAGCTGGTTGACCACCGAGATGCTCTGGCGGATCCGGATCATGGTTACCCTCGACCCAGATCCAATCCGTTTTAGCGGTCAGAGTTCGGACGCGCTCGCAATCGCCCTCATCCATTCGATTCTCGGCTTTGCGGTCGTGAAAGCTATCGCCGAGAGAGATAACGCGCTCAGGAGCAAGTCGCCCAACCAGCTCTTCTACAATCGCCAGCGTCGCGCTCGTATCATAGGGCGGCAGCATTTGACCGCGCGCGGCAAAGCTCGACCCTTTTTCGAGGTGAAGATCGGAAACAACCAGCGTGCGGGTTTCTGGCCACCACAATGCCCCTTCTGGCAATGGCGTAAGCAATTCGCCTCGCACATGAAGGCGTGCTTCGGTGGGAAAGTTTCTAGCGGCGACCGGCATAGTGACAAACTGGCTTGCGCCGCCAGCATGGTCAATCGCTTAGCGCGCCTGCATCGCACGAATACGATCAAAGTCCTTCGCTCGGTCGAGTCTTTCGAATATGGAAATCAGCTCTTCATCAGAGGGCACGAAGATCTCGTTTCCTCTGTAAAGGATGGCGATGCGGCTCACCGGCCAAACCGGGCGCCAGACATTATCTTGGAAGATGTCGTAGCCTGCCAGAAGCTCAACAGGCGTTTCACCGACATTTGGTTTCAAAACATAAGCCGAACGATACCGAGGCGTCCCGCCATCTTTGAGATTGTGCAATCCTTGATCTGACATGACGCGCTCCGCGTCGGCCTCCGACAGCAAGACATCGATATCGCCGATGCGGCCGGGATCACGACCTTTAAGATAAACTGCAGCGCTGCCCAGTATCCACCATGGATCCTGTGTCACGCTCAGAAGTCGCACAAGGCGCTCTAGAGTTTGGTTGAATGTATGATGCCACACAGCACCCTTTTGACCTCTGACATCCCAAAAAGCCAGATCTGACGGCCTGGTGACGGCACGCTGGCGGCATGATGGCGGGCCTCTGGCGTGGCTAATTTCGCTTTTCTGAAGACAATGATCCTATTATCAAACAACACGCCGAGAGGGCTTACATATGCAAAAAACCCCTAATGCAGAGAAGATTAAGCGATGGCGCGAGGAGCGGATGTGGTCACAAGAGCATCTCGCGGATCTTGCCGGAATCGGCCTGCGCACAGTCCAACGCATAGAAAATGGAGACAACGCGTCTCAAGACTCTGTCATGGCCCTGGCGGCTGCGTTCAACGTTGATGTCGCTGCTATAACCATAGACCCAGAGGCTGAAGCGGCAAAGTCTGCACAAAGCTCACTCAAGGAAAAAGCGGCCACAGTCCGGCTATCGTTTTGGATTCATCTCGCAAGCTGGGTGATCGGCATGGCTGTCTTTGGCGCGATCAGCATCGGCGAGGGAGCCCCCGTCATGCTGTGGCCAGCCGTCTGGTGGACCGTTGGCCTGATCAGTCATGGCGCAACGATTGTGATTGTGGAGGTCGTGACCCGTCACGAGCGCATGTATCCGAAAACGCGAGCCTAACGCCTTGGCGCGACGCCTAGATATGTATCGCGCGGCCTTCAGAGGCGAGCACGGCTTCGTGCATCATCTCAGACAAGGTTGGGTGCGGGAAGATCGTGTGCATGAGGTCTTCCTCGGTCAGTTCACCTTCGCGCGCGATCACATAGCCTTGGATGAGCTCGGTCACTTCAGCGCCGACCATATGCGCGCCGAGAAGCTCGCCGGTTTCCGCATCGAAGATTGTTTTGACGAGGCCCTCTGGCTCTCCGAGCGCAATCGCCTTGCCGTTTCCGATGAAGGGGAACTTGCCGACTTTTAGCTTTTTCCCGGTCTTTTTGGCTTCGTCTTCGGTCAAGCCAACACTCGCGACCTGCGGGTGGCTATAGGTGCAGCCGGGAACGTTCCAATTGTCGAACGGATGCGCCTCATCAATTTCGCCAGCGATTTTCTCAACGCAGATCACGCCTTCATGGCTGGCTTTGTGCGCGAGCCAGGGGCCGCCGGTCAGGTCACCAATCGCGTAGAGACCTTTGACGCCTGTGCGGCCAAAGCCGTCCACAACGACATGGGTCCGGTCGAGTTTGACGCCGAGCTCTTCCAGCCCGAGGCCTTCTGAATTGGCAACAATCCCGATCGCGAGGATGACGCGATCAACCTCAATCTGTTCGGTCTTGCCGCCAACGGATACTTCCGCGGTAACGCTATCCTTGGCTTTCGTCAGGCCTTTGACCTGAGCGCCTGTCTTGATGATGAGCCCTTGTTTTTCGAAGGACTTGTGCGCGAAGGCAGATATTTCTGCGTCTTCTGCTGGGAGAATACGATCGACCGCTTCAACGACGGTGACCTCAGAGCCAAGCTCATTATAGAAGCTCGCAAACTCAATCCCGATCGCGCCGGATCCGATTACGAGTAGGCGTTTCGGCATTTCGTCCGGGACCATGGCTTCGCGATAGGTCCAGACCAGTTTGCCATCTGGCTCCAACCCGGCTTGCGGAATGGCCCGCGCCCGAGCGCCTGTCGCAAGCAGGACGTGCTGAGCTTGATAGGCGCTGTCTGTGCCTTTGGCGTCTTTGACGATCACTTTCGGGGCATCGCCGCCTTTTTCGAGGCGCGCATCGCCCTCGATAACGGTAATCTTGTTCTTTTTCATCAAGTGCTTCACGCCGCCAGACAATTGCGCCGCGACCCCGCGCGAGCGCTTCACTACGCCGTCGAGATCAAAGTCCGCTTTGTCAACTTTCAGCCCATATGCGGACGCCGTTTTGGCGAGATGGAGCACTTCCGCAGATCGCAGTAGCGCTTTGGTCGGAATACAGCCCCAGTTCAAACAGATGCCGCCGAGGCTTTCGCGCTCAACAATCGCAGTCTTCATGCCAAGCTGGCTCGCCCGGATAGCAGCAACGTAGCCGCCTGGGCCCGAACCGATTACGATCAGGTCAAAATCAGCCATTGCGGCCTCCGTCTCTTAGAGCAGCATGCTCTCTGGGGTTTCCACATATTGTTTGAAAGCTTGCAGCCAGCGCGCACCTTCTGCACCGCCGATGACGCGGTGATCACAGGTAAGCGTCACGCCCATCATCGTCGCTGTGGTCAGCTGACCGTCAGCACCGACAACGGGTTGTTTCTGCCCTGCGCCGACCGACATGATCATGCCTTCCGGTGGATTGATGATCGACGCGAAGGATTTGATTCCAAACATGCCGAGGTTCGAGATCGAAAAGGTCCCACCCATATATTCATGCGGCTTCAATTTCCGCTCGCGAGCGCGGCTCGCCAAGTCTTTCATCTCGGCAGAAATCTCCGCGAGGCCTTTCTTTTCAGCGTCGCGAATGACAGGCGTAATCAAACCACCATCAATCGCCACAGCAACCGAGATGTGCGCGCCATTGTGATAAGCAATACCATTGTCGGTATAGCTTGAATTGCAATCCGGCTCTGCCATCAGTGCCATCGCAGAGGCCTTGATCAACATATCATTGACGGAGATTTTGACGCCTTCCGGAGCCGCGTCGTTGATGCCTTTACGGGCGGCGAGCAGTTTATCGAGCGCGATATCAACATTCAGCGGGAAATGCGGCACCTGCATAAAGCTCTGCGTGAGGCGGCGCGCAACGGTCTTACGCATGCCGTCCAGCGGCTCGAGGCGGTAGCTATCTGGTGTGTAGACACGGTCGTCTAAGACTTGCGGCAGGATCAGGCCATCCGGAGACGCTGGTGCGCCGCTCACGGCGGGCGTTGCAGCCGCGCCAGGTTGCGCATTGTCAACGTCTTTCTTGACGATCCGGCCGTAGGGACCTGAGCCTTTGCCCTTAAGCGCGTTCAGATCGACGCCTTTCAGCGCTGCGATCCGCCGCGCAAGCGGGCTCGCCTTGATGCGATCTTCACCCGCGCCGAGCTTCGGCATTTGAACGGGCGTAGAAGCAACCTGCTTTTCAGGCGCCGGAGAGGCCTCAGCTTTTGGCGCTTCGGCAGCGGGCTTTGACGCAGGCGCCGATGCTTCGGCAGACACAGACGACGCGTCCTCGCCTTCCTCAGCCAGCACGGCGATAATCGCGTTGACTTTGACGCCTTCAGTCCCCTCATCGACGAGGATCTGAGCGACCGTTCCCTCATCGACCGCTTCGACTTCCATCGTTGCTTTGTCGGTTTCGATCTCAGCGATCACATCGCCGGCTTCGACCGTGTCGCCGGGCTTAACGTTCCACTTGGCGAGCGTGCCCTCTTCCATGGTTGGGCTGAGGGCTGGCATGGTGATATTGATGGCCATATCTACATCCCCTCGCAAACAGCCTTGGCGGCGGCGACAACATCGTCTGCACTCGGCAAGCTGAGCGCTTCAAGATTGCCCGCATATGGCAACGGCACGTCTTTTTGCGTCACACGGAGCGGCGGTGCATCGAGATAATCGAATGCATGCTCGGTCACGCCTGCAGCTATTTCGCCGCCGACGCCCATATGTTTCCAACCTTCTTCAGCGGTGACCAGACGATTGGTTTTCTTCACGCTTTCAATGATGGTTTCCATATCAAGTGGGCGGATCGAACGCAGGTCGATAACTTCTGCAGAGATACCCTGCTCGGCAAGTTTGTCCGCAGCTTCCATAGAGAAGCCGACCATGCGGGAATATCCGACCAGCGTGACATCTGTCCCTTCGCGGATGACCGCGGCCTTGCCGATTGGCAGCGTGTAATCCTCAAGATCCGGAACATCAAACTCGAGGCCGTAAAGCAGCTCATGCTCAAGGAAGACGACCGGGTTCGGGTCACGGATCGCTGACTTGAGTAACGCTTTCGCCGAACCGGAATCCCACGGCGCTACGACTTTCAAACCAGGCACATGGCCGTACCAAGCGGCATAGTCCTGGCTATGCTGCGCGCCAACGCGAGAGGCCGCAGCGTTCGGTCCGCGGAACACAATCGGGCACCCCATTTGGCCACCCGACATGTAGAGCGTCTTAGCGGCTGAATTGATGATGTGATCAATCGCCTGCATCGCGAAGTTGAAAGTCATAAACTCAACGATCGGTCGCAGACCGCCAAAGGCGGCGCCAACACCAAGCCCCGCAAACCCATGCTCGGTAATCGGTGTATCAACAACGCGGCGTGCACCGAACTCCTGGAGGAGCTCACGCGTAACCTTGTAAGCGCCCTGATACTCCGCAACCTCTTCGCCCATGACGAAAACGGTTTCGTCGCGGCGCATTTCCTCCGCCATCGCATCACGCAGAGCATCGCGAAGGACCGTCTTCGTGTAGGTCGTGCCCTCTGGGATATCCGGATTGGTGAGGACTGGGCCGGTTGGTGCGTCTGAAGCGGCTTGCGCTTCCAAGACTTCAGGTTCGGCAACTGGGGTTACTTTTTCGACGTTGGCTTCAGCTGAGACAGAGACCGCTCCAGCATCTTCGCCATCTTCGGTTAGCACTGCGATCACGGCGTTTACTTTCACGCCTTCTGTGCCCTCCGGAATGAGGATCTTGGCGAGCGTGCCTTCATCAACCGCTTCGACTTCCATCGTTGCTTTGTCAGTTTCAATCTCTGCGATCACGTCGCCCGCTTCGACCTTATCGCCTTCGCCCTTGAGCCATTTGGCGAGTGTGCCTTCTTCCATGGTCGGCGAGAGCGCTGGCATCAAAATATCTACAGCCATGGTTACGCCTCCACCGGTAGAAGGACATCGGTCCAGAGTTCAGACGGATCTGGCTCCGGGCTCTCAATTGAGAAGTCTGCGGCATCTTTAACAATCGCGCGGATCTCTTTGTCGATCGCTTTCAGGTCCTCTTCGCTGGCGATGCCCTGTTCGATGATTTGACCTTTCAAACCATCAATCGGGTCATTGTGGCTACGGATATCGTCAACCTCCTCGCGTTTTCGATATTTCGCTGGGTCAGACATGGAGTGACCGCGATAACGATAGGTCTTCATTTCGAGAATGTATGGACCTTTGCCCGAGCGCGCGTGTTTCACGGCCTTCTCGCCCGCTTTCTTGACGGCATACACGTCCATCCCGTCGACTTCTTCGCCTTCGATCTCGAACGAGATGCCGCGTTTGAACAGTTCGGTTTCAGATGCATGCCGCTCAACACTCGTCCCCATCGCATACATATTGTTCTCGATGACGTAGACGACGGGCAGGTCCCAAAGCGAGGCCATGTTAAAGGCTTCATAGACCTGGCCTTGATTGGCGGCGCCATCGCCGAAATAGGCGAGGCTGACATTGTCTTTGCCGAGATACTTATTTGAAAAAGCGAGGCCTGTCCCGATCGGCACCTGCGCGCCGACGATTCCGTGACCGCCGAAGAAGTTCTTCTCGCGGCTGAACATGTGCATCGAGCCGCCTTTGCCGCGCGAATATCCCCCTTCGCGCCCAGTCAACTCCGCCATCACGCCGCGTGGGTCCATATCGCAGGCCAGCATATGGCCGTGATCGCGATAACCAGTGATGACCTGATCGCCTTCTTTCAGACAGGCTTGCATGCCCGTCACAACGGCCTCTTGACCAATATAGAGGTGACAGAAACCGGCAATCTTGCCCATTCCGTAGAGTTGCCCTGCACGCTCCTCAAACCGGCGAATGAGTAACATATCGCGGTAGAATTTAAGCGCTTCGTCCTTTTTGAGCTTTGGCGAGCTTCGTCGCTTGGGGGTCGCAGCTTTGGCCATAATGGCTCCCTGAATATGGTATTTTGACCCTAAATAGGCAGATGCATGACGCAAGGTCGAGTCGTATCAGTTATGCATTTCCGCATGTTTGACAGCGCGGTCAACCAACACAAGTTCACTTGGATACACGAAGCCGAGATCACGCCTTGCGAGGTATTCCACCAAATCGGGGTCAATTTGCCCTGGAGTCAGCCGAGCTATGTCTTTTTGCAGCGCAGCATTTTCCTCATTCAGTTGCGCGAGCACGGCCTTTTTGTCTGCCAGCTCTGACTGTTTGTCCGTCCATTTACCAAGCCCCTGCTCTCCCGCAAAAGCGTGGTACGCAAAATAAGCCACTGTCAAAGATAAGGCCCCAGCAGCCCATTTAGACGTCATCAGTTTCAGCTCCGAACTTAGCTTAAGAATCACTGACGTGTGGTTACTATTCCGTTAAGGTGGGGAGCCATGGTTCAGGCAAGACGAACTTATTGCGTCCAGTACCCTCGTGCTGAAACGCCGGCTCAATGGCGCAAAGTCTTTCCGGGTTTGATAAATCTGGCAGAAACCACATGCCACCTATTGGTTCGAAGTGCTCGAAATATCTAAACCCCAGCAAAGTTTGCGGCCATAGCTTACCAAACATGCGCACAGACTTTTGGAGCTCTATGAAGCCCTCAGGTCTCGTTCTCATCAAATGCACCAGATGTGTTTCCATGGAATCGAGATAATAGCTTTTTCGTGGGCGCACCCGGATCACGAGAACGCGCGACTGATCTCGCCAGCATACAGAACGATCTTCACTCATGCCCGTAATCTCAGGACGTGCATCGTAGTGCAGTAAGCCATAATATCCTGGCTTGAGGCGCGTCCACCCAAAGACGGCCGCGCCATCTTCGGTCAGAATCCAATTCAAATTTGATTCGACCTTGGCAAAGTCTTTGTGCTGTTTCAGCGGCGACACGCTTAGATGCAGCAAGCGTTCATCGGTCTCATCATAAGGCGGCAAAATGACCGCCTCATCTGTGGCGACATCATTTTGCCAATCAAGATAACGAAGTTCCACTTGCCCCAGATTTGGCGTGTAAACCAATATCGCTGATTCATCATCGCGGCTGAAAATGATAGAATCATTGTTCGCGCTCGATTGAGCGACCGCAATGAATAAGCTCCAGAAACTGAGAAGCCAAAAAACTAGAAAGATATGTCTCATCGACACCTCCATACAAGTCCTCTAGCACGTGTAGAACTACCTCACCGGAAGGTCGATGTCCAAGATTATCCTCTAGGCATTGATCAGAGCAGAGCCGGCATATAGTGCCGTTGCGCCCAGTTCTTCTTCGATGCGGATCAGCTGGTTATATTTTGCAAGGCGGTCAGAACGGGCGAGTGACCCAGTTTTGATCTGGCCGCAATTCACGGCAACCGCGAGATCCGCGATGGTTGCGTCTTCGGTCTCGCCCGAACGGTGAGACATGACAGACGTGTAGGCATGGCGGTGTGCCAACTCGACGGCATCCAGCGTCTCAGACAAGGTCCCGATTTGATTGACTTTTACCAGGATCGAATTCGCTGCGCCGCGCTGCAGGCCCATTGCCAGGCGCTCCGGGTTGGTCACGAACAGGTCATCGCCGACCAATTGGCAGCGATCGCCGACCATTTCGGTTAGGATACCCCAGCCTTCCCAATCGTCCTCGGCCATACCGTCTTCGATTGAGAGAATTGGATACGCATCAACGAGGTCAGATAGGTATTTCGCCATCCCCTCGCCATCGAGCGACTTGCCTTCGCCTGCGAGCACATAGTGGCCATCTTTGTAGAACTCTGTAGATGCCGCATCGAGTGCCAGCGCGACGTCTGTGCCGGGCTGATAGCCAGCTGCCTCAATCGACTTCATGATGAAGTCCAGAGCATCCGTCGTCGAAGAGAGGTTCGGCGCGAAGCCGCCTTCATCACCAACGCCGGTATTGTGACCAGCTTCGCTCAACGTCTTCTTCAGCGTGTGAAAAATCTCAGAGCCAATGCGAACACCGTCAGCAATGCTTTCCGCATTGACCGGCATAATCATGAATTCTTGGATATCGATTGGATTATCCGCGTGCTCGCCGCCATTGATGATGTTCATCATTGGGGTTGGCAGCACACGCGCATTGGTTCCGCCAATGTATCGATAGAGCGGCAGGCTGCAGCTCTCGGCAGCCGCCTTCGCTGTGGCTAGAGACACGCCCAGGATCGCGTTCGCGCCGAGGCGTTTCTTATTCTCAGTGCCATCAAGCTCCATCATCAAACCATCAATGAGGCGCTGTTCAGTCGCTTCCATTCCTGTCAGCTCATTCGCGATCTCGCCATTCACGGCGTCAACGGCGTTCATCACGCCTTTGCCTTTATAAGCCTCACCGCCATCACGCAGCTCATGGGCTTCGTGGACGCCAGTTGAGGCCCCAGACGGAACAGCGGCGCGACCAAAAGAGCCGTCTTCCAGCGTCACGTCGACTTCAACGGTTGGGTTACCGCGACTATCGATGATTTGGCGGGCGTGAATGTCGACGATTTCGCTCATGGCGGATCCCTTTTCGGTGGAAGTCTCTCAGTTGCGCGTGGCTCTAGTGCGCTATGGCTTAAAGCGCAAGGGTGGGCACGCGGGTCAGCTATGCGCAAAAGAAAACCCCCGCTTTTCAGCGAGGGTTTTCAAAGCTCGAAATCGAGACCAGACTTAATCTTCAGTCGGCTCGAGGATTTGACGACCACGATACATACCGGTCTTCAGATCGATATGGTGTGGACGGCGAAGTTCACCAGAATCCTGGTCTTCAATAAACGTATTGCCTTTAAGGCGGTCATGCGAACGGCGCATACCGCGGCGAGATTTTGTAATCTTACTCTTAGGGACAGCCATCTGCGTGCTCCAAAACGGGTTTCGAGGACAGGCCTCGGGAAAATCAAACCGCGCTATTACCGGATGCTATGAAAGCATGCAAGGGGCTAATGCTGTTTAAACCAGACGGCTCTGGGTTACGGCAGCGTCAATAAAGCTTGCAAACAACGGGTGCGGCTCCATCGGCCGGGATTTCAGCTCCGGATGGTACTGAACCGCGATGAACCAGGGATGATTCTCAAGCTCAATGATCTCGGGCAAGACACCGTCCGGCGACATGCCGGAGAAGATCATGCCATGCTTTTCGAGTTCGCTGACATAGGCGGTGTTGACCTCATACCGGTGACGGTGGCGCTCAGAGATATCCAGCGTGCCGTAAATCTCGGCAACGCGCGAGCCCTCTTTGAGGCGCGCTGGATAAGCCCCGAGGCGCATCGTGCCGCCCATATCGGTATTCTCATCGCGCGTGACCAGCTCATTCTCCTTGGTCCATTCAGACATCAAGCCGACAATCGGTTGCTCGGTGGGTCCGAACTCTGTGGTCGATGCGCCTGCGATGCCGGCGAGATTTCTAGCGGCCTCCACGACCGAGAGCTGCATGCCATAGCAAATCCCGAAACATGGCACTTCGCGCTCGCGCGCGAACCGCGCTGCACGCATCTTCCCGCGCGCGCCGCGTTCTCCGAATCCGCCCGGTAGAATGATGCCGTGAACGCCCTCGAGAATATCGATCGGCGCGGTATCATCATCAAACTCTTCGCTATTAATCAGCTTAATCTCGACGCCGACATTGTTGGAGAGCCCGCCATGCTGGAGCGCTTCCATCACAGACTTGTAGGCGTCCGGTACATCGGTGTACTTGCCGACGAGCCCGATACAGACCTTGCCGTCCGGGTTATGAACGGTTTCAGCGATCCCATCCCAGCGCGCTAAATCCGGCGCTGGCGCACCAGAGATTCGGAAATGTTGAAGCACTTCCTCATCCAAACCTTCTTCATGATAGGCGGACGGGACGTCGTAAATATGCCCGACATCACGCGCTTCGATGACGCTGCTCGGGCGCACATTACAGAAGCTTGCAATCTTGGCTTTCTCATTCTCCGGGATCGGGCGATCGCACCGGCAAAGCAGGATTTGCGGCTGAATACCGATCGAGCGCAGCTCTTTAACAGAGTGCTGCGTCGGCTTCGTCTTCATCTCGCCCGCCGCCGGAATGTAGGGCAGTAAAGTGAGATGTATGAAACAGGCGCGTTCGGGACCAAGTTCCTGGCCAAGCTGCCGGATCGCCTCAAAGAATGGCAGGCCTTCAATGTCGCCCACCGTCCCGCCAATCTCGCAAAGAACGAAATCCACGCCCTCCCCAGCATCGGACAGCACAAAGTCTTTGATCTCATTGGTGACGTGCGGAATGACCTGAATAGTCGCGCCCAAATAATCGCCGCGCCGCTCTTTTTCGATAATCGTCGAGTAGATTCGTCCCGTCGTGATATTATCAGACTGGCGGGCCGACACGCCAGTAAAGCGTTCATAGTGACCGAGATCGAGATCAGTCTCTGCCCCATCATCGGTCACGAACACTTCGCCGTGCTGGCGTGGGCTCATCGTTCCGGGGTCGACATTCAAATAGGGATCGAGCTTGCGCAGACGGACCTTATAGCCACGCGCTTGCAACAATGCCCCAAGCGCTGCGGAAGCGATCCCTTTGCCTAAAGAAGACACCACGCCGCCAGTAATGAAAATATAGCGAGTCATGGGAATGCAGTTTGCCTGATTCGCGACCACACCCGATAGGGATCAGTCAGCATTTCTGTGATTTATTGCGGATCTGCCTCAGGGGCGAGCGGGTCTTCTTCAGCTGCGGCTGGCTCATCCAATGGCGACGTGTCGCTCGGCGTCACGGCCAGCGGATCGCTCAGCAGATCTTCATCACTGCTTAGAATATCGTCGAGACCATCAATCCCGAGCTCGTCTGTTTCAGATGGATCGGGACGGTCACCAGCAAGCTCACGTTGAACATCTGTTCGATTATCAGAGTTCTCATGCGTCGCGATTGTGGTCAGGGTCAGACTGGAAATGAAAAAGATCGCGCCAAAAATAATTGTTGTGCGAACCAAAGCTCCGGTCACACCTGATCCTGACATCAGACCACCGCCAGCGCCGCCACCGCCGCCGCCGCCAATTCCAAGTGCGCCGCCTTCAGAGCGCTGCATCAGCACAACGATCACCAAAACGATGGAGACAAGAATGTGTGCAACAAGAATTACATTGGTCATGTCAGGTTCCTGAATCTCAAGCCGCGGGGCTTACGCTTTTCTACTCGCTCCGCCAACCCCTTTCGGTCAGTGTTATCGCCAAGACTAGGCGACAGCTGCCGCATAAATGGCCATCAAATCTTCCGCCTTCAAGCTTGCGCCGCCAATCAGGCCACCATTGACGTTGTCGATCGCCAGGATTTCTGCGGCATTTCCTGGTTTCATGGAGCCCCCATAGAGAATGCGAAGACTGGAGCCTCGATCTTGGTATAGCTCAATCAGAAGATTTCGAATGGTCAAATGAACCTCAGCGATCTCTTCAGGGCTGGGCACAAGACCTGTCCCAATAGCCCAGAGGGGCTCATAGGCGACTACGAGAGAGTCGCTCGATCCGAGCGTCGGCAATGACTTTCGTAGGATACGGATAACGGTTTCCTTGGTTTCGCCGCGTTGTTTCTGCGCAAAGCTCTCGCCGACACAGACAATCGGCACGATGCCAGCACGTAGACAGGCATGCGCCTGTTCCTGGACGTAAGCGCTGCGCTCACCGTGTTCGGATCGCCGCTCCGAATGACCCACAATCACATAAGATGCACCCGCATCCTTTAACTGCTCGGCAGAAAGATCGCCTGTAAACGCGCCAAAGGCCTCTGGGTGACAGCTCTGAGCTCCGACTTCTAAACGCGCGCTGGCGCGATCTTTCATCGGAACCACGAGCGTCGCGGGAGGACAAATCAGGCAATCTGCCTTGTCTGCATGAGAGTCGAGTTCGGAAACAATTTTTTCGACTTCCGAAAGCGAAGATTTCAGGCCATTCATTTTCCAATTGCCTGCGATCAGTGTGCGTACCATACCAGTCACCATCTTGAACAAGTTTGTGCGCTCGCCTAGCAAGCTGTGCTGAAACAAACAAGCGATCCCGAAGGGAAAGGTCTGACACATGTTGACCCCGTTGCGTAATATGCTCCGTTCACCCGCTGCTGGCGGTATTTTCGTCCTCGTTATTATTGCGATGGCGGCTTGGGGCGTAACAGACATCTTTACAGGCGGCGGCGGTAATAAACTGATCAGCGCCGGTGATCGCGCAGTCAGCGACAGCAAGCTGGATGCGACGCTGGAGCGTATTTTGCGCACTCAAATGGATGATCGCGGCCGGGCACTGACGAAAGAGGAAGCCATGGAGCGCGGGATTCTGGATCAGATCTTTGCTGACCTCTCGCGTCGCACAATCCTAACCTCTTACGCTGACGATCAGGGAATTGCAGCAACGACGGACTTTATTGTCGAGACGATTCGAACCGATCCGGCGTTTCAGGACACGACGGGTGTGTTTGATACGATGCGCTATTCGCAGCTTTTGGACGCGAACGGGTTCCGAGAAGCTGATTATGAAGCCGATATTGAAGCCGATTTGACAATTGATCGACTGGAGCGGGTTCCACTCGAGGGCTTGCGCGTCCCGAACGCTCTGGCGCGCTTACAAGCCGCGTATGCGGGCGAACTACGCTCAGCCTCATGGTTTGTTTTACAACAGTCAGAACTTCCTGATGTTGGCACACCAACAGAAGAAGAACTCCTCGAGCTTTATGAAACGCGAAAAGAATTGCTGCGCGAGCCAGAGCGCCGCGGGGTTAGCCTCATACGCCTCAGCCCCGATGATTTCATCGCCCAGTCTGAAGTCACCGACGAAGACATTGTCGCGTTTTACGAGGCTTATAAAGCCAGCCGGTACACTGGCCCTGATAGCCGGTCCTTCACCGAGTTCACCTTCGCTGATGAAGCAACCGCGCGCGCAGCGCTCGGGCGGATCGCCGGCGGCGCCGCAGCATCCGCAATAGAGACAGCCATCTCAACAGAGCTAAAGAATGGCCGCCGCGACATCATCCTGAATGCGCGCCTCGCCGATCAGGTCTTTGCACAAGGCGCACTCGTTGGGTCCATCCACGGTCCGCAACCGGTGAACGACCAATATGTCGTTATCCGGCTTGAGGGAATTACACCGGGCGCGGCAACACCGCTCGAAAATGTTCGCGAAGAAATTCAAGAAGAGCTGGCGCGTCAGTATGCGGTTGGGCTGTTCTATGATGCACTTCCGCAATTCGACGATTTGCTCGGCACCGGCGCGGATCTAGAAACGATTGCCCTTGGTTTGGGCGCCCCGGTTCTGTCTTTCGCTCCGGTTGATACCAATGGCTTTACGCAGGATGGACGGCGCTTCCTTCCGCTCGTAACGGCGCCAGGCCTGCTGCAAATGATCTATGCGCAAGCTGAGGGCCGCAACACAGAACGCTTTGGCGAAGATGAAGTGACCTGGATTGCCCGCGTCGACAACATCGTCCCAGAGCGCTTGCCGGAGTTTGACGAAGTACGTGACACGCTGACCGAAGCTTGGGCACAGCAAAAGCGGACCGAGCAATTGCAAACGGTCGCAGCCGAAATCGAAGGTGCGATTGCAGACGGTACCAGCACACTGGAAGCTGAAGCAGCCAAGTATAATGCCGAGGTCACCGCCCTGCCCCGCGCCATCACGCGGACCAGCACCGAAACTCAATTGCCTCGGCAAATCATTGATGGCGTGTTCGGCGTGAACGCGGTTGGCGAGACTTTCTCACTGCAAGCAGGCGCGACGCAAAGCTTCATTTTGCAAGTCACGCAAATCGACCGTCCAGAAAGCGAAACGCTGGATCTATTGGCGCAAGCTTCAGCGCTCGATATCCAGAGCGGGGTCGCTGACGACTTGTTCCGCGCTTATTTGACAAGCATTGCAGAAGAGGTCGAGCTATCCACCAATGGGAGCGCTTTCGAAGCCTACAAACGAAGCCTTGTGACACAACAATGAGCCGCGACAAGTTACTGGTCCGCAGGCGACCAGGAGATTTAGAGACACCAGTATCAGCCATGCTGAAGCTGGGTGCGGACACGCCGGGAACGTTTTTGTTCGAGTCCATTTTAGGTGGGGAGCGACTGGGACGCTATTCCTTCATCGGGCTACACCCGCAACGTTGGATGCGTGTCTTAGACGGTGTTGGTGAAGCCAGCCCATCTTTGGATTTTGCCGACGCCGAGCGCGTCGATGGGACAGCTGTTGAGGCTCTGCGAGCGTTCGTAGAAGCTGGGCTCGCTGATGCCGGTGATGAGGCCGACCTCCCGCCAATGGCCAGCGGTGTCTTCGGCTATATCGGCTATGATTTCATTCAGCATGTCGAACCAGTGTCGATTACCAAGCCCGACCTGCTGGATGTGCCCGAGGCGTTGTTGATGATCCCGGGCGTGGTTCTGATTTTCGATCACCTCTATCAAGAACTGATCATGGTGGGACGCCACAAGCCAGGTGACGAAGCCGCTGCAGAAGCTTTGCTGGATCAAGTCGAGAGTGATCTTGAGCGTCTGCCGCCACTTTCACCTCGTGGCGGAGCAGACGACGATCTCGAATTTACGTCCAACACGACCCAAGACCAGTATTTCGGCATGGTCGAAACGGCGCGGGATTACATCAAAGCGGGCGACATTTTTCAGGTTGTGCCGAGCCAGCGCTTCAGCGCAAAGTTCGATCGCAAGTCGATCAGCTTCTATCGTGCACTACGCCGGCTCAATCCATCCGCTTTCATGTTCCATATGAATTTGGGCGATGTACGCTTGGTCGGGTCGAGCCCAGAGATTTTGGTTCGCGTGCGCGATGGCCGCGTTGCGATCCGCCCAATCGCAGGAACGCGGCCGCGGTCAGGGGATCCGGTTATCGATGCTGAGCGCAAGGCCGATCTGCTTGCCGACCAAAAAGAGATCGCCGAACACCTCATGCTGCTGGATCTCGGGCGCAACGATGTCGGCAGAGTGGCTGCTTATGGCAGTGTCGAGGTCACTGAGCGCTTTATCGTCGAACGCTATAGCCACGTCATGCATATAGTCTCGCATGTTGAGGGAGACCTTCGTGACGGCCTGACGGCGGTCGATGCGCTCCTGGCGGGGCTCCCGGCAGGAACCGTCTCCGGTGCCCCAAAAATTCGGGCGATGCAGATCATTGATGAGCTCGAGCAAAACGCCCGCGGCATTTATGGCGGCGCAATTGGTTATTTCGGATGGAATGGCGACTTGGATACATGTATCGCACTCCGGACAGCTGTGTTGAAAGATGGCCAGCTCCACATCCAAGCTGGCGGCGGGGTCGTGCTCGACTCCAATCCGCAATACGAATTTGATGAAACCGTCCACAAAGCCAACGCTTTGAAAAAAGCGGCGGCCCTGTCGGCCAGATACGAGTTCGACCAATGACCGAAGCAAAGCATATTCTCATCATCGATAATTATGACAGCTTCACTTGGAACTTGGTCCATTATCTCGAAGAGATCGGTGCCACAACGCAGGTCGTTCGCAATGACGAGGTGAGCGTCGCCGAAGCGCTGGCGTTGAAACCAGACGGGATTGTCCTCTCCCCCGGTCCTTGCACGCCCAATGAGGCAGGCATTTGCGTGGAACTCGTTCAAACCGCTCCCACCGACCTGCCAATCCTCGGCGTTTGCCTTGGCCACCAAAGCATTGGGGCTGCTGAAGGAAGCGATATCGTTACGGCGCAAGAGATTCGGCATGGTAAGATCAATCAGATTCGTCACGAAAACGGTCCCCTCTTCGAGGGACTGCCGGAAACTTACAATGTCGTCCGCTACCACTCTCTGGCGATTGAGCCAGGCGATCTGCCAGACACGTTGATCGCGGATGCCTTTACAGAAGACGGAGAGATCATGGCTGTGCGGCACAAAGATCGTCCCGTGTTTGGCGTTCAATTCCATCCAGAGAGTATTTTGACCGAGCATGGGCATGCACTCCTCAAGAATTTCCTCAAGACCGTCTAGGCGTTTGCAGATACAGCGTTAAAAGGAGCCGCTATGGCCTCTCTGTCTTCGATCTTAAAATCACTTGCCAACGGACAAGCGCTATCGGCGGAAGAGCTTGAGGGCGCATTTTCTGCGATCCTCACCGGAGATATCCCACCAGAACAGATCGGCGCGTTCCTAATGGGGCTTGCGGTGCGTGGGGAAACAGGCGCTGAGCTCCTGGCTGGCGCGAAGACACTCCGCTCAAACGCTCGTACGATTGCATTAGACGGACCAACACTCGACACGTGCGGCACGGGTGGTCTCGGCTGGACCAGCCTCAATACATCCACAGCAAGCGCAATCGTCATCGCCGCAGCGGGCGGCAAAGTCGCGAAGCACGGAAATCGCTCTGTGCCCCCAAAAACCGGCAGCGCGGACGTGCTCGAATCCCTTGGCGTCGAACTCGACCTTACCGAGGACAGGTTTCGCGACTGCATCGATCAGACAGGCGTTGGCTTCCTATTCGCGCGCAGCCATCACAGCGCCATGCGTCATGTCGCACCGGTGCGGGCGAGCCTTGGCATTCGAACCATCTTTAACTTGCTTGGCCCACTTTCAAATCCGGCCTCTGCAACCCACCAAGTTCTGGGCGTGAACCAAGCGCGCTGGTTGCGGCCCATGGCTGAAGCTCTGCGCGATCTCGGCGTAACCCGCGCCTGGGTCGTGCATGGTACGGACACTGATGAGACCGTGATTGATGAGCTTTCAATCGCTGGGGAGACTCAAATTATCGAAGTCAAAGACGGCAAGCTCACGGAGCTGACGGTTACTCCCGAAGATGCTGGTCTATCGCGCAATCGTCTCAGCGCGTTGGCAGGCGGTGCGCCGGAAGAAAACGCGGCCGCCATCACCGAGTTGCTCGACGGACGCCCAGGCCCGTTTCGAGATGCGGTTCTCCTGAATGCTGCTGCTGGCTTATTTGTGCTCGAACAGGCGAGTGATTTAAAGGCAGCAGCCGAACAAGCATCAGAAGCCATCGATTCAGGCGCCGCGGCACAGACGCTCAGCCGATTGGTCGCAGCATCGAAGGGGCAATCGGTATGAGCAGCGCGCTCGACAAAATTGTCGCTTACAAAGTCGACGAAGTCGCTGCGATCAAACGAGAGCGCTCCGAGGGCGATTTTCTGAGCGACGCAAAGTCTCAATCCACACCGCGCGGATTTTCGGCTCGGCTTACGAATATCGCGGACCAAGGCGACAATGCCTTGATCTGCGAAATGAAGCGCAAAAGCCCGAGCGCAGGTGAAATCCTACCGGGCGCAGACCCGACAGACATCGCCGCCCAATATGAACGCGGCGGCGCGGCTTGCCTGTCCGTTCTCACAGACGGACCTAGCTTTGGTGGCAGCCTAGAAGACTTCGCTGCTATTCGCGGCGCCGTCTCTCTGCCAATGCTGCGGAAGGACTTCATGATCGACACGATCCAGGTCGCAGAGGCCCGCGCGCATGGCGCAGATGCGATCCTGGTTATTCTCTCATGTACGGACGACGCTCTAGCCAAAGACCTGGTACAGGCCGCCCACGCGCTTGAGATGGACGCCTTGATCGAAACCCATGACGCGGCTGAGGTAGAACGCGCCCTCGCTCTCCCGTCAAATCTGATCGGGATCAATAATCGCGACTTGAAGATCATGAAAACAGATCTCGCCACCAGCGAAACGTTGTCGCATTTGATCCCAGAAGGGGTCGATTTCGTTTCGGAAAGCGGGATTAGCGATACTGGCGACATTGCACGTTTGCGCAAAACCGGCGCGCGGCGGTTCCTGATTGGCGAAAGTTTGATGAAGCGAAACGATCGCGAAGCACATGTTCGTGCTTTGCGCGCGGCGCGATGAGCCTCCAGCTCCGTAAGTTTACGAAGAAAGATATCACGCCGCTATTTGAGTGGTTCCAGTCGGAACGAGAAGTGCTGCAATGGGCGGGCGCCGCTCTGTCCTGGCCCCTGCAACGCCGTGAATTTATCGACCTTATCAAACTACATAGCGGCGCTGCGCCTGCGCGGGAAGTCTGGGCCGTCATGCTCGATGGAGACATGGCCGCGCACTTTCAGATCTCCTTCAATCGGCGCTTGAATACAGCGGGACTAGGGCGAATCGCGATCGCGCCTCGGTTTCGCGGTCGATCGCTAGCGGCAGAGCTGATGGATTTGATACTAACCCAAGCCTTTTCCCGCGCTTGGGTCCACCGCGTCGATCTCATGGTTTACTCGCATAATGACATTGCGTTCCGGACATATCGGAGGGCCGGCTTTGTTTTGGAAGGCACGCGCCGCGAAACGACACCGATCGAAAACGAGCTCTGGAACACGCATATGATGAGTCTCCTGAGACGCGAATTTGACAAAAGAACAGAACGAGAATAAACAGAACGAGAACAGATTCGTTATTCCGGAGAATAATCGTGCTCACAACCAAGCAAAAAGAGCTTCTTCTTTTCATTCACGAACGGATTAAGGCCGACGGTGTGTCGCCCTCTTTCGACGAAATGAAAGAAGCGCTCAACCTCGCCTCGAAATCCGGGATTCACCGCCTCATTGTCGCGCTGGAAGAGCGCGGATTTATCCGGCGTCTCGCCAATCGCGCACGTGCGTTGGAGGTTCTTAAAATGCCGGACTCGGCAACGCCTGCAGCCCCACCGCGCGGACGTCAGACCTTCCGCCCAAGTGTCGTTGGGTCGCAAACCCCGCAAATGGGACAGAATACAATTCCGGTTCTTGGCCGTATCGCGGCGGGTGTCCCAATCGCTGCGATCCAAAATGAAGTCGATCGTGTCACGCCGCCTGAAGAATATGCCGATAGCGAGGCTCATTATGCCCTTGAGGTTAAAGGCGATTCAATGATCGATGCCGGTATCCTGGATGGCGACATCGTTATTCTGAGGCGCACAGACAGCGCCAATTCAGGCGATATTGTTGTCGCGCTAATCGATGATGAGGAAGCCACGCTGAAGCGCCTGCGTAAGAAAGGCGACTCTGTTGCTCTCGAAGCAGCAAACACGGCTTATGAAACTCGGATTTTTGGACCTGACCGAGTACAGGTCCAAGGACGCCTCGTGGCGCTTATCCGTAAATACGAATAGGCATCGCCTTCTAGTCCTCTAAACGACAAATACGCCAAGCCCGACTGCCACAGTCGGGCTTTAGCTTTTTTTCAAAGCCAGCTTTCGTCCGAACGAGGGTTACACCATTGGCGCGTGCAATTTCGTCCCAGCGCACGATCAATGGCGTTTGGTTTGAGGCTGAAACTCGTGCTTCCGGTGGTCCCGGCCCCGCATGCAACCGGATTGTGTGCCCAGCAAGCTCAAGCCGACACGCTGGCACCGAGCTGCAATCTTCATCAACGCTCAGATCAGAAAAGCGCAATGGTCCAAGCCCATCCCCATCACGCCAAGCTATGCGATCAACATGCCCATTGGCCGTCTCAAGAAACACGTCTCCTGATGGCGCAAAGTGGACTTTAGCAGTGCCGCTTTGAATCCAATACATTGCCGCGGCCAAAGCTAGCATGCCGACCGCACACCAGGCCGCGATTGCAGCCCGCAACAAGCAGAAGACAAGGATGGCGCCCCCAAGCACTGCAAAACTCACCCCGGGCATTTGAGGCATTGCGAGCGCCTTATCTACGTCCCAAGCGGAAAAGAAATGCGCAATATCCAAGACCATGCCGAGCGAAGCGCCAAACACGCGCAAGGCCAGCCCATCTAACCCAAATGGGGCGAGTATTAAAGCCGCAGCGGCGGCCGGCGCAGTCACGAGGGAAATGATCGGCATGGCGAGCAAGTTCGCGATCAAGCCGAGGGGCGCCGCCCGTTCGAAATGAAACAGCGCGAAAGGCATGGTCGCAAGGCTGGACACGGTTGAGGTCACGACCAGAGATTTCAGCCAGAACATCGCCTTACTGCCGGACGCTTCGCGCGCGGTTCGGCGCCGCCTATTCCACCGCTCATAGGTCGCCACAAGCGCCCCTGTCGCGGCAAATGACATTTGAAAACCGGGTGTTAGGACACTCCATGGTGCAACAGCAAGGATGATCATCATCGCAATCGCAAGCGATCTGAGGCTTAAAGAGGTGCGATCGATCAAGACCGCGCCAAACAGGATCGCGGCCATAACAAAAGCGCGCTGCGTGGAGATGCTCGCTCCCGACAGAATGAGATAAATAGCGCAGGCGAGCAAGGCCGCGAGCGCGCCAATTTTCTTCACTGGGACACGCAATGCTATCGGCTCAATAAAAGCGAGCCCGCGCCAGACCAATAAGAAAACTAGCCCGCCCACGATACCCATATGCAACCCGGAGATCGCCAGCAAATGCGCGAGGCCGGCACCGCGAAGCGCCTCTTGGTCGGTCTCGGACATAAAGCTTCTGTCGCCTGAGCTAAGCGCCGCTGCGAACCCGCCAGATCTTGCTCCTGCTGCCTCAAAGACATGTTTCGCTAGCTGCCGCCTAGCTTTCGAGATTTCGAGTGTGGTCGCAGCTAAGATACTGTCTGGGGCTCCGACTGCCCCGCCGCGACAGCGCCCCTGAACATACCCAACTGCTCCCAAGCCGCTATACCAAGCTTGGCGGTCAAAAGCGTAATCACCCTGTATCACTGGCGCAGGCGGCGGACGCAGGACGACCCAGCATCTCACAAACCGGCCAGGCTCAGTCTCGAGGCTCGAAATATGGGTCACGCGCACAATTGGCGGAGTCAGACTTTCATCAAGACCGTCTATGGCATGGACCTTCAACCTGAGGCGCACACCGCGCGAAGCTGGCAGGGCCCGCTCCACCCACCCTTCCAGCAGAACCGGCCCGATTTCAGATGGAATTGTCGCATGTGCAACGCGCTGGGTTGCGAGGCCGCCGGAGAGCGCTCCAATCGCCATGCCGGTCAAGGCCCAAGCGAGCGCAACGACACTAGATGATACACCTTTGAACTTTGCGATGAAAACCGCTAGCGCAGACAGCCCCGCCCCGCCCATCAATGCGTACAAGCTCGGCTCGAAATCGATGAGAAAGTACCATGCCGCGCCCAGCATCATGCCGATCGCAAACACTATCGGCGCCTGAACCTGGATGGCGGCCAGCGGAAATCGCTGCATCTTTCCTCCCCGCCCCTTGCGAAACTGTAGCAGAGCGTGTTGAAGCGGGGAAGATTGTCCCAAAAGCCTGAATTAGCGTCTGAATTTCTCCATGACTGTCGTCACACGTTTTGCTCCCTCTCCCACTGGCATGCTGCATATCGGCGGCGCACGCACGGCACTTTTCAATTACCTGCTGGCCAAACGCCATGGCGGCAAATTCCTATTGCGGGTCGAGGACACAGACAAAAAACGTTCGACCGATGAGGCAACCCAAGCGATCTTAGATGGTATGGCGTGGCTCGGCCTAACGCCCGACGAACCGCCTGTGTTTCAGAGCCGGAGCGCAGATCGCCACGTTGCCTGTGCGTTGGACATGGTCGAGGCGGGGAAGGCTTTTCGATGTTATGCGACGCCAGAAGAGTTGCAAGCCCGCCGCGATGAAGGCGAAGCAAAGCGCGCAGCCGCAAAAGACGAAAGCCTGAGCGATGACGAACGTGCGGCTCGTCGAGCTGAAGCAGACGCTCTGCTGGCACCATATCGTTCTCCTTGGCGAGATGGTGGGACACCGCCCTCAGCGGATGCGCCATACACGATCCGCCTCCGCGCGCCGGATGAAGATGAGATAACGGTGCACGATCATGTGCAGGGCGAGGTAACACTCAAGACGCGCGAAATAGACGATCTCATCTTGCTGCGCGGTGACGGCACACCGACCTATATGCTCGCCGTTGTGGTCGATGATCACGATATGGGGGTGACGCATGTCGTTCGCGGGGATGATCATTTTCGAAACACGTTCCGGCAGTTACCGATTTATTGGGCGATGGGCTGGGATGTGCCTGAATTTGCGCATGTCCCGATGATCCACGGCTCAGACGGAGCGAAACTTTCCAAACGCCACGGCGCGCTGTCGACGCTTGCCTATCGCGATATGGGATACCTGCCTGAGGCGATGAATTCCTATCTGGTGCGCCTCGGATGGAGTCATGGCGACCAAGAGATCTTTACCCTGGATCAGGCAGCAGAGGTTTTTGACCTTGCCGACATCAACAAGGCTCCGGGGCGCCTCGACCTCGAAAAGCTGGGCGACGTCAACGCTCACTTTATTCGGGAAGTGGACGAAAGCAGGCTCTTAGAGCTGCTGACACCTGAAATTGCGAAACTTACCGACCTCAGCGATGACCTCGCTGAGCGACTGCAGCAAGCACTCCCAACCCTTAAAGAACGGGGACAAACGCTACCCCAATTGGCCGAGTCCTGCCGCTTTTTATGGGATAGCAATGCTGACAACTTGAACAAGAAAGCACGGAAAGCATTACGCGAAGATGGGCTCAAACATCTGTCAGATATCCGTGAAGCACTAGACCAAACTGATTCTTGGACTATTGAAGCATTGCAGCACGTCCTAGAGTCGTATTGTGCGGTGCACACACTATCTATGGGACAGGTTGGACCGCCATTGCGCGCGGCGCTAACCGGAGGGCTGCCAGCGCCAGACCTCGCGCCAGTCATGTATTGGCTCGGCCGCGACGAGGTCATGGCGAGAATTGGGAAACACTTGCCTGCTTAATCGCGGGCATACGGACAGGAATGCAAGAGGGCTAAGATGATAAACAAGACCAAACAGACCGGTACAGCTACCCTTAACGTCAAGGGAAAGGACATTGAGCTTCCGATTATGAGCGGAACGCACGGTCCTGACGTTGTAGATGTTAAACGCCTGTACGCCGATGCAGGCGTTTTTACGTTGGACCCAGGGTTTACCTCAACCGGGTCTTGCGAAAGCCAAATCACCTTTATTGATGGCGAGCAGGGTATTCTCCTGCACCGCGGTTATCCAATCGACCAACTCGCAGAGCAGTCTGGTTTTCTAGAAGTTGCCTATCTCCTCTTGAATGGCGAGCTTCCGACCCAGAGTGAGTTCCGCGAGTTTGCTGGTCTGGTGACGCAGCACACGCTGCTTCACACGCAAATGGACCGCTTTTTTGAGGGCTTCCGTCGTGACAGCCACCCTATGGCGATGCTGACCGGAACCGTCGGCGCCATGTCAGCCTTCTATCCGGGGGCGATGGACAGCTCAGACCCAGAAGAGCGCAACCTCGCTTACATTCGCCTGATCGCGAAAATGCCAACTCTTGCGGCGCGCATTTACAAGTACACCCAAGGGCAAAAGTTCGTCGATCCGATCAATGAACTGTCTTACGGTGAAAACTTCCTGCGCATGTGCTTCTCAGTTCCGGCTGAAAAATACAAAACCAGCCCGACACTGGCACGCGCCATGGATAAGATCTTTATCCTCCACGCGGACCACGAGCAAAACGCCTCGACATCGACGGTCCGCCTCGCTGGATCATCAGGTGCGCACCCTTATGCGGCCATTGCGGCAGGCGTTGCGTCTCTCTGGGGCCCAAGCCATGGCGGCGCAAACGAAGCTTGCTTGAACATGCTGCGCGAGATCGGCACCGTCGATCGCATCCCAGAGTTCATTGAGCGTTCGAAAGACAAATCTGACAGCTTCCGCCTGATGGGCTTTGGTCACCGGGTCTACAAAAACTATGATCCACGCGCGACTGTCATGCAGAAAACAGCACATGAAGTGCTGGATGAACTCGGCATCGACACGCCGATCCTCCGCGTTGCGAAAGAGCTTGAGCGTCTGGCGCTGGAAGATGACTATTTCCGCGAGAAGAAGCTGTATCCAAATGTCGACTTCTATTCAGGCGTCATCCTGGATGCGATGGGCTTCCCAACAGAAATGTTCACCGTGCTGTTCGCGCTTGCCCGGACCGTTGGTTGGGTCTCTCAACTCAACGAATTTATCGAAGATCCAAGCCAGCGCATTGGCCGCCCACGCCAAATCTATACCGGCGCGGCGAAACGCGACTTTGTACCGATCAGTAACCGCTAATCACGTCGAGAATTGTCTTAGCGGCAATCTCAGATGCTGCTTCATCGCGCTCTCCCATTCGGGAGAGCGCTTTGTTTTGGGCATCTATTTGAGTTTGAAGCAGGTTAGGATCCGCAAGCAAAGACAAGGCTTTTTCAGCCAAAGCATCCGGCTTAAACTTGGTTTGCACATATTCTGGCGCCACTTCACTATCGTCGGCAGCGATATTCAAAAGCGTGATATGATCCGGTTTGTAGAGGAGATAGCGCGCCAGGGCCCAGGTAATCCATCCAGTCTTGTACCCAACCAAAAACGGCGTTCCTTGAACCGCGAGTTCGGACGTAACAGTGCCGGAACAGGCGAGCGCAAAATCAGCTGCGGCCATAATGTCGACAGAAGGCGCCGCCTCATCCGGGAACTGCGCCCACTTTTGGATATTCGGAAACGCTTCCAAGAATTGCTCTTTCACAGACGGCGCCGGCGCAAATACGATTTTAAGGTCTTCATTCTGCGACTTCATTAGCCAAGCGGCTTCGACCAAGACCGGGGCAACTCGCTTGATCTCGCTCGGGCGGCTGCCAGGTAGGACCAACACGACCTGATCATTATCTCGCGCGTTGATCGAGGCTCGAAACCGCGTTCCGTCGCCCTGTTCTGTTCGGCTCAGCGCTGGGTTTCCCATCACCGTCACAGGAAGACCGTGCGGCTCGTAATATGGAACTTCCATTTGGTGGATGCAAATCAGGTGGTCGACGGTCGCTGCTAGCGTCTTGGCGCGTCCGGCCCGGGTTGCCCAAACTTGCGGCCCGACGAGTTTGATCAGCTTGATACTTGGATCGCGGTCTCGAACCCGTTGCGCGACCCGCAGCATAAAGCCCCAAGAGTCGACCAAGACAACCGCGTTGGGCTTGGCGTCCATGATCGCATCGGCAGCCGCATCCGCGAGCTTGATCACAGTCCCGTAAGCTTTTAGCCCCTCAAACAGCCCAAGAATGGACAAAGGGGCAATATCGATTGGCGATTCTAAACCGATCTTGGCGAGTTCTCGCCCACCAATGGCGAAGAGCTCTACACTTGGGTCTTTCGCTTTGAGCGCTTCGGCTGTTTCACGCGCTAAGAGGTCGCCAGAGGGTTCCGCAGCCACAAGAAAGACGCGCGACGCGGGCATCACGGCCAATCCTTGGGAAAGCCATATAAGAAGAGCCCTAGCGCCTCCGCGCGCGCTTTGACCTGCTCTGAATTGATGATCAGGGCCCCATCTGCCTCGAACCCAATACCCGCCAAACCGGCTTCGGCGGCGAGATCGACCGTCATCATCCCAATTGTGGGCAGATCGATGCGGCGCTCTTGCTGCGGCTTAGGGCGCTTGACCAGAACACCCTTTCGGCTGGTCTCGGAGCCACGAATTTGCACCGGTAGGTCAGCGCAGCGGCGAAGCATTTCATCGGTACCCTCTTGGGCCTCAACACATAGGACAAGCCCGCCAGCGACGATCGCGCCTTGCCCGATATCCAAACGCCCCATTTCGCTGGCGACTTTTGCGGCTTTCTTGAGATCTTCCATCTGGTCTGCGACCGGAGTGCTTCCCGCGAGCACGCCCTGTTCTCCCGTCAGTGACCCCGCCGCTTCATCGGCTCCGATCACGCGGAAGCCCTCATTTTCAAACGTCTTGATGAGGAAACTGAGCAGCGCGTCGTCGCCTTCGCGCGCCGCTGAAATCGCCTTTGGGAGTAGAGATATGCCCTTTAGGTCGGGCTTGAGCGCCTGAAAATCAGGGCGTTTGACGATCCCCGCAAAGCAGACCTGCTCACAGCCCGCCTGCTTCAGCGCCTTGAACGTTTTGCCAATCTCGGCGACACCCACGACAATCCCTGGATAGTTTGCAAGGCTTGGTTCTTCAAAGCCTTTCATCCGGAGCACAAAGACGCCCTGCCCCCGTTCAGTGGCCGCTTTCGCAACTTGAACTGGCAGATCGCCAAGGCCTGCAATGATTCCGAGTGGCGCCAATCAGGCCTCCTATCGCGGCAAACAGAGCGCGCGATTTTTACTATTGCGGATGAAGTCGACAATCTGCATCACTTCAACTGACTCGGCAAACGTCGCCGCCGTATCCTCCAACCGCTCCGAGAACGTGCCTTCTTTCGCATACAGCATGCGGTAAGCCGATCTCAGGCTGCGGATCGTTTCGCGCGAGAAGCCGCGCCGTTTCAGACCGACTACATTTAGTCCGGCCAGGTGCGCATGATTTCCGACCACCGATCCGAACGGGATAACGTCAGCCACCAGAATGGCGCCGCCGCCGACAAAGGCATGATCCCCAATACGGCACCACTGATGCACCGCCACCGCGCCGCCAAACCAAACCTGCTCGCCGACCGTCACATGCCCACCAATATGAGTATTGTTCGCGATAACGCATTTGTCGCCGAGAACGCAGTCATGGGCAGCATGTGTGTGCGCCATGAACAAACAATCTGATCCAATATTGGTAAGCCCGCCATGTTCCGGAGACCCGGTATGAAGCGTCGTATGCTCGCGGAGAACTGTTCGGTCGCCGACTTCGAGGCGTGACTCATCGCTTTGTTTATAGCCGAGCACCTGCGGCGGACCGCCAATGACCGATCCTGGATAGATCTCAACATCTGCGCCGAGCGTGGAATGCCCAAACACAGTCGCCTTGGGGTGCAGGATAGAGCTGTCACCAAGTTGAACACTGGGCCCGACATAGGCAAGCGCCCCAATCGATACGTTCTCACCAAGCTGAGCGCCGGGCTCAACGATGGCTGTGGGGTGAATGCTGACCGTCATTTAGGTTTCTTTTTCGGCGCTATCTGTTTCTGGATCCACGCTATTTCGCGCAGATATTGTCTTAAAGGCTTGGCCGGAACGCCGCCCCATGTTTCGCCCGCTGGGATATCACGGAATATACCGGACGAGGCAGCAAGTTTCGCACCTGCGCCAATATGGACATGATCAGCAATTCCGACGCGGCCGCCCATAACAACACCATCATCAACCCGCGTAGTGCCTGAAATCCCAGTGAAGCTCGCCATCATAACACTGCGTCCGACAACGACATTATGAGCTATCTGAACGAGATTATCGATCTTTGTACGCTCGCCGATAATCGTATCGGAGAATGCGCCGCGGTCGATGCATGAATTCGCGCCGACAGTGACGTAATCCTGAATAATGACGCGCCCCCATTGCGGGACATCCTCTGCGCCTTCAGGCCCGCCGGTCACGCCGAACCCGGCTTCGCCAATCGAAGCGCCCGAATAGAGCTTCACATGATTGCCGATCAAGGCACAGCGGACACAGACATTCGCACCAATCGAAGAGTGTTCCCCAATCTGCACGCCAGGCCCTATGACTGCGCCAGGCCCAATTGTGGTGCCAGCGCCGATCGCGGCTCCAGCTCCAACAAATGCGGTTGGTGCAACACGCGCTGTTGGATGCACGGACGGCGCAGCGCCTTCAGCTTGCCAGTCTTTGACCTTGTATAGAACCTCGCTTGCTCGCTTATGGCTGACCCTAGGATGGCTGGAGATAAGCGGAATAACATCGTCTGGGAGACCAGAAGCGGCTTTGTCAGTTACAAAGCAAGCGCTTGCCCGAGCGCTCACACGACCCGCTTGGACGGTTTCGCCCTCGAAGAAGCAGAGATCGCCTTCCACCGCATTGTCGGCGGCGGCAACACCCGTGATCTGGGGATCTGCTTCGCCAGCGTAATCGATGTCACATTTCGCCAATAAGGTCCGCAGTGAAAGCGGACCCTGATAGTCGAAGAAACGCTGATCGATCGGCATCAGCCCCCCAATCGGATTACTGCTGAGCAGGTTGCGCTGGGAGCGCCTGACGAACCACCTGAACGGATGGAGTGCTGGCGTTCAGCTTGGTAATCGCTGACTGCGTAACGTCCGTAGCGTCGTCCACATAGACGACCTGTGACTTGTCGAGGATAACATTGGCACTGGTCTCAGCGATAACTTCCTGAAGCACAGGGATGAGCGCATTGTTAAAGTCCACGAGAGCTTTGCGCTCTGTCAGCGCCAGTTCTTGCGCCGCGATTTGGCGCTTACGCTCAAAATCGTTTGCTTTGCGAGAATAGGCTTGGATCTCTGCCATCAAAGCGGCGTCTGCACGAACGGCCTGCTCTGATTTACCTTCAGATTTTGTCCGGAGGCTCGCGCCATCAGCAGTCAGAGTGTCAGCCAGCGGCTTCAACTCAGTTTGCATGGTTGCCTCGATCGCTTGGATCTTGGTGCGGATGTCTTGGCCCGCCTGGCTTTGGGTAAAGATTTGAACGCGGTCGATGACGACGGCTTTTGTGCCCTGAGCTGTCGCTGCAGGGCTAAATGCGAATGCAGCGGAGACTGCCAGCGCCAATGTGGCGAGAATGGATTTTACGCGGATCATTATACTCTCTCCTATAGAGATATCTGCTAGAAGCGGGTGGACGTACTAAAGCGGAAGGTTTCCGTTCTGTCGTACTCCTCCTTGCGAAGAATTTGTGAAAAGTCGAACTGGATTGGTCCGAACGGTGAATCCCAGCCAACGGAAAGTCCTGCAGATGCGCGCAGGCCTAGTCCATCTTTAACCTGACTGACGGCAGGTGTTCCAACCGCGAAGCCATTAAAGCCGACATTGGTGAAGGCCCCCAACCCGAGTTGTCCGAAAACGGGCTCACGGAGATCGGCGTCATCGAGAATGCCTAGACCACCAGCTTCAACAAAAAGCTTGGTTCGGATGCCGTACTCTTCCGGCAAATAGTTTGGCACGGTCAGCTCACCAGTCGCTTGATAATAAGCCTTACCGCCAAGCGCGCGCCCCGGTTTGATATCAAGAATTTGCCCATTTTCATCGGTCAGAGTGATGATTTCACGTGGTCCGATCCCAGCAACATCAAAGCCGCGGAAAGATGAGCCGCCGCGGAAGAAGCGATTGTTAATGAGGATCCGGTCATCATTCCCGAACGGTTCAATATAACCACCTGACAAGCGAACACTGGCGCGCACGCCTCGGAAAATTCCGCGATAAGTTGCACCTGTAACTTCACTTCGAAGGTATTCAACATCTCCGCCCAAGCCAGCAATGTCCTGGCTGATAGAGAAATCAAAGCCGCCGGTCGGTGCGATCGGATCGTTGCGGCGATCCCAATTAAACGAATACCCCACCAAAGATGTGATGTCCGAGCGTTCGCTGTCGCAAATTAGATTACGGTTAAGTACGGCAGTCGAGCACTGATCGACCAGACGTTGCCCTTCCATTACATCACCGGCCTCGACCACCCGGAAGCGGTCATCGCTGCTTGTGTCAGGCGTGTCTGCACCAGCTGTCTGGACGAATGCAAGAACAACATTGCCATCCTCATCAATGATGACGTTCTGGTCCTGGATGTTAATATTGTCAGACTGCAGACGATAGCGGACTTGCAAACCGGTATTATCGGTCACCGGGAAGCCGAAGTTAATGCCTGCACCGACGGTCTCTGACTCAAAATTCGAGACGTCCAAGAAGTCTGAACGGGTCGAGAAGAGTTCGAGGCCGGCCGACAAGTTGCGATCTAAGAAGCGGGGTTCTTGGAACCGGAAGTCCACGAATTGCTGGCGATCCGAGGCCGATACACGGGCAACAAAAGTCTGACCACGGCCGCGCAGGTTGCGCTGCGTGACACTCAAATCAAGCAAGAAAGAGTCAACTGAGGAGAAACCCGCTGCGAAGGAAAGCTCACCGGTTGCTGTCTCCTCCACGTCAATGTCGACAACGGTACGGTCTGCGCGCGATCCTGCGCGCTCGGTGATTTCGACATTTTCAAAATAGCCAAGTGCCCGAACGCGGTTACGTGACCGGTCCAGCAGGACACGGTTAAAGGCGTCGCCTTCGGCAACCCGTAACTCACGGCGAATAACCCGGTCGAGAGTTTGCGTATTACCATTAATGTTGATCCGCTCGATGTAGACTCGCGGTCCTTCATCAATTGCGAATGTAACATTCACTTTGCGGGTCTCGGGGTCCGCTTCGAGGCGCGGCGTGATATCAACGAACGCATAACCAGCGATACCGGCGGCATAAGTCAGCGTGTCAATTGTGTCTTCAATCAGGTCGCCGCGGAAAAGATCGCCATCACTAAACGGAACGGCCCGCTTGAGCCCTTCGCTGCTGAGCTTGTCCAAGGCGGTTTCGACTTCCACTTCGCCGAACGTGTACTCCTCACCCTCATCAATCGTGTAGGTGATATAGAAGTCTTCGCGATCCGGCGTCAGGTCAGCCACTGCGCTAATCACGCGAAAGTCGTAATAGCCCTTATTCTGGTAGAATTCGCGAAGCAGTTCGCGGTCAAATTCCAAACGGCCTGGATCGTAATTGTCATTCGAGCTGAAGAAGCGCCACCAACGCGATTGCTTGGTAACAATCTCACTTCTCAAACGACGGTCTGAATAGGCCTCGTTCCCGATGAAGTTGATCGACCGCACGCCAGTGACCGGTCCCTCAGTCATGACGAAGACCAGATCAACGCGATTCTGATCAAGGGGTTTGTATTGTGGCTCAACGGTCGCCGAGAATCGGCCGGATTGCCGATAAAGCTCGAGGATGCGCTGAACATCGGCCTGTACCCGCGCCGCCGTGAAGATACCTCGAGGCGCGGCCTGGATCTCCTCGCGGAGTTTGTCATCATCAAGCGCGCTGTTGCCCTCGAACAGTACGCGGTTGATGATCGGGTTCTCAACCACACGCACGATCAGATCAGAACCGGCTTTGTCGAAGCTCGCATCTGCGAAGAGACCGGTTGCAAAAAGAGTCTTCAATGACAGATCAATCCGCGCAGGATCGAATGCATCGCCAGGCTCAACGAGCAAGTAAGACTGGATCGTTCGGTCTTCGATCCGTTGATTACCTTCAATTCTGATTTGGCGAATAGTTTCAGCGACTTGCGCATCCGATTCGAAAATCGGCGCATCTGTTACCGCGATTGCGCTCGTGGCCATTAGAATGGCAGCTAAGACTTTACGCATCGATCCCTCGATCCTCCATGGCAAGCGACTTACTCGCTCGCTGACCCGTTGAACAGGCCGGTTTCCAGAACGTCACCCCAGGTGATGAACACAAACATGGTCAATAGCAGACCGAGTCCTGCCATCAATGCCACTTCCTGCACCTTTTCGGGCATTACTTTTCCCGTCACGGCTTCATAAGCATTGAAGACAAGGTGTCCCCCATCCAGGACAGGCAATGGCAGCAAGTTGAAAAAGCCAATGCCTATCGAGATTAATGCGCAGAGCTGCAGGGTCGACCATCCCAATGCACTCAAACGCGTTGTCAGAGGTACGGAGTCCGCACCCATGGTTTGGTTTACGATTCGGCGTCCCGCATCACCAATCGCAACGGGCCCACTCATCAAAGCTAAGGGCTCTTTGCCACTGATGATTCGGCCAAGCATATAAACAGTGTGCTCAACGGTATCTCTCGTCTCGACGATCCCCATCCCGACGGCCTCAATGGGTCCAAATCGGCGAAACTCCAACGAGCCCTGTACCCCGGCCGGGCTGACGCCAATCGTTCCCTGCGGGACCAATTGGCCGAGCTGATTTGCACGTACTTCGCGAACAGGTGTCACCGTCAATGTCAGGGTTTCCTGACCGCGCAACACTTCGAAGGGCAAAGGCCGCGCTGTCGACATGCTCGTGATCACGATCATATCCGCGATCTGGCGAATCGGCGTGCCATCAACGCTCTTGATGATATCACCGTTTTGCATACCAGCTTCAGCGGCAGGATAGCCTTCATGCACTTGATAAGCAAAAACGTCATATTGTTCCGTGCCGCGAAATGCGAAGAAAATGGTGAATAGCAATACTGCGAGCACAAAATTCGCGGCGGGACCTGCAAGCGCGACGATTGACCGAGCGCCCACGCTCAGCTCTGGATAGGGTTTGCCAATCGGCCCCTGTTCAACTTTGCCAACATCGGTCGGCAATTGGCTCTCACCGACAAACTTCACAAACCCGCCAAGTGGAATCCAGTTCACACGCCAGCGCGTGCCTTTGGAATCTTTGCGCTCGAAAATAGATTTGCCGAACCCAATTGAGAACGACTCAACCGCTGCTCCGTAATAGCGCCCGGCCAAATAGTGCCCAAGTTCGTGAATAATCACGACGGCCCCGAGCAGAAATACCAGGCAAACCAGAAAAATCGGGCCTTGGGCCAGAATCTCCGTCACGCTCTACGCTCCTGCTTTTGGCCCTTCACATCATCGAGAAGCGCCCGGGTTAAGTGTTCGGCTTCGGATTGAACTGCTAGGACGGCTTCCAAACTATCGCAATCCTCACAAGCCATTGGACCGTCAAAAAAACGCTCCAGAGCCATTTCAACAACCCAGCTTATGTCGGGGAATCGACATTGGCCCGCAAGAAATGCAGCTACAGCACCTTCATTAGCGCAATTTAATACAGTCGGCGCGCCTTTTCCCGCACGCAGCGCCGCGCGGCAGAGATCAATTGACGGAAACCGCATCGCGTCAGGGGCCTCAAAATCCAACTGGCTCATCGCAATCAGGTCCAAGGGTTCCACAGGCGTGGTTTGACGCCGATCTGGCCACGTCAAAGCATGCGCGATGGGCGTTCGCATATCTGGGACGCCCATTTGCGCCAAGACCGATCCATCTCGATAGGCGACCGCTGAATGAATGATCGATTGGGGATGAATGACGACATCGATCAGATCTTCAGGGACATCAAACAGATATGCTGCCTCAATCAGCTCCAATCCTTTGTTGAATAAGGTTGCGCTATCGATCGATATCTTGCGGCCCATATTCCAACGCGGATGCGCTAAGGCGCTCTCCGGCGTGACAGTTGTGAGTTCGTCACGAGAATGCGTTCGAAACGGTCCGCCAGAGCCTGTCAGTATCAAGCGAGAGATATCTTCGCGGCGCTCCATCACCTGAAACATGGCATTGTGCTCAGAATCAGTTGGAACAATCGCAACTTGGTTTTGGGCTGCTAATCGGTTCAAGAGCGGACCGGCGCAGACCATACTTTCCTTGTTGGCCAGAGCAACCGAGTTCCCGGCCTCAATCGCTGCAAATGTAGACGGCAAACCATCAACCCCGACAATCGCCGCTAAGACGCGATCTACTGGCCGCATGGCCGCATGGGATACAGCGTCCGCCCCCGCAGCGACCTCAATCTCAAGCCCGCTCAACGCCTCTCGCAGTGCGGGCAGTGCTTGCTCGTCTGAAATCACAACATGCTTGGGTCTGAACCGACGCGCTTGCTCTATCAGAAGGGTAACATTCCGGCCGGCGGCCAGTGTATCAATCTCGAAAACTGGGTCACGAGCCTGAGCGTTCGCATGCTCGATAACCGAAAGCGCAGAGGTCCCGATGGATCCCGTGGATCCTAAAATGGAGAGAGTGCGCACATCGCTCATGCGCTCAGCCCTAATACGCTGACGATGGGAGGTGCAAACAAAAATACCAGAACCGCAAATATGCTCACCATGCCGAGACCGTCGACACGATCAAGCAATCCACCATGCCCAGGGACCAATCCACTGGAATCCTTGATCCCGTATTGCCGCTTCATGGAGCTTTCGTACAAATCCCCCAACTGGGCGAGAACGGATATGGCGCAGCCTGCCATAAGCCAAGCAACCGTGTCTCCGCCAGTAATTCGGGCCGCGAGAGCCCCACAGGCAATGCTGAAGAGAACCGCGCCAATAGCGCCGCTCCACGTTTTTGAGGGAGAATCAGGATGTAAAGCCGGGCCGCCAAATCCGCGTCCGGAAAAATACGCTGCCGAATCTGACCCCCAGACGATGCCCATAATGATCAAAGTCGCTGCAGCACCGTCCCAAGCACCATCTCGCAGAAAAAAGAGTGCCAGAGGCATGCCAGCGACGTAAAGATAGCCGCGCGCCTCTGCCCCACGCTTTTCGCCGCTTGGATGTGTAAAGGTTGCCAGGACCGCGCACAGAATAAACGCCCACAAAGCCCATAAAGGCGCGCTAAAAGCGGCGAGAAAGAATGGGAGGATCGCCAACGGAATGAAGCTCTTCATCGAGGGCGACGCGGTCATTCGGACCCACTCATAGGCCATCAACGCCGCGAAAACACCGCACGCGACTGCGAGCAATGCCCCGCCTTTCCAAACCACGAATAGCGCAAATGGGATCAGGATTGCAGCGGACAGTAAGCGGAGACCGAGATCACCCCGCTGCCCATCATGTTGTTTTGAGCGCGCCACGTTACGCAGCTCCAGACGCCAAACCACCAAATCGGCGCTCGCGCTTGCGATAAATTTCGATGGCTTCGAGCAAATGCTGCTTCCCAAAGTCAGGCCATAGCACATCCATGAACACGAGCTCCGCGTAAGCAGCCTGCCAGATCAAGAAATTGCTGAGGCGATACTCGCCGCTGGTTCGGATGAGAATGTCCGGATCGGGGATATCGCCCGTATCCAGGAATGCCGCGAAACCGCTTTCATCGATATCCTCGGCGCTCAGATCACCTGACTCAACGGCTTTAGCGATAGATTTGGCGGCTCGAAGAACCTCTTCACGACCACCATAATTGAAGGCGATGCATAAGTTGAAGGCCTGATTGCCCGCCGTGCGCTTCTCCGCGCGGTCGACCAATTCCAAAATGTCTTCCGGCAAGCCTTCTCGCGTTCCGAGAATACGGATTTTGACGCCTTCCTCAGCAAGCCGATTCAAATCGCGCTTCACATACGCCTTGAGCAAACCAAAAAGGGCATTCACTTCTGAGACTGGGCGGCGCCAGTTCTCGGTTGAGAAAGAGAACACTGTGAGATTCTTCAGCCCGATTTCCTGCGCTGCCTCAACCGTTCTGCGGAGGGCCTCAACGCCCCGTTCATGCCCGACAGCACGTGGGAAGCCACGTCCTTTCGCCCACCTGCCATTACCGTCCATGATAATCGCAATGTGTTCCGGGAAATCATCTGTGGCAGGACCACCATCTCCGGTTTGGGCAGCTGAGGAAGCAGGGGTCAAACTTGCATGATCTCCGCTTCTTTATTCTTCAGTGCTTCATCCACTTTCCCGACGAAACTATCAGTGAGCTTCTGAACTTCATCAGAGAGCGAGCGCTGCTCGTCTTCGCTGATGTCCCCGTCTTTTTCCATTTTCTTGAGCGCGTCCATACCATCTCTGCGCACGTTGCGAACAGCGACACGGGCAGCCTCTGCATATTTACCGGCAACTTTGGTGAGCTCGACGCGGCGCTCCTCATTTAATGGCGGGATAGGAATGCGTAGGGTTTGGCCGTCGACGACTGGGTTTAGACCGAGGCCTGACTCGCGAATAGCCTTGTCGGTCGCGCCAACTAGGCCCTTGTCCCACACGTTTACCGCGATCATTCGCGCATCCATAATCGACACAGACCCAACTTGGTTGAGGGGCATGTTCGATCCATAAGCTGCCACTTGAACGCTATCTAACAAATTGACGGAGGCTCGCCCGGTGCGCAGTCCCTGAAGCTCGGTTTGAAGCGAGCCAATCGCGCCATCCATGCGGCGTTCGAGGTCTTTTTTATCGTAACTCATTTTGGTTCCTCAAGATCAGGAGATGACTGTGCTCGGACCTTTACCGGTTAGCACATCTTGCAGCGCTCCTTTATTGTGCAAGGAGAAAACCACAATTGGTATGTTCGTGTCACGCATTAGACTAACCGCAGATGTGTCCATAACGCGGAGATCGCGTGCCAAAACGTCCTGATAGGTCAGGCGGTCATAGCGTTCTGCGGACGGATCGGTTTTTGGATCGGCCGAATAAACGCCATCAACCTGCGTGCCCTTCATCATAGCGTCGCAATGCATTTCAGCGGCTCGGAGCGCAGCGCCGGTATCAGTGGTAAAGTATGGATTCCCTGTGCCAGCTGCAAAAATGACGACGCGGCCTTTCTCCATATGCCGGATGGCCCGACGGCGAATGAATGGTTCGCAAATCTCATCCATGCGAATACCAGACTGAACGCGGGTTTGGACGCCGATAGATTCGAGCGCGCTCTGCATGCCTAGCGCATTCATAATAGTCGCGAGCATGCCCATAGAGTCAGCTTGAGAGCGCTCCATACCTTGGGCTGCGCCTTTCATGCCGCGGAAAATGTTGCCGCCACCAATCACCAAGCAAATCTCAACGCCGAGGTCCTGTGCCGCAGCGATTTCTTGGGCAAAGCCCAGACAGGTTGGCATGTGAATTCCAAACTCGGTAGGCCCCATCAGCGCCTCGCCTGAAATCTTCAGGAGAACGCGCTTATATTTCAGGCCATTATCGGTCTCAGTTTCACCAGGCATTCTGCGTCTCCCGTTGCTCAAAAGCCCATAAAAGATTCCCGGCCACCTGTCATCGGTGGCCGGGATCTAAAAGCACTTATTTTTTGAAGGCCTTAAGCCTTCGTCATTGAAGCGACTTCTTCTGCAAAGTTGTCTTCAGCTTTCTCGATGCCTTCGCCAAGCTTGAACATCACGAAGCCAGCAAGCTCTGCGCCGCTATCGGCAATGAACTGGCCAACGGTCTGGTCTGGGTTCATGACGAATTGCTGCTCAACCAGAACAACTTCTTTGTAGTATTTCTTGATCCGGCCTTCGATCATCTTCTCAATGACGTTCGCAGGCTTGCCGCTTTGCTCAGCTTGCTCCGTGAGAACTTGCTTCTCGCGAGCGACCAGCTCTTGATCAAGGTCGGCAACAGTTGCGGACGCAGGAGACGTCGCAGCAACATGCATCGCGACCTTCTTACCAGCTTCGGCAAGATCACCAGAACCGTTCAAACCGACGAGAACGCCGATCTTACCCATCCCCGGTGCTTCAGCACTGTGAATATAAGCTGCGACAGAGTCGGCTTTGATCTGAGCCGCACGACGCAGGCTCATGTTCTCACCGATCGTACCGACGAGACGCTTAATCATGTCTTCGACAGTGCCGTCACCATCAGGAGCAGCCGCAGACTTCACAGCCTCGGTTGTTCCTTCAGTTGTCAGTGCCAATTTCGCGATATCAGACAGTGCGCCTTGGAATGTTTCGTTCCGGGCAACAAAGTCGGTCTCCGCATTCAGCTCGACAACAGCGCCCGTTTTACCGTCGTCAGAGACAACAGCTGAAACCAGGCCGTCCGCAGCTGTGCGGCCAGACTTTTTAGCGGCCTTAGACAGGCCCTTTGCACGCAGCCAATCAACGGCGGCTTCAACATCGCCATCATTCTCGACCAGCGCTTTTTTCGCGTCCATCATGCCTGCGCCAGTCTTATCGCGCAGTTGCTTAACGAGGGCAGCAGTAATCTGAGCCATCCTAGTCGTCCTTCTGTTCAAACCCAGTGGTGGTTAAGCTTCAGTCTTATCTTCTTCGACTTTAGCGGTTTCTTCGGTCTCAGCTTCTGCTTCAGTCTCAGCTGCTTCCGCAGCAGCGACATCAGCTTCTACCAAGGCTTCAATGTCTTCAGCTTCGCCCAAGTCGATGCCGAGCCCTGCAGACGATTCGGCGAGACCGTCTAGAACGGCGTCGGCGATCAAGTTGCAGTAGAGCGAGATCGCACGAGCCGCATCATCGTTTCCAGGGAACGCAAAGTCAGCGTCGTCCGGATCGCAATTGGTATCAACAACCGCAACAACCGGAATGCCCAGCTTGCGGGCTTCTTTAATCGCAATCGCTTCTTTGTTCGTATCGATCACGAAGATCAGATCTGGCAATCCGCCCATATTGGCGATACCGCCAAGGGCTTTATCCAGCTTTTCACGGTCACGCTCCAGGTTCAGGAGCTCTTTCTTGGTCAGACCAGATTGCTCTTTACCAGACAGTGTTTCTTCGAGCTCACGCAGGCGCTTGATTGAGTTTGAAACCGTCGACCAGTTGGTCAATGTTCCGCCAAGCCAGCGGTGGTTCATGTAATACTGCGCGCAGCGCTGCGCCGCTTCAGCGATTGGCTGTGAGGCCTGACGCTTTGTGCCAACGAAAAGAACACGGCCACCTTTGGAGACAGTGTCACGAACCTTGACCAATGCCTGATGCAAGAGCGGGACAGATTTAGACAGGTCCATAATGTGAATGCCAGAACGCGCGCCATAGATGAATTGCTTCATCTTGGGGTTCCAGCGGTGTGTTTGGTGACCAAAGTGAACGCCAGCTTCGAGCAGTTCACGCATTGTGAAATCAGGCAGTGCCATCTTAATTTTCCTTGTCCGGTTGACCGGCATGATCCCTATCGAGCCTCACTTGAGGACCGACACCGGAAGGACCACGCATCGGGGGTTGTTGCGCGCGTCTATACATGAATAGCGCTTCAGTGCAACAGCAGAGATCAGGCGCCGCCGGTTTAGGCCGCCTCGTGATCAACCCGCGCGACGCCTGGCGCCGTCTTCAGTGCACGAAGCGCTTCGATGCCGGTCGGATACGTATCCGGCAAGCGAAGGGTCACGACGCGCCCATCGTCAATCGGCATTCGCACGAAGATTTCGCCGCGATCCTGGCCGGAAGCGCCCTTCAATCGCGCCGCAATCGCCGCAAGCCCTGTGAGATCCGCGCCCTTCTCCAGCTTCACCGAAAGCGCAGGGGCCTTCTTGGCAATCCGGGCTTGTTCGATGGGCTGGACGCGGCGCGCGGAGAGACGAATTTCTTCATCGCGGCGACGTACTTCGGTCAGGATGACCACGGCGGCGCCCGGCTCCAATTGTTCACGCATGTCCGAAAGCAGTTCCGGCATGACCATCAATTCAACCTCACCGGTCGGGTCAGACAATGTCAGAAACGCGAACTTGCCGCCGTTGCGAGCTGGTTTCTCGACCCGCCGACGCACGACGCCGATCAGTTCCATTGGCCGACCGTCAACCGCGCTGTCAGCAATGTTCATCGCATAGGTGATGCGGCCCTCTTCCAAACTATCAATGATGTCATCGAGCGGGTGGCCGGAGAAATAAAAGCCGATGGCTGCGAACTCTTGATCGAGCTTTTCCTGCATGTTCCATGCAGCCGCTTTCGGAAGATCTGCGCGCATCGCCGGCTCGGCATCGCCAAACAGGCCGCCCTGCCCGCCCGCGCGATCTTCGGCAGATGCCGCGCAGCTCGCTGCGAGCATGGGCGCCGACTTTAGAACCCGGGCTCGGTTCGGTTCCAACGCATCAAATCCACCCGCTTTGGCAAGCTGTTCGAAACACTTCTTGTTGATGTCTTTCGGGTCCACGCGCTCGGCAAGGTCGTGCAAACATTTATAGTCGCCATTCGCTTTGCGCTCCTGAACCAAATGTTTCATGGCTTCAGGTCCAACGCCTTTCAACGCGCCGAGGGCATAAACGATCGACTCGCCGTCGACGTCGAAGTCTGCGGTTGAAGCATTCACATTGGGAGCCACCACCGGGATCTTTAGACGTCGCGCTTCCTGGAAGAAGGCTGCGAGCTTATCCGTATTATGCAGATCAAGGCTCATGGAAGCGGCGAGGAAAGCGACCGGGAAATGCCGCTTCAAATAGGCGGTATGATAGCCAATCAACGCATAAGCCGCGGCGTGGGATTTGTTGAAGCCGTAGCCCGCAAACTTTTCCATCGTATCGAAAATATCGTTAGCCAGCGGTGCCTCGATGCCCTTGAGTTCCTTGGCCCCTTTCAAGAAGCGCTCGCGTTGCGCGACCATTTCTTCGAGCTTTTTCTTACCCATAGCGCGGCGCAGCAAATCCGCTTCACCAAGCGAGTATCCGGCAATCTCCTGCGCCATCCGCATCACCTGCTCCTGATAGACAGGAACGCCATAAGTCGCTTGCAGAATCGGCTCGAGATCGGGGTGCTGATACTTGATCGTATTGGGGTCTTCTTTCCCGGCGACATAGACTGGGATGTTGTCCATCGGGCCCGGTCTATAGAGCGAGATAATCGCGATAACATCTTCCAGATTACCGGGACGAACTTTGCGCAGCGTATCACGCATGCCCTGCCCCTCGAGTTGGAACACACCCAGCGTCTCGCCGGAGGCCATCAGTTTGTAAGCCTCAGGGTCGTCCAAACTATACCATTCGGAGCCGACATCTTTGCCGTCACGCCGAATAAATTTCAGGGCGCGATCGATGACCGTGAGTGTTTTTAGGCCAAGAAAGTCGAACTTTACGAGCCCGGCGGACTCCGCCCATTTCATATTGAACTGCGTTGCTGGCAGATCGGCACGCGGATCGTTATAGAGGGGTACGAGTTCTGTGAGCGGACGATCCCCGATCACGACGCCAGCCGCGTGCGTACCGGCATTCCGGTACATGCCCTCTAAGGCCAGCGCCGTATCCAGAAGCTCCCCAACGCGCGGATCGCGACTAACCTCTTCGTCAAACTTTGGTTCGTCGTCGATCGCTTCCGATAGTTTTGGAGGTTTGGCCGGGTTAAACGGGATCAGCTTGGCCAGTCGGTCGACTTGGCCATACGGCATCTGCATCACGCGCCCGACATCGCGGACCACAGCCTTGGCCTGCAGCGTTCCGAACGTGATGATCATGGCCACGGATTCTGAGCCATACTTATCGCGCACATAGCGAATAACCTCGCCGCGACGCTCTTGGCAGAAGTCGATATCGAAATCGGGCATTGAGACCCGTTCGGGGTTCAAGAAACGCTCGAACAGAAGGTCGAAGCGAAGCGGGTCCAGGTCGGTGATGGTCAGCACCCAGGCCACCAGCGACCCCGCACCTGATCCCCGCCCGGGACCAACCGGAATGTCCTGATCTTTCGCCCACTTGATGAAATCAGCAACGATCAAGAAATAGCCGGGAAAGCCCATGCGTTCGATAATGCCAAGCTCATAGTCAAGGCGCTCAAAATAAGTATCACGATCCGCGTAGAGCTTCGGGGCCGCCGCGAGACGTGCCTCCAGCCCCTCTTTCGCTTGCAGTTTCAGCTCATCAATCTCAGAGCGAGAGCCATCGCCAAAATTCGGCAAGATCGGCTTATGTTTGGTCGAACGAATACCGCAGCGGCGGGCAATTTCTGCCGTGGTTTCGATCGCTTCTGGCAGATCCGCAAAAAGCTCTCGCATTTCAGCTTCGGTTTTGAGGTATTGCTGTGCCTCGACTTGTGGCCGGTCTTCTTGACCCAAATATGCGCCATTCGCGATACACATCATCGCATCATGCGCTTCAGCATCATCCGGCTTCATGAACCGAGCGTCATGAGTCGCGACGATTGGCAGATCTAATTCGTAAGCGAGTGCCAATAGGCCTGGCTCCGTCTGCACTTCTTCGGGAGAACCATGTCGCGTGATCTCAACATAGCAACGCCCCGGAAAGTTTGCGGATAGAGCTTCCAGCGCCGCTTTCGCTTCGGCAGTCTTGCCCTTCAACAGGTAGCGCGCGACATCTCCCTCAACGCCGCCCGTTAAAACGATCAAGCCATCCGTTTTCTCTTTGAGATATTTCTGATTAATGCGCGGCACACCGTCTTCGGCATCGAGATAAGCATAGGACGACAGCGCCATCAGACGCTCATATCCTTGCTTATTCTGAGCATAGAGGGAGAGCCGCGTGATGGTCTCTTGGTGCGCGCCATCAGTGACATCGAAACAGACCGCCATGATCGGCTGAATGCCCGCGCCAGATAGGCTCTCGGAAAGCTCTAGCGCCCCAAATAGATTATTGCGGTCCGTCACCGCAACCGCTGGCATGCCTTGGTCTTTGCACCACGAGGTCAGACCTTTGGTCGTGATCATACTCTCCAGTAACGAGAACGACGTTCGCACGGCGAGATGGATGAACGGCATTTGACCCACGTGGCGCTCCTGATCCAGACCAAAGGACAAGCATCGGTTTGCGCCGATTCCCGCGCGCCGCCAGAATAGCGGCCGCATGCTTGGCCTTTTCACTGAATCCTGTACCAGACAGGCTCGCAGAACAAAAGAAGAACTTTAGTCCTCGCTCACAAATTCTGTGAGTTTCCCGTCCTTCAAAGTCAGGACGCGGTCCATGTGGCGGGTGAGCGCCATATTGTGGGTCGCGACCAAAACCGCCGCCCCCTCGCTGCGCGCCATTCGGATGAGGCTCTCAAACACGCGCTCGGTCGTCGCCGGATCTAAGTTGCCGGTCGGCTCGTCTGCGATCACCAAACGCGGATCGTTGACGAGCGCACGCGCAATCGCAACGCGCTGTTGCTCCCCGCCAGACATCTGCCCAGGCTGATGCTTCAACCGTTCCGACAGGCCCATTTCAGCGAGCAAAATATCAGCTTTCTCGCGCGCTTTTCGGCGTGTCATACCGCCAACCATGAGGGGCATAGCGACATTATCCCGGGCGTTAAACTCGGGCAGCAAATGGTGGAACTGATAGACAAAACCAAGTTTTTCGCGGCGCAAGCGGGTGCGGCCAGCATCATTTAGGGTCATACAATTCTCGCCCTCTAGATAGACTTCGCCGCCTTCTGGCTTTTCGAGCAGACCTGCCGTGTGAAGTAGAGTCGATTTACCGGAGCCAGACGGGCCGATAAGGCCGACCAGCTCACCTTGGTTGAGGGTCAGGTCAGCCCCTTCCAGCACGCGCAGGACACCGCCTTCAGATTTATACTGGCGGACGACGCCGCTAAGTTTGAGCACCGCTGTCATTACTCGAACCTCAGCGCATCAACGGGATCCAAACGCGCCGCGGCCCAAGCCGGCCAGATCGTCACCAGCATCGACATCGCCATCGCCCAAAGGGTCACAAAAATGACCTCACCCCAGTTCAGCAGAGCCGGCAGCCCGTCCAACCCATAAACGGTCGGCGGGAACAGATCACGTCGCAAAACCCAGCCAATAAAATCAATCACATGATCGATATTCATCACCATGATCACACCAAGTACCGCGCCAATAAACGCGCCAGTTAACCCCAAAAGCGCGCCGATCATCAAAAAGACCCGCATGATCGATCCGCGCGTTGTCCCCACAGTACGCAAGATCGCTATATCGCTGGTCTTATTCTTCACCAGCATCACAACGCCAGTAATGATATTGAGCGAGGTGATCACAATCAGGATCAACATGATGATCATCATCATGGCGCGCTCTGTGTTGAGTGCGCTGAAATAAGCTTCGCGTTCAACCTTCCAGCTCTGCGTGGGGAACCGATAATTGACCGCACGTTGAACGGCCGCCTCGGCTGGATCGGTTGTCATCGCGTCCGGTAAACGCAGGTCCAGCTTGTCGTACACGCCTTTGCGGCCGAAAAAGAGTTGCGCCTGCTCGATCGGCATGAGGATATAAGCCTGGTCGAGTTCAACGCTTCCCGTTTGGAAAAACGCCCCGACTGTGTACACCTTCCGGCGCGGCGAGACGCCGAATGGGCCTTGGATGCCGTTCGGCGCGATCAATGTCAGTTTGTCACCAGGGTACAGTCCAAGGTCTGCAGCTAAGAACCGGCCGACCATAATGATGTCACCGCCATTCTTGCCTTCCCCAAACCCAAATGCCCGGGCTGCGTCTGCACCGCCTTCCAGAAATGGCAAATTATCGAGGTCTTCGACGCGGACACCGCGAACAATTGCGCCGCTTTGGCGACGATCCGTGCTCGCCAGAACTTGCTGTTCGATAATCGGCATAGCCTGATCAACTTCTGGCAGAGCTTCAATCTCCAAGAGCAACTCATCAACATTCGCTTCTGGCTCGTCTTGAGTGAAGACGAAAACATGGCCCTGCCCGCCGAGCATGGAATCGAGCAAGGTCGCCCGAAAGCCACTCATCACGGACATGATGACGATCAAAGCCATCACCGCGAGCAAGATCCCGATAAAGGATACTATGGAAACAACGGAGACGCCGCCATTCGCGCGGGTCGCCCGCAAATATCGCCAAGCGAGGGTGCGTTCGACTTGTCCAAAAGGGGTGGCGCGGCTCATATTTTGATCGTTAGGTCCAGATTATGAAGAAAACATGGTCGGGTCTTATCCGCAGACCTTATTGATCGCAGACTCCAAGGACAGATCCTCTTTCTCACCCGTAGCCCGTCGTTTGAGCTCCACCGTTCCGTTTTTGACGCCGCGCGGTCCAACAGTAATCTGCCAAGGAAGACCGATCAGTTCCATACGGGCGAACTTCGGGCCGGCGCGATCCGACGTTTCGTCATAGAGCGGGTCTTTGCCAGCCGAGACGAGCTTCGCATACGCCTCATCAGCCACACCAGCGACATCATCTGCGTCAGGCTTCATTGAGATAATGCCAGCACCAAATGGCGCGACTTCGTCAGGCCAAATGATCCCGTTCTCGTCATGGCTCGCTTCGATGATGGCACCGACACAACGCGACACGCCAATGCCGTAAGAGCCACCATGGATGGTGACGAGGTCACCGTCTTTAGTCTGCACTTCCGCTTTCATCGGGTCAGAATATTTGGTTCCGAAATAGAAAATGTGACCGACCTCGATGCCGCGCGCTTTGACTTGGCGGTCCGCTGGGATGGCTGCGAATGCTGCTTCGTCATGCTTTTCGTCCGTCGCAGCGTAGAACTGCGTCCGCTTCGTCATTTCTGAATTCAACGCCTCTAGATCATTGAAGTCAAAGTCTGCGCCCGGTGCAGGAACATCCAACACGGACTTATCGCAATAGACTTCGCTTTCCCCGCTATCGGCGAGGATCAGGAATTCATGGCTGAGGTCACCGCCAATCGGGCCAGGATCGGCCTGCATCGGGATCGCTGTAATGCCCATCCGCGCAAACGTATTGAGGTAAGCCGCGAACATCTTCTGATAGGAAATTCGCGCTGCCTCTTCAGAGAGGTCGAAACTGTAAGCGTCCTTCATTAGGAACTCGCGTCCGCGCATGATGCCGAAGCGTGGTCGGATCTCGTCTCGAAACTTCCACTGTTGATGATAGAGATTGATCGGCAGCGCCTTATAGCTCTTCACGAAGGATCGGAAGATATCGGTGATCATCTCTTCATTCGTGGGGCCATAAAGCATGTCGCGTTCGTGACGATCGGTGATCCGGAGCATCTCCGCACCATAATCATCATAACGCCCAGACTCGCGCCAAAGGTCGGCCTGCTGGAGCGTTGGCATCAGCATTTCAATCGCACCGGCCCGGTCCATTTCCTCGCGAACGATCTGTTCGATTTTCTTCAGTACGCGAAACCCGAGCGGCAGCCAGGAATAGATGCCGGCTCCGTTCTGCCGCACCATTCCGGTGCGCAGCATCAATTTGTGGCTGGCAATTGTCGCGTCAGCAGGAACGTCTTTTGAGACTGGAATGAAGTATTGAGATAGGCGCATTTGTGTAACTTTTTATGCGATTTGAAACAGTTGGCTTCTGTTATGCCGACCCGATCGGCTTGGCTAGAGACAATCGGCTGTGCTTGACGTCTCGGCGAATGCGGGCATGGCTAAGTGTATGCTTTTGTGGGATGTTACCTTTCGATTTGCGACAATTACGATTTTACTGCTGACCGCAGCACTCTCGCTTCGGGATGCGCGGCATTTGCTGCAAGGTCGCCTAGCGGCTGTGTTATGTATCAGTCTCGCCGCGATGCTCGCGCATACGCTACCAGCCGGTTTAGAGCGACCTTTTACATGGCAAGCGATCGCGTGGGCCCTCCATACGCTCAATATCACAATGCTCTGGCTGTTTGGCCTGTCCCTGATTATCGATCGGTTCAAACTGAAGCCGATCCATTGGGCCATTGTCATTGGACATGTCGTGATTTTAGGGATCTTACAAATTGCGCTGATGACGGATACGCCGCTCCCCGTCTTTGAACTGGTGATTATCAATCGGGGTATTCAACTCGGCGTCCTGGCCCACCTGTTTTGGACCTCGATCAAAGGATATCGTGATGACCTGGTTGAAGAGAGACGGCAGACGCGCCTGTGGTTCATGATTGCTGGGTCGGTTGCCGCCATCATCATTGTGGGCGGCGAAACGGCGCAATACTTCGTCAGCGGCGCCGCGCCAGATCCGGAGTGGTTTAAGATCGCGCGTGTTCTGATCATCTTCCCGGTTACGGTTTTCGCCGCGCATCTCTTCCTCAGATTACAGCCTGAACAATTCATGTTCGAACCTGTTCGACCGAGCGTCGTGCCAGAGCCTGAAATTGCGCCGAAAGATCACGCCACGCATATGCGGCTTGTCGCTGCGATGGAGGACGAGAAATTCTATCGCGAGCAAGGCCTGGGAATCGGTGAACTCGCCGCCAAACTGAATGTCCCGGAACACCAACTCCGCGCGCTGATCAATAAGGGGCTTGGCTATCGCAATTTCGCGTCCTTCCTGAACCAGTACCGGCTGGCTGAAGCGAAAACGGCCCTGGCCGATCCTGAACAAGCGCGCACGCCTATCCTCACGATTGCGATGGATGTTGGCTATGCCTCGCTCGCCACCTTTAATCGCGCCTTCAAATCCGAAGAAGGCATAACCCCGAGCACGTTCCGCACCGAAGCGCTCGAAGCGGCTGTGCAATCTTAAAAATCTGTCCTCAATTTTGAAATTGTGCCTGCATTTTCGCGGCTGCGGAGCCATTTCACAGTTGTCGTGATTGTTTCTTCTCATCGACAGACGAGGAAACAAAAAATGGAACTTCTACCCTTCTTCACCGAATATCTTGGCCCCCGCATACTTGGCGGCATTCAGTTTGAGTCGACCCGCTACGCGATGGGTACTCTGGTGACGTTCTTCGTCCTCTGGGTCGTGCTGCACCGCTTCTTAGAAACACGTAAAATCCGCAAACCCACGCCCCGCGCGAAGCAGATTCAGATGGAGTTGAAACACTCGTTCAAAACAGTCTGCGTTTTCGTTGCGATGGATATCTTTATCTTCGAGGCGGCCGATCTTGGGATCTTCCAGAAGTATGACGACTTCACGGACTATGGGATGCTTTGGTTCTGGGTCTCAATCCCACTCCTAATCGTCCTGCACGACGCGTACTTCTATTGGACGCACCGCGCGATGCACACCGCCAAACTCTACAAGCGCACGCATATGCAGCACCATCGGTCTCACAACCCGACGCCATTTACGGCCTACAACTTCGCTGCCGCAGAAGCCGTCATTGAGTATATGTACGTTCCAATCGCCCTGATGCTGATCCCTACCCACAGCCTCGCGCTTTATATCGTGCTTGCCGTGATGATCTTCAAAAACGCGATCGCTCACAGCGGATATGAAGTCTTCCCTCGCAGCTGGGCGCGGATGCCAGTTCTTGGATGGCTCACAACTGTTACGCACCACGATATGCACCATGAGCGCGGCACCGGGAATTTCGGTTTCTACTTCACTTGGTGGGATCGCTGGATGGGCACTGAGCATCCAAACTATTTGCAACGCCTCGATGAACAAGAAGCCCGCGCTCAAGCGATCAAAGCCGCCCGGCGCGACGCTAAGAAACGGCCTCAGATGGTGCCGGCCGAATAGGCAAAACCGTCTACCGACAAGACTTAAGGCCGGAGCACTCCCTTGCTCCGGCCTCTTTTTATGGAATAGTGCTGAGCCGAACCGAATTGGACGCCTGCCCTATAAAACTCTTTATCTTCCTCTGTTTAAGCTCGCTGCTTGCCGCCTGCGCTCAACCCAAAGCGCAAGAGACGGTCACGGTCGCGGTCGCAGCGAATTTCAAGACAGTACTCGATCAATTGGAATCGGACTTCGAGGCGCGGACCGACTATAAGATGGACGCGGTCGTCGGCTCCACGGGCAAACTCTACGCGCAAATCGTTTACGGCGCCCCCTACGATATTTTCCTTGCCGCCGATCAAGAGCGGCCAATCCGGCTTTTAGAAGAGGATAAAGCCGTCGCCGGCTCGCGCTTCACTTACGCACTCGGTCGTTTGATGCTTTGGGGAACAGACGACCCAGCGGCCCTCGCGACATCGGACATCAAACGTATCGCGATCGCAAATCCCAAGTTAGCGCCCTATGGACGAGCGGCTGAGCAAGTCCTCATAAAATTGGATTTAAGCGAAACAACTCAAACCAAACTCGTCCTCGGCGAGAATGTCGGACAGGCATTCGCTTTTGTCAGCACGGGCAATGCGCAAGTTGGTTTCGTGTCAGAAGCTCAAATCATCAGTCTAGGCGAAACCGACACAGCCCCATCCTGGCGACCGCCTGCGGACCTTTACGACCCAATCGCTCAGGATGCGGTCTTGCTGACCCGCGCCGGTGACAACCCAGCGGCCACCGCTTTCATAGCCTATCTCCAAACTGACGCGGCCAGAGACATCATCGAACAACATGGGTATGACCTGCCCTGACCATGCCTGATCTGTCTTCTCTTTGGCTCACGGCGCGCCTGGCTTTGGTGACGACCTTTGTCTTGCTCCTGATCGGCACGCCGCTGGCCTGGTGGCTCGCACAAACGCGGTCGCGGTTTAAGCCGGTCATTGAGGCCTTGATCGCCCTGCCTCTGGTGCTTCCGCCCACCGTGCTTGGCTTCTACTTATTGATCGCGATGAGCCCCAACGCGCCCTTTGGTGGTTTCTGGCTTCAGGCTACTGGTGACACGCTGAGCTTTTCCTTCACCGGTCTCGTGATCGGCTCAGTGATCTATTCGTTCCCCTTCATGATCCAGCCTTTGCAAACGGCTTTTGAGGGCCCTGTCCAACAAGCGATGCGAACGGCCGCGAGCTTGCGGGCCTCTCGACTAGACGCGTTTTTTACCGTCGCTGTGCCGATGTCGGTTCGAGGTTTTGTGACGGCAATCGTGCTGTCTTTCGCGCATACTCTTGGGGAGTTTGGTGTGGTGCTCATGGTCGGCGGCAACATCCCGGACCGCACTCGGGTCGCTTCAATTGAGATTTATGAGAATGTCGAGACGCTGAACTACGCTGACGCGCACGCGCTGTCTCTGATCTTGCTGATCATTTCCTTCCTGACGCTGTTCTGTGTCTTCTTGTTTAATCGACGGTTCCCGGCGCATGTCAGACTCTAGTCTTTTGATCAGCTTGTCCCACGTGTTTGACGGGTTTCACTTGAACGTGACCGAGACCGTCCCTTTGGAGGGTGTGACAGCCCTTTTCGGCCCAAGCGGCAGCGGAAAAACCAGCGTTTTGAATGCAATCTCTGGCTTCTTGCGCCCCGGCTCAGGCCAAATTCAATTTGGCTCTACGGTCTGGTTCAGCGATGCAGAAAAGGTCTGGGTGCCACCGCATCTGCGCGGTGTCGGAACGGTCTTCCAGGACACGCAACTGTTCCCGCATCTCACAGTTCGCGGAAATCTCGACTACGCAGATCGCCGCGCGGATCCCGACAAACCCGGCCACAGCTATGCGCAGATTGTATCCGCAATGGAGCTTGAACCACTTCTTGAGCGCCGTCCACAAACCCTTTCAGGGGGCGAGAAACAGCGCGTCGCGATAGCGCGGACGCTGCTGACACGGCCTGACTTGCTTCTTTTAGACGAACCCCTCTCAGCCTTGGACAATGCTCGAAAAGGCGAACTGCTCCCCTTCCTCGAAACGCTGAAATCAGACTTCGCGCTGCCGACCCTCTATGTCAGTCACGATGTCGATGAGGTCAGCCGGATCGCTGATCGTGTTATCATGATGGAGGACGGTAAGGTGATCGCCGCCGGCCGCACAGATGAGGTTCTCAGCCGCTATGGCTTGGAAGCTGGCCGCAATCCCTACGAAGAGACAAGCACGCTGACGGGGTCCGTAGATCGCGTCGAAGACGACCTCCTCGCCGTCAGAATCGGCGCAGCTACAATCTGGCTCGCAGCAGATGTACACCTCGAAGCGGGGACTCAGATACGGCTCAGCATTGCAGCGCGTGATGTATCCATTGCTTTGGAGCGACCATCAGAGATCAGTATCCAAAATATGATCGCCGCGAAAGTGAAGAGCATCCAGCCAACCAAACGACCCGCTTTCCAAACGGTGACACTCGAAGTCGACGGGCAAGTCTTACAAGCGCGCGTCACCCGAAAAGCCGTCAAAAATCTCGCACTGGAGCCTGGAAGAGAGGTCTTCGCGCTCATAAAGAGCGCGACCTTCCACCCTTAAGTCGTTTTCGCGGCCTCATGCTGGATTTCGATGATCTCGCGCCCCAAGAAGAACGAAATCGCCGTCCGGATTAGAACCAATAGTCCAACGAAAATGAGATCCGTCAGCTCGCGCGTGATCACCGTGTGCACAATATCCGATGCGATCATGAACTCGAGCCCAGTCAGAATATACGTTCCGAGGATCGTTCGCGCCGTGTTCAGATTGCCGAGATTGCCGGTCAGGCCAATGCCGTGACGCAATCCGCCTAACAGACGGATCAACGCAACAAAGAACCCAAACAGGATCAATGCAACGCCAATCAAATCAATACAAATCGCAAGTCCTTCCAACGCATGTAGAACCGGTGCGTCGAGCCCGAATGGGAGATGCTCCAGCGAGGTCCCGCCCGTCATCCCTTCCATCATATGTCCCGCGTCGCCTGCGCTCATCACATCAGCTCCGCATCTGTGATCACCTCGACAATAGACGGGCCGTCATGCGCGATTGCTTTAGCGAGCGCTTCTTCCAGTTGCTCACGCGTTTTGACGAGCTCTCCCATACCCCCGCAAGAGCGCGCGAAGCCAGCAAAGCTTGGATTGACGAGACTGGTTTGCCAGACTTCGAACTCAGCCGCTTTCTGCTCTTTGGAGATTTTTCCGAGCTCGGAATTGTTCATCAGGACATGCGTGATGTTCATCCCATATTTGACCGCCGTGGTGAATTCCATCGCGTATTGGCCGAAACCGCCATCACCGGAGACCGAGATCACTTTCCGTCCTTTATAAGGGCCCTCTTCCTGCGTGGCGGCCCAAGCCCCCATGGCCGCTGGGAAGGAGAACCCGATTGAGCCGAGATAGCCGGACATCAGCACGCGCTGCTGGCCGGTCGGTTCGAAATAGCGCCCGAAAGAGTAGGTGTTGTTGCCAACATCTACAGGAAGGATCGCGTCGGATGGCGCAGCTTTGGTCAGGGCTTCAAACAGCGCGGCGGCGGAAACACCTTTGCCGCGATCTTCGCCAACACGGCTCGCCTTCTCGGCGCGCCAGAGTCTCCAACGCTCCGCAACCTCGCCGCGCAAATCCATAGCTACCGCGCCGCTGCGCTCCATCTCGCCTTTGAGCAAGTCCGCTGTCACAGCGACATCACCCATTACAGGCACAGTTACGGGATGGCGCTTGGCAAGCCGCATCGGATCAGTATCGACTTGGATCGTCGGTGCGCCTTCGTAAATGCCGGTATGGTCAGAGAAGCTCGACCCAAAAACCAAGAGCAAGTCCGCTTCATTCATGAACCAGCTCGCGATCGGAGTGCCGGACCGCCCCATAACACCCGCCGCTAGCGGATGATCATCACCGATCTGACCTTTCGCCTTGAACGTCGTCGCAATCGGCGCCCCAAGCTGTTCGGCCAGAGCAATCACGCTTTCCATACCATTAAGAGCGCCGTAGCCGACAATGATCATGGGCCGCTTGGCGCCCTTCAACAGATCCGCAGCTTCATTCAATGCAGAGGGTGGCGGTCCAATACAAAGGTTCGCCATGCGCCCCTCAGGACCATAGGCTTTTGCGTCCTTAGCGGCGGGCTTTGGTTGCACATTGTCTGGGAATACGAGATGCCCGACACCGCGTTGTAAAATGGATGTTTTGATAGCCTGGGTCATGAGAAGCGCGTGGTCGGAGCTCAGATGGACTGTCTCTGAAAATTCCGCCACCGCCTCGAACGCAGCCTCGAGGTCGATATCTTGGAACGCGTGAACGCCCACGACTTGATCCTGCACCTGCCCGGTCAATGCGAGTGCTGGCGCCCCATCGACTTTGGCATCCCAAAGTCCGGTCAGCAAATTGGTCGCGCCTGGGCCTGCAATCGTGAGCGCTGCTGCCGGATGCCCCGTCAGTTTGCCATATCCGGAGATCGCAAAAGCCGCCGCACCTTCGTGGCGGATGCCGTAATAGCGAAGGTTTCCTTTTGCTTCCTGGACTCTCAACGCGTCCGCGAGGCCCAAATTGGAGTGTCCAACCATTCCGAACACGCTGGTCACGCCCCAATTGGTCATCGTTTCGGCCATGACATCCGCGATGGTCCGTTCGCGCGGCGGTAAAGCGGGAACGCCGACATAGATGCCATCATCGCGCACATCGACGTCAAACATCTCCTGGCCGGTATCTTCATGCCCGCCCGGCGGTTTCCCCGTCAGCGGATCAAAATCCCATCCATGCCAAGGACACCTCAGCCAACACTTGTCATCGAGGCCTTTTTCAATTGAACCTTCGCCGAGCGGCCCACCTTGGTGCGGACACTTATTGTCCATGGCCGCGTACTGGCCTTCAAAATGGACCAGCGCGACAGATTGCGTTCCAGCCGTTGCGGACTTAACGCGCCCTTCGGCCACTTCCTCAGTGTCGGCGACTTTGTGCCAAATCAATGTGGTCTTATTCTCAGCCATTTTGTGTACCCCTCGCTTGCTTTTTCGCTGCCTTATCGGAATTATCTATCTGAGGCATATAAAATAACTATCACAAATTCTTGGGATGTCGTGATTGGCCTGCGATGGTTTCACTCGATAGAGGCCAGGCAAAGCTTGAGAGGGATAAGCAGACATGACGAAAACAGCTATCGCGCGATGGGATGACCTCGCCGATCGAGAGCCAGAATACGCTATTGTTGGCGAGGTTGATCTGGTCGTCGTGCGCTTCGATGAAGAGGTCTCCGTCTTTTACGGACGATGCCTGCACCGCGGCGCTTTGATGTCTGACGGTCATGTCGATCAGAATGACAATCTGATTTGCGGCGTTCACAATTGGGACTACCGCCTTGATAGCGGTGTCTCTGAATACGAAAATTCCGAAGCGCTGCCGAAGTTCCAAGCCTGGATCGAAAATGGCGAGGTGCTCGTCGACGCGGATGAGATCAACGCATGGGGGCACGCCAACCCGCAACCCTATCAGCGCGATGATTATCTTGGTCTATATCAGGACCCTAGCCACGATCCGCACCCAGAGCCCACGAATGGCCTCATACAACAATATGCCCGCGATGGACTGAGCAAGGTCGGGCATCATGGCGTCACCGACTCTATGGGCGTTCCGCGCGATCAGCTGCCGAAATGGGATGATATTCAAATCCTCACGGCTCAGCTGCAGAAGTTTCCGCTACTCGACGAAGATCCGGTTGATACGCGCGTCGTCATCGGACCGAATGCGCAGAAGCCGCTGCATCTGGATATCCCACTCTTTGTTTCTGACATGAGCTACGGCGCGCTATCTGAGCCCGCCAAAATCGCACTCGCTCGCGGTGCGGAGCTTTCAGGCACAGGCATCTGCTCTGGCGAAGGCGGCATGCTTCCTGAAGAACAAGAGGCGTGCTCGAAATATTTCTACGAACTCGCTTCAGGGCGTTTTGGATTTTCGTGGGATAAGCTCCAAAAAGCCCAAGCGTTTCACTTTAAAGGCGGTCAGGGCGCAAAGACCGGTACCGGCGGGCATCTGCCCGGCAACAAGGTGAAGGGCAAGATTGCTGAGGTGCGCGGCCTGAAAGAGGGTGAAGCTGCGATCTCACCGCCGCGTTTCCCAGATTGGACCGATTGTCTGCAAGTCAAAGACTTCGCAGACGAAGTCCGCGATCGTACAGGTGGCATTCCCATCGGTTACAAGCTCTCAGCGCAGCACATCGAAAAAGACATCGAAGCTGCACTGCTTGTCGGGGTCGACTATATCATTCTTGATGGTCGGGGCGGCGGAACGGGCGCAGCACCAATTATCTTCCGAGACAATATCTCCGTACCAACGATCCCGGCGCTCGCTCGTGCCCGGAAATTCTTGGATGAGAGCGGCCGGAGCGATGTGTCCCTGGTCATCACGGGCGGCCTCAGAAAGCCCGCTGACTTCGTAAAAGCCATGGCGCTCGGCGCTGATGCGATTGCTGTTTCCAATGCTGCAATGCAGGCGATTGGCTGTATCGCCATGCGGGCCTGTCATACAAATAATTGCCCGGTCGGGATCGCGACCCAGAAGCCTCATCTCGTGTCGCGTTTGGTTATCGAGAAATCGGCCCAACGTCTGAAAAACTTCTTCGAAGCCTCGACCGATTTGATGAAAGTTATGGCTCGCGCCTGTGGTCACGAGAGACTGACAGACTTCAATATCGATGACCTCACGACCTTTAGTCGAGACATGGCGGACTTGTCCGGAGTGCCCTTTGCTGGAGTGAACCGATGAGCGAGGCAGCGGCAAACCTATTGGTCAGTGGTCTCGGCATTTATGCCGCCATCGGGCTGCTCGTTGCCCTCGTCTACCTGTTTGGCGGTGCGGGACGGATCGATCCAGCGGCTAAGGGTAAGGGCATGCCAATTCGAGTGCGGCTCATGATCATGCCCGGTGTGATCGGCTTATGGCCCGTGATGCTCACAAAACTGTTCGCGCAGAAGGAGCCACCAATCTCATGAAACGTGCTCATCGACGTATACATTTCGCGATCTGGGCCGTGTTGGGCCCGGTGATTTTTTGGGTTTTGGTGCTTGCCATCATGAGCCGTCCGGATGCCCCGGTGAACGACACACTCCCGAGTCTTCTGATTGAGGAGGCGAGCTGATGTCTCATGATTATAAATCGGTGCAGTGGACACCGTTCAAAAAGCGCTTCGACCGATGGATGCTCGCGGGTATTGCGATTTATCTAGTCTTATTCGTCATCATCGGAGAGATGTATCAGCCACCGGGCGAGAGCATTCACCCCGTTCAGGCCATGATCCGCGCGACCGGAACGCTGGCTTTCTTGCTCCTTACCTTCATCCTGTGCATCGGGCCACTCGCGCGTATGACGGATCGGTTCAAGCCGTTCTTATACAATCGGCGCCATTTAGGCGTGACGACTTTCTTGGTCGCGCTCATCCACGCCGCATTGGTCATCATGTGGTATCATGGGTTCTCTGAAACCAATCCGCTTTTGTCCATATTCATTTCTAACCCTCGTTACGAAAGCCTGTCTGGGTTTCCGTTTGAAGTCTTGGGCTTTGCGGCCTTGATCATCATGTTCTTGATGGCGGCAACCAGTCACGATTTCTGGAACGCCAACCTTGGGCCTGGGCTTTGGAAAGCCCTGCATATGGGCGTCTACTTTGCCTACGCGTTGCTGGTGATCCACATCGCGTTGGGCGCTATTCAGTTCAACAAGAGCCCGATCTATGTCGCATTGCTGGCCGCTTCGACGATCACGGTCGTCGGGTTACACGTCTTAACCGGGATAGCTTCAATGCGCCCCTCGGACAGAACGGCTCACGAAGGCTGGCTCAAGGTCGCGGAGATCGACGAAATGGAAGATGCGCGCGCAAAGATTGTTCGCCCTGCCAAAGGCGAAGCGATCGCCGTGTTCAGAGATGGCGATAAAGTCTCGGCTGTGTCGAACGTATGCCGACACCAAGGCGGACCGCTCGGCGAAGGCAAGATTGTTGATGGCTGCATCACCTGCCCCTGGCACGGGTTTCAATACCGAATGGAGGACGGTCAAAGCCCCCCGCCCTTTACTGAAAAGATCGCAACCTATGCGACCCGGATTATCGAAGGCGTGATCTATGTTAATCCCGAACCCAATGCACCGGGCACACCTCAAACCCCAAGCCAAATCGGAGCGATCGCATGAGCAAGGATGACTTCTTCATCGGCTGGGCCGAAACGCCAAAAGTCGACAGACGGTTTTTCCTTGGCGCGGGCTTAGGGCTACTGGCTGGTACGGCCGCCACCGCGGGCGGAATCGCCGCGCTGCAGAACCCCGTTGGCAAAGGAACCTGGAATATGGGCGAGATCCGCGAATGGCGGGGCATCGCCACAGCGGAACCCTACGCGATGCTGCGCACCCTGGATCTGGACGGAACACCACGCACGGCACTTCTGGGCTGCCAAGGCAAATGTGGTGTCAGCGCCAAAATCGGCGCGCTCGCTGGGAAACCGGTTGTCGTGCAGGGGTCACTCATTCAGCGCGGCCCGCACAGCATGATTGCCGTCATAGATGGCCTGGACTGGATCCGCGAGGATACTGGCGGAGACGTTGGTGGTCTCGCCTTCCCAACACCAGAGCCGGTTATGCAAGTGTCTTTGAATGGCGAGATCCTCGACACCAAATGCTGGTTCGGGGCGATGCGTCCTGCGTCAGGCAAGGTCCACAAATCGTGCGCCAGCCTGTGTATTCGTGGCGGTCTGCCACCGGCCTTCTATGTCAAAGATCCGAAAGATCAGTCGGCTTTGATGATCATGACATCAGGCGGGCTTGGACACAATAAAGACCTCCTCCCCTATGTCGCGGATCCCGTAGCGATCACAGGCCAGGTTCTCAGGTTTGGAGATCTATTCTTGCTTGATGCGCCCGCGAGCGCGATCGCTCGGCTCTAATTGGTAGAGCCGAACGTCGCGCCCGTTTTCTCGAAATAGCTTCGCCAAAACGCCTTGAGTTCGCTGATCGGCAAATCATACTCCTGACGCGGGACGATGCGGGCCACCACATCGACGCCCTCAAATCCCGGCAATTGGCTTGCGATAGACGTATCGGAGTACGCCGCCAGATCTGCGCCGCTGCGATAGAACGAAAACGCATCTGAATGCTGCATAAGATCTGACACGATCACCAAGCGCCGATTCTCACGATTAGACTGAAAGTCAGCACGATCTCCAACCGAGTAAAGCGCCTCAAACAAAGGGGAACTTGGTTGGCTCGTCGTTGTGAGCGTCTCGGCGACCGTCGATGAAAGCGGCTGATAGAAGTGCTCGCGCCAAGTATCATCAATCATGCGTGGGTTCTGCAGGATTGGATTCGCGTCTTCGACGCTCCCTGGAGAGCAATGCGAATAAAGCGTCCGTGGATCAAACGGCTGTTCACTGTTCGGCAGAATGACCGTCAGTCGTCCAAACCGCGGCAAGGCTCGCGCTTCAGCATCAATCAGTTCATCGACCCAGGCCAGATCATTGTCTGAGAACGGATCTGATTGATCTATCAATAAGATCGTATGCGAGGGGTCCCGGCGGTCCATCCGGCATTCGCTTTCCGGGTCCAGGGCGGGCGCGGCATTAAACGCGGCAACCGAAAACAAGCCGATCACGGTCAACAGCATGACGCCAATCGCGCCGCGCCAAAACCAAGGGCCTTTTTCTCTAGCTCGGGGCATCTGTCACCTCCGGATCTTCCTTTCAGGCGGACCGAACATCGCTCTGCTGCTCACGCGCAATACGCGCATCGCGGGCTTTAGCGACTTCTTTGTTCACCTGTTTCTGGATGGATGAGAGTCCTTTTTGGACGCTCTGAATATGTGTTTCGAGCCATTCGCGCGTCAGATTCAACGCGGTCAGGTTCTGCTCAATCGTTTTGATCGCGGCATTGGCCTGCTCTCGCTCTTTCGAGAGATCGAAGGCGGGAAGGTTCGGCGTTACGATCTCGTCGAAATAGGCCGGGATGTCTGCCTGCTCACCGAGCTTGTCGCGGAACTTATTGCGCGCGCGGCGATGGGCTTGGCGATAAGCGATCTTTAGAGACCGCTCCTGATCACCGGCTTTTGCCGCAATACCAACCGCACGGTCACGGCCTGCATCCAACTCATTGAGGGATTTTTCAATCTCACGCTTTGCCGCCGTATGGCGCTTGTGCTGCGTCTCAAACCAAAACCGACAGCGCGTAAAATAATCAGACAGATCATCGCGTACGCCGTTTCTTACGGCTTGGCGTTTCTCATAGGCCAGACGCTCTTTACGCCAGACCCGGCCATACCCCGGATAACGATCCGAAATGCGGTCATAGCCTTCATAAACCGCTACCCCAAAGATGGTGAGACCAATCAGTAAGAGCGCAATCGCGACGAGTGAGTCCAAGCCGAAAATATTCGGGAACATGCTGCCGATGACAGTGCCTGGCGAGATATCAAACATTGAGAAGCCGGCGAGCGAGCCCGCGTCTTGAGCAGCGTGTAGGCTGATTTCAACGGCGTCACGGAAGTGCGCGATGAAGAAGTTCAACATAATGCCGAAAAAGATGAGCAGTCCGGCAATCACACCGCCTGCAATGCGAAAGCCATTCTCTGGGTGATTGAGATAACGCAGCCCGAAAAAGCCAGCCAGAACGCCGGTCAAAACGTTCACTGCGCTGATCCCAAAGGCGACCATCATCCCGCCCATGAGGCCGGAAGATTGGGCGTCCTTGAACAGAAGTGCGTTGAAGCACCCTTCAACGATCATGATCAGGAGCAAGATTGCGAGCGTCTGCTCGACATTCTTTTTGATGTCTGGGGTTCGCTTCCCGATCCGGTCGCCATGTTGTTGTTTAAAATGCTGGAGCTCGACCACGGTCGCGTCATGGTGATCGCGCGCCGTTTCAGCATCATCGACTTCGTAATGGCGGAACTCATTCTCTTCAGCCTTGATGACCTCGCGAAGATGCTCTGGGTGAATATCTGCGGGCGTACAGTCCTGAATGAAGTTACGGACGCTTGCAGCGGTGCCACTCATCCAAGTCTCGAGACCACGCCGGACCGCGCCCGCGCGTTCAGCGATTTCCTGCTCGCGTTCGCTCCACTGATCCTCGGTCATCGCGTCAGAGGCAGGAACAGCATCCTCAGCATCCGCTTGCGCGATTTTGCGTGTCCGTCCTCGGCTGAACCCAAGGTCGCCCTCGGACATCTTGCCCTTAAGGCCATGCTTGCGCAGCGACTCATTTGCTTTGAAGGTTTTGATGGCTGACTGATAGCCAATGTCTGCGCCCCAGCGCACCGATTTTCCACTCATTTGCCCAATCCCATTAACAAAGTCGGCCCAGATATTAACCCTACTGAAAATCGGTGCTGGGCCTTAACAACCTCCTAAGACGATACTCAAAGCCGCTCTTTGCCCGCCTTAAATTTCCGTCATTAAGAATTGAGGGGCTGATTCGTTAGTGGATTTGGCGGGCTCTTGGTGCGGCTAACGCTCTAAAAAATCAAACAATCTCAATATGATCCCAGATCGAACCCGCTTTCAGAGCCAGGCACGAGAGCGGTTACTTAGCGCCCAAGACCTCTATATGTCGATCGCGATAGCCCGCCCTGATTCAATCTTGTCGAAGCCAAAATCGATTCGAAATGTCCACCTCAGCGCGCAGCGAACATAAGTGGTAACGATGACGCGCTAACAGTGTGATACGCTAGACTAAGCTATACGGTGATCAATCCGTTCAGACGAGATCGGATCACTGCAAAACGCGAAGGCACTCAATCAAGCCTGACCTCAAGGTTTGAAACGAGATCAGAATTCCACATTTTCACACTCATGCTCTTTCCCTGCGTAAGATTTTTATGAACAGATCTTGAACAGCGATAAGTTCATACCGATATTCGATAAGAGAAAGGATCAGAGGGCATGGCAAGGTCACTCCTAGAGCGGCTACAAAATCTAATCAGAGACAGTTTTGTCGATTTCCTGGAAATCGAACCGCAGAGCGAGCCAGCCTCGCTTGAGACTATGTCGCCTTCCGAAATCTCTCGCCGTCTAAAATTGCGGCTCGGCACGCTTGAAGCCCAGCGCTATCGGCTTCGCGAAGCCTTGGACGATGCTCCTGGCAGCGATTTTGATGCCCGTGCGGGCGCAGCCGTTGATGCTGGAGATGATCGCCTGGCCCGCGAGATTTTGCGGCTGAAGGTTGAGCAAATCTCAACACGGACAGAGGCGGAGACAGCTCTGGAAGAGCTCGACCTCGAGGCGGAGGACTTACAAAGGCTCATCGCCATGATCGACGCCGACGAAGACGTGGATCTATCGCTGGATGATAGACTAACAAAATATGAGGCGATCATCGCATCGCCCCAACATGATACGAAGGAAGGTTAGACCATATGGAGTTGTTTCACCCCGCATTGATCCCGTTTACGGCGGCGTTGATTGTCCTGGGATTGATCGCGACTTTGGAATTGGTCGGATTGCTCTTTGGTGTCGCCTTTTCGGGCCTGGTCGATAGCGCGCTACCGGATATTGAACTCGACGCCGATGCTGATTTCGAGCTGGACGCAGAACTTGGCGGTGATGGCGGACCTTTGCACGTTGATGGTCCCGATATGCCGGATATGCCGAGCGCAGGACCACTCAGCCAGTTCTTATCCTGGTTATGTATCGGTAAAGTGCCGGTCCTCATCTTACTGGCGGCTTTCTTGCTCGGGTTTGGCCTCTCAGGCCTTGTCATTCAGGAAACCGTTCAGGGCGTACTTGGCCTCTATCTTTGGCCTATCTTAGTTGCCGTTCCAGCGTTTTTCATCGCCCTACCAGTAACGCGCTATTTGGGGCTCAGCATTGCCAAGATCATGCCGAAAGAGGAATCCGACGCCGTTTCTCGCAAGGCCTTTATTGGCGCAGTTGCCACGATCATTCGCGGGGAAGCCGAACACGGCAAACCTGCGGAAGCCAAACTTCGGGATGTGCATGGAACCACCCATTACATCCTCGTTGAACCCGACCAGATCGGTCTCAAATTCGCACAAGGAAATGAGGTTTTATTAGTCAAAAAATCTGGATCAATTTTTAAAGCAGTGATCAATACTAACCCCGTATTGAGCCGCTCATAGTCAAGAAGGACATAAGCATGAACTATCTTACAGAACTCCCTATTATCATAGCAATTTCAGCTTTCGCGTTTTTGCTGATTTGCGGAATGGTCTTCGCGCGGCTCTATCGCCGTTCGTCAAAAGAAGTGTCCTTCGTTCGAACCGGATTTGGCGGCCAGAAAGTGATTATGAATGGCGGCGCGCTGGTCTTCCCGATCCTGCATGAAGTGATCCCAGTTAATATGAATACGCTGCGGCTCGAAGTTCGTCGCCATGCCGAGCAAGCGCTGATTACTCGCGACCGGATGCGTGTGGACGTGCAGGCAGAGTTTTATGTCCGCGTCCAACCCACCGTAGAAGCCATAGCAGACGCGGCCCAGACGCTTGGCCAACGCACCATGCGCCCGCAAGACTTGAAAGAACTCGTCGAAGGTAAGTTCGTCGATGCCCTGCGCGCCGTGGCGGCCGAGATGGCTATGGAAGAATTGCACGAGCAGCGTGTGAACTTTGTCCAAAAGGTACAAGCGGCGGTCTCTGAGGACATTCTAAAAAACGGCCTGGAACTCGAATCTGTATCCCTGACAGGGCTCGACCAGACATCGAAAGAATTCTTCAACCCAAACAATGCGTTTGACGCTGAAGGTTTGACCAAGCTGACCGAGGAGATTGAGGCTCGCCGTAAAAAGCGGAACGATATCGAGCAAGAAACCGAGGTTCAGATCCAACGCAAGAACCTGGATGCCGAGCAGCAGCGCCTCGAAATCTCTCGCGACAGCGAATATGCTCGCCTGCAGCAAGAACGCGAAGTTGAAATTCGCAAAGCCATGCAATCAGCTGAGATTGCCAAAGAGCAAGCCGAACGGGAACGCGAGTCTGAGCAAGCGAAAATCGTCGCAGCGCAGAAGACAGAGGAGTCTGCCATCGCCGCGAAACGCGAGGTTGAGCAACGCGAAATCGAAAAGACTCAAACCGTCGAAGCGGCGCAGGTTGAAAAAGAGAAATATGTCGAGCTTGCTCGTCAAGAACGCGACATTGCAGTGGCTGAAAAATCTCGCGCCCAATCAGAAGCCGAAGCCGAGGCCGACAAAGCCCGAGCCATCGCGGCCCGCGCGATGGAGGAAGTCACAACGGCTCGTGAGACTGAGATTGCCGACCGTCAAATGGCGATCGAATTGATCGATGCGCGCAAAGACGCTGAGCAAGCCGCGATCGCGATCCAAGTGGCTGCGGAAGCTGAAAAAGCTGCCGCCACCGACCGCGCCGATGCAATACGGATCGAAGCTGAGGCGCATGCGCAGCGCGAGCGGATCACCGCCGAAGGCGCGGCCCAGGCTGAGAAGCTTCGCGCAGATGCTCTGGCCGCGACCTATGCCGTCGAAGCGGACGGTAAGCGCGCGGTGAACGAAGCGGCCAACGTCTTGTCGGTCGATCAAATCGCGATGCAGATCAAACAGGCGCTGATCGCGGCGTTACCGGATATCATTGAGCAGCAAGTGAAACCAATGGAGCAGATTGACGGTATCAAGATCCTGCATGTCGATGGCCTTGGCGGAATGGGCGGCAGTTCGGATGGCGGCGACGGTGCCGGCAATGGAAATGTTGCAGACCAGGCGGTAAATGCGGCCCTGCGCTATCGCGCTCAGGTGCCTCTGCTGGACAGCCTGCTCGGCGAGCTTGGATTGAAAGACGTCGATCTGAGCCAGGCCCTGAGCGACGGCACGATCAAACCGAATGGCGATGCCGCGAAGGGCAAGGACAACCAACTGCCTGAGTAATTCAGGCTTTTGGTTCCCCAATCTCTGCACTAAACCCTATTCATCAATTCCTCGGAGGACTTTCATGAGCACGACGACCAGCCCCACAGCCTTGCAATATCTCGACAAAGCAATGGGAGGGTTACGAGACCTTGGACTGTTGCCTGATGCTGCTGATGGCAGCGCCGCCCCGGTCGTCGCTCTGCTTGAACAAATCACCGAGTTAGAGCCGGACAAGGTCGCGGCGATTGCTCGGACTCTCGATCAAGCAAGCGTGTTCAATGATGTGGTGCGGGAGCAAGTCTCGAACATGACAATCGCGCAGCGCTATGAAGGCATCACCACGGCGTTTGATTCAATTCGCGAGGATGCCAAAAACCTGGTCGATCAATATGCCGACGGCAAGATCTCGACCATGGAGCGGGTCTCCAATGTGTGGATGAAAATGACGCGCGGCGACATTGCGAGCCGGTTCGGCAAGATCAAAGATCTGTATCTCGAAGTCCAAGACGAGTCCGCCAACCAGATCACGCGCGAGCGAAACATTCTCGAAGCCTATCTCGATTTTCGGGGTGCAATGAAACAATCTGAAGTGCTGTCGCTGGAAGTTTTGAAAACAGCTGAAGGCGTCCTTGAAAGCGCTCGCGGCGAGGTGACCAAGGCGGTCGAAGAAGTGAATGCGTTCACAGGAGATGACGCCGCTGAACGCGCCCGCGTGGAACTCGCGCGAGACGAAAAGCTTCGCCAATTGCAAGCCGAAGAGAAGCGCTATCAGATCGCCAAAGACCTCTCAGACAATCTGACCATTGGCTACAATACATCTGAAGTCATCATGGCGCGCCTGGTTCAGATCACCACAGCGAAAGAGCGGGTCTATGCTCAGTCCGTGAGCTTCTTCTCGACCAATGAAGTCGTGCTGACGGCCCTGACCGCGAGCTTTACCGGCATGCATGGCCTGCATGAGAGCACACAGACCCTCGAAGCGATGAAAGACGGGGTCAATAAGAGCCTGGAAGTTCTGGCTGAGATTGGCGGCGAAGTTCAAGAAGCAGCGACCCGTGCTGGGTATGGCCCAACTGTGTCGGCAGCCTCTGTCAAAATGCTCGTCGATAGCGTCGTAAATTTCCAGGAGCGCTCACAAGTCATTATTGCTGAGATGCGCGACCTCTCCACCAAGAATTCGGAAGAGATCCGCGATGCAGTTGAAGATGGTAAGCAGCGCCTGACCAAACTGGTCCAGGACGGAGCAGCTCTGGCGCTAAACGCTTAAGGCCAAAATGACTGCGACGGCTGAAAAACGAACACTGGACGAAGTCCTTATCGCGATGGACGTGGTGGACACGCTGCGCCATCGTGACTTGATCCTGCAAAAAGAGCTGGATCAAGACGGGCGCGAACAACAGCTTATCGCACGCTTGCGCGAGATCTACGCCGCGCAGGGCATCGAGGTGACAGATGAGGTCTTGCTGCAAGGCGTGCAGGCGCTTGAGGAACAGAGGTTTCACTACAAGCCCCCTGCCCCCTCAATCGGTGTGCGTCTGGCCAAGCTCTATGTCTCGCGCGAGCGCTGGTGGAAACCTGTAGCAGGCGGCATCGGCGCACTCTGTGTTGGTCTTTTCGCGTATCAGGTTGGCGTTGTTCAACCAGCCAAAGCAAATGATGCGAGAGTAGAGCGCGCGATCGAAACCCTTTTGCCCGATCAACTCGCCGCAGCGTACGGCGATGTGCTAGAGGTTTCGCAATCAGAAACCGCGAACCAACTCGCGGCGACCTACCTGCGGGATGGCGAAGTGGCATTGAACGCCCGCGATGTGGAGAAGGCCGAAGCCGCAATCTCCAGCCTCAATCTACTAAGGTCCGACTTATCCATGTCGTACGAGGTTCGGGTCGTCTACGGCCCTGGCGAGCCCCGTTCCGGTCTCTTTCGTATTCCTGACGATGCACCAAACGCCCGAAACTATTATCTCATTGTCGAAGCTGTGGACCCGGCGGGCCGCCTTGTCGAAGTCGAAATTGAATCAGAAGAAGATCGCAAAACCGAACGCGTCAGCCGTTGGGGCCAACGCGTGAGTGAAACCACGTTCAACGCTGTCGCCACTGACAAACAAGACGACCAGATCATCCAAAACGCCGTCATCGGCCGCAAAGCCGTAGGCACGCTCTCCCCCACCTATTCTATCGCGACGCCCGGCGGCGCCATCTTGGAGTGGTGAGCATGAGCAAATGGATTTCAGGACGTGACGCTTTGGATCATTTGGATCGCCGGCTCGGACGGCTGCGGACCCGACTGAATGATGCCATCCAGGCAGCGGACAGTATCGATGGTCGGCTGGCAGAAATTCAAAGCCAGCGCGTGGGCGCCCTCCAGCGTTTAGTCGACATGCGCCTTAACGTGATCCAAGAGGCCGATTTTGAAGATCTCGATCGCCTCCACCAACAGGCACTTAAACTCCTCCAATCCCACACGGCTTATATTGAAGAAGAGCGCCAATTAATCGAAGCGGCTTCAGGCAAGATCTCAGATCTTGAATCCAAACGCGCAGATTTGGCAGGTCAGCATGAAACGCTGAAAGACAATATCGAGACGAAGCTGGCGGATATTGAAACACGCCTGAAGGAGGACGAAGCGTATCGCGGTTTGGTTCAGGCTTTTGAAGATGCCGACGCGATTGCCGACCGGGCTGATCAGAAACTCGCCGTCGCGATTGATGAACGCGACGAAAAGAGTGATGCCTATCTCAGCGATCCGCTCTTTTCATACTTATGGGAGCGTGGCTATGGCACGACCGCTTATAAGGGGGGCGGCCTGTTCAAAATGCTCGATGGCTGGGTCGCGAAACTCTGTAAGTTTCAAAACGCCCGCCCGAACTATGCTCGCTTGAATGACATCACAGATTGGCTCGGCGATCACGCGCGCGACACGCGAGAGGCCGCTGAGCTTGCGCGGACGACTTTGGAGGCGGCTGAACGCCAAGCCATTGAGGCTGCGGGCATCCCAGCAGACGAAGCCGAGACCGACGCTGTGTGGGACAGAATTCAAGCCATCGACTCTGATATCGTAGCGGCCGAAACTCACCATTCAGCTTTGACGGAACAGCATTCCAAAACCCTGATGGGCGAAGAAGGCCCAGCAAAGCAGGCGCGCAAAACGCTCGAAGGCGGGCTGCAGAAAATGAGCATGCCGGACTTGCGGGAACTCGCAGCTGAAACGGTTACGCTTGATGATGATGAGATCGTCGATGATCTTGTTGAGCTGCGGACAGAAGAAATGTCGCTTGAGATCGAGACCGAACGGGTCTCAGACGCACCCACGCGGCTCGGCGAAGAGCTCGGAGCTTTTGAAGCGCTGCGCCGCCGGTTTAAAGACGCGCGCTTTGATAGCGACTCCGCTTTGATCAAGATTGCCCTGTTTGATGATGCATTAGAGAGTTTGGCCTCTGGCCGTTTGTCGGTCAGCCGCGCGCACAAGCAGATCCATCAGTCTGTACGACGCAAAGAGCGTCGAACTAGAAACGGCTTTGGCGGACGACGCTCAGGCTCAGACTTCGAGGTCTATGACTTTATTGGCGTCCTGGCGGAAGAAGCGCTGCGACATGGCATGCGGAGCCGTGGGCGCCGCGGCGGCTTTAGCGGCTTCCCTTCGTCCAAGCGCGGCTCATCACGGCGCTCAAGCCGCCGCAAAGGTGGCGGCGGCTTTAAGACGGGTGGCGGCTTCTAATCCACTTTTGCAAGCGGGCCTTTACCCGCCAGCTGCGCTTTGCATGCTCGACGGGTCGTAATAAGTCGGCGCTCCTGGCCCCACCGGCAGATCCAGGCCGAATGTCCAGAGTACGAAAAAGCTCGACCAGAACAGCAAGAAAAAGATCGTGTAAGGTAGCATCATCGCGATCAGAGTGCCGACCCCGAGATCCTTATCATAACGCGTTGCCCAAGCGAGGATGAGCCCAAAATAGCTCATCATCGGGGTGATAATATTCGTACTGGAATCGCCGATCCGATACGCAGCCTGGATCGCTTCAGGTGCATAGCCGATCAGCATCAACATCGGGACGAAGATTGGCGCCGTCACCGCCCACTGTGCTGAAGCTGAACCCAGCGAGAGATTGATCACCGCGCACATGAAGATGAAGAAGATAAACACTTCCGGTCCGGTGATCCCGGTCTCTTGCAGGAAACTGGCTCCGGCCACAGCACTGATCGCGCCAAGATTGGTCCAGCCGAAAAAGGCAACGAATTGCGCCGCAAAGAAGACCAGCACGATGTAGAGCCCAAGCGACGCAAGCGCGTCAGACATGGCGTCAATCACATCCCGGTCGCCCTTCATCGTCCCAGCCACGCGCCCATACGTATAACCGGTCACCATAAAAAAGATCAGGATCCACACGACGAACCCGTCAAAGAATGGCGACGCCATTGGGTCCTGCGTGTCCGGGTCGCGCAATACGCCCCAACCAGGGATCGCCTCACCGCCGACCGTCCATGAAGTCCACGGAAGTGTCAGCCCGCCCCGAGGCAGGAGCGTAAACGCCATCACGGCCAAGACGCCAAGCAAGGAGATACCCGCCCAGACGAGGGCTTTCTTTTCCGTCTTGGTCACATCGTCCATCATCGACTTGTCGAGAATGGTCGCATCCGCACGCGAGCTATCATAAGGGCCGAGCTTCGGTTCGACGATGAAGATGCTGACCAGCGACCCGATCAATGTGATCAAGAAGGTCGAGGCGACCATGAAGTACCAATTGTCTGTCGCGACGACTTGATAGGTTGGATCGATCAGCTGCGCGGCCTCTTCCGTGATTCCAGCCAGTAGCGGGTCGATAGTTCCGATTAAGAGGTTCGCGCTATAGCCGCCGGAGACGCCAGCAAAGGCCGCCGCCATCCCAGCGAGCGGGTGGCGATCAAGCGCGTAGAATATAGCGCCTGCCAGCGGGATCAGCACGACATAACCAACCTCCGATGCGGTGTTCGAAACGATGCCTGCAAAGACAATCGCGACGGTTACGAGATGCTTTGGCGCGCCGAGAACCATGCTACGAACGGCGGCAGATAGTAGGCCAGATTTCTCCGCGACGCCGACCCCGATCATCGCCACGAGCACGACGCCCAGCGGAGCGAAGCTGGTGAAATTATCGACCAGGTTGGTAAAGATTCGCCGCAAACCGTCACCATTCATCAAACTGACAGCGCGGATCATTCCATCGTCCGCAACACCAGGCGCACCGGCTGGCCGGGGATCGATGACAGCCATGCCCATCCATCCAAACAACCCGGACAAGAGAACAATTCCGAACGCCAGAACGGCGAACAATGTCACTGGATGTGGCAACAAGTTTCCGAGCCACTCGACGCCGTCCAGAAACCGGGTGAAGGTATTGCGCTTTGGTGCGTCTGGCTGAATGGTTTTGTCCATGAATTCGCTCTACTTTTGCGTAAGGGCTTGTCGGGATTGAAGTTAGGCCGCGCCCTAAGGTCAAGCACAGGCATGCCAGAGCAAAACGCATCGCGCTACTTCTGATTACGCGCCGACATGCGAATTGTACGGTTTGCCCGACGCTCAGCACTTTCACTTTGATTCCGGGTGAACTTGATGCGCGCGGGATTTACACAGAGAAAAGACTAGCGTAAGCACAGACTATAATAATATTACATATCTAGTGTTTGCGGGGAGGCCCTGATTTTGCATTGGTGTATTCAAATATTGGCGAACCTCCAGACCCCAATGCCGCTAAGCTTAACTGAAGTTATGACCGAGAAAGAATTCCGATGACGCTTCGTTTCACAGGTGGGCTTTTGTTCGCCATCCTGCTGGCCGGATGCACTGCAGACTCAAGCCAAACGGATGCGGGCCAGGCGATGCTCGCAACGGCGCCGGTGTCTTCAGGAAATGTAACGAGGGTCGTCAACGCATCTGGAAAAATTGTACCCCGCGATCAGGTTATGGTGGGGTCCGAAGTTTCGGGGCGCATCCTGGAAGTGCATGTCGATTTCAATAGTATCGTCGAAGCTGGCGACACACTTGCGATCATTGACCCACAGAGCTTTCAAAACCGCGTTCGGCAATTGCAAAGCCGTTTAGAAGCGACCCTGGCGGACACCAAAGTTCGGCAAGCTTCGATTGAACGCGCCGAAGTCAATTATTCGCAATCGCTTACCGTGCTCGAACGTCAAACAGACCTCTTCTCCAAAAACGCCGCGTCACAGGCGCGCCTTGATGAAGCGAACCGAGCCGTTGGCGTTGCGCGCGCGGATTTGCGGCTCGCCGAAGCCCAATTGGAGAGCACGCGAGCGCAAGCCAACCAGATCCGCGCCGAATTGGCGACCGCCAAGCTCGACTTAGAGCGAACCATCATTAGCAGCCCCATCGACGGCGTGTTGATCGACCGCAAGGTTGATCCCGGCCAAACCGTGCAAGCTAGCTTCTCCGCCCCAGAACTGTTCGCCTTGGCCGCTGACTTGTCAGACATTCGCGTCGAAGCCCAGATTGTTGAAAGCGATGTCGCGGGCCTTGATGCTGGTGACCGTGTCAAATTCTCCGTCGACGCCTATCCTGATTTGATGCTCGAAGGCACCGTCGAGCAGCTCAGACTGAAATCCCAAGAGGCGAATAATATCGTCACCTATGTTGCCGTTGTCGCGGCCGAGAACAATGATGGCAAGCTGATGCCAGGCATGACGGCGAACCTGGAGATCACAACCGATATCAAGGCGGGCGTGACCCGCATCCCCGCTCAAGCCGATCGCTTTCGTCCAACGCCTGCGCAAATAGAAGCGTGGCGGGCTGAAGGCACCGAAGCCGCAAGCGGTGCCGAAAACCCGAACGCGGCTGTTCTGTCCCGTCTAAAACGGATTGATATGTCAGACGCTGACTATGAAGCCGCACGTGCAACTTTGGAGCAGGCCACGGCTCCTCTAGTTGAAATCATCAATGACCCTGAGCGTACATTTATGCATACGCCGACGCGGATCAGCTTAGCCGAGCTGACGGAAAACATCCTCTCGACGCAGCTCAGTCCGGAGAATTACTCGGCCTATCGCGCGCTTATGTCAGCTGAGCGAAACATCCGCGACGCTTCGCTCTGGGTGCAGACCTCCGACGGAAAGATGCGGCAAAAGCCGGTTCGCCTCGGTCTGTCTGATGGCGCCTTTATCGAAGTGATTTCTGGCTTAGAGCCAAGCGATCAAGTGGTCACCGGTATCCGCGAGGCAGGACCAGGCGCCGGCGGACGTGGACGACCAGGCGCCGGGAGATAGAAGCTTGGAAACGCCGCTCATCCAAACCCAAGGCTTGACCAAATTATATGGGCGCGGCTCGTCAGTCATCCGCGCCTTGGATGGTGTTGATCTGGAAATCGAGACGGGTGAGTTTGTAGCTGTCATTGGCGCATCGGGATCGGGCAAGTCGACTCTCATGAACTTGCTTGGCGGTTTGGACAAACCTGATCAGGGTCAAATCGCGATTGCCGGGAAATCGCTAGCAGGTATGAGCAAGCGCGCCCTCGCCTATTTTCGTAATGAGACGATTGGCTTCGTCTTCCAGCAGTTTCAATTGCTGCCAAAGAAGTCGGCGCTGACCAATGTCCGCTTGCCGATGCAGTATCGGCGCCCGCGCCTAGCCAATGAGTTAGAGCTGGCTCGGAACAGTCTCGACCGGGTCGGACTGAGCGATCGTGTCCAGCACAAACCGACTGAGCTATCCGGCGGTCAGCAGCAGCGTGTCGCCATTGCTCGCGCGTTGGTCGGCGAACCGAAATTGTTACTCGCGGACGAACCAACCGGCGCTCTCGACTCAAAAACATCGGCGGATGTCATGAACTTGTTCGTCGATTTGAACCGTCAGGGGATCACGATTGTGTTGATCACCCACGATAAAGAAGTCGCCGATTATGCAGACCGCGTAATCACAATGCGAGATGGTCAGATTGTTGAGGATCGAACACAGGTGGGCGTGCGATGAGATTACCAGGTTTGACCACATTGGGTTTGGCTATGGGGTCGCTGCTAGAGCGTCCGTTTCGAACACTATTGACCATGCTCGGCATTGTTATCGGCGTCGCCGCCGTCTTTGCCATGCTGTCAATTGGTGAAGGGACACAGAAAAAAATCCTCGAGAGTATTGATAGCGTGCAAGCCCGCACGATCACAGTCTATCCGAACTGGAACAATGGCCGCGCCAGCCAGCGCCGCGCCTGGCGGCCCTTCACCGAACAAGATGTTCGCGACATTCAAGCCATTCCAGGTGTCTATGCGGCGACAGGAGAGCTGTCGTCAGATTACGATGTTGTTTCCGAGATGAGCGATTGGCGCGCCAACGTTCTGGGTGTCGATGCCGCCCATCTGAGGGCCAATGATCTGAAGATGCAAAGAGGTCGCCCAATTACCGAGACGGAGGTTGAGCGGAGTGATACAGTCGCCGTCATTGGAACCTCCGTCGTACGCTCTCTATTTCGCGGACAAGACCCAATCGGCGAGCGTTTAAAAATCCAGAACATTCCATTCGAAGTCATCGGAATTGTTGGCGAGACTGATGCCCAAAATTGGCGCGGCCAGGACTCAAATAATTTCATCCTGATCCCAAGGCCGACGGCCAGGTCGCGATTATTTGGGGATGATCGCCTGGTTCGCAATCAAGTCAGAGCGGTCAAAATTGTCGGTGAAAACCAAGGCGTGCTCGCATCTATCGAGCGCGAGATTGATTACATTTTGCGGCGGTCTCGCGGCTTGACCGCAGACGAGGCCCCCGATTTCCGGATCTTAAACTTCGCCGCAAATCGCCAAGCCTTCGCAGCAAGCCAACGCACACTGAGCTTGTTGCTGGCCACGATGGGGGCAGTTTCGCTCATCGTCGGCGGCGTCGGCGTCATGAACATTATGCTCGTCTCCGTCACCGAACGGACGCGGGAAATCGGATTACGAATGGCGATCGGCGCGCGTGGATCTGACATTCTGGGCCAATTCCTGACCGAAGCTCTGCTGCTTTCGGTCTTGTCGGGTCTGCTCGGATTGGGACTAGGCTATGCCGTCTCTCAAATCTCCTTGGGGACTGATGATATCGAGATGGTGTTCTCGACCCGAATTGCTCTCTTGTCATTTGGGTCGGCGCTCTTGGTTGGGGTCGTTTTCGGGTTCCTCCCGGCACAGCGCGCCTCTCGGCTTAACCCCATTGAGGCGCTCCGCCATGAATAGGCTCCCTTCACTCGTCCTGCTTGCCGCGTTGTCGGCTATAGGTGCCTGCACAAGTACGGCCATTTCCAGCTATGAGGCGACGATGGCGAACCAAGAGGCCGACGTCCCTTCAAGTTGGCAGGTCTCATCGCAGGCCGCGTTTGAACCGCAAGCATGGCAGACTTTATTCGAAGATCCGCTGCTTTCAGACTATCTGACGCGCGCAGAGCAGGAGAACCTGGACCTGCGTCAGGCCGAAGCCCGGGTCCGTCAATCCGAAGCCAGTTTGCACCAAAGCCGAGCTTTGCTTGGTCCAAGATTAGCCGCCGATTTCAGCGCCTCCGGTTTTGCCGACCTATCTGAAACGTCCGACACGAGCGACTCTGGGCGCGTCGGCCTGACCGCAATCTGGGATCCTGATATCTTTGGCATCAATCGCTCAACCGTCCGCCAAGCAGAAGCCCGTTACCGGCTTCAACAGGCAGACAGTGAGCGCTTGCGACGGATCATCCTCGCCCAGACCGCCCGCGCTTATTTCCAAATTATCGAAGCGGACTTGCAACTCGAACTGGCGCAGGAGAACCTGAGCTTTATTGAAGAAACCAAGCGCGTATCCGAAGCCCGCTTTGACGCGGGTGATATTGCGCGAAGCGATTTGGCGCTCGCCGAACTCGAGTTTGAGAATGCCGTCGCCAGTCTGCGCAACCAGGAATTCGCCGCCCGCTCGGCCCGCCGCGCACTATCAATTTTGGTCGGTGAGTTTGGCAGCGATGATTTTCTGGTTGCAGAGACCTTACCGTCAGCAGCTGCAATTGGCTTGCATCCTGTACCAGCGGATCTTCTGGGCGCACGTTATGATATTCTCGCCTCGCGCGCGGCCCTAAGCATAGAACTCGACGGACTAACCATCGCCCAGCGCGCCAATTGGCCCGGCTTGCAGTTATCAGGTCGTATAGGTTCAAGTGGCGCAGCGATCTCAGACCTATTCGATCCTGATTTTTATGTGGCAAGCCTCACAGCAAGTTTGGATGCTATTCTCTTCGATTCCGGACGCAATCGCGCGGAAGTGGACCTTGCTAAGGCGCGCCTGGAGGGCGCAATTGCCGCTTATGCGCAAGCCATTCGAACCGCAACCTTCGACGTCAATGAAGCTTTTGACCAATCTGCGACGCTGGCAGAAGCGCTAGGGGCTTTGGAACGCGCGAGAATCTCCGCCGAAGAAGCCCTCGCCCTTGAGCAAATCAAGTTCGACCTCGGCGAAACAATCCTGCTTGATGTGCTCACTGTTCAACGCCGGGTCAACGCCGTTCGCGGCGCCCGTATCAATACCGAACGACGCTTGCTGGACGCTCAGGTTTCGGCTTTCTTGTCGCTTGGCGAGACATAGGTTCCGACCTATCACGACAAGCTGAAGCCGTGTAGGATTGTCGGGTTCGCGGTTGGAAGAGAAAAACGCTTGAGACATGGCAATTGTAAGTTCTTGGTATCGCGCTCTGGTTCTTGGAACCGTCTTGGCTTTAAGCTTGAGCGCTTGCCAATCACAAAGTGCACCTAGCCTCCAAAACCCGAACTCGGAGCGGGCGCCCATGAACAATCCTGTTTTCCACTTCGAAATACCGGTCACGGATATGGAGCGCGCTGTTGCGTTCTATGAGAACGTGTTTGGCATCAAGCTGCGAAGAGACCGTATAGACGGCTACGACATGGCATTTTTCGCGCGCGATGATAATCGCCCCGGCGCCAGCGGCGCTTTGGCTAAAGGCGATGTCTACCGCCCCTCACTCGATGGGTCGATCATCTATTTCGATGTGCCCGATATTGCCGAAACGCTTGAACGCGTTGTCACGGCGGGGTCACGCGTGCTGTATGAGAAGACAGATATCGGCGACGCGGGCTATGTCGCAGAATTCGAAGACAGCGAAGGTAATCGAATTGCACTCACGCAGCCTCGCGACTGAATTTTCTGAGCAGATGCAAGATCTGCATGTTTGCTTGAGAATTACGCAATGGAACCTGGCCGCTGGGTTGATAGGGTTAGCTCTGGCCGACTGGAGACCCCGATGAATCGCTGCTTGCTGAGCCTCTGCGCCCTAACGCTCTTCGCCTGTCAAACGACGGTCGCTGATGAGCGCCCGACACCAGATGATCGCATCTCAACGGTTGCGATTGATATGGAACAAGTCACCACCATCAAACCGGGGCTCAATCATCTTTACTTTGAGGGTTGGGGAGAGATCCGTTTGCCGGTTTGGGTCTATGTGCCGACCTCGGTTGAGGCCCGCGAAGCGCCTGTCCTTTTCATGATGCACGGCGCAAAACGCGGGGCAGCGCGGTATCTCTCGGAATGGGATCAGATCGCTGAACGCCAAGGGTTCATAGTGGTCGCCCCGGAGTTTACGCGCAACGCGTTTCCCGGATCCGCAGGCTACAATCTTGGAAACCGCATCCCTCGCGGCGTTGAAACAGTAATCGAAGAAGCCGCATGGACATTTAGCGCCATCGAGCCGCTATTTGATTATGTGGTCGAACGTCTCGGTGGATCGCAAACGGACTACACGATTTATGGTCATTCCGCTGGCTCACAATTCACGCACCGCTTTATGTATTTCAAGCCAGAGGCGCGCGCGAAACGGTTTTTAGCGGCCAATGCTGGATGGTACACATTCCCAGACCTGGAAGTTGATTATCCTGTCGGGCTCGGTGGATTGGCGCTCTCTGATGATGACCTCAAACGATACCTCGAAAAGGACCTCGTCATTTTGATTGGGGATCAGGACAATGATCCAACTCATGAAAGCCTCAAACGAGATGACGGCGTCGACCAACAAGGGCCTCATCGTTTCGCCCGTGGGCAGAACTTTTTCGAAAAAGGCAGAGCTGAAGCTGAACGTGTTGGGGCGCAGTTCGGATGGCAGTTACGAATCGTTGAAGGCGTGGCGCATTCGAATGGCGGAATGGCTGCAGCGGCAGCTGATCTCGTTGAGTAAGCGGCCGTTTATCAGCGCCCTTTTTGTCCTGCCTGCACGACATCTGAAGTCTTAGGCGTTTTACCTGATAATACGGCATGACGAATGCGATCGTTTTCCAGTTCGAACAAATGGAGCTTTGCCTCGGATCGAATTGAGAACGTTGCGGCAAGCACTTCATCCTCGAACAGGATCGCGACACCGTCTTCCAAGCCATAGGCCGGGAGAGCTTTTGGCGCCGTGCGAATGAGCTCATCGAGGACCAAGCGCCGAGCCTCAAGCACATCATAGTGCGCGCACAAAGTCCCTTTCAGGAGACCTATGCCTTGCACCGGTCGGATGTCTGTCTTGATCGAATCGCTGACGCACCAATCGAACATCATACTGATACCAGCACTCGCGCCTGCGATGAGTATGCCATCGCGATACGCATTGATCAGCGCATCAACTGCGTCCCACTCTTTCAAAAGAGCAATCAGGTTTCGGGTCACGCCGCCATCTATGAACACAGCATCGACGCCGGCGAAGTAAACGTGCGGGTCGCCCGACGCCATGGCAAATAGGTCCAGACTTTTGACGCGGCAACCAACCCGCTCTGCGAGCTTGGAAAAATCGGCAGCACGCTCCGGCTGATGGCCTCTCGCAGCGCCAATGTAGCAGATGCTTGGCGCAGATGTGTTCGTCTGCTTTCGGATCAGGTTGAGGAAATCCGGCTGCTCCCAATCAGGTACGAACACGGATTGGGAGTCACTGATCCCGAGTATGCGTCGTCGAACACTCATGCCGCTAACAGATCAGACGTCAGTTCTTTGGGTCAGCGTTGTCTAGCGTCCAGCCATCATCTTCGAATGGGTCTTCAAAAGCATTTTTTGGAAGATCGAAGGCGTAGTCCTCACCAAGCGCAAAACGCGCATACCAGGCCAGCTCAGTATTGATCTTGAACAGCTGATGCGCGGGGCGGCGAAAGTTGTGAGGCTCGCCCGGGGCCTGATAGAGTTTCGTTTCGGTCCCGGTTGCCTGAACGCCTCGGAACATCAAAATCGATTGTGTGGGAGGCACACGCACGTCCCGTTCACCGACAAAAAACAGGGTTGGCGTCGTCACTTTCCAGGAGTCTTTCAACGGCGAGTCCGCCAAATACTGCGCGCGCGGCGCATCTTCATCCCAAGGCGCCCCGCCAAATACGAAGTCACGGCCACGACGAACATCGCTTTCACCATGCATCGATACCCAGTCGGCAGCCCCCGCGCCAGATGAAGCCGCAACAAAACGGTCCGTCTCGGTGATCAGCCTATTGACCATGTGACCACCAGCGCTCCACCCCATTTTGATCAGACGATCTGGGTCCGCCAGCCCCCGCTCGATCAATGCGTCGATGCCGTCCATCACATCCGTATGCGCATTGCGAAAATACCCGCCAAACATGTCGCGCATAAATGCATCGCCATAACCTGTGCCCCCGCGGTGGTTGGGCAGAAACACTATGTAGCCTTGCGCTGCGAGCACGGACACATATCTGGAGGTATTCCACGATCCAAACTGTGAGGAACTGCGAGGACCACCATGTGTCGTCGTTACTAGGGGGTAGCGCTTATTTCTCTGATAGCCGAGCGGATAAACGAGCAGGCCCTCAATCTGAGTTCCGTCACGTGCCTCCCAAAGGAAACCTTCTTGGCGAGGCAGTTCATACTTCTCATCCCAATCAGCATATTCATCGGTGAGCGGCTGGAAGCGATTGGCGCCGTCTTTGAGAACATACAACTCGCCGGGACTGTTCGCATCTATGATTCTTGCGGTATGCGCATTCAGAAGCGGATCATACCGCCAACCTGCAACCACTTGATCGCCGCTGGTGAGCGCCGTCAGAGTTTGAGACTCTAAGTCGTATCGATAGAGGGCAGTGCGAAGCCCTGTATTGCCCAGAATAAAGAGCCCTTCGCCGGTCTGATCCCATGCATGCTCAAGCGCCTCAAACGCCATATCCCCAAGCAATCGACGAGGCGCTTCACCGCGTTTCTGAATAAAGACCTTGTCTTCATAGTATGGCTCGCCGGCCTCATTGACCGTGGCGATATATGAAATCGTACTATTGTCGGGCGACAGGCGAACCTGCCCTTCGGCATATTCATTGTCTGTCCATACTGTGTCCTCGCCCGTCTCAAGATCGCGCACATAGACTTCTCTGAGATAGCCGGAATTAAGCCTTTGATCCGGCGCGCGGGTATAGACGAGCTGACTTCCGTCACGGGACAGCGACACACCCCGCACCGTAAAATCGCCATAGATCACCGCTTGGCTTTGGCGTGTGTTGAGATTGAAAAACCAAAGCTCGCGATCCGCCGGTTCGTCAAAAGCTTGGATTTGCCACTCGGCTTTGACCTGTTTCTCACCCGCCTCGGGAGTGTCACGTTCAGTCGTCGTAAAGTAAAACCCTGATCCGTCCCGTGCCCACAGGATCGAACCGACATCCTCCTCATGATTGGTCAATTGCTCGGACGCGTAAGTCTCAAGATCAAAGAAATAGGCCTGGCGTTCGCCTGCGCCAGGAGGACGTCTCAAATAGACAAACCCTGCTCCATCGGGGCGCCACGACACATCGCTCACAGAGACTGTGTCACGCTTCGGTTCCGGCACAGGCAGGCGCTCTCCGGTTTCGATATTGATCAAGCGATAGCGATCAATCTTGCTATTCTTTGACCAAATCGTGCTGGATCGTTGATAGACCAAATGTCGTCCATCCGGCGACAGGACCGGGTCTTTGACCTGATGGATGCTCAGGAAGTCTCTCGGGCTCATGCCCTTAGAGTCGTCCTCAGACTGCGCGATCTGACCCAAAAACGAAAATGATATAGCGAACAGAAACAAAGCGCGAAGCATGAGCAATCGTTCCAATTGTAGAAGTTACAGAGGTTACTAAGCAGCGAGCCTGCCGGAGGAGACAGGCTCGCCGTTTGTTCGGCTAAATCCTTTTAGAAGCGGATTCGTGTGCCGACAAAGAACTCGCGTCCGACGACATCGTTCAGAGGCGTCACGATATTCAGCGAGCTACCATTGTCGAGGCCCGTTGGAACAATCGGCCCGAGATCGTCGAAGATATTGTTGACGCCGCCATAGATCCGGTACTGATTGTCATCGCCCCAGGTGTAGGACATGAAGACGCGATGGAAATCCTGACCATCGACTTCAAAGAAGCGGTCATCATCTGGGCTCGGATCGTTCAGCAAATCGTCAACGCCGCCCCCAAGATAGGTCACGGTGTAGCTGGTGACGAAATTGTTGAGCTCGTAGCGCAAGCGCAACCGCCATTCGTCTTCAGGATCGCCGATTTCTCCGAGAGGAGAAGTTGTTAGCTGCGTGCCGCCAATTCCCGTGAATGTCACTTCCTGCTCGAGATAGTGCGTATAGCGAAAATCTGCATTGAACTCGCCAGGTACGCTCGGCACTTCAAAATCATAAAGCGCACTGAAATCGACGCCGGAGACCTTTTCCTCGTTCAGGTTTTCCTGGAAGTTGATCACTTCAGTCACCTCTCCCGTGACCGGGTTTCGAGTGATCACGTCACAGAACTTATTGTTCGGGAAATCCGCAGACGAATAACAAAGATCAACCGTGTTTTGGGTTGAAATTGAGGTGATCGCATCCTCGATTTCGATCTGATAATAGTCTGCAATCAGTGTTAGATTCGGTACAAAACTTGGCTGATAAACCGCGCCAATGGTGAATGTGTCAGCCGTTTCTTCTTTCACATTCGGATTGCCCGAGTTCGGACCGTTCACAGAACCTGGAGCATCGAACCCAATATCTGGGTCGAACCGTTCCGGATCTGCGAAATAGGCTTGGATTCCCGCTTCAGAAAGGCAGTTCGCCGATACAATTGCCAGATCAGCGTTCTCTCCGCCGTCACCATCAGGTTGATTGATTCCAGATCCATCAGGCTGCAACCCTTCACAAGGATCGGCCAGATTATCCGAGTCTTGCCGTGGCGGCGAGAACAGCTCGGTCAAGCTCGGTGCGCGCTGCGAGCGAGAGTATTGGGTCCTGAAGCGAATATCATCAATCGGCGCCCAGACTGCACCAACATTGTAAGAGAATATCGTCCCGATCGTATTATAGTCGCCAACGCGCGCCGCCGCCTGCAGGTTCAACTGGTCGGGCAAAATTGGCACGTCAATCTCGGCAAACCCCTCGACGACGTCATATTCGGACGTCACGCTTGGGAAAACCGCTAGCGAAGTAACATTCACATCTTCCGTCGTGGGATCACCGTCGACGCCCCCGACTTCATCGCCATCTGGGTCACCAACCGTGTCCTGTTCCTCACGGCGGAATTCTGCACCAGCCGCGAATTGCACACCTCCGGCTGGCATCTCAAACAGCTCCCCAGAGATGAAACCGCCCGCCGTATACTGGATCCGTTCCTGCGTCGCGTAGCCATTGTATCGGATGTAATCAGCGGCTTGGCGCGTGATTGTGCCCTCGCCAAAGATGTTGAGTGGAACACAGCCAGCCGCCCGAGCATCTGCATCGACACATTGGAAGCCGCCATTACCGTCGCTCTCAATATCTAGCGCCTGTTGTGCCCTGAGGTGATTGTACTCATTCGGATTGTACTGATGCTGTTCAAACTTACCGTAGGTCGCATACAGCTCCCAATCAAAATTCTCGGTTAGCTGCCCTTTGAGGTCAGCAATTGTGCGCAGGGTACGCCGATTATTCTGTCGCTGTTGTTCGCCAAGCTCGACCAAGCGCCGATCAAACGAAACCGATCCTGAGCGTGTTTCCTCAACTTCGGGTGGGATGAACGGGTGATCGGAGGCAATGTTACCGATTGTCGAGTCACTCAAGATCCCAAAAGAGTCATTGTCATTGAGAGTTTCAAAACCGCCTGCAGTCACGGAGTCGATCTCGGAATACATGACTGTAACGCTGCCTTCGAGTTCTGGCGAAAACTCGTAGCTACTTGTCAGCGCAGCATTGAAGAGTTCACGTGAGCCATTCAATGACCGGCCAGGACGAAAATTATAGCCGTCAAAGTCGCTGAAAAAATCTGATCCGTCGGGGCGGTTGGATGGCCGCAGAGATTGATCGTTAAACCATTGTCCATCGACGAACCAAGCGTCTCCCTCAAAAACCCCTCCGGGCGTAGAAATGCTGAACGAAGGGACGAAACAGTGGCGCTCGGTATCAACACCGCCGCATCCCGGAAGATCGATCTCACCTGTCCAACCATCGCTGCCAGTTGAGGAAATCGGATCATCAAATTCAACTGCCCGAATGGACTCTGGGCGAGTGTCATCGGCCCGGATTATCGCTTCGTCGCGATAGCTTACCGCAAACAGAAAATACCCTTTGTCGTCCGCAAAGTTCTGGCCGACACGGCCATTGAGGCGGAGCTCATCACCACCGCTCGCTTCTGGCGCACTGTAGCGACCATCGAATTCAAACCCAGTGAAATCGTCTTCCAGCAGAAAGTTCGCGACACCCGCGATCGCGTCAGACCCGTAAATCGCTGAAGCGCCGCCCGTTGTGACTTCGGTTCGCTCGACGAACCCAATCGGCAGCGTCGAGAGCGAAACCCGGTCAGCATTACCCGAATTTGACACCGCGCGCTTGCCATTAATAAGCACCAAAGTGCGGTCATCACCAAGACGACGGAGGTTGATGGTCGAAAGCCCACTCGTTTGAATGAGGTTGTTCGAGTTCGTTGGGGAGATCGACTCAGAAACGCCAGGGAGCTGTACAAGCGCCTCGGCTAGATCGGTCGTGCCAATCTCTTCAAGGTCAGCAGCGCCAAATGTTTGCAATGGTATCGAAGACTGTGCGTTCGTTCGCCGAAGACGCGTGCCGGTAACAACGATTTTGTCCTGTTCCAGCGTCTCTTCCGTGTCCCCACCAGAATTGGTCGTGATAACCGGTTCGCTTTGGGTATCTTGCGCCAGAGCCACACCATTCACGGCCAATGTCGTTAAGATCACACTGCTCGCGGCACCCAGTAATTTGAACTTCAACGGTTTCAAGTCAGCCTCCTTGTTACACTTGTTTCCTCAAGCTCCAGTCACAGAGATTACCGGCTTGACATCAAATTCTAAATTCGAAAGTGTTGATGCATAAAACGCAACACTTTGTTTGGAGTGCATTTTTTGGAATTGAAATGGCTAGAGGACCTCGTGAGTGTTGTTGAAAAGGGACACTTTGCGAGGGCAGCAGACGCGAGAAACATTACGCAGTCGGCGTTTAGTCGCCGTATCAAAGCCCTGGAGATTTGGGCCGGTACGGAGCTATTGGATCGCTCTCAGCACCCTGTGACGCTCACTTCGGCGGGCCACAATTTCCTCTCTCATGCACAGGATATCATCCGACTTGCACACGAGGCACGCAACGAGACACTAGGTTACTCACGCCTCGCAGAAACTGGCGTCACAATCGCTTGCTTGCACACGCTCGCACTGTTTCGTGTGCCAGCAATGGTAGCTGATCTCAAATCCTCGATTGGCAATGTCGAAGCCACGATCGTTGCCGAAACACGAACGGTAGAAGAATACCTGGACAGCCTGTTTAGCGGTGCCAGCGATTTCTTCATCTGCTATCGCCATCCTGCCTTCTCCTTCGATATCGATCTCGAACAGTTTCCGCGTCTCGACATCGGGTCTGATCGTATTTTGCCCTACATTCGGCGTGAGGATTTTTCTGAAGATCTTCTAGAGAAGACCGGCCCACCTATCCCCTACCTCGAATATGCCGGGACTTCGTTTCTGTCCCGCGTCGTCGACCACACAATCAAACAGGCCCCGTTCCGGAAACGGCTAAAGTCGGTCTATCGCGGCACGTTGGCAGAGAGCCTGTGTACAGCGGCGATCAGCGGCCTTGGCATGGCTTGGCTGCCTGAAAGCGTTGTCGCGTCGAACCCAAGATCAGACGCGCTGCGATGTGTGTCAGTCGAATCCCCAGAGCATATGCAGATCAGCATTTTCAGCGCCGCGAATAACAGACGCCCCATCGTCGAGAAAATCCTCAGTCACTTGCGTGACAAAGGGGCCGCGTAGTCGTTCCTCCACTGACTTCGCCCCTCCCCTTTGAGGTTTTTTGAAACAAATCGGTCTCAACAACCTTTGATAAGCCTCAGGCCCTGCTTACTCGCCCGACGCTATAAACCGCTTGTGCGGTCTTTTGATTTCGCTTTTAAACACTGAAATGAGCGGGGAAAAAAGAACGGATGGATTGGGGATCAATCCAGATGAAGTCATAGACGCCGTCTATGAGGGCGCTCTCGAACCTAGCGAATATCTACAACTATTTGAGGCATGGGATCGCTTCTTCTTAGATCCTGCAGCCGAAGATGGCGCAAAGGTTGATCAACGAATTGGCGGCGCGCGCGAACTTGAACCGCACTTTCGCCGTGCCGCACGCATATTCGAACTGACTTTGCAGTCCCAGGAAAACGAAGTCCAATCGATCATTGATGACTTGAAATATGCGGCATTTGTCGTTGGCGCCGATGGCCGGATTTCAATGCATAACCAGCCCACAAAAACCGCCTTTCTCGATTGCGGATACAGCTCCATCTTTGACTATGCTTTCAATGCCGACGTCGAAACGCGGGTCAAAAGCTTCCTCAGAGATCAAAACTTCCGCAACGCCGATCAGCAAAGTGATCAGCTTTGTGTGACTGGTGAACACCCGGAAACAGGGCAAAATCTAGTCTTTGTGATTGAGCCAATGACGTCATCGAGCTCGGCCACCACGGCGCTCGTGAAGACCACGTCGATCGCTTGGAATGAAGATAATGAGCGTATGCTGATATCGGCATTTGGCTTCACGCAGGCCGAAACCGACATCATCCAAGCGATGATCAATGGCTATGCGTTGAAAGACATCGCTGACCAACGCGGTCGCTCCCTCAGCACCATCCGCACCCAAATCAAAATGATCCTGCAGAAGACCGGACTAGGCTCCCAAAAAGAGCTGCTTAGACTGGTCACATCAATTTGCTTTATTCTGGACGAGCGAACCCCCACCGCAAGTGCGGTGGCGAGAGGGACTGATAGGCAAGGCTCGAGGATCGAGACCCTTCGTTTACCGAATGGACGATCGATCTCCTACGTCATCACTGGCGCAGAAAACGGCCAACCCGTTTTGTTCTTGCAACCAACGACACGCCCTGATTTCACATCGCGGGTGCGAGACGCTTTCTTACAAGCGAACCTGTGCGTTATATCTCCAATACGCCCCGGTAGTTGGGGAACGGACCCGCTGCCAAAAGGCAGATTGAGGGATGACCTCATCGATGATTATGCAGCACTCGTAGAGGCCCTTGATCATAAGATCGAATGCATCGCCGGGTATTGTTCCGGAGGGCTCTACGCGCTCGCTTTGGCGCAAAAGCTGGGACCGAGGATAAAACGGGTTGTACTGATCGACACAGGCGCGCCACTCGAGAAAATCTCAAAAATCAGAGCCATGCCGCGTACGGAAAGACGGACTTTTCTGACCGCACGCCTATTTCCATCGGTCCTGTTGGTTCCACATCGACTGATCGCCTCAGACTTCCACCGATCCCCGAAAGGCGAACGTAAAACCGTCGAGTATTTCTATGCTGACAGTCCGCATGATCGAGCGCTGATTGACGTGCCGGAGTTTTATCAAATCACACGTGATAACATCGCGTACTGCTTTGAAAATGTTCCCCAATTGGTTTCTGACGTCGTCATGTGGGCACAAGACTGGAGCGCGGACCTAGAGGCCGCCGCGAGCACCATGGACCTGCATTTTATCCATGGTGATCGGAATATGCTTTTCACGGCCTCCGATGTTGAGGCTTTATCGACCCGCTATCAAAACGTTCGGGCGAGCATTATCGAGAACGCGGGCCAAACGCTCCTTTATGAGCACCCAGACCGCGTCGCCGCACTAATTGCCGAATAGGCCTCTTACGAGCCCGCGCACTTCATTGCGAGTTTGACGTGTTGTCTCGTCTTTCGCTTCATCCATTGCGCCGTCGACGATATCGCCAAAAGGTGATGCTTCATCATCTCCCATAGCCATGGCCATAGCTCCCCCAAAGGTGCTCATATCCACGACTTGATAACCTGCAGGAACCGCAAAAAGCGCATCCGGCTGCGCACCACGGCGCAATTCCGTCATCTCAAAACTCACCTGCCCGTCGACATCATCTCGCGAGTGGAGCAAGATTCCATCTGAGGTCAGACAAGCCTGCTGAGTCTCAATCGCCCCAGTTGCACCAACACTCGTCACCTCAAACTTTGAGCATGTTTCTCCCGCATAAGTACCCGTCCCAACCTTGGTGCCCAAGTCCGGCATTGTTGGATTATAGCCGTCCTCAGGTCCGCCACTCTCCATACTCATCTGCATCGCCATACGCTCATCTGGCGAGACGCTATCGCCAACTGGAAACATCGTCATTTGGCTGAGCTCATAATCGAGAATCATCGCCACCGGATAAGATTCATCCGTAAAGGACGCGGGCATATCATAGCGGATCTTGCTGCCATTCGCGCGGACTTCGATGTCAGACAGCTTCTCCTTGCCATCAATCATTTGAGCTTTGCCGAAATAGGATGCAGAGGGGCGTGGAATCTGATCCGCATCAGCACTTTCAATTGTGCTCGTAATTGCCAAAGCAAAACAGGCGCTTAGCGCTACTTTACTTACTGTCGAATTTATCATGGCCACACTCCTTGGTTCATCAGGCTATGAATTTAGAGTGGGAGGATCACGTCGTCATACGCCGTTTTAGGTACGCGAGTGATGGTTTCGCAATAAGCTGAACTCGCCATACCCCATCTGCGGTATGCGTGGACCGGCTCCAGCATGGCACTTTCCCGGTCTGTAAAGGGAGTGAATTCCATGAAAAAGACGATTTCGATCGCGATCTGTGTCGCAGCGCTCTGCGCGTGCTCATCACAGTCCCAAGAAAGTGGACCAACAGCGACAGATTATCTGCTCGTGAAACTGACTGAAACTGGATCACCAGAGTCCTGCCGTATCGAGCAACTCAGCACAATCACAGACGATCTTGAACTCTATATGGTGGAGTTTGATCGCTACATTAACGGCCAAAAGCAAATGTTCAGCCAGATGCAGTTCACCGGACATGACGGGATCGACTTCGTTCGCGATAGATCCACTTTGCTGACCTTCGAAGGCGCGCCGTGCAACACGTATGCTGTGGAATGGCGCAACCTTGAATGCATAAATCAAAGCCGCGATAAATTTGACTGCCCAGAGATCCGATTTGAGGGCGCCGAGATCTTCAAGTCGATTTCCGTCGCCGACTAAGCAGCTTAGAGCGCCCGAGCTGAGATGTGAGTCTCAATGGCTCGGGCGCTCGGCAAGCTTACCAATTGTTCTTTTTAAAATCCCCTTCAATCGAGAACAGTCCGCCATCGGCTTGCAGAACAATATTCGAGACCGTGGATTGATCTGTCGATGTCATTGTCAGCGTGAATGTATTCTCAAAATCGTCGCGGAACGGGTCTTGGGCTGATGCGATCAGAGCCACTTGATTGGCGTCGATCTCATTCAGCGATGCTCCGAAAGTCTCTACGGGACAGTAAGATCGAGCTTCAGGTCTGTCCGACTGGCAGAAATGCTCCGTTAGCGAAACCTGCCCGCGCCAACGGCCTTCATCTTCTCTGATTTCTATCGCCGCGATCCGCTGTCCCGTCTCAGGATCACTGACAGACCAACTGCCGCCCCAAAGTGCTAGTAAAGCTGGGTCGATGGACGCGGCCTCGTTCTCCACGACCGGCTCCTCTGGTGACGCAGACGGGCTCTCCCCGCAGCTGGACAGTCCTAAAGCGAAACATCCGATCGCCATCAGTCTCATCATAACCTTATCTCCATTTCGCTGTTAGTTGTGGCACCGACCAATTCGGTTGCAACCAGGTCTGGTGCGTCCCCCACCGCCTGCAGCAACGGTATGCCATGAGCCATAACAGCTCGGCATACCACAAATGGAGTATGCGAGACTTTCAAGAAGGTCCCACTCCGCTTCCCAAAGGAGTCAAATATGGCGCATTCCAGAAAGATCTTCGCAGCTTTGATTTTGATAGGTGCTGCGCAGCTTCTACTTAGCAGTTAAAGCTGACACTCGCCCCAGATGGCGTCACCCAGGGTGCTGTCGGGTGCGAGTGCCAGTCTGTGTCGACCGGGTTCGAGCCGCCATGTATCCGTTGCGACGTCCCAATATTTCAAGTCCTCATAGGGCACTATGAGGCTGACCGTCTTGCGCTCTCCGGGCTGCAGGCTGACCCGTTCAAAGCCCTTCAAGAGCGGCGCAGGGCGTTCGACAATTGTATTCGGGAAATCGACATAGAGTTGGACCACGTCATCACCCGCACGGTCTCCCGTGTTCGCAATCGACGCTTCGATTTCGAGGCCGTGATCGAGCTTTTGCACAGACAGCGCGCGGTACGAAAACGAGGTATAGGACAGGCCCTTGCCAAACGGGAACTGCGCTTGGGTCTGTGTTGCCTTCATTAGCGTATAGCCATGCAAGGGCCCATACTCGATATCGTCTGCATTTTTATCAAAGAAGGGGTAATCGCTCTCGTCTGGCGCGACTGTGAAAGGCAGTTTGCCAGAGGGTGACACGTCGCCATAGAGCAGCCGAGCCAAAGCCGTGCCGCCTTCCATCCCAGCATAGAATGTCTGCAATATGCCAGCAACTTGCGGCGCCCAATCGCAGATGATTGCCGACCCCGAAACAATTACTACAATTGTGTTCGGATTGGCCGCAGCAACCGCTTTTATCAGAGCCACCTGATCATCCGGAAGGCGCAGCTTTTCGCGGTCCCCGCCGCGATCTTGACCGCCGCCAAGGGCGCCCGCGTCCTCGCTCGCGGCATCAGTTGAACGCGCCTCTTCTAATTGCTCCCCAACCCCATCGGGAAGTGCCGGGCCGCCGCCTAAGTCACCAGGGATAAACTCACCCTCATCATCAGCCGTGGTTCCAGCAACAATGATCGCGACGTCCAGCGTCTTCGCGACCTCTGCTGCGGCTTGAGGGTCTGCTTCGCTCCCCGCCAAACTCAGCTCTGCTGCGAGATGATTGGAAAGGCCTTGAAGGGCTGTCGTGACATGCGGCGGACGCACCCGAGATGATCCGAAATCGCCAATATTTTCTTGTTCCGCGAGGCGGCCGAACACACCAATCTGCGCGCTCCTCTCGAGCGGCAGGATGTTTTCATTCCGCAACAGGACAGCCGATTTCTCGGCGGTCTCGCGCGCGAGGTCGATATGGGTCGGCGCGGCGACCAGCTCGTCGGTATAGTCGTCAATCGGATCTTCAGCGCAGGCGAACGCATAAAGCACGGTCAGAATACGGCGGCAGGCTGTATCCACGACACTTGGCTCAATCTGCCCATTCTCGACCGCGTCGATGAGTTTCTGGCCGAAATGGATCGGCTCTGGATTTTCGATATCCAACCCAGCGGACGCGCCATACGGTTGGTACACGCCCATAATCCAATCGGAATGAACGAAGCCTTCAAAGCCCCATTCATGGCGCAAAATATCTGTCAGCAAGCGCCGGTGCTGGCCGCAATATTCACCATTCAATTTATTATAAGCGCTCATGACACTGGCACAGCCCGCATCAAGTATTCTCTTAAAGTGCGGTAGATAAATCTCACGGAGACTGCGCTCATCAACGCGCACATCCACCTTAAAACGAGCGTTTTCGATCGAGTTCACTACGAAATGCTTCACCGTCGCGATGACATTATGAGCCTGAATACCCTTCGAGAGCGCGGCCCCCATTTCGCCGACATGGAACGGGTCCTCACCATAGGTCTCCTGCGCGCGCCCCCAGCCTGGATGACGCAGAAGATTGACGCAAACGGCGCCGGACAGATTACAGCCCTGTGCCCGAGCCTCAATGCCCATGACCTCGCCGATGCGCCGCTCAAGATCGCGGTCCCAGCTGGCGCCCCGCGCCATCGTCACCGGAAAGCAGGTTGAGTTGCCACGTGCAACGCCGCGCGGGCCGTCTGTGAAGTACAGCGCGGGCACGCCCAGGCGCTCGCAGCCTCCGCCAGCGCGATAAGGCCGTCCGCCCCAGCGCATTCCATCTTCTTGCATTGCCTCAAAGAAGCCGCGTCCAGACATCATCGCGACTTTTTCTTCTAGCGTAGCTTCGTTCAACACAGCCGATACGGTCTGCTCGATTTCAGCAGTGCTCATACCTTTGCGCGGGGCGTATTGGGTCATCGTCAATTGTCCTTAAGCATCTGAGCTCACTCCGCCGCATCCAATGCATCAGCGGAGGTCGCATGATCTTGATCTCGAAACACAACTCGAAATCCGATATGAGAAGTTGAGAAATCTCGTTCTTGAGGTTGCCGGGCCGCAGGCCGATAGCGGCGGCAGAAATTATCAGCGCATAGGTAGGATCCGCCTTTGATCAAACCTGAGTTCGGGTCTGCGGTGTTGAACTGTCCATGCGTCCATTCCCAGACATTGCCGGTCATATCATACAGGCCGTAAGCATTTGGATTGTAACAGCCGACGGGAGCCGTTCCGGCATGGCCATCGGCGGCTGTGTTCTCAAGTGGGAACATCCCCTGCCACGTATTGGCCTTTACCGGACCTTGCTCGGGGGGCTCATCGCCCCACTCAAATCGCGCACCATCGAGCCCGGCACGCGCAGCAAATTCCCATTCCGCTTCGGTCGGAAGATCACCGCCCGCCCAGGCTGCATAGGCAAGCGCGTCGGCATAAGAGACATGAACGACAGGATGGTCCTGTCTTTCTGTGATCGTGCTTCCTGGTCCTTCAGGTGTCTGCCAGTTTGCACCCGGTACAAACTGCCACCACTGGCGGCTCCCGGAAACAAGCGGCGACACGAAAACAGCGGAGCCTGCGACCAATTCATTAGGCAAAATATCTGGGTGAACGGCCGGGTCAGGCGTCTGCTCAGCGGTGGTTAAATACCCCGTCTCAGTTACAAACTCTGCGAATTCACGATTGGTAATTTCCGTTGATGAGATCCCGAACGCGTCCACCGACGCTGACCGAATGGGCCTCTCTTCAGGATACATATCGACTGAGCCCATCAGAAATGTCCCGCCCTCCAGCAGGATCTGCGCGCGGTCGGGTGTGCAGGTTACGGCACTCACGATTTCAGCCGGGGCCGCGACCTCAGAACATCCGCTTAAGGCAACGCACATGGCGCCTGTCGCCAGACTTATGGAGCGCCAATTATTCAGGGACATTGACGATCTCAACTGAGGTTTCTGCATACCCGTAGCGAATAGCCTTTACTTCAAGCACTGTCCCGTTTGAGACGCGTAAGGGACCATTGTATAGTTGCCAGGCGTTTTCGCCTTCCGCGAACCGATAGCCTATAGACGCGCCTTCTGTCGCTGAGGTGAGCGTGATCTCGTAAGCACCATCTTGAGGCTGCACATTCGCTCGCACCGCTAGCGTCATGGGCTGCTCGCCGCCCGGCCACATCTTATAAATCATCTCAAGTTCCGGATCGACGCTCATATCTCCGTACGTCTCGAGCCAATTGTCTAACGCGGACCGCAACCGCTCGAGGTCGTCCGCGTAGGCCGCATCCTCGGCGAGGTTTCGAACCTCGTGCGGATCCGCAAGCGTGTCATAGAGCTGTTCTTCCGGCAGTGGTTCAAACAATCGTGCAGCTTCAGGCGGCAGCGACCCATCCTCGAGCCCCGCCCACAAGGCCTTCATACTCGGCTGTGAGTCCCGGAATGCGAGCGGCTCGAAGTAAGGATCGCCCGCTTGGAAATTCCGAATATATTTGAACCGCTCATCCCGAACGGCGCGCCGCCGGCTCATCTCACTATCCATGCGGTCTTGCGCAGCGAAGATATAATCGCGCGGAGGCGCACGGTCGGCGCCTGAAAAGTCTGCGCCATGCAAGCCGTCAGGGGCCTCCACCCCGGCCCAAGACAATATGGTCGGCGCAAGATCGATGAAACTGATCATCTCATCATTGACCGCGCCTGCGCCCCAGCCGTCTGGATAACGGATAACCATCGGAACGTGCAGGCCGCTATCATAGAGCGAACGTTTCATACGCGGCAATCCGTCCCCATGATCGGTCGAAACGATCAGAATGGTTTTATCCAGCAGGCCCTCTGCCTCTAGTCGATTGTAGAGCTCGCCAAGCTGAGCATCCGTGAAAGCGATATTATCATAATGGCGCGCCAGATCGCTTCGGACCGCATCCGTGTCTGGCAGATAAGGCGGCACTTCAACATCTTCTGGCGTGACCGTGACTTGGCGTGTCGCAAAAACGGTTTGGTTGCGATTGATAATGAAGGCCTCAACCGGATTGGTCGGCGTCATGTCCTTCGGCCAGATCGTGCTTTCATGTGTGTTGAAGAAGGTACGCATATGAAAAAAGGGTTGGTTATCGCTTCGAGCGCTCCAATCTGCGCCCTCTTCCGACGCATCCCAGATCGTGAACGGCTCACCAAACTGGTAGTCCGTCTTGGAGTCATTGGACGTGTGATAGCCAGCCGCCCTGAGTGTCTCTGGGAAGGCTTTAACGTCTACGGCCGGCACGGCGAGATAAGGTTGAGGCCCACCCGTTACCAATCCTGCGGCATTCGTCGTGCGCATATGCTGCGCGCCGATCGTGTGCTGATAGCGACCTGTGATTAGGGCCGCCCGGCTCGGCGCACAAACACCGGAAGTGGTGAAGACATTTGTGTATCGCACGCCCTCAGCAGCGATCTTGTCGAAGTTTGGTGTGACGGCCAGTTCGTCTCCGAACGCGCCTACGCGAGGGCTCATATCCTCAAACAGCACCAAGACAATGTTCGGGGGCATGGTCGACGCGGCCGGGGTCCAAGTTTCTACCCCGGCTGTCTCAGTGTCAGATACGGTTGCACAGGCCACCACGCCTGCTGCCAAGGCGAACATTGGTGCATACTTGAAAACTAGAGACACTATTCGGCTCCCTCATCCGCACCATCCACCACAGGAATGATGTGTTCGTATTTGTCTGCCGCATCTGGACTAAGCTGCCAATGATTGGGAAATTGAACGTGGGTTGAGAGCTTCCCAAAGCCAGATAAACACATGCCGAACAAACCCTCCATTTCTTTCTCCCTATATTTTATTATCCGATCGTACTATAAATTTTAAGTGTTTGACGTCAATCATGATCTGCGCACTCAGACCATGTGGTCGCCTATGGTATGAAACTGGCTTTTGAATTAGGACTGGACGTGAAATGGAGATTGAGGGCAGCAGCATGACAAAAGCTCAAGAACAGATCCGACCGCGCGAACAGCAAAAGCAAGCGACGCGTGCGAAGATTCTTCAAGCTGCCCTGGACCTGTTCGCCGAGCGCGGCTTTGACGGCGCGAGCATACGTGACATCGCTAAGCGGGCGGGTGTGTTCCATGGCCTGATCAAATATCACTTCGAGAGCAAGGAAGAGCTTTGGAAATCGGCCGTTGATTACCTGTTTGAACGCCAATCAAGAGAGATGGCAGACCCGGACGGATTCGACGATTTACCAGCCCGAGAGCAAGCTCATGACTGGATAAAGCGCTATGTTCACTACTGCGCACGCCACCCAGAGCATGCTCGCATCATGGTCCAAGAATCCCTGCGCGATACAGAGCGTCTGCGCTGGGCCGTCAAAACGCATATCGAACCGCTCCATAAGACAGCTCGCAGAATCACTCAGAGATGGATCGAGGCGGGCGTCTACCCGGCCATTCCGCTACATGCGATTATCTATATGGTATCCGCAGCAGCCCAATCACCTTTCATGCTGGCGCCGGAATTAAAGCATGGTGCGGGCATTAATATGAGCAACCCCGCGCAGATTGATGCTTATGCCGACGCGTTGGTAACCATGCTGTTTGAGCATAGCGTTCAACCCGAAAACTAGACTCACAGAACTCCATTCGTGGCATTCTAGCAACACGGTCTTTATCCGACCGGACAATGGTCTTGACTTTTCTCGAAAGTGATCGAGTATCCGATCGGATAACAAAAAACATGGTTCGGGAGGACTCTCATGACACAGCACCTTTTCAAAGGAGTCGCGGCTTCAGCTCTACTCGTCTCTGGAGCGGCAAGCTTCGCCGCAGCTCAGGATTCGGCGGCAGATGATAACGCTAACGTCGATCGCCGATTGGGCACGATTACCGTCACGGCCACCAAGCGCGAACAAAGCTTGCAGGATGTTCCCGTTGCTGTCACCGCGCTATCTGGAGACCTCCTCGAACGCACGGGCGTCGGCTCCGTGCAAGCGCTCACTGACGCCGCGCCGAGCGTCACGTTTACCCAATCCTCGAATGATCAGAACAACTCCGTGAACATTCGCGGCGTTGGTACATCGGTGTTTTCGCAAGGCGTCGAACCAAGTGTCTCAATCGTGGTCGATGATGTTGTCCTCGCCCGCCAGGCCATCGGCTTCCAAGACCTTGTTGATGTTGAACGCGTAGAAGTTCTGCGGGGCCCACAATCGACCTTGTTCGGAAAGAACGCCTCAGCGGGGGTGATCTCGGTCACGACAGCCGCGCCTTCTGATGAATTTGAGGGCAAGCTGAGATTGTCAGGCGCGGAAGGCGATGAATACTCGCTTGGCGCTTCTGTCTCCGGCCCATTGAGTGACACTGTCGGCGCGCGCCTCACCGGCTATTACAAAGAGTTTGATGGCCAGATCGACAATTTTGATGGTCGAAATCTGAACGGCTATGAGAATTGGGGCCTGCGCGGCAAGCTACTAATAGAGCCAAATGACGCGCTCGATGTGACGGTCATCGCTGACTATCGAGAGAGCAAGCAAGACTGCTGTATCTACACAGTGCGCGACACATCAGGCGCAGTTGGCGCAGCAGCAGGGCTTGATGCACTCCTCGCACCGATCGTCGCCAGCGACGAGAATCCCAGCGCCCGCGTCGGGGCACCCGTATTCAATGACTCTGATCAGTCAGGCATCTCCGCCAAAGCGGACTATGAGTTCGAAAACGGTTTTACCTTCACGTCCATTTCAGCGTTTCGCGATTATGGATTTGAAAACAATCTCGATGTCGACAATCTCGATCTCGAAGAGCCAATCGCGGGCTTCATCACGTTCGACCTGAACAGCGGCACGACAGACATTCAGCAGGTCAGCCAAGAGTTTCGCCTCACATCACCAGAAGGCGAACGGTTTGACTTTGTCCTCGGCGCCTATGGCTTTTTCCTGGATCTCGATCGAACCTTCCAGCGGCGTTTCGAAATTCTCATTCCCGTTGGAGACGGCATTCGGCTCAATCAAAGTGGACGCTTTGGGGCAACAGTTGAAACCACCAATCTCGCACTGTTCGGGAGCGGCAATTATTACGTCACCGAAAACACAACCTTGTTTGGCGGCTTACGGGTCATCAATGAGGAGCTCGACTATACGATCAACCGCGACCCGGCCAATGTCCTGATCCCCGGTGATGTGCCCTTTGGCGGCAATCCCGGCACATTCGCGGACATTGACGACTCGACGGAAGACACAGCCGTGACTGGTGAGATCGGGATCCGCCGCGACTTCACTGACGATGTTCAAGGCTATATCCGCTACGCGCGCGGCTATAAAGGCCGCGCGATTGATGCAGGCTTCGGCGCCGCTAGCGACGTCGAGCCGATCGAAGCCGAAACCTCCGACGCATTTGAAGCCGGCCTGAAATCAACCCTGATGAATGGCAATCTTATCCTCAACATTGCGGCCTTCCATACTGAGTTCCAGGACTTCCAGGAACAGGCAACGGTACTCCTAGAAGATGACGCAGACATTCTGAACGCGGAAGTGCGCCTGACCAATGTCGGAACCGTCACCACGACGGGGCTAGAGATTGAGGCGATCGCGACACCAACTGATGCGCTGACATTGCAAGGCGGCATTTCCTATACTGATGCGCAGATCGACGAGTTTTCAAACGCGGGATGCTTCTTTGGACAGACCGCCGCGCAGGGCTGCGTGCCGGTTACGTTGAGTGATAGCGGCACCCCGGGCGACCCGTCTGACGATATCATCCAGAACCTCCAGGACCTCGCGGGTGGCGACTTGCCGAACGCCCCGGATTGGAGGCTCACCGGATCCATACGCCAGGACATTCCGCTTCAGACCTCGTTCGACGCGTTTGTGCAAATGTCGGGACGCTGGCAGAGCGAAGTAAATTTCAGCCTGAATGGCGATCCGCGCGCGGAGCAAGACTCCTACGGCATCGTCAATTTGGCAGTTGGAGTTGAAGACGATGAGGGCCGCTATACAGTCGCAATTTTCGTCAACAACGTATTCGACGAGTTCTACGCGACGAACGTATTCGGGGACCCGCTCTATGGCGGCGTGGTCAGTCACTACGTGCCGCGCGATTTCGAACGCTACTTTGGTGCTCGCCTTGGCGTGAACTTCTAGGAATAGTTTCGATACGGCGAGGGTATGCCGCTTCGCGCTCCCTCTAGCCGCAAAATCTCGAACGAGTCTTTGGAGCGAGAATAAGAGATGATGTGCAAGCTTACTCGATGGTCGAAAGGATTTTTCCTCCCTAGCATCGCGCCGTCGAGCTTAAGGTGCACACTTTGAGCGGCCACACGGACGCTGCCCAAAGACCAGCAGGGGCGCCCCCTCCCTATCGGGTGCCCCTGCCGGTTCGCTTCGGGTTCGGGATTGGCGATTTCGGCTTCTTGCTGGTCTGGCAAGGCACAGCGCTGTTCCTGATGTATTTCTACACAGACGTGTTGGGCATCGCACCTGCGATCGCCGGAGCGATATACCTCGCCGCTATGGTTTGGGATGCAATCACGGACCCGATCATCGCAACACTGGCAGATAGAACGCGCAGCCGGTGGGGTAAGTATCGCCCATGGCTGTTCTATGGCGCTCTGCCTTTTGCGGTCGGTTACCCCCTCGCCTACTCAACGGCACCAGCCATCTGGCCGTTTGGCGTGATCGCCTGGGCGCTCGTCACACATATCTTTCTGCGCACAACCTATACCGTGGTCTCGATGCCGTTTAACTCGCTGCAAGCTCGGCTCACGCCCGATGCCCAGGAGCGCGCTGTCCTCGCCGGATTTCGTATGGTCGGTGCCGCGAGTGGCGGCTTGGTCATTGTCTTCCTGACTCCGATCATCGTTAGCATTTACGGTGAGGGACGAGAAGCAGACGCCTATTTCATGGCCGCCCTCGTGGCCGGAACGATCACTTTCCTCGCGATCATGTTTTGCTTTGCCACCATGCGTGAACCCGATACGGGCGGCGATCCGACACAAACTTCGATACTTGAGGATCTCAAGTCGATTGGCCCGACCTTCCTGAATAACCCGCCGTTGATCCGCGTATTTCTGATCATCATCATCGCATCGATCTGCATCGGCATGTTTGGCAAGAACATGCTGTATTATTTCAAATATGATTTGGAACGACCGGATCTGACTGTGTACGCGCTTGTCTTGCCGGCCATCATGCTGATTCTCGCCGTACCCTTTTGGGTTTGGTTTGCAGGTCGAACCTCGAAGCGCGCCAGCATGACGTGGGGCACCATCATTGCGCTGACCGGCTATCTCGCATTCTTCCTGAACCCGACTGAGAATTTCGCGATCATCATCTCCGCGATTGGCCTAACCGGACTAGGTGCCGCAGCCATTGCGGTCATGTTCTGGGCGATGCTTCCAGACACAGTCGAATTCGGCGAGGCCCAAACCGGCATGCGCGCGGAAGCCAAGACGTTCGGCTTTGCCTCCTTTGCGCAAAAGGCAGCGGTTGGCATCAACGCAGCCTTACTTGGCATCTTGTTGTCGGTTGTCGGGTTTGAGGCCAATGTGGATCAAAGCGGTAATACTCTGCTCGGCATGAAAGCCATTATGGCTCTCATTCCTGCGCTTGGAGCGGTTGCCATATTGCTGATCCTGCGTGGATACACATTGGATAAGACCGCACACCAAGCCTTGGTTGATCGCATTCGCGAGACCGCGCGCTAAATTTCGTTCTCTTGGGGAGACCAAACATGAAAGTTCCGTCGCAAGCTCTGATATCGCTCTTGGCATTTGGTCTTGCTGGCTGCGCCTCCGCGACGCCGGCTCCCGATACCAATAGGCAAGCAGCGCAGGCTCAACCCAATATCATCGTCATCATGGCGGATGACCTTGGCTGGGGTGATATCAGCCTCAATGGCGCCGACCTGATCGAAACGCCAAACATTGATCGTATCGGCCTTGAGGGTGTGCAGCTCACAAGTTTTTACGCTGGCGCAAATGTCTGCACGCCCTCCCGCGCAGCCTTGTTGACCGGGCGCTACCCGATCCGCTCCGGCATGCAGCATGTCGTGCACCCGCACTCTCAATTTGGCCTACCGCAGAGCGAGACAACGATCGCGGAAATGCTCCAAGAGGTTGGCTACACGACAGGCATGATCGGAAAGTGGCACCTTGGTCATTCTGACGAGCATTGGCCGACCGCGCATGGGTTTGAGACCTTTTTCGGCGTCGCCTATTCGAACGATATGCAACCCTTTGATCTCTATAATGGCAAAACCGTTATCGAGACCCCGATCGACCAAACCGCTTTGACTGAAAAATACGCTGCAGAGGCGGTCAGCTTTATCGAAGCGAACAAAGATCAGCCGTTCTTTCTCTATTATGCTGAGACTTTCCCTCACATCCCGCTCTTTGTGCCAGACCACGCGGCGGGCACATCCGAAGCGGGTCATTATGGCGATGTCGTCGAACACATGGATTGGGGCATTGGTCAAATTCTCGCCGCGCTCGATACGGCTGGCATAGCTGACAACACGCTGATCATCGTCACGTCAGATAACGGACCCTGGTTCGAGGGGGACTCTGGTCCCTATCGAGATCGAAAAGGTGAGACGTATGAAGGCGGCTACAGGGTGCCGTTCCTTGCCCGCTGGCCTGCGATGATTGATGCCGGTGAGATCAGTGACGCGATGACCATGAGCATCGATCTTCTACCAACTTTCGCGGCGCTCACCGGAGCCGAACTCCCATCAGATCGCGTGATCGATGGCGAGAACATCCTAAGCGTGCTGCAAGGCGGCAATGACACACCGCATGACCAGCTCTTCTTCTTCAATGGAAATGATGTCGCCGCGGTTCGCGATGCGCGTTTCAAACTGGTCCTGAACGCGTATTACAAATCATTCTACGTCCCGTTCGAACAGTTTGGTGGCATGCTCCTGTTTGATCTAGAAAAAGATCCGCAAGAGCGTTTTTCCTTCGTCCGCGAGAACCCGGAAACCGTCGAGCGCCTCAAGGCGACGGTCGATCAGATGCGAGCAGATACGGCCGACCTGGTGATCGAACCCGCGAACCCACTCGCCCCGAGACCCCCTGGCACACCGGTGGGACCTCAGCTCACCACGCCTTAAGGACGGCGGCTAAAGCTTTACGTCTCGACCTTGCCCAGCCTTAGGTCGGCCGCTCATCTAGAGCGCCGATATCTAGGATCGGTGCCGCTTCCATTTCCTCAGCATCCAGCAAAGCAGCCACCCGCTCCAGAGAAGAGACCAGCATAGCTTGATGCCAGTCTGGCAATCCCTCAAACCGAAGCTGAAATGTATCCTGCAGCAAGTCTGGGGCAGATGTAATCGCGTTCTGGCCATCTGGCAGCAAACGCACCCAAACACGGCGACGATCTTCTTCGCAGCGGCGGCGCGTCACCAGGTTTCGCGCCACGAGCTTATCAACGAGACTGGTAATCGTCGCGTGCTTCAGCTGCGTTTGCTTAGAGACCTCACCGACCGAAATTTCGCCGCGCTCCGCCAAAATCTGCATCACGAGCAGCTGCGATGGTGTCAGCCCGACCATGGCCGCAAGCTTTCGGGAGGCTTGTTCCGTTTTACGCTGGATCTGGCGCAGCGCGATCAGGGCGTCTTCGGATCGAGTACTCAATTGTCTGCTCCTTCAGGCGGCAGCACATCCCCGAGTGCTTTTTTCAATGGACCAAGATGGTCCTCAAACGGGCGCCATTGATCCTGGCCCGCGCGACTGATCGGTTGACGTACCTGCTCTGAGCTCGCGGTGCGAACGGCCCGGTCCGTTTTGTGAAACTCGACACAAGCGGGCTCGAACGGCAAGTCACAATAATCGAGCATGCGTCGCACCTGCCCCTCCAAATCGCTGAGCACATCTTCATGCTGCACCCTCAAAACGCGGCCCTCGGGAAGAACAGAATCCCAATGCGCCATTAAGTCTACATAGCCGCGATAATACTGCCCAATCTCGTCCAAGCCATACGTAAACTCCTGGCCTTCCGCGAAGAGCTGTTTGAAGCCGGACCAGCAACAATCCATGGGATGACGCCGGGCATCGATGATCTTCGCGTTCGGCAAGATCAAATGGATCAATCCCAGGTGCCTGAAATTATTCGGCATCTTATCCGTAAAGAAGGGCGCCGATTGGCGATGGACTTGCGTATTATCGATATAGTCTTGTCCCAGCGCCGTCAGTTCATCAGCGGTGAGCTCTCCCAAAATACGCGGATAGCGGTCACGATCTGTGATTAAGTGTCGCCCTCGCAAGCGATGCGCCAGCGACAGGATATTGGGCAGCTCTAGCGTTCCATCAACCTGCGAATGCGACGCCAATATTTGCTCTATCAAAGTCGATCCCGCACGCGGCAGGCCGACAATAAAAATCGGGTCCGGAGCCGTGCAGCCTTTGCCTGACTGAGCCTCAATCAGGGCGGGCGTACAGACTTTCTTTTGAGCCTCAAACTCATCTTGCATCTGCTCGGTTGTGTAACGTGTTTGCTTACGCTTCAGCTGGTTACCGCGTTCATATTGCTCGAACGCCGCATCAGGTTCACCGCGATCTTCTAGGGCTTTGCCGAGCGCAAACGCGATATGCACGCGCGCCATGAAGGTAAGGTCTGGCGCACCTTGTGCGGCCAGCATCGCGCCGACTTCTGCGTCGGAGAACCGGTACGTCTTAAGGTTCGCCAGCGCGTACCAAGCATCCCCATTTTTCGGATCGGCCTGCAAAGCCGCTTGATAAGACGCAACCGCTTCATCCGATCGCCCAAACGTCTTCAAAGCATGCCCGCGTGACGTCAGCGTCGCCGGATCATCTGGAAGATGCTTGAGCACCTGATCAAAGGCTGCAAGCGCGGCGTCATAGTCTCCCGCCTGCATGCTCTCAATCGCAAAAAGAGATTGGAAAACAGGGCTCTCTGGATCCCGCTGCAAGAGCGCTTCACTTTGATCGAGGGCGGCGGTGAATTTCTGGCGCTTGCGGAGCACTTGAATGAAATCGATGCGTAATTGAACATTGTCTGGGTCAAGCTCGATGGCGGTTTCCAGAAGAAATTCGGCATCTTCAAGCACACCAAGACGAATGCCGATATCCGCCAGCAACCGCATCCCTTCAATATGCTGAGGCTGCTTTCGGAGAAAAGCGCGGGCGATCTCTTCTGCGCGCAGTATTCGCCCTTCGTGCAAATGATTAGTAACTGCGACGAGCTCACGTGGCAGGGCTTTGATCCGGTCGAGCTGTGCCTGCGCTTGCACCGCCTCGGTCTGCCGACCAGCGGCGCGCAGAAGATCGACCTGCGCCTTCCAACTCGCCAGCAAGGCCGGGTTATATCGCGTCGCCATCTGAAAGGCCGCGAGCGCCGCCGATATATCGCCGCTAGATTTCAGAAGGTGTCCCTCCTCCTGAAAAGCCCGGCCATATTCGGGAACGGCTTGCTTCAGGCGCGTCAAAAACGTCTCGGCGTCCGGCCGGTTGTTTTGATATCGCGCCGCCACCGCAGCAACGTAAAGAGCATCACGATGATCGGGATCGGTATCTAGAACGCTTTGCGCAAACGCCCCCGCCGCCTCGAACTGCCCAGCCTGCATAGCAGATTGAGCCTGTTTGATTTGATCGATAAAAGCAGGCGAAGCGACCGTGTCCATTCAGTATATCCACAAAAAAAGCAGCGTCCCGAAAAACCGGACGCTGCCTTTCATTTACGAGCGTTCAGCGCTTTTTAGAAGTCGTAACCGACACGTACGCCGATGGTTCGGGGACGCATGGGTGTGACACGCTCTCGGTCAAATACAAAGTTGTTGCTGAGTTCAGCATATTCATTGGTCAAATTGGTGGCATAGATCTCCGCCGACCATTGATCCGCTGTTACCCCGAGTGTGCCGCCAAGCGTCACATAGCCATCAACATCAGCTTTGTTGATCTCGATGATGTCGCTGACGGAATCGTCGGAGAAGACGACCTGCGGCATGATATGAGCCGTTAGCGTCTGACCATCGATCTGGCGCTCCAAGTCCCACTCATAGCGTGCCCGCAAGTTCCCCTGCCAAGCCGGGGCGAATGCGAGATCCGAGCCCAAGACAACATCATTGGTTGGGACCAGCACGTCTGTCACTTCAGTGTCGAGGAGCGAGAACGCACCCGCAATGGTTAGACCGTCAACTGAATAAGGCGCCCAGGTGAAATCGCCTTCAAGTCCTTGAATTTCGGCGTTGGCTGCATTGTCTGAGAAGAACAAGTTGACGATGGATGGATCGAAAATAGTCGTTTGCAGACCTTCGATTTCAACGAAGAAAGCAGAGCCATTGAACCGAAGAGAGTTGTCAAACAGTTCGGTCTTCCACCCCAATTCATAGTTTTGCACTTCGTCCGTATCGACGGCGAATGGGACCGTATAATTGCCTGCTGGATTGGACCTCCCGCCGGGCCGGTTGAGCAAGCCTGGACGGAAACCCTCAGAATAAGTCGCGTAGAACAGAAGATCACTGTTCGGTGTCCAAGTTCCAGTGAGCTTATAGATCACACCATCCGTCGCCGCTTTGTCTGGCGCACCTACGGTATTGTTCGGCGCGAACTGCGCGGAGATGTTTGTCCCGAAGGCTTGCGCATCGGTTGCAGCGCCAAGGTTAGAGAAGGATGAGTTTGCAGAGCCTTCAAGATCCACCTCAATGTCATACCAGCGCGCGCCAACGGTGACGGCGAATTGCTCGCTAAAGTCGAACGTCGCCTCACCAAAGACGCCAAGCTGCTCATCGGTCCGCAAGATATCGTTCCGGAAGATCACGCCTTCAGGGAATGGCCCCCCATCGCTGAAATAGCCGGGCGCAGCATTACCAATTGCGCCGGTCACAGCCGTGTTCGTCAGCGGGAAGTTCGGCCCGAAGCCAACAACACCGTTAAAGCCCAGCACGAACTCGGAGCCCGGATAGGTAAAATCATTCAACTCTGCCAATTCCAGATCGGAATAGAAAGCGCCGAACGTCGCCCGCAGCCGGTGTTCGCGCGGTGTGTTGAACCGTAGCTCGTGAGTTTGAACTTTGGTTTCAGTCGACGATTTCACAAACAGGTTTGGCGCTTGGCATGTCCCGACCGGGCCTGCATCGCCTGGATAACTCACCGAGCCATCACAGATGTAATACGGGAGATACTGCCCAACGAAGAGATAGTCGGAATAATCGACAGTTTGATCCGTCGTTCGCTCAGTATATGCGCCGGTGTATAGCGCTTCCAGCATGCCGAGGCGCCCTTCAAGCGTCCAACTCGTATTGTGGAAGCTGTCTTCGATATCATCGTCGGCGAAGCGTTCGATGTCATAATCATCGAGTTCTGGATCAGCAAAGAAGACGCCTTCGCTATCAAGCTGCTGCTGCGCATGCGAGACCAAAAGGCTCCAATCAGAGTTGAACTCATAGACGCCAGACAGTCGGAACCCCGCATAGCTCGTATCGTTGAAATCATTCTCTACCAGGCTGGAATTGTTCGCCGCAATAAAGTTCACCGCGGACAGATCCGCACCCGCTTGGAAGCCTTCGCGGCCAGGAGAAACGGCGACGCCATTATCGCGAACAGTTCCCGCGGCGCGGAAACGAGCCGACTCTGCAGCTGTGCGGATGCCGCCAACATTGTCGATATAGCCGCCTTGATTGTCGGTATAGACGACACCGCGCAGAGCGAGCTTATCTGACACAGGGATGTTGAGCATGGCTTCGACGCTATTGCTCATTTCGCCGCCATCTGTGAACGCGGTGGACGCTTTCAAGGAGGCGTCAAAGCTGCTCAGATCAGGCTTATTCGTAATCAGACGCACGGTTCCTGCTTGCGAGCTTGCCCCAAACAGTGTCCCTTGCGGGCCAGACAGGACCTCGACGCGCTGCAGGTCAGCGGCATAAACGTCCAGGTTCCGGCCAGGCTGCCCGAGTGGTTGCTCATCAAGATAGAACGCAACGTTTGGCGCCAGGCCCGCAACGCCAGCTGTGGTTAAATTCGGCGTCGTAGAAGCGAGTCCGCGGATGTAAATCGTGTTCTGTCCTGGGCCAGATCCACCTGCGGTGACGCCTGGCAGCTGCACAAGATAGTCAGTGAAGTTTTTAACGCCGAGCGATTCAAGCTCTTGCTCGCCAATTGCATTGACGGCGACCGGAATACTTTGAGCACTCTCGGTCCGTTTCGTCGCTGTGACGGTCACCGGTTTAAGCCGGCGGGCCTCAGACTCATCAGCGTCCTGAGCGACAGCGCTCAGTCCAAATAGACCTGACATGGCGATCAGTGAAACGCCACTCATTAGTCGATACATATATTTTCCCTCGGGGTTTGCTCCGATCGTGCAGGCCCACGCCGAATTACGCAGGGCACACAAGAATCACGATCGCTCGATGGTGGTCGCTACCTACCAAATAGTTCGACGATTGAAAGAAATGACCCGCAGTTGAATGAGAAAAAGTCATACCGACCGCGTATGTGTGTCAAATATATCCCATTTGATCGAACGAAATAGCATACCTCCACAGCGCCAAGTGCGCCCAATACTTTGACGATCGAGACAATTAGTGCATGACACGCAGGACATTCATGACATGGTGATAAATGCCGGACACAGAGCAAATCGCGAATTCCGATTGCGAATATGACACTGACTTTGAGATCGGTCAGGACAATGTCGAAGTGCTCGGCCTCGACGTGCACAATCCGGTTTTCTTCCTGGCCGCGACATTAGTGTTGCTGTTTGGAAGCCTCACTTTGATCTTCCCAGAGGCCTCTGGCGCCTTTCTAAGCTCGGCACGCGCACATACAGTGCAATCCTTCGATTGGCTGTTTGCCGCAACACCGGTCATTGTTTTTGTGTTCTGTCTCGCGCTGGCATTTTCGCCACTAGGACGCATTCGGCTCGGCGGACCGACCGCAAAGCCGGATTATAAGATCCACTCCTGGATCGCCATGCAATTCGCCGCTGGCGTCGGGATCGGCTTCATGTTCTGGGGCGCGGCGGAACCGCTGGCCTATCACACAGACTGGTTCGGTATGCCACTTGGCGCAGAGCCAGGCACGGCCGAGGCCAACCGGCTCGCCTTCAGCGCAACGCTGTTTCATTGGGGCCTGGCGCCATGGGCGATCTACGCAGTGGTCGGCCTGTCGCTTGGCTTTTTCGCCCACAATAAAGGGCTTCCCCTTTCGATCCGATCCGCGTTTTATCCGCTGCTCGGCGAGCGCGTATGGGGGTGGCCAGGCCATATTATTGACCTGTTTGCGGTTGTATCGACCATTTTCGGATTGGCTACGACAATTGGCCTGGGCGGCACCCAAGCGGCAAGCGGTCTCGGTTATATGCTCGATTTCGAACCGAGCATTTGGGTGCAGATCGGGCTGATCGCGGTGATGACAGGACTCGCTGTTATCTCTGTTATTCGCGGCATGGATGGCGGGGTCAAACTGCTCAGCAATGTGAATATGGTGATCGCTTTTTCCTTGATGCTGTTTGTGATTATCGCTGGACCAACGGCGCTGATTTTTACCGGAATCGGCGAGAACTTGCTCGCTTACATTACCGACACGCCTGCTCTGACCAACTGGATCGGCCGAGAAGATGTGGCCTGGTTCCATGATTGGACAATCTTCTACTGGGCTTGGTGGATTTCGTGGTCGCCTTTCGTAGGCATGTTCATCGCGCGCATTTCGCGTGGCCGCACGGTGCGAGAGTATTTCGCAGTCGTTCTTCTCGCCCCGTTTGCGATTTGCGTGGTTTGGTTTTCAGCCTTTGGCGAGACGGCTGTCTACCAATATGAGAACGGTATCGGCGATTTGTCAGGCGGGATTGTGAGCTCGGCAACGGTGCTCTTTCAAATGCTTGCCGCAATGCCATGGGGCGGGGTGACATCCGTCATCGCGATTGGGCTGCTGATCGTCTTCATCGTCACCTCAGCGGACTCCGGCGCGCTTGTCGTGGATACGATCACCTCTGGCGGAAAAACCGACGCACCGGTCGCGCAACGTGTGTTCTGGGCTTGTATGCTCGGGCTGACCGCGTCTGCCCTCCTCTATGGCGGCGGCACGTCAGCGCTTGAGTCGCTTCAAGCAGGTACGATCGCGGCGGCCTTGCCATTCACCATCGTTCTGCTGATCTGCTGCGTAAGCCTTTATCTCGGCATGAAAGACGATTTGGCGCCAGTGCAGAGCGATCTGCCCGAAGCCCAGCCGACCCAGGACTAGTCTCTTGGGCGGAAGAACCCGTTAATCGTCAATCGACCCCTTAGAGGATCGCTCGGCAAAGGCGCCGCATTATCGATGACGCCGCTATGTAGGCTCGTACCGGGATAGAGGATAAGGTTGTTAAAGCTCGCATCGCTTTCGAAGATCTTCTCGAAATGTGGAGCGCCATCCTCGATATAGCGCGCTGGCGGCAAACCCGTTTTTTGAACATCACTTTCTAGCGAAGTCTTATAAGATGGATACCGCGCCTCCGTCACACGTTCGAACCCGGTTGAGAGGTGCCGATAAAAGCCCGTGCCGCCATGCTCGGTTTGATTGAGATAGATCATCACTGCGAGTTGGCTCTCATCAAAGCCATCAAAGTGCGGCAGTCGCTGTATCGGCGTCAGACGCTCTTTCGGATGCGTGACGATCGAATACCAGGCCTGCCCCATCCAAGCCTGTTTCGCAGCACCGAACTGAGTTGCCACAAGATCAGAAACCGTCTCGCAAAGCCCGGCAAGCAATACCGGTTCGACGTTCGCACGAATGCCCGGATAATGCGGATTAATGTGCGCATAGCGATGGCTTGAGGCAGCTTCGACAACCAATTCGGGTGCTTTGAAAAAATCGGAAACTTGCACGATTTGCGTCTGCTCGGCCCCGATCTTTGCCAGGGTTGGTATCAGTGGATTTTTCTCAAACGTGCCCAAGGTGAAATTCCAATAAAAACAGAGCTCTTTAACTGTACCATATCAACTTACCGCACTTTAAAAAACCGCTACAGTTTGCAATAGTGATGACGTGCGAAAACTTGAAAATCGCGGTGAGATTCGAATGGCAGCTCAAAACAGTCCAATAAAGAAAATCGTCATCGTTGGCGGTGGCTCCGCTGGCTGGATGACGGCTGCGGCGCTCGCGAACGATCTTGGCGAGAGCTGCGAGATCACCCTGATCGAATCCGAAGCGATTGGCACCGTCGGCGTCGGTGAAGCGACGATCCCGCCGATCCGATATTTCAATCAACGCCTAGGTATTGATGAGGCAACTTTTGTTCGTGAAACCAATGGCTCGTTCAAACTGGGGATTGAGTTCATTGACTGGTCCCGCATCGGTCATGCCTATTTCCATCCATTCGGGCATTACGGCGCCGAGTTCGACCATGTGCCTTTCTATCAGCATTGGATGCACGAGCATCTGAAAGGCAACCAGATCCCGATCGACGATTATTCGATGGCTTGGGTTGCTTCGAAAGCGGGGAAGTTCTCGCATCCGCTTGCCGATCGGCGGAATGTTCAGTCGCGTTTCGATTATGCCTACCATTTTGACGCCACGCTCTATGCTGCCTATTTGCGCAAATATGCAGAAGTCCGTGGGGTTACGCGCGTTGAAGGACGCGTAACGTCTGCGCAGCAAGCCCCCGATAGTGGCTTCATCCAGTCCGTCACCCTGGAAGACGAGCGCGTATTTGAAGCCGACCTCTTTATCGATTGCTCTGGCTTCTTCGGCTTGTTGATCGAGAAAACGCTTGAGACGGGCTATCAGGATTGGTCGCACTGGCTGCCTTGCAATCGCGCGGTCGCAGCGCCTTGCGAAAAATCCTCTGCGATCCTGCCTTACACCAAGTCCACGGCCAAAAGCGCGGGTTGGCAGTGGCGCATCCCGCTGCAGCACCGGACCGGCAACGGCTATGTCTATTGCAGCGAATACCTTGAGGCAGATCAGGCAGAAGATACCCTGCTCTCATCCTTGGACGGCACCCCGACCGCTAATCCAAAGCACCTGCGCTTCGTGACCGGACGCAGAAACAAGTTCTGGAACAAGAATTGTGTCGCGATCGGTCTGTCGGCTGGCTTTATGGAGCCGCTCGAATCCACGAGCCTCCACCTGATTCAGTATGGGATCATGCGACTGCTGGCCTTGTTCCCGAGCAGGACCATGTCACCTCTGCTCGCAGAAGAATATAATGCGCTGACTATTGCTGAGTATGAACGCATCCGCGACTTCCTGATCTTGCACTATACCGCAACCCAACGAGACGACTCCGAGTTCTGGCGCTATTGCGCGAACATGCCCATCCCGGATCGTCTACAATATAAAATCGATCACTTCCGATCACATGGAATGGTCGTCTCTGATGAGCGGGAGCTGTTCCACAATCCTAGCTGGATCGCCGTTTATCTCGGCCAAGATATTGTACCTGAACGTGCGCCGGCCATGGCTGAGCACAGAGGCAATATCCCTGTACAAGATCGGATGCGCGCGATTCGCGAGGCGATGGCGCAGGCCGTTGAGGTCATGCCGACACATGACGCGTTCATTGATCGCTATTGCAAATCTGCCTTGCAGTGAGCCTCAATAAAATCCTGATGCTGCGGCAAATCATTCGTGGCGCGGTCGATCAGTTTTTGAACATCGCCTAGAAAGGTTGTCAGCTGATCAGACGAAATCCGGTTCGCCATGGCGTGGAAGCTTTTTGGGATCAGCCCCTGGCCGACCATGACCTGCACCCAACTGGATTCCCGGAACAGATCTTCGGCGTCTTTGTAGAGCAGACCATTGCTCGAAAAGAGCTGCATCTTCTCAGTCAGACTATCCGGAACAGACATATGTTTGCAGTAGCGCCAAAACTCTGAATCCTCACGGTCTGTTCGGTGATAGTGCAAGATCAGAAAGTCACGGATCAGCTCATATTCATGGCCAACCTGACGGTTATATTCGCGCTCATTTGCAACATCGAACGACTTGTCCGGAAACAGCTCGATCAGTTTCGAAACGTTCGACTGGATCAGGTGAATTGAGGTCGACTCCAACGGCTCGAGGAAGCCGCTGGCGAGGCCCAGCGACACACAATTTTTATGCCAGAATTTCTCGCGTCGGCCTGTCGTAAAGCGCAAACGTTTCGGGTCCCCCATCGGCGCGCCGTCGAGGTTAGCGAGCAATGTCTCGGTGGCCTTGTCTTCGCTCGTAAACTGCTCGCAAAAGACATGCCCATTGCCCGTTCGGTGCTGCAGCGGGATACGCCATTGCCAGCCTGCATCATGCGCGGTGGCTTTGGTGTAAGGTAGCAAAGGCTGCGTGCTCTCGCACCCAACAGCAACGGCGCCGTCGCAGGGTAACCATTTTGACCAATCCTGATAGCCAACGCCAAGCGCCTCACCAATCAGTAGTCCGCGAAAGCCGGAGCAATCGACGAACAAGTCGCCTGCCACGGCCTGACCGTTTTCCAGGGTCACGTGCGTAATGTGGCCGGTCTCAGCGTCCAGGTCGACATCAACGACTTTGCCTTCCACACGGGTGACGCCATTTGCCTCTGCATGCTTGCGCAGATAGCGGGCATAGAGCCCAGCATCGAAGTGAAACGCATAGGCAAGCCCCGTCATCGACGTGTTGCCGACACGGTCTAATCGCCCGAACTTGTGTGCGTAGGCCGCTTTGTGGTGAAGCGAGTAATCCCAGAGGCTCGCCGTCTGGCCTTCGGCCTGACTGCGCAACCAATAGTGATGGAAATGCAGGCTCGCGAGATTGATGCCAGCATCACCAAAGGTGTGCAGATAGCTCTCGCCAATATGGCCCCAATTGTTGAACTCGATGCCGAGCTTGAATGTACCGCGCGTCTCACGCACAAATTCATTCTCGTCGAGGCCGAGCACGCCATTCAAGCGCCGGATCTGCGGAATGGTCGCCTCACCCACGCCGACTGTTCCGATCGCCTCAGATTCGATCAAAGTGATCTTTACCGAGGGCCCGAGCAGCCGCGCCATGGCCGCCGCAGCGATCCATCCGGCAGTCCCGCCGCCGACAATGACCAAGTTTTCAATATGTTGGCTTTGCATCTGCTTGTCTTAGCCCGTTCGTCTTATCTCGCCCAGTCCACACAACCCAAACGAAAGAAGAGGCCTGTCCGAAAACAGGCCTCTCCTGGGAGGATCCTAACTCTCACTCAAGCTAGAATTTCTTGGAGACCGTAAGGTTGTAGGTCGTGCCATAGAGTTCGTGACGGCTTGGGAAAGTGACTGCCGAATTGGTCGTCACATTCTCGGTCGCAAATGGCTCGTCAGTCAGGTTGTAAGCTTCGAGGTTCACAGCAAACCCTTCCAGCGGACCTTCTTCCCACTCATATCCGATTTGCGCATCGACAATTGTCTCTTCCAAAGCTTGCGCGCCGGATAGAGTCCCGTCGAACTGCTGGACCTCAGACAAGAAGCCGTCGCGGTAACGTGCGCTGACTTTGGCTTTCCAGCCATAGTTCTCATAGTACACATCCGCTGACCAAACCGACTCTGAGTAGCCCGGGATGTCGAGTGTATCGCCGTTCTCATCCTCAAGGCCATTGTCGGCATAGGTGTAGCTACCGCCAAAACCAAAGCCATCAAGCGTGCCTGGCATGAAGTCGTCGAGGCTCACGCGAGCTGTCGCTTCAAATCCGGTAATGCTGCCTTCAGCGAAGTTGACCGGTCCGTTAAGGCGCGTGGTCGCAACTTCCGGATTAGCGGCGAGGAAGTCACCAAGGCCGATGCCTTGATACTGCTGCGTCGCGTCAACGGTCGTGTTGAGATCGAGCACCCAGTCTTCCAAATCCTTGTGGAAGAAGGCGAGCGATACGGCACTTGCGCTTCCGAAATACTTCTCGAATGCGATGTCGAACGAAGTCGACCGATACGGCTCGAGGAACGGGTTCCCGCCATTGATGTTGTAGCAAGTTTGCTCCGGTGGGTCCTGGAAATCCGCATTGTCTGGAATACCGTCCGGTGTCGGGCTTCCGTCACCCGCTGGTGGACCGCCTGCCGCATCTGGACACACTGCAGGGTTCCGCTCGAATGTCTGGTTTGCGGCTAACTGATCCAAACGTGGACGCGTTAGCGTTTGTGCTGCCGCGAAGCGGATAAATGTCGAGTCTGCGACTTCGAAGCTCAAATTCAAGCTTGGCAGGAAATTGTCATAGGACGCTTCGACTGTCTGCTCACCAACACCCGTCAGAGTACCGGTTGAGGCTTGCGTGGTGTCGACCCACTGGAAGCCGAGATTACCGCGCACTGGAACACCATTGAACTCGGTGTCGAGATTGGCCATCGCGTAGAATGTGTTGATTTCTTCTTCGACGATCCAAGCGGTCCCGTCCGTTGGTTCCAGGAGATAGGTCCCATCTGTCGCCAAGCTCGCAGGATTGTAAGCGATAATGTCCAGACCGATGCCGCCGGAATCAGTTGATCCAAGAATGGCATTTGTTGGAATTGCCAGCTCGCTGTTCACGAAATCTGGTCCGGGGCGAATGAAGAAGGCGTTGTCGGTGAACGACTTCTCACGATCAGTCCGCAGGTAACCGACTTTGACGCTTGAGACCACGTCGTTTTCGAGGTCATAGTCTGCTTCGAGGCGAAGCTGGGTAAGTTCGTCCTCAATGTCCGGCTGACGAGAGAAGCCGACTTGGCCCCAGCCACCCGGATCAGTCAGAAGAACAACGTTCGGATCCGTGAAGTCTGTCGGTGTCGACAAGCTGTACTCGCCATCTGGATCAAAGTTGAACGTTACCGGTGCCACGAGAGACGCGTCGCGAACGCCGTTAAACGTGCCTGCGCCGAAGTCGAAGCCGCCCAGAATTCCGCGGCCTGTGCCTGCATAAGACTCATAGTCAATATCAGACCGGTCGAGCTCAGATCGGCTTAGATCGCCTGTAATGGTAAGGCGATCAGAGACTTCATACGAAGAGTTGATACCGAATGAGAGAATCTCTGCGGTGTTCCCCTCTGTGTCAGTTCGGAGAATTTGACCGATACCCGTCGTGCCATCACCCGCTGAGCCACCTGGCGCGCCAACCGCGCCGCTCGTGTAAGTTGCGGAATCTGCAAACCCGCTTGTGCCGGTCACTGCCGGGACGCCGACACCTGACCAAATCGCCAGCGGTGTCTCGACACCGCGGAAGATACCAGCATCTTCGGTGTCGGTGTAGAACGCATCGATGGTGGTTTGGAAGCGGTCGGTTGGCTCAAACTGAAGTGTACCTGCGACTGAAGTCCGCTCAAACTCGCGAGACACAACACCAGAACGCGGGTTATCGGCTGGAAACACAAGGCCAGTCGTTGGCTCAATTCCAGTCTGGTTGTCCGCGGTTTTCAATTCGCGAGAGAAGAACTGGGTTGGGTTGGACTGGTGCGTGATGCCGAGTGACCAACCAATCGTACCAGTCTCGTTCTGGTCGATGTAAGACCCGAAATAGCGATACCCATCTTCGTCAAAGTCGGGGTTGAGCGAGCCATTGTCGTTATAGACATACTTGCCGGACACGTTGATCTGACGTTCGGTATAGTCCAGCGGACGAACGGTCCGAAGATCAACAGCACCAGCAATACCAGTCGCGGCGAGGGTCGCATCTGGTGTCTTATAGACGACACCCTGCGCAATCAGCTCTGATGGGAATTGGTCAAACTCAATCCCGCGATTGTTGCCTGCTGAAACGACTTCGCGTCCATTCAACAACGCAATTGAGAAGTCTGGACCAAGGCCGCGAATGGAGATCTGCTGTGAGCGACCGCGAACACGCTGCGCTGTAACACCTGGAAGGCGCGCGAGAGAATCGGCGATCGAAAGGTCTGGCAGTTTACCGATATCTTCCGACGAGATCGCTTCCACGATTGAGGTCGCGTTCCTCTTGGCATTCAGTGAATTCTGGATCGAGCCACGGATACCTGTGACCGTGACGACATCCAGCGTCGCCTGTTCGTCTTCGTCCTCGTCCGCTGCATCCTGAGCGTAGACCGGAACGCTTGCAACAAGAGCCAACGCCGCCGTCCCCAGCAACCAGCTCTTCTTATTCGTGAAAGTCGTCTTCAATAGTTCCTCCCTGAAACTTGCACGCAAGAAATGTGGCACTCCACCACTTTCTGACTCGCCCTACTTATTGCAAATTTATGAAAACGCCAACCCCTTTTGCATACATGTCATGCGTTTTGACAGGTGGCCCGTGACCAAAATGCATCATTGAGCGCTGAGAACGCCACCACTTTGGTTATATGAATGCCTACTGATCGATCAAAGGTGCAGAAATTTCAAGGAAATCAAATTCTGCAAAGCACTGCAAAATTTTGCAAAGAACTGAAAATCTATGAAAAATTGCTCGCTGGACGAGTGTTAGTCCGCGCCGCAAGACGCCCGAACAATCAATTCAGCTGGAATTCGGTCATCATCCGGACCGCGCTGACCAGATGAGTCGAGCAGCTTCGAGACCAGAACGCGGCCTGCTTTACTCGTATCCTGATCAATCGTGCTCAAAGGCACTTCGGCGTACACACCGAACGGAACATTGTCGTACCCAACGATCGCGACATCATCTGGCACCGATAGTCCGGCGCGGCGAATGGCTTGAATCGCACCTAGTGCAATCAAATCACTCGCCGCGAAGATGGCATCAAACTCCGCCTTCTCAGCTATCAGCGTTTCGACAACGGCGCGCGCAGATGCAACCTGAAAGTGCGCTGGCACAATCAATCGGTCTTCATAAGGCAGGCCCGCCAATTCCAAGCCCTCGCGATATCCGCGCATACGCTGACCAATTTCAGGCGCATCCGAGTCACCCAGAAAGACGATTCTTTTCCGCCCAAGGCGCGCAAGGTGAGACGTCGCACGGCGTCCACCCGCGATATTGTCGCTCCCGACCGAGCAATAAGACTGCTCAGGCAAGGACGCGCCCCAAACCACAAACCGGTCTTCAACTTCAGCTAATCGGTTGAACGCCTCATGCAGGGTCGACTGGCCAAGAAAGATCACACCGTCCGAACGGCTGGTCGACATCGCAGTCGCGAGCTCATCATAGGAGGATGGCGCGATATAACTCAGCAGGATATCGCAGCCGCGTTCGCGCGCCGCGTCGCCAATACCGGCCAGCAATTCGAAAAAGAACGGGTCAGCCATGCGGCCTTCACGGCTCTGCGGCCGCGGCACCACAATCGAGATGGTCGCATTGGCCCCAATCGGCCCGGCCGGCATATAAGCGCGGAACGGGTAATCCAGCTCGCGCGCCAGCTTCCAGATCTTTTGCTTCGTGCGGACATTAACCGCCGGGCTGTCATTCAGCGCACGCGATGCCGTGGAGATCGAAACGCCTGCCTGTTTGGCAAGATCTTCAAGACGTGTTGTCGGCTTGGTCTCCATGGCTCACTCCCTACTTAGCTCGCGCGAACCCATACACCCACGCGCGCCGGAACAGTCTGATCCTGTAGCAAATTTTCCTTAAGAGGCCTTGAAGACAGCACCACATCTCCACCTGACACCAAGTCTGACGGAATTGCCACCGGCGTGTCGCCAAAGTTGAACAGGGCGATGATGCCGCCTTCGGAAGCTTCCCGACGAACGATCAATGCCGTATCCTGCCCAGTCTCGTGGAATGTCATCTTGCCATGCAGCAATGCCTCAAACCGCTTGCGCACGGCCAAGGCTTCTGACGTGAAACGCAGCATGCTGTCATTACCCTGCTGCTGGTCGACAGCAAGCTTTGCATGCTCCGGATCGACCGGCAGCCATGGTTCCGCAGAAGAGAACCCGGCATGTGGTTTCGCGGCCTGCCACGGAATTGGTGTCCGCGCGCCATCGCGTCCGAGCGTCTTAGGCCAATTCATAATCGCCTCTGGATCTTTCAGATGCGAGAATGGTACATTCGCCTGCGGCAACCCTAGCTCCTCACCCTGATAGATGATCGGGTTCCCGCGCAACGTTAGCAGCAGCAACATATAAAGCCGCGCCATCTCATCCCGCTGCTCGCCCGGCGCCCAGCGCGTCACCGCACGCGGCGCATCATGGTTTGAGAACGCCCAGCTCGGCCAACCCTCTTCGTCAGACTGATCCCACAAATTCGCCGACCGCATGACCCGCTCAGCGCCAAGCTTGGGTGCATATAGAAAGTCGAAATTATAGGCGGAATTCAATCGCTCATCGCCTTCGGTGAATGCTTTCATTTCACCAATCGGGTTTGGCCCACCAACTTCAGCTACCGTGAACGTGCCGGGATATTCATTCAGCATGTCGCGGAACGACTCGATGAAGCCGACAATGTCCGGCTGGGACATGTTGTACTTGTGGACCTGCATATCGAAAGGCCGCGTCGCCTCGTGCGCCTGAACCCCCGATGGCGGGTTGTCTCGCAGCGAACGATCATGCATGCCAAAATTCAGCGCGTCCAGACGGAACCCATCGACGCCGCGATCGAGCCAAAACCGCCCCGCCGCGATCAAAGCCGCCTGCACTTCCTCATTGTAGAGATTGAGGTCTGGCTGCTCTTTCAGGAAATTATGGAAATAGTACTGGCCGCGCCGGGCGTCCCATTCCCAACTCGGCCCACCAAACACCGACTGCCAATTGCTTGGCGGCGACCCATCAGATTTAGGGTCCGCCCAGACATACCAATCCGCACGCGGATTATGCCGGCTCGACCGGCTCTCAATGAACCAATCATGGTGGTCAGATGTATGCGAATAAACCTGATCAATGATCACTTTCAGGCCGAGCGCGTGAGCCTTTTCGACCACTGCGTCGAAATCTTCAAGCGTCCCGAAGACTGGGTCCACACCGCAAAAGTCGGCGACATCGTAGCCATAGTCAGCCATGGGCGACGTAAAGAATGGCGAAATCCAAATGCCATCAACACCCAGCGAAGCAATGTGGTCGAGCCCTTCGAGAACACCGCGCAAATCGCCAATGCCGTCGCCATTGGTGTCGCGGAAACTGCGCGGATAGATTTGATAGATGACAGCGCCCTTCCACCAAGGCAAATCCGACATCGTGTTCTGCATGATCGTTTCCTGCGACTCTGACATACCCACCATTACTCGTCCCCAAATTCCGTCTTACAGACCACGACATCGAGCGCCGGGACCGATATCGCATAGCTTCCGGGTGCGGTTGCGTTCACGCGGCACTGCCCGAGCAGCGCAGAGAACACCGACGCGCGTCCGTCGACCGCAATATTGATGTCTTTGGCGTTCTCTTCTGCATTGATCGCCACCACAATTTCCGTTCCCGCATCATAGTCGATGCGCGAAAAGGCAAAGACACTGTCGTCGCGGTGCGCGAGCCGAGTGATCTGTTCGCCGCGCCGAATTGCAGTTTCGCGGGTACGAATATCCGCGAAGGATTTGATCGCCAAATAAAGCGGATGCTCTGTGTCGAAATTGGCCTCGGCCGTCGTCGCGTCGGTCGCGATTAGGTCATTGTCATTGTAAAGATCAGTCTGGCTCGGGAACATGTTTTCGCGCGCCAACCGGTCACCGCCATCTGAAACAAAGCCTTGCTCGTCGCCATAATAGACGGTGGGCACGCCGCGCGTGAAGAACATCAGTGCGTTGGCCAGGCGCACGCGCGCGAACAGCTCATCATCGCTCATGCTCGGATTACTCTCGCGCAGAAAACCTGCGAAACGCCCCATATCGTGATTGCCGAGAAACGTTGGCAATTGGCGCGCCGTTTCGGCGCCGTTCGCATAGATTACGTCTGCCCGGTAAAGCTCATCCATGTGAAGGCCGGGCTTGTCGTCGACGATCAAGCCTCGAGCGCTGGATTGAAATGCGAAATCCAACACGGTTGGCAATCCCGCATTCGTGGTAAAACGCGCAAGATGCTGCGGCTTTTGCCCATCAACATAGACTTCGCCAAACATGTGGAAGTGATCGATCCCTAGGCTCGCCGCGTGATCCAAAATGGCTGGCGCGAAAGCTTGCCAGAACTCATCCCGAACGTGTTTCGCCGTATCGATCCGGAAGCCGTCCACATTGTAAGCGCTGATCCAATCCTTATAGATTTCGATCATCCCCTCGAGGACGCGGGGATGCGCTGTGTTAAGATCATCAAGCCCTGCGAAGTCGCCGTATAGAGAGTCTTCATCGACAAAATCCGTATCGCCGCGATTGTGGTAGTAGATCGTATCGTTCAGCCATGCCGGGACTTTTACGCCCTCAAACGGTTCAGGCACGAAGGGCGTGTAAGCCCACGTTGGCTCGGTCAGATTTTCAAAATTCTCTTCGGTCTGGTGGACACCATCGTCGCCGAGAAACCCTTCATTGATCGGCGCACCATCGCTCGCGCGGCGCGTCCATGGATAATCGCCAATATAACGATACTCACACCGGAATGTCGGGCCACCGGTCACCTCCGGATCATGACACTCGCGATACCCGATAATGTCAGCCGTATGGTTGGTGATGATGTCCATGTAGACCTTCATCCCGCGAGCATGGGCGGCATCCACGAAAGTTTTGAAATCTTCGCGCGTCCCGATATGCGGATCGACATTGGTGAAGTCCGTGATCCAGTAGCCGTGATAGCCGGAGGACTCTTTGCCTTCTGGCCCCTGCACCGGATTGTTTTCAAAAATTGGCGTCAGCCAAATCGCGGTCATCCCAAGACCTTGGATATAGTCTAATCGCTGCGTCAGCCCCTTTAGGTCGCCGCCATGATAGAAACCGAAATCAGTCGGGTCATATCCATCCTTTAGGCGACCACCCTCAATACCGCCGCGATCATTGCTCGGATCGCCATTTTCAAACCGGTCCGGCAGGACGAAATAGATAATTTCATCTTCAATACGGCGATCGTCAATCGGTGACGATTGGACCTCAGCTGAAACGATGGGCTGCGACTCTGATTCTTCGCCGACGGCGCCAGCGCAGGCAGCGAGAAGCGCGCCACAGGAAAGGCTGAAAAGGCTTCCCCCAAGCCTTGTGTGTCGCGACCTCATTGCGTCCTCCTGATACGTTATTTCACTATCGTTGACACAGTTTTTCATTTTTTTGCAAACCTGACAAGCAGCTTTGTTCGCATTTAAGTCGGATATTCTGAACCAGCTAAACATACATCCAAATTACCAATTGCAATGATTTGCATTGATGCTGTAAGCTCACCAAAACTCTGGGAGGATGATATGCGAAAGATGCTTACAGCTGGCGCAACACTCTTAATGCTGAGTCTAACCGCTTGCATAATCGATGCCTCGGCGCCCTTAGATGCTGCCGCTGACAGCCCAGCCAATCAGTCGATCAAAACGAACAGCATCTCATCACCATCGGGCGAGCTGAGCCTCACTCTCAGCGCTGAGAATGGCCAACTGACATGGCAGGCAGAGTGGCGCGGCGAAACCATCATCGCGCCCTCCGCACTCGGCCTCACTTTCAAAAACGGTCAGGACCTGAACCAAAACCTCACCATCGCCTCCGTCACCAACAATGCGGTGGATCAAACCTGGGAGCAGCCTTGGGGCGAGCGCCAGTTCGTCCGCGACTATCATAATGAATTAGCGGCCGAAATTGTGCGTGAAGACGGGGCACCCGCCTTCACACTTCGCGCGCGGATCTTTGATGACGGACTCGGGTTTCGCTACGAAGTTCCAGACACCGGCAAGCGAGAGATCACTGACGAGCTGACTGAGTTCCGCACCGATCCGGCAGCGAAGACATGGTGGATTCCAGCAGCAGGCTGGAACCGATATGAAGAACTCTATCACGAAACCGTGCTTCAAGCTGTCCCGCGCGCCCATACACCGATCACCCTAGAGCTGCCCGATCAAGGCCCATTCCTATCCATCCATGAAGCCGCCTTGGTCGATTATGCCGGCATGTGGCTGAACCAACGCCGCCCCGGAACGCTAGAAGCCGAACTCGCGCCCTGGTCAGACGGCACAAAGGTCAAGGTAGACGGCGCCTTCAAGACACCGTGGCGCACCATTCAAGTGTCCGACACCGCCGCCGGACTCGCAAATTCAGACCTCATCTTAAACCTCAATGAACCGAACGCTTTGGGCGATGTCTCTTGGGCCAAGCCAAGTAAATATATTGGCATCTGGTGGTGCATGCATATTAACGAGTGCACCTGGGGCTCTGGCGAGAATCATGGCGCCACGACGGAACGCACACAAGCCTATATCGACTTTGCAGCGGAGCATGGCTTCGACGGCGTACTTGTCGAAGGCTGGAACTTTGGCTGGGACGGCGATTGGTTCTCGAATGGCGAGATTTTTAGCTTCACCGAGGCCTATCCCGATTTCGATATCGAGGCTTTGACGGCCTACGCGAAAGAACGCGGCGTCTATTTGATAGGCCATCACGAAACCTCTGGCGCGATCACTAATTATGAAGAGCAAATGGCGGACGCCTACGCGCTCTATGAGTCGCTCGGCATACCGGCCATCAAGACGGGCTATGTCGCTGATGGCGGCGAAATCACGCGCCGCGATGCGGATGGGAAAGTCTATAAGGAGTGGCATGATGGTCAGTACGCGGTGAACCACCATTTGCGCGCCCTTCAGCTCGCGGCGGAGCATAAGATTTCCATCAACGCCCACGAGCCTGTCAAAGACACTGGCCTGCGCCGAACCTATCCGAATGCGTTTTCACGAGAGGGCGCACGCGGACAGGAATATAATGCCTGGGGACAGCCACCCAACGATCCAGCGCACACAACCATTCTCCCCTTCACACGCATGCTCTCTGGCCCGATGGATTTCACGCCGGGCATCTTTGATCTGAGCTTCGGAAAGCCAGCGACAGAAGATCCGCGCGTTCAGACAACGCTCGCGAAACAACTTGCGCTCTATGTGTTACTGCACAGCCCCATCCAAATGGCCGCCGACCTGCCGCGCAATTATGAAGCCCGCCCCGAAGCCTTTGAATTCATCAAACAAGTCCCCGTGGACTGGAGCGAGTCCATCATGCTCGACGGCTATCCCGGCGACTTGGCGGTGATGGCGCGCAAAGATCGAAACTCAGAAACCTGGTATATCGGCGCGATCACGGATGAAGAAGCGAGACAGATCGAAATCCCCCTCTCCTTCCTGAGCGACCAAGCTTACGCCGCTGAAGTCTATCAAGATGGCGACGGCGCGGACTGGCGGACGAACCCTTATCCCTTGAGTCTCTCAACCAAGCAGGTGACCCGCGATGAGACGCTTTCGATCACGCTCGCCCCAGGCGGTGGCACCGCAATTGCGCTAACCCCAAAGGAATAGTTCGGGCACCGGGCCGCTCGCCGCCAAAGCAGATCAGTCAACCGGCTGATTTGCCGGGCGATCCGCGTAGCGCTCCTCAACGATCGAATAGCGATCCCAGACAGCGCCATCCATTTTGGACCGGAGCAGCTTGATGTATTCCGCGTGAGTCCAGGCAAGCGGCGTTGCTGAATTGGTGCCTTCACCAAATGTGTACCCAAATGGGTTCGGGCCGACATTGTCCCAAACCTGCTCTGGCAAGCTCAGCCCCTCATTCGCGAAAGCCTCCATGCTCGCGGTGAGACGCTCGATCGTGCGCCCCACTGCCCGAACCTCAGGATGCTCAGACGAATGCTTCGCTTTCAGGCTTTGCAACTCGCCGAACTCAAAATGCGCACGCTCCCCTGAAAAGAAGGGCCAGACCCGGCCACGCTGACTGGGTGTGTTGCCACCCTCAATCTCGTGATAATTCGTGCCCGCCTCGCCATCTTCGCCATAGCCATCATTGCCATAACGCCGCCAGCCGATCTGGCCGTTTCCGAACTCATAGCGAACCCGGAGATTATCCGGGTGCGGCGCATCGAAAACGCGGAGCGTTGCCTGAATGCTTGGCGCGTCCCAGGCCCGAACGCCATAACGCACCAACTCCAAGAATCCGCCATCAACGATCTGATCCTCCGGCAGACCGGTGCGGCCATTATTGTCACCGAGCAGCGCTTTATCATTTGGGTCCCGATTCTGCGTAACACGGATAAAATATTGGCCGTCACCAAGCCTGCCATTCGTCGTGAACATCCAGGCTTCGAGATTCGCTTCGAGCTGGTCAGCCGCTTCGAGATAAGTTGCGGCGTCAGCCGGATCGCCAAAACGTTCGGCCAAATCTGCCGCAGCCACAAGCCCGGAAATCACCGCCGCAACGGTCGAAGGTGAATAGCCTTCCTGTTCTTCCCAACGCTCTTGCTGCGTATAGCCGAGAGAGGCTTCGAACTCCGTATTCCAGAGAATGTTCGGACGCCCGCCATTGACCAGGAAATCCGCCGCAGGTTTCAGCATCGCGCGGTAAGACTCAGCAATCTCAGCGTCAGACAACACGCCATCCTGCCATAGTTTCCAGCCGAGCATGATTGGCATCGCCGTCTGGTCCTGCTGGATCGCAACCCACTCAATTTCGCCATCGACATGCGTTTTTTGCAGGAACCAGCCGGTGACACCGGAATTGCCAGGTGTTTCATCGGTGACCTGCACCATCGGCAGATAACGATAGGCCGCGCGCGCGGTGTCCTCATCCCCCATTGCCGAGAATGCCGATGCGACTTGGAAAAAGTCTCTCGGCCACACTGCCTTATAGCCGGTTTGCGGTTGATCCGCCGGGGCCGTCTCGCCCCACGGATTAGACAGCGATGCGATCAGCGCCCCAGCATACGTTTTGTCTTCCATAATCTTGAGATTGATCGCTGACATATAAGCCAGCGCACCGCCATCCCCGGCCTCAGAAGCGAGGTCCGGTAAATGCTCAAGACCCTCGAGATAGGCCTGCCATTGAGCGGCATATTTGGCGTAGGCTTTATTGGCAGAGACTCTCGCTGCATCGGCAGCAACAGTCTTCGCAGCGTCCTCCGTCGCCCCGAACCCGACCACGAGAGTCGAGCTGAGCGGGAGCGCGCCGGTTTCCGGTGATGCCGTTTCGACGGCGCGCTCTTGATCAAATTCGAACGCGATCACGCCGGCCACATTCCCAGCCTCAGATGCCTCCGAGTAAGGCACATCAAGACGACCATCACTAAGATCCGCCAGACCGTCGGACGCGCCGACATAGCCAACTGAAACCTGATCTGCAACGCCGCTTGCGAGACGTGCAAACAGGTGCGCATCACCTTCGTGCGCATGCAGGCCGCCATCGGCAACCCGCGCACGATCGCCGCTGCCCGTATTTGCCATCGCCGGATCCACGTAGGCATACAGGCGAACACCGTCCGGCAAGTCGCCCGAGAGCCCCGCGTTGACAAGCAAGGCATCCCGGTCTGGATCTGTGAATACCGTGACCGTGACAGTCTCATTGATATTTGGATAGGTCAGCACAATGCTTGAGGCGGGCGATACTGGCAGCACCTCGCCATCAATCTGAATCTTAGTTTCGCTGGGCTCGATCACTCCATCTGGCCCAACGAGTAGAAAGCGGATTTCACGAATCTGAGCCTCGTGGATGAGGCCCCACATGACCTCCGTCACGCGATCTTTTCCGAGTGAGAACCAAAGCTTCGAAATCGGCGCGGTTGGGCTGGCATCAGAGAACTGCCCATCTGCGTCATAGGCTTCGTAGGATGTCCCAATAGCGGTTTTCTCGGCGTTCGACCATGTCGCCGGCGCCCCAGGAGCGCCGGGCGCTGTTACCACCATCCGGGAATGGTCTGAGTCATCGCTTGTGCACGCCGCAATGAGCGCGACCGCACTCACCCCCAAAACCGATTTGATCGAAACCACAGGCACCTCCCGCAAATTTTTGCAATTATGCCTCTATCCTCTCCAAGTAAGATGCTCTGGTCAACCCAGATTTATTCATAACAAAAATTGCCAAACCGACTAAACTAGGCTTTATGGGATACGATAGGATAGCGCTATTCTAGAAGCGCTACAGGGAGGAGTAATTAGAATGTTCGCTCGTGCTGGCACGATGATCGCACTTTTTGTCCTGACAGCTTGCGCGCAGGCTTCACTCTATTCGCAAAATTATGCAAATTTAAATGCAAAAAGCGACTACACGCCAACTTCATACGTGCAAATCGAACATCCGGAATGGGCGCGCGATGCGGTGATCTACCAGATCAATACGCGTCAATTCACACCCGAGGGTACATTTAAGGCGGCGCAGGACCACCTCCCACGACTGAAAGAATTGGGTGTCGACATCCTCTGGTTGATGCCCATCCACCCGATTGGCGAGGTCAACCGAAAAGGCAGCCTTGGGAGCCCCTATGCCGTCAAAGACTATTTCGGCGTGAACCCTGAATTCGGGACCGAGGAGGATTTCCGCGCTTTCGTCGTCGCCGCGCACGAACAGGGCTTTAAAGTGATCTTGGACTGGGTGGCGAACCACACAGCCTGGGATAATCCCCTCGTGACCGAACACCCGGACTGGTACGAAACGGATTGGAAAGGCGACTTCCACCCAACCCCGTGGACAGATTGGGCCGACATTATCGACCTAAATTATGATCAACCAGACCTCCGCGCCTACAAAACACGGGCGCTCCGTTATTGGGTCGAAGAGTTTGATGTCGATGGCTACCGCGCCGACGTCGCTGGCTTCGTCCCACTCGATTTTTGGGAAACCGTTCGCGCCGAGCTCGATACGATCAAACCGGTCTTTATGCTCGCTGAATGGCAACAACGAGACCTGCACCGCTACGCCTTTGACGCGACTTATGCGTGGCACTGGAAAGAGGCGGCCCAGCGCATCGCCAAAGGTCAATCAGATGCGGGCGACCTCCGCGGATATCTAAGCGAACAAATCTCGACTTGGCCGCTCGATGCCTATCGTATGCTGTATACGGAGAACCACGACCAAAACGCCTGGGATGGTTCAACCGGCGCGATTTATGGTGACGCCTATCACGCCATGCTGACGCTTTCCTTTGTAACCGAGGGCATTCCGCTGATCCATAATGGCCAGGAAGTCGGCAACCAAAACCAGCTCGAATTTTTTGAGCGTGACCCAATCGCCTGGGGAAACTATTCCCATCCGGACGGCGCCTTGATCAAGCAATTGATCGCGATCAAAAAGGCCAATCCCGCGCTCCACAATGGTGCGGCCGGTGGCCGGATCATTCCCGTCTCGACAGATAATCCAAGCCAAATCCTAAGCTTCGCGAGAGAAAAAGACGGCAACCGGGTCGTCGTTTTGTTTAACCTTTCCGCGTCGAGCGCGGCCTATGAATTGACGGATGGCCCCGTCGCTGGAGACTGGGTCGACGCCTTGACTGGCGCGCCCGAAACGCTTGCTCTTGGTAACACAGGCACACTCGAAGCTTGGCAAGGCAAAGTCCTGATTTCAAACAAAGATAAAATGTAGCGGAGGATCAATATGGCAGTCACAGGAGGCGCAGTCAGCGCGCAAGACTCAGCTCGAAAACCTGAGCTTAATCTGTTTCAGATCGTCAATATGTCCTTCGGGTTCTTCGGGATCCAAATCGGGTTCGCGCTCCAGAATGGCAATGTCAGCCGGATCTTCCAGACGCTTGGCGCGGATATGAGCACACTCCCTCTGCTCTGGCTTGCCGGCCCGATCACCGGCCTGATCATGCAGCCTATTGTTGGCTATTTCAGCGATAAGACCTGGGGCCCGCTCGGAAGGCGCCGACCCTATTTTTTGATTGGCGCTATCCTAACGACGCTCGCGCTATTCATCATGCCAAACTCGCCCTGGCTTTGGGTCGCGGCGGGAACGCTCTGGATTCTGGATGCCAGCTTGAACATCACAATGGAGCCTTTCCGGGCATTTGTCGGCGACATGCTACCAAGTAAGCAGCGTCCGCTTGGCTATTCGATGCAGACCATCTTCATCGGCGCCGGCGCGGTGCTCGCCTCGATCGCACCATTTGTCTTCAACGCCCTCGGCGTTTCGAATGAAGCCGCTGACGGCGTGATCCCGGACAATGTGAAATGGTCCTTCTACATTGGCGGCACGGCTCTCTTTATGGCGGTGATGTGGACCATATTCTCGACCAAAGAATACTCGCCGGAAGAGCTCGAGGCCTTTGGCAAAGACGAAGACAATATCTTTGAACAGGAAGGCGGCGTCGAGAAAGATGAGCGGCCCGTCGCGAGCTTCTTCTCGAAATGGGGTCTCATCATCGCGGCAATTGGTGCGGCCTTCACCGCAGCCGTCTATTTCGCGAATGGCGACCAACAATTCTACATTCTTGGCGGCGGTCTGATCTTCCTGGGCGCGCTCTATCTCTGGAACAGCCAGCTGGTCAAAACCGACCGCAATGCGAGCAATTTCCTGTCGGATGTTTTGGGCGATCTGACGACCATGCCAAGCGTCATGAAACGCCTCGCCTTTGTTCAGTTCTTCTCATGGGTCGGGCTGTTCATTATGTGGATTTACACGACGCCCGCCGTCGCCATCCAGGCTTGGGAAACCGCTGATGCCAGCTCGAAAGCCTATCAAGATGCAGGTGACTGGGTTGGGATCATGTTTGCCGTACAGAATGGGGTCGCAGCGATCTACGCCTTCGTTATCGCGGGCATCGCACGCCGGGTCGGCACGCGGAGCCTTCATGCCTTCAATCTGCTGGCAGGTGCAGCTGGCTTTGTCGGCTATCACCTGTTCGCATCGCAGTATGGCCTGCTCATCCCGATGATCGGCCTTGGCATGGCGTGGGGCTCCATCCTGGCTTTGCCTTATGCAATCCTGGCCGATGCTCTGCCGGTCCGGAAAATGGGTATCTATATGGGCATCTTCAATTTCTTCATCGTGCTGCCACAGATCTTGGTCGGCGGGACCATGGGGCCGATTTTGAGGTCGCTAGAAACGAGCATTGCCCCAGCCGTCGGTGGCGTACCCCTACTTGCGGTCCTGTTCGGCGCCGCAAGCTTCTGCCTCGCGGCTTTTGCGATGACTTTTGTGCGAGTAGAGCGAACCTAAGCGAATAAAAAAAACCCGGCTCCAATTGGTTGGAACCGGGTTTTTGACTTGCAGATTGGACTGACGCGTTAAGGACGCGGCGGCGCATACTTTGTCAGATTGATACCGTCCACTGCGGCAACATACTCGTCGATGGTTGGCGTGCGGCCCAGGATGGTTGAGAGCACCACAACCGGTGTAGAGGCCAGCAAAGACTCGCCCTTCTTCTCATCGCTGTCAGCAACAACGCGGCCTTGGAATAGGCGGGTCGAGGTGGCCATCACGGTGTCGCCATTCTCAGCCTTTTCCTGGTTCCCCATGCAGAGGTTACAGCCCGGGCGTTCAAGATACATGATATTCTCATACTCGGTCCGCGCCGAGCTTTTTGGCGAGTCATCATTAAACTCGAAGCCAGAATACTTCTGGAGCACGTCCCAGTCGCCCTCTTCTTTGAGCTCATCGACGATATTGTAGGTTGGCGGCGCGACGACGAGCGGCGCTTTAAACTCAACCGTTCCGTTTTTCGCCTCGATATTCTTGAGCATTTGCGAGATGATTTTCATGTCGCCTTTGTGGATCATGCACGATCCAACAAAGCCCAAATCCACTTCTTTCGTGCCCTCATAATAAGAGATTGGACGGATCGTATCGTGCGTGTAGCGACGTGAAACATCATCATTATTGACGTCCGGATCCGCGATCATTGGCTCATTGATCTTATCGAGATCGACCTCAAACTCAGCCACATATTCAGCGTTCTCATCCGGCATCAGCGGCAGACGCTCGCCAGAGCGAATGTCGGCGATGCGCTTGTCAGCTTTCGCGACAAGGCCTTTCAGAACACCCTTCTCATTATCCATGCCCTTGTCGATCATAATGCCGATACGACTTTTTGCGATCTCGAGCGACTCGATCAGGGTTTCTGGCTCAGAGATACAGATTGAGGCTTTCGCCTTCATCTCTGCGGTCCAGTCTGTGAAGGTGAATGCCTGGTCGGCAAGCAAAGTTCCGATATGAACTTCAATAATCCGGCCTTGGAAGACATTATCGCCTTCAAACTCGTCGAGCATTTGCGCCTGGGTCGCGTGGACAACATCGCGGAAATCCATGTGATCCTTCAGCGTGCCTTTGAAAGTGACTTTAACAGATTGTGGGATTGGCATCGTCGCCTCACCCGTCGCCAGCGCCAGCGCCACGGTGCCAGAGTCAGCCCCAAACGCGACGCCCTTTGACATGCGTGTGTGCGAGTCGCCGCCAATGATCACGTCCCAATCATCGACCGTAATGTCGTTAAGGACTTTGTGGATCACGTCCGTCATTGGGTGATATACGCCCTTAGGATCGCGGCCTGTGATCAGGCCAAACCTGTTCATGAAGCTCATCAGTTTTGGCGTATTGCGCTGCGCTTTCAGGTCCCAGACAGAGGCCGTATGACAACCTGACTGATACGAACCATCAACGGTTGGCGAAATTACGGTGGCCGCCATCATCTCCAGCTCTTGAGAGGTCATCAGGCCCGTTGTGTCCTGCGAGCCAACAATGTTTACTTTGACACGAACATCAGAACCAGCATGCAGCGTTTTGCCTGGCGCAACACCCACGGCGTTCCGGTTGAAAATCTTCTCAACCGCGGTCAGGCCTTTGCCTTCGTGCGAGACCTCTTTTGAAGTTGCGTATACGCTTGGCGCTTCGATGCCGAGGATTCCAGCCGCCATGGTCTGAAGCTTCTTGCCGAACACAACGGCGTAGGAGCCGCCCGCCTTCATAAACTCAACTTTTTGAGGGGTCAGCGCTGAGGTAATGTCGACCAGTTCTTCGCTGCCATCCTCATTGTAGAGCTTTTTAGTCTTCGTATTGATCGTTAGGACCGTGCCCGTATCGACAGAGTAAAGCTGCTCAAGGACCGGCTCACCATCTTCGTCGATGACGGGCGCGCCATTGTGATTGAGCTTGCGTGCCCAGTTCTGAAGGTCGACACCGATACCGCCTGTCACACCAACGGTCGTGTAGAAGATCGGGGAGATACCGTTCGTGCCGCCAACAACCGGAGCGATATTGATGAATGGGACGTAAGGGCTTGCTTGAACACCGGTCCAGAGCGCCACATTGTTCACGCCTGACATACGCGATGAGCCGACGCCCATTGTACCTTTCTCAGCGACCAGCATGACGCGCTTATCAGGGTGCTGTGCCTGCAGCGCTCTGAGCGCGTTTTGCTTGTCCTGGTCATGTTCAAACAAGCACTTGCCGTGCAGCTCGCGGTCAGAGCGCGAGTGTGCGTCTTTGCCGGGTGAGAGCAGATCGGTCGAGACATCGCCAATCGCGACAACGAATGTGACGACTTTGATTTCTTCCTCGACCTCTGGGAGGGTCGTAAAGAACTCAGCCTTCGCGTAGCTTTGAAGGATGTCTGTTGCGAGCGGGTTACCTGCTTTGTGCGCGGCCTCCAGACGATCCGTGTCAGCTTCGTATAGGAACACTTGTGTCTTTAGAACTTTCGCAGCCTCTTTGGCGATGGCCGCATCGTCGCCGAGTGCCAGATCGAGCAAGACTTCGATCGAAGGTCCACCCTTCATGTGTGACAGAAGTTCAAACGCAAAAGTAGGAGTAATTTCCGCAACTTGCTCTTGGCCGAGAATGATTTCTTTCAGGAAGGCCGCCTTCACACCAGCCGCGCTCGTGGTACCCGGGAGCGTATTGTAGATAAAGAAATTCAGAGACTGTTCGCGATGCTGGTGCCCGGTATCTTTGATCTGGGCAATCAGTTCCGCGACGAGCGGCGCGTCTTCAATCGGTTTCGGGTGAAGGCCGTCTTTTTTACGGGCTTCGATTTGCTCTAAATATTCTGTGTACAGGCTCATTTTCTATTCGGCGTCCTTTATTTTGTACCAATGGACGATGTGGCCGCGCGTCTTTAGTCGCGCCATTCATCGAGAGTCTCAGCGCCCGTTTATTTAAGCTGCCCCGTTGATGCAAGCGAATTACGGCGGTGCAGCAGAGGTTTGTTCGTGATTTGAGCTGCTACAAATCGGCCGAAATATCAGAGCGCGATGCCTCTGAAGCTATGGCGGCGCGTTCTGCGACGTCACTTTTGCTCGACAAATTCGATCATCGCACCATCAGGCGCCTTGATCGAAAAGACATCCAGAGCTCCAAACGATGGACGAACGGTCTGATAGATATCTTGCTCCAGCGACCAGCCACGCGTTTGGATAAGCGATTTAGCATCCTCGACGGATGCGACCGGATAGGTCACCGACAACCATCCCAGATTGGGCGCCTGGCATCGGTCGGCATAATCAAAGCCCTCAAGCCCGTCGATCTCAATATATTCCATACGTCCATAAAGCGTCTGTGTTTGCGGTGAGAAGATACCAGCTTTGTAGGGCACGCTGGTCGTGAGGTTTTGCGGGATGCCGAGCGGCATCAAGGTCGGCTCTGTGTCCGTATGAGGCGCGCCGTACCAAAACCGAGCAAACCCCAGCACATCTTCCATCAGGACACGCACGGCTTCGCGGTCACGTGTCATCTGCATGATGTTAAAAGGCCGGCTGATCCGCTCAAACGGTGTGAAGCCTTCCGGCGGTGGACGGTTTAACCGCTCATAGGCTTACACTTGCAACCCATCAGGTCCTTTAAACACAACGATATTCAGCTCTGATCCATTGAACGATAGCGGAGCGATCGGGGTTTCCGTGCCCCAGCCCAAGGCGATCGCATCATCATAAATCGCCTCAAGATCGTTGGCACGCACCATGAAGGACCAAAAGCATCCTGTGTCCCACGCCCGTGCACCCGGCCGGGTTGGCACTTTTCGCCCGGCATCGTCAAATCGAATAAGCCGAACATAACCTGCATCGCTGCCGGGCGCTCGCAAGGTGAGCACCTCGCCGGAAGCCCCCTCTTTCAGATTGAGCGACTGAACTTCTGCGGCGTCGAGCGGCCCGCGATACACCGACTCATAGCCGCCAATCTCGATGAAGAAGCGCGCCGTTTGATCGAGGTCAGACACGCTGGCCGTCGCCATAATCCAGGGCTGGGTCACCACCGGGGATGGCAATGGATCCGGCGCTGGTGTGACGGCGATCTCTTCAGCCGGCGCTGCCTGACAAGACGCAAACAGCCCCAGTGCAATCACTGGGGCTGCTAGATGTTTAAGTAAGGGTGTCACAGCGTTCAAAACTCTGCGCTGAGCTCAATGCCATACTCAAGCGGCGGTGACGCATAAGTCGAAAACGAACCTGCTGACGAAGCCCGATAGTACTCTTCGTCGGTCAAGTTTCGGCCAAATACAGCGACCGACCAACCGCGTTCGTCGGCATACTTAACGCGTGCATTGATCAGCGTATCAATCTCGATAAAGGCATGAGCCGGGGAATTCGCCACCAAGCTCCAGCTATCGTCTTCGAAGCTCGCATCCGCCGATAGGATCAGCTCGCCCTGATAAAGCGGTTGCGTATAAAGCGCGCCGAGCGTCGCTTTATACTCAGGAGCATTTTTCAGATCCAAACCGAGCGCACATGAAATGATCTGCGCGTCATTCGTTGGGTCGGTCCCAGCTGGACAGCCCGCACCATTATTGGTCAGACCGCGAGCTTGGTCGCCCGTCACAGATGTATACTCGGCGTTCAAGAGGCCGAAATTACCATTGAGCTGAAAATTGTCAGTGACTTGCCAGACGCCTTCAACTTCCAGACCGGAAATCTCGGTTTCATCGACATTGAAGCGCGTGAAGCCAAGACCCGGGACAGTGGCTCCAATTTGTAGTCCTTCGTACTGGTTGAAGAAGGCGGCCGCGTTGATGCGCAGTGTATCGTTCCAATCAGATTTGATACCGACTTCAAAAGAATCCAATGTTTCCTCATCAACCGGCAAGAAAACTGCGGTTCCTGAAAACGCGTCTGGCGACCAACCGCCAGACTTGAAGCCGGTGGAGTATTTTGCGTAGGCTAGAATATCGTCATTGAAGCGATAATCTGCACCGATCGTGTAACTGATATTTTCAAAATCGGCGTTGTCGACGCGAGCAAATCCAAATGGCCCCTGACCATCAAACGACTTGTCTTCAATGGTTCCGCGCAAACCAGCTGTAATCGCGAGCTGGTCGTTGATATTGTAAGTGCCTTGGCCAAACAGAGCGGCTGAACCTGTTGTCGATTCAATAGAGAACGGGAAGATGAAAACTGTATCTAGGCTGAGATCTTCCTGGAAAATGTACATACCAACGAGCCAGTCCAGCGCGCCTTGTCCAGTCTGCCCAACCGTAAACTCTTGGCTGAACTGGTGCTGATCAGTTTCTTGCAAATACGGGAAGCCAATGCGCGTTGAGAGCTCGTCTTCGAGCTCGCGATATGCCGAGACAGATGTGAAGTCTAGGCCACCGACGACACCTTCGACTCGCGCCATGACGCCCGTACTTTGCAGCTCCTGATCGTAAGCAGAAAAACAACCGAGTGGGAGAAGTCCAGTCGCTGGGCAGGTCGTCCCAGGTAATGGCTCAATGGTGAAGATGTCATTGTCTGCGTCATTTCCAGGGGCGGCAGAGTCCGGAATTGGATCTGAGCGATCATCCGTGTGATCTATTGCGACAAGAAGATTCCAGTCTTCATTGAACTCATGATAGAGCGATGCGCGGACAGCGAGCGTATCCAAGCCACCCACATCGTCACGTGCATTCGCGGCTTGCGCACCGTTCGGGCGCAGCTCATGGAAGCCGTCGCGGTCCCGCTTAAAGCCTGTGATGCGGAACGCTGTTTGGTCCGAGACTTGGACATTTGCGGTCGCTTTAAACTCTTGGCGATTGAAGTTGCCGACGGTCGCGCTCATCCGGCCACTATTCTCGAATTGCGGCTTTACGGATGTCAGCTTGATCGCGCCGCCAATCGTGTTCCGGCCATAGAGCGTGCCTTGTGGGCCGCGCAGAACTTCCAGCGACTCCAGATCCACGACGTCGAACAGCGAGCCGACAGAGCGCCCAATATAGACTCCGTCAACATAGATCCCGACCGCTTGATCAACCGCACCGCGGCTTTCGTCTTCCCCGACACCGCGCAGGAAGATCCGGGCGGCGCTCGCCGTGCCAGTATTCGTCGCGATGTTGATGTTTGGAACTTGCGCCGTCAGATCCCGAATGTTGAGAACCTGCTTATCTTCGAGCTGTTCTGACGACAGCGCGGTAACCGCAACCGGCACGTCTTGCAGGTTTTCTTCAACGCGCTGTGCAGTAACCGTTACGGCGCCAAGGCGGCGGGCATCATCACCATCATCGTCTTGCGCTAAGACGGGCGTTGCAAAGGCCGTCGATAAAGCAGTAGCCGCAGTGGCGCAAATTAGTGTCTTTCTCATTTCCGAAATCTCCTCAAACATCGGCTGGAACGTTCTCTCCGATACAAATGATATATCCTTTCGTGAAAATAGCGAGATTTGTCCGGTCAATTGCAGAGACTATGTGACAATTTTGCCTCACTCTCGAGCAGCTGGTGGAAGCCCTTGCACCAGCAGAACATCAAAATCGCCCCATTCATTGTCGATGCGGGCCCGCCGCAGAGCGTCATAGCCTTCGCTATTCCAGAACTCCCGCGCGGCCTGCATACTGGGCCATTTGCTGATCACATAGCTTGGCGGCGTGTAAGCCCCTTCCAAGACTTCTATCCCAGGCCCTCCGCCGAGCGCCAAATACGCGCCGCCGAACTCCTCATAGAGTGGTGGTAGTTTCGCCGCATAACCTTCCATAAAGGCCGGTCGGTCGATCACTTCGCCGAGAACGATCAAATAAGCTGGTGCCTCCTGGGTCGCCTCTGAGGCTGCCTCTTGGCTTTCAGCTTCCTGCACCGGCAGACCCACACACGCTGCAGCACCAATGCCTGCACATAGACCAAGCACGCTTCCCGCGATAAATCCTCTCATCTTTTCCTCCGACTGGCTGGACACAAAGAAAAGGATATATCATTTGAAGACAACACGAACACAAGCGGAAAAACGAATGGCGCACGATCTCTCTCAACCCACCATGGTGACCTCGGGCAAAACAGCACGAGAGATTTTTGAGGATGTCCGGTCTAACCCTGCACGGGCGCGCTTCGGGTTTGGCGAGAAACTCGCCATCATAAATGTCGATCCGCAGAAGTCTTACACGCGGCCCGATCTTTTTCCGAAGTCGGCGTACATCACTGACCCACGCCAGATGGAGCATATTGACGGCATCTCTAAAGCCGCGCGAGACAAAAGTCTGCCCGTCGTCTGGACTCACGTCGCCTATATGGAAAATGCGGCCGATGCTGGCGTTTGGGGCACGCGCACTGATACGCCGGACAGCTTGCAAAATATCAAATACGGATCAGAGCGCACTGAATTCGATGATCGCGTCACAATCGACCGCTCTGTCGATGCGGTCTACACAAAGCGCATGCCGTCTGCGTTTTTCGAAACACCGCTGCAAAGCTTCCTGACCTGGCACAAAGTGGACACGCTGGTCATCACGGGTGGCTCTACCAGTGGCTGCATCCGCGCAACTGCCGTGGATAGCCTCAGTCATGGATACCGCACCATCGTCCCAATCGAGTGCGTCGCTGACAAGCACGAGAGCTATCACTTCGCCAACTTGACGGACTTGCTCATCAAGTATGCCGACGTTGTGCCTGTCAGCGAAGTTTATGACGCGATTTCGGGATATCAGAGCTGATGCACGCGGATCCAAATCTATACGATTATTGGCCATACGAAGACCGGCCTAAGATCGTCTGGCCAGGCGGCAAAAAGCTCGCATTCTGGATCGCGCCGAATATTGAGTATTATGAGTTTCAACCGCCGCACAATGATAAGCGCCCAGGTTGGCCGCGTGGCAATCCGGACGTGACGGCCTACTCCCAACGCACTTGGGGCAATACTGTCGGTCATTGGCGGATGATGGATTTGTTCGACAAATACAATCTGCGTGGCTCGATCTCGCTATCGATTGGCCTCGTCGACCATCACCCAGAAATCATCGAAGCGGTGAATGCTAGAAACTGGGAGTTCTTCTCGCACGGCATTTATAATACGCGCTACTCCTACGGCATGGACGAAGCTCAAGAACGCGCTGTGCTTGAGGACTCAATCCGCACGGTTGAGCAAGCCACCGGTAAACGCATCCGCGGCTATCTCGCGCCGGCGCTTACCCATACAGAGAAGACGTTGGATCTGATCGCTGAGCATGACTTTTGGTACACGTGCGACTTGTTCCAGGATGATCAGCCCCAGCCAATTAAAACCAAAACCGGCAAGCTCGTTTCGATGCCTTACTCGCTCGAGGTGAATGATGTGATCACCTATTCGGTTCAAGGGTGGAGCCCGCGGCGATACACTGACCTGCTCATTCGGCACTTTGATCAATTGCTGGAAGAGGGCGAACGTTCTGGCACCGTGATGTGCATTCCTTTGCACGCTTATCTGGTGAGCCAACCGCATCGGTTGCGCGTTTTTGAAGAAGCGCTGAAGCATATCTGCGCGCATCGCGATGATGTCTGGTTCACGACGGGCGCCGAGATCGCAGAGTTCTATCGAGACAATTGCTGGGACCAAACCCAAGCCGACGTCTCAAAACGCGGCGTCGCGACGGGAGGGACCGGATTTGCCCCTGCCTGATGACTATTTGATCTATCCGCATCGCCAGCACGGTCTAGATAACCCGCGCTATAGCTGGGACCCCGCTGATCGCCGCGAGCCGATTGTTCTGAAAGACGGCACGAAGTCCGTCGCGACGATCATCGTACCGGTGGAGTTTTTCCCGCTGAACCCGCCTGCGGCGCCGTTCAAGCATCCTGGCGCCATGAAGACGCCCTACCCGGACCTTCGCCATTTCACGACGCGAGATTACGGGAATCGTATTGGCATCTTTCGCCTGATGCGCGAGTTTTCGGTTCGCGGCATCACCGCCACCTTTGCCGTCAGCGCAGAAATAGCGAAACGATATCCGCCGCTTTTGGAAGCGATCATCGCGGGCGGACATGAGATCGCCGCTCATGGCGTTTCGACAGCGCATATTCATCATGATGGGCTCAGCGACGCCGAGGAACGCGAGCTGATTGCACAAACACGCGCCGCCTTCCCGGATGCAAAAACCTGGATGAGTCCGGCACGAAATGAGAGCTACCGCACGCTCGATCTGCTCGCCGAATATGGCTTCGCGAACTGTCTTGATTGGGAGGCGGATCAACGTCCCCTGCCTTTCAAAACTAACTCGACACCTGTCTGGGCCCTGCCCCATTATGGTGAGCTTGGAGATTTCAAACTGCTGATCGACCGCTCTCAATCTGAAGACGAGTGGGCTGCGCAGATCACTGAAACAGCCGCCTATCATCTAAGTCTTTACGAGAAAGAAGGCGCGAGCGCGTTTGCCTTCACAATGACGCCTTATGTTCTGGGGCAACCGTTTCGCATTCACGCCGTCCGAAAAACGCTCGACGCACTTGTCGCGATGGATGGTTTGAAGATCGCGACCGCGCAATCCAGTTGCGACATGTTCCAAGAGGCCTTCTCTTGAACCGCCGCGCTTTTCTTCTGGGAACGGGCGCAGCCGCGCTCGCAACCCCGGCCCTCGCTCAAGGATCCTCGCCGATGCGTTACTCCGCTCTCGCCCTTCAAACCGTTTGTGATGCCGTCAATCAAGACAGCTCCGTCGAAGACGCCCGCGCTCGGATGGACCGCGCAATAAATCGCGTTCGCGGTCAGATCGGCTCCGCGAAAGGTTTCTTGAAAGGCTTCAACGGATACGATGTCAAACTGGTGGTTCTGCCGGAATACTGGATGACGGGTTTCCCGCTCGGCGAAAGCCGCGAGGAATGGCAAGACAAAGCTGCTATCCCGATGGATGGCGCAATTCCAGACAAGTTGGCTGGCCTCGCTCAAGCGCTCGGCGTCTATCTCTGTTCGAACCATTATGAGAATGACGAGAAGTTTCCCGACCTCTATTTCCAATCTAATGTGATCTACGGACCAAACGGTGACACAGTTCTGCGCTACCGCCGCATGATCTCACTCTACACGCCAAGCCCTTATGATGTTTGGGACAAATATCTCGACGCCTATGGCGAAGATGCCGTCTTCCCAGTCGCTGACACAGAAATCGGCGTTCTCGGCTCTATCGCGAGCGAGGAGATCCTTTATCCTGAGATCGCGCGCATGCAGGCCTTCAAAGGCGCCGAGATCTTCTGTCATCCAACAAGCGAAGTTGGCGCACCGACGCTAACGCCGAAACACATTACCAAGAAAGCGCGCGCGATTGAGAACATTGCCTATGTTGTCTCCGCCAATAGCGCCAAGATTATCGGCACGCCGGTCCCATCAGCCTCGACCGATGGCATGTCGATCGTGCTCGACTGGTATGGCCGGACGCTTGCCGAGGCCAATCAGGGCGAAACCCTTAACGCGAACGCTGTTTTAGATATCGGCGCCCTGCGTGAGACGCGCCGCAAGACAGGCATGACCAATACGCTTTCCAGGCTGCCGAACGCGGCCTTCGCCAGCGCTTACGGCCAGGCCAATCACGCGCCAGCCAACCGCACACCAAACGCACAAATGATCGAACGCAAAGATGCCATCGCTCAACAACAAGCCGTCATCGATCGGCTGGTTGAGAGCGGTGTGCTTAAATAGAGGAGCCGCCAGATGACGGACTTTCCCACAATTCCCCCATACGTGAATCGTCTCGAGAAGACGTGCTATCTCGTCATCTGCCGAGACGGCGTAAACAGCGCTGAGCCCCGCGCCACCCATCTGAAAGGTCATCTCGATCACGTCGAAAAACATTGGACGCGGTATGTGACAGCGGGGCCAATTCGCGAACCAGGCGGTGACGTCTTGGTTGGCTCTGTTTTCCTCGTCCTTGCCGACAGTCTTGAAGATGCGAAAACACTGATGGAGGGCGACCCCTACATCACCAGCGGTATGTATGAAACGATCACCTACAATGAGTTCTCGAACTCAATCGGACAGTACATTGGCGGCAAAATCTGGGAGAGCGCTGAGGCTATCGCGCACCGCGCCGCCGGCGGCCCAACGGCTGATCTCTCAAAAGGACTGAACGCATGACGGATCGCATGAAACACAAACGTATTCGCGGGCGCATTCGTTACACCTCAAAGAAGCCGGAAATGATGGACCAGGTGCGCGGGGATGAAATTTTTAACATTACCCATCATAGCGATGGTAAAATGACAGTCCGCGCGCATTGTGAGATCCACGATCCCGACCCGACCGTAATGCGGGACATCGTTTATTCCACCGATGAGCATTTCAACCCGATGGATTGCCATGTTCGTTTGACAATAGGCGACGCGTTCATGGGGAGCGGCTGGTTCAAATTTAATCTCGACGAAAACCGTTCTGGCAGCATTGAGTGCGAAAGCTACGGGCCATCGATTGGCCGCTTGTCTCAACGGACTGAAACCGAGGGCCCTTTCGACGGGTTTGGAACGCACCCGATCATCGGTGACGCACAAATGTGCCGCGTGATTGATCGCTCGAAGGGTCCGACGCGCCGAAACGTGCGCGTTTTCCTCCCGTCACCAGATCATCGCGGGGCGACGCCGCCCATCGTATCCGAAGTGAATATCGGCCTGGAATATGTCGGCGATGAAACCGTGACAGTAGAAGCAGGCACGTTTGACTGTTTCCATTTTCGCTATGTCGATGATGAAGGTCCCGGCATGGGCGGGACCCAACACCCGTCTTACGATATGTGGGTCACGAAGGACGATTTTATCTTCGTCCAAGGCGGCGTTGGCGGATATATGGCGACTTGGTACGAGCTGATCGAACTCGATCGCCCAACCATAGGTTAGTCGCTAAATCCGGCACTCTCGTCTTCGTTCTGAATGGCCTTAATCTCTGCGAGGTCTTTCGGCGGAGACAACCATTCCGGCTTGTGCTCCTGAGCCCAGGCGAGCAGCTGCGGCGGGAACTCATCATGGCTTTCAACGCGGTGGTTCAAGAGGTGATAGATCGCCTTCTCACCGCCCGCCCAGGCTGGAAGTGAGCCATAGCGTTGCCAACTCATCTGATGTGGTTCTTCAACAGCGCCTTCGGGATGGATGAAAAAGTCATAATTCTCCCAGGCTTCGTATTGCGTGCCGTTTGGCAGCGGGAAGTCTAGAAATACGGCGGCTGTGAACGCCCATGTATCGCCCATCTTGCGCGCCGCGATGCCATCTTCTGAAATGATCTTTCGGACGCGGTCACCTGTGCCTTGCGTGACATCGCCATAGATCCGGCCATTCTCATACCGGTACTCGATCAGCTGATAAGGGTAAGCGATCGGCGTGATCTCCTGCCCATTATACTCTGTCAGCACTTCTCCCGTTTCAGGGTCCGTATAGGTGAAAGTCTTCCGCGTCAGATGGACGACCTTCTCACCTGGTTCATCGGGCCAAATCACCGTCGAGCTGTCAAAGCCAATCATACCAAACAACAACTCACCCGAAGGATAGGCATAGACACCGCCCTCTGAAATCCAATGCACCGGCTCGCCCGTTCCCGCGCGGGCATCGACCCAGGCTTTTAGCGCCTCATCTGTGTCGCCGTGATCATGGGCAGCGACAGGAACAGCTGAAAAAACCAAAACGGCACTTACTGACAAAAGCGTGCGGATCATCGAATTCTCCAAAACCAATTGATATATCTTTTATGATTAACCTGCAGAAGAGTGCAATGAAAATCATCTCAAACGCTCAGGATTTCCGGCTTTGGCTTGGAGTTTGCTGCAGAGAGCGGTAGATCGAACGAGATAAACACGGAAATGCGCCATGCCTGACACCGGATCGATGAAGTTTACACCCGCTGATATTGATGAAACAGCGAGCGTTCCGCTTTACCAGCAGATCTACGATTTGCTGCGGGCCAGGATCATGGATGGCACGATGGCGCTGAATGATCGCCTGCCCGCCGAACAGGACTTGACCCAAGCGCTTGGCGTATCGCGGATTACCGTCAAGCGCGCGATGAATGAGCTTGCGGTGGCTGGATTGGTCCGCCGTCAGCGCGGGATTGGGACCGTGGTCATCTATGATGTCGCGGCACCAACTGTCAAAGGCAGCTTCGAAACCATGATCGATGGCCTCACACGCATGGGGATCGAAACTGAAGTTCAATTGCTCGATTGCACAATTGGCACAGCAAGCCCCGCGATCTGCGAAGCGCTGGAGCTAAAGAGCGGTAAGAGTGTACAGCGGATCGTGCGTCTCCGGCGCCTCGACGGTGAGCCGTTTTCTTATCTCGTCACGTACATCCCTTATGAGATTTCAGAAGGTTATGACGACGCGCTGCTGGCCACTGAGTCTTTAATCAAACTCCTTGAACAAGCGGGGCATGCCCCTGTGGAGGCGGAACAAACGATTACTGCGACCGCCGCTGAGCCAGCGGTTGCCGCTAATTTAGGCGTCGCCCCAGGCTCGCCGCTCTTGCGCATTCATCGCATTATGAAGGACGCCGAAGGTCGCCCGGTTCAAGACATCACGGCGCATTATCGTGCAGATCGTTTCGAATATCACATGCGGCTGAACCGCAATAATGCGGCCGAAACCGACTGGACCACCGAAAAGTGACAATCTGACCCTCGCCAGCCTCGATTTAAATGATATATCTTTTAAATCTGGAGGAAATGGCGTGCTCGATCAGGCTCTATTGGCGCTCATTCATGTGCTTGTCTTCGTCTATTGGTTGGGCGGAGACTTAGGTGCGTTTTACACAAGCCACTTTTTAACCCAAGCTGATGTGCCAGCCGACCGGCGCCTCCTGGCAGCTAAGGTCGTAGGCGATGTTGATATGGCGCCGCGAACGGCGCTCATTCTCGCACTGCCAACTGGTCTTCTACTAGCGCAGAGCAAAGGCTGGCTCGCCCTCGGCTGGCCCATTGTCATCGGGATCACATTCGCGGCGCTTGCTTGGCTGGCACTTGCTTGGCACCTTCACCTCAAACATGGCGCCGCCTCGAATACGCTTCGCACACTGGATTTAGGAATTCGCTGGGTCCTGGTGATTGGGCTGAGCGCATGGGCGTTGCTGGGATTGACGGGATCGGTTCAACTCCCCCTCTTTTTGGCATTCAAACTTCTCGCGCTTGTCGGCTGCGTCCTCCTCGGTCTTTTCATACGCTCCGTTTTAAAACCGCTCGGGCCAGCTCTAATGGGCTTATCGGGACCTAACGCAGCAGCCGCAGAGGCTGACCTAGCCGCAACACTCAATCGCGCCAGACCGCTCGTAACGGGCATTTGGGTGCTTCTTCTTATCGCTGCTTTTCTCGGCCTCTGGACGCCGACTTCATTCTAGGAGACTTTCTGTCATGCCTGACGATATCAAAACCGCTTCTGTACTGCCCGGAATTCTCAAACAACAGTTGGGAGAGGATCGCCTCAAAGACGATCAAGCCTCCCGAGAATTTATGAGCCAAGACATCTGGGCCAAAGGTGCAACGGCGGATTTCGTGGCGACTCCGGAAACGATCGAGGACATGCAAACGGCGATCCGAGCGGCTCATGACAAGGGCATTTCCCTGAACCCTCGTGGCGGCGGATATTCCTACACGAAAGGCTACACGCCCGACCGCGATAATGTTGGCATTCTCGACATGTCCAAGCTCAATAATGTCATCGAGATTAATACCGACGACATGTATGTCACCGTCCAAGCCGGTGTGACCTGGGCGCAGCTGTATGAAGCGCTCAAGCCACATGGTGTGCGCACGCCATTCTGGGGCCCACTGTCGGGGATCGGCTCAACCATTGGCGGCGGCCTTTCACAGAACAATGCATTCTTTGGCGCGGGCAAGTATGGCACAACGGGCGAAAGTCTCCTTTCGATCACGGTCATCCTCGCCGACGGTACACTCGTAAAGACAGGCACCGCGGGCACCAAGAATGGCAAACCGTTCTGGCGTTATTACGGGCCTGACCTGACCGGCCTATTCTGCGGAGATGCGGGCGCGCTTGGCTATAAAGCGGAAGCCACGTTCCGTTTGATCCCGCTGCCAAAAGCCGAAGAGACGGCCAGCTTCGAGTTCGAAACGCGCGACGCCTGCGCCGACGCCATGGCGCAAATGATGCGCGAAGACATTGCGTGTGAGATCTTTGGCTTTGACCCTAACCTCACCAAGGTTCGTCTCGCTCGTGCCAGCCTCGTGTCTGATGCCAAAGCCCTCACAAATGTCATGAAGAGCCAAGGCTCGCTTTTGAAAGGCCTCCGCGAAGGGGCCAAAGTCGCTCTCGCCGGGCGCGGCTTCATGGATAAAGTCGATTACTCACTGCACATCTGCGTGGAAGGACGCTCTGATAAAGGCGTCAACGAAGACATCCAAGTCTTGAAAGACATCGCCGTGAAGCTTGGCGGCAAAGAAATTGAGAACTCGATTCCCAAAATCATCCGCGCCAATCCGTTTGGCCCCATGAATAATATTCTAGGGCCGCAAGGCGAACGCTGGGTGCCGATCCATGGGATCGTTCCGGTATCCGAAGGCAAAGAAACCTGGGCCGAGATCGAAGCCGGTTTCGATACGATTTCAGAGGAACTCGAAAAGCATGACATCCTCACGGGCTTCTTGATCACAAGTCTTGGCACGACCGGCTATTTGATCGAACCGGTCTTCATCTGGCCGGAGGAAATCTGGCCAATCCACGAGCATACCGTTGGCGAAGATTGGTTGAAGAAGATCAAACGCCACAAAGCCAATCCAGATGCGACGGCTGTGGTCGAAAAAGCCCGCCAAATTGTCCTTGATGTGTTCACGAAACACGCCGGGGCTCATTTCCAGATTGGACGCACATATCCCTACAAAGAGGGACGCGAGGAGGCGACTTGGAAACTGGTCGAGGCGATTAAGAACGCCGTCGACGAGAAGGGTATCGTCAATCCTGGTTCCTTGGGGCTCGGCTAAATATGACCACGCTAAACGCGCGCAACCCGCGCACGGGTGAACTCGATTATCAGTTCGAGGCGACCAGCGCAAAAGAGATTGAGCTCACGGCCAATCGTCTGCGCGCCGCTGGACAAGACTGGCAAGCCTTAGGGCTGGATGGCCGCATGGCGAAACTGGGTGAGCTCTCTGACGCGCTCGGACGCCACCACGGTGCCATTGCAGAGCGCCTCAGCGTCGATACGGGTCGCCAAAAGATTGCGGGACGCGAAGTCGATGGCGCGATCGGTGCAATCCATGGCTGGTTGGCGCAAGCGCCTCATCTCCTGCCAGAAGGGTGGACAGATGGGCGAATGAACCCAGCCATTCGTCACGCCCCGCAATTCGTCCCCTATTCTCTTATCGGCGTGATCAGCCCTTGGAATTTTCCACTGACGCTCAGCATGATCGACACGATCCCGGCCTTGCTCGCGGGGTGCACGGTTATGATCAAGCCTTCCGAAGTGACACCGCGCTTCGTTGAACCGCTGATGCGCGCCATTGAAGAAGCTGGGCTGCAGGACGTCCTAACCTTTGTTCAGGGTGACGGAGCCACCGGCGCGGCTTTAATTGAGCAAGTCGATGCGGTTTGTTTTACCGGGTCAGTCGCGACTGGCCGCAAGGTCGCCTCTGCTGCTGCAGGCAACATGATCCCGGCATTTCTTGAACTTGGCGGAAAGGACCCTCTCATCGTCACGGCCAGCGCTGATATCGAGAAAGCTACGGACGCAGCGCTACGCGGCTCGGTTCTCTCGACCGGACAAGCCTGCCAGTCGATCGAGCGGATCTATGTCGCGCGCGAAATTCACGGCGACTTTTTGGATCGGCTAACCGCAAAAGCAAAACAGGTCGAGCTGAACTGGCCAGAGATCGGCCGCGGCCATATCGGCCCGATTATCTTTGAGAAACAAGCCGAGACACTTCAAGCCCACATTGATGATGCCAAGTCTAAAGGCGCTCGAATCTTATCCGGCGGCACAGTCGAAAACCATGGCGGGGGAAAATGGTTGCTGCCAACGATCCTTGCAGACGTGACCCACGACATGGACGTGATGCGTGACGAGACGTTTGGCCCGATCCTTCCCGTAATGGCGTTTGAGACTATCGAACAGGCGATCACCCTGGCCAACGATACTGAGTTCGGGCTTTCCGCAGCAGTCTTCGCGGGCACACTCGAAGAGGCCGAAAGCGTCGGGCGACAGATCGAAGCTGGTGGCGTGTCCTTGAATGATGCAGCGCTCACCGCGCTATTCCATGAAGCCGAGAAACATAGCTTCAAACTCTCCGGCATGGGCGGCAGCCGGATGGGACCTGCCGGGTTCCAACGCTTCTTGCGTCGCAAGGCCTTAATTGCGAATACAGGCGCACCTGCTCCGATTGGAGCCTTTGCCGAGGATGCCCCTTGACCGCCTCTATCCGATTAGATGTCGCCGCGCCACTTTCCGAAATCGTTCTGAACAAACCCGAAAAGCGAAATGCTTTGTCTGTCGATATGTGGGCCGCGATCCCAGAGCTTGTTGCTGAGGCCGTGGCAGACCCGGAGACAAAGGTTCTGCTCATTCATGGCGGGGACGCAGGGGCCTTTGCCGCGGGTGCCGATATCTCAGAGTTCGAAAAAACCTATGCCACAAAGCAAAGCGCGAAGGCTGCTGGCGACGCTATCGCGGCGGCGCTGAACGCCCTCGAAAACTGCCCCAAGCCAACCCTCGCCGCAATCGAGGGCGCATGTGTTGGCGGCGGCGTCAGTCTGGCGATGGCGTGTGATCTGCGCGTTGCCAGCGCGCGATCGAAGTTCGGGGTAACACCTGGCAAACTCGGCTTGGTTTATCCCGCTGGAGACACGCGCCGCTTGCTCCAGGCCATTGGCCCAGGCGCAACCAAAGACATTCTCTTTACGGGCCGGATCTTTCTCGCGGCTGAGGCGAAAGAGATGAAGTTGATCGATCGTCTCGTCGACGATGGGACAGCACTCGAAGGTGCGCGCGCTTTTGCGAATGAGATCGCCGCAATCTCGCAATGGTCGACGCGCGCGACCAAGCAAATGATCAAAGGCCTCCAATCCGGCTGGAGCGATACGACCGGTGAGGCAACTGACTTGTTTCTTGAAGGTTTTTCCAACCAAGATTTTCAGGACGGCTATCGCGCCTTCCTCGAAAAGCGTGCCCCGAACTTTACGTTCAAATAGCTACCACTCAAACCCGGGCGGCATGGGCGGTTTTCCGAGCATTGTTTCAAGCGACGAGGCAGCTCGTAGCACGTCGCGGTCGCGGCCTTCTGGACCTATCAATTGAATTGACAGCGGCAGCCTATCCGCGCTCAAACCCGCAAAAAGCGCTGTTGCAGGTAGCTTTGCGAAATCCGCCCAAGCGGTGAAGTCGGCTTGGTTGGCTGGCACATCACCGGAGAATCGAAACGCTTCTTGCGGCGCAGTCGGTGCGATCACGAAATCAACCGATTGCCATACTTCTGCTGTGGCTGCGTGGACGCTTGCAATATGCGCATAGGCAGAATCAACTTTCTCCTGCGTCTGGCGCGCGCCCCAATGCAACAGGCCGTAGAATGTATCGCTAAGCCCTTCTGGACGTGGACCGTCCGCCGTGACGCCGTGCTCTTTGGCGCCCTCAACCTCAGACACGAGCAGTCCTGCCCGGCGCGACCGGGAATAGTCATAGATAGGCGGAGAGACCGGAACCAGCTCAGCACCTTCATCGCTCAAGCTCTGCAAGACCGCATCGAACCCCACTTTCACAGCGGGCGTTAGAGTCACACTGTCAGCGCTAGACCAAACCCCAATCCACAATCCTGCGAGAGGCCTTGCCTCTAGCGCGGGCGCCTTTCCCCAAGCGGCGAGCACATGCATCGCTTGCCACAGTGTTTCCACATCACGCGCCAGTGGACCGACATGATCCAGTGTTGTCGAGAGTGGCACCACGCCCGTCTCGGGCACTAAGCCATAAGTCGGCTTATGCCCCTGCACACCGCAATAGGCAGCTGGAATGCGGACGCTGCCCATTGTGTCCGTCCCAAGCGCGACATCACACAGGCCCGCTGCAACCGCAGCGCCCGAACCACCGGATGAGCCGCCTGGCGTGTAGTCTGTATTCCAGGGATTTTTCGTACGCCCATAGGTTTCATTATCGGTGGTCGCCCCAAGCGCACCCTCGTGCATATTTACGGTCCCAAGCAGAGTTCCGCCTGATGCTCGAATGCGTTTGATGACCTCTGCATCGGCCTCAGAAATCCGCGAACGATAGGCTTCGCAGCCGGCCGTGACGGGTAAACCTTGTACCGCGATGTTAGATTTCGCAGCCCAAGCGAGACCATCGCGAGGTTGCTCTTGCGTCAAATCGACGAACGCATGGATGCGCGCGTCTAGAGCTTCAATCCGATGGCGGTAATTGGGCTTCATTATTTGAACCGCTGATCGATGAGGCGGATCGGCTTTTGACGCACCTCAGTCTGCGTCAGGTCGGCAAGCGCGCCAGGCGCAGAAAGCTCGACGCCGCAATCGATTCCGATTTTCTGTTTGAGCAGGGCCTTGTATTTCGCCGTCTCAGTCTCTGATGCAGGTCCATTCACCTCTGCGCAGACCGTGAACTCGTCACGGCCTGCCGCATCGCGTTCCGCCTTGCAAATGAACTCTCCGGCAAAACTGTCGACCTCTTCCAAAAGCGGTCCCATGGCTTGCGGGAAGATGTTGATGCCTCTGATCTTCACCATATTATCGGAACGCCCCAAGAAACCTTCGATGCGTTTAAAATTCACGCCAATAGAAGACTGACCTGTCTTCACTTTGGTCACGTCATGCGTGTTAAAACGGATGATTGGATAAATATCGTCCTTATACAGACAGGTGCAAACCATGTCGCCCTGCTGCCCATCAGCGAGCGATGCGCCCGTATCGATATCGCAGACCTCTAGGAATTGTGCATCCTCCATCACATAGAGGCCATCTCGGTCTGGACCTTCACCCGCGATGCAGCCTGTATCGCCAACCCCGTACCAGTCGAAGCAATCCACACCGCCCCAACTTTCGGATAGGCTTTGTTTGTCTTCACGCCCCAAATGGCCCGAGACCATGCGGATCTTCAGGTCTTTGACCGGGTCGATACCCTGCTCTACGGCAACGCGGGCGAGCTTTTTGATATAGTCGGCGAACCCTACGATCACCGTCGCGCCAAAGTCGCGCATCAGTTCGACTTGTCGAACCGAGCGCGTTTCAACGCCCGTCCCTGCGGACATAAAGATCGCACTGGTCCAGTGAATGACACTTTCGCGGACATAATGCCCACCATTGATCATCCCATGTCCGTACACGGAATGGACAACATCATCGGGCCTTAGCCCTTGGAATCGATAGAGCCGGCCGAGCAACAGATTCTGCGCCTCGCGGCTCTTAGCCCCGAACAACAAGACTTGCGGGGTTCCGGTTGTACCAGATGTCGTATGCATGATCACAGGAGGGCGCCCCTCAGGGTAACCCTCAAAGCCCGCAAAATCCCCTAAAGGCGGGTTGAGCGCAATGCTCTCCATAATGTCCGCTTTGTCGAACATGGGGAGATGCGGCAGGGTTTCTAGGCCTTTGATATCGCCGGGTTCAACGCCCGCATTGCCCCACAGCCTTTGATAGAACGGTGTCGCCCAAGCGCGAGCCACGCAGCGCGCGAACAGTGTTTCTTGATGCGCCCGAATTTCGTCTTGGCTGCATTTGGCGAAGTCCAAGAAGGCATCCCCGATGGGATGATCTTTCTGCAAGGCGTCCCAATCGACACTGTTAAAATAGGTATTGTGCTGTCCTGCCATTCTAGGCCTCCAATCCAGCAGCGAGGCGACTCAGGACTGATACGTCCTCAACTTCCTCTAATTGGTCTGTGAGCTCGATGAGCTGCTGTTCTATTTGCGGGCGCTGGTTGCCAAACCCGAAGGTGACGCAGCTTCTAAACTTCGCGAGATGCGCCTCGCGTGTCATTGGATCGCTCGGCGACCCGTATAGCGCATTAATTTCGGCCCGGACCTCACGGCCATCTTTCAGCGTCGCGATCGCAGTCTGCGGCGTGAAGGCAGCAGGGTCACGCCCACCATCATCAATCACTTGGATGCGCTCGCCAAGCTTCAGCGTTTCGGGATCTTTGAGAGCGTTGTCCGAAAAGTCCTCAAGCCCCACCGTTCCATTTCTCAGCGCAACAGCGCCAGAATACTGGAAGCACAGCCGCGCATAGTTTACCGCCATGCCCGGCTTGATCGGTCGCCCGACGAGCCTGTGAATCAAAGGCGGCGCGGTGAGCTTAATTTGCTCAACATCCTCCGCGCGAACGCCCGCAGCCTTCAATTTCTGCATCAAGACGATGCCGCCCTGCGCCGCGCGGCCTGTTGGAAACGGTTTGTGGCTCACCTCAGCGATGCGCCAAACCTTACCAAGCGAAGCAATGACCTTGGCCGGATCGGCCTCATCCTCGAACAGCGAGAAATAACCGAATGGCCCTTCGAGACTGTCATGCGGTCCGGGCATCCCTTGGGCCGCCAGATCGCATGCCATGAGCGCGCCGCGGGCTGCATTTCCGATCTGAACGGGGAGCGCTGGCTTACCTTCTACGTGCGCCTGCATCGTGCCAGAGTTAAATGCCAGGGCGTAACCAAGCGCGTCCTTGGTCTCTTCTGCGCTCAGCTTGCGCAGGCGAGCGATCCCGAGCGTCGCGCCAAAGATACCAGCGTTGGCGGGTCGGAAAAACTTAATCGGGCTCGATACGCTGACACCAATCCCAGCGGCGAGATCAACCGCGACCGCGAGCGCAACCGCTAACTCTTTTCCATTCAAATCGCCTCGAGCATCGGCCTCGGCCATCAAAGCTGCAAGAATCGTCGCTAGCGGATGCACGACCGCAGGCTCATGAACGCAGTCAAATTCCTGACCATGAATTTGGAAGCCATTGACAAAGGCCGCATTGGCAGGCGTCGTCCCGAAGCTGCCTCGCCCCCAAACATGCGCGCTTCCACTCCCGCCCCAAGTCCGAGCGGAGGCTCGAACGGCCTCTGTCAATGGGATTGAAGCCCCGGCAATGCCGACGCCGAGTGTATCCAACAGGTAGGTTTTAATCGCAGCGATGGCGTCAGGCGTAAGATCTTCGAATTTCGTTTCGAGCCCATGGCGAACAAAGGCTCCCACCATTCCGGTCATGACAGCACCTCCGCGATTTTATCGATGAGATCATTCGCCATATGATCTGCCAGCATTGCGCCCTCAAGCAGCGATTTTCTGTCGCCTGGCGTGATACCACCTGCCCGCATGAGCATCTCAGCCTTTTGCTGGATTTGCGCTTCAGTAACGGGATTTTCCGGGTCGCCTAGGGCGTCTTCCACCCGGATCACCGCGTCGCCCACCGAAACCTCCGCGCCAAATCGCGCTGGATACCGTGCCTCATACTCATCACCAATGCTCACTTGAACCCGGGCGCGCAAAGCAGCGGCGTCTGGGTCATTGATGGCAGGAAGCTCGAAATCCTCAAGCGCAGGCTCGCCGCGAAGCAAACAGATCGCGACACAGTGCTGAAGCGAGAATTTCGCTTCGATGACAGTCTTGGGGTCGGGCTTATCGCAGAATTTGAGGGCGTCGCCATAGGTTCGGACCTTCAGCAAAGCATCACTCGGCATATTCCCTGAAGCTTTAAGAGCAAGCGCGGCATCAATGACGGCATGCGCATGGCGGCAAGCAGGCCAGGGTTTGAAACTGACCTCATGGATGAGCCAGTCCGCGCCCCAATCGCGTAATACATCTTGCGGGTCACCATCCTGACACATCGCCCGGAAGAAGCCTTGCTCTCCTTCCAAAATGCGAACCGGTCCTAGAAATCCGTCTCGCGCAAGTTTGGCGCTCTCTATTCCCGCGCGCGCAGCATTGGCCGTGTGGAGTTGCTTGCCCATGCTTGAGGGTTCGTGGCGCGTATGCCAAAGGCCCGCCGATTGGCTGATCGCCAGCGCCATCGCATGCACGGTCTGATCGTGGTCGAGCGAGAGCAGACTTGCAGAACTTGCCGCAGCCCCAATCGCACCGCACGTCCCTGTCGAATGCCAAATCGCGTAATGCGCCGGACCAACAGCTCGGCCAAGGCGAATGGTCGCTTCGTAACCTCTCACGATTGCCGCCAACAAGTCCGGCATGCTGGCGCTCATTTCGCCCGCCATAGCCAAAGCAGCCGGAATGATGCTCGGCCCCGGATGCAACAAAGCGCGTTTATCGACATCGTCCATCTCAAGGACGTTTCCGAACCCGCCCCAGATAAAGGCTCGAGAGCCAGCAGACGCCTTGCTCTGCTGGCGCAGCACTTTCCCGGCGGGCTCGACAGCGCCAGCTGCGGCGCACCCCACCCAATCGAGCAAATGTAAACGCGCACGCGCCTGCGCTTGCTCGTTCACTGTCCGAAACAAGATCTCCGAAAGCTCTGTCAGGATTGGCGTTTTAGAAATTTGTCCGGACATATTCTGGTGCTTACACAAAGAATGTGGTTGAGTGAACCCGAAACTTACGCCACCGGTCAAAAAATGAGCTCTAACACTCTCGAATCTGCCTTTTCATCGTTCCGGCAATCACTCCCGGACGAAGCCCGTATATACGTTGCGGGCTGCAGCGGTGAGCCCCTTCCCCTTGTCGAGACATTGCGAGCCGCGCCAGATCTTGCCGGCGGACTTACTTTTCTCGGAATTTGGATTCCGGGCGTCAATCAAACAGACTGGGCAGGCCTGCATCCTTCATCCGAGGCCGAAAGCATCTTCATCTCTCCCGCGCTGCGTCCCTCTTTCGACGCAGGGCGCACGCACTTTCATCCCTTGAGCTATACCCAAAGCACGTCCTGGCTGTCGCAAACCAAACTCGATGCTGGAGTGGTGATGGTCAGCCCACCGGACAAGGATGGCTTCGTCTCGCTTGGTGTTTCCGCAGATTTCTCGCCGATCATCTTAGAGCGACAAGATGTTCGCGTTATTGGCATCATCAACCACAACCTCAAAGCACCCATGAATGGCCCAAAGCTTCCAATCAGTCGCTTCGAAGTTGTGGTCGAGACGGATTATCCTCTGGCGAGCGTCACAGAAAACGATCTCCCAGAAACCTTTGCTCAAATCGGGGCGCATATCGCTGCGCTCTGCGAAGATGGTGACACACTGCAATTTGGACTCGGCAACGTTCAGCAGGCGGTTCTGAAAGCCCTCCATAATCACCGAGATCTAAAAGTGCATGCCGGAATGATCTCAACGCCACTTGCAGCGCTGATCGATCAAGGCGCGATTGCGGATGGTCCTGGCGCGGTTACAACCGGCGTCGCGATCGGAACGCCTGACTTCTATGAACGCGCGGCAATTGACGAGCGAATGCGGTACGCGCCCGTCAGCTACACACACGCCATCTCAACTCTGGCGCAGCTGCCAAACTTTAAAGCCATCAATTCCTGTATCGAAATCGACTTGTTCGGACAGGCCAATGCCGAGTTCATTAATGGACGCCAGATTTCCGGAACCGGTGGCCTTGTCGATTTCCTCCGAGGCGCCGCAGCATCACCAACGGGACGTGGCATTCTCGCCTTAACGTCGACCGCACGGAAAGGTTCGATCAGTCGGATCGTCCCGAGACTTCCAAGAGACGCCACCTCAATATCGCGCGCCGATGTCGACACAGTCGTCACCGAGCATGGCGTCGCGGAGCTTAAGCACAAATCAATCGACGCGCGCGCGGAAGCCTTGATCGCGATTGCCGATCCGAGCTATCGCGATCAATTGCAATCCGATTGGCGTGAGATCAGAAAGAGCCTCTAATATGCCCCAGTCCAAACCCCGATATCGACAGCTCGCCGATCAATTTCGCGGCGAGATCACAACGGGCAAATATAAGCCCGGCGATGCGCTTCCAACAGAAATGGAAATTTGTGAGACCCACAAAGTCTCACGGCATACCGCGCGCGATGCCCTGCGCATCCTGACCGATGACGGCCTTATTGAGCGACGTCGGGGCGCGGGAACCGTCGTCGCAGAGCGCGGGGCGCCAGCCTTTGCCCAACCGATCGGGGATTTCGACTCCATCCTGCAATATGCGCGAGATTCGCATTTCGAAATCACGACGGCGCAAGACGCGGATCAGGAGACGCTCGATAGGCTTGGACTCACAGGTGAGTATGTCCAGCTCATCGGGTTTCGGCGGGTTGCGGACGAAGCACCGCAAGCCATCACGGCAGTCTATATTCGCGCAGACCTATCACCGCCAACTGATACAATCTCAGCGCTCCCAGGGTCGATTTCGGAATGGATCGAGGAAACCCACGGCGTTGGCGTTGAACGTGTGGTGCAGCGCATGGAGGCGGTCGCGCTAAACAAAAGCCAGGCCGATCGACTGAACCTTTCAACCGGGTTTCCGGCGCTTCGGACCGTGCGGCGTTACCGCGATGCGCGCGGCGAGATCATGCTGCTTTCAGAAAGTCTGCACCCGGCCGGGCGGTTTGCTTACGAAATGCGCCTCGACCGCACGAACGGTTAGCTTACCCGAACCTCGTCGCAGAGCGTTCTGCGATAAAGCTGACCGTCTTTGAACCAGTGCCATGTGCGCGCGCGGTTTTGACCACCCTCACCCATAATGATCACTTCTACAAAATGTGCACCTGGTTCGTCTTTGCGCTGTAAGTTTAGCAAGACCACACCGTCTTCGGTTTCCCAGCTTTTTCCAATAAAGGTTGGCGTATCGAACCAAAGATGATCGCCGCGATCCACACCATCAAATCCGGCATTCGTCACACTTCCATCCGGGTGGGTGAGCGCGATGGTTTGGCGATAGAACACATCTGTTCCAGGGAACTCGCAGATGACATGAGACTTGATCAGCTCTTCTTCTTGAGCCTGAAGATCAATGTGCCGATACGTGCCTTCCCAGACGCCGAGATGCGCGCGATGCGCGGGAAACTTCAACTCACTCATATGACACCCTTCGACTTGAGCGCTGTGGCCGCCTCGGCCGTAAGGCCCGCTTCTTGCGCAAGCGCTTCGCTATGCTCACCAAACTGAGGTACTCTTGGATTGGGTTGAGGCGGCTCTTTCATGAACTTGATCGGCGGGCCGACATGGCGATTACCGCCTTCGTCTTTGAAAATCATACCGCGCTCTTCTGTATACGGATCTTCAAAAGCCTCTTTCAAATCTCGAACCCAGGACCACGCACAATCAATCGGCTCCAAGAACGCTTTCCAGTCTGCCAGCGTTTTCTTTTTGAAGGTCTCTGTGAAGTAGGCACGAAGGTCGGTTTGCCCCGGTCCGGGTGGAACTTTTGCAAGATCGATAAGGTCTGCTCGCCCCAATGCTGTGAGGAGGTTCGTCGCAAATTTTATCTCTGGCCCGGCAAAGGCCAGGAATTCTCCATCAGCAGTCTCGTATAGGTTGGTGAGAGCCGACCCTCCGAAACTACGCATCTCTTTCGGACGCGGCGGGCGATCCTCACCAAATGTTGGCCCAAGCACATTCGGTGTCCACGCGATCGCGGCGTCATACATCGCAAGATCGATATAGTCGCCCTCACCTGTCGTTTGGCGTCGGAACAGCGCCATCAAGATTGCCGACAAAGCCATCAAAGACGCGCTCGCGTCTGCAAACGGAACATTCGGTAAAGTTGGTTGGTGATCGGTCTTCCCGCGATTGAGATCGATCAAGCCTGCGAGCGCTTGAACGGCAACATCATGCGCAGGCTTCTTGGCGAGCGACGAGTCCTGGCCAAAGGCCGAAATAGAACAGTAAACAATTTTCGGATTGCGCGCCGCGACGGCTTCGTAATCAACGCCTAACCGCTTGACCACTCCGGGTCTAAAAGCCTCAACCATCACATCAGCTGTTTCAGCTAACTTGAGGAGGAGTTCGCGGCCATCTGGGTCTTTCAAGTTCACCTTCAGGCTACGCTTTCCGCGCGCAATATTCCGGAACCAAACGCTGGTGCCATCCTCAGTTGTTTCACCGATGACACGCGTCGGCTCACCCGTCCCGTTCGCTGGTTCAACCATGATCACATCGGCGCCGTGGTCGGCCATCATCATCGTCATGTGTGGGCCCGGCAGAAAGGCCGACAGATCTAAGACTTTGACGCCTTCGAGTTTCATGCAGGGAGATCCTTTGGCAGCAATTCGTCGCTATGCTCTCCCACTTTGGGGGCGCGGGAAAGGGTGGGTCGTTCGCCATTTACCCGAAACGGTGAGGCGAGTGTTCGCACCCCATCCGCGGTTTCGGGGTGATCAACGCGCGCCGTCATTTCGACATGAGCGACATAGTCGTTGTCGAGCGCCTGCCCGATATCAAGCACCGGCGCGAATGGAACATGTCCGCCCAGTATTTCGAGCCACTCGGATGTCGTTTTCGCTATCATCACCTGATCAACAGCATCGCTCAGTGCGGGCAGGTTTTCACGGCGCGCTGGGATCGTCGCAAAGCGGGCATCCTCACCCAAATCGCTTTTTGTAAGCTGGCACCATAGGGTCCAGAATTTCGGCGTCTGACACATTAGGAGGCCCCAAGCGTCTTTGGTTTTCACCAACTGGCTTGGCGCGATGGATGGATGGGCGCCGCGCGGTAACCGCCCAGTGACATGATTTTGGTTGAGGTACCAGGTCGCCGGATAAGACAACTGATGCAGCGCCGTATCGAACAAACAGACATCGACGTCGCATCCCTCGCCTGTGCGTTGCGCGCCCAGTAATCCAGCGAGCAAGCCAGTCGCCATATGGCTACCCGTATGAAAGTCCACCATCGAGAGGCCAAACCGCACGGGCGGTCCATCAGGTTCCCCCGTCATCGTCATGAAGCCTGCTTCAGCTTGCATGAGGTAATCATAACCCGGCCAAGCGGCGCGTTCGGACTTTCGTCCGTATGCAGAAAGATGGGCGCAAACGATTTTTGGGTTCACTGAATTTAGCGCATCATAGGTGAGACCAAGCTTCTCTGGCTGGTCGCCGCGAAGATTATTTGCGACCGCGTCTGCTGTTTTTACCAGCGCCTCAAACTGTTGCCGCCCCTCAGCCGATTTCAAATCAAGCGTGACAGACTTCTTACCCAGAGAGAAGGTCTGGAAAAACTCGCTATCGCCCTCGCCCAACATGTAGGGTCCAACAGAGCGCGATACGTCACCGCCGCGCGACGGATCCTCAATTTTGATCACCTCGGCGCCTAAATCGGCGAGCAGCATGGTGCCATAGGGACCCGCACCATACTGTTCGACAGAGAGGATACGAATACCCTTAAGCGGCAAATCAGACATTAGATTGGATTCCGTTTTACCAGCTGTTTCGCAATGATGATGCGCTGCATCTCATTCGTTCCTTCGCCGATACACATCAATGGTGCATCTCGATAAAGGCGCTCGATCACATATTCTTTGGAGTAGCCATAACCACCATGGATGCGCATGGCTTCAGTGGCCACTTCGACTGCGGTTTCAGAGGCGAAGTATTTGGCCATGCCGGCTTCCATATCGATCCGCTCACCGGTGTCATAGGCGCGGGCTGCGTCTTCGACGAGCAGTTCTGCAGCGCGTGTTTTTGCCCCCATCTCACCGAGTTTCAACTGGATGGCTTGGTGCTCGCAAATCGGCTTACCCATTGTTTGCCGCGTTTGCGCGTACGCAACGCTTTCTTTTAGCGCACGGCGCGCAATGCCAACCGAGCGCGCTGCGATATTGATACGGCCAATCTCAAGACCGCCCGTCGCCATGAAGAAGCCTTTGCCTTCTTCGCCGCCGATCAGGCTGAGCTCTGCATCACACTCATAGCCGGTATAGATCAGCTCGCCACTATCAATGCCTTTATAGCCAAGCTTTTCCAGCTTGTTGCCATTGGTAACGCCAGGCAGATCTTCCATCGTATCTGGGTTTTTCGTCTGCGTGATCAGGATCGACATGCCCTTATAGCGCGGCTCCGCGGATGGATCTGTTTTGCAGAGGAGCGCAACACACTGACCCTCAATTGCATTTGAAATCCAGGTCTTCGCGCCTTCGACAACATACTTGTCACCGACACGCGTTGCTTTGGTTGTTAGCGCTTGCAGATCAGTTCCAGCATTCGGCTCTGTAAGCGCAAGGCCGCCGCGGATCTCGCCGGTCGCGAACTTAGGCAACCAATAGTCTTTCTGCTTGTCCGTCCCGAAGCGTTGAACAATCTGCGCCATCATCAGGTGCGAGTTGAAGATGCCGGTCAGGCTCATCCACTCTTCTGCAATGCGCGTTACGATCTTGGCATAAAGCGAGGCTGAAAGACCAAGGCCACCATACTCTGGATCAATCAACGCGCCGAAAAGGCCCAGCTCTTTCATGTCTTCAACCAGATCGATGGGATACTCGTTCGCATGCTCGAGTTCCATCGCAACAGGTTTGACCTTTTGCTCGATCCATTTCTCGATCGCGTCCATCATGAGGCGCTCTTCTTCGGCGGCCTCGCTGTTTAGATAAGCGGTATCTGCCATGAAAGGCTCCTAGTAATGTTCAACTTTGTCTTCGACGGCATTGCCGCGCGATGGGATCAGCATGTTACGCTTGAACGTACAGATCATCGTTCCGTCTTGGTTGTAGCCCCGGGTCACGATGGTTACGATGCCTTGCCCCGGCCGAGATTTACTCTCGCGTTTCCCGAGGACTTCGCTCTCGCCATAAAGCGTGTCGCCCGCAAACACCGGCGCTGTGAATTTCACCTCATCCATGCCGAGATTAGCGATCGCTTTCTGGGAGCAATCCGTGACGCTCATGCCGATTAACAAAGCGAGCGTGTACGGCGAAACAACGAGATTTTTCTTAAATTCAGAGGCAGCCGCGAATTCCGTATCAAAGTGCATTGGATGCGTGTTCAGCGTCAGCAAAGTGAACATGTGGTTGTCATATTCGGTGACCGTCTTGCCGGGGCGATGCTCGTAAATGTCGCCTTCGTTGAAGTCTTCAAAATAGCGCCCGAACGTTTCGCGATAGCGATTAGGGCCGACCTCTTTCCAGTTTTGAACCATTCTATCCTCTTTCTTCGCCCGCCTTGGCGAGTGTTCTTTCTGCCGCCAATGTGATTGGACGGTCGATCAATTTTCCATTGTGCAAAGCTGCACCGCCTTGGCTGTCTTCGAGCGCTTTAATGATAGCTTTGGCCTCAAGAATTTCGGCAGGCGTCGGCGAGAAGACGGCGTTGACGGTCGCGACCTGCTTTGGATGAATGCACGCGCGTCCGGCAAATCCCATCGCTTTTGCTTTTCGTGTCGAGGCGTCTAGGCCGGTATCGTCTTTCACATCGAGATACGGCACATCATAAGCTGGGACACCGGCTGCTCCGCAAGCGCCGGCTATCGTGCCACGCGCGACGATCATGGCGTCCCAATCGGACAGGTCTGCACCGAGACTGGCGCTATAGTCGGCGCCCCCAAATAAGACCCCGGCGAGCGATTGTTTCGCGATATCAAAAGCGCGTCTCAAACCGCGCCCGCTCTCAATGACCCCGATCAATGGCGCGCCATGACCGAGGGCTTCAGCCACAATCTCCATGTCGACGCCCGTTTCGGCTTTCGGCACCATCACGAAGTCTGGAGAGCAGCCCGAGACTGCAAGTGCCGCGATATCGGCGCAGCCATCTGCGGTGCGTGGACTGTTGATCCGAATACCGGCTGTGACGTCGCCGCGATGTGCAAGCCAACCTAGAGCAGCAGCGCGCGCTTCGGACTTCGCCTCTGGGAGCACCGCATCCTCAAGGTCGATAATGATCGTATCAGCGGCGCTGCTCGCCGCTTTGTCGAACCGGTCGGGTCGTGCGCCCGGCACGAAGAGAAGAGATTTGTAAGTCGATGACATATGTGATCCAAATTTGTCCGGACAAATTAGATCGAACTCCGTCCAAGGTCAAACGGACTCTTTGTCCCTTGATTGGAAAACTTAGAAATTCAGCAGGTCGCTTTAGGTTAGCCCCTCAATCGAAGCCATCGGAATAGGCTCCAAGGCGGTGTCCAGTGTCGAGTTCCACCGATTGAGAAACCCGAACATCGCAATCACGGCGACAATCTCTGTGATCTCGTCTTCAGAGAAATGCGCTTTCAGCCGATCAAAGTCCGCGTCCGTGGTTCCGTTCGGAACCACGGACGCTTTCATGGCGAGATTGATGGCTGCTCGTTCCGCATCTGAGAATAAAGGACTGTCCTCGAAACTCCAGACCGCATCGATTTTATCTTGGGCGACGCCCTGCTCTCGTGCCCCGTGTGCAGCGTGCGCTGAGCAATAAAAACACCCAGCCGCCTTACTCGCCGCTTCGCCGACGAGCCGTTTCAGGCCATTGTCGACCTGACCTGGTCCGTAGACAGCGGCGACCAGTCCCCACATCGCTTTGGTCAGCGCCGGGTGGCGCGCCATGACCAAAGCGTCATTGGGGATAAAGCCCATCAGGTTTTCTGCATTCTCGATCATCACCCGCGTTTCCGGGTCGACTTGGTCAAGCGAGAGCGGTGCGAGACGGCTCATCAGTTGCGCGGATCAGAAATGATCTGATTGAGCTCAATCGTGTGCCCGTCATTGTCCGTCAACATAGAGACCATCACGACGATTTCCCCCGCAGGAGATGGGTACCGGCGCTCTTTTGGTTCACCGATTATCGTCACGCCGGGTGCAGCAGCGGCCGCCGGGAACGTCACGTCCAACGTGTTCGAGTTAAATAGGAGAACGATCTCGCCTGGCGTAAAATCGGCTGGGTCCGGTTCGGCGAGGTCTTGATCAGTTTGATCCAGGAACTGCCACAGGCCAAGCATGCCGATAAAGCTGTCATTGGCCTTCAACAGCACTAGGCGCGAACGGTTTTCGCCATCTGTACCATAGCGCATTGAAAGGCCTGGCGATGTCAGCTCCTGATCGTACTCAACCGTCATCCCCAATGCGTCGCGATAGAGCGCGAGCGATTTCTCGATATCACGAACCACCAAAGTGGTGCGGCGAAGGTCGAGGGGGTTCGCGTCAACGGGAGCTTCTTTCTCGACCTCGACGATGACTTCTCGCTCGATTTCGCGTGCGATTTCGTCGCTTTCGATAATGACACACCCGCTCAATGCCAGAGCGCCAGCTGCGACAGCTAGAATTGCTTTCATGAGTTTTCTCCTGGCGGCACATTCGCCGCAAAATGCTGTGCGATCTCTTCGCGTGTCGCGATCCAAACGTCTTTGTGGGCTTTCACATGATCTAGGAAATGCTGAAACGCATCGATCCGACCTGGGCGTCCGATGATGCGCAAATGAAGCCCGAGCGACATCATCCGCGCGCCCTCTTCATTGGCTTCGCGCAAGAGCCAATTGAACGTGTTCTTGGCGTAGGACAGCCACATATCGGGGGTGAAGCTCGGACTGAGCCAGAACTTCATATCATTCGAGTCGATGGCGTAAGGCAGAATGACCATAGGTTCGCTGGAGCCGTCTTTCATCTCGACGTCTGCCCAATACGGAAAGTCGTCGGAATAATCGTCCATGTGATAGAGGTAGCCCTGCTCTTTCAGGATCCGCCGCGTGATGTCGGTATGCAGATATCGCGAGAGCCATCCAACGGGACGGCGACCGCACGTCTCGGCAATGGAATCAGTTCCCTTTTTGATAAAGGCCGTTTCTTCGTCCTCATCCATAAAGGCGGTGAACGCCCATTTGTGTCCGTGATTGCAAGGCTCATCGCCGCGCGCCGTGATCGCTTCCGCGAGCCAAGGCGCCTTTTGGAGCGCTTGCCCGCAGACCGTCCAAGTCGCGTTGATCCCAGCTTTATCGAGGATCTTTAAGATCCGCGGCGCGCCGCGATTGATGCCGTACTGATAATTGCTTTCATTGCCATGGATGCGAATGGGCTTCCCAGGCACCGCGCCGAGTTCGTCGACAGGCTCTGGGCGTTTGTCGCCCTCATCGATGCGGCGCTCTGCCCCCTCTTCGACATTGACGACAATCGAGAGAGCGAGCTTTGCGCCGTTCGGCCATTTAAAGCCTTTGGGGGCAGGATCTGCTGGCAGCGCCATTAGTGAGGTTCCTCGCCGCCAGATACATTCATGCTCTCGGCTGTGATATAGTTGGCTTCATCGGAGCAAAGGAAGGCCACCGCATTTGCGGTGTCTTCCGGTAAGCCCGGGCGCCCCATCGGGATGCGCGCGGCCATCGCTTCTAAATAGTCATCCACAGATGCTGCACCGACAACTTTCGAGAAATACTCATTCTGCCAAGCACCGAGTCCTGTGGTCACATGGTTCGGGCAAACATTGTTGACGGTGATCTTGTGCTCGCCGAGTTCGACGGCGGCCGATCGTGCCAAGCCAACCAAGCCATGTTTGGAAGAGGTATAAGCCTGCGCATGCGGAAAGCCGGACTTTGCGGCTTGCGACGCGATATTGATGATCCGCCCGCCTTTGCCTTGATCGACCATGGTTTCAGCGGCTGCCTTCACGCCAAAGAAAGCACCTGTCAGGTTCACATCGATCACCGCGCGCCAATCGGCTTCAGTGACCTCAAGTAGCGGCTTCATGATGTAACCGATACCAGCATTATTGACCCAGATATCAAGACTGCCATGCGTATCCACGGCGTGCTTTGCCAACCCGCGAACATCTTCAAGCGACCGAACATCACAGACCTTGGTGGAAGACTGCACACCAAGCGCCCGCATATCCGCTGCGATCGATTCCATTTCGTCGGTCGAGCCGATATGCTCCGCGCCTGTCGCATCATCTCGCGGCGCCCCGATATCGGAGATGACGATGTTTGCGCCATCTTCTGCGAGGCGTTTGGCAATCGCTTCTCCAAGACCTTTACGGCGGCCTGATCCGGTGATCACCGCCGTCTTTCCGGTAAATCTGCCCATCAACCCCTCCTAGCCGAGCTTGTCGGTGAGAATGAAGGAAAGATCGTCCGCCATGGCCTGGAACTCACCGGCGATGGCTTGCATGGTTTCGGTCGAAACTTCACCGCCAAATCCATCCATATCGTTGACGTCGATGATTTCAATATAAGCGTAAGGCGGCTTGTCCTCTGACCCCAGCAGACCAACTGACTTGAACACTGCAAACTCATCAACCGACTTCAAGCCATTGACCGTTGGGATGTCCTTGGACTTCGCCCACGCCTCGTAATCCTCGACGCTAACCCCTGGCTTCAGATTAAAGAGTGCGACAATCTTGGTACTCATATCAGGAACCTTCCCTATAGCTTATTTTCTCAAATGATATATCTTTTAAAGCAATTGCATAGCCCTCACGTTGAAAGTGTCGCGAAAGCGCGGCAGTTTGTGAAGCGAAAAGGAGATTGCCATGGCTGATACTGAACGCGATCCACGTCACGAGCCTATCGAATATGATGGCCCACCCGATTACCGCGTGGTCGGACGCCATGGTGTGTACCCTGAAACCAGCCATGATGAGGTTGCGCGATTCAACTTCCTCGCTCAGATGAACCGCCACCTGTCGACGAAAGTTATGCCAGGTGTTGCCGAAGCCTTCGAAGCGCGCATCGAGCCGACGCGCAAAACAGCCTATGAAACGCGCCATCAAGTTCGTAAGGACCTGGTGAAAGACCCGATGTTCCAGTGGTGGTCCGCTATGCGCCGCGCGACGATGGAAACACGTCAGCAAGCTGGACGCTGGGTTACGATCCGCCAAGCCGACGAGTTGAACGGAAAAGTAAAAACACTGACCGAGGGCGACTCCCGCCTCGTGCTGAATCCGGACTTCAAACAGCCGCGTTCAACTGAGGCGATCGACCACCACTGCATGCCCGGCTCTTACCATACAGAACTGGTCCCTGGCGACGTAACCGGTCCGGCGAATTATGACGCAGGTATCTTCGCCACGACGGGCGGCATGCTCGGGCGCTACAATGATGGCGGCGGTGTTGCGGTAGCCCAATGGGTTCAAAAGAACCTTCCAGATTTCAAACCGAAACGGATTCTCGATATCGGCGCTGGCCTCGGCCATAATGTCCTTCCGATTGCTCAAGCTTTCCCAGATGCCGAAGTCATCGCTGTGGATGCTGGGGCACCCATGCTGCGCTATGGCCTCGCCCGCGCGAAAACGATGGGGATTGAAAACGTCACCTTCATTCAAGGCGATGTCTCTGACCTGAAAGACATGTTCGAGGATGAGAGCTTTGACTGGGTGCAGTCGACCATGTTCCTGCACGAGACGAGCTACAAAACCATGCCGATGATCTTCGCAGAGACTGAACGCCTCCTGAAGCCCGGCGGCATCGTGCTCCATGTCGAGCAGCCACAATATTCAGACGAGATGCCTCTCTTCGAACAAGCGATGCGAGACTGGGACGCGTTTTACAACAACGAACCCTTCTGGACCAAGATGCACGAAGTAGATCTCGACGCCTGGATGGAAAAAGCCGGTTTCTCGCGAGATAGCCTCATCCATGGCGGGGTCGCCGCTGTTGTTGATCCCGAAGTCTTCCCAGAAGCCGCTGAAGATGACGAGCAAGAAGACTATGGCCGCAAAGCCGCATGGCACGTCATTGGCGCGCGCAAGGAGGCTTAGATTATGAGCACCGCAACCCTCGACCCGCTAAAGCTCGCTGGCTCAAAAGCCAAAGGCAAACGGCCTTGGTTCTTGGACAATCCAGACACAGAGCGCGTGATGAATATTACACTCGCGCTGATGCAGGAAGTCGCTGTGATCCGGGAGCGTCTCGATACGGTTGAGAGGCTTCTCGACCGTGACGGCGTTGTGACGCGCGAAGCCATCGAGAGTTTTGAGCCGTCCAAAACAGAAGCCGATGAGCGCGGGTATTGGATGCAGGAATATATCGCGCGATGCATGCGCATCCTACAACAGGACCGCGAGGCCATCGCGCGCGGCAAGGAAGATTCCAGCGAAGACGTCGCCGACGAATTCGCAAAGGTTGACTGATGCGCCATTTGGGTCTGACTGGGCTTGGCGTCGCGCTAGCCATCGCAGGGTGCCAATCGACGGATCCAGTTGCTGATATCGCTGAGCTTGAACGTGATCTCGAGGAAATGCTCTCCTGGTTTCCAGGTGTCTATGATAATTACGAACAGATCGAAGCCGAGCGCCTTGGCGATTTTCCCGAGGCGCTTCGACACCGCCACCTGAATCACACCTTCTTCCCAGTCGAGATTGAAGGAATTCCGGGCCGGCAGCTTTATGCACAGCAATACCAACACCATGACGCCGCCGATCTGTATCGGCAACGGATCTACTCGTTTGAACCTGCCCAGGAAGACGGCACTATTCGACTAACGATCTACACGCCAAACAGTCCGAAAGATTTGATTGATGTCCATCTCGATCCAGAACGACAAGCCGCGTTGGATGCCAGTGACTTCTTCCTAAAGCCTGGTTGCGAAGTCTATTGGACGCGCGACGAAGATCGGTTTGAGGGTTATTTGAAACCGAAGGCCTGCTCTTACTATTCCACTCGCTATGAAACGCAGGTCTATTTGGAAGAGACTCTCACGCTACGGCGTGATGCGCTTCTTCTGAATGATCGCGGCGTCGATGGCGATGGCAATCTTGTGTTTGGCGTGGATGATAAAGGCCCAACGATCAATCTGAAGCAGAGTGATTTCACGGAGTTTGATATCGAACTGCAAGAGATTACGCGGCTTTTGAGCGGTGACTATTTCTCAGATGCCGACGGCGGCGCGCGCCAAGGGCGTCCGATCTATATGCGCGTTCGAAACATCACGCCGCCGATTGGACGCCGCCACGCGATGTATGCCGAGATGCGTCATGACGGTCCGGATGGTGACCACTATCGACAGCTGATTTATCTCTTCGATGAAAGCACGGGTCGAACAGAAAACCGGATGCAGGCCTATCGCGTTGCAGATAAAGCGATCGCCGCAAGCCTGTTAGAAGCGCCTGACGGCTACGCAGAAGGCCGCGTCGAAACAACGGCGCCGCTCTCCGATGATTGCCACACGGTATGGACGCCAACTGAGACTGGATATGCAAGCTGGATCGATCCCGAGCGTTGTATCATCACCGGCAAACGGGGCGATCAGAGGCGGATCGAGTCGCGCACGGAAATCACGCCAACGCAAATCGGACAGCTAGAGCGCGGCTATTCCCTTGAACGCGAGTTGCTGTTCGGAAATGCAGATGGTGAATTATACATTTGGCCGCGGGTTGATCCTTCTGAATCGGACTAGACACGCATCAAATTTTAAATGATATATCATTTAAATCATACTCGAACGGGAGGCGAGCGTGGGCGAGTTTTTTGCAGCGAATGAATTGGCGATCTTGCGATGGCTTCACATCGTGGCGATGGTCTATTGGCTCGGCGGCGAATGGGGCGTTTTCCAAACATCTTATAAAGTCGTGAACCCTGCCCTGCCGCTTGAAGAAAGACAGCGGCATATGGAGACTGCATACCGTATCGATATCATGGCCCGAACCGGTATTATCAGCCTGCTCCCGCTCGGCTTACATATGGGCTATCTTTGGGGTGTTCAGCCGCTTGGTGGCGGCTGGCTCGTCGCAATGTGGGTGACGTGGGCCGCCTGGATGGCCCTCACCTGGGGCGCGTTCGCGAAGCGCGGCACACCGATGTTCAAGCCGCTCTCAGATATTGAAGACTGGACGCGCTACCTGCTCATCCCGACGCTTTTGATCACCTCGCTCATGTCGCTTACAGGCAATGGCCCGTTTGCAGGCGGTGAAGGCCAAATGTGGTTTGCGGCCAAGATCCTGACTTATGGCTTGGCGCTTGTCATTGGGGTTATCCTGCGCCTGATCATGCATGAGTGGCAGAAAATGTTCCCAGTCTTAGCCGCGGGTCCAAATGCAGAAGTCGAAGCGAAGTTGAACAAATCGATCCAGCTCGGGCGCAGTGTCGCCTATCTGTATTGGGTCTTGATTCTAACAACAGCCTTCTTCGGCGCGGTCAAACCCTTCTAATCAAAACTGGGTTCGGTTGGCCCTTCGGAGATCACAAAAATCTCGTCGGAGTGCTCACCGCCAATCTCGAAATCGGTCCAAACCGCTTCATTCGCCATCACGCCATTATAGAAAAGCCGAACCCGTCCGGCTTGCTGCCAATCTGTCCCTGGCTTCGAGAAATAGTCTGAGTAGCGCCGCTCATGCCAACCGCGCGGCGTGTCGAACCCAACATAGAGAATCTCGAACGTGCTACGGTCAAACCCAAACAGAGTCTTGCCACCAGAGGGGTCGGTTAGCTGGACCATGTAAGCCCGCTTGCCATCGATCGTGCGGTCAGAGCGCCGGTCTTGGCTCCACCCTTCATCAAGCGCATTGCGGATCGCGCCGAAGCCAAAATTGTTACTCCACATCGCATTCGCAGATTGATCTTCCATGCGGCCAGCTTGATTATAGGTCGCCTCACCATCAAAGCTGAGCAGCATGGCGAGCTTCGTGCCCTGCCAAGCCTCGATCCGGACTTTGCCATTTGCGGCATGCGCGTCAGCTTTCTCATCCGCAAAGACACGCCACATGGCATATTTGTCCCAGGTTCTGGCGCCGCCATCAGAGGCGTAGATCACATTGTACCCAGACAGGAAGAGCGACCCCGGATCGACAAATGTGTCGCCGCCCGCCGCGTCATGCGCCATGGCAATGATCGTCGAGCCATCTAGGCTTGGTTTAGACTGTCCGGCATTCGCTAGGATCACGGTCCCGTCAGTTTCGACCGGAACCTCCTGCTGCACGGTCTCAAGCGGAACCGCCTGACAGCTGACCAGTAGACCGGCGCTTCCCGCGAGCATCACCCATTTAAACATCCTATCCCTCCACAATCATGACATGCGCATCGGCCAGGGGTTGGCGCGCCGCCTTTAGCTTCTCATAGGCTTCGCTGTTCCAAAAGGCTATGATGGCGTCTTTGCTCGGCCATTTTGAGATGACAGCGCTTGTGCCCTCAAAAAGCCCGCCCTCGAGCGCTTCAACACCCGGCCCGCGCAGGACATATTCCCCCCCATGCTCGCCAATCAGTTTGGCGGTCGGAATCCCATACTCATTGATAAACCGCTCCCGATCGTGGATCTTTGCGAAGACAATCATGTATGCGCTCATCATCTTTTCTCCTTGAAGTCCTAGCCGCAGCCGAAACAAATGATATATCTTTTACTATGACGCCCTTTTGAGGGCTTTGCAAAGGGCTCCTTTCCATGAAACTCCTACGCGCCGCAACGGTGACGGTTTCTGACCTCAATCGAACGAAAGGCCTCTATAGCAAGTATTTCGACTATGCCGTGGTCGAGGAAGGCACAATCAGCGCTGCCTTGGCTGAAAGCTGGCACACACCAAAGTCCACCGGCCACCGCTATGCCGTGATGCAAACGAGCTCCGGCGCCGAGATCTATCTCCGCTTCATTGAACAACCTCCAGTGGAAGGCTTCAAAGCACTTCGCTCGTATGGCTGGAACGCAATCGAAATTTGCGTACAGGACGTGATGGCAGCGAACGCCCGAATGCTGGATAGCCCGTTTGAGATCATCGGGCCGCCCAACAAGATTCCTGGCCTCGATGCCATCCACCCCATGCAGGTCAAAGGCCCCGACGAAGAAATCGTCTATCTGACCCAGATCAATGACGACCTTCCCGAATACAATCTGCCCCGCGCCGGTAGCTTGGTCGACAAGCTCTTCATCCTCGTGATGGGCAATTCCGACATGGATCGCGCAGCCGCGTGGATGCAGGAAAAATGTGGCCTGTCTTTTGGCCGCGAGATGGAAATTCCCTACACCATGATTGCCAAAGCCTATGGCACGCCGCTCGATGAGCTGCACCGCATTTGCACCTTGATCCACGACAAGGATGTGTTTCTTGAGCTCGATCAATACCCAGACGAAGCGATCTCACGTCCACACCATGACGGCATGCTGGTCCCAGGCTGCGCGATTGGGACCCTATTCCACCCGGACTTTGATAGCCTTCCGGGGCCCTGGCTCACCGAACCAACGGTTAGAGATGGCGAGATTTACAAAGGCAAACGCGTTGGCGTCCTGAAAGATCCGGACGGCACGCTGATCGAAATGGTTGAAGGATAAGACATGAAACTCGGCACTTTGAAACACGCGGTCGACCACAAACCGACCGCCGAAGACTTCGCCATCATCGAAGCCGCTAACCCCGCATGCCCTGCAGACGGTGTGCTCGTGCGCGTCGTGCATTTGTCGCTCGACCCCTATGTTGGATCTCGCCTCCGCGGCCGCCATATGGGCGAACCCGCGCCGACACCGATGCAGGGCGCCATTCCCGGCGCGATCATTGGCCAAATCGTGGAGAGCCGCGCGGCCGGACTAAGCGAAGGCGATTGGGTCCATGCGATGGAAGGCGGCTGGCAGGAATATGCGGCCTTCTCCGCAAATGAAGTGCGCAAAATCGATCCAGACATGGCGCCGCTCGCGGCACATGCCGGCGTGCTCGGCATGCCAGGGCTGACCGCATGGGCGGGCATCACGCAACTGGCAAAGGTTGGCGCGGGCGATACCGTACTGGTCGATGCGGCTGCTGGCCCGGTTGGCGGCACCGTCGGTCAAATTGCCCGGATCAAAGGCGCGAAGCGCGTGGTTGGCATCGCAGGCGGACCGGAAAAATGTACCCTGGTCAAAGACACATATGGCTTCGACGACTGCGTCGATTACAAATCTGAGGGCTGGCGCGATCGGCTTGCTGAAGCACTGCCGGACGGCCTTTCTGTGTTCTTCGAGAATGTCTCTGCCGATATGGCGATGCTCGCCCTGACACACGCTCAAACCTATGCGCGCGGCGTGCTCTGCGGCCTCGTCGATGCCTATCACACCGAAACGCAAAGTCAGCATCCGCTAAATGCGGGCCTCATCATTGGCAAACGCGCACAGCTACATGGCTTGGTCGTTTATGACTTCTACCCTCGCTGGGATGAGTATGTCGCTGAAGCTGCACCATGGATTAAGAGCGGACAGCTGAAATTTGCCGAAGACCGGGTCGAGGGCCTGGAAAATGCGCCCGCCCTGTTCGAGCGTCTGATGAACGGCAAGAATAAGGGCAAAGCGGTTGTCACCGTTGCGCCAGAAGGGCTGTAAAGATGCGCCGTGCTTATACTGACGGACAGTTTGGACAGATCCATTACCGGATTGCGGAAGCGCAGACCGATACAGGTAAGCCGCCGCTAGTCTGCCTTCACCAGAGCCCAAAATGCGGACTGGAGTTCGAGACCTTTATGCGTGTCGCCAGCCGCGATCGCACGGTCATTGCGCCCGACTATCCTGGCTATGGAATGTCTGACGCCGCACCCTCTGAGGAAGCGACAACCATCCCGATGTATGCCGCTGAGATATGGCGCGTGGTCGATGCGCTTGGTCATAAGACAGTCGACCTGTTCGGGAACCATACGGGCGCAAAAGTTGCCGCAGAAATGGCCATGCAGCGCGGCAGCGATGTACACGCCATCGCTATGGTTTCGGCGGCTATCCTAACCGATGAAGAGCGCGAAATGTTCAAGGACATGTTCACGCCGATCCCGCTCGACGAAGAGCATTCGCGCTTCAAGATCAGTTGGGCGCGCGTTGTCGAGCGCCAAGGCCCTGGCCAAACACTCGAGATGATGGACCGCTCCATCTACATGAACATGATGGGCGGCGAGGCTTATGAGTGGGGCCATGTCGCGGCGTTCGCCTGGGGCAAACCCTTCGACGAGGCGCTGAGCAAGCTGCCGCACCGCATCACGCTGTTAAACCCCACGGACGACCTGACAGAATGCACACGCCGTGCGGATAAGCTGATGCGCAATGGTGAGATTATCGAATGCCCGCAATGGGGCTACGGGTTCATGGACGCCTTTCCAGAAGACACCGCAGATTTGGTGCTCGGGAAGCTGGATGCGAGCTAGGCGTGGCCTGTCTCGCTCGTTTTCTCAGCCTCAGTCACTGAGTCGACGATATCCGCGTGACCGTACTTGTACTTGCCCAAAAAGAGCAGCGGGATCGTAAAGGCGAACAGTAACAAGGCCGACTTGGTCAGGGTAAAGCTCCAATCCTGACCAGTTAGGAGCCCTGTCTCAAAGCCCATTAGAGATAGGCCGCGACCATCCGCGATATTCGTCATAATCGAGGGCCCGAGCCCAGCGCCTAAGGCAAAGAAACCGTAAATCGCGCCATAGATCGCGGAATAGGATTTCATGCCGAAATATTTCGACACCATATAGGCCATGAAGTCATACTCGACCCCTGCCCCGAAACCGATCATCAAGATCGCAATCGTTGCGGTTGTGACCGATACATCAGGCTGCCCCAGCAAATGCAGCGCAATCGCCGGTGACGCCAAAAAGACAAACGCCACACCAGGCGCCCAAAAGCGATCGATCAAATAGCCGCCAATAATCCGTCCCCCAAGCACAGCCAGACCGGTGAGGGTCGCCAGGCCAACCGCTTCATCCATACCCATACCCGTCGTGGTGAGGACACGCTCAATGTTCGGGATGATCGCGCCGATCGCATATGAGATCGGCACGAAACAGATGGCCAAAAGCCAGAACCGCCAAGTCTTGAGCGTTTCCCCAAGGGTCAGTCCAGGAAGTTCCAATCGCGCTGAACTCGCGGCCTGAACAGGGGCCGTTTTGATGTTGAGCACCATCATCATAATGATCGGAACAAAGACGAGCAGCGAGAACCCGAGCGCCATAATGTATTCCAGTCGCCAGCCATTCGCGGCTGCCAGTGGAAACACTTGGCGGGTCACAATCCAAACCAGCCCGATCGTTCCGACCAGGGCGATTGCAAGAATTGGCAGCTTCAAATCCGTCGATTTCGCATCGCGCGCCGGGGTATCATCCAGATCGCGTAGCCCCAACCACACCAATGGAAAGGCGATGAAAAGCGGCAGCAGCCCGAGAAGCACATAGGCCGTTCGCCAGCCTGAACCGCCAATGAAGTGCCATTCGGGGTTCGAGACGATGTATTGCGAAAAAAACTTGGCCAGCGCGCCAAACACACCGGTTGCGATCAAGGCAATGCCAAGCGCAATTCCCCTATTCCGGTCGAACCAGTTCGCCACGGGTCGTGTAAACGTAATCGGCAAGGTTCCGGCCCCGGCAAATGCAAGCACCAACCAGAGAACGATGTAGAGTGATTTCGAACCGGTATTCAGGGCCAGCGCCATCATTGCCAAGCTGAACGTGACAACGGAGACCAGCGCGACGCGGCGCGCCCCAAAGCGTTCTGCCATAATCCCGATAATCGGGGAGGCTGCGAAGGCTCCAAATGTGTAGATGGCGAGGGCGTTTAGAATGTCGCCAGGGGTCCACCCCATCGGGCCAAACTCTTGAAGAAGCGGCGGGATCATCACGCCGATGGTGTAAAACGGCAAAGGCGAGAGGCCGAGCCCGACGCCGACCGCAGCGGCTGCAAGAACCGGCCAGCCGCGCTTAAATTCGCCGTCTTGCTCCATGTTATCCTCCAAAATCTCCAAATCGCACTTGGCGAAACTCGTTTCCTGCGGTCTATTGGTATATCTTTTCACGCGGGCGTCGAGGAAAATCTGTTATGCAACTGACAAGACGAGGTTTTGTCGCCTTAACAGGCGCCAGTTTAGCCGCGCAGTGCGCCCCAAATGTGCACCAAAGCCAAGATGCAGATGTCCTTATCCTGGGCGCCGGCCTCGCAGGCCTTCACGCGGCCCGCATGCTCGAAGCAGACGGATTTAAAGTGATCGTTTTAGAAGCGGCGACAGAGATTGGCGGGCGCATGCGCACCCTCGACCAACTGCCTGGGCGACCCGAAGCAGGCGGTCAGCAAGTTGGACAATCCTATGCCCGCATACGTTCCACCGCGATTGATCTTGGCTTGAACATCATACCTCCTGCACCCGGCGGATCACGAGACAAGACGATGGTGTTCAATGGCCGCGTGTTTGATGCGCGCGAATGGGCCGCCGCGCCAGAAAATCCATTCCCTGAAGCGTTTAAACGCGCCACGCCAGACACCGCGCTGTTTATGGCTGCGGCCGATGAAAACTCGCTCGTAGACCAGTATGCGTGGCGCGAAGTCGGAGCAGAATTTGATCTCAGCGCGAAAGACTATTTGGCATCAAAAGGGTTCAACGCGGAGGCGCTCGCTCTTTGCGATATTGCTTTAAATGCGAACGAACTTAGCACCTATTCCATGCTCAACTTGTGGCGCACGCTAACGCTTTTCACGCTGGACTCATCATCTGGGCCATCAGAAGAAATTGAAGGCGGGTCGCAGCGACTGCCCGAAGCCATGGCCGCGAGTTTGGCCGCTGATGCTGTCCGACTGGATGAGCCTGTTTCTGCGATTTCGGCGAATGGCGACGGCGTTGCTGTAATGACAAAGAGCAAGACCTATCGCGCGCCGTTCTGCGTGAACACGCTGCCCTTTCCGGTCTTGCGCAATCTTTCGCTCGATATTGATGGCGCTCCGTCCGGCCTTCAACCCATCATTGAGGCAATGCCTTACACGCAAATTCAGCAAGTTCATCTAGAGTTGGAACAAGGCCCTGCCGACGATCTTCCGATTATGATGTGGACGGATACGCCAATCGAACGCGTTTTCCCGGTCCGGAATGCGGCGGGCGAAACTGTCTCCCTAACCTGCTGGGTGAATGGTACCGGAACGCGCCCCTCGACCTCAGACGATGACTGGAAAGCTCTTGCGCAGGGGACGCTACTTAATGCACGCGGGATCAAAGCGAAGGCGCACGCGGTCGTTCGCTGGGATAAGGACCAGCCCTTAAGCGGCGGCGCCTATATGCATTGGGCGCCGGGCCAAATTCAGCCATGGGCGGAACGCATTACGCAACCTGCCGGAAGGCTTCACTTTGCTGGTGAGCACACCTCTTACCTCCACACCGGGATGGAAGGTGCGATGGAGTCTGGCGAACGCGCCGCTTATGCGATCATTGAAGCGGCGGCAGGCTCAGCCGCTTAGAACGGAACGCTTTCGAAGCCGATCAGTTCGACATCCGGCGAAACATATCCCGGCTTTACGGGCTCGTTGCGAGCAAGATCAGTCGATAAATACTTCTTATTGTCATCGCAGAAGATCGTCGCGACGGTTGCCTCACTTCCAAGCTGATCTTGAACGGCCAGTGCGCCCAAAAGGTTCGCACCGGAGGATATGCCGACAGCAAGACCGAGCTTGGAAGCGAGGTTCTGGGCCATGATGATGGCGTCGCCATCACTCACGGAAACCACGGAGTCAATTTCGTCCAGCTTTACGATGGACGGGATAAAGTCGTCTGAAACACCCTGAATACGGTGTGACCCTGTTTTGTAGCCCGTTGACAGTGTCGGGGATTCAGCCGGCTCAAGCGGATGGACCTTCACGCTTGGGACCGCCTCTCGCAGCGAACGTCCGACGCCCATGACTGTGCCGCCCGTACCGACGCCCGCCACGAAGGCATCTGGCGTGCGGTTGATAGAGGCTAACTGACTTAAGATCTCGGGACCCGTGGTCGTTTCATGCGCATTGCAGTTTTCACAATTGGCGAACTGGCAAGGCAAAAAGACGTCGTCGCGCGATGCGGCGAGCTCTTCTGTCGCGGCAATAGCGCCAAGGAATCCGCCGTCTTCGCGCGACACCAAGTGCAGATCCGCACCTAGAGATCTGAGCAATGACTTTCGCTCTTCGCTCATCCAGTCAGGCATATAGATGCGCACTTCATGTCCGAGGGCTCGGCCAAGCGATGCAATCGCGATACCGGCATTTCCGCTCGTTGCCTCAGCGATGATATCGCCGGGCTTCAGAGCACCCGTTTCATAAGCGCAGCGCAAAATGTTGAGCGCCATTCGGTCCTTGATCGAGCCAGTGAGATTGTAGTGCTCAGCCTTCGCAAAGATCACACGGCGCTCGCCCTGTCGGCGCAAATGCACCGCCAGCAAAGGCGTGCGCCCAATCATTCCTGCGAGCGACTCCAATCGTCTTTGTTCGCAGAACTCGACCTGCACCGAACCTGAAAATGCCATATCGATCTCCTATATCGAGACGCTAGCGCCACCAGACTCGAAAATCATCGCAAATTATGAGGATTTATCGGTTTGTTTGTTATTATTTTTCGATTAAACTGCTTAATTATGAAAAATATTGATGATACTGATCGCGCAATCCTAAAAACCCTACAAGCTGATTCCACGGTCTCCTTGGAAGCGATTGCCGAGCAACTGAATGTTTCGGTCAATACGTGTTGGCGCCGTGTCAGGAGACTGGAAGAGGACGGCATCATCCAAGCGCGTGTGGCGATTTGCGACCCTGAAAAGCTTGGCTTGGGCCAAACTGTTTTCGTCGCGATCAAGACGAATGATCACTCGTCTGCGTGGCTCAAAAAATTCGCCAAGACCGTCACAGCGATCCCCGAAGTGGTTGAGTTTTACCGCATGGCTGGCGACGTCGATTATCTGTTGAAAGTCGCTGTTCAATCCGTGGCTGACTATGACCGCGTCTACAAAGCCTTGATCGCCAAAATTGAAGTTGCAGATGTTAGCGCGACCTTCGCAATGGAATGCCTCAAAAACACAACTGAGCTACCGGTCTAACGCTATTCCGGCGCGTGCGTACAACTCGCCTGGAGCCAACGGAGATTAATGCCGATACGCTCGGCATCCCCTTCGTTCCAGGCGTATGAGACCGCACGGTCACTATCACCTTCCATGATGTACAAGGTCAGCGATGGACGGTTGGTGCCATAAGGCCAATCGACGTTGCGTAGGCGCAATCGGATCCGCCGCGGGGTCTCTTCATCCGTGATCAGTTCGGCCTCGCCGCCTTGATCATGCAGCGTCACACCGCGTCGAAAGTCCCAGTCGCGCATCCCCTCTCCGGAGTCGCCATGGCTCGCGCCGCGCAGGATTGCTGTCCAACACTCGAACGGCCGTGCCCGCCGGAGCCGCGCTTCGACGACGCTATCGCCGCGCTGGGCCGAGACCCAATACTCGCTTTCTGAGAGACTCATCGAAACAGACAAGTCGCCCGCAGCATCTGGGCGCGGGAACACGTCGTTACAGCCTTCTGCATTCGCGACACCTTGAAACTGAGCCCCTTGCCGGCGCCAATCGACGCTGCAATCGAGCGAGATCTGCTCGCCAGCTGCATTAGACACAGCCATGGTCTGCAAAATCACATTACGGGCCACGTCGATCGAGAATGTATGTTGCAGAACGCTCGGCGCCTCGCCCTCAACGGTTCGTGCGGCTTCAAACTGAACGAGGTCAGAGTCTTCTTCGTCTGCTGACAGGCGCGCGATTTCGATATGCTGACGCGGTGCGATTGCGCTCATATCCATGCCAGCGTCTTCGGCAAAGAAAACATGCCGATCACTATCCCAGCGCCCCTCAAACAACTCGACAAGCTCTGCATAGTCTTTCGTGAGCCAACCTGGCGCTTTGGGCGTTTGCGGCTCTTGCGCCGTGGCACAGGCTGTCGCCAATGCCACCACACCTGCACCGAGGATCGTATAATTTAGCAAATCTAGCTCCCTAATCGAAAAAGGCGGACCAGCTGATCCGCCTCATCCTGATATCAAACGGCACTCCAAATACTTAGAACTTCAGTGTGCCTGTTAGCCCCCATTGTGATGGCGTTTGGGGGGTTACACCAAATGCGCGCGTACGATCCGCCGGCGAGCGCGGAGCATTGAAGTCCACGTATCGTAGAATTCCGTTTGGCGTATCGGATTCAAAGACATTCTTGCCCCAAAGCTGGATCGAGAAATTATCAAAATCAACGCCGGCGCGAAGGTTGAGTTGCGGCTCTGCTCCGGTTTCGACAAAGTTGTGAACTTGAGCATAGAATGAAGAGCGATAAACCAGATCAGCGCCAACGTAGAAATCAGCAGGGTCATAATCCTCGATTAGGTCAATGCGCGTTCCGACGGCAAGCTGATGTTCAGAAACCAATGGCGGTGTGTTTCCAGTGATATCGCCCGCTTCCAAACAAGTCGCGAACGGCCCTCCTGCTGGAATTGTTGCCGCCAAGTCAGTACAAATCGACGTTGTTCCACCTCGACCATCAGGAATGATTGATGTCGGACCACCTCGTAATATGGCTTGGTCCCGATCCACACCCTCTGTGATCTCAGCGTCGAGATAACCATAAGACCCGTAGAAGACCCAATTGTCGGTGACGTATTTCGTGAACTCAAGCTCAAGGCCTAGAATTTCAGTCTCGCCAATATTCGCTCTGAACGAGTTAACTCCGCCGTCACCAGTTGTGTAAGTATTGGTCAGAACTTGGTTTTCGAACACGTTGAAGAAACCAGTCACATTCAAGCGATCGAAGCCGTACATTGAGGTTTTTGCGCCAACCTCGAAGCTTTTGAGTTTCTCTTCCTCGAAAGTTGTTTGAGGGGCATCAGTCGGGTTGAAGCCGCCCGGGGAGTTACCTTCGGAGTATTGTCCATAAAGCAGCACGTCTTCATTGAGGCGATAGTCCACGGTCAACCGCGGCGCCGTTGAGTCGAAACTCGCTTCCCGAACGTCTGTGCTACCGACAACCTGGTTTGGTTGAGCTGGATTGAAGGGAAGCTGGAATAGAGCAGTCGTGACTGAAGGATCGACATACCGAGACAGCACATATTGCTGTTCACGTGACGAGATTTCATCTTCAGCATGACGTAATTCGAAGCCAACTGTCATCTTGTCACTGACATCGAACTCTACACCACCGAAGAAGGCTAGGTTCTCAACTTCCGTCACATCGCCAAGCGTGTCAGGGCCAAATTCGGTGAACTCGATAAACTCAGCTAGTGGCTTACGCTGCTCATCGGACATGAAAGCCCCAATACGCCAGCGTAGCTGCTGATCCTGCGGCGATGACAACCGAACCTCATGCGTCAGCGCTGTCCGGCGAGACGCGCCGGTTGCGTTAAACGCAGAGTTCGACGGATCACAATTCGTGATAAAGAAGCGACAACCAGCACCGAAGAAAAACGCTGTGTTCTCATCATAAGTCTGATCTACGCCCGACCGCTCATAAATATCCGTGATCCCGCTCTGCCAATTCAATTCGTAGCCAGATCCCATGACATCCCAATTGACATCAACAAATCCACGGTCGGCTTCTCGGAATAGGCCTGGCGCTAAAATGTCATCAGCGTTGATTGCAAAGGACGTCGGTGTCGGCACCGTCCCGCAGATATATCCTCGCGTATCGAGGAAACAGTTATTGTCAGCCACATCTGTTAGCGCGATAGCAAAATGACCATCATCATCTTCTGCACGAAGGTAGCGCGCCGAGATAGACAGACCCTCAATCGGATCAGCAAAGATCGCGGCACCATAGGTGTCAGTCGACTGCGCACCGAGCTTGCCACCCAGTTCATTTTCGAATGCGCCATCGGTTTCAAAGGTTTTGCCGTGCACACTAAAAGCAAGCCAATCATTAAGGCGGAAATTTGCGAATCCCGACAGTTCTTGTTGACCAAACTCTCCGACTTCAGCGCGAACCTGGCCTGAATACGTTTCACTACCTGGCTTGCGGGTCACATAATTGATCGCACCCGAAAGTGTCCCCCGCCCAAACACGGCACTCTGTGGACCTTTGATGACCTCAACCCGCTCTAGATTAGATAGATCCAGCGCGCTGGAATCCCCGAAAAACGGGATACCATCTACAAAGATTCCGACTTTACCGTCTGCGGTCAAAATATTTGACGTGCCGCGAATGACAGGTCGATCCCCATCGCGTCCGAACGCTTGTTGCTGCTGGAACCCTGCTGTGAAATCCGACAGTTCGGAGATCCCATCAATGTTTTGCTCCAGCAACTGATCTCCAGAAAACGCAGAAACCGAAATCGGGATATCTTGGATGCTTTCTTCGGTTTTCCGCGCCGTAACCGTAATCACATCCTGGCGCGCTTCGGCGTCTTCTTCGACATCTTGGGCTAGAGCTGGAGCGCCATAAGCAGACATTGCGACCGCTGCTGCACCGACCATGAGAAATGTTTTAGACATTTAAGTCTCCCCGCTGCGTCAATGTGTTTATCGACACATTTGACAAATGATATATCTTTTATCCTCAGTACCCGTCTAAGAGCGATTTTTGGCTTTGACCAGCCCACGATCGGCTTTTGTCGGCCCCACGTGTCGAAAAAAACACACATCTGCGAAAGGACCCATCAATGCCGGATGGAATGACGTCGAACGAGCTTAAGAAAATCATGCCCTTGCTGGCGCGCCATGAAGGTGTTTGGGAGGGCATGTATCGATTTTACGACGTGGCCGGAAATCAGATTGATGAGCATGAGTCGCGTTTGATTTGCCGCTTCCCGGAAGTCGGACACCCTTATCATCAGACCAATTATTACCGCTGGGCCGATGGTAAGCGCGACACCAGAGACTTCCCTGCCATGGTCGAAAATGGTCGGCTTAAATGGGATAATGAGTTCATCAATGGCTGGGCGTGCGACGTCGCATTGGACGACTTCAACCGCACCACAATGTTGAACTGGACCCGCACAGGCGAACCGGATCTCTACCTCTACGAGATGATCCAACTGTCAGATGATGGACAGTCTCGCGCCCGCGTCTGGCAGTGGTTCAAGGCTGATCGCTTATTCCAACGCACCCTGGTCGACGAGACATTCGTCACCAAGGATTGGCAGTCTTATGAAGGCCAGGAATTCTAATAAAAAAGAGGCCGGGATATTGATCCCGGCCCTTTGAGCTTGGAGGTTGGCGCTTACTCTGAAGCGCCTCGATCAGGCGCAGTAATCGATCCATCTGCGATGCCTTTATAATACTTCCAGCTCGTCATGTTTGCACGTGGATCACCAGACGGCGGCGGGCTCGTATATTCTGGATAGTGTGTCGCGATTTCAGCTTTCATCGTCTCGGACAGCTGGTCGAAGTTTTCGAGCTTGTAACCAGCAGTGTGCATATAGAGCATGCCCTGGCGACCATTCATTTCCATCCAAGGGAGCCAATCCGCCATGCGTGCCCAGCCGACTGTGATTTTTGCGGAGTCCGTATTCGGATCCAGCAAATCATCTGTGCGCCCGAAAAAGTTGAACATCTCTGTTGCGTGATAGGTGCCGCCAACTTCTTTCTGGAAGTCACCACCGAGCGGGTTTGGGTACCATAGCGGTACAGTGCTGCGCATCCACCAGGTCCCGTCTTCGCCAACCTCACCACCCCATTTCAGAGGCGAGCCATCGCGTCCGGTTTCGTACATTTTGAAGTTCACCGGATCATTCGCGACATGAAGCACGTCAAGCGTGGCGCCGGTCCAAGGGTTTTCCCAGGTGGAGAGAACTTCGCCTGTCTTGGGGTCTTTATACAGCAAGATCTCGCGCGACACCAAGTGAAGGCCAGTGCCTTTCTCATCGTCTTCAATGGTTGAACAGGCGCGGATATTCATGCCCTCAACATCGAAAATATGCCGATCTCGCTCGCCTGTGACCCGCGACAAAGCAATGCCGTGCCACCAATAGACTTCGGGTTGATCATCCACGGTAGAGCACATGACTTTGCGCATAATGGTGAGGGAATCTGCGGCGTCAGTCGGGTCAAGCTGCGCGCCTTCTTGAGCCTGACTGATCGTCGCACAGGCCGCAAGCGCGCTAATCGAGGCGCCAAGTGCCGCAATCTTAGAAATCAATTTCATGGGTTCCACCTCCAAATGATATATCATTTAAAGTGGCACGGTTAATCAACCTCGCCAAGCCCCAATTCGCCCGACAGGCGAGATTTTCTGACAAGGCCAACAAGCGCCATCGCAATTCCGGCGCCAATCCATGGCGCAATCGTCTTCCACATAGCGCCCGGGCCTGAGCCGATCCAGGCCAGTTCGTATGCGACTGCTAGCCCAAACCCAGAGATCATTGCCGCCAGCACACACGCGCCATCAGGTTTGAAGCCGAGCGTTCGGGCTGCGACCACGGGCCCAAAGGCCGCCCCGAGTGCGACCCAAGCGAATAGAATGCGCTGGAAAATGCTTGATGGAGCTAAGAACGTGAGAAGGATTGCGGCAATGCAGACGCCAATGATCGCAAGTCGCGAAGTCAGAACCTCGCGATTGCCAAAAGCCCTACCCAAGCCAAGGTCGTGAGACACGGCGCCGCCGGCGACCAAGAGCTGGCTGTCCACGGTCGACATGATCGCTGACAAAGTCGCGGCCGCTACGACACCCGCCAATATGCCCGGCAACAAATCGTCGGCGAGTGTGAAGAAGACGCCTTCAGCCGCAGCATCGCCGCCGAGAATAGCGCGCGCAGAAAGACCGAGAACCGCCATGCCGGCAAACACCAAGCTCGCCCACCCCATCGCCACAAGCGCCCCTTTCACGCGGGCTGAACGATCTTTTGTGGCCATGATCCAAGCAACTAAGTGAGGCTGGCCCAGCGCGCCGAACCCTGTGGCCGTCAAGCCTAAGACAAAGCCGAGTGCCGCAAATCCCGCGCGTGCTCCGAATGGGGCTCCATAGGCTTCGCCAGCTGATGCCATTGCGTTTTGAATCCCGGAAATCCCTCCGGCTTCGATAAAAGCGAGCAACGGCAGCAACACCGCAACGAACGCCATTAACAGGCCCTGGATCGTGTCGGTGATCGAGACCGCCATGAACCCGCCCAGGAAAACATAAGCCAGAATTATGAGTGCGCCGATCAGCACCCCAGGCGCAAACCCTGTCGCGAACAGATCATTGATCGCGATGCCAGCCCCTTGGAACTGACCCGCCACATAGAATGAAAAACAGATGGCAATCAGGATAGACGCAACAATCCGAATGATGCGCGCTGATCTCGCGCTGGCATACTGGGTTAGGAAATCGGTGAGCGTCAGTTGCTGCCCCTCACGACTAGCAGACTGAAGAAGTGGCCCAGCCCATAACCAGACCGCCGCATATCCGGCGATAATCCCCGGCACCATCCAAAGCGCTGACGGCCCGGCAGCATAAACAAAGCCCGAAAAGCCGAGCAGGACCCATGCACTCGAACTCGACGCGGCGTAAGCAAGGCCTGCGACCCAGGGCCCGAGGTTTCGACCGCCCAGCAAAAAGTCTTCTTGCGATTTCGCGCGGCGCGCAGCCCAGAGACCGATGCTGAACAGCACACCTGAATAGATCAACAGCGTGATAAGTGCAGATGGGTTTTGCAAAATCAGCCCCTCGCGAAATTCTATTCGGCCGCGACCGGAACAGGCGCGCCCTTATACCCAAGCGGCAAGCCAGCGCGCGGCGTAAACCCGTAGAGCTCTTCGTCCGGCAGTGCTGCTTGCACAAGATCGCGCGTCGCCATCAAGGCGTCGAGATCAATGCCGGTATCCACGCCCATCGACTCAAACATGAAGACCAGATCCTCTGTGACCACATTGCCACTGGCGCCTGGCGCGGTCGGGCAGCCGCCTAACCCACCGAGCGAGCTGTCAAAAGTCGTAATCTCTTCTTCGAAAGCCGCGAGGACGTTTGCCAAACCCAGACCGCGCGTATTGTGAAGGTGCACGCCAGTGAGGTTTTCTGCGCCGACCACGCCGCGAACAGCGCGAATCAAATGCTTCATAGAGACTGGATCGCCATACCCCGTTGTGTCTGACAGACCGACCTCATTACACCCGGCCGCCATCAGGCGCTCTGCAGATCGCAATATAACCGCTTCATCAATCGGTCCTTCAAGGGCGCAGCCAAAGGCGGTCGAAAGCGACCCTTCAAAATGGGGCCGCTGATCTTCGGGTAGATCGCCAATTAACTCGGCGATCGCTTTCGCCTCGTCGATAACTTGATCATGTGTGCGGCGAATGTTGCGGAGCGAGTGGGTTTCGCTCACCGAAAGAGGCAGCGTGATTTTGTGTGCCCCCGCCTCGATAGCCAAGCGCGCGCCTTTCAGATTCGGCACCAGTACAGCGACTTCTAGATCCGGAATTTGAACAGCATGGCGGACGATCTCACCAGTATCAGCCATTTGTGGGAGCAGTTTGGGAGAAACGAAGGAGCCAACTTCGATTTCTCTCACACCCGACGCAGCAAGTGCAGATATCCAAGCCTTCTTTTGCTCTGTCGGCATGATCGCCTTACAGTTTTGCAGGCCATCGCGAGGACCGACTTCACTTATCAATACGCTGCTTGTTGTCATCTTACTTGCCTTTTGCCACTGGGGGCGTGACCTTTTTGTCAAATGATATATCTAATTCAATTGATATATCTATTAAAGATGTGCACGAAAGCAAAGGCTGCGTTACTTTGCCCATGGGAGAGACATATGAACAGTGAAACAGGCCTGCTGGCCGGAATCAAGGTTGTCGAGTTTACTCACATGGTCATGGGCCCTGCAGCCGGTCTTGTGCTGGCCGACCTCGGGGCGGATGTCACAAAGGTCGAACCCGTCGGCGGCGACAAAACCCGGCGCCTGCGCGGCTCTGGAGCCGGCTATTTCTCGATGTATAATCGGAACAAGAAAAGCCTGGCCGTGGATTTGAAGTCGCCGGAAGGCAAAGAGATCGCGTTGAAGCTGATCGATGAGGCGGATGTCTTTGTTGAGAATTTTCGTCCTGGCGCGCTCGATAAGCTTGGTTTCGACTATGACAGCCTCACCGCCCGCAATCCGAAATTGATCTATTGTTCGGAAAAAGGGTTTCTGGACGGTCCTTACGCTCACCGCACGGCGCTCGATGAAGTGGCGCAGATGATGGGTGGCCTCGCCTATATGACTGGCCCTCCCGGCCGCCCGCTTCGCGCCGGTAGCAGCGTCATCGATGTGACAGGCGGTATGTTTGGCGCCATCGCTATCTTGGCTGCGCTTCAGGACCGTGCACGCACTGGCAAAGGCCGACATGTCAGCGCCTCACTCTATGAAACCACAGTCTTCCTCGTCGGCCAGCATATGGCTCAATACGCGGTGACCGGGACCCCTGCTGCCCCGATGCCCGCTCGCGTTTCAGCCTGGGCCGTGTATGACGTGTTCGACGTACAGGACGATGAAAAAGTCTTTGTCGGCGTCGTCTCGGACACGCAATGGCGCGCCTTTTGCGCCGCCTTTGACCTCCGCGATTGGGCCGAAGACGCCTCGCTCGCTGCGAACAATGATCGCGTCGCGCGGCGCGATGAAATCATTCCGATTTTGAGAGATCTTTTCAGCGGCTTCACGAAAGCCGAATTGATGGCAAAACTGGAAACCACCGGTCTGCCATTCGCGCCCATACAAAAACCGGAAGACCTATCAACAGACCCGCACCTCGTTGAGAGCGGTGGCCTCTTGGAGATGACGATCCCGGAAGGCGGTGAGATATCGCTTCCGGCGATGCCAATTGCGATTGATGGCGCGCGGCCCGGGCTCTCGATCAACCCCCCTGAAATTGGCGAGCATTCCGAGGAAGTTTTGCGAACACTTGGCCTCGCCGAGGCGGAGATCGCGAGCTTAATTGAACGCGGTCTGGTCGATTCTCACGCCGCGAAGCACACGCCTCAAGCAGCGGAATAAACCCAGGGCCGGCGTTGCCTGTCATGCTGGAAGAAATTTTCTATTTTCGCGCGGTCGGTGAGCGTTAGAGCAATCGGGTCTAAACCTTCAACCAATAGCCGCTTTGCGAATTCCCCAATCTCGAATTCGATTGGATCGTCTGAGGGGTTCCCCGTTGTGATCACCTGCTGCTCAAGATCAATCGTTAAAATTGCCGGTGCTGTCAGGTTAGAGAGCTTTGAAACGAGGCCCGCACCCAAAGTGATCGGAAGCACGCCATTGCGGACGCAATTGCCATGGAAAATTTCGCCGAAACTCTTGGCAATGATTACGCGGAATCCAAACTCCTGGAGCGCCCAGACCGCGTGCTCTCGCGATGAACCACACCCAAAGTTTTCGCCGCTGATCAGGATGGACGCCGCTTTTTGGGCATCTCGGTTCAAAACAAAATCGGGATTAGGGGTGCGGGCCTCCGGATCAGTGTATCGCCAGCCCGCAAACAGACCCTGTCCCAACCCGCTGCGACTGACGGTTTTCATTTCCCGCGATGGAATGATCTGATCGGTATCGACATTATCGCGCATCAGAACGGCCGCGACGCCTATATGTTGTTTCAAGGGCCGGGGCATCAGACCACCGCCTCTTCAAGCACAGGAAGATCAGCGGGCGCGCAAATCTTTCCTGCAACCGCGCATGCTGCGACGACGGCCGGACTGGTAATATGCGTACGCACCCCAGGGCCTTGGCGGCCCTCAAAATTCCGATTGGTCGAGGAAACAACCCGAGCGCCCGGTGCGAAGGTTTCACCGCCTGCATAAAAGCACATGGCGCAGCCCGGTTCGCCCCATTCGAAGCCCGCGTCTTTGAAGATCGCGTCGATCCCGAGCGCTTCAGCTTCGCGGCGAACCGCTTTTGAGCCTGGCACGCAGACCGCGCGGACATGTTTTGGGACGCGGCGCCCGCGCAGGATTTCTGCGGCAGATCTCAAATCGGACAATCGCCCATTCGTACACGAGCCGATGAACGCGCCATCAATGGTCAAGTCCGCTAAAGACTGTCCTGCAGTGAGCCCCATATATTCCAATGCTTTTGAAGCGGCGTTCGCCGGTATATTTTCGGTGAGAGAGAAGCTCTCTTCTGGCGTCGTCCCCCAGCTTATCTGAGGCGCAATCTCGCGCGCATCAATCTCGATCTCATAGTCGAAATTTGCGTCTGAATCTGTAGCCAAGTTCGCCCAATGCTTCTGCGCTGCACTGAGGTCAATCGATCCATCAATACGCGGCAAGACGAAGTCGAGCACTTTTTGATCTGGCGCAATAATTGCCGAATAGGCCGCGAACTCGACAGCCATGTTGCAAAGCGTCAGTCGGCCTTCGATCGAGAGCGCGCCAACCACCGGTCCGCAAAACTCGATTGCGCAGCGTTTCCCGCCCGCCGCGCCGTGTTTCGCGATCAGGTATAGCGCGATGTCTTTGGCAGAACAGCCCGGCTGAAGCTCTCCGATGACGCTGACCCGCATCTGCTGGGGTTTGGTCGCGCGCAAGACACCGGTCGCCATCACATGCTCCGCTTCGCTGGAGCCAATCCCCCAAGCCATCGCCCCGAGCGCGCCAAGGCTGCATGTATGACTGTCCGGGCAGAGGACTGAAAACCCAGGCAGGACGATGCCTTTCTCAGGGGCGGTGACATGTACGATACCCTGTTCCGGACTGTCTGTGTCGATGAGATGAATGCCGGTCGATCGAGCCATGGCGCGCGTTTCGGTAATAAAAGCTTCGCCGCCAGGGCTACGCGCATCGTCTCGTTTTCGTCCCTCAGCGAAGGAGACGATATGATCCATGATCGCATAGACTCGCGACGGATCTCGGACGGTGTAGCCGTTTTCGAGCAACGACTTTAGCGCTACGCCGCCCGTGCGCTCGTGCAATAAAAGTCGATCGATTGCCAATAGGTCAGCGCCATCGCCTGCGTCGCAGACGCGGTGATCCTGCCATAATTTTTCAAACAGGGTTTGCGCCAAGCCGACCTCCACTCTCAAAAGATATATCTTTTCCCTGAAAAGTTACAAGCATTGGTGTCTTCAGCGAATAGCCCTTCTAACCGAGGCATGGCAGATAGCGACGCTAAGTTACGGAGATGAATACGTATGGACCGCATCCAATTAACAGACGCCCTAAGCCTGTCTCGCCTCGTTTATGGCATGTGGCGGATCAGCGATGACGATGATACGTCGGCCCAACATGTCCAAGCGAAAATCGAAACCTGTCTTGAGCACGGTATCACGACCATGGATCAAGCCGATATCTATGGCGCCTATGGCGCCGAGGAGATTCTCGGCAACTGTTTAAGAGCCGCGCCGCAATTGCGGGACCAAATCGAGATCGTGACCAAATGCGATATCATCGCGCCGATGGGACGCCATAGCGGTGCACGGGTCAAGCACTATGACACGAGCCGCGCGCATATTGAGGCGTCAGTGGATCAGTCGCTGCGCCTGATGGGCATCGAGCAGATTGATCTCCTCCTCATTCACCGCCCCGACCCTTTCATGGATCATATTGAAACCGGCGCCGTCTTGGATGAGCTTATTGCCAACGGCAAAGTTAAAGCCGTGGGTGTGTCCAATTTCCGGCCTTGGGACTGGAGCCTGTTGCAATCGGCGATGCAAAACAGGCTCGCGACCAATCAAATTGAGATGAGCGTTCTCGCCCATGACGCCTTCACCAATGGCGATCTCGCCTTCCTGCAACAGAATGGCATTTCACCAATGGCCTGGTCTCCGCTGGGTGGCGGCGCGCTGTTTGGTGGAGGACACGAACAGGTTCGAGACACGCTTGCGACTATCGCGTCTCAGCAAGGTGTCGACTTGGCCGCTGTGGCGATTGCGTGGCTGCTCGCACACCCGGCGAAGATCATCCCCGTGCTTGGCACAAATCGGCTGGATCGCATCGCTGAAAGCGCGACGGCAACACGTGTTGAGATGGATCGCGTTACGTGGTTTGAAATCTATACAGCAACGCTCGGCCACGAAGTCGCTTAGCGGATTTGGCACCCTAAATATATTGACATTCCGGCTGCCATAATTACGGTTTCCTCTTGGAGGATACAATCGTGACAGCAACTGATCGGCTCGAACTGACGGGCGCCCCAGGGTCGCCCTATACGCGAAAGATGTTGAGTGTTCTTCGCTACCGGCGTCTGCCATATTCAGTCTATTGGGGAACAGGAAACGTTCCGGAGGGATACCCAGCGCCCAAAGTGCGGCTGCTCCCGACTTTCTTTTTTCCTGATGGAGACAATGGCGAGCTCGTCCCTGTCACTGACTCGACCCCGATCATAAGGCGCCTCGAGAAAGACTATCCCGAACGGTCCGTTATCCCGACTGATCCGATACTGAAATTCATGAATGCACTGATCGAAGATTACGCAGATGAGTGGCTGACCAAGGCCATGTTCCACTTTCGCTGGGCCCACGAAACCGACTGGAAGAATGCCGCGCCTTTGCTGATCTATTGGGGCATGAATACAGCACCTGCGGACGCTGCTGAAGAGCTCGCGGCAAATGTCGCTAAGCGTCAGATTGATCGTCTGTATGTCGTTGGCTCGAACGAGGTCACTGCCGAAACGATTGAGTCCTCTTATGAACGCCTCATCACAATTCTCGACCAATTGATCGCGCGCAAGGGCTTCGTCCTAGGTACGCGTCCGTCGTCTGCGGATTTTGCATTGTTCGGTCAGCTCACACAGCTTTCAGTCGTCGAGCCGACGTCAGCCGCGATCACAAGCAGAGTATCCCAGCGGATTCGTGCCTGGGTCGACCTTATGGAAGATCTATCCGGGATGGCCCCTCAAGCGTCCGATTGGTTCTCTGCCGAAGAAGCCAGCGACGCGCTCGCGCCCTTACTTTCTGAAATCGGTCGCACCTATGCACCTGCGATGATTGCGAATGCGAAGGCCGTTATGAAGGGCGAGGCCTCCTTCGACACCGAAATCGATGGTCGTCCATGGACGCAGCCAACGTTTAAGTATCAAGCGAAATGCCTGCACTGGCTTCGCGAAGACCATGCTGCATTGTCAGATAACGAACGCGGCTCGGTCGATGCTCTGCTTGCAGGCACCGGCTGCGAAACTCTGTTTCAGTAAAGGAGCCTCTCATGTGGAAGAAACTCGCCTTAGGTCTCCTCATCCTCATCGCAGTGGCTGGAGCATTTATCTGGCTCAACCGCGCGGCCATCCTAACCCATATCGCATTGAACCGGGCGGAAGCGGCCAAGGAGTATATCGCCCCGCATCAACCCGTGACTTGGGAAACCGGGCCAAGCGAAGCTAGTACGCCCATCGCTGACCGCCACCCGAACGTGGTTTTCATTCTGCTTGATGATTTTGGCTATAATGACCTCTCGACCTTTGGCGGCGGCGTTGCCAATGGCAGTGTCCCGACCCCAAACATTGACAGGCTGGCGGCTGAAGGCGCGATTTATACGCAAGCCTATTCCGGGACAGGCACCTGCGCCCCCTCCCGCGCGATGTTGATGACGGGTCGCTATCCTACGCGCACGGGATTTGAGTTTACGCCAACCCCTGACGGCATGAGCCATGTGATCGCGACGATCGCAAACGGTCAAAACCGTCCACATATTCCAAACGTCGTCCCTAATCGCGATATCGGCGAAGGCGCTTTGAGCTATGAAGAGCAAGGCCTTCCGACCTCAGAGATTACGGTGGCTGAACTGCTACAAGACCAGGACTATCACACGGTCCATATCGGTAAGTGGCATCTGGGGCGCCAGCCGGAATATCTGCCAAATGCGCAAGGCTTCGACGAAAGCCTGCTGATGCATAGCGGGTTATTTCTAAACGAAGATCATCCTGACGTAGTGAATGCCAAACTCGATTTCGACCCGATCGACAAATTCCTATGGGCGAGGATGCAGTATGCGGCCTCTTTCAATGGTGGCGCGCCATTTGAGCCGGGCGGCTATCTCACCGACTGGTGGACCGATGAGAGCCTGCGCGTCATCGAGGCCAATAAGAACCGTCCGTTCTTTCTATACCTCGCGCATTGGGCGCCGCACACACCGCTGCAGGCAACCAGAGCCGATTATGAGGCTGTCGGGGACATCGAGCTACATAGAGAGCGGGTCTATGCGGCCATGATCCACGCGCTGGATCGCAGCGTCGGAAGAGTGATGGACAAGCTGGAGGCAGAAGGCTTGGCCGAGAATACAATCATCGTCCTCAGCAGTGATAATGGCGGCGCTGGTTATGTTGGTCTGCCAGAGGTCAATGCGCCGTTTCGGGGCTGGAAAATCACGCTTTTTGAAGGCGGCATTCGCGTACCGATGTTCGTGAAGTGGCCCGCAAAGATTGCCGCGGGAACGATTGTCGACACCCCGGTCGCGCATATCGATCTGCTGCCCACACTGGTTGCAGCCGCTGACGGAGTTTTACCAACCGACCGCATCATTGACGGCCAAAATATTCTTCCCGAAGCAACTGGCGAAGGCAGTATTCAACGTCCGAACGACGCTATCTTTTGGTCTTCGGGCGACTACCGCGTGGTACGCGCTGCGGACTGGAAGCTGCAAGTCGACCAGAACCAGGACAAAACCTGGTTGTTCGATCTCGCCTCAGATCCGACCGAGCAAACGAATCTCGCTGAAGTGCACCAAGAGAAAGTCACTGAATTACAGGCGCTTCTAACCGCTCACTATGCAGATGCTGTCGAACCACTATATCCGCACAAAATTACCAGTCCGATTCTGATTGATAAAACGCTCGATCAAACACCCACCGCGCAGGACGAATATGTGATTTGGCCGAACTAAAAATAGGAAAGTTCCAATCGTGAGTGCAGCAACCAAGAAAAAGACTCCTTGGCCCGAATTTGAGGTGGGTACGGAAGATGGCCGACGGCAGCGCAGCGATCGAAGCCGGCGGCGTATCATTGAAGCGCTTTTTGATCTGATCTCCGAAGGCAATATGTCGCCAAGCGCAGCGAGCGTTGCTGATCGCGCCAATGTCGGACTGCGCACCGTGTTTCGGCATTTCGAGGACATGGACAGCATCTATGACGAGATGACCGAGCAGTTGATGGCCGCGATCATGCCAAAGGTCAAAGCGCCCTTCAAATCCGTGACATGGCGCGAGAAATTGATCGAGTGTATCGATCGCCGCGCCGAGGTTTATGAAGCGATCTTCCCAATGCGCGTCTGCATGATCCTGCGCTTTCATCAGTCCGATTTCATTCAAGAGCAATATAAGCGAGATGTGGCGCTTGAACGCTCAACTTTGAAGGCCATTCTTCCCCAAGACATTGTTGCTGATCGAACCCTATTCGCGGCGCTGGAAGTGACGTTGAGTTTTCCAACTTGGCGTCGACTTCGCCAAGATCAGAAACTGTCGGTCGAGACGGCTAAGAAAACGCTGCAATTGATGGTAGAGGGCCTAGTCGCTGGCGTAGAGATCGACTGATAAGGCAGCCACCAGTTAGAGTGCCTGCCTCTTCAACACTTTATCGGTGCCTGCGGGCAGACTGATGATCATTCCATCAGACCCAACTGTGATGTCGCCATCAAATATCGACTTAGCGTCACCAAGCCAGAGCGCCTCTAAGAGTTTTACCGGCAATTGCGGTACGATATGGTAGTAAATCAGTTGCTCCGTCCCCGCCTCCTGAGCGGCACGCGCGGCTTCTTCAGGATCGGTGTGATAGTCCAGAATATCAGCGAAGATTTTGGCTGGATTCTCGAGCCCCCGCTCGCCAAGCTTGACGCCAATCGCTTCGACCATTTCTTTGTCCAAGGCCTCGTGCAGCATCACGTCGACGGCTTTAGACGCCGCCACAAAACGCGGTTGATAGATCGTGTCGCCGCTGATCGAGACGGATCGGTCTTTGTAGTCGATGCGATACCCAAAGGCTGGTTCAATTGGCGCGTGGTCTACGCGGATGGCCGTAATCTTTAGATCACCTTCATCGAACACAACCAATTGACCATTGGGCCCGATTGGAATCTCAATCTCGTCGGCGGCGCCACCAAACCCGCCAGGATTGGCAACTTTGGGCCCATGATGCGCAACGCGATATGTGCTGTCTAAGCGATAGGCCGCATTGAATCCGCCGACGACCTCTTGCGTCCCGACCGGGCCGCGAACAGGGATCGGCTCGGTTCGGCTACCGGCGATCCAAGCTATGGTTAGAAGCTCGCCCAAGCCATCAATGTGATCTGAATGCAGATGCGTCAGGTACACCGCTTCCAAACGATCCGTCGGGAACCCCATAGAGCCGAGATTCCGCGTGCCGCCTGACCCGACATCAAAGACAAAAGCGCGTGTCCCCGCCATCACCCCCAAGCATGGTCCAGCCCTCGTTGCGTCCGGCATCGGTGAGCCGGTGCCGCATAAATAGACATGTAATCCATCCGGTAACTCTAGGCTCGGATCAACGCCGACGCGTTGATCTAAAACGCGACTAAAAACCGCCGAAGCGATTTGGGCTTTGAAGAGATTAAAGCCGAGAAATGCCGCCACCGCGACACCGAGGAGCACAATGGCGAGGCGGCGCATCCAGATCATCCCGAGAACTCCTGCTTGAAGCGCTCTAACCACGGCAAGCCCCAAACAAAACTTGGCACGACGCTTTCAATGTTCAGCTGACCGGCCAGTCCCGCGGCGCGATGAATAGCGAGATCCTGCCATTCCTGTGAGGAGGACATGCGAAGCAACGAATTTCGATCAGGATAAGCGGCAATCGCAACCTCGTCCCAGAGCTCTTCGACCTGTCCCAGAGATAAAAATGTCACGTCTGCCATGAGGAAAATTCGGCCACCATATTCTGGCAACAGACCAGCGACGCCAGCGCCATAAAGCTGATAGGCTTCGCGCCCCGTTAAATCGGTTTCGCGACCATCGACATATTCGGCTTTCTCTTTGAACTTCAGCAGATTGACCATGAAGATCGGACCGTCAGGGCCCTTCTCTGCCATCTGAGCCATTTGCTCTGGATCTGACGGAAAGACTTCATTGATGACTTCCATATGCATACTTCCCTATTTCAATTGTTCCTGCTGAGTCAGATTTTTCAGCGCGTCCTCGATGACCCAGAGCCGGTCTTGCCCCCAGGCTGCAACCTCGCCGACACGGAAGCTCGGCACGCCCCAAATGCCATGCGCGAACATTTCAGTCTGATTGGCTTCGGCCTCGGCCCGCCAATGATCTCCGCCAAGCAATGGCTTCATGGCCGCCCAATCCAGCCCTGCCCGTTCAGTAATCTTTTTCAGCCCAGAATCGCTACCGGCGTCCAAACCGTCTGCCCAAACGCCAGACAGGAAAGACTGAGCGAACTCAAACCCCCGCCCCAGCTCGATCGCCTTGCTCAGGATCGCATAGCCTCGCTCAACCGGACGCCCTACGGGATCACAGATGTCTCCAAACGGAACTCCAAGCCGCTCGGCTTCGCGAACGGTATCGCTCATGATGTAGAAGCCTTTCATCCGCGGCACCTGCATGCCGCGCATCACCATAGGCAGCACGAACCGAAGCTTCAGCTCAGCGCCATATGCATCAGCGAGCGCTTTTACCCGATCGGCTACAATCCCCGTATAGGGGCTGCGGAACGACAAGTACCAATGCAGTTCAGGAGGCGTCTCTAAAGGTTTTGACGCTGAGCTGGAAGGGATCGTCGGCGGCGCGAAAATCGGAGCGTCAGATACATTTGTCGCGGCACCAAGGTCTTTCAAACGCTGCTCCAAAAAGTGCAACCGGTCGACGCCCCAATACCATTCACCAGCATAGAAAAGTGTGCCACCCAGATAATGCCCTTGGGCATCCCGCTTTTCCGCCGCCGCTCTCAGACAGTCTTCTGCGGCAACGTGATCAGCGCCTTCACGTTCAACCTGTTCCCCACGCCACACGTTCTGGCCGATCTTATAAGCCCGTCGTAGAAACACGTCGCTGTCAACCACGCCCAGTAACGCCGCATTCGCAGCCGCGATCGCATCGCGAGAGGGTTGCGTTCCTGGGTCTGAAAAATCCAAACTGGCGCGTTTTGCGAGCCGCGCTGCATCGCGCCGCGCATAAACCTCCAAGCGCTGACGATCCGGCGCGGCCCAGTCCGGCGGTGGAGAGACGAGATGCGTTTGAAGCTCGACATCATAGCGCCGACAGAACTCTGGCAGCACCTGAACCATCAAATGCGAATAGGGATCGCTCACTTCATGATAGTACTCGACGAGATGCGGCGCGCCTGCAGCCAGTCTTTGTCGTTCGGCTTTTCTGCGCTTTGCCTCTCGTCGATCGACACTGAACAGATGCTTTATCACTCTGTTTTGAATGCTTGCTTTTATGCCCATACGCCAGCTGTCCGGTCTATCATTGCAGCTTATCGCCAAAAACAATTAAATGGCAATTCGAGTGCCATTACAATAGAGAATTGGAGTCGGTTAGAACGCTGTCCGTCGCCCTCCGTCCCGATCTAGGCCTCGACTTTAGTCTGATCGTACGTTTTGCCATCTGCCCCTGTCAGATGATAAGTGTTAGGGAGAGCTCTCATGGCGGGGTCATTTTCAGAAGGACGAACGCGATTGGATAACCGAGCGCGCATAAGTGGCCAGCATTTGGGACCCATTCTTCAGGAAGCATCCCATGCGGGAATCGATGTCGATGATCTCCTCGCAGGTCTAGGCCATTCGGACATCAGTGATCAGAAAGCGCGCGAGACAGCGACGCTTTTGCTCGTAGATTTTTTCCGCATTGAAGGCGAAGTCGCGCGCCGGATGGATGATCTGACGGCGCATCTTTCTGAACGCAAATTGACCTATGAGACAGGCGCCTTTGTGACCACACAAATGAACCAGTCTTCGACGCTGAATGAGGCTGTTCAGAACCTCGCTCAGTATTTCAACATGATGCATGGCGAGCGCTACAACACGGTCAGAACCACAGATAGAACCATCACGCTGATTATTGATGACACTGAGTTTCCCTACACGATGAAGGATGACCCAGACATGGTTCACTTTGTTGGGGAATGTGTGCTGATCAAAGTCCAGTGCCTGTTAGACAGTTTTAGCGCCGGGCTTGCCGATGCTGCGCTACGCCGTGTGTCAATCAAACGTCCTCAATCCGAAGATGGGCCCGGTCATCTAGAGTTCTGGTCAGCACCTGTTGCGTTTGGACAGAACCATTATGAACTTTGCTTTGACCGTGACCTCGCGCATGAGCGCATGCCGATTTCGAGTTCAATTGATCTGAGTTCAGAAGGCGTCTTTAGCCGCGTCATCGCATATCTCGAACACCGAACCCCGACCTCTCAACAACCGTCTTTCAAAGCACTAACATTGGATCTCATCCGCAATGGCATGACGCAGCAAGATGCGGTTGCACATAGATTATCGATCAGCGTCGCCACGCTGAGGCGGCGCTTGGAAGAAGAAGGCACGAGCTTCAGAGAGCTGACAAACGACCACTTCCTAGAAGAGGCAACCTCTTTGCTCAAAAAAGGATACTCTGTGGCGCAGGCAAGCGAGGCTCTCAACTATTCAGATGTCCGCGCCTTCAATCGGGCCTTCAAGCGTTGGAAAGGCGAAACGCCTGCCAAATACGCTCAGCGCTTCGCACTCTCTTCTCAACGCGCGTGAGCGAAACTGTTCACTCGAGAAAAGCTATTGGGTCATAGGCACCGAAGTTTCGATTGAATTACTTGATCCTAAAACGGATGAATCCGCGGGAGGATTACAATGAATATGAAGACAAAGACCTGGCTAAACCTGAGTGTCGCGTCGACGCTCGCCCTCAGCCTTGGCCATGGCCTGGCAACTGCGCAAGACGCAGAGACCGCTGGTGAAGAGGCCCGCCGCTTCGGGACGGTGACCGTCACAGCGCAGCGCCGCGAACAAAGCGCGCTCGACGTACCGCTCTCTGTATCCGCGTTTAGCGGTGCGGATCTCGAAGCGACCGGTGCTGTCGATATTACCTCGATCCAGCGCGCGACGCCCAATGCAACAATCGAAGTTGCACGTGGCTCGAACTCAACCTTGATTGCCTTCATTCGCGGCGTTGGTCAGCAAGATCCACTTTGGGGCTTTGAGCCCGGCGTTGGTCTCTATGTCGATGACGTCTATATCGCGCGTCCACAGGGCGCCATTCTGGATGTTTTCGATATTGATCGCATCGAAGTGCTGCGCGGTCCGCAAGGGACCCTCTATGGCCGCAACACGATTGGCGGTGCGATTAAGTACGTTACGAGCCGCCTGGACAGTGAGCCTGACTTGAAAGCGAAGCTGAATGTCGGGACGTTTAACCAAGCTGACATTATCCTATCTGGTTCGACGCCTCTAAGCGACACGTTCGCTGTCGGCGGCGCGATTGCGAAATACTCCCGCGACGGTTTTGGCGAGAACCTGACCACCGGCGCAGAGCATTATGACAAAGACGTACTCGCCTATCGGGTCAGCGCAGAATGGTCGCCAAGCTCAGACTTTTTCGTTCGCGCCTCATATGATCGGACAGAAGATGACTCGAACGCGAAACACGGTCATCGCTTGCTGCCATCTCAAGATGGCACGATCCCCGTCACAAGCGACGTGTTCGACACACGCGCGGGCCTGGGCGACGACAATTCGGTCGAAACCGAAGGCTACTCGCTGACCGCAGAGTGGACTGTCAACGATCTCGTTACTTTGAAATCCATCACCGCTTATCGCGAAGGCGAGACTGTAACCCCAATCGACTTCGACGCCCTGCCCCAGCCGGACTTTGATGTACCTGCTGTCTATGCGGACGATCAATTCAGCCAGGAATTCCAGTTGCTTTACAGCGGGGACAGGCTGAACGGTGTTGCCGGGATCTACTATCTCGATGGCAATGCCAATGGCGCTTTTGATGTCATACTTGGTGGCCTTGGCGTAACCGTCTTCCAAGCCGGTGATCAGACCAAAGAGAACTTCTCGATCTATGGTGACTTTACGTATGATTTCAACGATCAGTGGGCGTTGACCGTTGGTGGTCGCTATACCGAGGACGAAACGACGGCTGATGTCACCCGCGAGTCCTGGCTCGGCATCGGCTCTGGGTCATTTGATCCGAGCAATACGACTTCAATCTTCTTGGGTACGCAGACCGACTTTGACAACCTGACGCGGTCTGACGAAGAATTTACGCCGCGCGTATCGCTGTCTTACAAGCCAACGGACAACCTCAACCTCTACGCGACCTATGCGCAGGGCTTTAAAGCGGGCGGGTTTGACCCACGTGCCCGCGCAGACCTCGACCCACTTGGCTTGTCCGAGGAGGGCTTCGGACCCGAGTTCGTCGATAGTTACGAAATCGGCGCCAAAGGCTCCTTCTTCGACAACAGCTTGAACCTGAACGCGGCGATCTTCTTCGCGGAATACACCGATCAACAGATCACGGTTCAAAGCGGCGCTGACTCCGACAATGACGGCGTGAACGACACATTTGTCTCGTCTGTCTTCAATGCGGGTGAGTCTGAATATACTGGCTTCGAGCTCGAGGGCACATGGTTCATCAACGACCTATTCACGCTGTCTGGAAATCTCGGCATCATCGATGCGGAAATCACTGAAATCCTGTCAGCAGATGTGAATATCGCCGATCAGTTCGTGACGCAAAACACGCCGGAGCTTCAGGGACAGGTGTCACTGAACTATACGAATGATCTCGGCAATAATGGCGAAATCTCTGTGACCGGCGCCCTCTCCTATCGCGACGAGTATTTCCTCTTCAATGTCGAGAATCCCGGTTTTGCTCCGGGTACGAACACTAGTTTCCCACAGGGTGGTCCCGCCTTGGACCCCGATAGCTACACGCTCGCGGACCTCAGCATCGTATGGACATCACCAAGCGAGAAGTATCGTCTTGGACTGCATGGCCGGAACCTCACGGATGAAGAGTATCGGGTCGCGGCGTATAACTTCGCCGCCCCGGCACCGCTTGGCGTGGATAGCGCCTATTCCGCCTTCTACGGCGCGCCGACGACGGTGACCGCGTCGTTGTCGGTTGATTTCTAAGCTCGCGAGACGGTGATGACCGCAGTGAGTTCCTCCCAGAGCGGGGGTCAGATCGGTGGGCGTGCCTATGTGCTCGCCATTCTGACCCTCGTTTACACCTTCAACCATATTGATCGTCAGATCCTTCTGATCTTGGTCGAACCGATCAAGGCAGATCTTCAGATCAGCGATAGCGCGATTGGCCTGCTGACCGGATTTGCGTTCGCGGTCTTCTACGCCACTTTTGGCATCCCAATCGCAATGTGGGCGGATCGTGGTAACCGCCGGAACATTCTCTCTATCGCACTTGCGACCTGGTCAGGCATGACAGCTCTGTCTGGCTTCGCGATGAATTTCTGGCACCTCTTGATCGCCCGCATGGGCGTCGGCGTGGGTGAGGCCGGGGGCACACCGCCAGCAACATCGATGATTTCGGATCTCTACGCGCCAAAGGAACGGGCCTTTGCGCTCGGCATTTATACATCGGGGATTGGACTTGGCATCCTCGCTGGCTTCGTGATTGGAGGCTTTGTCTATCAAGCCTTCGGATGGCGCGTTGCATTCTTTGTTGCCGGTATTCCGGGCGTACTGCTGGCACTCGTCGTTTGGTTGACCATCAAGGAACCAAAACGCGGCGCGGTTGAACAACGCGAGACCGCAGCCGAGGCCTCAAGCTTCGGCGAGACGATGGCCTTTATCAGTAAGCAAAGTTCCTTCCTATGGCTCTTGGCGGGGTGCAGTTTGATTTGTGTGTCGGCCAATGCATTCCTGGCTTGGACGCCGAGCCATTTGCAAAGAACCTATGAAGTCGGCCCGGCTGATATCGCGATCCCGCTGGGGCTTTTGATTGGCGGCGCGGGCAGCGTCGGCGCCATTCTTCTAGGACGCGTTTGTGATCGCTTATCAGCCCGAAGCCTCGCCTGGCGCCCGCTGATGATCGCAATTTGCGCGGCGCTTGCGCTGCCCTTTGCATGGATGTTTCTACAAGCCGAAACGATCAATATGGCCTATGCTTGGAACTTGATTCCAAGCTTTATCGGCCTGATTTATGCCAGCATCGCTTATACCGCATCGCAGGAATTAGTGGGCCTCAGAATGCGGGCGTTTGCATCGGCGTTTATGTTGTTCTGTCTAACCCTAATCGGAATTGGTGGTGGCCCGACCATTGTTGGCTGGCTAAGTGACAGTTTTGCGAGCGCAGGCGAAGCGATGCCATTAAAGTCGGCTTTAGAGATCATGTTGATCTTAAACCTTTTAAGTGTCTTTGCCCTCGTAATGTCGGCAAGAACTTATGAACGGGACGCAGCTCGCGCTGCGCAGGTGAACTAGATGCGACATCTGTTTATTGCCGGATTTTCCCTAGTATTGGCCAGCATTGTCGCGTGCACGCCATCATCCGATCAGGACGTGTCAGAAACCGCACCAGCTGCCCCTCCATTCGAGAGCCCTTACTTTACAGTCGCGGTGACAGGGTCGGGCCCCGATGTCGTCCTGGTTCCAGGCCTCGCCTCGAGCTCGGCCGTGTGGGATGAAACCGTCGACGCGCTTTCAGATCGCTTTACGCTGCATACTGTTCAAGTCAGCGGGTTCGCTAGTGCCCCTGCGCGCGGCAATGCCGACAATGAGAACGTGCTCGACGATCTCGCCGCTGATCTCGTCACCTACACAAATACGCTGGAGCAATCTCCCGCTTTGGTGGGTCATTCGCTCGGCGGATTGGTAACGCTCAAAGCCGCGCTGAACACTGAGGCAGAGCTGAGCCGCATCGTCGTGGTCGACGTTCTGCCCTTCTTTTCAGTCTTGATGGACGAGGCAGCGACAACCGAGAGTATGGCCCCGGTCGCCGCGTTTATGAAAGCGACGCTGCTGAGCCAATCGGACGATGTTTTCGCGCTTCGCCAATCAGAGGCTCTCGCCGCCTTGGTGAAAGACGATACGGACCTTCAATCAGCACTAAACTGGTCCGTGGAAAGCGATCGCGCTGTCGTGGCTCAAGCCATGTCAGAGGTGCTTGTTACCGATCTTCGCGACGAGGTCTCCGCGATCGAAATCCCTACCACAATCATCTATGCCCGCGATGATGCCATTCCCAATATGGCGTCTGTGGAGCAGTTTTACCAAACCCTCTACGCGCCGCTTTCAGATGGCTCACTTGTCGCGATCGATGGTGCGTTACACTTTGTTATGCTGGATCAGCCCAAAGCCTTTTTAGGCGCGCTTGAAAGCGCACTATCAGAGTAAGACCACCACGCACGGATGGTTTAGGCTCCACAATCGCATGCCATCTCTGCGCCCTACTCACGCACGAGTTTGGCGCTATGACGGTTCCAATTTGCTTAAGAAGCGCAGTGCCGCGCGACTTGGGACGAAGAAATAGCCTCCATTCGTAACCGACACAAAAGACGGAAGATCCCGTAACTGGATCGAGCCAAAAGCGGTTGGAATCGTAAATGTGCCAACAGCGTCTGCTTCGCTCCTCGGCGTGATAAGCGGGTCGCGTTCATCTTCTAATCCGTGGAATATGCTCGACGACATCCAAGTCTGTTGAACAAACTCAAATTGCCGCTCAAGGTCAGAATTGAAACACATGAAGAGCAAGCCATCTGTCGGATCCTCGGTTGCAGAGTTTGCCTCGTCGCAGCTTGCGCGCGCTCGGTCCGAAACATAAGTGCGGGCGCGCCTCAATAGGCGATGCCGGTTCGAAATCTCAACCTGATACTCACTCTTCGGTGACAGGCTATCGCGAGGATTAGCCCGCCTGATATGCGCGCCATAGGGGCACTTCAACCCTTGCGGATCTTCTGTCCCGAACAAGAAATCATTATCCGGCGTTTTGTCTGGGTCCTCGGCCACACTTGGGTCCGCAAGCAGTGATAGGCCATTCTTTTGACGACCCACAATTTTGGCCGCTAACCAATCCGCAGTAATGTTCAGACCGGGATAATCAGCATTCAGCTGGATCGCCTTTGCCTCCAGATAGGTTTTCATCTCAGCGGAGTATTGCTTGAGTTGACGCATGACGAAGAACGAGCCGTTTCGGCCAAAATCGAGGATCTGGCCTGCGCCGCTCTCGTTGAAATCCGGGAATCGGTTTGGCGCGTTGGTCGGCCGCGCCTCTAGATCTGGCGTCGCGGCCGACGACTGGACCACAACGGGCGAGTGCGGGAAATCTCCGCGATTGTCGGGATAGCCGAGAATGAACTCGCCTGGTTTGACAATGTGTATGCTATTCTTTTCGCCTCGGGCCCGTTTCGTCCCCTCGATGATCGGCTGGGAAATGCCATCCCGAAAACCAAAGGGCTCTCGAAACTCGTTTAGGTCTTCAGGTAGGTCACGCATGATGATGCTGGGGCCAACATCGAAGCCAAATTGGTCTCTCAACCGGGTCTTTTCAGCACGCACGCCTTCTTCAAGGGCCCCTCTTGTCTTGCCGTACATGATAATGAGGGCATGCGCCGGTTTCTCGGAAACCTGCCATTCTGGCGAGTCCGGATCTGCCGAACGCCAGCGCCAATTCTCGGGATGGCTTTCACCGGCATCTCCGAGGATTCGTGCGCGTTCATTATTAGCCATGCCGCTCACAAACGCTTCTGGAAAAGACGCTAGTGAATTGCTCTCATGCCCGTGATAGCTATAGCGCAGGTCCGCCAGCCCCATGCGTTTCAATCCCTCCGCAGAGAGCGCCAAGGTCATCACAACTTTGTCGGTTGGGGTCTCGCCGAAGGAGACCTGCGTCGCTCCATTCGGAACCGTCCCGCCAGAGACCTGATCGAACCAGTTTGTCCACGAAGAGCTTGGCGCCTCCGGCAGGCGAACCGGAAACAGCTCGGCAGAAAGATACTTGGCCAAACCCTTCAAGATGAGGGATTGGATTTCTGAGTGTTCAAGCGCCTCAGCCGGGCGAGGGCGCGAGCCAAAAAGATCGACCCATGCTTTCGCTTGCGCCTCCGTGCTCGCTTTCGCCAGACCTTCACAAATCAAGCAATTGTTGCGAATTTGATCGGTGGAGAACGCTGGGAAGCGGCTATACCAAAAGCGCGTGCGTCTTTGCTGCCGCCGGACCCAGCGCTTGAACCGCGCGCCATCGCCTGCGCCTTTGTAGAAGAGCCATTCGGTTTCAGGAAATCCAACCCCATTGCCCCAAACTGCGGTTTGGCCCCATTGGGCCTTGGTGATGAAGTCTTCTAAATAGCTCTCCCAGCTGCCATCATAGCTGGCGCTGAAAATCAGTTTGTCGGTCCCTGGCATGCGGAACCAACGGGCAAAATGGATCGTGCCCATGTCGATAATCATGCCGGGTCTGTAGAGATAGGTCACCAGTTTCTCGACCCAAAAGAAGCCAAAGCCAAGCGTTAGCCGGCGCAACCATCTCGGATCCGTCTTTAGCTCGGTGACAGCGACGATATGATTTTGAACAAAGCCGACCGGATTTTCGAGCTCAGTGACATTTCGGACGTGCTCTAGGTCTGGATCAATGTCACGGCCCGGGTCCGCTTTCTCACTTCTCCGTAGCAGCCAAGCCGCACAAAGGAGGCCTGCAACGACGAGCGCAGCCACTACGGCTAATCCGGTCAATATGCGTATCAAGACGCTACCGATCACCGAGAGAACGCTGCTAACCTGCCCCTGCAAGCTGAGACTTTGCCAATCGATAGAGCTCAGCGTCGTCGTCAAAACGCTCGCAAGCACGGTCAACGCGATACCAGAAGAGATGAGCGCAAATTTGTGCTGCCACAAAAACCGCCGCAGCCTAAGATGTTCTTGGCCTGGCAAGGTTTTCAAACCCCGCGAAAACAGAACTGATCCAAATCCGACAGCCGCGAATGCGCCGCCTGCCATGCCGAGCAAGAACGTGACCGTGTTGATCTCGCCTAGGTTCCCTCCAAGCCGTCCTAAGAAAGTCGGTAATAGGCCAAGAATGACCGCAAGACTGATCAAAAGGGCCACCATCCCGACCACATCTCGATCTTTCGCAAGAAACCCCCACAAGGTTGAGAAGTCGCGGTCGCCTTGGCGGTTTATCGCGAGCACTGATTGGCTCGGACGAACCAAGTCTGCGCGATACGTGCCCTCGCGCTTCAAAGCCTCGCGGACATGCCCTAGCGCCTCAGATCCCGCTGGATAGCGATAGGCATTGCGTTCGAGGAACTCATCCAAATGCTCGCGCGCTTTGGCCGCGATGTCGTGATCTCGTTCAACCGCTCGTACAGTCAGGTCTGGCGTGCCGTAGAACTCTAGACCAGACGCTTTCTTTCCGCCTAATGGAAACGGTGCGGCATCAATTTTCGTGATATTCTTTTGAAGCAACGCGGTCCGCTTCGCTTCACTGTCATGATCTAGATCCGCGCATTTCAGAACCTGCTCCAAGTGTGGCCCACAGGCCTTCACAAAAGCCTGGACACCCTCTCTCGCATCGCCATCCACGCAGACCTCAACTAGCAGAATATCTGCATGAGATTTCCGCGTATCGTCGCGGGGCGTTCCAGGGACGGTTGAGATATGTGCGAAATGAATGACTTCTGACGCTGTTAGCGCAGTTTCCAGTTCAGCATGCGCGGGGTTTCCAAATCCGTCTAATCCGCGATCAATTTCCTCGATGCGATCAAGGTTGGGCTCTCCCGGCATTGGAATGGTGATTGTAACAATGGCTTGCTGGTCGCGTGTATGCACGGGCTCAAACGTCACGAACAAGTTTTGCGGGAACGCGCCAATGTATCGCATTTTCCCGCGTTTGCCGCTGGCCCGTTTCAACTTCACTTGCCGAAGGAGCGGCTTGAATGTCTGGGTCAACATGGTCTTGGCTATCTCTTCGCCAATGCAATAGTGAAGGATGCCGAAACCGCCGAATTGAAGATCCACCTCTCGGGAAAATTCTTTGGTTTGCCGCAACGGATTAAAACGTCCCGGAGTCTCGATACCCTCCTCCCGGCCATCAAACATCGCAGAGGCGGCCGCAGCCATAACGACATCGCCCTTTTTGAGCTGCGTCTTGCGTTTCCCGAATAAGCCCTGATACTCGATCACGACGTCTTCGCTGACATATCTCGGGAGGCCTGGATTGATGGGCGGTTGAAAGCGCATCGCTTCCAATAGGCATTGAGTTAGCTGGTCATCGTTATTCGACTTGGCCGCGCTATGTGCCAGCATCATCGCGCTATTATCTCGTAGCAAGTATTCGAGGATATTGCCGCCAGCTGCCGCGCCTGTCGGCACCCACCCTGTCGCGAGAACAACCATGATGGAGCGGATTTCCTCTTTGGTTGGGCGCTGCAAAGCTGGATCTGCGTTCGAGTTTTGCTGGAGTTTCACCAAGCGCCACATCAAAGTGTCCGGCCAATCTCGGCGTTGACCATTTTGGGCCAGGTAGACCCCAAGCGTTCGGTCGAACGCTGCATCAATAATATCCGTCACGTTCTTGGCGCCCTTGAGCGCTGTACGCCACATCTGCTCATCCCCAAACGGATCTGAGAACAAGACCGCGCTCATCGACATCATCCATTGCGCGAAATCATCAGGGTGATTGATTGTTAGGCCATAATAGTCTGCGCAGGTCTCCACCGATACGCGCGTTTGAAGATCTTTGATGGCGTCGATCTCACCCGCGCTATACTCGACCAATGCTTCGGCAATGCGTCGCGCGTTCGGCTTTATCATTGTTTCAATGTCCGATGGATCGATGATCGCCTTCATCGTATTGAGGAAGAACCGATACTCAGGGCCATCTCGCATGCCTAAGGCGGCATCAACATGCCCCCCGAGCAAAGCCCGCATTTCGCGCCCATACGGTGTTTCGAAGACCTCGATATCTTTGAAATGCTGTCCACTATTGTCGCGAATTTCCCGGACCTGCTTGTAGCGAAATGCCCAATGCATGCCGGTGAAAGGGATTTTTCCAATCGGGTAGAAGATACGGAAAAAAGCGTGGACCGTACGACTTTGCGTGAGACGCGACGTTAATCGCGCCCAAAATCCACTCTCTTTGCCAAGGCTAAATGGGTGCGCGTCCCGTTTGATCTCAGTTATGTTTTTTTCGACTTTTGCGTACCACTTATTACCCATATCCAGCCTCGAAAAAGCCCCCTAGTTTTGGGAGCTTAGCACCGAAACCTTCAGCGCGTCGTGATCCGGGTCACGTTCGTCGCGCTTGCCGTCGGCAACGCCTCGCCAATCAATCCCGCTTGTATCGCTTCGGCCCGCGCAGCCTCAAAACTTGTGTAGAAGAAATCGATTTCGGCATCCGTTTTGAATGGAAGCCATGCGACGGTTTGACGACTAAAACTTGGCGAGGTTTTCAAAAGAGTTGCGCAGGCATGCGCCGCAGCGCGCAGTTCACCGCTGCGAACCAGACTGGTGACCTCACATAAATGAGCGAGCCAGAAATTCGGTTTCAAACTTGAGGACCGTCTCGCATATTTCAGGCTCTCGTCCCAGTTTCCTATTTGGCAGTGGGTCTGCGCGACCTGAGCCAAGATATTGAAGACATAATAGTCTTGCGGGTTGAACCGAAGTGATGTTTCGAACGGCGTCAGGGCCTCTTCAAGTTTGCCTGTATAGAGTTTGCACGTTCCAACTTCAGCATAGGCATGCGCATAGCTGGGATTAAGCTCAATCGCCCGCTCGCAATGGACCAAAGCGCGGTCAAAGTTTCGGAGCAAAATCTCCGCCAGGGCAGCTGCCAAATGTCCCCGGCTATCGAACTCATCTGCGGTGATTGCAAGGTGGGCCAGTCGCAGATTGTTCGAAATAATATCACGTGATTTTTGAGCTTTCCAGGCATCGAGATGATGCCAAAAGGCCTGCTGGATCAGCGCTTCTGGATTGTTTGGCTCGATCGCCAGCGCCTCATCTAATAATCGCTTACCCTCTATCGCGTCGTCGGCCCCCAAACGATTGAAGTGCCAACGCGCCCGCCAGACAAGATCATGAACATTGGCTTTGCTGCGGCGTTTGCTACGAGCTTTCGTCCCTTCAGCCCCTTCTAGCCGCGTCGTCAACGTGCCGACGATTTGAGCAATCTGATCCTCCAAACCTTCCAACGCATCGCCTTTGTCAAAGGTGTACTTCTCGACCCAGAGCACGTGATTTGTGCTTGCATCGATGAGTTGGAGGGTTTGGCGAAGAACTTGCCCGCGCTTGCGCAGACTTCCCGAAATCAAATACCGAACTCTCAGCAATTCCGCGATGCGGCGGGGTTCGGTTTCTTCGGTTGCCACCGCGAAACTCGAGGCTTTGCTGATCACCGGAAAATGCCGAACGTGAGAAAGCGAAGTCACCAAGTCATCACTCAACCCTTCAGCGAGGTATAGCAGTTCAGGTTCCGATGCATCGACCTCAAAGGGGAGCACGGCGATGGCTGAGCGGCCCCTGAACGCATCGTCAGAACGCTCAGCATGGGTCTCGCGTACAAGGTCCAATGCGTTTGGATGACGCCCCGGCGGCGCGATCTCAAAGGCGCGAACTGTATGATTGATATTCTTCAAGATTAAATCGCCGAGCGCGCTTAGAGGCTGATCTAGCGGAGATTTCAGACGCTCGAGAACCACATCAGACAAGACAATCGCACCTGTTGAGCCGGCTTCTTGGAGGCGCGCCGCCGTATTCACCGTGTCGCCATAGAGCTGGCCATCGTTTTCAATAAAACGCCCATAGGCAATGCCGATCCGCATCCAAGCCTGGCGTTTACTTGGTAGATCCTCGTTGCGCTGCGCCAGCTCCGCCTGCAGATCGACCGCGAATTTGACGGCATGATCAGGCGCATCAAAGCTCAGCATAAAACCGTCGCCCGCCATATTGAACACACGCCCGTCATTTTGGTCTGCTAAGGACGTAATAATATCTCGGCACGCAATGACGGTTTCGACCCCGAACGCCTCGTCCTCAGCGACAAGACGACTATAGTCTGCGATGTCCGCGCAAACGATTGAGATGTGATCGGATTCCGTCATCACCTGTTTGGTCTCGCCGCCATGCCCATCATCCAAAACCGCACGATTTCACGCATGCCCCGTCGCAACAGGTTTGGTTTGTAATCGCAACCTAATCTCGCTAGCAAAACAGGAACTGGGCTGATTTCGCCGCGGATAATATTGAAATATTGGTGTGACACTTGATTGAAGATATTCGACCGAAACGCATCATCGCGTGTGAAACGGAATTGAGCAAGCTGTATAAGCGCCTGAAAGATACACGATTTCCGAGCAAACAAACCGCAAATGCATGGGACCAAGGCCCACCCCTTGAATGGATGCAAAGGCTCAGCGAGTACTGGATCGACAAGTATGATTGGCGACGGGCCGAAGCCGCCCTCAATCAGGCAGGAAGCTATGCAGCGACCATTGGTGAGGATGAGCTCCACTTCTTACACCTCCGATCGCGGCACGAGACCAAACGTGCGATCATCCTGACCCATGGTTGGCCTGGGTCGATATTAGAGTTTCTCGATGCTGCTGAACGCCTGGCCAATCCGACCGCGTACGGCCGCTCCGCATCGGAAGCCTTCCATGTCGTGATCCCCTCGCTTCCAGGCTTTGGATTCTCGACAGCGACGCAGTTTGATTGGGCGATCCAAGATACAGCGGCCGCCTGGGCGGCCTTGATGAAAGAGCTTGGATACGACACCTATTTTGCGCAAGGCGGCGACTGGGGATCGGCGATAACGATTGCCCTGGCCCAGCAAGACCCAGAGCACTGCCGAGCGATCCATCTAAATGCCTTATGGATCGATCCCGTGAATTTCGTTCCAGACGAGCTCACAGCCGATGAATTGGCGGATTTAGCAAAGCTCCAGCACTTCACCGCAAAGCTGACCAGCTACGCGCGCTTGCAAGCGCTGCGACCGCAAAAGATTGGCTATGCGCTCGCCGACTCGCCTGTCGCTTTGGCCGCTTGGATCCTGGATCTCTATTGGACGGGCGTCGACCATGGTGGCGTTTTGGAAAGGGCCATATCATTCGATAAGCTAATCGACACGGTTATGATGTATTGGCTGCCCAATGCAGGTACATCTTCTGCCCGTTTCTATTGGAAGAACTATGACCCGCTCGACTACTCGATCTTTACAGGCAAAGCAGGGTTCAGCCGCTTTCCTGGCGAGATCCTATCGCTCTCACAGCGCCTCACCGAGAAGCGACTGACAAACCTAGTCTACTGGAACACGCCTAGCGTGGGTGGCCATTTTGCAGCTTTGGAGCAACCTGATTTGTTCGCGAAAGAGTTGTTCAGCTTTGCCTGCATCGCGGGAGAGCAGGCTGATTGAGTTGAAACAAACTGCCTCTACTCCTCAAAAATACTTTTAAAACTGCGGCATACAGAATATGCATTAAACTCGGAGATGAGCCTCAGACGAGCTAATGGATCAGGTTTTAGGGGAAAGAGAGCATTGGTCCGCCTTTGTCGGAGAAGCTCCGCACGTCTCAAGCTTTGACGGACTTGCCCGAACAAGTCGCCGTCTCAATCTAAATCCTGGCGACTATTTGGTGAGCCAAGGCGACACCGCGCAAACCGTTTTCCTACTGATTGAGGGAACGCTAAAAACCGTCCGGTATTCCCAAAATGGCCACGAAATCTGGTTATCATCCTTCTCGCCCTACACTTTGATCGGCGAAATGTCTGGGCTTACGGGCGCCCCACGCTCATCGACTGTGATTTGTGATAGCCCTTGTGTCGTTTTGGCCGTTGAGTTTTCGGACTTCGAGGACGCTATTCTCGCCAATCCTGCCTTCGCACTCAAAGTATCCCGATTGCTGGCTGAGCGCGTGCGAAACACATCGGTTCAACTCGAAGAGCTCGCAACTTTGCAGACATCGGCGCGCCTACACTCAGAGCTTTTCCGCATAGGCGTGCAAGATACTCGCGACGATGAACGTGCGACGATCACCGATCCGCCCAGCGTCTCAGAACTCGCAGTCAGAATTCACGCCGCGCGGGAATCGACCTCTCGAGCGCTTTCATATCTGGTGAAGCGTGGATTTTTAAAAAAGCGAGCGAATGGCGTGCTCGACGTGATCTCGCCCAAAGGCCTAGACTAGCGCCGCTCAGTTTTGAAACAATTTGATTTCGCGATTGCCAATGCACGCAGCAAAGTCATATCACTGATTACGACTTTCATAGAACAAACTGGGGCAGGATATGACTTCATACACAAAAACCATTTCTGAACGTTGGTTTTCGAAAGCTGCGACAAGTCTATTCGCCTTGTCGCTCGCATGCGGAGCCGCGTCAGCGCAAGACGTTGCCATCATTCAACCAGGGGCACCTGGCGAGCCTGCGAAAGAGCTGACCGCCGACGAAGCATCCGCCATCGCGGATACAAGTTACTCGCTGGATGATGTCAAATTCATGCAGGACATGATCCCGCATCATGCTCAAGCGGTCGAGATGTCGTCGCTGGTCAAAGATCGGACCAATAGCGAAGCGCTGGTCGATATTGCTGGACGGATTGATGCGTCTCAGGCCGACGAAATCCAGTTCATGAAAGACTGGCTAGCAGAACGCGGCGAAGATCTGCCCGGCGCGCATGCCCACCATAACACGCACATGTCGCATGAGATGATGGGCATGGCGACGCCCGAACAGATGTCTCAACTCGCGGCCTCCGAAGGCGTTGGATTTGATGAGTTATTCTTGACCTTGATGATCCGTCACCATGAAGGTGCGCTGAGCATGGTGGACGATCTGCTCGACCAGCCCGGCTCGGCCTATGATCCAGTACTGTTTGAGTTCATCACCGATATTCAGAACGATCAAAGTGCAGAAATCGAGCGGATGAACCAGATGCTGGAAGGCCTCTCTGGTGATCCACGAGCGGGACTGTCGCCTGGCTTTAAAGATGCTGGGGAAGCGATTTCGAACCTGATGAAAATCGCGTCACTGCCAAAACCGCCCGGCTTCTTCGATCCTGAGAACCCAGCCGGAATTCCGCCAATCGTCGAAGCTGACAAAGACGATGAAGCAGAATCCGAAATGGCTGAACATGCAGGGCATGAAGGCCAACACGATCACACGCCAGAGATGGAGATGGCTGAAACAGACGAAGCTCCTGTGCGCGATGATGAGCAAGCTATTGACGAGACCGAATGGGGTGAGCGTTCCCCACTCCTTAGCTTCATGAACACAGACATGGCGTTCTCAGACGATATGCTTGTCGTTGGAAACTATCACGGCTTCAATATCTACACACTGGTGGAGGAGGCCCCGCCGCAACTGATCAGTTCCGTGGTTTGCCCCGGCGGTCAGGGCGATGTGTCGATTGTCGGCGACCTCTTGATTATGTCTGTCGAGCAAACTCGCGGGCGGGTCGATTGCGGTCTACAAGGCATCTCTGAAGATATCAGCGAAGACCGTTTCCGAGGTCTGCGGATCTTTGACATTTCAGACCCTAAGCTTCCGCGTCAGGTCGGCCTCGTCCAAACCTGTCGTGGCTCGCATACGCACTCGGTTGTTTCCGGGCCGGATGAGAATGGTAAGATCATCGTCTACAACTCTGGCACCGCCTCAATCCGCGAAGGCGAGGAACTCGAAGGCTGTGTCGGGGCTGTCTCCGGCGACGATCGCACGGCCCTCTTCCGAATTGACGTGATTGAGATCCCGGTCGACGATCCATCCAAGGCTCGCATCGTTGACAGCCCCGCCGTGTTTGCCGACCCGGAGTCCGGACAGATTGCTGGCCTTTGGCAGGGCGGCGACCACGGTGAAGAAACACAGCGCAGCAGCCGCACCGATCACTGCCACGACATCACGGTCTTCCCAGAGAGGAACATTGCAGCAGGCGCTTGCTCGGGCAACGGTGTGATCTTTGACATCTCGGACCCATATAATCCTGTTCGCATTGATGCCGTCTTGGATCAGAAATTCGCCTACTGGCACTCTGCAACGTTCAATAATGACGGCACCAAAGTCCTGTTTACGGATGAATGGGGCGGCGGCGTTCGTCCGCGGTGTCGTCCGTCGGACCCAATCGATTGGGGCGCAAATGCAATCTATGACATAGTTGATGGCAAGCTTGAGTTCCGAAGCTATTTCAAAATTCCGGCCCCGCAGAGCGAACAAGAAAACTGCGTTGCGCACAATGGATCCATCGTGCCGGTTCCTGGCCGCGATATCTTTGTCCAGGCTTGGTATCAGGGCGGTATGTCTGTTCTCGATTTTACCGACAGTGCAAACCCCGTTGAAATAGCATACTTTGACCGCGGACCTATCCATGAGGAGCGTCTGATCTTGGGCGGTTACTGGTCCACATATTGGTACGACGGCAAAATCTACGGAACGGCAATTGTACGCGGCTTGGATGTATTCGAACTCAACGAAAGTGACATGATGAGCGCCAATGAAATCGCGGCCGCCTCAGTCGCCGACCAAGGCGCGCTGTTCAATCCGCAACAGCAATTCAAAGTGACGTGGCCAGAGGGCGACCCATCCGTCGCGATGGCCTTTGTGGATCAACTGGTTCGAAGCGAGTCTCTAACCGAGAGCGATGCAACGAAACTTGCCGAAACGGTTACGGCCGCCGCGCAAGAGCTAGCAAGCAATTCCAAGAACCGGCGCCTGTCGAACAGATTGCGGTCTTTAGCGGGTGATCTCGACACGTCAGACTCTGAAACGATTGACGCAATGCGGACAGCAGAGCTGAAGACCACGCTTCAAGATCTCGCCCGGCGTATTCGATAGCAGTCCAATAACGCTAATATTTCGACAGAAGGCGGCTCTCTCAACGAGCCGCCTTTTTTGTTCGCGTCATATAGCTATAGCAGGCGTCTAGTGCTTCCAGTTGCGGGGCGGTTGCCCATGCTGGCCAGTACTTTCAAAATGCGCTTCTTCGGCTTTGTGCCGCATTTGCAGATTGAACAGGACGCCTTTGAACTTCGGCAAGAGCACTAGCGCAAAGGCTGACATGGTTCCAATAAGAAGCCCCCAAAGGCCGATCAGCGTCAGCAATGGCAAGTCGACCATTGGCAGGATGAAGTAAAACGGCGCGAAGAGGATCATCGTTAAACTGCCAACGAAAAAGGCAGGGCCGTCGGCAGTATCCGCGCGGCTAAAATCCATACCGCAGACATCGCACTCATCGCGGAACTTCAAGTAGCCATGGAACAAGCGCCCTTTCCCGCAGCGTCCACATCGCTCAAAAACGCCTGACTTCACGGGGTGCTCAAACATGCCGAAACCTTTCCACACTGGTCGGAAGGTGCATTTGAGCATGTCAGCGCGAGATTGAACTGCGCGATATTGGCGCGGCTAGAAGCGCATACCTCGTACCGTGTTGAGGCTGGTCTCAACAGACTGTCGGAATGGACGAGGCGGATTATCATGTTCGACAATGAAATACTCCATGCCGGAAATCTCATTTGCCGCGAAATAGTCTTCAAATGGAAGCTCACCCTCGCCGACATTGGCCATGACGCTTTGAACGATTGCCGCAAAGTCTAAGCTGGTTCGATACGCGCTGGCATCCCCGGACAAGTCTTTGATGTGGCACATCTTAAACCGGCCGGGATATTTCTCGAACAAGCCAACAATATCAGCGCCCGTCAAAGCGGCCCAGAACAGATCCAGCTCGAAATTCACCAGGCTCGGATCGGTCTCTGACAGCAGGATCTCCATGCCGGTCGCACCATCGCCAAGGTCGAAGAACTCGAATTGATGGTTATGATAACCGACTTGAATATTCGACGCTTGTAACACTTCACCTGCCCGATTCAGCATCTCGGCATGGACTTTATACTGATCGATACCGCGCTGTTCGTCGGAAATCCATGGCAGGATGATATGGCTGCATCCCAGCTCGCTCGCAACATCCGCTAGCTCCTCTGGACGGTTTGCGAGGCCGTCATAGTCTGCATGCGTTATCGGAGATGGGAGGCCAATATCGTCCAGTATCTTCTTCAGCTCAGCTGGCGAGCGCTCGGCAAAGTTGCGACCGTTCAATTCGACATAGTCATAACCGACATCTTTGATCATTTGCAGCGTGCCGACAAAGTCCTCCCCCATCGCTTCTCGCAGTGTATAGGTCTGGATCCCGATTTTATCGATTTGCCCCGTAGGCACTGTAACACTAGGCGCTCCGGAGGCTTGTTTGCACGCACCAAGCAACAGAGCTGCGCCCGATGCCCCGACAAACTGTCTACGATTGAGTTTCATAGTGATAACCTCGTTTGTATTTGTGGGGCTTGTGCGTTTTACAGCGAGCCTTCTTTCATCATTTCAGCCGCATGGTTCGCCGCTCGCGCAGAGAAGGCCATGTAGGTAAGCGAAGGGTTCTGACAGCCACCGGAAGCCATGAAGGACCCATCCGTCACGAACAGGTTTGGGATATCCCAAGTCTGGTTCCATTTGTTCAGTACAGACGTTTTTGGATCGAACCCCATACGGGCCGTTCCCATCTCGTGGATACCAATGCCCGGCGGCGCTGGCTCAACGGTGTCAGGATCATCGGTTTGGATATCAATTCCCCCAGCGGCCTCAAGCATGGCCCGGGTATCGCGAACCGCCTGGCGGACCATATTGCGTTCATTGTCACCCCAAGCCACATCAAGGACCGGCACCGGGAATCCCCACTGATCGGTTTTGCTCTGATGCATGCGGACATGGTTTTTCTCGTTCGGAAGCACTTCGCCGAACGCCACCATTCCCATGCGCCACGGACCAGGTGTTCTTGCCTCCGCCTTAAAGGATTCACCGACACCTTTTTTGCCCAAAGACGTCCACCAGCGATCGCGGAGCACGCGCCCCTGATACCCGTAGCCACGCACAAAGCCCTCGGCTTCTTCGGTGTGATTACGGAAACGCGGGATGTAGAACCCGTTCGGACGACGTCCGAATGTGTGCTTGTCGAGATTACCTGGGATGATCGCAGAGCCCCGCGCCCCGGAATGATGATCCATCATATTGCGGCCAAGCTGTCCTGAACTATTCGCTAGCCCATTTGATGCGGCTTCGGTGGCCGAATTCATCAAGATCATTGTGGTTGGAATGGTGCCCGCGTTGAGGAAGACGACGCGCGCCGTCACGACTGATTTCTCGCCCGTTTTGATATCGACCGTCTCGACGCCAGTTGCGCGCCCTGTCGCTTCATCAACGATGACTTTATGGACAGCGCGATCAGGAATTAACGTAAAGTTCCCTGTCCGACGCGCTGCCGGCAACGTTGCAGAGTTAGAGCTAAAGTAGGCCCCAAAGCTGCACCCCTGGAAACAGTGATCGCGTGCCATGCACTTCCCGCGTCCGAGTTCCATTTGCTCCTGCGTTGGCTCTGTCAGGTTCGCGACCCGTCCTGGAATAACACGGCGGCCTGGAAACGATGTCTCTACGGCATCGCGGAAAACCTCTTCGCCACAGGTCAGATCATGCGGAGGTTGGAAAACACCGTCCGGCAGAATATCCAAGCCCTCCATAGACCCAGAGATTCCAGCGAAGCGCTCAACATAATCATACCACGGCTTCAGGTCCGTATAGCGCACAGGCCAGTCGACGCCGTGACCGTCTTTCTTGTTCGCCTCGAAGTCGATTTCAGACATCCGATAGCTTTGCCGCCCCCACATAATCGAGCGGCCACCCTCATGATAGCCGCGATACCAGATGAAATCGGTATTGTCGGCGGTTTCATAAGGATGGTCATTGTCATTGACCCAGAACTGCCGCGAATAGGTCTGGAACGCGTAGACATTCGACTGAATTGGGTGATCTCGGCGATCTTGCTCTGTCTTGCGATTGAGGTGTTCGATGTCCCAAGGGTCAGTGAAATCGGTATAGTCCTTTTCAGGCGTCACCGCTCTGCCGCGTTCGATAACCGCGACCTTAAAACCCTGCTCCGACATCTCTTTGGCGACCCAGCCGCCTGATATGCCTGATCCAACTACGACTACATCAAAATCTGTCATGGCTTAGGTCGCCCACGTTTTAGGAAAATCAGAAAGCTCCACGCACCCGATAAACTCACCAGGTACTGGCTCGTAGGCGAGCTCTTCGCTCGCCCCGGTCTCAGACATGTAATAGGCCTGCACCACGGTCGCTTTGAAATCGCGATAGAAACCATTGTCTGCTGCGCCATCGAAAACCCGAGCGTCATACGCGCTAAGGATTGAATGTCGTTGGTCGGCTGTCATCTCTGTGAAGCTCGCGTTCTCGCCGTTCTCAAGGGCAGACATCAAGCTCTTGAGGCCGCCTCGCCAGTATGTGCGGAATTTGTCATCACCCCATTCCGTGGCCAGCCCTTGCAAGGTGTCCGGAACACCAGCGGCAGCGGCCCCGGCGGTTTCAGTTGGCGGGATAATCGTATCTGCTAGAGCCGCGATTTGTGCCATCTCCGATGCATTGAAGTACCCAGCGCCATCGGTCGTTTCAGGCCCGTCAGCGACCTCGTTTGGTTCATTGGCTGCACCACATGCTGCGAGAGCCCCGGCCGCCGAAATAGCGAGCAGTCCCTTGAACATGTCCCGCCGATCAAGACTGATATTGGTCATCTATTTGGGCCTCCTCAATGCGCTTGTTCGACGTCTTCGCCGGATGTCGCTTTGATCCAATTTCGGGCCATGTAGAGCGCGGCAAACACTACGATCAGTGAAACAGGGAAGTAGACGAGCTGTGAGAGCGCGCCTTGGCCGGCGGCGACTTCAACCGCGTTGCCGGTGAGGCCTTCGGCTTCAGCAGCGGCGCGGGCGCCGTCGATCCAACCGCCGATGATTGGGTTCCAAATCGTCAGCGCAAACATGCCCGCCGCGCCAACCAGGCTCATGCCGAGCGCGCCGGACCGCGGAACATATTGCGCGGTCACGCCGATCATGGTCGGCCAGAAATAACAGACCCCAATCGCGAACACGATGGCCGAGACATATACCATAGCGCCTGACGCAGATGACATTAGAAACAGACCGAGCGTGGTCAGGACCGCACTCATCAGCAGTACGCCGAGTGGGTTCAGCGCATGGATCAGCGGTCCAGCAAAGTAGCGACCGACGGCCATGATGCCGGTGACCATGCCAAGCACGATCATGGCTTGTCCTGGGATACCACCAAGCTGCGCGCCGAGGATCCGGTCGACCCATTGCTGGGTGCCAAGCTCCGACGTTGCGGTGACACTCATGATCCCCATCAGGACGATGAGCAGTAGCGCATCGCGGGCACGTCCTGCGCGGAACAGCATCAGCAAGAAAGTGAGGCCAAGCACCAAGAGCAGAGGGAGGATGAAGGTACCTGGCAGTCCTGCGACCAACTCATTCGGCGTCCCAATCAGAACCAACAAGCCAAAGATCGCCGTCATCAACAGCAAGCCTTTAGCATCGAGGTCCACAGTCTTTTCGATCTCCGGCACGTCTGGGAACTTGGTGGTGAACACCATGTAGCCATAGATGGCCGTCGGAATGAGCATGACGGCAATTTGCGGCTGCCAGCCAATGCCCGCATTGGTCATCGCGTAAGAGACCACAGCACCGATCACGATCCCACCTGGGAACCAGACATGGAACCGGTTCAGCCATTTGGTTTTGTCATCTTTGTAGAGATCTGCGACCAGCGGGTTACAAGCCGCCTCAACCGAACCATTCGCAAATCCGATAAAGAAGGTCGAGATCAAAAGCCCGAGGAAGCCCCCTGCCGTAATCGTCAGCACCAAACCAAGCACATGGCCTGCAAAGGCCAAGATCATAATCAGGCGCGGCCCAAGCTTGTTATAGAGAAACCCGAACACCACCATAGCGAGAGGAAAGCCCAAAAAGGCCATGGAATTGACCCAGCCCAATTCTGTATCAGAGAGCTGGAACTCATCTGAGAGCTGGGTCAGGATCCCGGCGCGGATCGCAAAGGTCATCGCCGTTACGATCAGGGACAGACAACTCAACCAAAACAGTTGGTTTCGATTGATACCGGCGCCCGATGGCGCGGCCTCCGCTATGGTACTCATACTTCCTCCCTTGCGCGGCTGGTCTTACGCCAGTCCGAGCATTTTCCTGTTGGCGTCTGTGCTGACCTCGCCGCCAGCGAAGTCATCAAAGGCTTTATCGGTGACCCGAATGATATGATCGGAGACGAACTTGGCGCCTTCGCGCGCGCCGTCTTCTGGATGCTTCAGCGCGCATTCCCATTCGACCACTGCCCAGCCATCGAAATCGTAGCCAGCCAGCTTGCTGAAGATGGCGCCAAAATCAATCTGACCATCACCGAGCGACCGGAAGCGACCAGGCCGCTCGACCCAGCCTTGATACCCGCCATAGACGCCGCTCTTCCCATTCGGGCGGAACTCGGCATCCTTCACATGGAACATGCGGATCCGGTCGTGATAGTGATCGATGAAAGATAGATAATCGAGCTGCTGCAGGATGAAGTGGCTCGGATCATAGAGAATGTTGCAGCGGGTATGGCCGTCGACTTCCTCGAGAAAGCGCTCGAAGGTCACGCCATCATGTAAGTCTTCCCCAGGATGGATTTCGTAGCAGACATCAACGCCGCACTCGTCATAATAGTCGAGGATCGGACGCCAGCGTTTTGCCAGCTCTTTAAAGCCTTCCTCAACAAGGCCTGCCGGGCGCTGTGGCCACGGATACATGAAAGGCCAAACCAAAGCGCCAGGGAACGAAACGGATCGATCAAGCCCCAGATTCTGAGACGCCTTCGCCGCATACATAACCTGCTGTACGGCCCACTCCTGCCGCGCTTTCGGATTGCCGTGCAGCTCGGCCGGGGCGAACGCATCGAACGCGGTGTCATAGGCCGGGTGCACCGCCACGAGTTGGCCTTGGATATGGGTCGAGAGTTCAGTGATCTCGACGCCCCATTCGCGGCATTGGCCTTTAAACGCGTCGCAATAGGTTTTGCTTTCCGCCGCCAGTTCCAAATCCATACAGACTGGATTGTCGGTCGGAACCTGAACCCCTTTATAGCCCGCGTCCGCCATCCAGCGACAGGCATTTTCCATCGTGTCGAACGGCGCATCGCCCATGAACTGGGCTAAGAAAATGGCTGGGCCTTGCATCGTCTTCATGCGCTGATCTCCGTCCAGGCTGATTGATTGTTGCTGCTCGTCACAAGCGCTTCGACAAAAGCCATGCCGCGCACGGCAGCATCTATGCCCGCTTTGACACCGCCTTGAGTCTGTAACGCTTCGGCAAACTCTAGGTAGATGTTCGCAAAGGCTTCAATATAGCCTTCGGGATGCCCTGGCGGGGTTCGAAACCCCGCTTGCACTTGCTCCGGCAAATAGCCTCGCGCCGCGCGCAGGATTTCTGTCGGGCGATCGGTATAGGTACGGATGAGCGTGTTCGGCTCTTCCTGGTTCCATTCCAGGCCGCCGGTCTCGCCATATACGCGAAGGGTCAGCGTGTTCTCTTTGCCGACACAAATTTGCGAGGCGCTCAGCACACCTTTGACGCCATCTTCCATGCGAAACAGCGCCGAGCCATCATCGTCCAGGCGACGACCTTCGACAAAAATCGAGAGATCCGCCGCGACATGCGTCATGATCTTACCGGTCACGAATTCCGCGAGATTGTGCGCGTGCGTTCCGATATCGCCCATACACCCAGAGATGCCGGAGCGAGACGGATCGGTGCGCCAGTCAGCTTGCTTGTTGTCGACCTCGCCCGCGAGCCAGCCCTGGATATACTCGACAAAGACTTTACGAACTTTGCCAATGCCGCCCTCAGCCACAATCGACCGAGCCGCGCTCACCATCGGATAGCCGAGATAGGTATGCGTGAGGCCGTAAGCGAGGGTACTATTGGCGTGAACGATTTTCGCCAGCTCTTTGACTTCATTGAGATTAAGCGTCGCGGGCTTGTCCGACAGAACATGAAACCCAGCTTCGAGCGCCGCTTTAGCGACTGGAAAATGCACATGGTTCGGCGTCACAATCGCGACGAAATCCATGCGAACATCATCCGGTAAGGCCGCCTCGGCGCGCATCATCTCTTCGAAATCATTATAGCAACGCGTCGGGTCCAGCCCAAGCATGGCGCCGGTGGCTTTACAATTTTCGGGATCACGAGAGAACGCCCCCGCAACCAGCTCGATCTTGCCATCGAGGCGCGCCGCCAGGCGATGAACATCACCAATAAAAGCGCCTTGGCCGCCGCCGACCATGCCCATGCGGAGCATTCGTTCCGTCACGTTTTTGAGCCTCCCAACTCAGATTTTCATTTCCAATTTTTGTTAGCGCTAACAGCTTGTCACGGCGGAGGCAACCAATCTGACCAAGAAAAATGATAGCGCTATCAAAAAAATCTGGACACTCCGGTTTCCGAGATCTAGGCCTGCTGAGACGCAACGACCCTCAAATCAAAATAGAAGGGTCGCGCGCACCTGGGAGGATCGCGAATGATACGCACACTGGTTGCGGTTTTGAGCCTTGCAAGCTTGGCGGCTTGCACGGGTATAGAGACCACCGATACGGCTAAAAAAGGCGAAACAAATGAGGGCCGGAGCGCTGCGCCGAACGCGATCATCGCGCCGAATGCAGAGATAGAGATCCTCGCCGAAGGTTTCGTATGGCCAGAAGGGCCGGTCTGGATCGAAGAGGAGCGCGCGCTCTACTTCAATGACGTGCCAGAAAACAAAATGTATCGCTGGGATGAGAGCTCCGGCGCTGAGCTCTTTTTAACCCCCTCGGGCGGGGGTACGCCAGAGTCCACACAAAATATGCGAGAGCCCGGCGCCAATGGAATCATCGAATGGTCCGGCGCCCCCGGCAAACTATTGCTCGCGGATCATGGCGCGCGCGGCCTATCCGTCTTGGACCTAGAAACTAAAGACCGCACCACAATCACGTCCGGGTTCGATGGCAAATTGCTCAACAGTCCGAACGATATCGTTCAACGCAGTGACGGCGCGCTCTACTTTACTGATCCACCTTATGGACTTCGCGGCCTCAACGATTCGCCCGAAAAGGAGCTCGCGTACAATGGCGTATACTTTCTAAACCGCGACAGCGAGCTGCACTTAGCAATCGACGATTTAAGCTTCCCCAATGGCATCGCGCTCTCGCCCGATGAAGAAACGCTCTATGTCGCCGTGTCCGATCCCGAAAATGCGGTAATCATGGCCTATGACACGCACGCAGACGGCACGGTCAGTAATGGGCGAGTCTTTTTCGACGCGAACCCTGAGCTGAGAGAGGGCGGCGGGCTGCCCGATGGCATGGTCGTGGCTGACAATGGGACCATCTTTGCGACAGGCCCTGCTGGCGTTTACATCCTATCTCCAGGAGGGGACGTGCTGGACGTGGTTTCAACCGGCATGCCGACATCGAACTGTACGTTGGATGACGATGAGGCGTTCCTGTATATGACGTCTTCATCAGTCTTGGCGCGCGTAGCCGTGAACTTGGACTAAGCCGTCATGTCTGCGTCTGACCCGCTCTACATTCTGCTCACCCTTATCGTGTCGACGTTCGGTCTTTTGGCCTTGGTGCTTAAGGCCAAGATGCCGCCCTTCTTCGCGCTCATCCTAGTCTCGCTGCTCGCCGGGATCGCTTTAGGCATGTCCCCTCAAGACGTAATTATGTCGATCCAAAACGGCATGGGCGGGGTGCTTGGTTTCATCGCTGTTGTCGTCGGACTGGGCGCCATCCTCGGCGCCATCCTCGAGCGTTCTGGCGGTGTGCAGACGCTTGCTGAGCGCCTGGTCTCAAACTCGGATCAAACCGTATCCTGGAAGATGAGTCTGTTGGGCTTGCTGGTTGCCATTCCGGTCTTCTTCGACGTTGCCTTGGTCATTCTAATGCCGATGGTGCTGCGGATCGCGAAATCCCTGAAGCGTGCGGCGATCTATGTCGCCGGGCCATTATTAGCAGGCTTGGCCGCAGCGCATGCCTTCATCCCTCCAACACCGGGACCAATTGCCGTGGCTACGCTCGTGGAAGCTGACCTAGGGATGGTCATCATCGCGGGACTTCTCACAGCTATCCCAGCCGTCGCACTCGGCGGCGCTGTGTTCGCGGAAACACGTTTGAAGAAACTGCCCGCGATTGATCTAGCGGCAAATGTTCCAGCGCCAGAACCTGACGCACCAAAAGTTGGGGCGCCGGCGGCCATCGCCTCCTTAGCCCTCCCGATTGGGCTCGTCGCCAGCGGCACGGTTTGGAAAATGATTGCCGGGGAAGAGAGTGTTCCGGAAGCCATCCTCTTTCTTTCGCATCCGTTTGTCGCCCTCTTGCTCAGTGTTGGGCTCTACTATGTCTATGCCAACCGCGTGATGCGCCTCAGCGCGAACGATCTCAATACAGCCTCTATGAAGGCCTTGGAGCCAGCCGGTATCGTCGTGCTTGTGACCGGGGCCGGCGGCGCGTTCAAACAGGTTTTGATCGACTCCCAGGCTGGCGCCAGGATCGCTGAAGTCGCGTCGGCCATGGACATTTCCGTCCTGGTCTTCGCGTTTTTGATCGCTGCCCTCGTCCGGGTCATTCAAGGATCTGCTACGGTCGCGATGATCACAGCTGCAGGGTTCGCAGCGCCGCTTCTCGCCGTGGCTGATGTATCAGAGTTTGATCGTGCGCTGACCGTCATCGCGATTGCTGGCGGCGCGAGCGTTCTTTCGCACGTCAACGATTCCGGGTTCTGGTTAGTCAATCGCTATCTCAATCAATCGGTCAGCGAGACTTTGAAATCCTGGACCGTGATCTCAACGATTGTCGGCAGCACCGGGTTCTTGATGGCCCTGCTATTGTCTATCTTCACTTGAGATACGACGTCGACCAATCAGCTCTCGCTCCAGGACGCTTTCTTACGGTAAATCGTTGAGGGATTAATCTGTAGCTGTTTCGCGGCGGCGACGACATTTCCACGGCAGAGCGCAATCGCGCGTTCAATCGCCTTTTTCTCGGTCATCCAAAGCGGCTCAAGGCCATAATCTGGCTCGGGATAGTCAGTTTCGCGAGGTGGAACTGGTGCATCTAATGCGGCAGGCGCCGCCGCCGCGGATACGGGTTGGGCGATCTGTGTCGGCAATTGATCGCGGCGGATCTCACCACCAGAGTTCAGAACCACGACTTGCCGAATGAGGTTTTCGAGTTCGCGAACATTGCCGGGCCAGCGATGGGATACGAGCCATTCTTCAGCGTCTCTTGCAAAGCCGTCAAAGGACTTACCCTCTTCGCTCGAATAACGCGCGAGAAAGCTCTCAGCGAGCAAGAGAACATCCGCGCCGCGGTCTCTTAAAGGGGGAAGCGCGACGGGAATAACGTGCAAGCGGTAGTACAGGTCTTCGCGAAGCTTGCCCGTCCGAACTGCTTCCAGCGCATCGCGATTTGTTGCGGCGACAATGCGGATGTTGGATTTCCGGACCGTGCTATCGCCCACACGCTGGTACTCGCCCAATTGTAGGAAGCGAAGGAGCTTTGGTTGTAGCTCAATCGGCATCTCTCCAAGCTCATCCAGGAAAAGCGTTCCGCCTTCTGCAAGCTCGGCTGCGCCCGCGCGGTCAGATGTCGCGCCCGTGAAGGCCCCTTTGACGTGTCCAAAGATCTCACTCTCGATCAGATCTCGCGGGATCGCGCCGCAATTGATCGCAACGAACTTTGCCTTCCGGCGCGGACTGAGATCATGGACCGCGCGTGCAATGAGCTCTTTCCCGGTTCCGGTCTCACCGGTGACGAAGACACTGGCCTTTGAAGGGGCCGCAGCTTCGATTGATTTAAAGACGCCTTGCATGACCAGCGACTTACCGATGATTCCGCAGAAATCAGAGCGATCAATTTCGGCTTCGTAATTTTCAACGACCTTCTTGAGTTGGAAGTTCTCGACAGCGTTCTGCGCTGTGACACGCAAACGATCTTTAGTGGTTGGCTTAACCACGAAATCGACGGCGCCTCTGCGCATCGCGTCGACCGCCACCGACATTGAACCATTTGCGGTGATGACAATAACTGGCGCGTTGAGCGAGGTATCGATCCATCGATCGAGTAAATCCAGACCATTCGCATCTGGCAATTTGAGATCTAAAAGGATGCAGCTCGGCGCTTCGGCCTCAACCGCTTGAATGGCCTTCGCGCCGCTGTCAGCAATGGTGATCTTGCTGAATTCGTACCGCAAATGCGCTTGATAGGTTCGGGCTAAAGATGGTGTATCTTCGACAATTAGCAGGTGTCCTAGATCGGGCATGGATTAGGCTCCCAAATAGTCGTTTTCGAGGGCGCTACGGACGGCGTCAGCCTCGGCTTCAATGCGGGTGACCAAGCTGGCAAAGCGGCTTGTCTGGCCCGTCCGCGCCATTTCTTCGAGTTCTGCTGCAAGCCGGCTGAGCTCGGTTGCGCCAACGTTCGAAGCAGCGCCTTTAAGCGAGTGTGCATGGTGCTCAATTTGATCATTTGCTGGATCGCTCAATCCGGGCACGCGCCAAGTCAACTCATCGACAAAGATGCGTCCGATTTCTGCGAAGGTTTCCAGGTCGCCATCCCAGACTTCCTGGATGGCGTCTGTGTCGAGTGCAGTCATTCCTGTCTCCTCTGGTTCAGCAATAGGTTTGGTGGGTGAAAGCCACTGGGCGAGCCCGTCGCGAAGCGCATTCGGGCGCACTGGCTTGGTGATGTAACCTGACATGCCGATTTGAAAGGCTTGATCGCGATCGCCCTTTAAGGCGTGCGCGGTCATTGCAATGATCGGGGTTGTGAAACCGCGCTGGCGGAGGATGCGCGTGGCTTCTAACCCGTCCAGATTTGGCATCGACACATCCATCAAGACGACATCGAAATCGCCTTTTAGGGCGGCATCAACAGCCGCAGCGCCATCAACGACATGCTCATATTCGAGGCCGAGCCGGTCCAGCATTTTCTTTGCGACCATCGCGTTGGTTTCAGAGTCTTCGGCGATCAGAACCCGTCCGGAAAGCAAATCGGGCTTGGCCTCGTCCGCTTCAGGAACTTCGGTTTGTGTATCTGACACTTCAACCGGAACAGAAAACGTAAACGTCGATCCAACACCAGGGGCGCTGCTAACAGAGATCGAACCGTCCATAATATCTGACAGATCCTTACAAATCGCGAGCCCGAGACCGGCCCCGCTATGGGATCTAGATTTCGAAGAATCTGCTTGTTTAAAGCGATCGAACAGAACGGCCTGATCCTGCTTTGAGATTCCAATGCCGGTGTCGCTAACCTCAAGAGTCAACCGATCTTGTCCATTGTCTTGTTCGAGCTCAATACTGACAGCGACCCCGCCGCGCTGGGTGAACTTGATCGCGTTACCAACCAGATTGATAAGCACCTGGCGGATTTTCCCGACATCCGATTTCACCGCTTTGCCCGACGTCTTCACGTCTTTTGAGAGCGTGATGCCCTTTTTCTCGGCAAGGGGGCTGAACACTTCAGATACAATTGTTGAAAGCTCTACGGGGTCAAAGACCGAGTATTCCAGGTCGATCTCGCCGGCTTCGATACGAGACAGGTCGAGGAGGTCATCGATGAGCGTCAGCAGCGTTTCCGCAGACCGTTCGGCGGCTTTGATCAAGTTCGCGGTTTGGTCGTTGACATCAGACCGCTCCACCAAAGACAATGAACCAATCACGCCATTCAAGGGTGTGCGCATTTCATGGGACATGTTGGCGAGGAAGTCAGACTTCGCGATACTCGCTTTCTCAGCGGCTTCTTTCGAATCGCGCAGTTGCTGCTCTTTGGCCAAGCGTTCAGAAATATCCCGGATCACACCATAATAGAGCGCGCCCTCGGCACTTTCGATGCGGCGACCCAACAGCTCCGTTGGCACGCGCTCCTTCATGGCGTTGATGAACTCGATTTGGATTTTCACCGTCTCGCCATTGCCGGCAGTCGACATGCCAGACAGAGCTTGCACCATGTTATCCGGCGCCACGAACTCTACCGCTGAGCGTTTCAACATTTCCTCTTTAGTGTAGCCTGCCAGCTGGCAAGCCAAACCGTTTGCATCGAGAAGTTCTCCCTTCCCGTTAATCACGACGATGGCGTCCGGCGACAACTCAAACAGACTTTGAAATCTCTCTTCCGATGCGCGCAGTTGGTCCTGCGCGGCACGCGCTTCGGTGATGTCTCGCAAGTAAGCCGAAAAGAAAACATTCCCGCCAAACTCGACCGGAGAGATAGCCAGTTCGACAAGCAATTCGTCGCCAGCTTTGTTGGTCGCGGGCACCTCTACCCGTTTATTGAGAACCGCGTGTTCACCGGTTTCGAGATATTTTACGAGTCCAGAGTGGTGTGCGCCTCTCAGACTATCTGGAATGATCAGATCAGCGAGCATCGCGCCGACGGCCTCTTCGCGCGTATAGCCAAAGACCTGTTCCGCTGCCGGGTTAAACTCCACGACCAGGCCATCTTGATCCATCATGATGATGCAGTCGAGCGCAGCATCAATGACCGCATTTCGAAGTGCGGTGTCACGCTCAATTGCCACGAGTGTGTTTTTGGCTTCGGCCATTGTCGGGTCCCCGTCACGCGTTGCCGCGTGCATTTCACTCTTGTTCGTCATTGCCTTGCCTATTTGCGTTTCGCATAGGCAATGCAATTTTCGACTCAGACCCTCTCCCGGCAAAAATATTATATATTACAATCGGTTGCCGAGCGTTTGAAGGAGTCTCAACTCCCCACACTTTGCATTATGCCATATGAATGTTTGCAAAATGCGAATTAGAGTGCCGCAATTTGCAGCACTCTGTTTTGTGCTAGTAAGCCCCCCGCGCGGTGAGGACGGCAATCGGCGTCTTAAATAGGATGGCGATATCCATCCAGATTGTCCGCTTTTGGAGGTATGCAACATCCAAGATCACCTGGCGGTCGAATGGGAGGTCTGCACGGCCCATGATTTGCCAGAAGCAGGTTATTCCAGGTTTGCCCCGCAAGCGGCGGCGTTCAACATTAGAGTATTTCGCAACCTCAACCGGTAGCGCCGGACGCGGCCCCACCAAAGACATGTCTCCTTTGAGTACGTTCCAAAGCTGCGGCAACTCATCAATTGAGAACTTTCGAATAAACTGCCCGACCCGCGTGATCCGAGGGTCTTTTTTAAGTTTGAAGGTCACGCCATCGTCTCGGTCATGCTTTTCTTGGCTGAGCTCGGCCTGCGAAGGGCCATCAATCCGCATGGATCTGAACTTAAAGATTTCAAACGGTGCCCCGTCTTCGCCGATACGGATCTGACGATAAAGGGCCGGGCCTTTGCTTTCCAGACGAACTGCGAGGGCGGTTCCGATCAGCAAGGGGGACAAACACAACAATCCTGCGAATGACGCACTGATATCCATCAGCCGTGCCGCCGCGCGGTCGACACTTCTTACGAGATCGCGTTGACGCCGACTGAACGCGTATTTCGCCGCATTGAGCGTGAAGGTTAGATTGCCAACCAAATAGCGCTGCCACATCCGACGTGGCTCGCATTTCAAGCGGTACAGCCACTCCGTTCCGGATTTGCGCATCCATTCTGGCGCGCGGGGAATGCGGCCAGAGACAAAGTCGAGCAACCCGCCAACGCCGAGGACGACCGGTGCGTGAAGGCGATGACGGACGCGGGCCAACCAAACATCTTGAGACGGCACCCCAAACGCGACAAACACGACCCGCGCGCCTGAGGCGTTTATTTTGTCGATGATGTCATTTTCTTCGCGCGGGCTAAAATAGCCGTGCTGCGTTCCAGCAATATTTAGATTGGGGCAATCATCGACCGCATTCTTGGCGGCATCGTCCGCGACACCTGGTGCACCGCCGAGGAAGAAGACCGGGATCTTGCGAAACGCTAAACAACGACAAAGCGGACCGAACAGGTCCGTGCCATTCAAGTTGTCGCCAAGGGCTTTCCCGTCGAGCTTTGCGGCAAGCGAGACGCCAGAGCCATCCGGCAACAAGGCGTCGACCGTCTCTAACGTATCGTGGTACTGCCAATCCTTTCGAGCAATATTGGCGCAGTGCGCATTCAAGAAAGCGATCTGTGTCGGCGTTCGAGACTGTGCCCGATCCGCGATCCAGTAAACCGTTTCAGCCATGCCCGCCTTGACGACATCGAAGCCAAGAATGTCCTGCGTTTCCAAGTGGCGCTTTGGGCCGACGGCTGGACGCGGATGCGCGCGGTGTTGCGTTACCAGAGGCTGAATTTGAGCGGTTTGCATAAGTGCTCTCCTGCGTTCGTGTTGACCTCATTCAGGTCGCAGGATGCATTCCGCGGGGCTCAAACAGAATTTAATACAACAATAACAACATACTAAGCTGCGAATGCGGCACTTCGAAGCTTATCCGCCATGCATTTCGCCAAACTCAGATCCCGCAGATTGCGAGTGCATTTGCAAATTGCAAAATGCGAACAAATCCATGCCAACCCATAAATATCAATAATAACAACGTGATACCGTTATGTGGGGTGCTCCCCGTCAACTGGGGCGTTTCTTGAACCTCTCTTCTCAAATCTTTCGAGGAGAGGTCGTATGCTTCAGACCGCATTCAAACCAGCGATCGCAAAAGCAAAAGCGCTAGCGACCAGCAAACTCAGCCGGAATATCGGCTGGTTGGCGGGCGCAGAGTTTATCAGCCGCTTCGGCCGCATCGTTGCGGCAGTCATCCTCGCCCGTCAGCTCGATGCGGTTGCGTTTGGTATTGCCGCCATTGCCCTGACCATATTCGAAGTTACCCGTGTCTTTACAGAAAATGGCATTGGCGCCGCAGTCGTCCGGGCAAGCGATAAGCTTTTCGACCAAACCGCGAATACCGCTCGGCGTTTAATGTGGGGCGTGTGCCTGTCTCTGATGGCGGTTCAGTTTCTGGCTGGGTTGATTGTCGAACTCATCCTACCCGGCCGCAATGCTGGCGCTATGGTCGCCATCTTGGGGTTCGTTTTCTTGCTGATGCCATTCGGCGTCATGCACGCTTATGCTCTGCAGCGCGCTGAGCGTATGAAAGACTTGGCGGCGATCGGAACGGCGCAAGTTGCCGCCGATCATATTCTAACAGCCGTGCTTGCGATTTGCGGGTTCGGCGCCTGGGCAATTGTTCTGCCGAAACTGCTGACAGCCCCAATCTGGCTCATTGGTATGCTGCGCACCAAAGCGTGGACGCCAAACCTCACAGCTGGCTATGCGCCCGTCGCCAGCATTCTGAAATTCTCGATGCCCGTACTCGGATCAGAGCTGATGTGCGCCTGCCGCGATCAGTTAGATAAGTTCATCGTCTCATTGATGTTCGGTGTCGAGGCGCTTGGTCTGTACTATTTCGCCTTTAATGCAGGGCTTGGTGTGTCGACCGCACTGAATCGCGCTTTCGCGAACGCGGTCTATCCTCACCTCTGCGCGGCCAGCGATCAGCTGCAATCATATCGTAAAGCACTCTTCAATCTCGGCATACCTTTCAGTTTCCTATACGTCGCGCAGGCGGGAATGGCGCTGTTCTATGTGCCTGTCGTGTTTGGCGCCACATGGGTGCCGGCTGCTTCTTTGGTCGCGATCCTTTGCCTTGGTGGACCAGCACGCCTTCTCGTCGATGCCGCGCGCCTCCATGCGAGAGCCAGCGGCGCGTCTGGACAGGATTTCCTTATATCCCTTGGCTTCACCGCCAGCGTCCTGATCCCATTCGCATTGTTCGCCGGGTATGGTCTGCTCGCTGTATCGATCGTTTCGGTCGCCTCAGCCTCAACCTTCGCACTGGCGGTCACACAGATCACGCTGCGCGCACATCAGCATTCAATATCTAACTCTATGGGAGCAACCTCATGAGCCAGCAACCTGCTGTTTCCATCATCATGCCTGCCTATAACGCTCAGGCAACGATCGCGGCCTCCATCCAAAGCGTGCAAGCACAGACTCTCAAGAATTGGGAGCTGATCATTGTTGATGATGGTTCCGATGATCAAACGGCGGAGATTGCCTCAGTGATTGCGCAGCAAGATAGCCGCATCTGCGTCGTACAACGCCCCAATAGAGGGCCATCAATTGCGCGAAACACCGGTGTGGATCTGGCGCAGGCCCATGTCATCGCATTTTTAGATGCCGACGATTTATGGGCCGCTGAGCGCCTCACCGGGATGCTCATCAAGTTTCGAGATGAACCTGGCGCGGGTGTCCTGTTCAGCCGAACACGCTTCATTGATGCCGACACGCTGGAACCCGGGACGCTAACCCCTTTTGCACAGCAACTCAGCGCGTCAGACATCATGTCTGAGAATGCGCTCTGCAGCACGTCTAATATCGTCTGCCTTAAGCGCGTGTTTGAGGACACTGGCGGCTTCACACCTGGCCTCAATTATGCCGAAGACCAAGACTGGCTTCTGCGCGTTGCCTTGGAAGGCAAATGGCAGATCATGGGCGTTGACGAAGAATGGTTCTTCTACCGTTCGGCCCGCGAAAGCCAGTCCGCCGACCTTGATGCGATGCGGCGCGGATGGTTTCGCATGGTCGAGGCAGCCAAGATCGATTTCCCAGAAAAAACTGACCGCGCGATCAAGCGTGCTTTCGGCCCGATCCATCGCCAACTTGCTAGACGCGCTCTCCGTATGGGGCAATCAAGCCAGGCTCTATTCTACCTAATGATAGCGCTCCGTCGCGATCCACTTCTCTTACTTCGTCAACCAAAAAGAACCGGCCTGACGCTGATCGGGACCCTTCTCTCATTCATTCCACATTCCAAGCTTAAGGAGCTCGTTGCACGATGATGACGCCAACTGTTTCGGTAATCATGCCGGTCTATAACACCGCAAAATATGTTGAGGCCGCGATCGACTCTGTTCTCGCGCAGAGCTTCACCAATTTCGAATTGCTGATCATCGATGATGAAGGCAGCGACAATTCCATCGACCTTTGCCGCGCCTATGATGACCAGCGCATTCGTATCATCTCTCAGCGCAATCGAGGGTTAGCAGGCGCGCGCAATACCGGCATCCGACATGCAAAAGGACAATTCATTGCCTTGCTGGATTCCGACGACATTTGGGAGCCAAGTAAGTTGGAACAACATGTCGACCACCTGCGAAATGCGCCGCATGTCGGCGTGAGCTATGCGGCTTCGAGAATGATTGATGACGATGGAAATCTCCTCCGCATCGTGCAGCGGCCAAAACTCAAAAATGTCACGGCGCGAGACATCTTTCTTCGCAATCCCGTCGGCAATGGATCAGCACCTGTCATCCGCCGCGCAACCTTTGACGATATCGCATATTTAAACTTGGACCGTGAAGAGCTCGACTATTTTGACGAAACGTTTCGCCAGTCTGAGGACATCGAATGCTGGTGCCGGATCGCGTTGATGACACGTTGGAGCTTTGAGGGCATTCGCGGTACGTTTACGCGATACCGCATCAATGAAGGCGGACTGTCGGCGAATGTGGTCAAACAGTTTGAGACCTGGTGCCAAGTAAAAGATCGCGTTCAGGAGCTTGATCCTGGCTTCGCTAAGAAATGGGCACCTTGTGCCGAGGCCTACCAGCTTAGATATCTGTCTCGTCGTTGCATTCGGATGGGCGAAGGCGCTCTGGCCTGGACCTTGATCAGAGATGCCCTCTCTATGAGCTCAAGCATCTTGCTAACGGAACCAGGCAAAACCCTAACAACTATCATCGCTGCATCCGTTCTGCGCTTTCTGCCGACAGCATTTAACACACCGCTGCAAGCGGTCATTCAGCGGAGCTAGCGATGCACAATCGCCGACAAATCGTCCATATTCTCGATGACCTGGCGATGGGCGGGGTCACCAGAGCCTTACGAAACTTCGACCATGCCAAGCTCGCAGAGATTGGTAAGCATCGAACCGTGGACATCAAAACCACCCCTGCCCGCGCAAGTTCGCCGGACGACATCGCCGTGATCCATTTCACCGCAAACTGGAAAAAACTCGCTTGGCTTGCCGACCTCAAACTACGTGGCGGGTTTGCTCGCATCATTCTGATCGAGCACACTTACACTGCGGGCTATGAAGCCAATAAGGTCGCAGCAAAGCGACGCTTCCGAACGATGTTGCGAATCGCCTATCGATTGGTTGATTGCGTCGTGGCCGTTTCAAAACATCAACGCGATTGGATCTTGGAGTGCGAGCTCGCGCCCCCGGATAAGGTGATCGCGATACCGCAATCTCGCATCTGCGATGAGCTGACCAAATTGCCGCTGAGAATGCCATCTGAAGGCCCGTTGCAGATCCGAGCCTTTGGGCGATTTCATCAGCAAAAAGGGTTCGATCTATTGGTCCAAGCCATGGCGCGTATTCCAGCTCATATTGCGGAGCTGAAAATCGCCGGCACGGGTCCAGATGAAGAGGCCTTAAAAGCGCTATCAGAAGGCCTTCCGAACGTCGAAATCTGCGATCCATTCAGCGCGCCGGATGCCTTCTTGGAAACTGCAGATCTGGTCGCCATACCGTCGCGCTGGGAAGCCTTTGGCCTCGTCGGGACAGAAGCACGCGCCGCAGGGCGCCCAATCCTTGCCGCACGGGTTGATGGGCTCAATGACCAACTTGATGATTCTGGGTTCGGACATGCCCCGAACAGCGTCGCAAGTATCGTTCGAGCGATTTATCGGGCCTCCAACGTCGGCGACCTTCCTGACCGTGGCGGAGCAGCACGTCGGCGCGCCGCTGGTGAATTTGATCGGATGATCAACCAATGGCACGCCCTGTTTTCGGAGGCGCCGGCCTCAGCTTAGTCTTCGGAAAAGCAGGGCATGACCTGGGTTTCGAAATATGGCGCTTGGTCGACCCAAAACATGTAGTCCACGTCTAGAAAATCCTCAGCAAAGGCATGTAGCATTGGCACCACAGATCTCGTTTCACTCCCGGCCTGTGCGCGATCTTTAAAATGCTCATCAGCGCCTGTCCGGCCGACATAGTTGCCGTCTTGAACCGCGATCCCAAGCGGAACCGAATATGTGCCCTCATGCATCATCGCGATCGGGTGATTAAGTTGCGCGCGGCGTTTCACCATCAGATCAGGCGCCCCCAATCCGACACCGATCGCTTCGCCGTGCGCGTAAATCCCACTCAAATAGCCCTCATCCTCCCAGGGCAGCCATTCGCCGGGCATGAAGTTGGCGTACTGCATCGTGGTTGAGCTGGGAAAGGCCTGTTTCAGCGCGCTCATATTCGCTTTGATCGCGTCGGCGTATTTCGCCGGTGTGAATGTGGGGTCGAGTCCTTCGGCAACATCTATAGCGCTTTCCTGCAGATTGATGCCTTCTATCTCCCCATCGAACTCTTCGCCGAGCGCCGTGAGAAGTGCTGCGAACCTCTCCTGGACGCGCGGATCCCAGCGCCTCGAAATCCAGCCGATCGTTCGGTCATTGGCGCGATATGGGACGATACCTCCAGCATAGTCATCACTCAGGATGTAATCTGGCACAGGCTTGTGTTTGGCGGAGAAGGTGACGTCCTGTAGCTGGATAAAAAGCTTATTATCACGGGCTCGAAGATACTTGAGATCAGAGCGTATCTTGGAAAAATCATACTTGCCTTCTCGCGGCTCTAAATCGCGCCAGCGATACATGATCTGTGCACCGACGAAGCGTGAGTGATCCAAAAACGGATGGCTTCGCATGCGGCCTCTGTCGCGCGCAAAATACACAAAGTGCGAGATGTCATCCCTATGGATTGGACAGGTTCCGTCTTGGTACGGAATATAGGCTTCAGCGTATCGATCAGCCGGGTTTTTCCATTGCTCGGCGTTGGCGATTGCGACACCCAAAAGCGAACCCGAAATTATTGCCCCGATCAGCGCCTTGAAAAGCCCCTGCCCCATACTTCATCTCCGAAAAAAGTTCCTCTTCGGCTTCGTTTTAGGACACAACTGGGCGGTTTGATGTCATGTGACAAACAAATCTGATTTCAGCGCTCGCTCGCCTGAGTCCGTGTTGGCTTGTTGGAGTTCTCTTGCCGCAATCCCCATAGTGATCAGACCTGGCCATATCAGATATGCGAGAATTTCGAGGTTCTCTCCAATGGAGTAGAACGACATCAATAGGACCATGCCAAACGCAATACGCCCGGCTTTGGACCGGGTCACCGCGAGCAAGGCGAACTCGATCAGGCTCCACGCCAACGGGATGGCAAGCGCCATCGCGCCGACTGCCCCTTTGACGAAGAGCAATCCGAACCAAGTATGGTGACTGCCGATTGGCATATATTCAACCGCGTGCGGCCCGCGCTCAACAACGCCATGCCCCCAAATAGGCGCCTCGTTCCACCAACGGTCGATTGCAATCTCACCGAGCAATTCGCGAACTCGGGTAGAGTCTGCGCGCATGGATTTCACCGAGCTAAGCGTTGCATCGATCCAGTCCAAGATCCCCTGCGCCATGGGCGTGAGCATTAGCAGACCGAGCGTCGCGGCGAACCACATCGCTGGACGCTTCGTTTCGCCGACCGCAATAACAACTGGCCAAATGAACATAGCGGCTGCAAGCGCCAAACGCGATTTCGACGTCCAGATCATAGCCAAGGCGGACAGGATACCCACCCACTTCCAAAACTTGCGCTTATCTGACAGCGCGAAGATGAGATACATATTGCCGATCATACCTGCGGCCGGGGACCACGGCGTGAAGTAGCGCAGTCGTGTCGATCCATCCGTTGGCTCAATCGAGTATAGTTGAACTGCAAAGAATTCAGGGCCCGGTCCACCAACGAACTTTAATGGTGAAACGAATAGGACTTCAGGCAAGCCGGCCATTGGGGCGATCAAAAAAACCGGCGTCAATAAGAGGGTCCCAAGCGCCACCCATCCGGCGGCACGAATGATCGTCTCGACCCGAATGCACATGCACGCCCCGATCAACGGGAAGAGCGCAAGTAAAGCCCAGCCCTTCGCCCAGCCAATTGTCGACTTGATCGTTTGGCCCAAGCCAAGGTTCTGATTCATATGGCCAACCTCGAGCGCCAACAGCATAACCAGCATGCCTGCGATCCAAACCAAAACGCCGCTGGGAATGGATCGAACCTCGCGCGTCTCAACGCCGTCACCTGTTAAATAGACGCGTGCGAAGAGCAGTCCGGTGAGCCCCACACCGAGCACCGGCCCTAGGACGTACAAACCTCCGAACAAATAGACGAACCAGGTCGCGGCCAGCGCGACCGCGACTATAAGGTCTTCAGGAGCGCGCGAATGATGGGCAGTCTGATCCATAACAGGGCCAATCCAATTGCGTAGAAGAACATCCCGGCAATCGTGCCGAGAGCGATGAACTTTTTAGAAGGCGTTGCGGGTGATCCAGGCAGGGCTGGCACCTCAACAGTTTGCGTCAGTGGGTAAGAGGCAAAGACGTCCGTTCGATTCGTATCGATCCGCGCTAGAGCGGATGCGAATACGGTTTCGGCGACTTGATGATCGCGCAAGAGGCCATCAAGTTCAGTTGCGGGAACTGCAAGCTCTTCGACCCGACGCTGCGTGTTCTGAAGTTGCTCGCGCATGGCATCTCGGCGTTTTTGAACGCCCGCCAAATCGACAGCTGCCTCGACCAGTTTCGCGATGAGCGACGACCGCTCACCTTTCGATGTGTAGTAAGCGCGGTCCAGGGTCGCAAAGTCTTCGAACCCGATGAGCAAGCGTCCGCGATCGAACAGCCCTTTGTTGAGGCCAGATAATTCCTGGCTTGCTGAAATCACGTCCGGATGCTTCGGACCAAACATATCTGCCAACTCCGAACGCGTGGTTGTTGCTTTTGAGTGCGCTTCGATCAGCGATTGAAACGAACTGTCTGAAAGCAGTGTGAGGATATCCATCGCCTCCTCTGCAGAGATGCCGAGAATTCCTGATAGGCGCATCACTTCGCTGCGGGCGACGTCCATGTCTGCTTGAGCCCGCTCAAGTTCAATGCGCAGGGTTTCAGTTTGGCCGACCAGGTCACGGAACTGCTCCACAGAAATCAAGCCGTGTTCGGTTTGAAATGAGATAATCTTCGCCTGTGTCTCGCGTACGCTGTCTTCAAAGCCAGCCAGCGTTTCTCGATAAGCCATCTCTCGCAGGTCTTGCTCTTCGTCGCGCAAAGCATTGAGCTCGACCTCAAATGACATGAGCCACGCATCAGCGAGGTCTTTTGCGGCTTGCGGAGAGTCAGCTTTCACTGAGACGTACATGAGCTTGGTCTGGTTCGCGAGTTTGATGCTCGGCGCTGGAACTTCGCTGAGTGGTAGCCCGAGCGCGCTCGCGACTTTGCCTCGAAGCCGATACGATTGCAGGAGTTTCTTGTAGTTTTCAGTTGGGCTGACGCTATGGCTGCCGAAGGGTGACGCCGTATTGCTTGTCGCTTGTCCCAATGAGTCCAGATTGACAGACGCGCTTGATCCCGCTCCTGGCAAAATCAGGGTAAAGCCACTGCTATAGGTTTTTGGCGTTAGGAAGAAAAAGGCCGCTGCCAGTGCCAGAATGCCAACCCAACCCAGCATCAAAACGAAGAGATAGCGTAGCAAACGTCCTTGGCGCGGTCCGCCTTTGAGGAAGGTCCAGTTACCGATCATCGGATCACCCCTCCGAAGATCGCTGCATTGAGCGCAGGGGACACCGTTTCTGAGACCATCGCGATGACATCACGCGCATTGGTGACGTTAGAGTCGTAACAAGCGATCGCATCGTTCGGCAGCAAGACAGGGTTGAAATCATCGCGGTCCGCGCGACGCACCAAGTCCTCAATCGAACGGGCAATCACTTCGCTCTCACCGGTGATCGGGTTGCGTGACATCAGCACGCCCCAACGCCGCGCGTTCGTCGCTTGAATGCCGCCAACACAATTGGCCGAGACCAAACCTTGCAGGAACCGCGTTCCGTAAGGCAGCTTGGTCGCATGCTCGCCAATCGCGGAAGCCGCATTTGATGCCGCTGGCCATGTCAGGTTCGACAGATGGACGCGAATACCGGGCGGCGTGATCCTCGATGGACGCGCGAGCGCCATCTGAAAACAACCACGTGACGGCACGTGAATGCGATCTCCCGCAACCAAGAGCGGATCTTCAATCGGGCCGCCATCAATCGCACCAGTCATATCGAACACCCGGCGCTGACCCTTACGAATGAGAACAACATTGCGAATATCGGCATCAGGACGCACCCCGGCAGAGGCAGACAGCGCCTTGCTGAGGCGGCGCTGCATCGTGAAATCACCCGACGCTTCGATCCGCGCGATGGGGTCAGAACTTGCCTCGCGCTCATTCAACAGGACATCGCCGGATTGAAACACAGCTCCGGAAACAGACACTTGGATCGGCGCCCAGTGCAGCACGCTCGTTGTGACCTGAACGAAGTTGGGTTTGAAGTAACCGCCGCTCACAAGCAGACGTGCAATCGTGTTTTCTAAGTCGTCTTTTGTGGTGCCAGCTGCTGGAATATCACCGAGATAAGGCAAACGGAGAAAGCCGTCCGGAGAGATGATATAATCCCCCTCGAAACCGTCGCCGCGGACAATAGAAAGCCGCAGAAGGTCACCGGGAGAGAGCAGAGCAGGCTCTTCAAAGGCGAACCCAAGACCAGCATCGATTGGCTGGCCTGAGAGAGCTAAGTCCATGTCCTGACAGCGTCCGAGATTCTGCGACGTCGCCGAAGCGAATTCTTCATTCTGTTTCGCGTCAGACATGGATTGGTACTGCGCTTGATAGGGCGCAGCGGAGACGCTCGCCATGTTTTGCGGGCGCTCGAACGAGCCTGCACACCCAACCAAGACGAACACAAGTACGACTGCCAGCCAGCGAATGATGACCTGTACGCCGTCAATCATGACAGGCTCCCGATCTCACCGATTGATCTGAAGACGGCGATCGCCCATGGGCACTCGGTCCGCACGACCTTTACAATACCATCATCGCAGATTTGAGTTCTCACCTCGATCATCTCGCTTGCAACGCTGCCAGCTTGATTCAAGGCGCGATGAAACTGAGTCATCGTGATATCGTTCTCGATGGAAATACACACACTGGCCATGAAAGCCTCCTATTCGGGCTTTCAGGTTGCAAAATGCGGGTTATTATAATTTTCGTATATATTACAATATACTAATAGCCTTAGTGAGGATAAGCATATTCAAATTGCAAGCCCCTACTCGCAATTTGCAATGCTCTATTCGCAAGTTGCGGTATATCTTTGAATCACTTTGGTGTGGTGCGCGTTTGGACCTCAAGCAATTTCATTGTTTCCTACTCCTGTTCAGCACCAACTGTTCAGAGCGTTCTTTCCAAATTGGATCGCTTAAGCTTGTTTCGAACAACAAACTGAAATGAGGTCTATGATTCTAAGAACGAGAAACCAGTCTCCTTAGACTTTGCTGAAAGAGTCTAACCTGACCACTCCCCTTACGCGGATATCTTAGCCGCTAAAGGATATCAGATTTGATCGCCGCTCGACCGTTTCAGATCTAATTACGCGAACTCGACTATCCTCTACCAAAACAGTCTCAACGGCCATGTAGTCAACTTTGGCTTGGTCTCGGGTGAGCACAATCCGGACGTAGCCCTGATGGAGATTATCGGTCCATCGAACCTCCGTCAGCTCACGCTCAAAGGTGCGGTCCAACTCAGCCGAAACTGTTGGGCTCCAGCCTGTTTCGACAAAGTCGCCTGGTGAGGAAACGCCGGCCGTGCCAATCTCAAGACCCATCGGTTGCCCGTCATCGCTCGCTAACTCGTTGGCCCAGAAACTATGACTGTCGCCGGTAAGGACGAGGAGATCCTGAGCGCCTGCGTTGCGACAGAGTTGGTAGAACCGCTCGCGGGCTGCCGGGTAGCCATCCCAGGTGTCGGTGTAGAATGGAAGGTTCCATTTGCCTTTCCAAGCCAGAGCATACTTGCCGAACGATGCGCCTTCTTCCAATTTTTGATCTGGAATAACACCAAGGCGCACAACATCCGGCACCAACATGCGCGCGATTGGGCTGGCATTGCCAATCAGACGCCATGGCTGCCCAGCCTCAACAGATTGAGACAGGCTCTCCGACAGCGCGGTCTCCATCTTTTCTGAGAGCATTTCCCGTGTTGGATCTTCAATGACGTTTGCCATAAACGCATCGCGGGATGCTTGATCTACAATCGTGTCAGCATGCTCCAAATAGTCGACCTGCTCGCCGCGTGCGGTGTGGCGGGTCTCCAGTGTGACCAGGGTTGCGAGATTGCCGAACCTATAGGTGCGCCAAAACTCGGCACGCGTGAAACCGGGCTCCGGCTCGCGAATGGGCATCCACTCATAATAAGCTTGCAGAGAGGCGTCGCGGCGTGTGCCCCAATCGCCTTCGGTGTCCGGTTGATGGTTCTGAGCACCACCTTTCCAGGGATTGTTTGTGCTTTCATGATCATCCCAGCAGGCGACGAAGGGATGTGCGGCGTGCATGGCTTTAGAGCCTGCATCAGTTTTGTATTGCGCGTGCCGACGGCGATAATCTTCGAGCGTAACGGTTTCATGGGGCGGGTCGTGCGGGCGCCCAATTGTGTTAGCCGTCTCATGGCCCCAACCTTCGCTGCCGTATTCATAGATGTAGTCACCAGTATGGAGAACAAGATCAATCTGCTCGTCCTCGGCAATCGCAGTATAAGCATTAAAGAATCCAAACGCATAATTCGAACAGGAGACCAGTGCGACGCCAAGCCGATCCAAATTTTCGGTTGGTAGTGTCTTGGTACGTCCGATTGATGAAGAGACGTTATCGACCGCGAATTGATAGAAATATGTTTGGCCAGGTTCGAGACCGGCGGGAATGACTTTCACCGTATGGTCAGCGACTGGCGACGCTAAAGCTTCGCCTGTCGCCACAATGTCTGAAAAGTCGGGATCACGGGCGACCCTCCAGCTGATAGGTTGCATCTCTTGATCTGTCGTCACGCGGGTCCAGAGCACAACACTGTCTGGGGCAGGATCTCCGCTCGCCACGCCGTGTTGGAAGACCTCGCTTTGGCGTTCCAGCGAAACTTGTGAGGTTGCGCAAGCGTTGGTTGCACCTGCGGATACAGCGAGCAAAGCGAGCGTTTGGCGACGGTTGAGATCAGACATGCTGGCAGTCCCTTATAGAGCAAAATGAGGTCGCGGCGGGGGGAGGAGGACGACGCGGCGCAAGAGGGGGGTGTAGTGAGTGAGGAGGAGAGGGAGGAAGCAGGAGAGAGGGGGGGGTGACAAGGGACCAGGAAGGGG